>Ga0169931_10000001_pt1 | contig 424711 bp, 356 predicted proteins | sample Kivu_15m_20L_FD_129675 | JGI IMG/M metagenome (GOLD analysis project Ga0169931, IMG submission 129675) | Freshwater microbial communities from Lake Kivu, Western Province, Rwanda to study Microbial Dark Matter (Phase II) - Kivu_15m_20L... | ecosystem: Environmental > Aquatic > Freshwater >...
CGGGCTGGCGAACCTGCTCAACGGCACCCTTTTTAAACTCAGGGCTGTACTTTCTTCTCTTTGGCATAAACACTCCTTTTGCCTATTATGAGGCTTTTTTGAAGTGTCCGTGAAGACGGGGTAAAACCCGACGACGAAATTTGGATTTTTGGTTTCAGTCGTGGCGCCTATACCGCACGAAGTCTTGTGGGTTTGATACGAAAATGCGGGCTCCTGCGTATCGTGACGCCAGGCTTGCTCGATACGGCAGAAGGCATCTACCGAGATAAACGCTTGAGCCCGGACTGCGCCGAATGCCAGGCATTCAGGCACAACTACAGCCGTGCGCCCAGGGTTCACTTCATCGGCGTATGGGATACCGTCGGCGCATTAGGCATTCCCGGAACAAACCTGTCTGAGCACGGAAAATATTCATGTCACGACACCGAACTCTCCAGCATTGTTAATTATGCGTACCACGCCGTTGCACTGGATGAACACCGAGCCGCTTACGACGTACCGTTATGGACGGGTGACAATCGACAGCAGAAACCCCAAAACCTGGACGTTGAACAGCGCTGGTTTATCGGCGCACATGCGAACGTCGGCGGTGGTTATGGCGCCGAGGACTTGCTTGCCGACATTCCTTTCCAATGGATGATCGAGAAGGCTTCGAGTGCTGGGCTAAAACTGGATGGGTTTATCGCTGCAGAGGATGCCTGGAAAACCCCACCACGGGATTCCTTCAGAGGATTTTTGAAAGGGGTTTATGCATGGTTCCGCAAGTTGAAGGCCCCGGGCGATGGCAGACACGTCAGACATTTCAACAAGGGGATGAAAGGCAGGCCTGCAGTCAATGTGACTGTAGACCCAAGTGTCTGGATGCGTTGGAAAGCCCCCGCATTTAACTATCGACCACGCACGCTGACAGATGTTGGCCAATACCCGCCAGCGCATTAAGTGGCGGGTTTACGCCTATGGGCGTTCTCCACTCATCTATTCTCGTCGAATAAACATTCAGCACAGACTGGTGTATCAAGTGTTAGAAAAAGAGCGAGCAGTTAAAGTGCTGCGGTTTCGGTGCAGCTGATGAAGGCCGTTAAGCTAGAAAACGAGCAACTACCGAGGATTTCTCAGTGGTTCGTCTGGAAGGGAGACGCCAGGTAAGGCGTATGCTACGTAATGGCTTTTTCTCTCCGATGATTGGAATGCCTACAATTTAGTCGATTGACTTAAGTATCAATAGTGATACCATTTCTTGCATGGCAAAAATTCAAGATATTCTCAGCCAGATGCGGGAAACACCCAAAAGCATCAAATTCAATGACCTCTGTAAGGACTGTGATGCCTATTTCGGAGAACCTCGCCAGTCTGGTTCGAGCCACAGGGTCTATCGGACCCCATGGAAAGGAGATCCGCGGGTCAATATCCAGAATGCCAAGGGTATGTCTAAAGCCTATCAGGTGAAGCAGGTGCTTCAGGCAGTTGACCGATTGGAGGTGCAAGGTGGTAAAAAATATTGATCGTTATACGTACAGAGTGACTTGGTCCGAGGAGGATCAAGAGCATGTAGGGCTGTGTGTTGAATTCCCCAGTCTCAGCTGGTTGGCAGCAGATCCCGAGCTCGCGTTAAAAGGTATCCGTGAGCTAGTTCATGACTGCGTCGAAGATATGCGTCTGAGCAACGAACAAGTTCCAGAACCGCTATCGTCAAAACAGTTCAGTGGAAAATTTATGGTGCGCGTGCCACCAGAAACGCATCGACTTTTAACGATCGAAGCGGCGGAATCCGGTGTCAGCTTAAACAGGCTAATTTCCAGCAAGCTTCATCAGCCGCGCATGTAACAATCTCAAGCAATCGGACGCCGGCCTCGCCTTGCCACTGCATCAGCTCAAGAGTATGATCTTTTGTCATACCAGAAAGAGTCGCTGTCATGAGCCATACAAAAGTAGCAATTACCATTGAAGCAGGCGTTCTTGCCAAACTCGATGCCTTGGTCAGGCGCAAGGTCTTTAGCAATCGCAGCCGCGCCATACAGGAAGCTGTTCTTGAAAAGCTGGAACGGCTTGAGCGGAACCGCTTGGCTGAGGAATGCGCCAAACTGGACCCTGCCCTTGAGAGAGCCATGGCTGACGAGGGATTGTCTGAGGATCTGGATGCATGGCCAAAATATTGAGGGGTGAAATTCGCTGGGCTGATCTAAATCCTGCCCAAGGCCGAGAGCAATCCGTTGAGCGCCCAGTTCTTATTCTGAGCCACGACATTTTTAATGAGCGCTCTGGCACGGTAATCGCAATGGCCCTTACCAGCCAGGAACCTCGGGCGGGATTTCCGCTGACACACGAGATAATTGGTTCAAAGCTCCCAAAGCAGTCGTGGGTAAAAATTAGCCAGATTCGTACGCTGTCTACAGAGCGCATCGGAAAGAAGATTGGTAGTGTTGGTCCCGACGAACTTGCGTATGTTATTGAGGGATTGAATGAGATTATCGGCGGTTAACAAGGCCATAAACGCGCATGCGATACCCCGCTATGACACCGTTTATGGCGGTGTCATATGCCGATGATCCGCCTGCCCTGTTACTTCAGTTCACTGGCCGAGAGCAGCGTAAACTCCATAGGCTCACTTTTTGTCAAACTGAAACGAACGGCATAACGTGCTCCATCAGCCAGCACCAATGGAATATCCAGAACATCGTTAGAAAATTCTGTCTTCAGCGCATAACTGGGCCTGCCAGCGACCTTCGCCGTTTCCAATCTAAAGCGACCCGCGGCAAGATCCACCAGCTTCATGGTCACTTCATAATACTCATCACCCACCTTGACCGCTGGAAGATCCAACAACCCGGTTGCAAACAAGAACGAAGCATTCCGATCAGACTGCACGATGGGTACCATGCCAAGCGTGTCCATCACGGCCATGCGATTGGGGATGGTAGACCTGATCGTTGACAGATCGTTTGCCGGCATTCGATCCGCGCGAAATTTCGAAGCAAAGAATGGCAGGCAGCTTTCCGCTACATCTTCTCTCAGAGGGAAATCTCTGGCATAGGTTGAGATAAATTCATTATCACGAAACTGTGCGCTCAGCCACGCTGAAGAAGTTGCCAGGCGTGAATCCAGTGACGTGTGACAGGCTTCATGGAACAGTGTTTCTTCCAGCCATATGCCGTGATAGGCCGTAGCGTCTGTATGGATCAGCAGGTTGTTGTTGCCGCCACCGAAGGCTTGGTCTCCCTTGTGGAGCCACACTGTCTTGACATCGATTCGCAGCAATGACGGCAGTTGACCGATGGCATGTCCATAGAACCGGGCTTTGTCAGCGGCCTCTGTTGCATTGAACTCAGGATTTAGCTGAATTTCGATGGTTTTCCCGTCAGTATAAAACGCGTTGAAAAGTATGGCGTCCAGCAAGACCCAGGCGCCCTGGCCATTGTTTGCGCGACGATCGTACATCTCGCGCCGACCCTTTCCTGTCGCTTCGACCTTAACAAAGCTTGATGGGTCGGCAGACGTAATAATATTTTCGTTGACGAAGACGGTCCCGGAATAGGGTGGTGCGGAGAAAGCGGGCACCGAGACAAACAACAACAGAAAACACACATTACGAATAGGCATTATCAATCCTCTGGTCTTGCCCCATCCTGACGGATATAAAAAAAGCCCCGACTCCATGAGTCAGGGCCCTATTGCAATCAAGTGTGCCATCAGGTGTGCCATCAAGTGTGGCATCACGCCAGATTAGCGATTACGGTAAGTACTGGTCGGCGGCAACTGCGAACCGGACAGATCGGCAGGCACACTTTGCTCACGCACTACACGGTGGGTCAGCGTGCCAATACCTTCGATGGTCGCGCTGATGGTCTCGCCATCAATCAGATAACCTGAACCGGTGGCACGTTCAACACGTCCCGACCCCGTGCCGCCAGAGGTACCGCTTTGCAGCACATCGCCGGGGAACAGCGTGATCAGCGACGAGGCGTACTCGATCAGTTCCGGGATGTTGTGGATCATGTCGCCGGCCTTGGCTTCCTGCACGGTGACGCCATCGACGACGGTGATCTGGTGCAGACGCTCCATGGGGTCACCATAAAACTCCTTGGGCACAATCCACGGACCATGCGGCGCAAAGGTATCGTGGCCCTTGCCGACAAACCAGTCCTGACCTGAGCTGAAGCCCCCCGGCGGACGGCCACCGCGATCGGAGATATCCATCGCCACCATGTAACCAAAGACGTGATCGTAGGCACGAGCCGAGGAAACATATTTACCGGTGCGGCCAAATACGATGGCCATTTCGACTTCGTATTCAATCTCGTCGCGACCAAAGGGCATGATCACGTCTTCGCCGTCACCAATAACGGCACCGCGGGTTGGTTTCAGGAACAGGTAAGGCACGCCGCGATTTTCCTGCCGCTGACGCGTGCGCTCGGCCAGTTCTTCCGCCGTACAGCCTTCACAGGCGTGTGTGTAGAAATTGACCGCGGCGTTCATGATTTTGCTGGGGTACTGAATAGGCGCGCGGATATCTACATCCGCTACCGTATGGATGTAGTCGGGACGGTTGCTGCCGCTTAACTGACCTGACGCAACCAGTTCGTTAACGATTTCATAAACACGGTACTTCAGCCCGTATTCATAACCTTCAATCAGGCCGAGCACATCATCGGGCATATCAACGTCGGGGTACTCCGGCATCAGTTCCAGTGCTTTATTGGCTTCAGCCAGATCCACAATCAGTGAATCATCGCGCATCACGAGGCCGGCAAACTGCTCATTGCCGACAACAAAGGTGCCGACCTTAAACGGCTCAGCCGGTTCAATAGCGGGCTGGGCCAGCACACCGGCCGGCAGGGCAAGCAGCGACGTATTTGCCGCGATTGCCAAGGTAAAGAGGAATTTTCTTGTCATGGTCCTAGCTCCCTAAAAGCACGTCATTGTTGTTATTACTTGGGCGCTTTACGTTACCCCTAATCGGCAGTTCTGTCCAATGCCAAGGTGGGTTCTCTCCGTAGCAGCAAAACACAGCGCATCATTGAGTGGCGGATTACAAAAGGAGTGGCGGATTACAAAAGTCCACCCGCGATGCCTTCCCAACCTGCTAATTTACGAGGCCGACACGAACCCGGGGCTATTCATGCAACGCCGCTTGTGCTCAAATCAGCGTTCCGAAGAGCCTGAGTGAATGGTGTAACTCCACTTAAACATAACAACGGGACAAAACATCCACATGATCAACAACTCCTACCAACGACTGACAGGCATCTTGTTTATTGTTGGCGCAGTGCTGGTCAATGTTCCTTACACACTGCTCATCATGAATTTTGAATATCCCGATATCCTGCGGGAGCCGACAGGTTATGTGCTGACCCGATTCCAAGAGGGCGGGGCAGGGCTGATATTCACATGGTTTGCGTTTGCCTGGCTTGGCTTTCCTCTGTTGTTTGCCATGGTCATGCTGCAAACACTGTTGCAACAAGAAACGGTGCCTTATCTGTGGTTTGGGACGGTGACCGGTGTCATCGGTGGCATTGCACAAATGGTTGGTTTGTTGCGTTGGCCATTTGTTGTGCCCATTCTGGCGCAAACGTACACGGATCCATCGTCAAGCGACATCGCAAAAGAATCCGCTGTGATTGTGTTTCAGGCAGTTCATCAATTGGGAGGTGTGGTTATTGGTGAACATATTTGACAGTTATTTTCTATTGTCTGGATGTTGATTGTCAGCCTGGTGATTTTGAAGTTAAACATTTTTAAGCGATGGCTGGCGTGGCTTGGTTGTCTAGCATCCGCTGTTTATTTACTCGCACAAACAGAACTGTTTGCGACTGTGATACCGGATTTCCCTGTTGTTGCCGAGGCGGGGTTAGTTGGCAGTCTGCTCTGGCTGATATGGATGATTGTGCTCGGCGTTTGTTTGCTGGGGTCCGGAATCAAGTCGGGTGACCGTCAAGTTTGATCGCTATATAAACCGCAACGTATGTTATTGCTCGGCTTGGCAACCTCATTCGTGCTGCAACGCATCGAGGTTGCCACCCTTGTCGGCTTAAAGCTTATTGATGCAGAAGCCACCACGCTCACCGAACATATCCGCCAGACAGGGAATAAACTCACTCCGCTGCCCTAAGCCGCGCACCGCCTTCCTCTCACTCCTGCAAACTCTCATAAATGATATCCCGCGCGATCTCGCCCATATTCGAGGCACCGGGACGTCGCGGGCCTTGTGCCTGAATCATCGACAGCCAGAAGATATCATTCACCGGATCAATCCAGAACGATGTGCCGGCAGCACCTGCCCAGTAATAGGTGCCGGGCCCTTGGGGTGAACCGGCCGCCTGCGGATCAAACAGCACCGCCATATCAACACCCCAGCCCTGGCCCGGCTGACCGGGACCACCAATACCAAAACGCATGTCTTCGTCGCCGGTCAGGCTGTTGGTACTCATGATGCGCACCGATTCCGGTTTCAGAATGCGCACGCCGTCGAGTTCGCCTCTGTTCATCAACATCTGAATAAACCGCGCGTAATCATGCGTGGACGACACCAGACCACCACCACCGGACTCCAGCCGATCCGCGTCCAGATAGCTGGGGCGATCAGGTCGCTCGGCCTGCTGGGCGAGTGCGCTGGTGTTGGCATCCCAATAGTGCACCTCGGCAAAGCGATGCGCATCGTCCGGCATGACATAAAAGCGCGTGTCCATCATGTTCAGTGGCTCAAACAGGTGTTGACGCAGATACTCACCAAAACGCATACCGGTCAGTTTCTCAACAATGTAACCCTGGATATCCATGCCTATCGAGTAGTACCACTGCTTGCCAGGTTGCGCCAACAGCGGAATACCAGCGATTTTCTGGATCATTTCGTTCAGGTCACCCGAGGCCAGCACCTCCTGATCGCGGAACGCCGTATTGGCCGGATCATCACCAAACAGGCCGTAGGCAAAACCGGCGGTGTTGCTCATTAATTCACGCATGGTGGGTTGGCGAGTCAGGTCTTCCAGTTGTGTGCCATCACTGGACAGCACTTTCAGATTGGCAAACTCGGGAACAAACTTGCTGATCGGGTCATCAAAATCCCACAACCCTTGCTCCCACAGCATCATCATGGCCACGCCGGTGACCGGCTTGCTCATTGAGTAGATGCGGAACAGTGAGTCCTTGGTCATCGGCGCCTGTTCATTCACGCGCGCCAGACCGGCTGCCTCAAAGGTGGCGATCTGACCGTCTTTGCCCAGCATCCACACCATGCCGGCAACGTCCTGGTTGGCAACAATCTCGCGCATGGCGGCGTCCAGTTGCGCTATGCCCTCAGTCGTGAAACCAGCGGCTTCAGCGCCCACAGCCTCTTGCGGCCAGGAGTCTGCGTGCAAAGGCGCCGCCAGACTCGCGATCCATAGGGCGCCAATCAGATGCTTTAGGCTGGTTAAAGTGATACGTGATGTCATGAACGACTCCAGTTCTTGTGATTTTTATGTTTTTGATGCTTTACTTTAGCAGCTTGGCAACCCGCCCGGCGACAACAAAAACAGCCCTTGGTGCATCATGCAAACACTCCAGATCGACATCGTGTCCGACATCGCTTGCCCCTGGTGCGCGATCGGCTATGCCCGGCTCAAACAAGCCATGGAACAGCTGGGGTCAGATTACCAGTTCAACGTTGAATGGCGTGCCTTTGAGCTCAACCCCTACCACAGCGGCAAGGGCCAGCCCATTGTGCCGGCGTTGGCCAAAAAGTATGGCCGCAGCGAACACGAGATGCGCGCTGTACAGAGCAACATGATGGCCATCGCCAAAGATCTGGGCGTCAATTTTGACAAATTGCAGGAGCGGCTCACCGCCAATACCTTTGACGGTCACCGACTGGTGAAATGGGCTGCGGAGCAGGGCCAGCAGACCGCCATGAAGCTGGCGCTGTTTTAGGCGTATTTTGGCCAGGCACTGGATATTGCTGACCCACAGGTGCTGCTCGATTGCGTTGGCGCGCTGGGGCTTGATCAGGCAGACGCCAAAAAAGTACTGGAATCGGACCAGTATGAGGCGGCAGTGCGTCAGGATGAAGAGACTTACCAGAATGCCGGTGTGTCTTCAGTGCCCGCGTTTATTGTTAATCGCAAGTACCTCATTTCCGGTGCGCAGGACAGCGATGTGCTGGTGAAAGCCCTGCGGGATATCAGCGAGGAGGCGGCTGAGTCGGTCTGATGAACTTCAAGCTTGCCGGATCTGCTACTGGAACGTGATCTTACAAATCCAAACCAGAACCCGGGAAACAACAGCCTTGTTGCCGATATAGCGCCAGGAACATTTGGTTGGCATTGGTAAATCAATACGTCAAAAACCTGCACTTGTGGTGCCTCGGATTTGGGTTATCCTGCAGCATCTTTGGAGGAAAATTTATGAATCTTCAACAAGCACATACCAGACCCGCCCCCCATTCAATAGTGGCAGCGTTGCTCGCGCTGGTTCTGCTCTGCCTGAGCTGGACAGTGAACGCCGCTGAAACCCGCTACCAGGTGGATTTGTCCGAGCGTGCCATGCAACAGGTCACTATCGAGGCGCGCTTCAGCGACGTGACCGGCGATACACTGGATTTTCACCTGCCCATCTGGCGATCCGGTCTTTATCTGGTGCTGGACTTTGTGGGCACGGTGTCTGGCATGCAGGTCAGTGATGGCAATGGCAACGCGCTGCCCTTTGAGCAGACCGCCACTTCGTCGTGGCGGGTCAGCAGACCTGACGCAGGTTCCGGTGATGTCGTAGTGCGCTACCGTGTGTATGCCGACAGCCTCAACGACCGCACCCGTCATGTGGATGCCGACCATGCGTTTCTGAATCCGGCTGCAGTCTTTGTGTATGCCGATGCGCTTCGCGACCAGCCCCTTGAGGTCACCATCGATCTGCCGACAGGCTGGCAGGCTGCCGCCGGCATGGAACAGCCCGAGCAGGGCCGTTTTGTAGCGCCACATTATGACCGCCTCGTCGATTCACCGATTGAGATCGGCACCTTTGATCTCGTGACCTTTGAGGCCTCAGGCATTACCGTTGATTTTCTGATTAACGGCATCTGGGATGGCGACGAAGAACGACTTGCCCATGATATTGGTGCCATTGTCACTGCAACCGTCGATGTGTTTGCCACCTCGGATACCGGCTTGCCGACCGATTATTACCTGTTTATTTTGCACAGCGGCGACGGCCTGGGTGGCGGTACCGAGTACTACAACAGCACCGTAGTGCATGCCGACCCACGCGCCTTCTGGGACGAAGAGCGTTGGCAGGGTTTTCTGGCACTGATGGCCCATGAGTTTTTTCACACCTGGAACGTCAAACGCTTCCGCCCGGCAGACATCGACCGCTATGACTACCAGAACATCAATTACACCGAATTGCTCTGGGTTGCCGAAGGCCTGACTAGTTACTACGACCAGTTGCTGCCGGTGCGCGCCGGTCTGGTGCCGGTGGACGATTACCGCGATCAGCTGGCCGAGCTCATTGGCAGTGTGGTGGATGCGCCCGGCTATAACCAGGACACGCTGGCACAAGCCAGCCTTGAGGCCTGGACTAAAGGATTTCACCGCGGCGCCGACCGCGCGGCAGACAAACCCAACCGTACTGTGTCATTTTATAGTCAGGGTGGGCTGCTGGGGCTGGTGCTGGATCTGGAAATCCGCCGCGCCAGTGACGGCAACCGCAGCCTCGATACCGTGATGACAAGCCTGTATGACGATTTCCCCCTGGGGGACGGAGGCTTTACCTACGCCGATTTTCGTGAGCGCTTGGCTGTCGCCGGCGGTGATGCACTCGCCGAACAACTGGACGGCTGGGTCTACGATACGCGGCCATTGCCGGTGGAAGCGGCGCTGCAATCGATAGGTTGGGTGCTGGAGCGCGAAGATACCAGCGAAGACCCGGTGCAGGTGTCACTGGATATTTCACTGCGCGGCAACCCGCCGGTGGTGACGTCGCCGCGGCTTGATGGTGCCGCCTGGCGCGCGGGTATGAATGCCGGTGATGAACTGCTGGCGCTCAATGGCGTTCGTATTGGCGGCAACCTCGACGCGCTGCTGCGGCGTTACAAGCCGGGTGATGAAGTTGAGTTCACGCTGTTCCGTGATGGTTTGTTAAAAACCCTGCCAGTCACTTTGAATCCCGTGCGTGGTGACTTTGAAGTTGAAGTAGATGATGATGCAGGTGAGGCGATTAAGCGCCTGCGGGCTGGGTGGCTCGCGAATGCAGAAGCCGCCGATGTAGAAGAGAGCGATGTACAAGAGGGCGATTCAGAATAAAGCGGTGGAAAATAGTGTTTAAGTAAATCTGTGACGATCAGTCACCTGGTGAGATAAACACCAATCAATGTCCTAGCTGTTTCTGGGTGCGGGCATTGTGCTGCTGATGCGCCACGCGGCGCTGAACCGACAACGCCGGCCACTGCAATTTGTGTTGATGGCACTGTCAGCGCTGGTACCGTTTATCGCCAACCTGGCTTACCTGACTCTGGGTATTCAGGTCATACCGGTGGAACCGACACCGATCTCTCTTTTGTTCAGCGCATTGTTGATGACCTATGTCATTGTCAAACTCAACTTCTTTGATGTGATTCGTGGCGCTGCGCAGACTTTCATAGACAATATGGAAGACATCATGCTGGTGCTGGATGATAACCAGCGCGTGTTGACTGCCAGCCGCAGCACTGAGCAGTTTTTTGGCATCACACTGGCAGAGTTGCGCGGCCAGAAAATTGGTCAGTTGGTACCGGAAATTCAACAATACCTGACCAACACCGACATCTCGCTGGGGGTGGACTGTCAGTTGCGCGTGAGCCATAACGGGCAGCTGTTTGACATGGAGCTGCGAGTAACCCCGGTGCATGACTCGAACAGCGACTACCCGCGCGGCTGTCTGGTCATTCTGCGCGATCTGAGCGCCGTGATGCTCGCCGAGCAACGCCTGAGTCTTGCGATGCAAGCGTCCAGACAAGGTTTTTGGGATCCGGACATGGAGACCGGCAAAATTTACTACTCACCGGAATGGAAAAGGCTGCTCGGCTACAAGAATCACGAGCTGGCTGATAACCCCGGTCGGGCGCGCCAATTAACTCCGGCTGATCAATGGCAGCAATTAAAACAGCGTGTTCAACAGGCGGTAGAGGCCGGTGAAAACTGGGTGGAAACCGAGTTTCAGATGCAGCACCGCGACGGGCATCGGGTGAATGTGCTTGCCCGGACGATGTTGATCCGTAATGCCGAGGGCAAGCTGATTCGGCAGATCGGAACCCATCTTGTGATGCCGGGTTCAGGTGCTGGCTGAGCCAGATTCAAGCGTGAATGCCATTTCGGTGTGAGTTGTCTTTTGTGATAACAACAAAGACAACGGACCTTGTTGGTGACGATGGGGCGGCAGCAGCGTTTATCCTGATTGCAACGTTTCTGTTGGCGAAAGTTCCGCTGCGCGCAATGCCGGGTAAAGTCCACCAACGCCGCCGATTAACAGTGTCGCCATCATTCCGCCCGCCACAGCCCACAGAGGTAGCGCAAGAGGCCACTGCTGCACTGCCGCATAACCGGCTGTCACCGATGCGCCTATCACAATCCCGGCGCTGCCACCGAGGCTAGAGAGCAGCAGGGCTTCACTCAAAAACTGAGTTCTGATGTGGCCTCTTGTTGCACCTTGCGCGCGGCGCAAGCCAATTTCGGCACGACGCTCCAGGACTGATATCACCATGGTGTTTACGACCCCGATACCGCCAACAAGTAGTGCAACCGCCCCGAGTCCAACCAGCAAGCCGGTGAATGCCAGATCGGCAGCTGCCTGCGCGGCCAGCGCATCCGAGGGGCGAGAGACCTGCACTTCGTTGGGATGGGAAGGATTTGCTGCGTTGCCAAGCACTGCTGATACCTGATCCACTGCGGTTGGATCGGCGCGCACAAACACCAGGGTGATGTCCGCGTCGATATCAAAATAGCGGTCAGCCGCTGGCCAGCCAAGGAACACCCCAAAATCAAGCGAAGGAACAAGCGTGACAGGTTCAAGTATGCCCGTGACCGTCACCCAGCGTTGACTCAGCCAGATTTGCAGCCCCAGATGCCGGTTGCTGATGCCGAGGCGTGCCGCTGCACGATGTCCAAGTACAACCGCCGGAAATTCTGCTCTTGCTGCATCAAGCCAGCGACCTGCCGCCATAACAGCGCCCACCGTGTCTGGCAGATCAACCGTTCTGGCGTATACGGCGACACCGCCCGTCTGAATTGTCGGGATGTGGTTGTACTGGTATGCCTTAAGGTCAAGCAGGCCAATGGCACTGACCGCTTGCACCTCGGATATCCGCCCTATCATCGAAGGTGCTTCGTCGGGCAATGTCGCCACCTCACCCGTGAATCGGGTGCCGGGCTGCGCGGTCAGCAGGTTGGTGCCCAGTGCGTCAAGTTGACTATTCAACTCGGCACGACTTGACGCGGAGATACCGACCACCGCCAGCATGGCGCCGATGCCGATAGCAATGCCAAGCGCCGACAAAACAACTCGCAGCGGATGCGCCCGCAGGGCGTGACTGGCAAGACGCACCAGGTCAGCTAAACTGAGTCGGACGGAACTCGCAGGGGTCACAGTTGCCCCCGGCCGCAATCTGCAACGATGCAGCCATCGCGCATGCGTATCTGACGCGGGCACTGCGCTGCGATGGACAGATCATGGGTAATCACGATGATTGCAGTGCCATCCTCATGAAGTGCTGACAAAAGCTCCATGACGCTGGCACCGTTTGTGTATCAAGGGCGCCGGTGGGTTCATCTGCCAGCAGCAGTGCCGGGTTGCGCGCAACCGCCCGCGCAATTGCAACCCGTTGTTTTTCGCCGCCGGAAAGCTGATGGGGCAGGTGGGACAAGCGCTGGCCAAGCCCAACGCGCCGTAGTGCGGCTTCGGCGCGTTCGCGTCGCTCGGGCATGGCAATTCCAGTGTACAACATGCCATCCGCAACGTTATCAAGGGCATTGATCCCCTGTTCGAGGTGAAAGTGCTGAAATACAAAACCGATGCGATATGCCCGCAATGCTGAAAGCTCGTTATCGGTCAGCGTGGCGACATCACGGCCATCAACGATGACCTGTCCAGAGCTTGCCCGGTCAAGAGTTCCTGCAATGTTGAGCAAGGTAGTTTTGCCTGAACCGGAGGGGCCGACAATGGCGACAAACTCGTTACGCCTGATGTCCATGCTCACCCGGTTGAGGGCTTTCAGATCATCGCCGTACAGGCGTGTCACTTCGCGCAGGGCGACAACGGTGTCTCCAGCGTTGAAAGACATCACGGTATCCTCACGGGCAGACCTTCAACAATATCGGGGCCACTGATTTCCACATTGCCGCGCGCAAACAGTCCAGTGCTGACGGCAGTCAGGCGGGTACTATCATTGGCGACAATTTCAACACCAAATCGACCGTCTGGCAGGGCAAGCAGGGCAGTGACAGGAACCGCCAATACATCAGTGCGTCTGCCGACCACAAATTCCACATCAACTGATGCGGCTTCAAGAGTCCCGAGCGCATCCTGGTCGGGTATGGCAATCTCGGTGTCAGCCAATCCCTGCGCGTCAAATACCGTGCTGACGTCGGAAATGACGCCGGGTATCTCGACGCCAGTTGGCAAGGTAACAATGACCGAGTCTCCGGCGCGGGCGTAATCGTGGTCAGCAATGCCAAGCGGAACGCTGACCATGCGCTGCGTGCTGGTGTAGCGCACGATCAGGTCGGACATATTATTGGCGGGCAAGTTGCCTTGTCCTTGACCACTGAAGACCACATCACCGACTTTAGCAAGATGTTCTGCAACTCGGACCGCACCACTGGCGATAACGACCTGTCCTGGTTCGATCAGACCACTGGCCGAACGTCCCGCATCTGTTTGCCATTGTCTTATTATGTTGCTCGCCGCCCCGTTGTAACCAAGGGCTGCGAGATTTTCCTGCAGCAGCGCAATGTCAGCATTGGCGTTGTCGCTGGAGAGCAACGTGTTTTGCGCATCCTGTGCCTCTCGCAGGGCTCGCTCAGCCTGATGCTGTTCCAGCAATGCATCAGCCATAGATGTCTCGGCGGCGGCATACATTTGCAGGCTGTCGCGTTTTGCTGCATCCAGATCCGCATTGGCCGCAGCGGTTTCATAACGCGCTTGTTCAAGCTCTGCCGGGGTTGTAAAGCCCGTTTCGAGCAGTTGCTCAATGCGGCGTAGTCGTGCGCGTGCTGCATCCACCGAGTGCATGCGGCGCACAAAAGGCGGGGTGACCGGTTCATCCAACAGGCTGTCTTGCTTGAGCACGCGTGCCTCGTTAAGTTTTACCTGAGCTTCTGCCAAACGCGCACTCTGCAAGGCGAGACTGAGCTCTGCCTTACGGACGTCATCTCGCGCATTGTTCAATTCAAGCCACTCGTACTCTCCAAAGCTGTCCCCTACAAAACGCAGGGAGCGGAAAAGTGGCAGCTCGCCATACAGGAGAATCACGGGCTGACCATCTATCGCAAACAGCGGTTCGCCCCGGGACACAATCGAGCCTTCCGGTGCCATCCAGGTTACAATCCCCGAGCGTTCGTTGCTGATAAAAGGGACGTCTGCCGGATTGCCAAAACCCAGTGTTCCGGTTTGTGTGCGCGCATCAAGCAAGGTAGTCCGGGCGATAGTTGTTGTTGAAACTGCCGCTGTATCATCAGATGCATCGGGCGATGTTGGTACCAAGCCCTGAATTCCTGCAAACAGGCACACCACTGATACCGCTCCGATGCCGAACCACCTCGCGCGTTTGCGGGTAAACGGGGTTTTCACGGCCCGGCTCGGCGAAACATCAGACTGCCAACCTGAGTGTTTTCCCTGCATGTTTCTGCCGCTTGTTGCAGCTGAGGTGTTGTCATGTCCAGATTTGAAGCGATTTCAAAGGAACCCTGTGGCGAAGGGTCCGGGAAGCCCGAGACTCCTGTGTCACGCATACACTGCGCAAATTTCACCAGGGCTTCGATCCGCTCCGGTGTCGGCGGCGCATTTAACGCAGCCAGGCCGCTGGGTAACTTGTCGGTACAGGCGCGCTGTGCGGCTTCGAACCTTTCTGCCGTGGCTGGGTTCAGTCTCAGCTGCATGCGTCCATCCGGGCCGGGGTCCGGGAATTCGGCATAACCATTGTCGCGGATACATTGTGCGTACTCCACCAGCTGTTCAATATCGGCGGGTTGCTGGGCACTGGCAGTCAGTGCAAAAGAGAATGCGACTGACGCCAGTGCGCTGTGCAGACAATAGTTTCTGGCGGTCTTGCAGGTGAGGAAATTCATGGCGAGCAACTCCTTTGTCATTGATTGAGTGTGCATCATGACAAAGGGTTTGTTGGCTATGCGTTAGGTTTTGCGCCAGGGCAGCCAAAAATTGATCGCGAGTCCACCGCTCGGGCGAGCGACCGCGAAAAGTTCACCCCCATGTGAGGTCACAATAGATCGGACAATGGACAGGCCTAAACCTGCACCCCGCCTTCCCAGGCTGCCGGCCAGATCTGCCTGACGCTCGATGGATGAAAGTCGGCGAAACGGTTCAAACAGGTGCGGCACTTCATAAACAGGAATCACCGGACCTGAGTTTTCTACCGTGACGTTGGCGCGCCCCTGAACATCGCTTCCGGTTGTCAGGCGTATCCAACCGTCTTGCGCCAGGTTGTAGCGGATGGCGTTGTCGATCAGGTTCTGTAACAGTCTCTCCAGCAACACTGAATCGCCTGTGCAGGGGGCGGGCGTCAGATCTATGTGCACCGTGACACCGGCAGCCAGCGCTTTTGCCTCACACTCTGACAGCACATGGCGAGCGACGTCAGCCATATCAACGGGATGTCTGTCGGTTACTGCCTGGTCGCTGCTCGCCAGCATAAGCAATCCATCGATAAGACGTTCATGCCGCTGGTTGATCGCCAGCAGATTGGCGCCAAAATGGGCAAAGGCCGTATCGTTGCGGCCCTCTTTGAGCAGTGCAACTTCAATCAATGTGCGATTGATCGATAAAGGAGTGCGCAGTTCGTGAGAGGCGTTTGCGATGAATCGTTGCTGGCTGTCAAACGCGTGGTCAAGACGTTCCAGCATGTTGTCCAGAGTGTCAGCGAGATCCTTGATCTCATCCTGCGGGCCTTGCAAGTTGATGCGTTGATGCAAGTTGCGGTCTGCAATGCTGCGCGCAGTTGCAGTGATCTGCCGCAGTGGCCTGAGCGCCTGACCTGCCAGCACCCAGCCAAGAAGCGCTGCAATGGCACTGACGGTCAACAGGGAAATCAATGACACCATCATAACTCTGCGCAGCGCCGCGGCACGCGTTGCTGTGAATCTCTCTTCGGCTTCATTTATGGCCTCAAAGCCTTCACGTAGTGCAAGTGGCAGATCTGCAGGCGTCAACACGTCGCTGCCTGCTCTTTCAATGCGGACAATGGTGGGTTCAAGGGCTGTTCCATCGGGAACAACAATAGTTGCGCCATCAGGCATGTGTTGGGGGCCTACAACACTGCTGTAGATCAACTGCTGGCCTATCACTGAACTCAATTGGAAATACATGGTGCCGATGAACAGCAGTCCGGCAATAAAAAACGCGACACCGTACAGCAGTGTCAGACGTAATCGGATGGTGTTCCATCTATCTGGTAACGTCATGGTATTTGGTACCCGCTGCCCGGAAGAGTTTCAATCAGCGCTGGCTCACCGAGCTTGCGCCTCACATTCATGATGGTGAAACGAACCACATTGCTAAAGGGGTCTGTTTGCTCATCCCATGCTTTTTCCAGTAGCTGCTCAGCAGAGACGATGCCGCCATCTGCACGGAGCAGTTCTAGCAACACCGCAAATTCCTTGCGCGTTAAATGCACTGGCTGTTCTCCACGATGCACCGTACCGCGATGCGGATCAAGCCGCACGCCGCCGCGTTCCAATACCGGTGGTGTCGCCGCTCGCGAGCGGCGTCCAAGGGCCTTGATACGAGCAACAAGTTCAGCAAACGCAAAGGGTTTTGTCAGGTAGTCGTCCGCACCCAGTCCCAGACCGGAAACCCGCTGTGGCACGGCACTGGCCGCTGTCAGCATCAATATCCGCGTGTCCAGGTTCGCCGCGATGATGCGCGCGCAGACGATATCACCGCTGAGTTTGGGCAAATCGCGGTCCAGAACGATAACGTCATAGTCGTTGATGGTGGCCTTTTCGAAGCCATCGGCGCCGTCATAGGCTACATCAACCGCCATGGCGTGCTGGCGCAGCCCGTCAGCGATGGCGTCTGCCAAGACCTGCTCATCTTCAACGACCAATACCCTCATGTTATGTCACCGCTCAAAAAGATGGATCACCCCAAACCAACTGTTAAACACGATGGTAAACCTTTTTACTGGAAGTGTAGTGATTCGGTGTTCGCTGGGCGTTAGAAAGGTAGCGCGGTTGGTGCTGGATTGGGAAACTTGCATCGGGTGAATGTGCTTGCTAGGACTTAGTTAATTCGTAATATTAAGGTCAAGCTGATTCGGCAGATCAGAACCCGTCTGGTGATGCCGGGTTCCACTGCATTACAGGAGATATAATTGGACATCAGGCTGGACAACCTGGAGAGCTCACAGGTAATAGAGCTGATACGCGAGCATCTGGCTGCCATGGAACCTACCGCGCCGCCCGAGAGCCGCCACGCGCTGGATCTGACGGGCCTGAAACGTTCAGACGTAGCCTTCTGGTCGATCTGGGACGGCGAAAGGCTCGCTGGCATTGGCGCGCTTAAACAGCTGTCGCCCGACCACGCTGAAATCAAGTCCATGAAAACTGCCACAGCGTTTTTGCGGCAAGGCGTTGCGTCCAGCATGCTGCAACACCTGATTCATGAATCAAAACGACGTGGCATCACCACGCTGAGTCTGGAAACCGGCTCGATGGCGTTTTTTGAGCCGGCCAGAAGTTTGTACCGATCTTTCGGCTTTACAGAGTGCGGCCCTTTTGGCTCGTATGTTGACGACCCAAACAGTGTGTTTATGACCCTGCGCATCGACTGAGTTAAGGCACTCATCAGGAAAGCACCTTTCAGTCAGGTAAACACCGTTCAGCCGGGTAAACACCTTTCAGCCAGATAATCACCCATGCACAAAGATTCTCTCGCTGTGATGGATATGTTCAGGATCGGCGTTGGCCCCAGCGAGTGTTAGTGCTGAGTGTGTTGTGCTTATTCCATCACCGCGCGCAGATCTATCAGCGTCTGGTCTGCATTGTCCACGCGAATCAGACCATAACGCGGATACTCCAGATCGATAATCACATACAAGGTCAGTGAAATAGTGGTGGTGAACAGCAGCATATAGAACCAGTTGCGGCCCTTACTGACACACAACACATAACCCGCCAGCATCGACGCCAGCAGACTCAGCATCACCAACAACATAAAAATCACTGCCGGTGGATGATTTTCCATCGCAGCCGCGCGTGTTTAGGTGATATCAAACATGTCGTTCAAGGAGTTCAGGAACAACATCGCAGCAGACGGTAACGCGTCGGCTTGCGAGACGGCAACCAGCGATCTCTCCCAGATCTGGTCTTGCAAGGTCAGTGTTTCATTCAGGCGAGCAGTTGTGAGGTCTTCGTTGGCGGCGTCCCTGTAGACAACAATCCGCGTTTCCAGATAACGACGGAAAAGTTCGCGGATTTCCGGTTGCGCCCCGGCAGGCAGCAGATCGATGCGCAGATATGCGGTACTGATGTCATTGGCTTCTGTTGCGATCAGAAATCGCCGCTCTTCAAAACGTCCGGCGGCACCCGAAAACGTAAAGGCCAGCAGCAGCCCCAACAAGCCGAATACGGCAGCCTCCACCGGCCCTGAGCCTTTGGTTACGCCGTCCGGGTCCATGGACAAGCGCCTGACACCAAATCGGCGGCCCAGGTCAAAACACAACAACATGCCAATAAACAGGCCAAGTGTGAAACTGATGTCGGTTAACACAAAACTCATGACGGACCTTTTTTACTAACGTTGTTGTGATGCGGGAATTGGTTGCGATAAGCCGGTCCAGCCCTACACCGGCGGCATGTCCTGATGCAGCTTTCGCCGCGTAAATTGCCATTGGCCGTTGACGCGTTTCAGATCATCTTCATAGCGCCCGGTGAAAATTATTTTCACGCCTTTGTCCGTGGTGCTGACCAATTGCAGATACGAACTGGAGGTTGCCTTGTCACCGTCGACCGTGGAAAGAATATTGACAGTGTAGTGTTTGAGGCCGTTGATTCTGGAACGTGTTGTACTCTCGTACTGATCGGCAAACGCCTGTATCTGCGCTTTGCCGGTCAGCAGTTTGCCGATGCCATCGAGCACGGCGTCGTCCGACCAGCAGGCCACCCACTGTGTGTAGTTGCCGCCGTCAAGCGACTGGTTGTATCGGGCGATGAGCTCTTCAATGGCGTGTTTGTCTTCAAGTTGGCTGGGCATGTGGGCGATCCGGTTAGCTGTTAGTGAGTTGGAAGGCTGGCGGTGGCATTAGCCCCGCGCCATATATTCTTCAAGGGTTTTGTGGAAATGCCGGATGCGGCTTTCCTGATAAACCGACAGGGTGGCGCCGTGCTTTTTGGAGGCACGGATGCCACGCTGTATACGTTTGAGGTTCTCCGTATCCTGATCGGTGACATCGGCGGCAGAACCCATGCCCGGTACTTTGTGCCAGGAGTCGTCAATACCAACGATGGTGGCTTTGCCAACAGGTGGATGTGTGCCGTCGGCATTTTTTGAGAACAGCATCATGATCTCCATGATGCATTGCTCCGGGTTATCACCATTGGGCCGGAAGCGGTATACCAGCGGTGTAGCCATGCCCGCCCACGATCCCAGATTCGGAAACAGTTGGTACTGGATCAGATCGACTGCCTCGCAGGTGGACAGTTCAGAAAAGTCCCGGCCAGTAGCTTTGCTGAAGCGCTCGCGGGCGCGGTCGGCAACCTTCTCGCGAGCGGTTTCGCCTTCGCCCACAATAATGTCGCGGCCGCCATAAAACGGCATATCGCGGCGCATGGCATCAACGATTTTTTGCTCGGAGTATTTGCCCAGTGCGGGACTTGCAACGCCCTCCGGCATAATAAAACGGTTGACGTGGCGCCCCTCAAAAACATCGTACTGGGTATTAGTGTCGGCCGTGTATTCAACGGACTGTGGGTGTGTAGCGGCAATGTGAAAACCTTCCATAAACGCTTCTTGCGCCAGCTTCCAGTTGCAGGGCAGTACCTTGCCACCGTGCACAGCCTTGTAGCGGTTCTCCAGGCCAAAATCCTTGAAATGCTCGGGCAGGCATTCGAGGTAACTGTCCAGCGGCTCACAGTCAGCATCGAAGTTGATGAATACAAAACCGGCCCACACACCCACCTTTGCTTCCGGCAGGCACCACTTTTCGCGCTCTACCTGGGGGAAATCCCAGGCGCAGGGCAGGCCGGCGAGTTTGCCGTCCAGGCCCCAGGTGATGCCGTGTACCGGACATTTCAGATGCCGCACATTGCCGCCTTCGGTGCGCAAGATAGTGCCGCGATGCAGGCAGGAGTTGACGTAGGCACGGATGTCGGTGTCACCGGTGCCAGTGCGCACAATAATCAGTGAGTCGTGCACGATGTCGTAAACTTCGGTGTCGCCGACATTGGGGATGTCTTCTACCCGACACGCCATCTGCCAGGTTTTTTGCCAGACCGTCTTGATCTCGCGCTCGTGCCATTCTCGGGTGTAGTAGCGGTCCAGTGAGATATCACCGCGCCCCATATCACGCGGTGATTCCATGCGTAAAATGGCAGGCGCCGGGATACGGTCTGACGCGAGAATGTCCTGGGTGGAGCGGGCGGGTGAGCGCGGCACGTCAGCGGTAGTCATTCAACGCCTCCTGGCTTGGGTGTGAGTCCGGGTGAGTGTGAGTTTGAGTGTGAGAGCAGAGTTTTGTACCGATTCTATGCACGCCGATAGTGCTGCGCGAGGAAGTTTTATGGGCGGGCAGGGGTTCAATGCTGCCCAGACCGTGCCAAACTCAGCGGGCCGGCGCATACTATGCAGAAACTGACGAGCGATTTTTTGCTATGAGCACTGACCAGGACCGTAATTTTGATGATCTTGCCGCACGCTTTTCGCGCAAGATTTATGGTGGTTTAAAAGGCGACATTCGACTGGCGGTACTGACAGCGGATTTAACACCGGTAATCGCGCAGTTAATGCACAAACGGCAGGCACCGCTGCGCATCCTTGATGTGGCGGGCGGCCTGGGTCAGTTATCTATCCAGTTTGCGCAGCAAAGTCATCAGGTGATGGTAAACGATGTGTCGTCCGTCATGTTGGGCCAGGCCCGCGACACCGCACGCGAAGCGGGTGTCGAGAACACAATGACCTGGCACTGTGGCCCTTATCAGCAATTGAACGAAGAGCTCAAAGGGCAATGTTTTGATCTGGTGTTGTGCCATGCGCTTTTGGAGTGGTTGCAAAACCCCGAGTTGCTTGTTCCAGCGCTCGAGCCGCTGGTTGCGCCCGACGGCGTGTTGTCGCTGTGTTTTTACAACCCGGCGTCCATTGTGTATCGCAACCTGATGCGCGGCAATTTTGACCGCATTATTAATACGCACAATTACACGCCGGATAGCGGCAGTTTAACGCCACAGAATCCTTGCAGCCTGGCGCAAGTCAGGCAGTGGCTCGCGCAATCAGGTTTTGACATCCGGCAGGAAAGCGGCCTGCGGGTGTTTTCCGACTACGTGCTGGAAAAGCGCGGCGGCAATCTGCAAGCAGATCAGGTGTTGGCCATGGAGTTGGCGTACTCGGGTCAGGAGCCCTACAAATGGATGGGCAGGTATTTACATGTGTTGGCTTTTAAGCCTGACCCTTGTCATCGCTGATCTTTAGAAAGTCCCCCGCACCTTGAGTGCAAACTGCCGTCCGGTCACTGAACAGTTGCGTTCGATTTCCTTGAGCACGCCATCGCGGATGTAGCCATCATAACGTCGACGCAAGGCACAGGCTTCGAAGTCGGCGAGATTGCTGCCTTCAAGGCGGTAGGTCAGACCTCCAAAGCCCACCATTTCCACAAACGCGCTGAGGTTGGTGGGGATAATCCAGGTCAAGCGGCTGTCGTTTTCCCAGATATAGCGGCCGTCGTGTGCACGCGCATTATAGGTGACACCGTAACTCATGTTGTAGGCGGGTAAATCGTGCCGATAGCCCACGCGCAAGCTCCCCCGGTCATAGGGGGGGAAACGCATGGAGACAGGGGCAAAGGTGTTGTTTTCAAAACGGGCATCCTGCATCGTCAGTGCGGCAGTGAGCAGCCCGCGCGGCAGGCCGATAAAACCGAGGCGCAAACTGGCATTGCTGATCAGGCCGTACGCCACTGCCGGCCCGACATTGCCGTTGGTGGATTGCAGGTTATTTACCGATTGGGAAATATCAATACGTCCTATTTTGTTATCAAAGTCGTAGTAGAACAGTCGGGTGTTCAGGGTGCCAGCATCGCCCGGAAGCCGGTAATCCAGCGTCAGTTCAGCGCGGATGCTTTCTTCCGGACTCAGGTCGGGGTTGCCGGCCATGGTGTCTTGATCATCATCGCGTTCATTGACCGAACGCGAAAAATCCGCAAACGTCAGCTGTGATACAAACTGTTCCAATGTCGCATTTAATTGAAATGAGCTGTTGATGTTAAATCGAAAATCGACTTTGGGTTTGATGAAGTTAAAGTCGCGGGTACTTGAGACGTCGCCGGTCTGGGCAATTTCGGAATACTCTGCCACCAGTGAACTCTCCAGCGTCATGCGCGGATTGATCTGCCAGTTGTGCACGGCAAAGGGCTCGTAACGGATTTCTTCGACAATTGAAGACGCGTTGGGAAGTGCCAGCGGTGTCAGCCCGCCATATTCGGCGACGCCGGGAGCAGCAGTGCGAACACCCTGACGCAGGCCGGAATACTGCGTGGTTTGTGCACGCTCAAATCCAAGCTCCAGACCTTGTGATTCGGCCAGATTAAAGGTGTAGGAAGATCGGGCAATTTTTTCCTGATAACGGCTGGAGGTGTCCAGAAACAGCTGTTTATTGCCGATGTCGTTTGGTGTGGTCGACCGGTAACGTTCGCGGGTGGTGTTGTTGGTACGTTGATTGGAAATGTACAAGAATTTCAGACGGCTGCCGTTGGCTAACCGTCGTTCGTAGTCGCCACCCAGTTCCCAGTTCTCGGCGGTTGCAGGAATGTCCTCGTGTTCGTAGTAAGTCACTGGTTTGGCTGGCACCAGGTCCACGATGGTGCGAGAAAGTGTGATCGGTGGATCTTGTTCGCCGTATAGAACATTAAAGGCGAGACGGTCATTTTCTGTCAGAGCAAAGGTCAGGTTGCTGTTGAACGCGTAATTCATCTGGTCGCGGTAGCGGTCAATGGCAACGGTATCGTTGGGTGAAAAATCGCCCCTCACGCTGGTTTCAATACTCCTGAAGTATTCGTAACCACTGGAGACCTGGCCACTGACCACGTAATTCAGGCGACCATTCTGACCGCTCAGTGCCAGTGAGCCGCCCGGTCGCAAGGTACCATCGTGGTAGTGAGTGGTGTTTATTTCAGATGCCAGACTGCTACTGGGCAGTGCCTCCAACAAGACGATGTTGACGATCTGGCCGCTGTTCTGCACATCGAGGTCGCTGGATGAACCGCGGATGATCTCGATACGGGCAACCTGGCTTGAAGGTATGCGGGCAAGCTGGGCGCGGGCCTCGTTGGCTTTGCCGGCCATGCGTTTGCCATCGATCAGAATCTGTGCAGTGGCGCCGAGGCCGCGATTGCCATCACTAGAGACGGAAGATACACCACCGCCGGCCAGAATCATTTCAATGCCGGGCACGCGGTCAAGCATGTCGTTGACTGTCAGAGCCCCGAACTCACTGAAAAATTCAGCACCGTAGCTGACCGTTGAATTGGCTTCTGGCGCCTGAGCCAGTGCTACCGAAATGGCACAGGACAGGCAAAGTGCGGTGGTTCCGACCATAAAACGCTTGACGCTGTGCATACGTTTCTCCTCGTTATGCGTTGTGTTTTTTTATTGAGTTAAAAGCTACAGTGCAGTTATCAGCGTGTATATACACGACATGTGTCTTTTTGTGACAAGATCCTCTGTATAGGCAATGGTTGTGCTAAGGCAGGTTTGGACTACAATGAGGACTCTTACTCACAGGCTTTGATGATGACAATCAAACAAGACAGAGAGGCGGGTTCAGACCTGCAACCAAGGGATGGCCCCTGCAATCTGTTTTTCCTGCGCAGCGCCGCGCGCGCGGTCAACCGGCAATATGCGGCAGCGATGAAGGACTGCGGTTTGCATCCAAACCAGTTCAGTCTGTTATTTATCCTCGACAAAACAGGTCCGCTGTCGATCACCGAGCTGGCAGCAAAGATGCAACTTGATCGCACCTCGATGAGTCGGAATCTGCAACCACTGAAAAAGCAGGGATTGATTGCGATAGCCGACGAAGGCTGGCATCGGACCCGCGCTGTCAGTCTTACTGCTGAGGGAGCGGCCGTGCTGCAGAAAGGCTTGCCACTGTGGAGGCAGGCTCAGCGCGAGTTTGTCGGGCACATGGGGCTGGCGGAAACCGCTGCGCTGATGGCTTTATTGATGAAAGCATCTGCAATCCCCACGCAGGAAATGCCGGCAAGCGACACCGACGAGTAAAAAAATAATCAACCAATTGTGACTTTTTAGCCTTACGACTTGAACATTTTGCAAAGTAAGCATAGCCTTCAGGGTTGAAGGGCTTGTACCTCCGATAACCACAAAAATCAGTAGTGGAGAATTCTTCCGTGACCCCAAGACTAACTCGCAGACGATTCATCAAGAGCGTCATATTCTCAGGTGCCGCTCTGTCAACCGGCGCCGGGTTTTACCTCGCGTCGGCTCAAACCAGGCAGGCAGGTGCCGTTGAGCGCCTCGTTTCCCTGAATATCAACGGCCGTACCCGCCGTGTTGATGTTATGCCTCAGGAGACTCTGGCGTACACGCTGCGCTACAAACTGGGCCTGACGGGCACCAAAATTGGTTGCAACCGCGGCGAATGCGGCTCATGCACCGTGACAATCAATGATGTTACTCATTATGCCTGCTCCACATTGACCCACTCGGTCAAAGACAAGGCTGTAATGACCATTGAAGGTCTGCGTGCCGAAGATGGCACACTGCACGCGGTACAGGCGGCGTTTATTGCTGAGCTGAGCCCACAGTGCGGTTTCTGCACCCCCGGTCAGATCATGTCTGCGGTTGCGCTGCTGAAGACCAATCCACGACCGACTCGCGACGAGGCACGCCAGGCGCTGTCCGGTAATCTGTGTCGCTGCGGTGCTTACGATCACTATCTGAACGGCGTGATGCGCGCCTCGGGGCAACTGTCATGACATATAAACTAATTGGCAAGGACTTCACTCCACCGGATATCGAAGGCAAAGTCACCGGCGAAGCGCGTTACGCCGAAGATTTCAAAAAAGAAGGCATGGTGTTCGCACGACTGTTGACCAGTCCGTTGCCCGCCGGCCGTATCGTCAGCATTGACTACTCAGAAGCACTGGCAATGGAAGGCGTGGTTGGCATTCTGACCACAGAAGACCTGCCGCAACCAGCTGCTCCTGCCAACCCTTCGTTAGCCTCAGACGAGATCACGTACCTGGGCCAGCCGATTCTGGCAATTGCTGCGGTCACTGAACAGATCGCTGAAAACGCCCTCGAAAAAATCCGTATCGATTTTGAGCGTCGCCCGTTTGTTGTCGATCCGCTCGATACACTGGTTGAGGGGGGGCCAAACCCCTATCCAAAAGGCAACACGCTGGTCCGTACCGGTGGTGCAGCAGCGGCTGGTACTACTCAGGCCGGCACTGACGTACAGGAAATCAAATGGCCACGCGATGCGATCAACGCGTTCCGTGCCGGCCGTGATCCGGGCCCTAATGTGCCATGGGGTACAGAGTGGGAATTTGGTGAACTGGAAGCAGAATTTGCTCAATGCACGGCAATTGTGGAAGAGCCCTTTGTGACCATCGGTCAGTCTCACCACGCGCTGGAATCGCGCACCGGTATGGCGTACTGGGAGAATGGCCGTTGTTTCTTCTACGGCTCACTGCAGAGTCACACCATTGGTATTCCTGCGCTCGCAGGCATGCTGGGTGTAGATCCGGCTAACCTGGTATTTATCAACGAAAACACCGGTGGTGGTTTCGGTGGCAAGATTTTCCCATACCCCATTATGGCGGTCACCGGTCATCTGGCACGCAAGGTCAATCGTCCGGTTCAGCTGCGTATTACCCGTGAAGAAGAGTTTTACATCGGACACGCCCGTGCCGGTATGCAGGGCTGGATTAAACTGGGTCTGAAGGCTAACGGTGATGTGGGCGCGATTGACATGATCGTGATCGGCGATGCCGGTTCAGGTGGTGGTGCCAGCGGTCCTGGTGCTGCCAACTATGTGTCGCTGATGCTGCAGCCTGCTGCCATGCGTTTCCGTGGCATCAACTTGTACACCAACACTGCTCCCCGTGCCGCCCAGCGTGGTCCGGGTGAAAATGAGATGGCAACAGCTCTGGAACCTATCTATGACAAGGCCATCAACATGGCAGGCCTGGATCGCGTTCAGGTGAAAATACAAAACGCACCCGACAGCACCGGTACCATTGGTCCACAGCGTGGCACATTGACCGGCTCCTGGTTCCCGCAGGCCATTGCTCAGGGCGCGGAGATGTTTAACTGGGAAGAGCGCAAGCAGCTTTCCGGGCGCCGTAACGGTAGTAAAGTCACTGGTATCGGCGTTGGCATGGGTTATCACTCCGCAGGCGCCAGTGGTTACGACGGTCTGCTGCGTATTGGTACCGATGGCAAACTCTATCTGCATACAGGGGTTGGTAACCTGGGTACCTACTCGTATGCCTCGGTAGTGCGTGCGGCAGCTGAAGCACTCAAAGTCGAGTGGGAGAACTGCGAGATTGTCCGTGGCGACAGCAGCCTGAATCTGCCGTGGAGTACCTTCCAGGCAGGCAGTAACACCATGTTCACTGAAGTGCGTACCAATAACGCGGCGGCGCAGGATGCCATTCGCAAGCTCAAGCAGATTGCAGCCACCGATTTTGGTGGCGAAGCGGCTGAGTACGACATTGACGGCCAGCGTGTATTCCGTATCAGTGATCCGACCCAGGGTCTGACATACGCCGCAGCCGCACAACGTGCGATTGATCTGGGCGGCGAGTACAGCGGTCAGGCCTTCCCGGAAGATCTCAACGCTATCACCAGCCGTTCAGTGCAGGCACTCGCCGGTACTGGATTGATTGGCGTCGCTAAAGACACGCGTCATACCGGCACTGTGCCCTCCATGACGGTTGGTTTTATGGAGATCGAACTGGATACCCTGACCGGCAAATACCAGATTCTGGATTACGCCTGTGTTGCTGACTGCGGTACCATTGTTCACCCGATGGGCTTTAGCCAGAGTATGCGTGGCGGTGGCGTCTGGGGTGTAGGTCTGGCAGGCTACGAGCGACTGGTATATGACACCCAGAACGGTTTGCCGGCCAACGTAGGACTTTATCAGGCCAAGATACCAACCTATCTGGATGTGCCGCTGGTGACTCAGCATGGTGCAACCAATATTCCTGATCCTCAGAGCCCGGTGGGTTCGCGCGGTGTGGGTGAGCCAAGTCAGGGTTGTGCCTGCGCGGCATTGGCCAGCGCGATCTCTGACGCTCTGGGTGGACATCAGTTCAACCGTGCGCCAATCACCGCAGACATGATTATCAACCACGTTGCGCAGCTTGATCACTTCAACACCGGCAACCTAAAAACAAATACATTCTGAGGGTTAGACTATGGCAGGTTATGACAATATGCCCGATATGGAGCTCTACCAGCCGGTGCAGATCGACGATGCATTGGCGCTGGCTGCCCGTCTGGCTGAACGCGGATGGTTAGTTGGTGGAGGCCAGGACACCTACGGATGGATCAAGGATCGCGCCAAGCGTCCGGAAGCATTGATTGATCTGAACGGTATCGAATCCTTGCGTGGTATCCGTGAGACGGAAGACGGCATCGAAATCGGTGCACTGACAACACTCACTGAACTCGCAACCAACCCGATTGTAAATGAGCGTTATTCACTGCTCAGCAAAGCTGCATCAGTCGTCGCCAGTCCGCAGATCCGCAATGCCGGTACTGTGGGTGGCAACCTGGTTCAGGACGTGCGTTGCTGGTACTACCGTCGTGGTCTGGATTGCTACCGTGCCGGCGGCAACCTGTGCTACGCCGATACACCGGAAGCTCAGAACCGTGAGCACGCGATTTTCGAAGCCAGTCGCTGCGTGGCAGTGACGCCCAGTGATACTGGCCCTGCGCTAGTTGCACTGGAAGCTCAAATGGTCATCACCAGTGCCAGTGGTACGCGTGTGGTTCCTGCAGAGAGCTTCTTTGTTGGCCCGGATGTAAACATTGAAAAAACCACGGTTCTGCGTGAGGGTGAAATCCTGACCGCTGTGCGTGTTCCCGCCAAGTGGGCTAATGCTGAGTTCTACCACGAAAAAGTTGCAGACCGTAACGTGTGGGATTTTGCGCTGGTGAGTATCGCAGGTGCTCTGCGTATTGAGAGCGGCAACATCGTTGAGTCAAGCATTGTCTGTGGCGCAGTACAGTGCACACCCCGTCGCCTGACCTCAGTTGAGCGTGCTATTCAAGGTCAGCCACGCAACGAAGCGACCGCAACACTGGTTGCCGGTATGGCCAGTCAGGGCGCAAGTCCACTGAACCAGAATGCTTTCAAAATGCCACTGATGGATAACCTGGTGACCCGTCTGCTGACAGCATAAAGAAAGAGAATAAAGGTAATAGAGGGGACGGAGGTATCGCAGATAGCTCCGTCCCTTTTTTTATCCCGGAAATTACTCGAGCGCCTGGTAAACCATGGTGGGATACTTGATGCGGATGTCATTGGTCAGGGGTAGCTGATTAACCATCAACAGAATGCTGATGTTGGCAACCGGGTCGATGCGATAGATGGAGCCGTAAGCGCCGCCCCAGCCAAAAGAGCCGGCTGACTCCATACCGTTGGCTCCGTAGCGATCGGTGGTCTCAAAACCCAGACCAAAGCCGCGGCCGCTGTTGCCGCGCAGTTCGCCTACCTGATTGTTGCTCATTAATGCCACGGCGCGCGGCGACAGGATCTTCTCGCCAAAGGCTTCGCCACCACGGCGTATCATTTCCAGAAAACGCGCATAATCGCGCACCGTTGAGATCAGCCCTGCGCCACCGGCAAAATTGCGGCGCGGCCCATCAATGTAACTGCCCTGACCGATGGCACCGTCCGGTGCGCGCACCGCCTGACCGTTAGCGTCGCTGGCGTACACTGTCACCACGCGTGCGCGTTTGTCCTCAGGCACAAAAAAGTGCGTGTCGTTCATGCCCAGCGGCTCAGTGATGCGGTCACGGATCAACGCGTCCAGCGGCTCGCCTGTGGCGCGCTCCGCAATACATCCCAGTACATCGGTATTGTATCCATACACCCATGCTGAGCCGGGTTGGCTGACAAAGGGCAGGGTGGCCAATCGTTCCATGGTGGTACACACCGGCTCATCTTTGTCGGCGGTATACCAGCCATTGCCAGCCGCGGGTCCCAAACCTTGTGCGCGGTAAAGCTCAGCAATATGCGGCTGGGTGCCATAAGAGATGCCTGCGCTGTGCGTCAGCAGGTCCTGAATGGTGATTTTTCGCTGTGCCGGCACAATGGTCACCTCATCGCCCTCACGCACGGCGACCGTGGTCGAGGCATAAGCAGGGATAAAGCGGCTGACCGGATCGCTCAGATTAAGTTTGCCTTCCTCCATTAACTGCAGAATCAACACACTGGTCAGCGCTTTGGTCTGAGAGGCAATACGGAACATGCTGTCGACATTCATGGCCTGGCCGGTTTCTTTGTCGGCCCAGCCTACCGCGTGTTCATAAACGGTGCGGCCATTCTGCTGCACCAGGGCTACTGCGCCCGCCAGTTCACCGCGGTCCACATAGCCCTGCAAAACGTCATCAATGCGCTCGAGACGCGATTCGTCGAAGCGATTGGTCTGGGCACTGACAGAAACAGGCAACAAACAGACAATCAGGGAGGCAAGTGCTGAGTAGCGTTTAACGAAGCGGGTAGCGGATGAGCAGTGTAAAGCTGACATAAGGGTCTCCTGTGTGTTTTTGTTTTCAGGCAGTATACATGAGCGCAAAAGTAAACCATCCATTCCGTGAGTAACAGTTATTGACAGTGGAACGAATTTCATAGAAAACTCGGTCAGCTTGTCCGTTCTCATAACTTATCAATAAAACAGGACTTCATGGATATTCTTCAACTGCTGATCAGTGGCATTGCCAACGGTTGTATCTACGGATTGTTGGCGCTGGGTTTTGTGCTGATCTACAAGGCCACCGAAGCCGTCAACTTTGCCCAGGGCGACATGCTGATGCTGGGCGCCTTTCTGGGCATCACCGTGATCAACAGCAATTACATGGATATGCCCTTTCTGGCCGGCCTGATCGCGGCTGCGGTGGTGATGGGGATATTCGGATACCTGCTCGACCGCCTGGTGCTGCGCGGTATCTTCGGGCAGCCGCAGTTTGCCATGGTGATACTGACCATCGCGCTGGGTTTTCTGCTGCGCTTTTTTGCCGGCGTCACCTGGGGTTACGACCCGATCTCCCTGCAGTCACCGTTTGCCGGCCGCATTCTGGAACTAGGTGGTTTGACCATCCCCATGGTGGACGCGGTGATTATTGTGGCGACCGTGCTGTTGACCACAAGCCTGTACTTCTTTTTTGCCCGTACCCGTTTGGGCGTAGCCATGCAGGCCTGCAGCCAGAATCAGATGGCGGCCTACTACATGGGCATACCGGTTAAACGCGTGAATGCCATTGTGTGGGCGCTGTCGGGTGTGGTCGCGGCCATTTCCGGTGTGTTGTTTGCCGCCAAAGGTGCGATCGAACCGTCTACCGGCCTGATTTTTGGCATCAAAGCCTTTGCCGCTGCGGTGATTGGCGGGCTGGGCTCTTTGCCCGGCGCGCTGGCGGGTGGCTTGCTGGTGGGCGTGGTAGAGCCGTTTGCATCGCGTTATCTGCCCTCCGGTTTTGGCCCCATCGCCCCCTATGCCCTGATGCTGATGGTGCTGGTCCTGCGCCCCGGCGGGCTGTTCGCCCAGATCAAGCAGAAGAAGGTGTAGCCCATGCGCGTTATCTTTAAAAACAGCTACGACAACGATATCAATCTGTTTGAAGACCGTGTTCATCTGCTCAAGTACGCGGTGCTGTTGCTGACGGCACTGGTCATGCCGTGGGTAATCAGTGCGTATTACGTGGGCGAGTTAACCTCCGTGCTGATCTGGTCTCTGGCCGGTCTGGGCCTGATGTTGATTGCCGGTCATACCGGACAGGTCAGCCTTGGCCACGCCGCGTTTATGGCGATTGGTGCATTTTCGCATCTGGCACTGATGCTGCGCGGCTGGCCGTTTGTGCCTGCCTTGATTGCCAGCGGGGTGATTACCGGACTGGCAGGGGCGTTGATCGCCCGGCCACTTGGACGTATGAGTGGCATTTATCTCGCGATTGCCACCCTTGCGCTGAGCATCATCATCGAGGATGTGGCCATAGTTGCCACGCCCATCACCGGCGGGATCGCTGGGTTGTTCGCTCCCCCCATCGAATTTTTTGGATTGATGATTGATCGCAATGCAACACCTCGCGCCTTTTATTATTTATGTTTGACAGTGTTGATAATTGTCACCCTGGGATATGCCAATCTACTGCGCTCGCCCACCGGTCGCTCGTTTCTGGCGGTGCGTGACAGCGAGGTGTCGGCGCGCGCACTGGGGGTGAATGTTCCGCGCGCTAAAACCGTGTCCTTTGCATTGTCCTGTGCCATTACCGGGCTGGCCGGTGCCTTGTATGCGCATCAGGCACAGGCGGTGAATTACGAAAGTTTTCTGGTACTGATCTCCATCACCTTGTTACTGCAGGTTGTGGTTGGCGGGCTGGGTTCCATGCATGGCGCATTTTTTGGCGCGTTTGTGGTGGTGCTGCTGCCACAGATCATTTCCATGGCACGCTCGTTTATCAATACCAACACACCGTTTAATCTCGGTGCTTACCCGGGCATGGACACGGCGGTGTTTGCGCTGATCATCCTGCTGATGATTATTTATGAGCCACGCGGCATTTACGGAATCTGGATACGTCTGCGCACCTGGCTGGAGCTGTTTCCGCTGTACCGCAAGGGCATGTTCCGCCGCACCCGTACCTACCTGAAAACGGAGCGCATGCGATGAGCTTGTTGCAGGTTGAGGGATTATCCATCCACTTTGGCGGTGTCAAAGCCGTCGATGACATCAGTTTTAGCGTGGAGCCCGGCGAGGTGTTCACCATTGTCGGCCCCAACGGTGCGGGAAAGTCCACCATTTTTAACCTGATCAGCCGGCTGTATGAACCCACGGCCGGGCGCATTGTGTTTGATGGGCGTGATATCACCCGTCTGCCGGCACATGATATTGCCGGCATCGGCATTGCCCGTACCTTCCAGAATATTGAATTGTTTGACCATTCCTCGGTATTGCAGAACCTGCTGATTGGCCGCCACTCGCGCCGCCGCACACGCTGGTATGAGGACATGCTGTTTCTGCCCAAAGTGCGCCGCGCCGAGCGTGAAGACCGCCGCATTGTTGAAGAGGTGATCGACTTTTTGGAACTGGCGGCTTACCGCGACAAACTCATCGCCGGATTGCCCTACGGTGTTCGCAAACTGGTGGAGATCGCCCGTGCCTTGTCGTCCGAGCCCAAACTGATCCTGCTCGATGAGCCGGCTTCTGGCCTCAGTGTGGAGGAGACCATCGACATGGCCTGGTGGATCGAAGACATGCAAAAAGATCTGGGGCTGACGGTGTTGATGGTAGAACACGACATGAGTCTGGTTTCCCGTGTGTCAACGCGCGTGCTGGCGGTTGCTGAAGGTAAAGCGCTGGCGCTGGGCACCTCGGCGCAGGTGCAGGCTGACCCGCGCGTGATCGAAGCCTACTTGGGCAAGCAGGAAAACCATGAATAACGTGCTGGAAGTGCGCAACCTGGAAACCTTCTACGGCCCGGTGATGGCGCTGCGTGGTGTGTCCATTGAAGTGCCGCAGGGGCAGATTGTCACCATTCTCGGCGCCAACGGCGCGGGCAAAACCACGCTGATGAAAACCGTGTCCGGGGCGTTGTCGCCCAACAAAGGGGTGATTCTGTTTCACGGCGACCGCATCGACGGCAAAGAACCCGATGAGCTGGTGAAAAAAGGTCTGGCACACGTGCCGGAGGGCAGAGAAGTGTTTCCCTTCCTGACCGTGGCAGAAAATCTGGCCATGGGCGCGTATACGCGCAATGACCGTGCTGAAATCGCCAAAGATATCGACATGGTGTACGACTATTTCCCCATCCTCAAAGAGCGGCGCAATCAACCGGCCGGCACCATGTCCGGTGGTCAGCAGCAGATGCTGTCGATTGGTCGCGGGTTGATGTCGCGCCCGACACTGATGCTGCTGGATGAGCCATCGCTGGGTTTGTCACCGCTGCTGGTGCAGGAAATTTTTACCATTGTGCGCCGCCTTAACCGCGAGCAGGGTGTCACCATTCTGCTGGTCGAGCAGAATGCGCAGGTGGCGCTGCAGGCGGCAGATTATGGTTATGTGCTGGAGATTGGCCGCATTGTGATGGCCGGCAGCGCAGAAAAATTACTCAATTCTGATGATATCCGCGAGTTCTACCTGGGTCACGGCAGCAGTGGTGACCGCGGCGAAAAACGCTGGAAACGCAAAAAGACCTGGCGCTGATATGAACAACACTGTGGATAACAACCCGATAGACATCGACGGCTGCAACACGCTGATCGCACTGTGGCGAAAAAACTGCCTGGCACGTGGCACGCGCATCGCGCACCGCGAGAAACACCTGGGCATCTGGCAGAGTCACAGCTGGCAGGATTATTACCAGCGTGCACGTGCAGTCGGTAACGCCTTGCTGACCTTAGGATTACAACGCGGCGAAGCGGCGTCCATCCTCAGTGAGGATAACAAGGAATGGCTGTACTGCGATCTGGGCATTTGTGGTGCCGGCGGCATCAGCAATGGCATTTACACCACTGACAGCGCGGAACAACTGGCCTATCTGATCAATGACAGTGGCTCGACATTTTTGTTTGTGGAAAATGACGAGCAGCTCGACAAGTATCTGGCGATCCGCGATCGGGTGCCGGGCCTGCGCAAAGTGATTGTGTTTGAGCGCGACGGTTTGCGCGACTTCCGCGATCCCATAGTGATGTTTCTTGATGAGCTGTATGCGCTGGGAGATACCGCGGATGCTGAACAGCGTTTCAGCGGTGAAATAGCCAAATGCCAGCCGGATGATATCCGTATGCTGATCTACACCTCGGGCACCACCGGCATGCCCAAGGGCGCCATGATTTCGCACCGCAACATCCTGTTTCAGATCAAGTCCGTGGAAGGCATGCTGGATGTCACTGAGCAGGACGAACAGCTGTGTTTCCTGCCGCTGTGTCATATTCTGGAGCGGCTGATCTCGGTGGAGATTCCTGTACACAAAGGCAGTACCGTCAACTTTGCGGAAAGTCCGGAGACGGTGTTTGATAATCTGCGTGAGGTGTCACCTCACACATTTACCGCAGTGCCGCGCCTGTGGGAAAAAATCTACAGCTCGCTGAATAATATGCGTACCGATGCCACTGGTTTTGGACGCTGGGCGTTTGATCAGGCAATTGCTGCCGGCTTGGCATTCCAGGCCACTGACAAACCAACACTGCTGACTAAGCTGCGTTATCAATTGTGGAACCTGCTGGTGCTGCGTAATGTGCGTGACCTGATTGGAATGGCGCGTATCCGCCGCGCCACGACCGGTGCGGCGCCGATTTCACCCGAACTGATCCGCTGGTTTCACGCCATTGGTGTGCCATTGTATGAAGGTTATGGCATGACAGAAAGTTCCGGTGTGATGACACTCAATACTCAAACGCGTTACCAGATTGGCACGGTGGGTTATGCGTTGCCGGGTACCGAGGTGCGCATCTCTGATACTGGCGAGATTCTGCTGCGCGGCGGCAACGTATTTGCCGGGTACTGGCGTAAACCGGAAAAGACCGCCGAGGATATCCGCGATGGCTGGTTGCATACAGGTGACACCGGGCGCTTTGAGAATGATATGCTCACCATCACCGGGCGTATCAAGGACATTATCATCACCGCCGGCGGCAAAAACATTACGCCCGCAGAGATTGAAAGCCGCCTGAAATTTTCGCCATATATTTCTGATGCTGTGGTGATTGGCGACAAACGCAAGTATCTGACCTGTCTGATCATGATTGATCAGGAGAATGTCGAAAAATATGCGCAGGACCGGCAAGTGCAGTTTTCAGACTTTGCGTCCCTGTGCCGCGCGCAGGAAGTGCTGGAGCTGATCGACACCATTATTGCCGAGACCAATCGCGCATTTGCACAGGTTGAGCAGATCAAATACTTCCGCCTGATCGATGTGTTGCTGACTGCCGAAGACGACGAGTTAACCGCCACCATGAAATTAAAACGCTCGCTGGTGGAGAAAAAACACAAGAATCTGATTGATTCCATGTATTGAGTTCCGTTGACGACATCAATGCGGCTACCCGCCGCAGGAGAAAACCATGAAAAAACTCTTGACCCTGGCCGCGGCACTGTTGCTGGTTGCGTGCGGAGAATCGGCTGAACAGGTACGCGGTGTCACAGATACCGAAATCATTATTGGTGGCAATCACGATATGTCCGGCCCGTTTGCAACCTTCTCTGTGCCCGGCACACGTGCGGCGCAGATGATGATTGACGAGGTGAACAGCAATGGCGGTATTCACGGCCGCACCATCCGCTACATTGTTGAAGACCATGCGTATCAGGTGCCGCGCGCCGTACAGAACAACAACAAACTGGTGCAGAGTGACAACGTGTTTGCCATGTTGCTGAGTCTGGGCACACCGCACAACCTGGCGTCGTTCCCGCTGATGGATCGCAATAACGTACCTAATGTTATGCCGTTGGCGCTGTCCGGGCAGATGCTCTCTGAAGGCGACTTCTCTCGCCGGTTTGCGTTTGGTGCTGACTACTATGAAGCCATTACCGCCGGTATTGACCACATTGTGGAAGAGCACAGCCTCACCAACCTGTGTGTGATGTATATCCCCTCAGACTTCGGTGAGGAAGTGAACCGCGCCGTGCAGGATTACACAGCCACCAACCCGTCCATGCGTCTGGCTGAAGCCACTCAGCACCGTCAGGATGAAAGTGAATTTACCGGTGCGCTGTCACGCCTGCGCGCCGCCAATTGCGAGCTGATTGCGCTGGCATTGGCCGTTCGCCCCATCATGACCGTGGCAGCCACGGCGCGTGACATGGGTTGGGATGATGTGAAGTTTATTGTTTCGCAGGCTGGTTTCCACACTGTTATTGCCGCCGCCCCGGGTGGTAGCACAGAAGGACTGTACGCGGCATCCGGCTGGCCCGACATCGAAGAGCGTCGTGACAACCCGGAGACAGCTGCGTGGATCAGCGCCTTTGAAGCTCAGTACGGTGAGTTCCCCAGCACCGGCGCGGTGCTGGGCCGTATCGGCACCGAAGTCATGATACGTGGCCTTGAAGCCGCTGGCCCTGACCTCACCGCCGAAAGTTTCCTTGCCGCCATGGAAACCCTGAACTACTCCGACCCGGTCACCGGCGTTGACGTATTGATCAATGCCGAAAAACACGGCGCCACCAGCGGCATCGTGCTCTCCCAGGTCCGCAATGGCCGCTGGAGCACCATCGAGGTGCTGGAGTGAGTAATGGGGACGGAGGAATTTAGCCGGGGACTTGTCCCCGGCTAATTTGCTCCGTCCCCTTTACTCGCCATAACTCCAGAATAACAACGGGGACGGAGCAATCTACGATTCCTCCGTCCCCGTTGTTATTCCTCCGTCCCTTAGTCCAGGGTCAAAGCTCGGAGGGTACTTCCGGGATACGCGCGACAATGACTTCCTGGCGGGCGCGGCTGATGCCGTAAATGATGCGCTCGCCGGGCACACTGCGATCCCAGTCCCAGGACTGGCCTTCGAAGGGCACGTCGATGGCGGTGATGTATTCCAGCGTCACGCCTTGTTTGGGCAAGCGCAGCACATATATCTCGGCAGCGTCGTGGCCGGTTACGTAGAGCAGGCCGTCGTCACCCCAGTCGCCGCCGGAGCTGGCGCTGTCGCCCCAGGTGGCAACCACTTGCGGCGGAAACAGCCATGACTCCAGTTGTTGCCAGTTGTCATCAAACTTGCTGAGATAGGTCCAGCGCTGGTCAAAACCCGGCGTGGTGCCGTTGTCGTTATAGTTGGCAAAACATGCCCACCAGAAGCCATTGTGACGTACAGCCCAGGTCAACGAACCCAGTCGGATACCAAAACTGTAGGTCTCTATCGGTTGCAGGGTTCGGGTGTCGTAAATTTCCAGCGAACTGGCCATGGGTAAGTGCGGGAAGTTGGAGTGCGCTACTACCAGTCGATGGCCGTCCACCCACCCGGCGTTCAGGTGGATGATAGCGCCGTCGCGCGGGCCAAACCACTCAGCCACACGCTCGCCGTTGTCTTTGCGATGTTTGACCAGCGCATGATTGCCAATGCCGTAGAAATGTTCACCATCCACTGCCACGCCCTGATTGCCTTCCATCACCGACCAGCGCTGCAGCTCCGTAGCGACCAGGCCATGTTTGGTGAGTTCAGGCGCCGGTGCGGCAGGCAGAGACTGCAGCCAGGCTCGGTAAGCCTCGCGTTTAGCTTCGTCGGGCTGGTTCTCAGCGGCGAACACACTAAATCCGCCCGATACCATGCCCGTAGCCACCACACCGGCAACGCTGACCATGCCCTTGAGCAACGCTCGCCGAGTGACCAGCGGGGTTTCTTTATGTTCAATGTCAGTTGTCATCAGAATTTCCTTGTGATCTGAATGTTCCAGCTGCGGCCAGTCAACAGCGACTGACTGACAGACGGATCATAACCGAAGTTGTCTGCCGCCAGTGGTGGCTCTTTGTCGGTCAGGTTCATGATGCCCATGCGCACTCTGGTGTCACGCAGCAGCGCGTTACCCGAGCCGTCAAACTGATAACCAATGGACAGGTTGTAGGAGACAAAGCTGTCAATCACCCGGCGATACACGGTGCGACCCTGGGTGAAAAATGGCGTGATGTACGATGGGCTGCCTAAGCTTTCATACCCCGCCTGCGTGGTAGTGGCACCGCTGTCATGGGTTTCGCCAACGTGGTAAATGCCCAGGCCGGCATTCCACGGGCCGTTACGCCAGAACACGTTGCTGGTGCTGCGCCATTCAGCGGCACCGGAGGCAAACAGCAGATTGTTCACGATAGGGGCGACGTTGGGCGGTGACAAAGTAGACTCGGCTTCGTTCAGGTATGCCACCTCGGAGCTGAACACCATGTCGCCGATCGGCAGGCCACGCAGTTCATAACGGAAGCCAAAGTCGACGCCGCTGTTTTCACTGGCGGACAGGTTCAGGAAAGGTTGGTTACGCGAGAATATGCGGCCGGCGGCTGCTACGGGCCGGCCGGGGTTGGCGGCATTGTAGGCAGCAAAAGCGGCGATATCTTCAGGCGTGAGTGCAAAGCGCACCACGTCAGCATCACCTTTGTAGTTGGCTGTGCCGCTGCCCAGATCTATCTGGTTGATCGGGATACCTGCCGCCAAACGTTCTCTGGTATAGGCGGCCAGCAATGCATCGTCACTTTCGTTGATCTGGCCAACGCTGCGCGAACCCAACAGATTGCTGCGGCTGATACTCCACCAGTCAGCGTTGACTGACAGCCCATCAACAAAAGGAACATCAATCACAAATCCAGCAGTCAGTCCTTCGGACTCCTGTGCTTTTAAGTCCGGGTTGCCGCCAAAGTAGGTGCGCTTGACGTAAGGTCCTTCGTTCAGCGCAGGGTTGCGGTAAGTGTCAATATCACCTGCGCCCGCAGTAATCGACCAGCGCGGGCTGGTATAAAGCGCTGCAAGGCTGGGCGCCATGAAGCCCTCATTGTAGGAAGTGCGCAGCATCACCCAGTCCACCGGCTTCCAGTTCAGACCAATTTTTGGCTTGGTGGTGCTGCCAAAGTCGCTGTAGTCTTCCATGCGCGCTGACACGTTAAGCTCAAGACGATTGACTAACGGTACGCCAGCGTCTTCGCTGACCAGTGGCACTAACACTTCGAAAAATGCGCTGGTGACTTTGCGGTCACCAAACACATCAGGACGGGGCGGGTGTAACAGAAAGTCATTATTGGTCGTGTCAAGACCTGAACCAGCGGGGTTCTCCCCACTGAACGGCGGGCGCGTATCCTCCAGATTCTCGCGGCGGTGCTCAACACCAAACGCCGCCATCACATCACCCCCCCACCAACTGAACAAGGTGCCTGATACTTTGGCATCGGCGCTGGTGATGTCAGCCTGTGCTTCACGGGCAAACACCGCGCTGAATGAATCCACCACTGACTGCGGGTTGCTGTACGGTGCAGCGGCAACAACAGCACCATTCTGCACTCTGAAGGTATAACCAAAAGGGTTGTAAGCGTTGGCATCGGTGCGGGCAATGGCGGCCTGCAACAGGCTTTCACGCACATCCGGATAAGCCTCGTCATTGCCATTGACCTGGTTGTAGAACAGCGACGTCTCCCAGGTCCAGGTGTCCCCAAACGTACCTTTGAGGCCGGTGGCGAAACGCAATACATCGGAGTCTGTCTGAATCACTTCAGCCCCGAGACCTGCCAGCGTCATTTGTGTAAAACCAACGGTACGAGGAGCGCCGGTAATGCGTGCAGTACCATCACTGTTGGGCGCACCTGTAGGGTGGTAAAAGCGTGAGCCGTAAGGATTGTATGGGCTGTCGATGGGCATCAACATCAGTTTGTCAGACGTCGGGCCGTTCAAGGCCTGTGGCTGACGTTGCATGGTAGAGCTCGCCATGTAATACCCAGCCTCGGCGAATGCTGTGACATCAGGGGTCAGGTCGTACTCACCCGCCAGATAGGCGTTACCGCGTTTTACTTCCGGTGACGAAAATCCGAACTGGTTAAGATCAAGGAAAAACTCCGGATTGGTTGCGCGGCTGGGGGCTGCTGTTGTCAGCGTTGGCACACCATTAACCGGACGGAAAAAAGTGTTGGCGGTCGAAGTGCCTACCCGGAAGGTGGGCCAATAACCACGCGCGGAACGACCATCAAAGGCGCCACCCACGTTGTTAAACGGTTCATGTGCACGATCGGAGTTAAATGAGGTACGGCTGAAATCGCGCTCTGACAACGAAATGCTGTCACGAGTCAGCGCTTCGATGCTGCCGATAAACCGGCCGCGGCCATCCGCAAAACTGGTAGAGCCAAAAGTCAGTGCCAGTTGTGTGTTTTCGCCGCCACCGTGCTCGGTGCCGCCTTGTTGAAAGGATACCTCAACTCCATCAAATTCCCGGCGCATGATGTAGTTGATGACACCGCCCACTGCATCAGACCCATAAATGGACGAGGCGCCATCACGCAGCACTTCAACGCGATCCACGCCCTGTGTCGGCAATTGGTTGACGTTGACTGCCTGTGACAGACCTGCTGTCATCGGGTTGATGGCCATACGCCGTCCGTTAACCAGCACCAGTGTTGCTGTTGCGCCCATGTTGCGCAGGTTGATGTTGGCATTGTCACCGCGCGCGCCAGAGGAACCCAGGCGCGTTTCATTCTCGGGCAGATTAACTACCGAGGGCAGTGAGGTTAGCAGATCCACCGGTAATAGCGCTGAACGCACCTCCATCGCCTCTTCGCCAATCACAGACACTGGCACAGTGCCGTCATTTTCGGCACGACGGATATTGGAACCGGTGACAACTACTTCCTGAATTTCTGGTGTATCGGTGGCGGTATTGGCTGCAGTATTGGCAGCAGGCTGCGCGGCTACCTGTGCGGCAGCACTTAACAGCGCTCCGGAAAGCGCCAGGCGTACCATAAAGCTCAAGGGCTTAAGACGCAGGACCTTGGAGTTAGCACCGCTGCGGGCTGTCAAAGGTGAATGTGTGGGTTGATCGTACATGCTGAATGGCTCCGTGGTGGCCTGATCTGACCGAAGTCAGTGAAGGGTATGCCTGTCCCTTGCGGGGACATGGCACTGCTCAGGCAGGAGCATAGGGGCACTTATTGACACAGAGATGGCGGATTTATGGCAGTTTGGTGAATGGGGACGGAGGCTTGTGGACGAAGCAATCTGCGATTCTTCCGTCCCCAGTCAGGCCCTCCGTCCCAAATCGATCTGCTACCACATAACAATCGCGGCCACGGCGTTCGGCTTCGTAGAGGGCATCGTTAGCGCGACGCAGTTGGTGTTCGGCATCCTTGTCGTCGTTGGAGGCAGCGACACCGAAGCTCAGTGTGACTTTGATATCTTTGGCAAAGTGTTGTTGGTTCAGTGCATCTTGTAGTTTGGTAATGGTGACAACTGGGCCTCTCCAGAGAGGTGTCCGGGCAGATAAACAGAAACTCTTCGCCGCCCCAGCGTCCGCAGATGTCGGTTCCACGCATTGTGGTTCGCAGTATTGAGCCTATTTCCTGCAGGATAGAATCTCCGGTCAGATGGCCATATTTTTCGTTGACGCGTTTAAAGTGATCAATGTCGCACAGGATCAGGCTAAGAGGCGCTTTTGTGCGTTTATGCATGTTGAACTCCTGTGTGAGCAATATTTCCAGGTGCCGGCGATTAAACAGGCCGGTGAGCTTGTCGGTTTCGGAGAGGCGCTCCAGTTGAGCATAAGCATCCGCCCGTGAACGCTCATAAAATCTGAACAGAAACCAGTGAGCCAACAGGACTTCGGCGATATTCAGTACACTGCTGAGCCCTGGCGCGACTGGCTGTGCCGCGGGCAGTTGCGAGTAAAAAAAAGCCACCACTTAAGTGAAAACGGCTGCACACACCCAGGTTCCAGCGTGTCGGCCCAGCAGAAAAAAGCTGACCGGCGGTAGTATGGTTACCCAGATGATGGAATAGGACTCGCCGCGGGTGATATGAATAAACATCATCATGAGCGCAGTCAGAATCAATACAACAGCTCAGGAGGTCACTGCCAGCTTGGCGGTGCGTCGGAAATAGACCAGCAACGCTACGGTGCCTGTCATTCCTATCATGTCCAGCGCAGCGATGTTAAAGTCACCAAACAAAAATACATTTAGTACACTCAGGATCACAAAGTAGGCTGTCATCACCATCAGTAGCACGTGTATCATTTTGGGCTGATGACGCTGTTGCCCGACTAATGTTGAAATTTTTTCTGAGTTAAACCACTGCACCATTTTGCTTCTGCCTGTTTTTGGTTTTCATGGCCCCAATATATTGTCTTGCCATTCACTCAGCCAGTGATTGGATGTTTAGGGTGATCGGGTTAACGCAAGTCTGTCACTTAACAGGTAATAAATTTTATGAGTATCGACATCAAGGCACTCACTCCATCTTCATTTCCGGCGCTTGCCGAACATTTCAAGCGCCATTGCGCAGAGCGTGCGTTTTGGCCCGTTGACAAGCTAGGTTGGCAGCGTTGGTTTTGCGCACACGACACGGTGTCAGGGAATGTTGTTGGGCATGTGGACCTTAAGAGCGACCCTCTGATAGCTGGGTTGCACTGGTGCCATTTGGGTATTGGTATCGAGACCGCATATCGCGGGCAGGGTCTGGGTGAGCGGCTGATGGATTGTGCGATCGGATTTGTAGAGGCGCATCCGGCCCTTGCCTGTATTGAGCTTCGGGTGTTTTCAGACAATGCACCGGCAATTGCCCTGCATCACAAAAAAGGCTTTACCGAGGTTGGAATCCTGAAAGACCGCTTCCGCCTTCAGGGGCAGTCCATCGATGACATTGTGATGGTCAGGCGTTTGATTGGCGTTTGATTGGGGACGGAGAGATCAAAAAATGATCTCTCCGTCCCCAATCAATCCAATCAATCCATCGCCAAGGCCTGGGGACGGAGCAAACTGCGATTCCTCCGTCCCCAATGCGTGTCCCCAATACTTAAAACACAGGGAAGCCGGTGAGGTTGTCTGTGGTGAAGGGGATCTCTTCAAACAGCATGGGGTAGAAGTAGCGGCGGATCTGTTCGTGGTGATCACGGATGCGCTGCTCGTAGGCCAGCACTGAGTCGACATCGGTCTGCGCGATGCCTTGCATAAGGCGCGTGGTGGCCACCGGGGGCGACAGCCAGGCAACGAGCCCGGTTAACTGGTCGCGTTGCGCTATGGACTCGCGATAGGCCTGTGACAGCGGTGCTGCAGTCTCATCACCAACTTGCTGGAAGGCGAAGTACCACTTCCAGTGAAACGGCATGTCCACGGGCGCCGAATGTGACCATTCCGGATGACTGGCGTAGAACTTGTCCATGGTAGCCGGTTTTGGCAGGTCCCAGGCACCGTTGACGGTTTCGCGTTGCACCAGACTGATCTGTGCGCCATCAACGCCGGGTACAGCACTGTCAATGATCAGTTTGCCGGACAATGGCACCAGCAGGGCCAGTACCAGCCAGCAGCCGGTCAATACTGCAGCGGAGACTGAGGCAGACCAGTTGCCAAAGGCGATCAGCGATGCCAGCAGTGTCCAGAAAACCAGACTGAACAGTACCACTTCGGTAGCGGCGAGCAGGGCGCTCGGGCTGCCACCAAACAGGCTGCCAAGTACCCACAGCGGCAGGATACACGCGGCGGCCGCGCCTGCCGCGAGCACTACAATGCGCATGCTCCAGATTTTTCCAGGGCGTGCGGCGGTTGCGGTCAACATCGGGATACGACCGGCTTCACGCTCTGCCGCGTAAACATCATACATCAACACTATGACAAACAGCGGTAGCAAAAATGCAATCACAAAACCGAAGTCAAAGCGACCTGCCAGACTCAGTTCAGGGTTGAAATTATCAGCTTCGTGTATCTGTCCTTCCAGTGCCAGCGCCCGTACGCGCAGCATCCAGGGTGACAGGTCACGCTGGCCGATGGCCAGAAATGCGGCATCGTCCGGCTGATTCCACGTCAGTGAAAACGCTGCGTAAGCTGCACCACCATATTCTGTGGAACTGCTGAGGGTGGCGGCGCGTTCAATCTCGTCCTGCGCCTGAGTGCGCTCAATGGTGTCGATCTGTCGCTGTATCTCCGCTTGTCCCAGCACCAGCGCAAGCACACAGATTACCATCAGGGCCAGCCAGGTCAGACGCGTGGTGCGGTTGCCCGCCACAAAACGCGCTTCACGTGAAAAGTCTTTTGCGGAAATCATGCCTTACCTGCCTTGTCAGCTATTTTTCTGATCAGACCCGCTGCCAAGGCCAGCCACAATAACATGATTACCAGCAGCGGCGCGGCTGACAGCAACCGTTCGCTGACTGCCGAGGGCGCAAAGTTGAAACTCTGCAACCGCTGCCAGAATTCAGGATTCACCCGAGTACGTTGCTCGGCTTCCGCATTCACGCTGCGCTGAGCATCGTCGGCAAAATCCAGTTCATGCGCGTGCAGCGTGTTGAGTTCCTGAATCAAGGCGTAACGATGCGCTTCAGCTTCATCGAGAAAGCGCTGATGGTTGATCAGATCGGTACCGGCCGCGCGCATGGATAGATTGCGAATCGCCAGATACGGGCTGACCAGCGAGAACAGGTTCATCACCGTGGATTGCTGACGCTGGATGGCATGCAGTTCACCGGCATAACGATTCATCACCGCAGAGCCGGCCTCTTCACCTTGCAGTGACACCAGACCCCTGTAGTTCACCGGCAGGTCTTCAATGCGGCTGACACCGTACTGCGCCAGTACCTGCTCCTGGAAACTCTGGAAGCCGGCATCATTGATATTGTGGCTGTCACCCACCGTGCGCATATCGCGCTGTATCAGGATATCCATCTCTGTCTGCGTTTGCGAAGGGTACATACTGGCGGCAACATCCGCCGCGATGCGTGGAATCAGGATGGTGCAGGCAGCCCATAAAATCATCAGCGTAATCAGCGCCGTGCGCGCGGTTTTGGCAAAAGCAGACACCGCCACAATCAACATCACCCAGAATGCCAGGTACAGCAGGTGTCCCGACAGCATGACCAACGCGGATAACTGTTCTGACGGGTAGCTGATGACCAGCCATAACACGGCAATCAGCAGCGGAGCGGCGGCCAGTGCAGCAACGCCGCCAATCGCCAGCGCCTTGCCTTTGATCAGCGTCGAGGGGCTCACGCCCTGCGCAACCAGTTGCAGCAAGGTGCCACGTTCACGCTCTCTGACCACACTGCCATAACCGATCAGGATCAGCAGCAGCGGCGTAATGACCTGCAACATAAAGGCGGGCGACACGGCACCAAAACGCGTTAACACTGATGTTTCCCGCGCTTCAGCGAAGGTCGCGGTATTGCGCCGGTGACCTTCCAGGAAAATAGAGCGACCGGTAAAGGTGTCAACGCCCGGGTCGATGGTGGACAAAGGTGCCGGGTTGCGGAAAACATAATGTCCGTAATGCACCACCCGATGCGGATGGCGGGCGGGCTGATTGCGGAAGGCTTCTTCAGCCTCTTGCTGATAACTTGCGCGTACCTGCGCTTCATTGGACAGTTGGATGGCGGATGTGCCGGCTGCGATGGCGATCAGTGCCAGCATCATCACGATCACGGTCAGCGCCAGACGTGTGCGTATCAGGTGCTGCCATTCGCCAGCGGCCACACGCGTTGCGATGCTCATGCTGCCTCCTTGCCGGCAAATGCGCGTTTGACGGTGTCGACATCCACATGCAAGCGCTGTCCCTGGCTGTCAACGCTGGCCTCAAACTGATCCACCAGGCGCCCATCACGCAGAATGCCAATACGTGAGGACACTTCGCAGGCACCAAACAGGTCGTGTGTCACCATCAATATCGCCACACCACGCTCGCACAGTGATTTCAGCAACTGGTTAAACTCTTCCACCGCAATCGGGTCCAGGCCGGACGTGGGTTCGTCCAGCAACAGCACCGGAGTCTTGCGCAGCAGAGCCAGCGCAATCGCGACTTTCTGGCGCATGCCTTTGGAAAACCCTGCGCTGCGCCGGTCGCGGGCAGCGGGTTGCAGTGACACAGTATCCAGTGCCTGTTCAATCTCGGCGGCATCTACCTGCATGTCAGCGAGTTCCAGAAAGTAGCGCATATTCTCCCGAGCACTCAGGTGCTCATACAGGCTGGCATTTTCTGAGAGGTAGGCCAGCGAGCGGCGCACTTCTTCTGCCTGGCCTGATGCTGATTTGCCGCAGATGATGACATCACCCTGGCTGGGTTTAAGCATGCCGATACACGTCAGCAAGGTGGTGGATTTGCCCGCGCCATTGCCACCCAGCAAGGCAAATACCTCGCCGGGGGACACGTGGAAATTCAGATCAGACAACACTTCGGTGCCTTGGCGTGCCACGTGCAGCTTTTTTACTTCAATGGCAAACCCTCTCATCAGAACGTCACCTCAGCTGACACTCGAGCGCGACGCGGGGTGCCGGGTTGTACCCACAGGGGTGAGAATGAGTTGGTGTAATACTCTTTGTCGAGTGCGTTATCGAGTTCGGCTCTGATGCTGACGTTTGGAATCAGTTGAAAGGCGGCATACACCCGCCACAAAGTGTAGGCAGGCAGTTCAAAGGCGGTTGCAGTTTCGCCCAAACGGTCGCCGACATAAATGACACCACTGCCGAGAGTAACGGGTCTGTCGTCCACCACAATGTCGCGGCTCAGCAGGGCACTGAAAGAGTGTTCTGGCACGTTGATCAAACGGTCGCCATCTTTTATCTGCAGGCCGAAGTTAAAATCGAGCACACCCTTGGTTGCTTCAGCATCAACAAACGCATAGGACACCATAAAGTCGTAATCATTGATTGAGCCGGCCAGATCAAACTCTACACCGGTACTACGCGCCTCACCGATGGCTACGGAGAAGCCGGGGTTAACAGCATCACCACTGAGCATGTTTTCCTGATCCTGACGGAACACGGCAAGATTGCCTTGCAGATTGCCGTCAAGCACATCGAACTTCAGTCCCGCTTCCATGGAGTTGCTTTCATTGGGCGCAAACGCATTGCCTGAAAAGTCTGCACCGGAGTTGGCGCGAAAACCTTCACCAAAGGTGCCATATACACTGAATTGCTCGTTGATGCTGTACACCAGTCCGAGCTGCGGGCTGATACGGTTGTCAGATTGACGCGAGCTGCGGCTATTCATGCGGTTGTCAGTGCGTTGACTGAAGCTGTCGAAGCGAAAGCCGACGCGCACTTGCAGTTGATCAGTGAGATTGATCTGGTCTTGCACATACAATCCGGTGGCTTCCAGCACTTCCAGCCGGTCAGTCAGCAGTGACGTAGCGGGCAGCGGAAACTGCCCGTACACTGGATTAAAAATGTCCAGCGCCAGTGATTGTTGCAGCGTGGTGTTGGGGCCAAGCACCGGTGCGCGGTAGCGTCCAAACACCTGATCATTGTCGAAACGGTCGGTATCGACACCAGCGATCAGCCGGTGCGCAAGTGTGCCAGTTTCAAACTGGCCGTTCACTTCCGCACGCAGAACCTGATACTGCGCATCGTAGTCACGGCTGCGGCGCTGGCGAGTGAGCGTTTTGCCATCGCGGTTCAGGCGCTGGCGGCTGCCGGTCAGTTCGGGTTCGGTGGAGAATCCGCCTAACGAGGTATCCCGGTAGTTGAAGCCCAACAACACATTCCAGTCGTCGTTGATGTCGTGATTGAGTTCCAGTTGGTGTCCCAGCACTTCAGCTTTCATGGGGCCATCACCGGGCTCGCCGAGGAAACGAGACGGCGGTATCAGCCCAAGCTGGCCATTCACCGCGACCACGCCACGGTCAAAGGGCACTTCGCGGCGCGAAGCTTCCATTTCGTATACAAGACTGGTGCGTTCGCTCAGGCGCACAACCGCAGACGGGGAGAAGCCGTGGGCTTTCCAGTCGATAGTGTCGCGAAAGCTTTCGCCATTCTCTTGAAATCCTACCAGCCGGAACGCTGCGCGATCGGCGATAACGCCCGAGGTGTAGTCGCCATCAGTACGCACAGTGCCGAACTCATCCAGACTGACGCGAACTTTGGCGCCGCTTTCGCCAGTTGGGCGCTTGGTGACCAGATTGACTGCGCCGCCGGGCTCGCCGCGCCCGAACAAGGCAGCGGATGGACCTTTCAGTACCTCAACGGCTTCGATGCCGGAGATATCACGCGAACCACCAAATCCGCGGCCGGCATTAAAGCCATTAACCAGATAGTTGCTGGGCAGATTTTCGTCGCCGGCAAAGCCGCGCACTGCAAAGCTGTTCCACAATCCTCCAAAATTGTTTTGTCGCGACACTGCTGCTGACAGGTCGAGTGCCTCAGTCAGATCGAGCACGCCCGCACTGTTGATCATCTCGCTGTCGATGACCTGAATCGCCTGTGGTGTTTCCATCAATGCAAAATCGCCGCGGTACGCACTGCGCTGAGAGGAGACAATGATCTCCTCAACAATGTCGGCGTTTTGCGCCATTGCCAGCGGGCTGGCGAGACCAAGACTGCTCACGATCAAACTGGCGGATTGAAAAAGGCTGAGCGAGGGACGTGAGCGGAACATGAGCAGATCTCCTTGTTGTTGGCGGGTCGGGTTATACCGGTAGGTATGCTATACCGTAACATTAAATAGTCAAGCTCCTGCTTGATTGGTGCTTGATTTGCTTGCGGTCTTGCTTGGCGGTCTTGCTTGGCGGTCTTGCTTGGCGGTCTTGCTTGGGGACGGAGAGATCAAAAAATGATCTCTCCGTCCCCAAGCAAGACCACCGTCCCCAAACAAGACCACCAAGCAAGAACGGCCATGATGATCTAGAATGAGCGCATCACAATAACAAGAACAACATCATGAGTCACAAGTACACCCTCACCTTTGTTTTTATTACGCTGCTGATCGACTCTATCGGGTTTGGCATCATTCTGCCGGTCATGCCGCAACTGATCATGAGTGTGTCAGGCGAAGGTCTGTCCAGTGCAGCACGTTATGGTGGCTTGTTGATGATGGTGTATGCCCTGATGCAGTTTTTTTGCTCGCCGCTGATGGGCAATATTTCTGATCGGTTTGGACGCAGGCCAGTGCTGTTGCTGTCACTGTTACTGCTGGGTCTGGACTACCTGGTTATGGCATGGGCGCCGACGCTGTTCTGGTTGTTTATCGGCAGGATAGTGGCTGGCATTGCCGCCTCAACTTACAGCACCTGTTATGCGGTGATCGCGGACAGCACCCCTCCAGAGAAGCGAGCTCAAACCTTTGGGTTGATCGGAGCGGCGTTTGGTCTCGGTTTTATCATCGGGCCGCTATTGGGTGGATTGCTCGGTGAATACGGCGCCAGAGTGCCCTTTATTGCAGCGGCCTGTCTGGCGTTTGCCAATCTGTTTTTTGGCTTGTTTGTGATGCCGGAGACGCTGGCCAAAGAAAACCGTCGTCCATTTGATCTGCGCCGCGCTAACCCCATGGGCACCTTGCTGGCATTACGGAAGTATCCGGTGGTCATGAGCATGACAGGCGCCTACTTCCTGTTTCTGATGGGCCACCACGCGTTGCCCAGCATCTGGACCTATTTCACCATTGAAAAATTCCAGTGGAGCGAGTCGCAGATTGGCTACTCCTTTGCCTTTGTCGGGATTCTGATGGTGTTAACGCAAGCGGTTCTCTTGCGCCGGGTCTTGCCGCTGATCGGACAATACAAGGCGGCCATCGCCGGGTTTTTGTTTTGTATAGTTTCATTTGCTGGTTATGCCTTTGCCACCAGCGGCTTTATGCTCTACGTGTTTATGATTCCCGGTGCATTGCAGGGTTTTGTGATGCCATCGGTGCAAAGCATCATGTCCGGTCAGATTCCGGCCAATGCCCAGGGCGAGTTACAGGGCGGACTGGCGAGCATGTCCAGCCTGACCTCAATCCTCAGTCCGCCGCTGATGACCGCTACTTTTGCATTTTTTACAGCCTCATCCGCCACCGTTTACTTTCCAGGCGCAGCGTTTGCCCTTGCGGCCCTGCTGACCCTGTTGAGTCTGCTGGTGTTTGTGCGCGCAGCCAGGTGATGGAAGTAATGGAAAGTAATGGGGACGGAGAGATCAAAAAGTGATCTCTCCGTCCCCAATCAAAAACCGCCAAACAAAAAAAGGAGCTACACATGAAAACTCAAAAATTGACCATTGTTGGCATGATTACCCTGACACTGGCGGGTCTCTTGTGGGGCGCTAGCGTCAGTGCTCAGACGGAGAGGGCGGACCCTTATGTGGAGTGGAGCGCGGAAACACGTACCTCTTTGGGATTCAGGGTTAACGGTGATGCGGTTCGTGCGCTTTTGCCAACGGGCTGGTCAATGACGCCGGTTGCGGACTCACCGCAGCAGGTGAATTTGTCGATGACCTTTATGGATCGTCATGTGGTGCTCGACCCACAAGGGCAACCCGTGGGCACCGGCAGCAGTCGTTATATGGTGATGTCGGTGCAGGCGCGTGATGCCGATGGCAACAGCAGCACACTGATCATTAATGGTATATCGCCAGAGGGCATCGGCTCCTATGAGGTGTACCAGCCGGCCGTCACAGCGCGGGCGGAGCGCTCCACCGTTGGGCAGGCGGAACAGACCAGTCGCGTGCAGGAGATATGGCAAATGGTGTCTGGCAGCGGCGACAGCGTCAGCTTGAGTCTCACCTATCAACAAGCCATCCCAATACGGCGCCCGTCAACCATTGTCATCCGCTCAGGCAAAAATACCGGCTTTACGCGCACCTACAAAATTGACCAGGCGAATGATGCCTTGGGTGTGCCAGGTGCGCCAGACAGCCGCATCGAATCCATTAGCCTGGAAATAGAAGGGCCTTTGTACTCACGCATATTTGATGGCTCGGAAATGCTGACGGGTATTACCTCAACGCCTTGGTATCACCGCGAGATCTTTATTCCTTGAAGAATCGCTGGCATCTAACGTCTTGACGTTATAGCGCTACAGCGTTAAGGTTCCGATATAAATGAAGCTGCTTCGATGCATCAGAGCGGAAAAAACATGAGCGATATTTCCAAACGATCAACAATTTACTTCGACCCACAATTGCATGCTGCATTACGGCTGAAAGCGGCACACAGCAATCGCAGTGTCTCAGATATTGTAAATGATGCGGTCCGTAGCGCTTTGGCCGAGGATCAGGAAGATCTTGCTGCGTTTGAAGACAGGGTTGCCGAGTCATCCTTGTCTTACGAAGCCTTGCTGGACGACCTTAAGGCTCATGGCAAGATATAAACTAGAGTTCAAAGCATCGGTCGCGAAGGATCTGCGGCCAATCCCCAAGACTGACGTGACGCGTATACTTCAGCGTATCGAGGGTTTGCAAGAAGATCCCCGGCCACCCGGTAGTGAAAAGCTCTCAGGGCGTGAGCGTTACCGCATTCGACAAGGGATCTACCGGATAATTTATGAAGTGGTAGACGATTATTTGATTGTGACAGTGGTGAACGTTGGCCATCGACGGGACGTCTACCGACATCCCTGATGATTTGATCAATCCGTCCCCTCAAGCGTGAACACCAGTTGCGCAGCATCCGTGAGCATAAAGCGCACGTTTCGGTACGCGACAACGCCAGTAACACGCAACTCCGGAATAGTCAGCCGGCCAGTGGCATTGTTAAACACCGGCATGCCTGCCGCGCGATTTTCCAGTGGGAACATTTTGGCCGGATCAATTTTGATTTTGATATCAGGCACTTCACTGATCAGTTCAAACTCCACCGCCAGTAATCCCAGTTCGCCCGCATCTACAAAAGTATTCAAGCGCCCGGTTTCCGGTCTGAACACCGCCGGCGGGCCATCGGTGCGACCAGCAACCGACATGTTTACATTCACAAAATGGCGGCTAAGCAGAGGCGGGGCGCTGAAATTTATCAGGGGAACCGTGGTCAATCCACTGCCAAGATTCACACGCTGCAGCTCCGCGATCGCATCAACCACCTGCATACCATTACCCATCACCCGGCCAAATACCGTGAATCCGCCATTATCGGCGTCCAGAAAACTGTCGTTGCCCAGATTGATAAACCACTGGCTACTCGCGCTATTGGGATCACCGCCGACTTTAGCCATCGCAATAGTGCCGCGCTGATTGGACACTCTGAATTCATTCTGGATATTGCCAAATGTCTGAATTGGCGTTGCAGAGGGCGGCGATTCGGTAAAACGCAGCCAACCACCTTGAATAACAAACCCAGGTTCCAGCCTATGAATAAACGTCCCGTTGTACAAACCCTCATTCACATATCTGAGAAAATTAGTTGTTGTAATCGGCGCCGTATCATCCGAGAGTTCAATAAAATACTCCCCTAACGATGTATTCACCCGCACCACCGTGCCAGCCATCGCGGATACAGGCAACAACAACAGCAGACAAAGTAGCGACGAGTGCAGAGTTTTTTGACGGCGTAACATCAGATCATTTCCCTCTGGTACAAAAATTCAGTCGCGTAATATACCGTAAAACCAAGTCTGGCACAGGTCAAAATGGCACAGGCCATGCAGCTTTCAGCGCCGGCAGGCGGGAAGAGAGCGAGCAACAATCAGACGCGAAGCGTCGTTGCGAGGAACTTCCCACCTGCCGGCGCTGAAAGCACAGCGCCAGAATCGAGCAACTTCCCGCTAGCCTGTGCTGAAAGCACATCACAATGCCAAAAAAAAGGGCCGAAAGAATCGCTCTTCCAGCCCTGTTTTTTCTCAGCGACGTATCACTCAGGTCTTTCCATAAACTCTACGTGAACTTCCAGTTCGATGTTGTCACCGATGCCAAACGCCACCAGATTGTCCAGACCAAACAAAGAGCGCTGAACAGTGGTTGTTGCAGAGAAGCCGAGAGTGTAACTGCGCGTCAGGAAGTTACGACCGCCACCGTTAAAATTGACAGTCAGGGTCACTGGTGCTGTGGTATCCAACAGCGTCAGGTCGCCCTGAAACACAAACGTATCTTCATCAACTGCCTCAACAAACGAGGTGGTGCGGAAAATTGCTTGCGGGAACTGTGCAACGTTAAACCAGTCTTCGCCACGCAGATCTTCTTCGAAGGCTTCGTTGTTAACGTCCAAAGAGGCAGTGTTGATAATCACTTCGAGACTGGAAGCTTCGATGTTCTCCGGGTCAAAATCCAGCGACGCATCAAAGTCGTTAAAACGACCAATGTAACTTGAGAAGCCAAGGTGGTCGACTTTCCACGTGATGCTCGCATGTGCCTTGTCCAGCGTGTAGGCGCCACCTCGGAGATCCTGCACACTGGTTTCAAAACCCGGCGTCAGAATGCGGTCACACGATACCAGCAGCGCTGAACATGCCAGCAGCAGTGAGAACCGACGATACTTTACGATAAAATTGGAAAACATTGATTAGTCCTGTTCTTGTTTTGACGGGTTTGATTATTGCTTCTTTGCGTAAACGTCGACTGCGACCACCACGTCATTCGGAATTGCTGACGTGTTAGCGAAGTAACCCAGACCGACGCCATAATCCAGACGCTGCAGTGTGACTTCACTGGTCAGGCGGAAGCGCATGTCTTCGATTTCCAGCTTGAACGAAAAGCTGATTGGCTTGGTCACGTCACGGATCGTGACTGAACCGGCGGCAGTAAACGTGTTGATAGAGTCCAGTGTGCATTTGTCAGCCACAAAACGCGCCGTCGGGAACTGGTCTACATCGAACAGTTCGATATCCAGCAAGTAGCTTAGTGTCTCTTCACTGTCGACATAGATGTCAGCAATCGGGATATTCACTTCAAACTTGCAATCAGCCGGACTTAGCGGATCAATTTCGAAGGTCGCAGTGACATTCTTGAATTCACCCTGATACGGCGTGTCTGAGTATGAAAACTTGAAGATCACCGTGGAGCCTTCTGGATCCATAACCCAGGTCGCTGCCTGCGCAGTCAACGAGGATGCTAACAATATTGGCGCTAGCGCCGCTTTGGCAAAAAATTTACGCATACTTACTACTCCTCATGTTCCTATCTTTTCACAGCTTGCTATGTAAAGCCTGATACGTATTACGGAAGTGCGTAGACCACGAGTTCAGAGGCTGAGCCGCGTGCACTGACTACCATGCCAATGTACTGCTTGCCATCGTGCTCATAAGTGAACGGCTGTCCTGTTTGGGTGCCGGGCATTTGGATCTCGGCCACTATCTCACCCGTTTCTTTGTTGTGTGCACGCAGCATTGGGCCACCACCAACGCCTTCACCGGCGAACAGCAGGGTTTTGGTGAGCAGTAAGCCGGATTTAGTCTCAACGCCGGTACGTGGTATTTCGATTCCGGCCAGCGCGGGGTTGTCGGCAATAGCGGCAGGTGTGTCAGCGTTGGCAATCATCCACGCGTGGTCACCGGTATTCATGTCGATGGCAGTGATGCGGCCATAAGGCGGCTTCACAATCGGCAGACCCGATGCGCGTGGTACCCGCACGCCGAGTGCCATGCTGTAGTCAACGTCAGAGTTTTCGTCTTTGGCAACAGACAATACTGCAACTGTGGTTCTGGATGGCACGTACAGCATGCCAGTGTCAGGATCCATGGCTGCGCCTTCCCAGTTTGCACCACCCGTAGCGGACGGCAGGCTCAATGTGCCTGTGGTGCCATCGGCTGCCTCAGCCAAAGACGGGGGAGAGTACAGGTTGGTGCCCAGACGGAAAGGCTTGACGGCCTCCAGTGCGGCAGCACGCAGTTCTGGCGTGAAATCGATCAGGTCGTCTTCAGTGATGCCCTGACGATCAAAACCTGCCGGTCGTGTGGGGAATGGCTGAGTCGGAGAGTACCACTCGCCGGGGACATCACCGGCAGGAACGGGCTGTTCTTCGATTGGCCAGATGGGCTCGCCGGTCAGACGGTCAAAGGTGTAAACAAATGACTGTTTGGTCACTTGCATCACAATTTTGCGGCCGTTTGGCAGGTCAGCCAGAATGGGCGCAGCGGGGTTATCCCAGTCCCAGATGTCGTGATGAATCATCTGGAAGTGCCACTGACGCTCACCGGTTTTGACGTCGACTGCTACCAGGCTGCTGGAGAACAGGTTTGCACCCGGACGATCCCCGCCGTAGCGGTCACCGGTGGCAGACTCTACCGGCAGGTAGACGTGGCCGAGTTCCGGGTCACCTGACATCGGCGCCCAAACACCAGCGTTACCCGTGATCTCGGCACCATCGCCCAGCCAGGTTTCGCTGCCGAATTCGCCGCGCTCAGGAATGGTTTTGAAGGTCCACAGGTGTTCACCGGTGCGGGCGTCGTAGGCGCGCACGTCACCCTTGACGTTAGCCTTGGATGGAGGACGCATGGACACGGCCATCGCCGGGCCAACCACAATCACGTCGTTCATGACAAACGGGGGCATGGAAGAGCCGATATCCAGGTCTTCACGGCCCGCTCCCAGTCGCAGGCCTTCCTGCATGTCGATAATGCCGTTGTTGCCAAATTCCGGATCAGGCAGACCCGTTTCCGCATCGAGAGACACCAGGAAGAAACCAGGGGTGATCGTCATGATGCGACGCTTCTCGCCGTCGGTCCAGTAAGCCACACCGCGGCCTGAGCCTTTACGGGGCGCTGCATCAAAACGCGCACCTTCATTGGCTTGCCATTGCCACAGTACTTCACCCGTTGTTGCATTAATTGCAACGATGTCACGCTGTGCGCCGATGGTGGAGTACAAAATGCCGTCCACTTCGAGCGGTGTGAATGTTGCTCCAAACTCTGGCTGAGTGCCATATGTTTCGGTTGGCAAACGCCAGGCAATCTGCAGCGAGTTGACATTGTCTGCATTGATCTGATCAAGCGGTGAGTAGCGCTGAGCCGCCATGTTGCCGTTGTAATCAGGCCAGTCCCCCATGGAGACATCGGTTCCGGATTGGCCAAATGCCAGTTGTGTGCTCATCAGAGCACCAGCGCTCATGATCATTGCTGACAGTAATCGTTTTGTTTTTATCATTTTCGTCTCCCCTGATTCAGGTCTTAAAAACTCGTTTACCAAGCAGCCGGCTCGACCTCGCATTCCAGCCACTGAGGCTACAGCGAGAGGGACGTGAAGAGGCGTAATATCGGCTGGGAATCAAAAGCCCGAAGAATAAGCCATCCCACCTTTCTAAGCAAGGTTGCCAAGGCAGAACTGGCCGCACGTTGTATTCGTTTCAGCGGGCTGCCTATAATCCGGACGACGGTTCTGCATGCTGCCATTTCAGGTACGCGTATGAACGACAGACCCACAAAAATGATCTCCGGTGTCATGCGCAGGCCCTTGCTCTTGGGTTTGCTGCTATCGCTTTTGTTGCATGTGCCGGTGCTGGCTTTGCTGGGAGGTGACTGGTGGAACACCTCTTCAGCGCCTGAAACCCCGCTGTTTGAGATGACATTGCAGTCTGCCGCAGTCACGGCGCAGGAATCCGGTGTTGCCGTTGTGCCGGAGCAGTTACCTTTGGCAGTGCCTTCTGACGCGGTTGTTGACGCTCCGCCCTTGCCAGCTCCTCTGCCAACTCCTGTGCCCCCGGCGTTACCCGCGCAACACGTTGCCGCCGTTAAAAACACAGTGATTGTGCATACACCCGTTGAATCAGCCGCACTCCAGTTCGTACCTCAACCCTTGCCTCAGCCTTTAACGCAACCTTGGCCACAGCCATTACAGCAACCCGATCCGCCCACCATGCAGATGGCCGCCAATGAAGTTGCCGCCATGCACGAGGTCATGGCCAGATTATTACAACAACTAAATGAACCAGACCTGAATGAACAAATTAACCCTGAGGGTACTGCTCACATCGCGACGCTTGACCCTGTGACGCTGGGGTTGCTGGCGAGTGATGATGTAGAAGCCAGTTTTAATCAAGCCACCAGCTTGACCGGCCTGGCTCAGGTTGATGTAGCCATCACCCGCCAGATTGATGGCCAGCCGCATCAGATGAGAATTCGCCTGCAGGAACGGGCCTTATCGCATTACGCCAAGTTTATTAATCGCTGGGATAGCGATGTCACCCTGGGAGATGACAGGGTTGACGGTCGTTTCCATGCAAATTCCGACGTGAATTTTGAGTCGTTCGCCAACCCGCGTTCACAGTTCAACGGGGAAGTCACCATTGCAAGGCGACAGGCGCTGACACGCCGAGTGCGTGAATCAAGCATGTTTGCGGCCGGGGTGCGCACCGGCACCGGGCGTATTGCCTTGCCTCAAACCGCGTTTCCGTCCTACTGGCTGGAGTCCGGCGCTGAGGTGTTAACACTGAGTGCAGATACCCGTCTGGATTTTCAGGGTGCAGCCGGTGTTGTCTGGACGGACATCGATAATGGAGAGCAGGGGCGTGTGCTGGTGCCGGAAGCCGGTCTGATCATCGCCGGAACCGATCGTGCGCGCTTTGAAGTGTCAGGTGACATTGCCGGGCGGATATTGGTGTACTCGCCGCAGCGACAGATGATTACCGGGAATCTGGAGTATGTGGATGCCTCGGAGGATTCCGGCGACTATCTGGCGCTGATCAGTGATGGCAGCATCGAGGTAGCCAGTGCCACCGTCACCGGCCCTGGCGATCTGCGTATCAACGCCGCCCTGTTTGCCCGCGATCGATTCAGCGTGCGGCGCTTCAGCGATCGCCATCAGGGCGTGCTGCATGTTTACGGCTCGTTAGTGGCCGGTTCGGTGTCGGCAACCGAACCGCGTTACAGCACCCACATCGAATATGACCCTCGCTTCGAGCATAACAGGCCGCCGGCATTTCCCGGTACGGGTCTTTATGATGTGCGCGATTGGGAGCAACAATGGGTTGCCGTCAGCGACCCTGACGCGCCGCCTGCAGACGTTGTTGACAACGCTCCGGAGCTGCAACCGTGATCACACAGACTTCCAGAATCGCCAGTGCCTCATCGCGTTCTTCATCAAACCAGTGCTGCTCAGCCTGATTGAGGTAAGCGGATTGCAGATTATTTTCGAAGACCTGTCGGTTGTTGGTCTGCAGTCCACGTGCCAGGTATTCTTCATAAACAAACATGGCGCCCGGCCAGTCGCGTTGTGCCCAGTGTTGCTGCCCCAGTTTCATATAAAACTGCTCAAGCGCGTTGATGCAAAAGGCTGAGTCTTCGCAATCATCCGGAAACCGGGCAATCAGGCTGCGGGCATCACTCATCGCATCAGCGTCCAGTTGATAGCCAATTTGAGTTGCCAGCGCACGATAGGACAGGTCGCGGATCAGTTGCTGGTTCATGGCTGCACTGTCGGCCTGGCTTAACACAAACAGCGCCAATTGCTGTCCTTGGCCGGCCAGTTGTTGAGCCGCGTCGATGTTCTGGCCTGTGCTCTCTGCAGCGCTGTTTTGGGCACTTTTCTGGGCGCTTTCTTGAGCACTTTCCTGAGCACTTTCCTGAGCACTGCGCCGGAACAGCCATTCGGCACGTTCGGCTTGGAGTAGCAGCAGCGGTACTGCGGTGACGGTATCGCTGAAATGATCATTGGCTGCACGGCTGTCAAAACTGCCCAGCAAAGGGTTGATGCGCGACATCAGTGCATCTAGCAAAACCATGTCATTCTGTTGTCTGAGGTAGTCGGCCTCACGGTAGTAATACACCAATCGATTGTGCTGAGCGTCCGGTTCATCAGCCTGCATGACGCCGCGAAGCTCCGCCAGCCGCATGCGGTCTGCGTAGTGCATGCGGGTGTCCGTGGTATGTTGGCTCCACATGCTCTCATAACCCAGACCTGCTGCGCTAACCACGCGCCGCTGTTCATAGTCAGCAAAACTTGGCACAACCAACCGGCGCGATGCAAACCAGTCGCTGGCCTGTCGACTAAAAAACGCCTGATCTCTGACCACATCAAAGCCTTCCGCAGCGGTGGTCTCTACGTCGGCAACGTGGCCGTCGGGCAGGGTGATTTGCACATAGGCGTGTGATGGCATGATCACCCCTGCGCTGCTCAATCCAGCCGCTTCCGCAAGCACCAGATACAACAAAGCGGAGCTGATGCAGTTGTAAACGCCGCTGCGCAGCAGTTCGCTCAGCCGGCTTTGATCCGCATCATACCCGGCCAGCGGAGCGCGTTGATCCGCTTTCAGAAAATGTCTGTGCATTCTGCGCAATAACTCGGCACCGCGCTCGCGCTCATCACCGATGCGCAGCACATCGTCATGCTGCGCAAAAAACGCGTCTATCTGTGACTGAAAGACTTGTGCCTGTTGCCCGGAACGTACATCGCCTGAGGCCAGCAGATACAGTTGCAACAGATCATTTGCCGGCGCGGATGTCTGATTATCGAAGCGTTGTATCAGTGCATATTCGAAGTCAGTCAGCGCAGTCCACGTTGGCTGCCCTGTGGCAGCAAAGCCGGTACGCTCCACATTGATTTCGTCTGACAGAGGCGCAAGCGTCACCGGCGCACCCGTTATCAGCGCACCCGTTATCGGATACGATGACACAGGTTCAGTACCTTGAGCTCCCTCTGCATTTTGAGCCCAAAGGGGTGCATGAACGGCCGTAAGACTTAACAACACGACGCAGAGGTGCATGAGTAAGGCGCAAACACCTTTTACTGCCCAATACCTGTTGTGTGCTATGGGCTGACACAAAGGAGCAAACGGGATAACTGTAGTGGGCGTATCTTTTGTATCCATGGTCTAGTGTATTTAGTGGCGGATGATTATCTACCTGGGGTAACTTAACTTATGCGCGGAGTCTGCGCCAATTTCATTTTCACCGTGTTCCTGATGCCATTCTTTTTGTTGACTTTGCAAGCCCTCAATCTGGATTTTGTATGGTTATCTATCCCGCAGCAACAGGAAATCTGGCTGACGGTTATTCCCGCTCAAGTGCGCTCAGGGCTATACGTGCCGCTGCTGTGCGGTTCTGCACGTTGAGTTTCTTGAAAATTTGTTCAAGGTGTTTGTTAACCGTCCGCGGGCTCATCTGCAGAATCTGCGCAGCTTCCCAGTTGGTTTTGCCCTGACTGATCCACGCCAGCACTTCTGACTCACGCTTGGTCAGATGCAGTTTTTCCCGCAATAGATCTTCCCCGGTGGTTTCAGCAGTTTCTGCCAGTCTCAGCAGTTTTTCATCGTCGCTAATGTGCCTGATAAAGGTAATACACAGACGTTTCTCCTGCAGGCTGGCACCATAACCTGAGCTGACTGTCAGCGATAACATCTGATCGGCTTCACGCTGAGCGGGCGGCGCAAACCACTGCTGTAGCGCTGCAGCCAGCGAGGTGATCTGCCATTCTTCACTGGCACCGGCGCGCGCAAACAAGGCTAATGTCTGGGGTGTTGCCCACAATATCCGCCCCTGGCGACTGACAGAAAACAGATGTTGTCCCGCTGAATCCAGTGCGTTGTAGGCGCTGCTGGTCAGTCGTGCATTGTTCAGATGCACGCTCATGCGCGCCAGCAATTCCTCTGGTTTGATGGGCTTGGTGAGATAATCCACGCCGCCAGCTTCCAGCCCTTTGACGATGCTGGCGGAGTCGCTCAGGCCGGTCATAAATATCACTGGTATGGCGGCCAGTTCCGGAATAGCACTAAGTTCGCGACAGGTTTCAAAACCGTCTTTGTTGGGCATGATTGCGTCCATCAATATCATGTCAGGTCTGATATGTCGCGCGATCGTCAACGCCTGACGGCCTTCCAGCGCGACCAGTACGTTGTAACCGGCATCTTCCAGCGTGTCGTTTACAAAACTTAATTATTCGGGTGAATCGTCAACCACCAGCACTACATTGGAATGTGTCTTTTTGCTCATGATTCAGCGTCGTTTGTATTGTCGCCCGTTGCGGGCGTGTCTGAGGGGATTGTTTTTGGCTTCTGAAAACTTCGGACGATCTGGTTGAACTGCATGACATCCAGCAGGCTCTTCAGATAACGCCGTGCCGGTTCATTGATCAGACCCTCCTGAGTCATTTCATCAAGTTTGTTCTGAACGCCGCGCTTGTAACCCAGTTCTGCGCAAGCAATCAGTTCGCGCGCCAGTTCATGATTGGCCAGCGCCGTCAGGTCTGTCAGCGGTATCGTTGCCATCGCCTCGGCATGATCGTCATCGTGGGTCTTATGTATCCACGTTAACGACAACAAGCCGCCGATTTTTTCCAGCAACTGTTGCAGATTGATGGGTTTTACCAGGTAAGCATTGTGATCATCACCATTTTTTATGTTGCTGTGGCGCTCCTGTGCATCGGCAGAAATCATAATCACCGGTTGCTGGAAACCGAGTGCGCGCAGACGTGTTGTCAGTGCCAGACCACCCATGCCTGGCATGCTCACGTCTATCAGAAACAGATCGGGGGTGACGGTTTTCACGACCTGCAGGCAGTCAAGCGCGTCAGGTGACTCAAATAAGGTAAAACCGAGTGGAGGCAGCAGTTCTGCCATCAACCCGCGGTGAATAGGATCATCATCGACCACCATGATGATTTTGCGTTCGCCGGCATAACCTTCGATGTGACGCTGAGGCGGGGTCAGCAACAAGGGTTCTGTTGATCGCGACATCATCAGGCAGACTTTGAAACAACTGCCGCTGCCGGGTGTGCTTTTGATGTCGAGTTCACCACCCATAATCTCGGTTAACAGCCGGACGATGGTGAGTCCGAGACCGGTTCCCGGTACGTTGGGAGTATCAGGTCCGCGTACCCGTTCAAACGGATCCAGGATGCGCAGCAGATCTTTTTCACTGATGCCAATACCGGTATCAATCACGGCAAACTCTGCAACCTGATTACGGTAACGCACGTGAAATTCAACGCTGCCTTGTTGTGTATATTTGATGGCATTGGAGAGCAGGTTGATGAGAATCTGACGCAACCTTTTTTCATCGGTCGTGACAATTTCCGGCAGCTTGTTGTGCACGTGGCAGGTAAACACGATGCCTTTTTCCATGGCCATGGTGCGGAACATCTGAATCAACTGCTCAATGAGTTCCGCAAGCCTCACGTGATTGCGGTAAATCTCCAGACGTCCGGCTTCAATTTTTGAGATATCCAGCAGCCCTTCAATCAGTCCTGCCAGATGTTCGCCACTGCGTTTGAAAATCTGGATTGCTTCGCGGCTGCGCAGAGGAATCTCTTCACGTTGATTGAGTATCTGTGCATACCCGAGTATGGCTTGCAGTGGTGTGCGCAGTTCGTGGCTGATGCCCGACAGATAGCGGCTTTTTGCTTCGTTAGCACGTTCGGCCAATTCTTTTGCATTCTGTAATTTAAGGTCAAATTTTTCGTTTTCTTCAATTGCCAGTTTGAATTGGTTGATCTGACTGGAGAGTTCCTGTTGTGCAACTTCGCGGCTTTCACTGGCCAGCAGGTACAGCCAGCAGATCACACCCAGCACAATCAGCATGACAAAAAACAGCATGGTCAGCGTTTGTTGCAGCAGACTGATGCCCGGTTCTGTGTCAGGCACCATTTGAAAGTAGATCAGTCCCAAGAGAGCGGCACTGGATGCATTGGCGGTAAAAAACAAGGTAAAAAAGCGCACCAGTCGTCGACCCAGCGGCTGGAAAAACGCAGAATGCAACCAGGGCTTCAGCCAGTGCTCCAGTTGATTGGCCAGTCTGCCATCAGGTTTACAGCTGTCCATACAACGAGAGTCAAGTGAACAGCATAAAGAGCAGATAGCGCCCTGATACGCGGGGCAGTACGCCATGTCCTGTTGCTCAAAGGCATTCTCGCACATACAGCAGTTCAGGGTCACCGGGGCAGGCGGCGAGAGTGGATTGCCCTGCGATGTTGCTGTTACCTGAACAACCGGCACCAGATCAGTCAGTTCAGGGGACTGTCGTGCCAGATAAAAGCGTCCGCGAGTCAGCCAGGCAATCAGCGGTACGGTAATAAAACATATAGCCAGACTGATGAAGTGCCCCAGATGACGCGCAGTCTCGCCAAATAGTCCGAGGTAACACAGCACACCCACCAACGAAGCCAACACTAACGATACCGTGCCCACCGGGTTGATGTCGTAGAGATGCGCGCGCTTGAACTCCACAAACGAGGGGCTCAGTTTCAGGGGCTTGTTGATCATCAGGTCAGCCGACAGTGAACCCAGCCAGCTCAGCGTGACAATCGAGAACAGGCCCAGAATCGCCTCTAGCGCCCGATACAATCCGAGTTCCGTCAATAACAACGCGATGGCCACATTAAACACCAGCCATACCACACGTCCCGGGTGACTCTGAGTCAGCCGCGAGAAAAAATTGGACCAGGCGATAGAACCAGCACAGGCATTGGTGACGTTGATCTTCATCTGCGAGATCAGCACCATCAGCCCCGCTAGCACCAACGACAGGGTGGGTGAACTGCTGATGTAGGTTAACACCGTCTGATATATGTAGATTGGATCAGCTGCACGTTCGGGCGTGTCACCGGCGCTGATGGCCAGCCACGCCAGAAATGACCCTAACAGCATTTTGACAATCCCTATCAGTATCCAGCCGGGGCCGGCCAGTGATAACCAGAACCACCAGCGCCGCGAGTTTTCCTGGGTTTTTTCTGGCATAAAACGCAGGTAATCAACCTGCACGCCAATTTGTGCAACCAGCGAAAACAAGACGGCGGTCGATGCACCAAACAAGGCCAGATTAAATCCACTGGGGGCCCCCGCCAGATCGTCGGGCGTATACGCCGTCCAGTCATCTATCCGCGCAAACTCAAACCACGCCACGACCGCGAGTGCCGAGCACTGCAGCGTCAGCCAGAAGGTCTGTGTGCCGACCTGGAATCGGGAAATCAGGGTTATGCCATGTGTCACAATCGGAATCACCGCAATCGCGCACAGTATGTAACCAAGCCATAAGGGGATGCCGAATAACGCCCGCAGTGCCGAGGCAAGAATAGCGCCCTCAATGGCAAAAAAGATAAAGGTGAAGGCGGCGTAAATCAGCGAGGTCATGGTGGAGCCCAGATACCCGAATCCCGCACCGCGAGTCAGCAGATCAATATCCAGCCCGTACCTGGCGGCGTTATAAGCAATCGGGAAACCAGTGACAATAATAACCAGCCCCACTGCCATCATGGCGGCCATGGCATTGGCCGCACCGTAACTGAGTGTGATGGTGGCGGCGATGGCTTCCAGCGCAAGAAACGCGGTTGCTCCCAGCGCGGTCTTGGCAACGTGCTCAATGCTCCAGCGGCGCGCTTTGATACCAGTAAAGCGCAGTGCGTAGTCTTCCAGCGTCTCGTTGCCCACCCAGACGTTGTATTTGCGACGAACGCGAAAAATATGTTGAGCAGCCTTCATCAAGCGTTGTTTCCTAACCGGTCGCGAGGCCCATCAGATGCCTCACAACTGATCAGTGTGTTTGCGCATGGCAGTTCTAGCTGCCTGTTTTTGGCGCGCTTGCAAAATCAGCGCCCACAAACAGGGCGCGAAGCCAACAACATACGTGATAAACCGTAGGTTTTACGCAGGTTTATGGCTCTGCAAGGGATACAGCAAGATTTGTACCGGGGGAGGTGCGTCAGTTAAGTCAGGTTCTGCTACAGCGCAACCGACGGGGGTCCCGGTTGAGGGAGTTATTAAAACACGTATGTCTCACCATCTTCAGGAACAAGTACCCTGTCGGGGTCCATTGCCTGTTCGGCGATGTAAGCATGCAACTCTTCCCGGGTTTGCATCGCGTGGTTTACCGCCTCCATGTGGCTGCCGATCAGTGTGGCACCTGGCGCAGCCTGATAGGCCCTGGCCAGATCTTCCTTGCCCATAATGATGGAACCATCAACACCCTGAAAACGGGCGTACCCGGTATTCAGAATAATGATATCGGGCTGAAACTCGGTAATGGCAGCGTCTACGTGAGAACTCCATACAGTGTCCCCCGCGATATAAACGGTTTCAGTTTCCGGATGCTGTAACACCACTCCCATTACCGCGCCCATTCTGATGCTGATGGCTTCATTGCCGTGCTGGCCACCGGTTTTGCTGAGTGTAACGCCACCAAACATAACATCCTGATTAATCACGCGCACATCGGTAAAGCCTTCTTCCCGGGTCGCCTGCGCGTCCGCTTCGTTCTGAACAAAAATGGGTATGTCTTTTGGCAACTGTTGTTTGGCAGCTTCATCCCAGTGGTCCAGGTGACGGTGGGTCACAATCACCGCATCAGCTTGCATGACCTCCGCGACCGGGATAGGGAGATCCACCAGGGGATTACGCAGCTCTTCGTTGTAGGTGCCGCGAAAACCCGGGTAAGCGCCCTTGTCAGCCAGCATAGGGTCTACCAGAAAGGTAGTGCCCGCAAAGTCCAGCTTGAGGGTAGCGTTGCGGATCTGTTGAATGCCTAGATTGGCATCTGCCGATTCAACCATGGTTTGGGAGACAGGTGACTCAGAGTTGTCGGTGCAGGCCGCTAATGCGCAGGCTAGCAGCAGGTTCAAGGGGTGTTGTCTCCAGCGATGAATATCCATGAAATGTCCTTCTTTTAAAGAAAAATAATGTTGGTAATTTCCACAGTTGACTGAGGTCTGTATTTGGCAGCAACAAACAATGAAGGCAAGAACGCTACCATTAGTTCCATCGTATTTATTTGGACGCGATAAGCCCGCTCGAAATCTTCATGACCAGTAACTGCTGCTGCCTTAATGCCATCCGCGAACACCCAATCACTTCATTTTGCCAATATTTAAAATCTCAGTCAGACCGGCCACCGCGCCACCAATATTGGCCAGTTCCGCCGGCACAATCATGGTGTTGTTTTGCTTGGCCAGATTGCCAAACTCTTTGACGTATTGTTCCGCAACGCGCAGGCTGACGGCGTCTTTGCCGCCGGGTTCCTGGATGGCGGCAGCAATCAGTCGCAGGCCAGTCGCGGTCGCTTCGGCGATCAGTTCAATCTCGCGAGCACGGCCTTCAGCTTCGTTGATCTGACGCATTTTGTCGCCTTCAGACAGGTTGATGACTTCCTGCTTCTGGCCTTCAGAGACGTTGATCATCGCCTGGCGTTCACCTTCCGATTTGGCGATGGCCGCACGCCGCTCTCGCTCGGCGCGCATTTGCTGCTCGAGTGCGTCTTTGATGCTGGCGGGTAGTTCAATGTCGGATATCTCATAACGCAGCACTTTGATGCCCCAGGGTGTGGCGGCTTCATCCAATGCATTCACCACGTCTTCGTTGATCTTGGCGCGCTCTTCGAAAGTTTTATCCAGATCGGTCTGGCCAATGACGGAGCGCATGGTGGTTTGCGCCAGCTGGCTGGCGGCATACCGATAATTGTTGATGCCATAACTGGCTTTATGGGCGTCGACTACTTGCATATAGAGCACGCCGTTAATACCCACCTGGATGTTGTCACGGGTGACGCAAGTCTGGCGTTCGACGTCGATGACTTCTTCTTTGAGCGTATGCTGATAGGCAACTTTGTCGATAAACGGAATCAGGATATGGAAACCGGAATCCAGTGTGCGGGAGTATTTGCCCAGGCGTTCAATGACAAAATTGGAGCGCTGCGGAACAATGCGCGCAGTTTTGGCGACAGTGATGACGGCTATCAGTGCAAAACCGATTGCCAGGATGTTACCGAAGCTGAGCTCTTCCATGTTGTTCCCCCGTAAATGATTTGTGTGTATTGAAAGTTGGTGAGTAATTGTTGATCGGTGAAGCTGTGTTGTTATGAGGTCAAGGTTTGTGTTTTGACACCGTCAATTCAATCCCGTTATTGCTGGTGACCCACACCACATCGCCGGTTTTTAACTCGTCGTCCGAAAATGCTTTCCAGCGCACACCGTTGAGGGTGATGCGCCCACTGCCTTGCGCAAAATCATCCACCACCACGCCGCGCTCGCCGATGTCGTGCTGGAAGTCGGGCCTGCCTTCACTGGCGTCTGCGGTGTAACCCTTGAACCAACGCTTGAACTTGCCGCGGGCAAGAACCAGGGATAGCAGGCTGATAACACCAAATACCGTAAATTGCGCGGCCATGGATTCAATGATTCCAAGCTGCAGCAGCAGCCCGACTATGACGGCTGCAACACCAAAAAACACCGCAATCACGCTGGTCGCCATCAACTCTGAAACAATCAGTACAAGCCCTACCAGTATCCACACCAAACTTGCGCTCATCCTTTTCTCCCTGTTCTGCTCCGACAACATTACCCGCGGTTTTGAAAGCACAGTAAAGCATTCCACTCGCTGCGGTAAAGTAAAAAAACAAGATCCACTCCGACTGCTTTTTGTGGCATATGACAGTTTGGCTTAACCGCAGGCACAGAGCAGCAGAAATTGTCTTGTCTGCCACGGCGCCGCGCCGACCGCCGCAAACTCGCTTGTTTTTTGGCGGATCATGGTTTGACCGGGCGCAGGCATCGGGCAGCAGAAATTATTTTGCGAACCATCAGACGCGCAGCGTCGTGAGCAAAAATTTTCTGCTGCCCGATGCCTGCCCGCAAAACAAAAAACAAGCCAAAAAAAAGCCCCACCCGGTATTCACCAGGCAGGGCCTTTATCAGAGCCCACAACAGGCTCCGGACGATCAACCGCTTAGAAACGCTTGGTCAGACCCACTTCAAAAGTGCGGCCCAACGGGTTGCCAATACGTGGGTCGTAACCCATTTCCTGGCGGGACTCGGGTGGCATTTCATCAGTCAGGTTCTGAATGGAAGCATTCAGTGTGGCATCCCAACGAGCCAGATCCACGGTGTAGTGGAAGTCAAGCGCGATCCAGTCGTCGCCATACACACCGTAAGTGCTTGGGCCGAACGGCAGGGTAGTGCCAGGCTGACGGCCGTTTGGCGTCAGTGCAGCATCACCGACGCGTGAGCCATCTGCCGTGAAGAAACGATCATCCTTCACGCCTTTGATGTACTGAGTCACCAAGCGGTAGTTGTGGTCGCCCTGAGAGTAGTTGGCAGTAAAGTTGCCGCGCCACTCGGATACCGCGTTAGCAATGGTTGCGAAGTTCAGGAAGCCCAGACGGTCGTCACTGGCACTGATCTGGAAGCCATCCAATGTGGTTGCTGAGAAGTCGAACTTGTTGATCTTGGTTGCCGTCGCACTGAACGTCAGGTCACCTGAAAATGCCGGGAAGCCATACGTGGTCTGGATGTCGAAACCAGCTGTGGTCTGGCCTGGGCCATTACCAAAGTCGGTACGAACAGATGCAAAGTCTGCCGCCGTGGTCACGCCCTGCACACACTGACCGTTAAACACAACGCGACCCGCCAAGGGGTGAGCGCAGTTTGCCAGCGCGGTACCGTTGGTTGGAATGGTTGCAGAACCGGTGGGTGAAATGCTGAACACTGCTGTAGCGATCTGGTTTGCCGAGGCCAGCAACGCCAGCTCGTTTTCAGTTTCAATGTTGAAGTAGTCAACAATAAAACGGAAGTTGCTGCCGGCTGTGAAACCTTCGGATTGCCAGATGGCACCTGAGCTCCAGACGGTTGCTTCTTCAGGAACGATACCGGCTGCAGTGACTGTCTGCGCGCCACGCCAGTTACCGGCAGCGATGGTATAGCTGTTGTTGCCGTTGGTGACTTCACCAGGAATGACATTCGCGCCAGGTGCCTGATAGTTGGTGCCGTAAGAACCACGGAAGGACAAGTTGTCAGTCAGTGTGTACTGGCCAGACACTTTGTATACCGTGGAGTCGAGGCCGCCCGAAAACTCTTCGTATCGCACTGCAGCAGACACGTACAAGGAGTCAAACACCGGCAGGCTCAATTCACCGAATACGGAGTTCTGATCCTGGGTGCTGTAGTCAGGTACGTTGGTGCCAAAGAACTGGAACGGGCCGGGGCCATCAGGTGTACAGCCGTTGTACAGAGGATCCGTGGGTGCGCGAGGTATCTGGCCGTCAGCAGCTGGCACCTGGCAAGGGGTAGAACCGTTAAACAGCGGGTCACTGACGATCTCGTTGTTCTCGGTGGTACGCACTTGTGCACCGGCCGCCCAACCCATGTTACCGCCTGGCAGGCTGACCGGGGTTTCGCCGCTGAACACAGCGTCAAAGGTCAGGTTCCAGTTGATATTACGTGCAGCACGATCATTAAACAACCAACGGATCAGTTCGTCTGAGTTTTCAGCGCCGCTCACATAGCTGGGGTTAGCCAAGCCATAAACGGGTTGTGATTTAAAGTTGGATGCAAAGGGGTTGTACCATGAACAGCCCGCAGAGCCAGCCAGCGCCGGGTTCTGTGTACCAAAACGGTTGGGGTTCTGGTCAGGCACATTACAGTTCGGACCGCCAAAACCGTTCAGCGCCTGCTGAACGCGATACAGCATCATGTCCGGGCTGTCTGCGTACAGGTTGGTGCGGTTGTAGGTCGCCGCGATGTCGTAGCTGATGCCGTTATCAAACTCGCCTTCAAAACCTGATGACAGGTGCGCAAACTTGTTACGGATCTTGCTGGGCGTACTGAATTTGCCGTCCTCAGCAAAGGTGTCCAGTCCGCCGTGTGCAAAGGCGCGGTAAGTTACGGGTGTAAAGCCTTGAGTGGCGGCAAACGCCGGATTGCTGGCAAAACCGGTGCGCTGTGCAAACTCAGCAACAAACGGGTTGCTCTTAGGCACATACAGTTGGTAGGTCGCGCCGCCATGGATAGCGGGGCCACGAATCACAGGCTGTGATGGTGAGCCGTACTGGTAGGGTGTATCTACCATGGAGTAGGCAGCACGGACGTAGAAGTCCATGGTGTCAGTCACGGCAGTTTTTACCTGAGTGTACAGACGGTAAATATCGTTGTCGGAGACAACGTTGTAGTACGGAATGTAGTTGTAGGCACAGCTGAAGTTGTTGACGTAAACACCGCCTACTGCTTCACAGGAGCTTTGTGTGAAGTCAGAGATGATGCCGCCTGTGGGTGCGCCCCAGTCGCCATTTGCAGTGGATGAAGCCGGGTTATAGACCTGTGTTGCCGGCAGTGCGCCACGCGGCAACCAGCCAGCCAGGTTGGTCAGCGTGGACCACGGGGCAGGGTTGACGCCGTAGGGCAGATCCGTGAATGCACGATCTTTGGCATCCAGGCGTGAACGGTGTTCCCACTGTGCTGCCCAGATAACGTCCGTCTGTTCGCTGCCAAAACCACCAATGATGCCGAAGGTGTAGTCGCCATCCGAGCCGTCGATGGCCTTGTAAGAGGACTGCACTTCAACACCGTCAAAGCTGTCACGGCTGATAAAGTTAACAACACCGCCTGTGGCATCCGCACCGTAGGTTACTGCCGCGCCGTCTTTGAGGATCTCAGTACGTGCCAAAGCAATAGATGGAATCACAGACGTGTTTTGAGTTACGCGTCGGCCGTTGAACAGCGACAGCGTTTTGTCCGAGCCGATACCGCGCAGGTTGTAACTCACGCTGCCGGTCAGGCCGGCACCGCCGAAATAATATGACTCACCAGAGGTTGCTCCGGAGATGCTCAGACTTTTTGCAAAGTCCAGCGCGGAAGGAGAACCTGACAGTTTCAGGTCTTCCTGTGTGTAGACTTCGACTGGCAGTGCCGCGTCGACAGGTGTGCCACGAATCAATGAACCTGTAACAACAACCTCTTCGATCTCTGGTGCCTGCTGAGCGAACACCAGTGTGGGCGCAACCAGAGTCACGCAAGCTATACACCGATACAGTTCTTTCAATTTCATCGGGTTTCCCCCCCCTTTATTGTTTATTGTTACTGCAGTTAAGTTAATCGTCCGGCTTTTTCCAAAACGCAAAAAAAGCAAAGGCGAACGCTCACGGAAGCGAAGCCCTTCCGGTGCGCGCGGAGTTGTCATCAACTCTCTTGGTTCGTTCTTTGCTTATTGTTGTTTTGAAAGTGTCGTTCAGACGATGTTACAACTTTCCGGATGATAGGAAAGTGTTACCAATCTTCACAGAATCGGCAGGGTGTTACTTTTCATAACACTTTGTTTTGTCGCGATTTTCTGTGCGATCGATAGTTCAAAGAATAAACCAGATGCGCCTGATGAGTCAATTAAAGGCCTGCCGCCGATTGTCGGCGTGGCGGGTGGCGGTTAAGCTTGTGTTATCAACAGCAGCGCTGTCCAAACCCGTGCTGTTCAGGCATGCACTCTAAAAACAGACGGAGCAACACCATGAAACAGTCTCAGTGGCTTACCTTGCCGCAATCAACCCCCTACCGCGTCAAGCCGGGCGGTCTACAGTTAATTAGCCGATCAGCGACCGGTTTACTCACCTGTGCCGTGTTTGCACTGAGCCTGGTTGTGCCTGTTGCGGTTATTGCTCAAGCGGATCAAGCCCCGACCTTGCCAGGGTTTGACAGTATCAGTGCCGCTGATGCGGGGTTCTCAGCTGACAGGCTGAATGCTGTCACTGCCGCGCTGCAGGCGCAGATTGATGCGGGCGATATTCCCGGAGCAGTCGCCGCTGTGCTCAAGGATGGCAAGCTGGTGTATCTGCAGGCGCTGGGTTTTAAGCACATTGAATCAGCACAACCGATGAGCGCCGATGCGCTGTTTCGCACCTATTCGATGACGCGTCCGATCACCGCGCTGGGTATTCTGATCCTGCAGGACAAAGGCCTGCTCAGTGTCAACGATCCGGTTCAGAAGTATTTACCGCAATTTGCTGATCAGCGCGTGCTGCAGGATGCCGATAATGCTGATACTGAGGAAGTGCGTGCCCGCAATGGCGATATCACCATCGCACAGTTGCTGCTGCACACCTCGGGTATCGGTGATCGCAACAGTGCGTTTTATCGCGCCAACAATGTGCACAGTTATGATCAGACACTGGCGCAGGTTGTTGATAACCTGGCGGCACTTCCGCTGTTTGAAGATCCGGGCACCGTCTACCGATACGGCATGCACTCGGAAGTATTGGGCAGGGTGATTGAGGTGGTATCCGGGCAGGATATTGCAACATTTTTCCAGCAAGAGATTTTTACGCCGTTGGGTATGACCGACACTGTGTTTTATGTGGATGAAAGCCGCCGCGACAGGCTGGCCACTGTGTACAGACCGGATGCGGAGGGCAAACTGCGCCCGCATGAAATGGAGCATATTCCCGTGACCGAGGTGCGTGCGCTGAACAGCAGCGGTGTCGGCCTGGTGTCGTCAACCGCAGATTTCCTGAAGTTCTCACAATTGTTCCTCGACAATGGCATGGCCAACGGCCGGCGTGTGCTCAACGAAGAGGCTGTGCGGCAGGCAGCGGAAAATGCAGTGCCCGAGGCACTGATGCCCATCGGCAGCAACGGCTACTGGGCGGGTTCAGGCTGGAGTCTTGGGGGCTTTGCAGTCGCTCTGGACCCCGATGCCTATAACCATACCGTCAATCAGGGTGAATACTGGTGGGATGGTTCAGCGGGCACACGTTTCTGGATAGACCCCGGTCAGAACATGGTCACCATCATCATGGCCCAGGTGTCACCCGCGGGCGGTAATGGTTTCCGTGAGCGCTTCAAAACGCTGGTATATGAAGCGCTGGAGTGAAGCGTTAGGTGCGGCATTTTTGATGACAATCGATTGGCTTTTGTACGCATAAATAGAATGCGTTGATCAAAGTTCCTCGTCAGCGATGGCCGTAACCGTGCCTTTGGTCAGCAGTGCGAGGTCTGCTGCTGACAGTTCAATTTCCAGTCCGCGCCGCCCGGCGCTGACAAACACCGTATCAAAGCCTTGTGCCGAGTGATCAATAAAAGTACGCAAGGCTTTTTTCTGCCCCAGTGGGCTGACGCCGCCTAACACATAACCACTGCTGCGCTGAACATCAGCAGCGGCCGCCATCGCTGCTTTTTTTGCACCGGCTGCTTTGGCAATCTGTTTCATGTTCAACTGCGCAGTGACCGGCACAATGCCGACCAGCAATTCCCGGGTGTCAGTGGCCACAATCAAGGTCTTGAACACACGCGCCGGCTCGACCCCCATTTTTTCTGCAGCCTCAAGGCCATAGGAGGTGTGAGCCGGGTCGTGCCTGTACTCATGAATCAGGTGTTTGATGCCCGCTTTACGGGCCAGATTGATGGCTGGTGTCATTTGGGAGGCAATATTACCTGCTGCATATCACCCAGCCCGGCCACGCCAATGCGCACCACATCACCCGGCTGCAAATAGTGCGGCGGAATCATGGCGTCACCAACGCCTTGGGGCGTGCCGGTATAAATCAGATCACCGGGCATCAGGGTCATAAACTGACTGAGATAACTGACGATATGAGCAACTCCAAACACCATCTGACTGGTATTGCCTTGCTGGCGCATTTCGCCATTCACTTCTGACCAGACGGCGAGGTTCTGCACGTCGTCTATGCTGTCGCGGGTGACCAGCCATGGACCAAAGGGTGCAAAGGTGTCGGCACTTTTGCCTTTGACAAACTGGCCGCCCCGTTCACGCTGGAAAGCGCGTTCAGAGACATCATTGCCGGTGCTGTAACCAGCGATGTAATCAAATGCATCGGCCTCGCTGACATACTGTGCCTTTTTTCCGATCACAACGACCAGTTCTGCTTCGTAGTCGAGTTTGGTGACGCCGCGGGGCTGTAACACCGGTTCAAAAGGTCCGGAAATGGCCGTCACTGATTTCATGAAGACCAGCGGCTCCGTGGGCAGTTCAACGGCCATTTCTGCCGCGTGATCAACATAGTTGAACCCGATGGCGATGATTTTCTGCACGCCGGTGACCGGTTCAGCCAGGCGCGGGTTGCCGCTGACCACCGGCAGTGAGTTGACCGCAATCTGTGCGATGCGGGCCAGACTTTCGTCGGATAACTGATCCGGGGTGATGTCGTCGAGATGAGCGGATAAATCGCGGATCTGTTGTTGGTCGTCGATCAGACCGGGTTTTTCCTCACCCGGAGGACCAAATCTGACCAAGGTCAATTCGGTGGCCATCGCGGTGTTTGCAGAGATGGTGAGAGAGCCAGCCAGCAAGCCGGCGACAAGTGTTCGGAGTAGCAGATTTGAATGCGTCATGGGTGTTGCTCGTGGGTTGTTGTTTTCGGTGAGTATAACGCTGGTCTTTGCCATATACGACTATTGGCGATCTGGGTAAACTGTGCTCAGTACAACACAACAAGATGGAAAAACACCATGCGACTTCAGAAATCCTTCCTGCTCGGCGCCACACTGGCTGCCAGTGCGATCTTCAGCCAGCTCGTGGTGGCGCAGAATGATGCGTTGACCTCCGCGGCTGTGACCTCGACCTTAGTAACCAATGTAAATGGCTACACCATGAACAGCGATCGTGAACTGGTGAAGTTCAGTGCCCTGCAGTTTACCGGCGACACCATTGATCGCGTGTTCAGCGCCGATGAGCCCTTGCCAAGCGATGACTCGTTGATAGTGATTGATGGCGAAGGCAAAACCCTGTTGCCGGGCCTGATTGATTCACATGGTCACATTCTCAACTACGGGCTGAGTCTGCTGCGGGTGGATATGACCGGCACCCAGTCGGAAGCGGAGGCGGTGCAGCGCGTCATCGAGTTTCAGCAGGCCAATCCCGGTTTGCAGTGGATACAGGGCCGTGGCTGGAATCAGGTGTTGTGGGACAGTAATGAATTTCCATCAGCCGCTGCCCTGGACGCTGCCAATTCTGATGTGCCGATGTGGTTCAGTCGCGTTGACGGACATGCGGGCTGGGCCAACCGCGCCGCCATAGAGCTGGCGGGTGTTGATGCCACAACGGCAGACCCGGATGGAGGCATGATCATCCGTGACTCTGAGGGGCGACCCACTGGCACGTTTGTGAACAACGCCATGCGTTTTATTACCCAGCACATTCCCCAGCCCAGTCTTGAAGATCAGAAACTGGCGCTGCGCCGTGCCATGGAAGCACTGGCGGCTGAAGGTCTGACCAGCGTGCACGATGCCAGTGTCAGCAGCACAACCCTGCAGGCCTATAAGGAATTGTTGGCCGAAGGGCCGTTGCCAATCCGCGTGTATGCCATGCTGGCAGGGCTGGATCCGCAATTGGCTGATCGCCTGGCGGAAGGGCATTTTCTCAGCGAGGACGGTACCTTCTCGGTACGCAGTGTGAAAATCTCTGCAGACGGCGCACTGGGCAGCCGTGGCGCTTACCTGAATGATGATTACACCGACATGCCCGGCCATCGCGGGCTGTTGCAGATCACCCCGGAGCGCCTGACGCAGTTAATGAATCAGTCCATGCTCGCCGGTTTCCAGGTCAACGTGCATGCCATTGGTGATGGCGCCAACATGATTGTGATGGATAACTTTGAAGCCTTGATTCAGAACACCAATACCCGGGATCAGCGTCATCGGATTGAGCATGCACAGATTCTGCGTTACGAGGATATTCTGCGCTTTAATACCCTAGGAGTGATTCCGTCCATGCAGGGCATGCATGCCACCAGCGATAAAAATATGGCACAGGACCGCCTCGGTGAGGTGCGAATCCTCGGCGCCTATGCGTGGCGCAAACTGCTGGATACCGGCGTCATTATTGCCAACGGCTCGGACTTCCCGGTGGAACCGGCCAATCCGTTTTTTGGTCTGCATGCCTCGATTACCCGCCAGGATCAGAACAATGAGCCTCCCGGCGGCTGGTTTCCGGAAGAGCGTATGACGCATGAAGAAGCCTTGTTGAGTTTTACGCTGGATGGCGCATTTGCAGCCCACCAGGAGAATGAACTGGGCACCCTGGAGCCGGGTAAAAAGGCTGACTTTATTTTGGTTGACCAGGACATTTTTGCGGCAGAACCCACTGAAATCTGGAAAACCGCTGTTGCCAAAACCTGGGTAGGTGGGCGGCTGGTTGCCGACGTGGAGGCCGCAGCGCCATGAACAACATCAAGGATACCGCTGATATCAGTCGTCGCCTGTTCCTCAGTCGCGGCCTGAAAAGCACCAGTGCCTTGATGTTGGGGGCTGGCGCGCTGTCATCACGGTTGGCGACTGCGCAGGAGTCTGTCGCAGCAGAGGCGTCTGTAACAACACAGGCGTCTGTAATTGAAACACTCGGTCAGAGCGTGACGGGTGAAGATTACTGGCAGATGGTGCGTGAACAGTTCTCCTTTCCCGATTCTACCGTGCCGATGAATGCTGCCAATTTGTGCCCTTCGTTCCGTTCCGTGGCAGAACAGGTGGCGTTTCTGACGGCCGATATTGATCAGGATTGCTCATTTAACAATCGCAGCAAGTTCTCGGGTCTGCTGGAAAACTCTCGCGCGCTGGTTGCCGCGCAACTGAATGTCAGCGCCGATGAGATTGCTCTGGTGCGTAACACCAGTGAAGCCAACAACATCATCAGCAACGGTCTGGATCTGACCGCCGCCGACGATGTGATTATCTGGGATGAAAACCACCCGACCAACCACGTTGCCTGGCAGGTGCGTGCGGCGCGTTATGGATTCAAGGTGGTCACTGTGGCAACGCCCACAGATCTGCGCGATCCGCAGCAGTTGCTGGACGCCTTTGTTGCGCAGCTCACCGATCGCACGCGGGTGCTGGCGATTACCCATGTGTCCAATGTCAGTGGAATCCGCTTGCCAATCGCTGAACTGGTGCAGATTGCCAAAGCCCGCGGCATCTACGTGCATGTGGATGGCGCGCAGACCTGGGGCGCCATGGCGCTGGACTTAAAAGCGCTGGGTATGGATTCATTCACTGCCAGTGCTCACAAGTGGTACATGGGGCCCAGGGAAGTAGGGCTGTTGTATGTCAAGTCCGATCAGCACGCGCGCATCTGGCCCGGTGTGGTTGCGTCGGGCTGGGGCAGTGGCGCAGATACGCGGCAGACTGGCGCACGCAAATTTGAATCCCTGGGGCAGCGTGATGACGCGGCGCTCGCAGCCTTGAGTGTTGCCGCGCGTATTCATGACAGCATCGGCGCCGCGCGGATTGAACAACGTATTGAGCAGTTGTCTCAACATCTGAAAAGCGGCGTTGCGGACCTGGGATTGTCGCTGGTGACGCCCATGGATACAGCCCTGAGTTTTGGTGTAGTGGTTGTTCGGACGGGAGCCGGGCAGGGCGGTCCGCTGTCGAACCGGCTGTATGAGGAGTTTGGCATTGCGGGCGCCGGCACCGGCGGACTGCGGCTGTGCCCGGGCATCTACAACACGCTGGCGCATGTTGATCGTGCCGTCGCGGGTATCAAACAACTGATGGTATGATCTGACCACGGAGGATCAACTGAATGTTGCTGGAAGTGGTGTGGATTGGTTTTGCATTCAGTATCGGTTTGCTGGTGCGCACCATTGGTTTGCCTCCTCTGGTCGGTTATCTGGCTGCCGGTTTTGCGATCTCTACCTACTCCGTTAATCTGGGTATGCCAACGGAGGCCGGCGAAGTGCTGGATCATGTGGCGCATCTGGGTGTGCTGCTGTTGCTGTTTACCGTGGGGTTAAAGCTCGATTGGCGTAACCTTGTTAAACGTGAAGTGATTGGCGGTGGGTTACTGCACTTTTTTATCTCCGTTGTTCTGATGACACCCGCCTTGCTGCTGGTGTTCAGTGTGGATTTTTACACGGCGTTTATGTTGTCGGTGGCGCTGGCGTTTTCCAGCACCGTACTGGCGGCCAAGGTGCTGGAAAACAAACGCGAACTGCGAGCTTTCCACGGGCGTGTGGCCATCGGCATTCTGATTGTCCAGGATCTGATTGCGTTGATTGTCATGAGTCTGGCGGCGGGCCGTTCCCCCTCAATCTGGGCTTTGCTGGTGTTTACGCTGCCGTTTTTGCGGCCGGTTTTATTCAAACTGCTGGATGCCAGTGGTCATGATGAGCTGCAGTTGTTGTTTGGACTGTTGCTGGCATTGGTGGTGGGCGGTTACGGCTTTGAGCTCGTAGGTCTGAGCTCCGAACTGGGCGCATTGGTACTCGGCGCATTGCTTGCCGGCCATCGTCGCGCAGGTGAATTGTCCAAAACACTCTGGGGAATCAAAGAATTTTTTCTGGTCGGGTTTTTTCTGCAGATTGGTACCGGGGGATTACCGGACTCGCAGGCCTGGGTGTTTGCCCTGTTGATGACGGCGTTGTTACCCATCAAAGCCATTATCTTTTTCCTGTTGTTGGTGTTGTTTAGATTGCGTGCGCGAAGTGCGTTTTTATCCAGTCTCAGCCTGACTAATTACAGTGAGTTCGGTTTGATTGTTGCCAGCATTGTGCTGCCAGAGTGGCTGGTACCCCTGGCGTTGACTGCCGCCTTGTCATTTATGGTCAGTGCACCGTTAAACCGTTATGCGCACCCGTTGTACGAGCGCTTGGCCGCGCGTTTGATTCCTTTGGAGCGCAACATTCGCCATCCGGATGAGCAACCGCTGTCACTGGGTGATGCCGAAGTATTGATTATGGGTCTCGGGCGCACCGGTACAGCAGCCTATGAGCACCTGAAAGATAAATGTCGGTTGGTGGCACTGGACTCAGACCCTGCGCGTGTCGAGATGCATAAAATGATGGGACATAACGTGTTTTTTGCTGACGCAGAAGATCCTGTGTTCTGGCAGAATCTGGATCTGGGGGGTGTCAATGCGATTATTCTGACCATCAATGAGATGGAAGCAAAAGTGATTGCTGCGCAGAAGCTGCGCAAAAGTGGCTTTGCCGGATTGATCGTTTCCCACAGTATGCACAGCGACGAGGCGGAGAAAATCATTAAAGCCGGTGCGGATCAGACGTATCTGACAATGTCGGAAGCAGGGGTGGGGTTGGCTGAACATGTCTTTCAGGCAGACTTTGGCAGGGATAGGCATAGCCCCGATCTGGCCCTGGCCAAGCAGTCATAATCAGGTGCGCTTCAAGGCTGCTTCCAACAGTCCGTCGCGGCGCAGCACACTGTGTTTGACCACAAAACCTTTCATCATCGAGGTCACACGTGCCTGCGGCCGTGCGTAAAAAACCGGGCTGCCTGGATTCACCGGCCTGACCGAAATCTGATCGGCGGCTTTGAGGCCATATTCCCGTTTCAGTACATCGGCATCTGACTTAAGCAGAATATAGGCGTGTCCAAGTGTTTGTGGCCCCGTAAACGGTGCAAGCGCATCAGCGAATGCCTTGAGCGCCTGATCATCGAGGTAGTTCAGAAAATCCCAGAATAAACAGAGGTCAAAGCGAGTGCCCTGCTCAAATTTCAGTGCAGAGCGGAATCTGTCCAGCCACGCGAGGTACAAGGCCGTATCCTGTTCATCTGCATTCGGCAGTTGCCCAAAGGGTATTTTTGAGCGGATGACCGGGGGAGTCTGCAAGCAGGTATGCAGTGCGCTGAAATGCAGGCGGCAGCGGCGGTTGCCAAAAAACTCAACCGTCTCGTGAACGCCGTATCCCACGTCAAACACCATCAACGGCGAATTGCCAGCTAACTGTTCAATCAAGTCGGGCATCAGGCGCGTTTGCAGCACCTGCTTGCCGGAGTTGTCGAACTGTTCTGCGGTATTCAACATCAGGCCGGCTTGTCCGTTGCCGGTTTGAAGCCTGTGCCGCTGTTGGCGTGCGCAGGATCAATATCAATGGTGCCTTTGAAGCGCGCGCCTTCTTCCAGCGACATCTTTGGAGTGACAATTGTGCCTTTGATGTTGCTGGAGCTGGACACTACCACCTTTTCCTTTCCAGCGATGTCGCCATTAACTTCTCCATCAATACGGATGGTTCTGGCCGTGATGTTGGCGTGGACCTTGCCAGTTTTTCCGATGGTCAATTCATGCGCTGACAGGCTTACCGAGCCTTCAACCTGGCCTTCGATCAGCAGGTTTTCATCACCGCTGATTTCGCCTTTCACCCGTATGGTGGCACCGAGAATGGCAGACTTGCCGGTAGCAGTGGCAGGTGCACGATACGCTGTTGACGAGTTGTCGATGGCGGATGCTGCCGGCGCAGGTGTTTCGATTTTTTCGGGTTGTCGGTCCTTGTTTCTTTCAAACATGATATTCACCGCTATTGATTTAAAACCAGTGGATGGGGCAGTTGTATTTTTCCGGTGCATGAGTGTTACAAGCCAGCAACCGAATGTAGCAATAAAGTTTAGACATGACAACGGCTTAAAACGCATATATCAGGATGAATATTGATATGAGGGTATGTTTTCAGGCGTTAGACCAGGATTGGATGTTGTTACCAAGGCGTTAGCTTGGCGTCGGCATGGAGTTCAAGAATTTAGCCGGCGCAGTGCGCAACAAGCTGAGGGTGCACTGGACTTGCTGCTGGATCTGCAATAGCGTACTGGTCTGAAGTCCGGTCAGACCGTGAAGTTGATCCAACATTTTGCAATGTTCGCAGATCAGCCTCCCTCGGTTGGCAGTTAATAAACTGAGCAGGTATTTATGACACAACTCTATCCTGGCATTGAGCCATTTGACGTACAGTTTTTAAAAGTGTCCGAGCTGCATACCCTTTATGTTGAGCAATCCGGTAACCCGGAGGGCAAACCGGTGGTGTTTCTGCATGGCGGACCGGGCGGCGGAACCTTGCCGCAATACCGGCAGTATTTTGATCCCTCGCGATGGAGGATTGTGATGTTTGACCAGCGCGGATGCGGAAAGAGCACCCCGTTTGCTGAATTGCAGGATAACAGCACCTGGGATCTGGTTGCGGATATTGAGCTCATACGTGGACATCTGGGCATCAGCCGCTGGGCGGTGTTTGGCGGTTCATGGGGTTCCACCTTGGCTCTTGCCTATGCCACTTCATACCCGAATGTGTGTTCAGAACTTTTCTTGCGCGGCATATTTTTACTCAGAAAAAAAGAAATTGACTGGTTTTATCAGGAGGGCTGTTCAAAGTTATTTCCTGATCTCTGGGAGTCCTATGTGAGGCCGATCCCGGAGAACGAACGTCATGATTTTGTGTCGGCATACTACCGTCGCCTCACCTCAGACAATCCGGCAGTGCGCGCAGAAGCCGCCAAAGCCTGGTCAGTATGGGAAGGCTCTACCTCCAAGCTCAGTTACGATGCAGCAGCGGCAGCGCGGTTTGGGGACGATGAGTTTGCCGATGCCTTTGCGCGTATTGAATGTCACTACTTTATGAACAAGGGCTTTTTTACGGACGATAACTATCTGTTAACTCAGGTTCACAAGATTCGACACATCCCCACCGTGATTGTGCACGGGCGCTACGACGTGGTGTGCCCTGTGGAAAATGCCTGGGAGTTGCACAAAGCCTTCCCGGAGTCAGAGTTGCACATCATTACGGACGCCGGCCATTCGCTGTCAGAGACAGGTATCACACAAAAACTGATTGAATACACGGATCGTTGGAGTTGATCATTCGATAGCCATAATCAGAACCACTGCGCTGTGCTTCCTCAGTGATGAGAGAGTACTATCTCGCCACCATGGACCTATAAGATCCGCAACGATGGCTTGAATGTATGGATGAGACCTTGATTGATGCGCTAGTGATAGGTGCCGGTCCCGCAGGACTGATGGCTGCCAGCCGATTGGCCGAGGCCGGCAAATCGGTTGCACTGTTTGATGCCATGCCGTCGTTCGGTCGCAAATTTCTGCGCGCCGGTGTGGGCGGTCTGAACATCACTCACAGCGAGCCGCCTGGGGCGTTCGAGGCCCGCTATCATCCACAGGCGTCCATCGCAGACTGGTTGCGCGAGTTTGATGCCGCCAGCGTAACCGCTTGGGCAGCCGATCTTGGAATATCGACCTTTGTTGGTAGTTCTGGGCGGGTGTTTCCCCAGCAGTTAAAGGCCTCTCCTCTGCTGCGTGCCTGGTTGGGGCAATTGCGCACTCTGCACGTCGGATTTTTCACCCGCCATCGCTGGCTGGGCTGGGAGATGCTGCGTGATGATCAGGGACTGGCGCTGCAGCGACATCGGTTTTGTACCCCGGCGGGTGAGGTTACAGTCGATTCTCGCAGCTGTGTGCTGGCCTTGGGGGGCGGCAGTTGGGCACGCCTGGGCTCGGATGGCCAGTGGCTGCAGACCCTGCAGGGCATGTCGCTGAGTTGCGCGCCGCTGGTGGCTTCCAACTGTGGTTACGAGGTCGCCTGGAGTCAGCGCATGCAGGAACAGTTTGCTGGTGTACCCCTCAAGTCAGTGTGTCTGGGTATCAGGAGCGCAGATTCTGAACACTGGCAGTTCTATCGCCGGGGTGAGGCCATGCTCAGCAAACAGGGTATCCAGGGCAGTCTGGTCTATGCGGCATCCCGTCAGATTAGTTCCCTGATAGAGACGGCCGGCAGTGCAACCTTGCTGTGGGATTTGTTGCCAGATATGCCTGAACAGACGATACTCGAAAAATTGTCAGTCGCCAGAGGTAAGGAGTCGCGCAGCAATTTTCTGCGCAAACGTCTCGGAATGACCGGGGTGAAACTGGCTCTGCTGCATGAGTTCGCCAAGGATGCCATGGAGTCGCCACGCCTGCTTGCGGCGGCGATCAAAGCCTTGCCCATGACCGTTTCCCGGGCGCGCCCGCTGGATGAGGCGATCAGTACCTCGGGGGGCCTGAGCTTGACTGAACTGGACGCGGGATTGATGTTAAAAAAATTTCCCGGCGTTTTTTGCGCCGGGGAGATGTTGGATTGGGATGCTCCCACCGGGGGATACCTGTTGACCGCCTGTTTGTCCAGTGGGCATCGCGCGGGTCAGGCCGCTGTGAGTTATCTGCAGAGACAGGCAACGATCGATTGACGGACGACGACAGGACAGATCGCCCGTCATTAACAATAACAACAAGTGACATGCGGAGTCTTTTTATGAAATCACGCTGGCGTTTATTCATTTGCGGCTGTCTGACCATTCTGGCCGGTTCTTTGTTGGCTTATCTGGTGCAGACCTCTGGCGATATCACCCTCAAAGATGTCAGGTTTACCGGCAATAACGGCCAGACGCTCAGTGCCCTGTTGTACATCCCTCCCAATGCCAGTGCCCGCACACCCGCGCCCGCTGTGCTGGCAGTGCACGGTTACATTAACTCCCGAGAAGTGCAGGGGCCTTTTGCCATAGAACTGGCGCGCCGCGGTTACGTGGTATTGACACTGGATCAAAGTGGTCATGGTTATTCAGACGGCCCCGCCTTTGCTAACGGTTTTGGCGGCCCGGCTGCGCTGCGGTATCTGCACAGTCTGGATCTGGTTGATAAAAACAATATCGGCATGGAAGGCCACTCGATGGGGGGGTGGACAGTACTCGCGGCTGCCGCCGCAATGCCGGACGGATACAAATCGATGGTACTGCAGGGCTCCAGCACGGGCAGTGGTATGGCAGCGCCGGGAACGTCGGACTGGCCACGTAACGTGGCGGTGGTGTTTGCACAGTTTGACGAGTTTGCACCGCTGATGTGGGAGGTACCCGAGGGCAGTCAGGTGGCCGACAGCGCCAAACTCAAGGCGTTATTTGGTACGGAAAGCCCGGTGGATATTGGCCGGGTATATGGCGATATTGCCCAAGGCACGGCGCGTGTTCTGCACAATCCCGCGGTGACGCACCCCGGGAATCATATCTCTCATACCTCCGTGCAACACACCATCGACTGGTTTGCGCAAACACTGGAACACGATCCCATTGAGGGGCCAGCATCGCGCGATCTGCAAGGTCAGATCTGGTTCTTCAAGGAAATCGGCACACTGGCCGCTTTTATTGGATTTGTCCTGTTAATGCTGGGCAGCATACGCGGATTACTATCCTTGCCGGTGTTCGCCACATTGGCCAGACCTGCAGACAGCGCAGCATGGCCAGTCCGTACCTCCTCTTGGTGGGCGTTGGCGCTGATCAGCGCCGTTATTCCGGTGGCCACGTTTTATCCGCTGATGGGCATGGGCGCTGGACTGCTGAGCGCTTCTGCTTGGCTGCCGCAGGGTATCAGCAATCAGGTGATGTTCTGGGCGCTGGTCAATGGCCTTATCGTCACCGGGCTAGGTTTTGCCGTAAAAACTGACAAGGCCGGGTTTGCCATCATCAACTGGCAGAGCAACGGCGTGCTGGCAGTTGTGTTTGCGCTGACAACCGTGCTGATCGGTTATGTGTCTTTGGTGCTGGCGGACTACTTTTTTAAAGTCGATTTCCGTTTCTGGTTTGTGGGTCTGAAGTTGCTGAGTGTGGATCAGTTCCAGGCCATGTTGGTCTATCTGCTGCCGTTTACGCTGTTTTTTATGTTGTCGCTGCGGGCATTGCATGGTGGTTTATCGGTAGCGACAGACAGTCGTGGCCATCAATATCTGAGCAATGCGTTGGTCATGGCAGGTGGCTTTATTGTGTTCTTGCTGTTGCAGTATGGCAGTTTGTTCATCACCGGGCAGTTGCTGACGCCGGCTGAGCCACTCAACACCATTGTGATGATTCAGTTTGCACCGCTGTTGTTGATGGTGTCGCTGATCAGTACCTGTGCCTGGCGGCATACGGGGTCTTATGTGCCGGGGGCGTTGATCAATGGTTTTTGGGTGAGCTGGTATATCGTGGCGGGGCAGGCGACGCAGGCGGTCTGATGTATGCCTCTCGTGATGCGGTTTTACCGCAAGGAGTGCGTTTTAAACCGCAAGGGATGCGGGTAGTGACGTCGGACCGGCCGCATCCTCTGACGGATTGCCCGGCGTTGCGCAACTCGACCTTCGCGGCTATGCCGCTCGGGACTCGGACAGTGCTCACGCTTTTTCGGGCAACCCGTCAGAGGATAAGCGCGGCCTGATTGGTCCGGCGTCACCACCCGCATCCCTTGCTCTGTTGGTGCCGCTGCACGTTCTGCTCTTTCTGCTCACCCTGCAGCGGTGCTCTCGCTGGCTTATTCAGCGTATTCTCGACCGTTGCGTCTGCGCTGCTTATCTCTTGTGCATCGCGCCGCAAAATCCGGAGGCCTGCGGCGGGGCGATCTGCGTCGAGGAACAATCAGAGGCGCAGCCTCGTTCCGAGACCCAGTCGCCCTGGTGCAGGCCGGGGAATTCTGGCACTGCGCATCCCGGGGCGGCCACTGTGCAAATTAAAAACTACTCACCCGGGTGATAACGCCGCTGCGCCCGTGCGTTGACATCCTCAGGATAAAACGCCACCGACTTGAACTCCCTGTCCACATAACGCTGCGCCTGATCATCAAAATGCGGTGACGCCGGATCACTGTTCTGACCACCCGCCAGAATCGAAATCGCCTCAACACGCTCCCCGAACTCAACCACCGCAACAAAACTGTTACCCGAGTTGCCATAAATACGGTTTGTCCCCGGGAATGCCCGCGCCCCGAATGACGCCAGCGCACCCCAGCGCGACGATGCCATACCCACCGGCAGACTGGGCGCATTGTCACTGTAAGGATGATTGATATCGCCGGTGATGCGCTGGAAGCGATTCACCTCACCCCAGGGTGTGTTCCAAGTGCCAAAACTGGCAGTCAGTTCCGCCAGTGTTTCACTGAACACACGCAGCTTGTCGACCGCAGAAGCATCCGTACCCAACCAGTTGATCTGCTCCAGTTGCGTCATGCCCGCAGGTGTTTCAATGTCCTGCGCAGCATTCATGCCGTAAAAATGCGCCAGTGTCATGGCAACAGAGTCAACGCTGACATCAAAATTCCAGGAACGCAGAGTTTCAATGGGCTGCTCCAGATCCGGCCAGTCCGTTTCCAGTTCATCCCATGCGCTGACCAGGCCGGGAATCATCTGCTCAAATCCCTTCAGCGTGGGATCATATGCCAGATCCAGCAGGCTGTTGATGTCCAGCCCCGAGGTGGCCGACAGCAGTTCAACGGAGTTGAGCTGACGGAAGTTTTCCGGATCCGGCGCCATGTAGGGAGGATAGTTGGCAGGGTTGGGGCTGAACTCGCCGGAGACGGTATACGGCGTTGCATTGCTGTTCTGTATCCAGCCGTTGGGTGGATTGACCACCATCACGGTCTCTGCAACCTCATGCACGCCCTGCCAGTCGGTCGCGGGATTACTGCCATCTACCGGCTGCGAATAATCAAACTGAGCATCGCGACGCGGCATAAAGTTACCGTGGAAATACGCGATGTTACCCTCGGCATCCGCAAACACCGTGTTGTTCGATGAGTTGGTGCGGATGTCCATCATTTCCAGGAATTCATCGTAATTCGCAGTTTTCATCCGCTGGTAGGATTGGCGCAGTGCATCCACCGGATTCCAGTTGATGCGTGTCACGACCCACTGCTCATCCTGCAGGTGGGTGATCGGACCCTGGTGTGTGCGGTATATCGGGAAAGTACGCTCGGCAAACTGGTTTTCACCCGTGCTGTAACGCAATGTCACCTCCGATGTTTCTACCGGTCTGAGCTCATCACCATAACGGTATTTGAGTTCGCCGTTGTCGTTGACGACCTGATGAACAAATTCGTCCATGAAGTCGGCGAATGTGCTGGTATGCATCCAGCCAGTGGTTTCGTTGAATCCCTGGTAGATAAAAAACTGTCCCCAGGTGGCAGCGCCATAGGCATTCAGTCCTTCTTCGCTGACCAGGTGATACTCACCGCGGAAAAAGAAACTGGTATGTGGGTTGATCAGCAGCAGCGCGTTGCCACTGGCGCTCATGTCGCCGTTGACAGCAATGCCGTTGGAGCCGGCGGGTTCGTCAAAAATGCTTTCAGCCAAGGGGGCCGGGGGGTGTTGCGCGATGGTCGCGTGTTGGTCCACCTCTATGGAAGAGGCCAGTGGCAATGCCGCAACGCGGGCCGCGGCGTCTGAGTACAGCGCTTCGATACCGTTTGTTGAGATGGCTTCGATGTCACCGCCAATCGAGCCTTCGAAGAAGTAAAAAGGCATCCAGTTCTCAAAGCGGGTCAGCAGTTTGGGTTGCACCTGCGGGTTGGAGGCCAGGTAAAAATTCAGTCCGTCAGCAAACGCGTCGCACAAGGCCTGCAGCCATTCCGGCGCAGCGGCATAGGCGGCTTTGGCTTCGTCTTCGCTCATATATAAACGTGCGCGCAGATCACTGTAGAGTGCGCCTTCGCCTTCAACTTCGGCGAGCCGGCCCATGGCCCAGGTGTAGTTGCGTTCGATACGCGGGAAATCGTCTTCGGCCTGTGCGTACAGAAATCCAAACACAGCATCCGCATCGGTTTGGGCGTAAATATGCGCAACGCCAAAGTCATCCCGCACAATTTCCACACGTTGCGCGATGGTGTTCAGCCGTTGAGTTTCAGCACTGATCTGTTGATCTGCGACGGTGTTGTCTGGCGAAGGCGTCTCTTCAGGCGTTTCCGCAGGCGAGCACGCGATGAGCGTGAATAGTGCAATTGGCAGTATGACCGTATGACGCATGGTCAGCCGGATGGACTTTCTGAGTGAGCAGTTTGCAGAGGCGAAAAAAATCATTGGGATTCCCCGTGCGCAGATAATTTCTCAGTTGCGTACCATGCGATAAAACCAAGCACAACAATGGCCAGTGCAATGCCGGCTTCCTGAGGTCTGTTGATAACAATAAAACTGAGTGTCCAGATAACAATGCTGCTGTAAACAAGCGGTGGCAGCGGATACAACCAGGTGCGGTAGCCGTTGTCGTCGGCCTCTTTTATGTCAGCACCTTTTTTATAACGCAGAACAAACACACCGAGCACGGTGGCCAGCGAGCTCAGTCCCAAAATAAAACCTGAGAACACCAGAATGGATTCAAAGGTCGATGTCAGAATAAAAATCAGCGTCAGGGCGCCCTGGGTGTAAACCGCAGTGCGTGGTACGCCGCCCTTATTGTGCACCGATAAGCGGCGGAACAAGCGAAAATCTTCCCCCATCACCTGCAATACCCGCGGGCCAGCCATCAGCATCGCTGACACCGTTGAGATCAGTAGCAGGGATAACACCCCACCCATCATCAGAGCGCCAGTTTCGCCAAAAGTTTCCTGGGCGACGATCACACCGATCTCCAGTTGGCCCTCCAGTAACTCCATCGGTACGGCGTACAGAAAGGTGGCATTAAGTGCCAGATACAACAGCATGACCACCGATGTTCCTGCGATCAGCACAATCGGCACCGAGCGGCCCGGGTTGTCGATTTCACCAGTAATGTAAGTGGCCGCGTTCCAGCCAGTGTAGGCGTAGTTCACATAGATCAGTGAGACTGCAAAGGCGCTGCTGGCTAACAAGGCGCCATCACCGGCAACCGGCAGCAGATTGACCGTTTGAGGGGCATCAACAGACAGGCTGACCAGTACAACAAATCCCAGAATCAAGCCGATTTTGATCAGTGTGAACCAGTTCTGCAATCCGCCGCTGGCCTTATGACTGCGGCCGTGCACCACGGTCACGATGGTGACCAGCAACAAGGCTGTGAGTACACGGTTGATTTCTACCGTGGTAACCAGCGCCGAATCCAGATACGCCGCAAAGGTCATGGCGGCCAGTGCCGTGGGTGCGGCAAAACCGACGGTCAGCGACACCCAGCCCGAGACAAATCCCACTGACGGGTGATAAAGCTGGCTGAGGAAATTGTATTCGCCACCGGAGCGCGGCAGGCGGCTGGCCAGTTCTGCATAGGTCAGCGCGCCACACAGCGCGGCGATGCCGCCCACCAGCCACAGCATCAACAGCACAAAACTGGATTTGATGTCGATGATCTGAAAGCCGATGCTGGTGAAGACGCCGGTTCCTACCATGTTGGCGATCACCACAGCAATCGCTGTCATGGGCGTGTAAGAGCCGGCTTTGTGCATATAACAATTCCGATAAAAGTGTCGTTAAAATCAATCGTCAGACGGCGCTTCATCCTCAATCAGCAGTTCATAACACTCGACGGCCTCCATGCTGATACCGTCGCGCCATAAAATGCTGTCTTTTCCGATCTTGCGCAGGCCTGCATTTCGCAGCACAGCACCTGAGGCGGGGTTGCGGTTGATGTGTCTGGCATAAAAGCGGGTGATGCCCAGTTCCGCAATGCCAAACCCGATTAGCGCCTCAACCGCCTCAGTGCAGTAACCTTCACCTTGATAAGGAATGCCGATCCAGTAGCCGATTTCAGCCTCGTGCTGCTCGCGATTAAACAACCCGACGGCGCCAATGGTTTCATCCTTGTTGCGCAAAGTCACAGCAAAAGTGACGGCGCTGCCTTGCTGCCAAGCCAGTGCCTGCAGACTAATCCAGTGCTCAGCAGCGCCATCCGGATAAGGATGCGGGATGGTGCGTGTCATCTCTGCCACCTCGCGTTCACCTGCGAGTGTCTGAATACGCTTGGCATCGTCCGCCCGGTAAGCACGCAGGCGCAGGCGCTCTGTTGCCAGCGTGGGTTGTTCGTCGATCATTTGTAATTGACTCCAAGTTGATGGGCGACTGCCGCCAGCCGCCTGTCACGCGTCCATAACAAAGTGCCATAATCAAGCAGGCATGATGCGAGCAGATGGGCATCAATGAACCCAATGCCCTGGCCCATGAGACGCTTTTGATCGATCAGGTACATGACTTCATAATCCGATGCTGCAGGGCGTAGAGCAAGGTTGCCCAGCAGTTGCAAAATTGTCGCGCGATTTTTTATGTTTCCGCAGCTGATTTCACCCAAAATAAAGGGGTGCATCACAACAGTGCCGCCATTAAGTTGATCAGTCAGTTGCAGATTATTTCCCGAAAGGTGGTCGATCCAGATAGAACTGTCAACCAGGATCATCAGATTTCACTTCTGCGACGTGATATTTGCTCAAGCTGTGGCTCGGATCCTCGCAATGAGGCCAGTCTTCTCGCACTTTCACGCTCAATCAATGCCCTCAGTCCCTCACGGACAAGTATGCTTTTTTCGGAAACACCTGTGATGCGTTGGGCTTCAGCCAGCAACTGGTCATCAATGTTAAGTGTAGTTCTCATTGCATGGACTCCTGCCGGACATTGTGTTGAGTCGTAGCTTACATCAATTGATGTCAGTAGTAGTGCCTCCAAAATCAGATTTGGGGACGGAGAGATCATTTTTTGTACAGATGTAAACCTGTGCTTCGCTGTCTTGTATACGGGATGCGGCGTATGACGGTGCTAATGATTGGACGCTGGGCGCAACAGGCAGGTGGTGGGGCATAGGACCGGCCGCATACTGTGACGGGCTGACCGGAGCTGCGCAACTCACCCTCGCGCTGCGCGCTCGGAGTTCGAACAGTGCTCGCTCTGTTTCGGTCAGTCCGTCACAGTATAAACGCGGCCTGATTGGTCCTATGCCCCACCACCTGCCTGTTGCTCACTCCGTAGCAGGAGCTTTTCATGCAAACCACACAATCCAGAGTCTTGTAATGGCATCGCCTGCGATAAGAAATCCTGCGATGCCCAGCACCCAACCCAGTGCTGAGGCGGCGTTGCGGGTGATCCACTGATCAACACGGAGTAACATCGGTCTGATGCGCTCGCCGATAATCATCCGCATGCCCAATAGCACCATCGCGGGCAGAATCATCAGCAGGCAGTAGGTCGGCATCAGGGTAAAAACCAGATGCCACGGGAGTTCGGCCGAGGCGATCAAGGCAATCGCGCCAAGATACGGCAACATGGTTGCAACTTCCGCCAAGGCAGCAAACAGCGCAAGACCCATTAGAAAACGCACGGATGTTGTGGCATCTGCAGCTTTTTGTTTCCAGCGTTCCACGCGTGAGGATGCGCCAGGTTTACTGCTGTCAAATCGAAAGCTGATGACAAACAACCCGATGCCGATTGCCAGTTGCGCGATCAACACAATTAACGAGGTTATCGACGTTGCCGGCTGTGCTTCACTGGTCTGTGCAGGACCTTCTGTGCCAGCAAGCATGTCCGCGCCCAGCATGATTGCGAGGCCCATCAATAGATAAAAACCTGCGATCGTTAGCAGGTAGATCATCATGCTGAATGCGCGTACTTCACGGTGATCCAGCAACAGCCAGATCGGTATCAGCAGCGTGCCAATACTGGTACTGTCGATCAGCGCCAGCCAAATCAGACTGATGATTAACTCGACACTCATCGTGTATTCCTCTCAAACGCTTTTAAGGCGACGGCAGTATGTTCAGCTGCGACAGAATTTCCCGACTTATTGCAAGACGTTTGGGGACAAACGTCTCATCCGGGTTTTGTGCCAGCAGCAGCGTCGCAAAAAAGTACACGTTATCGTCTTTTTCTACCCAGCCAATTGCCCAGCCGGTGTTCTCAAGGTCTCCTACCACCGCCAGCCCGGTTTTTGCGCGCAGTTTGTAGGTGTCGGTTTCCTCCATCAAGGCGATATCTTTGACGGTACGGATCACCTCGGGACGAAAGGGCAGATCGTTGTTGTAGAGGCGCACCAGAAATTCGATCTGTTGGCGTGGGCTGATGCGCAGGTCGCCACTCAGCCAGAATGTTTCCAGCCCACCATCCATGTTCATATTGCCGTAGCCTGCCTCGCGCAGCAACACACCCATGCGTCCGGCGCCAATTTCGCGCACCAGATGCTGATAGTGCGCCACTGAGGAAACCCTGAACGCGTTACGCAGGCTCAGGTCGGTGTTGGTTTCGGTGCGGCTGCGCGACACCCCATCCCAGGGGATGATTTCATCGGCTGCATGAATCACCCGGGTCTCCAGCGCCACCAACGAACTGAACAGTTTGAAGGTTGACGCCGGCAGTGCTGCCGTATCCACCAGCTCAGCATGTCCGGCCATCCAGCGCTGATTGTTAAGATCGTAAATCAGTGTGCTGCCCTTGAATCCGCTTGCATCCAGCACCGCCCGCGCCTCGGGGAGTTCCTCAACGACCGGCTGTGCATGAGCCAGGGTTACCGCAGACAGACAAACAATAACGGCCCAACAAACACGACGCAGCATCAGCAATCTCCAGTTATTCATGCCTGAGAGTTCAAGCAATCTTGCAACTACTCTTGTCAGAGAGTTGAGGCAATATAAGCATCCACCGCACGCTCCAGCACCGGCAACGGCACAACACCCAGTCCCAACACCACATTATGGAACTGTGCTATTTCAAATTTGTCCCCCAGAGCGGCCCGCGCTTTCTCCCGCAATTCAGTAATGCGTAGCTGCCCGACCATGTACGAAGTGGCCTGCCCCGGCATCACCACATAACGCTCGATCTCACTGGCCTCGATACCAAAATCAATGGCCTGCTCACGAGTCCAGCCTTTGGCGTGCAGACCTGTGTCCACCACCAGGCGCCGCGCGCGGAACAGGGCTGAATCCAGCTGTCCGAGTAAACCTTCGATATCTCCGTCATACCAGCCGTACTCATTAGCCAGTTGTTCAGCGTACAAGGCCCAGCCCTCACTACTGGCGGCACTGCCGCCAAAGGCGCGAGTCTGCATAAACTTGGGCAGATTGGGGTCTTCGCCCACCAGTGCAATCTGGAAGTGATGACCCGGCACGGTTTCGTGATAGACCAGCGAGCGCAAGGCAAAATTGGTCAGACGACTCGGGCGCAGTGGCATCTGAAAGATACCGGGCCGCGTACCATCCAGTGGTGGCGCCGTGTAGGAAGCGGCAGCATTATCCCAGCGAAAGCGTGGGTAAGGCTGCGCAATCACGTCAGCGTTGGGCATGCGATCGAACAGGCCGCCAGCCGAGCGTTCCAGGGCATCGGCGATCATGATGTCAATATCACGCATGATTTGCGCGCGGCCTTCGTCATCGTTGGAATAGGCGAGCCGTTCACGTAGTATCGCCACCCGCTCCTGAATGCTGCCATCGTTCAGTCCCAGTTGACGCAACAGTCCGTCCATGGTTTCTTCAATGCGCGCCACTTCGCGCAGACCAATGTCATGAATCTGATCTGCGGTGTAGTCCGTTGTGGTGTAGCGGCGCAATTGGTAGGCGTAAATATCCGCCCCATTCGGGAAGCGCCATAAACCGGCATCTGCCGTTGCGCGTGCCTGCTGACTTTGTAAAGCATCCACGGCAGCCTGCCAGGCCGGGTAAACTTCCTGCTCAACAACCATAGCCGCGCGCGCGGCAAACTCAGATCGCTGCGCGTCTGTAACATCCGCGAGGTCAGCTGTTTTGCTGATCAATGTTGTGGTCAGTGGATTGTCTTCCGCGGGCCCGCTGATAAAACGACTCAGTTGCTCAATGGTGGCCGACAGGATAAAGGATGGCGGAATGATGCCCCGCTCAGCCAACTGGCGGGACTGCAAGAGCGCCTCACCCATGCGATCGTCGACCAGTTGCAGACGCGCGAGATAACTGTCCATGTCTGCCAGCGAACGCAGTGGATGCACAACGGTGAGTTGATTAATCAGATTGACGTTGGCACCACTCATCTGTTGCAGCGGGAAGTCGTAATCTTCAAAAGCCTCACCTTCAACAATCATCTGCAGTTGCCACTGCATGACTTCAGCGGATATGCGCAGTGCGTCCGGCAAACTGCTCAGGTCGTATTGAGCCAAGTGCTCCAGTCCGCGGCAAGCCCGCTCCAGTTGTGCCCGTCTTTGCTCCGGCCCAAGCGGCGTCAATTGCTGCTCCAGCAAGCGCTGTTCTTCCCCGCTGAAATAACCGGTACTGATGGCCAGGTTGGGATTGGCGCGCACCCACTCGGCGGTGAATGTCTCAAAGAAATCCTCAATCGGTTGCGGCTGCGCGTGAGCCAGCGATACCGCCAGCGGCAGGGCGCCCAGATAGCGGGCAAACGATCGTAAAAAAGGGGATCGTAATAACGTATACATGCAAAACTCCAAAAAGGCGGGGCGACCAATAAACTAATCAGAAAGAGCATAAACGGCTAATCCATTAACGTCGAGCCTGAATTGTTTGCCAGTCTAGTGATACAAAGCGAATTTGATATCAACATAAATTTTTTCTGCGTAACCCCTCAGCGTAATGAAGCCGGCTTCAAGAAAAAGCTTGCATTGTTACTGTGTGATGCCTAGTATCTATTGCTGTGTAATACACAGTATGTGTCGTACAGTATAGGGATTGTAAAAATGACAACTGGACAACTGGACAAAATGCGCCTGGAACTGCGCCGCGGTGTTTTGGTGTTGGCAGTACTTGCCTCACTCAAACAACCGCTCTACGGCTACTCACTGCGCAAACAATTGCGGGACGGTGGCATCGATATCGACGAAGGCACTCTTTATCCATTGATTCGTCGCCTGGCCGAGCAAGGCCTGCTCGACAGCGAGTGGCAACAGGCTGAAGGCCGGGAGCGACGCTATTACCAGATATCAGCAATGGGCGCAGATTTGTTGGCGCAGTTGAGTGATGAGTGGCAACAATTGAACGGCGCGCTGAGCAAATTGCTTGCAAAGAATACAGAGGAGACGGAGTTATGAACCTGGTGGAACGCTACATCGCTGCCGTGCAGCGCGAGTTACCTGATGAAAAGCGGGAGGAGATCGGTCGCGAGCTCAGTGCCAATATCATGGATCAGCTCGATGCCTTGCGCGAACAGCAAGGGAGCCTCGACAAAGAGCAAACTGTTGCTTTACTCAAGAAAATGGGACACCCGCGTGCGGTGGCTCAACAGTTCGTTCCCCCTCAACCTTTGATATGTCTGGGATACATGGCGCTGTATAAATATACCCTGTTCATGGTGTTCGGTATTTTGTTCCTGTTGCAGATTGCTGGCAGCACGGTGGACTGGTTATCGAGCAGTCAGATGGGGCTGTTTCTATACCTGAAGAGTGTTGCCAATGGTTTTCTGGAAGATGCGATATTTGCATTCAGTGCCATCACACTTGGCTTTTGGGTAATGTCGCAACAGCAGCCACTTCAGCAGGATACCTATGAGCGAAACTGGCAGCCCGAGCAACTGCCTGATGCCGGGCCTGGCTGGCAGCATATCTCGTTACAGGATGTATTCACTGATCTCGCTACTTACCTGTTCCTGTTAGTGATCATCTGGTATCCGCTTTGGCTGACACCAGAACAGCTTGCCAACAGTCGCTTGGTCTTCAACGACACTTTCTATGAGTTCCTGCGTTGGGCTAGCCCACTGGCAGTACTTGGCATCGTTTTCAGTATGTTCCAATTGCGTTATCGCTTTTGGAACCGAGCAATGCTGGGAGCGGGCATTGCACTAAACAGTCTCTTTGTACTGGTCATTTTGCTTCTGGCAGCCAATGGGCCTTTCTTGCAGGAGAACATCGAGCAGTGGCGCGGCGTTTTTGAGCCGGGCCAACTTGAGCGCAGTGTGCTGATCACCCTGTTGATTATCGGGATGTTTCCGCTTTGGGAGGTTGGCAGGGATCTTATCCGGTTTAGAAAGTTGCGCTAGCAGGGGGCTGCGCTGATTCGATGAGTGGCTAACCAGTAGTAACAACAGAGCCTGAACCTCCCGGTTCAGGCTCTGTTGTTACGGAAATAATCCTTATGAAGCGCGGAATCCACTGATCGGCATCCCCGGGAACACCAGCTCACGCAACAGCTGACCATTAAATCCCATGTGAGATTGCAGGATTTCAGTGATTAGCGTGCGCAGATCATTGGTTGGCTGCAGATCACGGCCTTCGCGCAGACTGCTCTCGCTCAGACCCGGCCACGGCCCCAGCACCGCGGGCCGCGATCCATACTTGGTCAGTCCGCCACCAGCCAGGAAAGCCACACCAGCCGTGCCATGATCAGTACCCAGCGTGCCGTTAACCCGCACCGTCCTGCCAAACTCCGTCATCACCACCACAACAGTGTTCTGCCAAGTAGTCCCCAGCGCAGATTTAAGGCGAGTGATGCTGTTGTCCAGTTCCGTAAACTTTCTAGGCAGGGTACCTTGCGCACCGCCCTGATTGGCATGAGTATCCCAACCATCGTTTTCAATCACCACAATGTTGGGTCCACCCGGGGCTTTGAGAAAATTCCCTGCCGCATCAATGAGCGCAGTAAAACCCTGTGTTCGGCTGTTGCTCCTGTCTGCGCCGACAATGGCTCTGGCATCCAGCGCTTCCTGCAGACGAGGTCCCAGAAAACTGTCACCACTGTAGAGGCTTTGCAGACGCGTGAGAGTGTCCTCATTCAGTGCAGGCAATACCGGCGGAGCCCATGAGCCAACGCTGGCCTGGCCTCTTAGGATCAGCGGTACCGATTGCCCCAGCGCCATGGCCTGTTGCTGGTTCTGTACCTGAAGGGCGCGGTTTAACCAGCCGGATGCATTGGGCTGCGCCATTTCCAGTCCGCTTTCCAGTATATTCTGGCCGTCAAAGTGCGATCGTTCCCGATAAGCACTGGCGATGGCGTGCACAATGCCCAGTTCGCCAGCCTTCTGTAATTGAAACAAGCCAGGAAAAGCAGGGTGCAGCGCAAAAAAATTATCGAGCTTCAGCAAGGTTTCATCAGCGGGAACCAGTGCCGCGCGGTGTGTGCGCAGTGCCGCATCGCCGTAGGGGATCACGGCAGCCAGGCCGTCCATCGCGCCGCGCAAGATAATGACCGCCAGCTTGTTGTTGCCGGAGATGACACTGTTGGCCCAGCTCAGCCCCGGCAGGATGCCGGCCGCTGCCAGAACGGCTGCAGACTGGATAAACTGTCGACGGTTGATACGACTATTCTGTTGGTGTGTCATGTTATGCCCTCCACTGGAATTGCGGACTGGCCAGCAACAGCGTCAGCGCCTGGGTTTTGCTTTCAGCGCGACGGACAGCCGACTGTAAACCTGGATTTGGCGGCAATATCAGATTGACGATATCTCGTGCGTCAAAATCAGGACCCACCGCACTGGTGACCATATTGATAAACTCCACGCGTTTGATCAACGCATCAGGTCCCCCCCAGTGCTCCGCCTGTTCTGGCCATCCGGCAGGTGAGGGCGCAGTGAAGGGCGTCTGATTAAAACTGCCCAGTGTGTCATTGAGTATGCCCAGTATTTCATCGGTAAGTGAAATGCCGGGCAGAGCGCGCGCCGTTGAGACTACAAAATCTTCGGCCGACTTCAGTTTCTGAAGGCGTGGATCCCAGGCCTCATCCAGATCAATCAATGCCTTGTGCAGGCTGGCTAAATCCCCCCGGCTGTCGCGGAATACCTGTGCAAGCCTGATCACCGCTGATTCCGGTGGTTGATCAGCAATAAAATGTCTGACCAGTTTGCGTGCGATAAAAACCGCCGTTGAGGGATGATTTGCCAGATCTCGGATCGCAGTCACTGCCTGCTGTTGACCGTTATCCACATAGGATTTGCCGAGAAATTGCTGGGTGCCCGGTTCATGCGCGCGGGCGTTGTAATAAAAACTGCCAGCCGGTGTCTGCAGATCCGGCCGAGCGGCAGTGTTTGTAGGTAGATTAACGCTCCAGCCAGTCAGCATGCGTGCCAGCGCAATCACATCCGCCTGAGTGTATCCACCATCTGCGCCAACGCTATGCAGTTCCAGCATTTCGCGCGCCAGATTTTCGTTGAGTCCGCGGTTGCGCTGGCGACCCAGGACCGAATTCGGGCCAAGTGAAATGGTGTTGTCCAGATACGTAAGCATGACCGGATGACTGGCGACACTGAGCAGCATGTCTTCGAAACGGCGGTTCATGTTGGCGCGAATGGTTTCGTTTTCGTAAGCCAGTCCGGCATACAACGTAGTGGGTTTATTGTTGCTCAAGGTCACACTGAAATGGTTTGACCAGAATCGCACCAGTCGTTCGGCAAACGGAGTATCGGATTCTATCGCCACGGCCAGTCGCTGATTGGCATGATTGCGCATCAGCGCGGTGGCAAGACGCTGAGCGGCGCGGATCTGCAATTGTTCGGCAGCGGTGATCTCCCCGTCCTGCTGAAAACTATTGCGTTGCCGGTTGTCAGCATCGCCCATTTCAATCAATTGAGCTGAGTTACTGAGCTGAGAAAAACGTGGAGGCAGACGGTTGGCACGTGGTATTTGTGCGCTGAGCCAGCCTTTGGGGTCTTTTTCTATCGCGGTGTGTTCCCCGGGCTGAATGCCGAGGCCGAATCGGTTCGCAGCAATAAATGGCGAGTACGTTGTCATTATCACGCTCTCATTGGGTTGTTCAACATGGAAAACCGCGGCGGGGGCCGGATTTAATATCTCTTACGTAGGGTGCCGTATTTTCCGTCGGAAAGAAACTGGAAAATTGTGAAACAGTGGTTGGTCAGGCGGGGAAACGGAGGCTCCTTTGTTAGTGGTTGGTCAAGCAGGGAAACGTAGGTTCCTCAGAACGGCGCTTTGCGCCTTATTGTTCTTCGCTCACCTCCGTTTCCCCGCCTGACCTTTGGACTGTACACGGCTCCGTTTAGCCTTGTGACTTATCGACCTGGGTCAGCTGTTGACAGGGGGATGTTTCTTACAGGTCGGTGCAATGCGCGCCGGAGGGAGCTTCGCCGGATCCGAGTGCGGTGGGCCAGGGAGCGGCAAACGGGTTGATGGGCTCGGCATCGCGAGTGTCTATCCACAGTAACAACACCAGCATGATGACAGCTGCTGTGCTGACCCGGGATCTGGTTGGTAAAACAAGGTCGTTTGCGGAAACGTTTTTTGCTGCAGCATCGGTGCTTGTCTTGAGCAGTTTATTTCTGAAGCGGATGCCGATGACTGACCCCGCAAATGCCGCGGCAAACCAGACCCAGCCATGTAGACTGCCCGATGAGATGCCGCTGAAATACGCACCGACATTGCACCCGAACGCTAGGCGTGCGCTGTACCCCATCACCACGCCCGCCAACAGCATCACGAACCAGACACCGGGTCTGGTTGACTGAACCTGGGGTTCATCCCTGCCGTTTGCCAACGCGCGTCGCCACTGCATGATCACCAGTGCACCGGTCATCAATCCGATATTGGTGAGCGTGGTAACATCGGTCAACAGATTTGCTGTCAATCGCTCAGCGTTGGCAGGGGATGACCAGGTGGAGGTTAATGCCACGTCAATACCGCCCGCCTGCGCCACTTTGGCGCCCCACAAACCCAGGCCGTAGACGACGCCCCAGGGTTGCCCGGCTATCATCAGATTGAGGATGGCCAGAACAGCAACCAACCCCGCAGCCCACCACAAGCGTGTGACCGGCATGCGTTTGCCAGGGCTGGCGCTGACAATCGCGATGCAACTGAGTATGGCGAGACCCGCCAGGGTGGCAAACAGACCATTGCCAACACCCAGCAGTGACTGCAGGGAATAAACCGGTAATGAGCCAAGTGCTGTCCACCAGTTTAAATGCAGGCTGCCGAGAAAGCTGCCAGCAATAAAACCTGGCAGTGCCAGCGTAGCGTTGAAGTTACCGCTGCCCGCATTCACCAGCACACCAGAGCCGCATCCCATCACTATCTGCATGGTGATCCCAAATACAAACGCTCCGGCAACCATGGCCAAACCGATCGGTGCATGTGCGCCACTGAGTTCCAATGGCGAACCCGCCAGCAGCGGGAACATCACCAGCGCGCACAATGCGATGGCAACAAACTGGGCGATGAGTCCGCGGCAGTCGCGTTCCATCAGCATTTGTCGCCATGGGCCAGCAAAACCGAAGCGTAAACCTTCCAACACAAGTCCAAATCCCAAACCTACGGCCAGCAGCAGCGCGGAACGAGGGCCGGCCATCACAAAACAGCCCCCAATCGATGCAGCCATTAACAGCACCAGCGCGGGACGTGTCATGGTGTTGAACCTGCCAGCGACTCTAGCCAGTTGCGGGTTAACGACCAATAAAATGCAATTCGCCCGGGTTGATTATCCATTGGCCGATGGGCTTGCGCCCAGTCAACAACACTTTCCGCATACAGTTGCGTGTTGTTGATGCCGGCCAGCTCGCTGAGCACAAACCAGTTGATCGAGGCCCAGTGCCCGGTATTGCAGAATGTGATGGTGCTGTTGTACGAATCGGTCAGGTTGCTGGCAAACAGAATGTCCAGTTCATTAAGTGGCTTCAGGCGGTTGTTATCAAACCATGTCTCGTAACTCAGATTGCTGGCGCCACGGATGGTGCCGGGTCGCACTGCAACGGATTGCTGGCCGCTAAAAAAGCTGTTGGGCCGTGAGTCAAGCAAGCGCAGTCCCGGGCTGTGCAGGCTCGCTTCCAGAGCAGCCGCGCCGATCTGCCAGGCGTCATTCCACTGAGGTTCATACAGCGACGGCTCAATCACATTGGCCATCGTGCTGACAGGCAGTTGTTGCTCTCGCCAGGCAGTAAATCCGCCATTAAGCACCGCCAGCGTGTTAACACCCAGGGACTTCAGCGTCCAATAGACGCGCGTAGCGGCTCCCATATCAGAGGCGCTGAGGCCCTGATGCACTACGACCACCGGGGTATCGGCATCAATGCCCAGTTGTTGCAGCACTGCGGTCAGATGCTCCAGTGACGGCAAGGATCCGGCATTGTTTTGTGGGCCCCTGAATTGCGCATAGGGCGCTTCGGCGGCTCCTGGAATATGGCCTTCAGCAAAATTGCCGGTCACATGAATGACACGTACCTCGGGTGTTCTGTCTAATAACGCTGACAGGTCGGCCGGTTCCAGTAATACCGACCAGCCCGCTGGTTGCGCCAGCACCATGCCGGGCATCAGTAACATCAAAGCCGCCAGCCGAGTCACTCGCGTGGTTGCTGATTTGATAAGCCTGTGAATCAAACTGTTGTTCATGGCGCTATACCTGCATTCTGATAGTCAAGCGATAGTGCATCAAGGTAGTACCAGCGGCCTTTAATCCGCACAAACCGGGAGTTCTCGCGGTGGGTTTGTGGGTTGTCATTTTCGTCCAGAAAGCGAGCGCAAAATTCCACCGTACCCTCATCGCCTTGTTGCCAAGAATCCAGTACGTCGAGCCCCAACCAGTTGGAATCCAACGAGCCCAGGTCATCGGCACTGACCGCCGGCGCGGAATCCGGATGCCAGGTGTCCAACAAATACTGACCGTAGCCACCCAGCGCAAATGCAGCGTAGCGTGAACGCATGAGTTGTTTGACGGTTTTGGGCAAGGCTTTGCCCGACAGGAACGGACTGCAGCAGTTAGAGAACAGTTTGCCACTGCCGCACGCGCAAGGTGTCATGTCTTGGCTCCTTTGCTCTCATAGCGCCGTTCTACTTTGGCAATCTGCACTGAATAATCCTGGTACCAGCGCAGCTAGCCGAGTTGTTGTGCGAGTTTGTGTTCGGGGTGATCACGCCAGGACTTTATGCTTTGCTCGTTGGGCCAATACGACAATGCCACTTCCAGAGGGCCTTCATTCAAGGCAATAAATTCCAGGCAACCAAACTGTGTCAGTGCCAGTTCGCGCATACGGTTTGCCATTTGCACATACTGATCATCCAGTTGTTTAATGGTGGCTTGGAAAATGACAACGTACATAAACGAGACTCCTTGATGAGTGATTCCATTGTTGTTCATCACCCTGGAAGATTCTGTTTTACGATTGAAACAGATGGCACTGAGTCCATTCTGCAGTATCAATTGCACGATCAACACGTGGATTTTACACGTACCTACGTGCCGTCGGAACTCAGAGGCAGAGGGCTGGCCGAAAAGCTGGTTCGTCATGGGATGGTATGGGCCGGGGCGGAGCGGCTCAACGTCAGTGCCAGTTGCTGGTATGTTGCCAGGTTTTTGACGTCAGTTTAACGCTGGAGAACGCCCACCGGCAGCCGGGATGTTCCTCGGCACGGCGCTTCGCGCCTGATTGTGCCTCGCTCTCATCCCGGCCACTGGTGGGCTGGTGCCAGCGATTGAGCAGTACTGCAGCTCAAAAGTGGCGCTGAGGCCAGTCAAGTGCCGGGGCATGAGCGAAGAACAATCAGGCGCGTAGCGCCGTTCTGAGGAATGCCCCGGCACTTGACTGGCCGCATCTCCCTTTAAAAATATGTCAGCTTCAAATGATTGGCCGATCAAGGCTCATTGTCCATAGGACGATCCGGCGACTGCGCCCACTCCACAACACTCTCAGCATAGAGCTTTACATTCTCCATGCCGGCTACTTCACTCATGACAAACCAGTTGATAGAGCCCATGTGGCCAGTGTTGCAGAAGGCGACGGTGAGCTCTTTGTCAGACGCGGACGCTGCTGACAACACGCCAGACAGATCGCTGGCAGATTTCATGCTGTTCTGATTAAAAAAGCTGGTAAAACTCAGGTTCTACGCGCCTTCGATGGTGCCGGCGCGTGCGGCTGTTGCTTGTGTGCCTTCAAAAAAAGCGGCGGGGCGGCCATCAATCAGGCGCGCTGCATCATTGGCAACCAGTTGCTCCACCTCTGCGGTATGCACGGTGTATGCGTCAGACCAGACTGGCACAAAGTCAGACGCGGCCACAGTGGTTGATTCAGTGCTCACAGGCAGTCCTGCAGCCTGCCAGGCGGCAAACCCGCCATTCAGCACGGCCAAGTATTTGACACCCAGTGATTTTAATGTCCAGTAGACACGGGTTGACGCGCCCATATCCACATCTGAGCTACCCTGATGAACAATCGCCACAGGTGTATCAGCGGTAATGCCAAGTTGCTGCAACACTGCGGTCAGCGCCTCGATGGATGGCAACTGGCCGGCATTGGTTTGTGGACCCCGGAAGCCGGAATAAGGTGCATTGAGGGCGCCCGGAATATGGCCCGTTGCGTAATCACCGGTCACCGTGATGACGCGGACTTCCTCAGACCCGGACAAAATCTGATTGAGTTCTGCCGGCTCCAGCAAGGGCGCCCAGCCATCCGGTGCCGCCAACAATAAACCGGTGTAACTGAACAGCAGTAAAAAGCTCAACAACTTGAAGATTTTCATCGTGGATTTCCTCTTAGAGTTAACGCGGGACAACAATTGACATGGCCTGGGCTTCCGCTGCGCAATCACGGGTGGGCGGTAGCCCACGCGCGCGGATGGCAGCAACTTCGGCCTTGGCGCCAGCCAGATCGGAACGGAACAGCGCGTCGGACTGCAACACTGCAACGGTCGCGGCTCCAATGGTCTGGCCCTGAATGACATCCATAGGCCAATGTACATTGCACACCATCCGACTGTCACCAAACGCCAGTCCCCGCGCCTGAATCTGGTTGGAGCGATCGGGCGCAATTTCACTGAGAATCAGTGCCCACGCCCAGCCAATCGCAGTATGCCCGGAAGGGTAAGAACCGTCGGTGCGTAAGGTCTCTTCAGCCCCCACAGCGCAGATAGATTGTTCATTAACAACAAACGGGCGGGTGCGTTGGTAGTGGTTTTTTGCGCTGTAGGTGGCCAGGCCAGCATCCAGCAAGGTGCGCCGCAGCAGTTGGTAAAGGTAGGGGGTTTGTTCCTGTGTGATGGGCGCGCCCAGTGCGCAGGAAAAAGTGCCGGCTGCGTTCGGAAATGTCAGATCGTTGTCTAGCGTGGCCAGATCCCAGCGCGGACCGCCGCGCAGCGCCTGAATTTTCTGGTTGACCTCTTGTTCCCATGCAAACGCCGTAGAGTCCGGGGCGGGTGCGGACGGAATCAATGACAAGGCGTCAGGGAGATCTTCTTCATGCAGATATCCCGGCAATCGGCCTGGACGGATTTCCGCAACTGGCGCAGGCTGCGCAAATGCCTCCGGGGTCATCACTGCAGAGGCCAGGCCACACAGCAGCGGACCTGAGAAGATCGCAGCGGACAAAAGCGTTGTAAGGTATTTCATGCATTTTTCTCCCAGAACTTTTTGTTTCCGGCAGTATAATCACTTTGCTGATTTTCAAGCGATTAAAAATTGCTGGTGTGCTTTGCCATCGGCACAGGCAAAAAGGAGGGGTACTGGTTTGTCTGAGCAAAAAGTCAGAAGATTGCCGCGCGACGAGAAACCCTCAAAACGAGAGTGTTTGAGCTGCGGTATGCATCATCATCAGCTGGCGCCTGACATCGCTGATCGGGTGCGTGAGCCGCTGTGTATCAAGTGTGACTCACCCCTATTCAGTCTTAGCGACGGCAGCACCATCACCGTGGATATTGCCCATCATCGCGAGACGGTTATGCAGGCGGTCGAAAAATTTGAACTGACCCTGAACAAGGTCTGGAAACAGACTCACGCGCAGACGCTGCGACTGATTGTTGGTGGAGGATTGATCCGTGATGCTGTGCTTGCGGAGTTGTATTTCAAAAAGAGTCGCGGCACGGTGCTCAACTTCTCGGAAGAAAACCGTGGCGCGCTGATCATTCAGATTCGTTGATATCAGCGGCCTTTTCTGATGGTGTTGAAAAGACGTTTGATGGCGTTGACAGTGCCTCTGGCCGCGATCAGAAGACCGAACTTGAGCCGGTCACCTGCCGATAAATGGCGAGTCGCGTTTAACTGGCCCATGTGTTGGTGATACCAGGCCTGACTGTGCGCATACGTTGCTGCGCGCCGTGAAACCCGGGTCATCAGAAACACAGCCAGCACCAGAAATAATATCCCCGGAATGATCGGCAGAATCAGACCGATCAGTCCGATCACCAGGAATATTGCAATGAGCACGGAAAAGCCGACTTTGTAAATCAGCGGTATCGGGCGGAATATGGGTTTTGGCAATTGCACGTTGGTATCCTCGTTAACGCGGTCGATTATAAAAATCAGCGACTGAGCAAGCCAAGCATAAATCATGCCTAAGTTTTAACTGATTGAATTGCTTTGTGTATTATTTTTGCTAGTTTGGTGGCAGTGCCGAAAACTGGCGTAAACCGCCTCGATTTGGTCAAAATCGTCATGGTAACGATCGGTCCAGGAGCTGTTTATTGTCTGAATCTGCAGGGAGTGGCGCGACTGAGCACCTTTGATCAAAGAGGCTGTGTATTCGCCAGATATTACAGGTTCGTGCAATATCTGGCGCTGCGTCACTCTTCGTCGAAACCTTTTTTGTAAAGATTTGTTACCGCGTAAACTCCCGGGCCTGCTGCAGCGCCGCGCGATCACTGTCTGCGCTGGCGGTGACAGTCAGTAATTGCTGGTAGTACTGGCGGGCCTTGGCAGCATCGCCGGAGTCTTGAGCAGCCTGCGCAGCCGCAGACAGTGTCAGGAAGCGATTGGGCTCTTTAGCCAACGTGGCTTCCAGTGCTGTGAGCGCGTCGGCCGGCTGGCCTGCCTCCAGCAACATCATGCCCAGCAGTTCACGGGCAGGTGCCATCGGGCCAGGTGAGACTGAGGCTTTGTCGGTAGCGTCTTCAATATCTGCAGCCTGGCTCATCATGCGGATGCCTTCTTGCTGATTTCCGGCAGCAAAAACCGCCCAGGCGCTGGCCGCCTGGTACTGTATGTCAATCTGCTCTGTCCAGTAGGCATCTTGCCGAGCGCGGGCGCGCTCGCGCAGTTCTGCCAGCATGCTGATGTCTTGCGCTGCAGCTTCCGGCTGACCGATGCGGGCAGCACCCACCGCGCGGGCAAAATGAGTGATAGCTTGCGTGTGAGGCGTGCTTTCGGCTGGCACGATTTCCAGAGCGGCAGCCGCCGCAAAGTCGCCACGTTCAAGAGCGTAGCGCGCAGGAATAGCAGCAATCGCAAAAGCGCCCGCCTGAGTTGCGCCAATGGCGGTAATGTCGACTTCGGACACCAGTGCTTGTGCACGTTCCACCACTTCCAGAGCCTTTTTATCCTGCGCCATTTGCAGGTAGGCATAGGCTTGATAATCCAGTGCATGCAGCTCTTCGCCCGCGGTACTGCTTTCGCGTGCTATCTGCGCAGAACGCAGATTGGTGTCTACCGATTCCTGCCACATACCCACACGTGTGAAGGTGTGGGACGGCATATGCAGGGCATGTGGGGCATCTGGCGCTAACGATGCGTATCGGCGCGCGGCGTTGAGTGCGCGCTCTGCCAGCGGCGGGTGATCATAGGCGTGAATGATGTAATGCGCGAGCCCGGGGTGATCCGGGTATTGCATAAACAATGGTTCCAGAATCTCGGCAGCCTTTAATTGCTGGAAATAGGTTTTGTCGTTGGGGCTGGCAGTCTGGTTGACGGCCAGTGCATAAAAAATGCGCGCTTCCATATCGTCAGGATATTGGTCAACTACGCCAGCCATGGCATTTTCATATGCCAGTGTGCGAGCTCCTTGAGTGCCTGGTTCGGTATTGGAAAACAGTTCGCCAACCGCGTTGATGTAGGCACTTTCGCGCTGATCAGGTGAGCCGTTGTCCAGCGCCGCCTGCACGCTGGCCTGGCCACGGGCCAGTTGCGCAGCGTTCCGTTGACCCGCAAACGGATTGCCCCAGTGGCTGAGCGCTATGCCCCAATGCGCCACGGCACACTCGGGGTCTTCTGCCAGTACTGCATTAAACGTATTGATAGCCTCGGCGAACCAGAATGAATGCACTAGTGCGACGCCACGGTTGAAGTTATCAGCCGTTGTTGGACTGCAGCTGGTCGCAAAAGACACGTTCTCGCTACCGATCTGATCTGCAGACGGCGTGCCATGCGCGGCATGATCGCCATGCTGAGCCATGGCTGCAGGTATCGACGCGCTCAAGGCAACAGCGCAGAGCAGCGTCCAGGGTTGGAATTTCATGGTGTTCTCCTGTTTTTGGCTGGGGACGGAGAGATCAAATTTTGATCTCTCCGTCCCCAATATCATCACCCAGCCACTAGTTTGTTAACCTGCACATGGACTGTCAGCGAAATATCCATCAGAGCCTCGGCGCGCGACCGGCCTTCGGCGTTAATCCGGTACAAATGCGGTGTCATGGTCAACAGCCGCGAAATCTGCGTTTGACTGCCCAGCCTGATTGTATACCGTAACGAGTGCTGTTCGAGTAGCGTGAAACCCGGGGGCGTATTCTCTGGCGGGTTGGCTGCTCTAATACTTGGGTAAATTATTTCCCGCAGCTCAATCAGGTGGTCCGGCCCGGCGTCCACCTTGATCAATATGCCGTCTGCTGAGAGTACGCGGGTAAATTCCTGGTAAACCGGAAAACCAAACAGACATAAAACAACGTCCTGGGAGGCCGTTAGCAGCGGGAGATTGGCGTTACTGCCAACAATCCAGTCCGCACTTTTGTCTTGCCGAGCAGCTGCCATCACAGCCCATTTGGAAATGTCCACGCCGGTCAGATGCAAGCGAGATTTGCTGTTGGTTGCCGTTGTTTTTGTTAACTCGCGAAGGTAGTAACCTTCACCACATCCGGCATCCAGTATGCTGACGGTGCCGTCTGCCGGGACACTGGCGTTTACAAGGTCGTTCACGGCCTCTGCAATGGGTTTGTAATGACCTGCGCTGAGAAACTCCTGACGGGCAAGGACCATTTCCTTGCTGTCGCCCGGGTCTTTGGAGCGTTTGTTTTGCACCGGCAACAGATTGATATACCCCTGTCGGGCGATATCAAAGCTATGCCCTGTCGGGCAGCGCCAGCTTCCCTGATCACGCAGTAAAGGCAGGCCGTCCATTGGACAGGCCAGCAGGCTTGGGAAGGTTATGTCAGACATCGGGTCACCATGTCACACGCGTGTCCGTAAAAATATGTTTGGTGACTTTTTGCTCATAAGGCGTATCGAGTGTACCGAGCGAAACTGCAATGCGATCGGGAGTTTCGGCCGTATTTGCCCAGGTCAGGCTCGAGCCGCACTGTGAGCAGAATCCACGAAACACGCCGGGTGTTGACTCGTAGAGATGCAGCAATTCATGACCGTGACGCCATTCAAGCTGCCTGACAGATATATTCCCATAACTGCCGCAGGCCGCGCCATGCTGTTTCTGACACATCGTGCAATGGCAGTGACTGGTGGATTTGAACTCACCGTTCACGTGATAACAAATGGCGCCACAAAGACAGCTGCCTGCATAAGACATATCAGAATTCCCCACCTTGATGTATTGTTCATGTTAATTGAAAACCGGGGGACGGAGAGATCAAAAAATGAACAACAGTAACGCAGGAGTTAACCCGTTTGATTTGACCGGAAAAGTTGCGTTGATCACCGGCGGAAACGGTGGCATCGGATTAGGCTTTGCCAAGGCGCTGGCTGCAGCCGGCGCTGATGTGTGCATCTGGGGCCGCAATGAGCAGAAAAATGCTGAGGCAATCACACAGTTGCGCGCACATGCGCCACTGGTGAGAATCGAGGCGCTGGTCTGTGATGTTGCCGACGAACAACAGGTTAACGATTGTTTTCAGCAGACTCTGTTGCTGTTTGGCCGTGTGGATACCTGTATCGCCAATGCCGGCGTGGCCAACGGCTTTAATCGTTTTCATGAAATGACCAGGGACAACTGGCGTGGTGTGCTGGACGTCAATCTCGACGGGCTGTTTTACACGCTGCGGGCGGCCGCCGGACATATGGTTGCGAGGGCGGAGCAGGGTGATGCCGGTGGACGTCTGATTGGCGTCTCCTCACTGGGTGCCTTATGCGGCATGCCCCGGGCGGAGCACTACGCCGGCAGCAAGGGAGCGGTGATCTCCATCAAGCAAGGGCTGGCAGTGGAGTACGCGCGCTACGGTGTAACAGCCAACAGTATCCTGCCGGGGCATATTCATACGGATATGACCGATAAAAACTATCAGAATGAGAGGTTCGCCAATGCAACATTGCCCAGAATCCCTCTGCGCCGCTGGGGTTCACCCGAAGATTTTGGTGGAATTGCAGTTTATCTGGCCAGTGATGCCAGCAGTTACCACACCGGAGACAAGCTGTTGATTGATGGTGGCTTTTTTATCGCCTGATAGCTGAGCAAGAAATCCTATAATAAACAATTAGTTATCGCTGCTCTGGGCTCGCTGCCCGCAGGCATTGGTGAGCCATTGTTACAAAATGCGCACCAGACATCAGTGACTTGATGATATTCATCAATAAAATCATACTTATGCTGGACAAAATGAATATTTCACGTGAGAATACGGCCACTAACGCAAATTCTTTTAATAACAAAGACTACAATTTCTGGAGCAGGCGGCATGAAAAACCTGACAGCAGCACTTGTGGCGGCGACCTTATCTGTTTTGATAAACCCGGCTCAGGCTCAACAATCGAGCCTGTCCGGTTCGCGCATGTCCATGGAAAGACAGCACCAACATGCGGTGGAAGCGGGCTATACGTTTGTGCGCACATCGCGTGGCGTCAATGAACTGGTTGAGGCCGGTGATCTGGTTCGCGTTTCAGCAAACCGTTACGTCGAAATCCACAATGTTTCTTATCCCTATGCCCGTCCTCCAGTCAAAACATTGATAGAACGTCTTGGCGCCCAATACTTTAACGCCTGTGGTGAGAAGCTAACGGTCACCAGTCTGACCCGGCCCATCGAACGTCAGCCAGCCAATGCTCACAGTGATTCGGTACACCCGACAGGTATGGCAGTTGATTTGCGCATTCCCTCCAAACAAAGCTGCCGCAACTGGCTCGAGAAGACACTGATCTCTCTTGAAGACAATAACATTCTGGATGTCACCCGCGAGCGCAATCCGCCGCACTACCACGTAGCAGTATTTCCCGAGCACTACGAAAATTATCTGGCCGGTGAATCGGGACAAAGCCAGGAGTATACAGTGCGTCGCGGCGACACCCTGTCTGCTGTAGCCTCGCGCATGGGTACCACGGTGGCACAGCTTCGTGCTGCCAACGGTTTGCGTGGTGATCTGATTAATGTTGGTCAGAAATTGCTGGTGCCGGGATCTGACAATGTTGCTTCTGCCAGTTCTGCACGCGTCATTGCTACCAATGCCAGTAGTGCGAGAGCGGCTCCGCAGCGAATTGCCTCTGTCACGCAAGAGCACAAGGTACGTGCGGGCGAAACCCTGTGGCGAATCGCCAGAAGTTATCGCACCAGTGTTGAAGCGTTACGTACGCACAATGACCTTGCCAATGATATGTTACGGGTAGGTCAAGTACTGCGAGTGGTAACGGATGAGTCTTAAGCTCTGACATCCAGCAGGCTGCCGATCATGCTGTCTGCTGTGTCAAACACCTTTGCTGATGCGTCAAACAGCTGAAGATTGATCTTCAGATTCACCACAGATTCACCATGGGTTCAGCCATATTAAAAGACCCCGCGACAGCCGCGTTGATATCGGCGCCACTGTCGCTCGCGGTTGATCCCGCCGACGCGATCTGATACGTAGACTGTGCCATCCCCTGCCAGGCAAATTGCATGCTGTTGATACTGACGGCGGAGCTGTTCATGACAATAGCGATCCTGCTAAGGTTGACATGGGCAGACTAACCCTCACGTGTTGAGTTGGTCTAGCGTGGCAACAACAGCCGTGGCAACAACAGTTGTAGCAAACAGAACAGTAGCAAACAGAACAGTAGCAAACAGAACAGGTACCTGAAGCGATGACAGTGCCATGGGCGAGTTGATAACCCTGGTGATGGCGGGCATGTTGTTGATGCTCTTTGCAGCCATCTGGATCTACAACCGATTGGTTGCCGATCGTAATCAGGTGCAGTCCGCGTGGAGTGATATCGATGTCCAGTTAATGCGCCGCCATCAGTTGGTGCCGCAATTGGTCGAGACCGTCAAGGCCTATGCGGCGTATGAAAAAGCCACCCTGTTGACGCTGACTGAGCTGCGCGAACGCAGTGAGGCCAGCCGCAGTCTGCCTGACAAAGCGGCTGTCGAAGCAGACCTGCATCACTCAGTGCAGACTCTGTTGGCGCTTGCCGAAGCCTATCCCGATTTGCAGGCAGATGACAATTTCAGACAGCTGCAAACCGAGCTGACCGCTATTGAAGACCATATCCGGTATGCCCGCCGCTTTTACAATGGCGCGGTGCGTCTGTTGAATACCCGCATTCAATCGTTTCCTGATTTGTTGCTGGCGCGGCCGCTCGGCTTCAGGGCGGCGGCGTTTTTTGAAGTCTCTCAGGCGCATGAACGGGCTGCGCCAACCCTGGGCATACACTGACATGACCGCACTCCAAACACTGCGCTACAAGACACTCCTGCAGAGCATGGTGGTCGTGGTGCTGCTCACTGCCAGTGCGTTCGGCGTTGCACAGACTGTGACTGGAGAACGTATCCTGGATTTTCACAGCGATATCAACATCGCCGCTGATGGCAGCATGATTGTGACTGAAACCATTCGGGTACGTGCTGAAGGTGACAGCATTCGACGCGGACTGTTTCGTGAATTTCCAACACGTTACAGCGATGGTGCGGGCAACACCTATCGTGTGGGCTTTGAAGTATTGCAACTGTTGCGCGATGGTCAGACTGAGCCCTGGAGCGCAGATGTCTCCCGCAATGGTGTACGGGTTGACTTTGGTGATGAGCGTTTGCTGCAAGTGCCCCGGGAGTACGAGTACCAGCTTCAGTACCGCACCCACCGTCAGATTGGATTTTTCGATTCCCACGATGAACTGTACTGGAACGTCACCGGTCATGGCTGGGAGTTTGTGATTGAAGCCGCCAGCGCCAGAATTGTGCTGCCAGGGCAGGTCAGTGCTGAGCTGCTGGGTATCGAAGGGTATACCGGCGCCATGGGTGACACCGATACCAATATTGCGGTGACCAGCGCGCTATCGCAGGCTGAGATCGTCAGTACTGTGCCACTGTTGCCGGCTCAAGGCCTGACAGTGGTGTTGAGCTGGCCCAAAGGGCTGGTGCTTGAGCCCGGTGCAGCTGAACGGGCCGAATGGTTCTTATCAGACAATCTGGGGGTTCTACTGGCACTGGCATCCTTGCTGATCAGCACCGTTTACCTGTTTCTCTGCTGGCTGAGGGTGGGACGCGATCCCCCGCGTGGTGTGATTTTTGCGCACTACGAGCCACCACAGGATTTTTCCCCGGCTGCTGCTCGCTACCTGATGCGGATGCACTATGACAATAAAACCCTGACGTCGGCGATTGTCAGTATGGCCGTCAAGGCGTGTCTGCAGATTGATCAACACGGCAGCCAATACACACTGCACAAACGCCAGTCAGCGCAGGTTTTATCCACCGGTGAAAGTGTGCTGTACCGGCACCTGTTCCGCGCCTCAGACAGTCTGCTGCTGGACAATACCAATCATCTGCTGCTCAGCAAAGCCAAAGCCGCGCATGCCAAGGCGCTGGGCAAAGAGTTCAGAGAGCCCTATTTTGTCCGCAATGGCTGGTATCTGGTGCCATCGATACTGCTGACGTTGCTGATGCTGTTGGTCACGCTGGTGCAATCACTGCTAAGTCCTTTGGCACTGCTGGTGGTTGGCTCACAGATTCCACTGCATCTGCTGTTTTTCTGGTTGTTGCATCAGCCTACGGCGCTGGGCCGCGAGATGATGGACAAACTGGAAGGTTTTAAACTGTATCTGGAAGTCGCTGAAAAAGATGATCTGAACATTAAACATCCGCCGCAGTTAACCCCAGAGCTGTTTGAAGATTATTTGCCCTACGCGATTGCGTTAGGTGTGGAAGTGGCATGGGGCAAAAAATTTGCATTGCTGTTCGCCGACATGAAGGCTGACCAGACTCAGCAGTATCAGCCGCGCTGGTACAGTGGCAGTTTTGATGCGGCGCGTTTGTCAGCGTTTACCAAAACCATCGGTAGCGGATTTGACAGCGCAATTTCTTCTGCCACGACGGTACCGGGCAGTTCATCAGGGGCTGGTGGTCGCGGTTTCTCCGGTGGCGGTGGCGGCGGAGGTGGTGGCGGTGGGCGGTAACTCCAGTAAACGCACATCACTGAAACAAATTTTTTTTCAGATTCAGTAAGTGATTTAAAACAAAGCGTCAGGTGAAACATTGCTGATATGGTTAAATAAAGGCCAGTGTGTTGTTTCAGGATTATCTTCATGGTTGAAATCACCTGCACATGGCGGCGCCTGTCGTCTGTTCTGATCTTGGCATGGTTGCTTGCCACGCCGGGAGCGGTGATCGCGGAGGGCGATTTCGGCTTGCCCGATCACCGTGGTAACTTTCATCAGCTCAGCCGCTACGCTGACCAGGCTGCCGTGATTGTGCTGCCATTCTCCTACAACGATCCGTCATCGCTGCAGGCAGCAGAGCAACTGGCCGCAAAGCACGCACAATTCGCAGCGCAGTCAGTGCTGGTGTGGTTACTCAATGCCAGTGATGACGCTGATCTGGTCAGATCTCACACCTCATCGCCCGGCGATTTTCCGGTACTGATCGACGGCTCACAAACGGTCGCCCGAACGCTGGAGGTTGAGCATCTGGGTGAGTTCATCATTCTGGATCCGCGATCCATGGGTGTGCTCTACCGGGGTTTTGACGATATCAACCTGTTGGATGGAGTGCTCACTGAAGCATTGGCTGCCAAGGCCAACAGCCGCCCCAGTCGTCTGGAAATTTCCACTGATCCTTTAGACGGTGCTGTGCTCACTTACCGCTTTATCGAGCAGTTTGCCGGCCGAGAGATTTCTTACCAGCAGGATATTGCGCCCTTACTTAAGGAACGCTGTGCCTACTGTCACGTTGAAAACGGACTGGCGCCTTGGGCAATGAACCGCTACATCATGGTGCTCGGCTGGAGTCCGATGATGCGCGAAGTGATGATCACTCGGCGAATGCCTCCCGGGCAGATTGATAACGCAGTTGGCAACTGGGTCAATACCCACGAACTCAGCGACGAAGAACTGGCGCTGTTGGTGGAATGGATTGACCAGCGCGGTCCCCGCAGTGGTGATGGAGATCCCCTGGCTGAGCCATTGCCCGCCAGAGAGGAGTGGGCACACGGAGCACCTGACCTGATTGTTGATGTCCCGGAGCAATTCCTGCCCGCCACAGGCAATATCGATTTTCTGGTGAAACGCGTTGAACTCGATCTGCAGGATGACACCTGGTTAAGTGCTATTGCTTACGAGGTCGGCGACAGAAGTGTCCTGCACAGTCTGTTGATCTATGCGGTCGATAAAAGCCTGCAGAGCAGCAATCCTGATGACCTGATTGCCAGCTCTGGCGCCGAATTCATCAGTGTCTATGTGCCTGGCGAGCATGTTGATGAGTTCGCAGCCGAATCGGGTTACCTGTTGGGCAAAGACAAGGATCTGGTGTTCAAACTGCGTTACCTGACATCGGGCCGTGAAACGGTTGACCGCACCCGTATCGGATTACATTTTAGTCAGAGCCCACCGCCGCGTCGCATCAGAACACTGTCGCTGGAAAAACCGGACTTCAGTATTCCTGCCAATACCCCTGGGCATCGGGAAGTCATGATTTCTGAACCCTTGACCAATGATGTGTTGCTTGAAAGTTATTCACCCCATGCACACAGCCGTGGCCGCAGTATGGCCATGAGTGTTCAGTATCCTGACGGACGGGAAGAAGCGCTGATCAATATTCCCAACTTCAATTACAACTGGCAACTCGCCTACCGGCCCTCAGAATTGAAGCAGATACCGGCAGGATCCGTGTTCAGGGTGGAAACAGTGTATGACAACTCGGCCTCTAACCCGTTTAACCCCTCGCCTGACCAGACAACCGGGCAAGGTTACCGAGTGGATTCGGAGATGTTCAGTCACTTTATCCGTATGGCTGAGTGAGTCACTCAGCCAGCCCGCGCCGACGCAGCATATGGATCATGTCCGGTGAGCGGCCTGCAAAGTCCTGATAAATCTGCATGGCATCTACGCTGCCGCCGCGCGCCAATACGGTGTCGCGGAAATGTTGGCCGGCTGCGCGGCTCATACCGCCATTTTCTTTGAACCATTCCACACCGTCAGCATCCAGCACTTCACTCCAGATATAGGAGTAATACCCGGCTGAATAACCGCCCATGATGTGTGAGAAGTAGGGCAGGCGATAGCGAGGTGGTACCGGCCCATAATTGAGACCCGCCTCGGTGAGCACCTGCTGTTCAAAGTCGGTCAGTGCCTCGGCGCTGGGAACCTGCTCAGGCGGCAACTGGTGCAGGGCCTGATCCACAATCGACGAAGCAATATATTCGGTTGTGCCAAATCCCTGATTAAACTGTCCGGCCGCCAGGACTTTATCCAGCAACTGCTGAGGAATGCGTTCACCGGTTTCATAATGCGTGGCATAGTTTTCCAGCACCTCGGGCCATGACGTCCACATTTCATACACCTGAGAGGGGAATTCAACAAAGTCACGCGACACCGCAGTGCCGGCAAACAAGGGATAGCGTACATCCGTTAGCAGGCCGTGCAGTACATGTCCGAATTCATGGAACATGGTGGTTGCTTCGGTGAAGCTGATTAACGTCGGTTCGCCGTCAGCGGGTTTGCTGACGTTCTGATGCATGGCGATCAATGGTGCGCCGCCGAGCAAACCACTCGGCAACGCATAGTTGCTGGCCCAGGCGCCGCCACGCTTGCTTGGACGCGCATAAAAGTCAGTGATGACCAAGCCTAGCGCTGTGCCATCAGCATCGGTGGCTTCCCATATCTGTACATCAGGGTGGTATAATGGCAGGTCAGGTCGTGCTGTAAAACTGATGCCAAAAATCTGGTTGGCTGCGTAAAACACACCCTTGGTCAATACATTATTGAGTTCAAAATACGGGCGAACTTCCGCGTCATCAAAGGCATAGCGCTCACGCCGCACCTTTTCGGCATAAAACGACCAGTCCCAGGCCGCCATTTCGAAGGGTTCAGCTTCAGTGTTGTTGATCAACTCCTGGATATCGGCGGCTTCACGCTGAGCATTGGCGACGGCGACCGGGGCAATGTCTGCCAGCATGGTATTAACAGCTTCTTTACTGCCCGCGGTGGTCAGCTCAAGACTGAAATCAGCGTGTGTATCGTAACCCAGCAGCTGTGCGCGTTCAGCGCGCAGGCGTGCTGTGTCGGCTACCAATGCGCGGGTGTCATAGTCATTGCCACGGGTGCCACGCGCCAGTGAGATGTTATGAATACGCTCTCGCAAGGCGCGATTTTCCAGCGAACTGAGGATGGGCTGTCCGCTGGTGTTCAACAGCGCCAGCAGGTATTTGCCTTCCTGACCATTTGCGCTGGCGCGGTTTGCTGCCGCTTGTATCTGTGCAGGCGTCAGGCCGGCCAGTTCTTCGGCGGTATCAACCAGCACGGCGGAGTCATTCACTTCAGCCAACACATGTTGATTAAACAGCGTGGCCATGCGTGCCAGTTCACTGTTGATGTCGCGCAGACGGTCTTTTTGCGGGGCCGTCAGCAACGCGCCAGCGCGCACAAAGTTGGTGTGGTAGCGCTCGAGCAAACGCAGTGATTCAGGGTCAAGTCCGAGCTCACTGCGCTGTTGGTAAACATGATTGATGCGTTCAAACAGGTCAGCATTCAGGCTGATCGCATCGCCATGGGCGGCTAACAGCGGCGAAAATTCGCGCTGCACGGCCTGCAGTGTGGGATTGGTGTGAGTGCCAGTGATATTGCTGAACACTCGCTGTACGCGCCGCAGATCTTCGCCGGTGCGCTCCAGTGCAATGATGGTGTTCTCAAAATTAGCGGTTTCAGTATTGCTGATGATGGCATTGACTTCAGCCATTTCAAGTTCCATACCGCGTTGCAGCGCCGGTGCAAAGTGTTCATCACGGATCAAATCAAACGCGGGCAAACCAAAGGGCAATGTGCTTTGTGCAAACAGTGGATTATTCATAGTGTCCTGTTCTGCTGAACGAGGGTCTTGAGAAGGAGCGTCCTGATTTATTGTGAGTGTTTCCTGCGGGTTCGCCTGACCGGCAACATCAACGGCCCCGGCAGGGCTTGGGGACTCTTGTGAACAGGCACCCAGCACCGCGGAAAGCCCCAGTACGGGGATAAGACTTGTGTACTTCATATCTGACTCCTGATGATTAACGCATGCTTAAAACGATCAGTCGGCGTCCTGCATCAAGCGTTTGATGACGGGAGAGACTAACAACATCACCAGGGCAATAGACATGGCGACATAACCGACATTGGTGTAGACCTCTATATAGGTTGCTTTGGCGGCTGCTGTATCAGTCAGTTGACCACCAATGGTATCCGCACCAGTACCCGCGGCGATGATGCCGGCAAGATAGTTGGACAGACCGCTGTAGAGGAACCACGCGCCCATGGTCATGCCCACTGCGCGCGCGGGCGCCAGTTTGGTGACAGCAGACAGACCCACCGGTGACAGCATCAGTTCGCCAATCGTGTGTATCCAGTAAATGAGGAAAATGAAATACACCGCGGTCATGCCTGCGGCCCCGGACACTTTCATACCGCCAACCAGCGCCAGAAAACCCAGGCCCGCCATAAATACACCCAGCGCAAATTTCACCGGTGTTGATGGATTCAAGCCGCGGCGAGCCAGAATGACCCAACACCAGGCCAGTAACGGCGCAAAAATCACAATAAAGGCGGCGTTTAGTGACTGAAACACCGGAGCGGGCACTGAAAAACCGAACAGGGTGCGATCCACCAGCCGGTCAGTAAACAGATTCAGCGACGAACCGCCTTGTTCAAACAAGGCCCAGAACGGAATCTGCGCCAGAATAAAGTACAGCGCGGCGAGCATGCGATTGCGCTCAATGCCCTGCAGGGCAATAAACGTATAGCCCAGCAGCACCACTAGAATGATGACGCCCAGCATGCCCACATAACCCTGATGCACCAGATGTGCGTTCATCACCAACAGCATGGACACCGCGATAATGCCCAGTCCGGTGAGATAACACAGATTTTCCACGGTCAGCGGGCCCAACACCTTTTTCCGCAGTGAGAGCGGATCGGGCGGTTCACCTCGGCCTTCCAGCCAACTCTGATAGCGCAGGAAAATCACCAGCCCCGCAAGCATGCCGATGCCGGCCAGACCAAAACCGTATTTCCAGCCATACACAATGCCCAGATAGCCGCAAAAAATCGATGCCAGGAACGACCCCAGATTGATGCCCATATAAAAAATGGTAAATCCTGAGTCGCGTCGGGTATCCCCGAAGCCATAAAGATCGCCCACCATAGTGGAAATATTGGCCTTGAGGAACCCGACCCCGGTGATGATCAGCGCCAGTGATAGATAAAGGATATTCAGATACAGCGACTGGGTTTCGGTGCGCAGGGTGTACTCAGAGATGTTGATGGCGGCAGGCAGCCCAACCGCTGCAGGCTCGGCCACCAGCATGGCGGAACCGCCGTCGTCAAAAGCAATCCGTGACGACGGTTGTCCTGGCTGATCCAGTGCAATAACAACCTGATTGGCATCTCCGCCGCGCCCGTCCAGCGTCAACTGATACTCAGCACCGTTAAAGCGCATGATTTGCCGCGAGCCGCTGCCTTCAAAGGCCATGCCCAGATGACCCAGCACCAGTAGAATGGCACCAAAGGTCACCGCTTTGCGCGATCCCAGATATCGGTCGGCCAGTACACCGCCGATAATGGTCATCACATACACCAGTGCGGTGTACGCGCCATACAACACCGTCGAGCGCTCATCGGAAAACAGGAAGTGTTGGGTGAGGTACAGAATCAAAAGCCCACGCATACCATAGTAAGAGAAGCGTTCCCACATTTCTGTCAGGAACAGGATGACCAGGCCGCGGGGATGGCCAAACAGGGTGTTTGTATCAGCGTGAGTCATGGCAGGCCTGTGCAGGTGAGGGCGGTATCACAGTGGCCTCCGCCCGCAGGTCACAGGAGGAGGCTCTGATTAAGCAGGGACAGTTATTGAGTGGTAGCCTCAGCTTCAGCACGACGTGCGCCGGCCAGAATGCCAGGCATTGCATAGTTGCCTTCATGACAGGCGTATTCGTACATAGGGCCTTCAGTGGCGTGGTAACTCAGTTCGGCAGTCCATGGCTGGCTGTACAAATTGGCATCTTCGACGGTGAACTGGTACACCACTTCCGTTGCAGAATGACGCATAAAGCGCTCTGTAATCTTGCCGTCCGGTGTTATGGGTACAGAGCTTTCGGCCATTTGCTGGCGACTAATATTCACGGTTTCAACCACCAGCCACTCACCCTCAAACCAGCCGCGCGAATCACCAAACCATTGATTTAATTCTGCAGGGCGCTCATTAGCGCGTGCTTCCTCAGCACTGGCGTACAAGGGGATGATGCGGGCGTCATGATTCATCTCGACCAGAATCATCAGGTAGTCGTCGGTCTGCACAAACTGATAGGTGCTGTTATACAGCGTGCCCATCATGCCTGGACCGGCAGTATTGCCAAAACCCAGGAAACAACGCTCAGCCAGTGGCAGCGCTTCCGGACCATCGGCATTGCCCTGTCCGGTCACATAGCGCGCACCAAAACTGCGCTGGATCTGTACCAGCGGTGTTTCGAGGCGTGGCACTCTGCCGGTGGGCGGATCAATCAGATAAGAACTGCGGTATTCACCTTTGACCACGGCAAGATTTGAACCCGGATCAATCCAGAAGTTGTTATATCCACGCAGGCCAAAGTCAAAACTGCCCGCGGGTGGCGCGGTGCCTGGCACTGTGGCTTCTGGCGCATCTACTTCAGAAATGGGCAGACCGGCGACGGAGGTGTTGGCAACAATTTGCGCAGCCTCTTCAGCGGTCACCACCAGTTTGTCGACGCCTTGCGGGCGCTGCAGGCTGGTCAGTGACGCATTGGTCCACAGACCATTAAGATCTGGCCGCTCTGTGCTCTGTGCAAAACTGGTTGTGGAGGCAATCGCCAGCGACAAACCGGCAAGCACAAAACCTGCTGCCAGTTGTTGAGTCATTTTCATGTCAGATCTCCTGTCAATAAGCGTTTTAATAGGTGCAACGGTATCTCTGTCACACGCCCTTGTAAAGTGTCATCAGGCTTGATTTCAGACGCCGTCACGGTCTCTGAAACCCAACAAATACAGGATGCCATCCAGACCAAGGGTGGAAATCGCCTGTTTGGCTGATTGCTTCACCAAGGGTTTGGCCCGGAACGCAACACCCAAGCCCGCAATCGACAACATCGGCAGGTCATTGGCGCCATCGCCCACCGCAATGGTCTGCTCCAGACTTATACCTTCTCGCTGCGCCAGTTCCCGTAATAAATCTGCTTTGCGCTGCCCATCAACAATCGGTTCCTGTACCTCGCCGGTCACCAGACCATCGCGGACAACCAGAGTGTTGGCATAGACATAATCAATGTCCAACTTTTTCTGCAGGCGCTCCGCAAAATAGGTAAATCCGCCGGACAGGATGGCCGTTTTATAGCCCAGGCGTCGCAACTGACTGATCAGCGTTTCAGCGCCTTCTGTTAAACGCAGCGTTGCCGCTATCTGCTCCAGCGTGGACTCGGGCAGCCCCTTCAGCAGAGACACCCGCTCGCGGAAGCTGGCCTTAAAGTCCAGCTCTCCACGCATGGCGCGCTCGGTAATGGCGGACACTTGTTCGCCCACTCCGGCGGCTTTCGCCAGTTCATCAATCACTTCCGCGTCGATCAGCGTAGAGTCCATGTCAAACACCACCAAGCGGCGATTGCGCCTGAAAATGCTGTCCTGCTGAAAGGCGATATCAACGTTGAGTTGCTGGGCAATGGTGAGAAATTCTGCACGTAGCTGCTCTGCATCCGCGGCTTCCCCGCGTACCGAGAACTCTATGCAGTTTTTGCCCTGATCGGCGGGAAAACCGTCGGGGATTCGGCCAGAGAGCCGATCGATGTGGTCAATATTCAGGCCGTGACGGGCAGTAATGGTGCTGACTTTTGCAATGTGATCGGCAGTGACCCGGCGTGCCAGCAGCGTCACGATATGCCTCGGTTTGCCTTGCCCGCCCACCCACTGCGCATATTCATTCGCACTGATGGGGGTGAATTTGACTTGTTGATCCAGCTCCGAGGCACGGAACATGACATCTTTGAGCACGTCAAGTTTGGCAGCGCCTGACGCTGTTGAGCCGCCCATCTCCACCAGAATGCCAAACGACAAGGTGTCATGGATAACCGCCTGACCGATGTCCAGAATATTGACATCAGAGCGAGCGAGGATGCCGGTGATCGCGGCCGTCAGTCCCGGCCGGTCGGGGCCGGTGATGTTGATCAGGATGATTTCCTTCAAGTTTAGATGCTCTCCCTTTTTGCGAGGCCGGCATTGTACCCGCAAATCAGCATTGTGCGTCAGCTCCCTCGATCAAGCGTTGAGTTGCTGTCGGCGCAATTGCCACAGGCGCGCGGTAATCAGCACATTGCTGACGCCTAGCGCCGACAGCAGCAACAGGGAGGGCAGCGGTCCGGCGTCGGCCAACATCCAGGCGACCAGTGCCGGTACCAAGGCCTGCGCCAACATTGAAGGACGTGCCAGTCGTCCCATGATGCGTGCGTAGCGCTCGGTGCCGAACAGGTAGAGCGGCAATGCGCCTTTGGCAATGCTGAAGATGCCATTACCCGCTCCGTACAAAATGATGGCTAACGCAGTGATTTCTGCGCCGCTGGCAAGAAGGATCAGGCCGCAGGCGGTTAATGCTACCGAGATGGTCAGTGTCCACAACGGATGGTGACGTTCGCGGTTGGCGGCCTCCAATAAGCGGCCGGCGACCTGCGCCGGGCCGATCAGGGCGCCAAGTGCAACCATCTGCTGCAGACTCAGATCACGTTCTGACAGCAGCAATAACAGGTGAACAGACACCAGGGCTCCAATCGCACCGGCAATCATCAGTGTCATCATTACCAGTCGCATCTGCTGTTGTTCTGCATCGCTCAACTGCAGATCCAACGACTTTGCATCCACATGCACGCGCATAGCGGGTCGCACGCGGGCGGGCACCACCTTGCGAATTAGTGGCAAGCAGATCAACAGCATGATCCCTGCATAGATCAGGCTGGTGGCTCGCCAGCCTACCTGCTCCAACAGCCAGGCAGATAAGGGCCAACACACCGTGCTGGAAAAACCGCCCCACAAGGTCAGAGTAGTGATGGCTGAGCGCGCTTTCAGCCCATAGATCTGGCCCAGCGAAGCAAATGCGGCGTCATAAAGCCCGGTGCCCATGCCAACACCGAGGATCAGCCACCCGGCCAAGTACATCCACAGGTTTAGCGACAGGCCCGTCACCACCAGGCCCAGTGTCAGCAGTACACAGGACACCGATAACATCCAGCGGCCACCTTTTTTATCAATGCGCTCGCCGACAGTGGGCGACACCAGTCCGGCTACCACAAGTCCGATGGATAGTGAACCCACAATCCACACCAGCGGCCAGCCAGTATCGGCTGCGATTGAAGAGCCAAGAATCGCCGGCAAGTAAAAAGTACTGCCCCAAGCAAAAATCTGCATCACCCCCAGCGCCGATACGATCCAGCGCTTTTGGGGAACGCCCAGGCTGCCCACCGGCGGCTGCGAAGGCATTTCAAGATTTGTTTTATTCAAATTGCAGCAGCCAGCGACATTTGTTGATGAAATTTTCAGCAGATTTCTGGCACGCACTCTAGCGGTTACTACCGTTGGGGAGCAAGCTCATCGGGAAATAAACACCGTGGGCGGTAGCCGTGTAACACGTCTGGGTTTAATCAATTCAGTGAAGCCTTATGCGGTTGATTTGGATGCTTACAGCACGGAAATGAGTCGCTATACTCGCAAGCCTGATCTCAGCAAAAGCTCATGCACAGGAAAACCAGAATGAAAATCCATGACAACAAAATGATTTATATGTTTGCACTTGGCTTATTGGCAGTAGCCTGCAGCGAACCTGCGCCGACCACGGCTGACTCGGCAGCACTCACCACTTCTACGGTTGCAACCGAAGCTGACTGTCAGGCCGCAGATCTAGTGCTGCATAACACTACGATCTATACCGCCAATGAGGCGCAGTGGACAGCCGAGGCAGTAGCAGCACTCGACGGTCGTATTGTGTTTGTGGGCAGTAATGCCGAAGCCGCAGCCTACATGTGTGGTGATGCGCAGATCATGGATATGGCCGGCAATACCGTATACGCCGGTTTTGCAGACAGCCACCAGCACTTGGAAGGTGTGGGTCGGCGCACCAAAACACTGAGTCTGTTTGGCATCCCTACGCTGCAAGGCACGGTGGACAGAATTGAAGAGTGGGCTGCAACCATTCCGGAAGGAGAGTGGATTCAGGGGCGTGGCTGGATTGAACGCGAGTGGACTGATGAGCAGCGCTTTCTGAATAAAGCCGATGTTGATGCGTTTACCCAGAACAAGCCGCTTTACATGCCGCGTGCTGACGGTGTTTCTGCGCTGGTGAACTCACGCGCTTTGGAGCTGGCGGGTGTGACACGTGATACCCCTGATCCCGAGGGCGGCCGTTTTGAGCGTGATATCGATGGCAACCCGACCGGATATGTGCTGGCCAACGCCATGAATGTGTTCCGTGCCATATTGCCGCCGGAAACCGATGAGTATCTCAAGGACAATCTGCTGCGTGGTCTACAGGCCAATGCTGCCATGGGTTGGACACAGACACATGACGCTGGCATGTCCCTGCGGCTGGTAGATCTGCTCAAAGAACTGCACGCTGAAGGCGAGATGGCGCATCGCGTGTATGCTGCCGTGCCTATCGCAGAAGCTAACGAATTTATCCGCCGAGGCCGCGAAAAGACCGACGACGACCTGTTGGATGTGCGGGGTATCAAGGTGTTTATTGACGGCACTCTTGGTTCACGCGGCGCTGCGCTGATCGAAAACTATTCGGATGCCGACCATAACGGTTTTATGAACCGCACCACCAAAGAAGAGCTGGTGCCGGTGCTGCACGCGTCCCTGCAACAGGGTTTCCAGATCATGACCCACGTGATTGGCGACCGCGCCGTGCGCACATTGCTGGATTGGTATCAGGAAGCTTGGGATGCAGTGCCTCAGGATCAATGGATCAGCACCGATCTGCGCTGGCGCATGGAGCACGCACAGATTATTCCGCCCAGTGACCAGCAACGTTTTGTGACCATGAATGTGTTGCCCTCCATGCAGCCCAGCCACGGCATTGGTGACCTCAATTTTGCACCGGATCGTCTGGGTGCTGACCGATTGGGTTACGCCTACCCCTGGCAGCAGTTGGTAGATCGCGGGCTGATGATTCTGGGTGGCTCGGATGCGCCGGTGGAAGTGGGTGATCCGCGCATTGAGTTTTATGCCGCCATCGAGCGTAAACGTCTCGATGGCACCGATGGTGCCGGCTGGCATCCTGAGCTGGCAGTGTCGCGTGAGTCGGCGCTGAAGATGTTCACCATCTGGGCGGCCCACGGTTCTTTCCAGGAAAACCTGCGCGGTTCTGTTGAAGTAGGCAAATATGCCGATTTCAGTATATTCAACCGCGACTTTATGACGGTGTCGCCGCAGGACATCCTGACGGCGGAAAACGTGATGACCATCGTGGGTGGGGACATTACCTACCGCAGATGATGTGCTTGCGCTCAGCGGACAGCGTAAGCGCCAAGAGCGCAACGAAGAGCGGGAGGTTCCTCAGGACGACGCTTCGCGTCTTATTGTGGCGTGCCATCCATGGCCGCCACCCTGCGGGACGCCGCTTGCGCAGCGCCTAAAATTGCTCCTGGCAATTTTTTGTCCTTCGCTCTCCTCCCGCTATCCGTTACGCTCTGCAAGGGACTGTAAGCTGGATTGAAACGCATTGGCAGCGTCCACCGGCAGTGCCAGGAGCGCAGTGGACGCCGGGAGGAGCGCGAGCAACAATCAGGCGCAGAGCGCCGTTGCGAGGAACCTCCCGGCGTCCGCTGCGCTCTGAGCTATGAACACTGAACACGGTAATCGGCTCCACTTCAGGGAACACGTTAAACGATGCGACTAGTGCCCAAGTCAGCCTGGCTGCTCTTTCTCCTGCCACTGCTGCTCAGCTTACCCGTCTTTGCAGTGGTAGATATAGAAACGCAGCCGGGCCGTCAAGGCCAGGTGTTGCCAGCGCTGGGCATCAGCAATACCTTCGGGCGCTGGACCAATATTATCCGCCTGGGCTACAAACCGCAGGGAGCAACGGCAGCGTTTGCGGATCCACAGACGTTTTTGAGCCAGTTGACAGAGGCAGCGGCGATCTGGTCTCTCGTCAGCGGAGTGCGCTTTGAAATCCTGCCAGCCGGCAACTATCCGGTGGATCACAACAACTTGCAATCCTCACGGGATGGCATCGTGGCGGTGTATTGGGCCAGCAGTTCGAATTCATTTGCAGCGCAGGCCGGTCCGCGCTCGGGTGCCTACAGTGAAGCACTGGGGTATTTTCCCTACACCGATGGGTTTGTGCTGTTGAATTCGTCCTGTACGTCTGCGACCTGTGAGTCCGGCATGACCAGTGTGCTGGTGCATGAACTCGGACATCTGCTCGGTTTGGGGCATTCCGATACACCTGACTCCATCATGTATGCCAACCCTTACACATTTCTTCGTTACCCGCGCACCGACGACATCCGCGCCGTGCAGGTTATGTATGGCGCGCCTGCCAATCCAGTTGATCCACTGAAATCATTAAGTGAGTGGCAGTTCTCCGCACCGCCAGCAGCCAGTGCCGCAAAGTCGCAGTTTCTGTTTAAAGACAATCAGAATTCACGTGTCACCTCGGATGCCATGTTGGTACTGAGCACGCAGGCGCAGTTTGATCAGGCATTGACGGTGGTGACTTCAAGCACAGCGGATGATGCGTGGGTAAGACTGTTTGCGCCGCTTGGGAATTTTAACAATCAGGCTGACATTGAGATTCCCGCGCAGGTAGTGGTGGTTGATCCCAGCGGTTATGAATATCGAGGCGATAACTGGCAGCTCAGCTGTAGGGCTCGCAATGCCTGTTTTGCAACCTTTAACTTCATTCAGACCAGTGTCATCAAATATATTCCGGGTGAATGGAAAATTTACGTAGTGGAAAATCCTCAACTGGTGGCCTCTCCTGAATTGTTGTTGACGCTTTCTCTGACGGTTCAGACTACGCCATTATTTAACAATCCGCCGATGGCAAATGTGGAGATCGCCGCCGGGGAAAGCCCGGGCACTGTCAGAGTGCGGGTGCTGGGCAGTGATCTGGAAGGTCACGCTCTTAAAGCCATCTGGCATTTGCCCGGTCAGCGTATTGATCGAAATGGCGACCGCTTTCTGGAAAACGAATTGGTGGAAGACCTGGGCGTGACCAATGTCGGCAACTGGCAGACGGTGAATTTTGCAGGTAATGGCCAGCACAGCCTATATGTGCAGGTGAATGACAATGGTCCCCGGTATGCAGGGCAGGCGGGTGCGTTGAGTGATGCCGGGGAGGGTTTTCAAACCCTGATGAAAATTAACCTGCAACTGGACAACAACGTGCCTTCATCGGTCAGCGTGTCATCCTCTGCAATCCATCAGTACCGTCCGACCCGTGATTGGATGGTGGCGTTCCCAGGAGTGGCACCCGATCCTGCGCTGAAGACCGGACTGAACAACATCGGCTTGCTGACGGAGACAGACATGACTATCCAGTCATGTGTGAGAATTCTCAATGCTGGTAAGCCCGCCAGCGTGGATGGGCTGTCTCACATTGATCTGGTATTCAACATTACCGATATGGCGCAAGGCATTATTCAGATTGTTAAATCACGAGCCTTTAACACGGCAGCAACGCCCACGGTTCTGCGGCAACAGCCGGTGTGCAGCGGTGAATTTGAGGTGACAACTGGGTTGTACAAAGATGTTATCAAGGTGGGCAAACAAACGTATGCCACGGTTTTTCAGTTGATTGATGAAGCTGGATTACGGCTGGCGCTGCGAGATGCGCGTGTGCTGACACCGTGATGGCTGTGTTGTTTTAGAGCCAAACCAGGTTCAGAGTGCATTGACCACCAGCACAATGGCTCGCAATCCCAGGGCGATGGTCACCAGGAAAATCACGCCGCCCGCAATATTCTGCAGCAGTGTATTGCGGTGCTCCCCCAGCACCGAGTGTTGATTGACCAACCATAAAATGATGCCCACCACCAGCGGCAGAGTGATGCCGTTGGCCACCTGTGCGGCGCGGATGATATCTATCGGGTTAATCCCCAGAGACGAAAACACCACGCCCATCAACAGTACAAACATCCACACGGCGCGGCAACGCCAGCTTTTTAACCCACCCTCGGCCTCACTCCAGCCAAGACAGCCACGCGCCACAAAAGCCGCTGCCAATGGAGCGGTCATCGCCGAGGTGATGCCGGCCGCAAACAATCCCAGGCTCAGGAAATAGCGGGCAAAACTACCAAACAACGGTTCCAGGCCACGTGCCAGATCAACTGCATTGCTGACAGTATCGTTGTTGATTGCAGCCGCCGAAACAATAATGGCCGCCGACACCAGACCGCCCAGACTGACGGCGATCAAACTGTTTACGCGGGCATCGGACAGATGTTGAGTGCCTTGCCACTTTTCCCTGACCAAAGCAGCGTGCAGGAAAAGATTGTAGGGCACTACCGTGGTACCGATCAGGCCGACAATCGTCAGGATGCTGGCATCACTCACCGATGGCACCAGCAGGCCCCGCAGCAGAGCCCCGATGTCAGGCCGCGTGAGCACAGCAGTCAACAGGAATGCCAGGCTCATCAGCACCACAAGACTAACCATGACCCGTTCCAGAACACGGTAACTGCCCTGGTACAAAAATCCAAAAGCAATAGCGCCAACCAGCACACTCAACAGGGGCGCAAATTCCGGCCGGTTATTGGCAAACAGTGTCTCCAGTCCCAGACGTGCTCCACTGATATTGCCGGCTTCGTAGGCTGCGTTGCCGGCCACAATGGCGAACATGATCAGGCCCAGCACCAGAAATCTGGGCAGCGGGCGGGTCAGTTGTGCGCGGATGACTTCCCCGAGCCCACGACCGGTCACAATACCGATACGCGCCGACATATCCTGAAGAATCACCGTGGCCACTGTCGACAGCAGCATGGCCCACAGCAATGCAAAACCAAACTGCACGCCCGCCAGTGTACATACGGTGACCGTGCCTGGCCCGATAAACGCCGCCGCAACCACAGCGCCCGGACCTCCATTCCAACGGTGTGTTGTTACTGTGCTGTCCGCCATAAGGTGTTTTCCCTGAAAAATCTGTCAAGCGCGTTCAACTGTCTGTTAGTGAATTCAGCGCAGACACGTATACTGACAGTGGTAATTACTTAAGTGAACAGGACTAATTGTGGTGACTCAAAAATTCTGGCAGCGCGTGTGCCTGTTATTGGTAGTAATGACGCTGATTGGCTGCGGCGAGCAGCCGCCTGAAACAACAAGGGGGCAGGAAATGACCTCAGACAGTGCGTTGCCTGACGGCCCGCAGATCGCTGATTCCATCGGCCAGCTTACCGCCGCCGATGTGCTGGCGCCGGGCGTTGCGTTGTCTCTGGCACAGTTAAGGGCTGCCGCTATCAGCGATGTTTTGTACACACTGCATTTTGATATACCGCTTAACGCCAGTGATCCAGTGCGCGGCGAGGTGGATATCCGCTTTATGCAGACCGACATGAGTCTGCCGATAGTGCTGGATTTTCGCGCACCGGCAGAAAATGTGACGCATGTGCGCCTGAATGGCCGCGCCGTGCCTCATGAAGTGATCACCGATCATATTGTGATCGCGGCCTCTGAGTTGCAGCCCGGTGAACAATATGTGTCGGTCAGTTTTCAGAGCACCGACACTGCGCTTAACCGTCAACAAGATTTTATGTATGCGTTGTTTGTGCCGGACCGGGCGTCGACTGCTTTTCCGGTGTTTGAACAACCTGACATCAAGGCACGTTATGAGCTGACGCTTACCATTCCCGCGCAATGGCAGGCGCTGGCAAATGGTGCCATTCTCACCCGCGCGCCGGTAGCCAGTGATGCCTCGCGGCATCGGCTGATGTTCGAGCAGACCTTGCCCATCAGCAGTTATCTGTTTGCCTTTGCGGCCGGTGATCTGCAGACCGCCAGCGCGGAACGCAATGGGCGCACCTTTACGCTTTATCACCGCGAAACCGATGCGGACAAACTGGCGCGCAATCTGGATGCTATTTTTGATCTGCATGCCACTGCGCTGACCTGGCTGGAAGACTACACAGGCATTGCCTACCCGTTTGGGAAATTTGATTTTTTTGCCGTGCCTGCCTTTCAGTTTGGGGGCATGGAGCACCCCGGCGCTATCTGGTACCGCGCGGAAACGCTTTTTCTTGACCCCACAGCGTCGCGCACACAGGAATTAGGGCGCGCCAGTCTGATTGCCCACGAAACAGCGCATATGTGGTTTGGTGATTTGGTCACCATGCGCTGGTTTGATGATGTGTGGATGAAGGAAGTGTTTGCCAATTTTCTGGCCGCAAAAATTGCCGGGCCGGCGTTTCCTGACCTGAACATGCCGCTGCGGTTTTTTCAGGCACACCACCCCACAGCCTACGCAGTGGACCGCACCGGCGGCGCCAATCCCATTCGTCAGCCACTGGCCAATCTGCGCGATGCCGGCTCGTTGTACGGCGCGATCATTTATCAGAAAGCCCCGGTGGTGATGCAGCAACTGGAGCAGGTAATCGGTGAAGCAGCACTGCAGGAAGGTCTGCGCCAATACCTGCAGGATTATCAGTTTGCCAATGCCAGCTGGACGGATCTGATCAGTATTCTGGATGAGCTCAGTGATGAGGATCTGCTGCGCTGGAGTCAGGCCTGGGTGGATGAGCCGGGGAGGCCGCGCATCACAACGCGCTGGACCGGTGATGGCATTGAGGTTGCCCAGCGCGATGACAACAGTGTCCGCGGGCAGCATTGGCAGCAGCGCGTCAGTGTACTGCTGATCTATGGCAATGCGGTCAGTGAACAATTTGTTGATCTTCAAGGCGATTCTGCGGTGTTGCCGCTGCCGGAACTGCGTGCGCCGGATTTTATAATGGCAGGCAGTGACGGCGTCAGCTACGGGCGCTTTGAGCTGGATGATAACAGCCGCCTGCAATTGCTAACGGTGGCTGCGACACTTGAGGATCCCCTGCATCGTGCTGTCAGTTGGCAGAATCTGTGGGAAGACGTGCTGGAAAGGCGTCTGGGGGCCAGTGCGTTTTTTGATGCCCTCAGCCTTGCCCTGGCCACTGAAACCGATGAGCTGTTGACACAACAGATGCTGGGTTTGCTGCGTAACGCGTTCTGGCGAATGCTGACAGCAGACGAGCGCCTTACGCGGGCGGAAAGCCTTGAAACCATGTTGTGGCAAGGCCTGGAGGCCGCACCCGGTGCCGGGCAGAAAGGCGCATGGTTTAACGCCCTGGTGGATGTCACCCTGTCACCACAAGGTGTGACCCGGTTGGAAAACATCTGGCGGATGACAGAAACGCCGCAAGGTCTGCCTCTACAGGAGCAGCAATATATTGCCTTGGCAGAAGCATTGGCGCTGCGTGAAGTGCCGTTGGCGCAGGCGATTCTGGACGAGCAGCAGACCCGTATCAGCAACCCCGATCGTCTGGCGCGCTTTCAGTTTGTGCGTCCTGCCTTTAGTGCCGATGCTGTGCAGCGTCGTGCCCTGTTTGACTCCTTTGCGCAGCTCAGCAACCGGCGTGTGGAATCGTGGGTACTCGATGCACAGCGCGCACTGAATCACCCGCTACGGGCGCAATCCGCACTCGATGCACTGGATGAAGCACTGCTGCTGACCGAAGAGATTCAACGCACCGGGGATATTTTTTTTCCGCTGCGCTGGCTTAATGCCACGCTGGATGGCCACAGTTCGGTCGAAGCCGCACAAACCGTCAGGCAGTTTCTGCAGCAACGTACCGATCTGCCAGCGCCTGTCAGGGCAAAAATGTTACAGGCGGCTGACGATCTGTTCAGGATGACGGACTGAGGCCAGAAAACGCCGGCTACTGATGACCTGTTCGGAAAAAGTCGCCGGTGCGTGTTGCCAGATAGGCGGCCAATGGTATGGACTCCTGTTTCAGGAAACCTTTATCCGGCAGCGCGCCGTCTCTGACCATCTCGATCACTGACACTACCGACGCCGACGTTGTCCAGGCGATGGCGGTTCGTGATTTGCCATTGATGATGAGCGGGTAATAGGCGCGCACAAATTCCTGTCTGCGCAGGCCGCTGTCAGTCTGACCTTCGGCAGCCACATGCACATAAACAACATCTTCATCCACAGGCGGTTTGGCATGGGTGAGGATGCGTCCTGCCTCCGCGCGGTTTTCACGCATCAAGAGTTCGTGAAAAAAGAAGTTCATCAGTTTGACGTGACCCGGATAACGCATGGTTTTGTAGTCCAAGTTGTCGATGATGCCCAGGTAGGTTTCACACATGGTGCCCAGACCGCCTGAGGTGGTGAAGGCTTCCAGTTGCATACCGTCGATATAAATCTGCTCAATCCATTCCATGGCCGAGACTGACTTCAAGACACCTTCCTCAATCACTTCACAGTCGTTGAGGTATTCATTCACCACGCCTTCAGGCGACCAGTTAAAGGCGTAGCCGAGCAGGCCTGTGGGGTTCTGCGGCAGGGCGCCTACACGTAAGCGGATGGAACGTACCTTGTGAAACTGGTTGGCCAGGTCTGCCGCGACGATGCCCACAAACCCGGGCGCCAGACCACACTGTGGCGCCATGATGCCGCGCGAGGTTTCTGCTAGCTTGCAGATGTGCCGTGTTGTCGGTACGTCTTCGGTCAGATCAAAATAATGCAGACCAAGCTGGTGGGCGGCGCTGCTGACGGCCGTGTTCAGGTGGTAGGGCAGGCACGATAACACTGCGTGCTGATTTTTTAACAGATCGCTGAGTCCACCAATATCGGTCAGATCTGCCACCCGGGTGGCAAACGGCGCATCGATGGCACGACTGTCGATGCCGGTCACTTCAAATCCACTGTCTTGCAGCAACTCGGCTGCCAGATGTCCTACTTTGCCAAGTCCTAATACGGCTATCTTGTTAAAACTTTTTTGTTGCACTGACATGTCTTGCTCTCCTGCGATAAATCCTGCGTCAGAAATCAAACTTGACGCCTTGTGCCAGCGGCAACTGACTTGAATAGTTGATGGTGTTGGTCTGCCTGCGCATGTAGCCGCGCCAGGCATCAGATCCGCTTTCACGGCCACCGCCGGTTTCTTTTTCACCACCAAAAGCCCCGCCAATCTCCGCACCCGACGGGCCGATGTTGACGTTGGCGATACCACAGTCAGAACCTGCCGCCGACAGGAATTGCTCCGCTTCGCGTAGGTTGAGCGTAAAGATGCAAGACGACAGGCCCTGCGGTACGTCATTCTGCAGGTGGATTGCATCGTCCAATGACCGGTACTTCATGATGTACAGAATCGGCGCAAAGGTTTCGTGTCTCACCACTTCGCTCTGTCCGGGCATCAATACCAGCGCCGGAGTGACATAGGCGCCGCTCGGTACCCCAGTCGTAACAGCCTCACCGCCATAAATTTTGCCGCCCTGGTGGCTGGCCTGCGTCAGCGCCTGTTGCATCTGTTGCAGCGCTGCGTTGTCGATCAGCGGGCCAATCAGTGTTCCGGCATCAAGTGGGTTGCCAATGGGCAGGCTGGCATAGGCTTTTTGTACCTTATCAACCAACTGGTCATGGATCGATTCATGCACAAACAAGCGTCGCAGCGTGGTGCAGCGTTGGCCGGCGGTGCCGACGGCAGAAAACACAATGGCGCGCACCGCCATATCAAGATCAGCGGACGGCGCAACAATCATGGCGTTATTGCCGCCGAGTTCGAGAATCGAGCGGCCAAAACGCGCAGCCACCTTGGGGCCAACAATGCTGCCCATGCGCGTTGAGCCGGTGGCTGAGACAATCGCAACCTGCTTGCTGCAGACAAGGGCGTCGCCGATCTCCGCACCACCCATCACCAGTTGTAACAAGCCAGCGGGAGCGTCAGCAAAACGTGCCAGAGCGCGCTCTACAATTTTCATGGTGGCCATGGCGGTCAGTGGCGTTTTTTCAGAAGGCTTCCAGATCACCGGATTGCCGCACACCAATGCCAGCGCGGCATTCCACGCCCAGACGGCAACCGGAAAGTTGAATGCAGAGATCACCGCGCAGGTGCCCATGGGATGCCAGCTTTCCATCATGCGGTGACCGGGTCGCTCGGAAGCAATGGTCAGGCCATACAGTTGTCGCGACAGTCCGGTGGCAAAGTCGCAGATATCAATCATCTCCTGCACTTCACCAAGCCCTTCCGAGCGGATCTTGCCAGCTTCCAGCGTGACCAGCGCGCCGAGTTCATGTTTGGCAGCGCGTAGCTCTTCACCCAGCAGACGCACAAGTTCCCCGCGTCGCGGCGCCGGTACGGTCCTCCACTGTATAAAGGCCTGTTGTGCGGCATCAATAATGCCTGGCATATCAGCCAGAGCGGTTGGTTTGAGGCAGGCTAGTTTGCCGCCGTCAACGGGTGAGCGGACAATGATGGCATCGCCAGCATCAAGCCCGGTTTCAAGTTCTGCGGCTGCCAATCCGGCAGCCGTCAGGATGGTGTGGTGCGACATGGATACTCTCCTGTAAATCGCACCATTATAGGGCGATAGCGCTGATATGCGACAGCAGCGTTTACTCCAACGCGTAAACAATCAGCGCCGGGCCCTGACTCTGTAATTTGCCCAAGGGGCCCTCTGCGCCGCCGGTCATCGCTGTGACCGCACCCATAAACGTGCCGGCGTGAATGGTGGGTTGACCCACCACCACCGCCACATGTTGTTTGCCGTTGGCCATGTAGGTAATCGGATAGGACGCCGGAATATCACCGGTACTGGTTTGCCAGAGGATGTCACCATTATTGGCATTGATGGCTTTGAATGAGTGATCCAGCATGCCGCCAAAAATCACATCACCCGCAGTGGCAACAATCGCCGTGGTAGGCGGTGCCATCTCACGGAAGTCCCACAGCAGTTCGCGGGTTTCCATGTTGACTGCCTGCAGACGACCAAATTCGCCTTCACGATCGGGGAAGGGCGCCGGTGTCAGCGATGCGCCGGTGGACAGAATGCTGTTGCCGCCCAGCGGACCGCCAATCATGCACATCTGTGCAATCGGCATAAACAACACTTTGCTGTCCGGGTTATAAGAGCTGGCTTGCCAGTTACGGCCGCCGGCTGCAAACGGGCACACAAACTGCGAAGACTCAGCCACTGGCGCCGCATTGGGATTCATGGTTTTGGCGCCGGTTACCGGATCAATCGAGGCAATCAGGTTCTGCAACCCTAGATCGAGTGAATACAGGTATTCACCGGTGGCGGCGTCCAGCGCATCAAACAGCGCCATTTTGCCTGCGGTGACCACGGCCTTGCGCATTACCCCGTTCACGGGGACCTGCATGATCTGTCGCTCGTACGTCCAGTCCAGATCCCATTGGTCATTGGCAACGTGCTGAAAGTGCCAGACCAGTTCGCCGGTGCGCGAACGCAGCGCGACCGTGGAATTGGTATACAGGCCATCGTTAGTGATACCAGGCAGGTCTACCTTATTAAGCAAAGATGCCGTGTCATAGGTGGGTGCGGTGCCGAAGTACACCAGATCCAGCTCCGGGTCATAACTGGGCGGCATCCAGATAGAGCCGCCGCTGCGCGCGCTCAGTTCCAAGGCGTTCCAGGTTTCATCACCTGGCTCGCCCGGACGCGGAATGGCATAAAAGCGCCAGACTTCAGCACCGGTCTGCAAATCCAGTCCCACCATAAAACCACCTTCCGGTACCATGGTGGCGGTCACGCCCTGTATCACCATGCCATTGGCGATCAACGGTGTGGCATGCAGCTGATGACCGCGGCGGCCCATGCGCGCGCCTTCAATGGCGGTATCCCAGACCAGTTCTCCGGTCTTGGCGTTGATCGCCAGCATATGAATGTCATTGGTTGGCATGATCACCAGATCACCATGCAGGGCAATGCCTACTTTGGCACTGGGCTGCGCGTTGGTGTCGGTTTGATGTTTGTAGGTCCATAATAGCTCGCCACTGCTGGCATCCATAGCCAACAAGGTGTCTTCCGTGGTCAGCAAAAACATCACCCCGTCATGTACTAACGGCGTCGGTGTGTTGGAACCGGGTTGTAATGGAACGCGCCAGGCTTCGGTGAGATTGGCAGCATTGTCCGTATTGATCTGATCCAGTGGGCTAAAGCTGTAGGTATCATAGGTGCGGCGCCAGTTCAGCCAGTCGGCCGCGGGCGGGTTGCGCAGCATCTCGTCGGTAACCGGCGTCAACGCCTGCAATAATGGGCTGTCGGCTATCTGGGCAAACGTGTTGTAGCTGATGGAACTGGCGGCGATGGCGCAGACCAGTGGTAGATGTTTCAGATGGATCATGATGTAAGCCTGTTTATTGTGATGGGTATCAGAATTTTTAGTTCGATTGAGATGGCTGGCGGCACGTGAGCAGTTCCTCAGGACGCCGCTGCGCGTCTGATTGTGGCGGACCATCCACGGCCGCCACCCGCCGGGGCGCCGCTGACTCAGCGCCCAAAATTGCTCCAGGCAATTTTGTGTCCTTCGCTCGCTGCTCACGTGACGCCAGGCAGGTGCCAGCAAAATTAGTTTCTTATCGCCCGGTTGTTTTCGTAATCCCAGGTGCCTTCCTCAACACGTGCACCTTGCAGCACGTTGACCAGACCGTAGTTGCCTTCATGACAGGCGTACTCATACAGTTCACCTTCCATGCGGTGCATAGGAAGTTCAACGGTGACCGGCGCTGTGAAGGCTTTGTTGTCTTCTACGGTGTAACGGTAGGTTACCGTGTCAGCCCCGGCGCGGGTAAAACGCTCAATCAAGAGTTTGTCTGCGCTAACGCCAACGCCGGAGAAACTCTGAGTTTTACTGTTGAAGTTACGTGTTTCAACCACCAGCGTGTCGCCGTCCCAATAACCGCGGGAATCCCCATTCCACTGGGTGATGTTTGAATGGATATGGTCACTGCCATCCAGGGCGATGATGCGTGCTTCGTGCACCATTTCGTTAAAGATAACCACATGATCCTCAGTCTGGAAAATCTGCAGGTTATTGTTGTACAAGCTGGGCTCAAAGGGCGGTACGGAGTTGAAGCCCATCAGGCAGCGCTCAGAGATGCCTCGGTCTTCCGGGCCGGCCTTGCCGACGCCGCCCACAGTAAAGCGTACGGGTCGTTCACCCGGGGTATCCGGTCCAAGACCGCCGTAGGCCATGGGCGCGCCTGGTACCACTGGCGGCAAGCGGCCGGTGGCCGGCTCTACAATCAATGAGGTGCGCAGGTTCATCGCCAGGGGATTGGTCTCAAGCCAGAAATCGTTATAACCACCGATGGTGCCGCCGATGATATCAGTGAGCTCCACACCCGATTGTTCACGCTGAATTCGAGCTTGCTCCTGCGCCTGTACTTCCTCGACTGTGTAAAACTCACGGTCACCCAGCGCTGCGGGCCGCTGCAAGGGGATAGACGAGCTGAAATTCCAGACGCCGCGCAACTCTGGATGGCCCCATTCGGTGCGTGGCGCCGTGTAGTCGTTGGCATGACTCTGCGGCATCAGGGTGAGCAGCAGGGCAACTGACAGGGGAGTGCGAATGTTCATAACGAAACTCCTGGGCTGAAAGGTGTCTCCCGGCGCAGCCGGTCTGACTGTTTGTTGTAATTTAACTGCTTTTTTCGAGTCTTCTGGTGAGGATTGCAGCATAGCTTAATGCCTACCACAAGTGCTTTAAGGCTTAAAAAGATTGCTTCTCCGCATTCTCAGACAAAGGCTATCCAGCGTCCGGCCAGAATTGTTGCCGCCCACAATAGCATCGACAGCAGTGCTGCCGCCGCCAGCACGGGATGCCCGTGGTTGTTGGCAATCGCACGGCGCCAGCTCGGCAGTTGATGCACAATCAAGGCGTTGGCAATAGCCAGCGTTATCAGTACCAGTTTGGTCTGAAATGCCGCATTGCCCAGATAGGTGTCAGGCTGAACAGAGAACAACAAAAAGCCACTGAGCACGGTCATCACCATGCCGGTTAGCGCCACCCTCAACAAAGGCCGGGCCAGCGCGGCAAGCGGGATGTCGCGGAACATACCCAGCACGCGCAGATCCAGTGTGGTGATGGCGCCTGCAATCAGGCCGATAGAGAGGATATGCAAAGCATTAACAACCGGATAGGCCCAAAGCGATTGCCGCAAAAACGCAGCAACCGGCCATTGGCTTAGCAATTCAAGTAGCGCTGACATCCGGCGGGTGTCAGTCTTCGCGGATCAGATCAGGATAGAAGTCATATTGGCGCCCATCAATGGTGGCGCGAACTGCCTTGATGAGCTTTTCGTTATTATCTGCGGAGCGGTGTCCGCGGATCAGCACCACATCTCCCACGGCTGCAGTACCTTCCACAAATCCCGCACTTTGCGTTTGTCGGGGATTGCCCAGGTCAACCGACCACGGGCCGTCTTCCGTGGTAATTTCCAGTCTTGGGTGGGGAGGTCCGATATAAATACTGGTGATTGTCCCTGTCATCTCGGTTTGTTCGTCCTGAGTCCAGTCCCATCCGTGGTGGGCGAACGCGCTTGATATCAACACGGTGGTCGCCAAGCCTGCCGCAAGAGTCCACGCTTTTCTGATCATCATAACTACCTCGTAATATGCCATGAACGTGTCACGAGCGTAGCACTCGAATTAGCGACCGGCAAGGCAAAAACGTGGGTTGTCGATGCTGCTCTGATGCCTGTATCCTGAGGCTTGTCTTTGAATCGTCAGCAACACACAGGCCTGACTGCCAACCCTGCATAACATCCAAGGATCTCATGGTGTTTAAACGAAATTTTTGTCGTGCTCTTGCTGTTGTCGCAGCAACTACGCTGCCCTTGACTCACTTTGCACAGGCTGATGAGGCACTCGACTCACTGGCAGAGCGTTACGTAAAACTCGCGCTGGCGTTTGGCGAGATTGACAGCAACTTTGTTGATGCCTACACGGGTCCTGCTGAGTGGCGAGAGCAGGCGCGTGCCGCCGCGCTGACACTGGCCGCGCAGATCGCCGAAGCAGCCGCAATCACAACAGGGCTTGGCGCAGCAGTTGCTGAACCAGGCGAAGCAGCGCGACTGCTGCAGTTGCAGCGCAACGTTCTGGCGCTCAGCACACGGATGCGCATGGCCAATGGCGAACGACTGTCGTTCAACGAGGAGGCCGCATTGCTGTACGACGCTGTACCACCCGAGTATGACTACGCGGAATTTGACGCGGCACTGGCAGAGTTGGAAACACTGTTGCCCGGCGATGCGCCCTTGGGTGACAGGGTGCAGGCGTTGCGCGACAAGCTGATTGTGACAAGGGATAAAGTGCCCGCCGTGATGGAGGCAGCCATTGCCGAGTGCCGGGCACGTACCGTGGCACGTTATGAATTACCAGCCGACGAACGCTTCGATCTTGAATTTGTCACTGACAAACCGTGGAGTGGCTACAACTGGTATCAGGGCAATAACCGTTCACTGATTCAGGTGAATCTGGATCAACCATTCCTGATTACCCGCGCACTCGATCTCGGTTGCCATGAGGGTTATCCCGGTCACCATGTGTGGAATCTCTACGTCGACAACCGTTTTGTAAAAGAAAATGGCTGGCTGGAGTATCAGGTGTTCCCGTTGTTTGCGCCCGCCAGTTTGTTTGCTGAAGGTTCCGCCAATTTTGGCGTGGAACTGGCCTTCCCCGGCGAAACCCGGCTTGCCTATGAACAGCAGATGCTCTATCCCATTGCCGGCCTTGATCCAGCCGACGGCGCACGTTTCGAGGCCATCAGTGCCTTGATGAATAAACTTGGTAATGCCCGCACACAGATCAGCCGCGAGTATCTGGACGGCGACATCACTCGCGAACAGGCCATCGAGCTGGCCATGAAGTATCGCCTGATGTCGCGTTCGCGCGCCGAGCAGAGCTTTGATTTTGACGACACCTATCGAGCCTATGTCATCAACTACTCGCTCGGTCTGGATATTGTGCGTGACTACATCGCGCGGCATGCGGACACAGATGAGGCGCGTTGGGCGGTGTTTGAGGAACTGTTAAAAAAACCTACCGCGGCGAGCGATCTGGTGGAGTGATGTAGTCTGCAAGTTCCTCCCGGATCAGTTTGCGCAACAGGTCCTCATCAACGGGTTCTGCCTCAATGCTGTTGCGGAGTGTCTGGTTAATCAAGGTCTGGTAGCCAATTCCAGAGGTTTCTGTTTGTTTCTTAAACAGACTGATGACGTCATCATCCAGCATTATAGTAATGCGGGTTTTACCTGTCGGTATAGCCTGAACCTCTGCCAGATGTTTTATGTCTGAGGCTTTTTTTGCTTTTGAAAAGTCATATTCGTTGCGCATAGTGGGTGCTCTTAAAATTTGCCGACAGCCTTGCCGCGATGAAACTCAAAGTCCATTTTGATTCTTATGCATGCAATATATGCATATGCACTTGGCGTCCATGCCCGGAATTTAAATTTTTGAATGGGGGCTGGTCACCGATTGAGGTTCGTCCGTCGCTGTTTTTTCCGATCTAAGTCTGACGACGATTGGGTTAAGCCAGTGGCGCCTCATCAAATTATAAGGAGCCAGAGGAGCTATCACTGTCAGTGCCTTGACAGCAGTCAGCAACGTTACAAGCCAATCAGGAAGGTGCATCAGATGATGCAGCAACAGCGCAGGTACAATAAAGAATGTGCAGAAACACACAAAAATACTGATGGGTAAAAGTAAATGAAAAAGAGTAGAGCCTCTGCCCCTCGATGCCTGGCGTATGGCCTTTTGCATCAATAATTTTTCTTGATCAGGGGTAGAACTCTGCATGCAAATAATTCTCTCATTTGATAATTAATAAGGATTCATCACAGCAAAGAAGGCTTCGTTAACGCACAATCCTGCAAGACTCGCCATCGTCGTAATAGGTCCGGTCAGAGCCCCCCGACGCAAGAGAGTAGCCAATGTTCATTATCGATCCGATGGCGAACCCACCCACTGCACCAATAATCCCGCCTATCGGGCCAGCTACCGATAATCCCACAAACAGTGAAACCATTGACGAGGAATAACCGATCGCATAATCCATTGGATCAATATCCCCGCCCCCAGACACCTTCATAATTTCCGTAGAATTCAGTTCTCTCATGTTCAATTTCCTTTTGATAAATGTTGAGCACATAGCTTTAGTTTTATGGTTGGTGAGAGTTATTTTTTCAGGAAATATTGAGGAATAAAATTTATCAAAAGAACATTATCTATAAGCGGGGCAGCACTGCAGACGCTACCCTTTCCAATCAGTTCCCCTGAATTTTGCCACCCGACGCACTCACCATCATCGACACAATGGTATCCATGATATTGGGCTCAAACCCTTCGGTATGGCCCTTGTCCAGACGCACAACGTCGGCGATCATACGGCCGTCGTCACAGCCAGGGTACTCATAAACTTCGGCAGTGCCCGGTCGTGGCAGCAAACCCCATTCGCGTGTGCCCGGATTCTGGCTGCGGCTGTCATAGGTTTTACCCGCTTCGGTATCCACTACATCGTCACGGCCCACACGGGCGCTGCAGTTATAGCGTGTAGCGAGCGCTGATGTGTCCGGTAATGACACAATTTCGTACTCACCTATGGCATAGATGTGCGAGAAACTGCAGGTTGGCTCAGCTGCAGGCGCTGCAGGTGTTGCGGGTACTGCTGCTGCCGTTGCAGGTGCCGCCGGTGGTCGTGCATCCGCCTGACGGGGCCGCCCGGCATTGGGAGAGCGTTGTGGCGCGCCGCCTAATCGTCCCCCAGACAAACTGGCAAAACCATCCACTTTGTTCTCAAAAAATTCCGTGCAAATCAGGCGACGGGATGTCAGCCCGCCTTGTGAGTGACCGGCCAGCCAGAACGCACGGATATTTTCCTTGCCCACTACTTCAGTAACAGTTGTCACAATGTTTTGTAAATATTGATCATCTTCCGCGCGCCAGACGGCAGCCGGGGAGTAGGGGGTCGCCACCACAAGACGGTGCTTTTCCTTCAATTCCCACGCCGGGAAATACGCATGTTGATAGGCCGTGTTGGAGCCGCCGCCATGCAGGTTGAGGATAAAAGTAACGTCTTCTCCGGGTTGCAGGTCGCATGGGTAATCCAGCACCCAGGTGCGGTTGGTGCCCGGATCTGTCACCGGTGCGTTAACACCAGGTGTGCAGGCGCTGTTTAACAACTGCATGGGTTGCTGAGCAAGCGCGGTGCTGTTAAAAAATGGCCCGTACATGAGGGCAAATGCCAACGCCACAGCGCCGGCACACGAAGTTTTACAGAGTTGTATTGTGTGCATGCTCATAGGATTCTCGCCGTAAAAACTTGTTGTGGTTTTTTGAATGTTGAGTAATCTTTGGGTTGTAACCCTCATGTTTTTAACTCTACTCCGGAAATTGATTGTCAACAACAGGGAGAATTCAGCATGTCATACGTAGACGGATTTGTGATTGCAGTGCCGCTCGCCAACAAACAGGCATTTATTGACCACGCCAGAATGGCCGATGAAATCTTTCTGGAGCTGGGCGCGTTGCGCATTGTCGAGTGCTGGGGAGATGAGGTTCCTGACGGCAAACTGACTGACTTTAAAGGTGCTGTTAAAGCTACGCCTGATGAAGTGGTGGTATTTTCCTGGATTGAGTGGCCAGACAAAAACACACGCGATGTCGCCTACGAAAAAATGCGCAGCGATCAGTTTAATGATCCGCGCATGGATCCTGCCAAAAATCCCATTCCCTTTGATGGCAAACGCATGATCTGGGGCGGTTTTGTGCCGGTTGTGACATTGGAGAAATGACATGCGCAATAAACAAGGTGAGTTTATCTGGTACGAATTGTTGACGGCAGATATCGCTGCGGCCAAAGAGTTCTAAAGCAAGGTGGTGGGTTAGAACATTGTTGATAGTGGAATGCCCGGCTCACCCTACTGGTTTTTTAATGTCACCGATGAAGACTCGGGAATGGAAATTCCGGTAGGCGGTATGATGCAACTGGATGACGATATGAAAGCCGGGGGTGCTGTACCTGTCTGGTTGGGATACATCAGTGTTGATGATGTTGATGCCAGTCTGGAAAAACTGACGGCAGCTGGAGGCGCGGTGATGATGCCAGCAACCGACGTTCCCGGCGCCGGCCGTATTGCGATGGTGACCGATCCCCAAGGTGCACCGTTTTACATCATGCGCGGTGAAAGCGATGAGCCCAGCATCTCCTTTTCCGGCGACAACCCCCGACCCGGCCATTGCAGTTGGAACGAGATTGCGACGACTGATACTGCTGGCGCCTGGGCTTTCTACTGCGGCTTGTTTAACTGGGTGCTGGATGACGAATTGGACATGGGCGCCTTGGGCAAGCATCAGTTCATTCGCCACGGTAGTCTGATCGGTGCCTTGCTGCCCAAGCCCGCTGAGATGCCAGTGCCGATGTGGTCTTATTACTTCCATGTGGCCGACATTAATCTAGCCGCCAAAGCCGTGGCAGATAATGGCGGTCAGATATTCTATGGGCCTGCCGAAGTACCGGGCGGCGCCTACATCATCAGTGGCGTGGATCCGCAGGGAGCGGCCATTAATCTGGTGGGTGCCAAAGTGGCTGGGGGTTGATAGAGATTCACTTACCGTATGATGTCTTTCACTATTCTTGAACGATCCATCAGTGCTTTGGGTATTCAAGTACCTCAGGCATTGCTTTGGCAGAGGATCAGGGCCTTGGGTAAGTTGGTTGAAAAGGCTGGTTAGCTGGATGTTTTTTGCTCGAGTCCTGTCATTTTGTCCATTTCTTGGTTGACGTTTGTGCATGACACCAGAAAACAGTCCCATGGCGATTTTCTCTTTGAATTCAGGGTTTTTGCCGACTATAACCTTTGTGTAAGGTCCATTAACTCGTCAGGAAGCCTGCACAATGCGTGAGAGATCAACGACCCCCTCAGAGGGCAAAAAAGACCAAAGCAATCGATGGACAATGATTAAACTCGTGTTACTTGGTGTGATTTCAGGCTCTGCGCTTGTGATTTCTCTGGTAACCCCCGAACAGCTTTTGTCGGGCGGAGTTGTTACCTGGACAGTTGTTGCAGCGCTGGTGTCTTGCGTTGTCATTGCAGTCAACGCCAGATCCTGAGATTGCCCGGACCCTGCCTGATTAGCATAATTGCCATCAGGTAGGATTGTTATCAGGAGTTGCCCCTTGTCATGTAGTCAGATGTCTTAAAGGCGGCGTAGATAACGTGGTGATTTCAGTTATCAATTCATTCAAGAATAGTTAGTGTGTTGATCCCTTTACTCATCAAGTAAGAATTTGTCAGTCATGTCATGCTCTATTTTTTGAGAGTCATTTTGCAATTAAAACAGTTTTATATTTAGTTATGTTGCAAAAACGCTTTGTATCTCTCTGCTAATCTTTCTCTATTTGGTTGTTGTTGCATTTGCTTGGGTAGAATCAGTGAACTGCCGACAAATTTCTTGATCGTACTTAAAATCGGAATATCACTTTGCTCTTTTATCTTTCGGCCAACAACGATTTTGAATTCCGAAGTGATGCCAATTAAATCGCTATCATAAGCGCGGTGATGAAGTCGAGTCATGGTAATACCATTACTTGCCTCGGTGGAGCTGTGTGCAAAGGAGTCTGGTGTGATATGAGCTGCTTCCAATAATTCAATGATTGGTAATCCAGATAATGCACATCGGTCGTTATATGCGCGCAGTACATTGGCTCTAAATGTAGCTTGATGCAGACGTACACGAGTTTCACGCACAGCATACGCCCTGGCAGGTATGTTCAATGGAGGATATTCCACAATAGTAGGTTGAGTGTTTCTTGCAATTAATGGATCTCCAACGACAACTTCGCAGAACATCTCAATCTCATGAATGTTTGTAACAAAACACGGCCATATTGCCTTGTAGCGACCCGGTGCTATCGCATGAAAATAGATAAAGAGTGTTTGGTTCTCCATTGCTTCCCAAAGATAACGATTACTTCCCAGCCTTGGATGTCCCTTTTTTAGTGCGTAACGGAAAAATCCTTCAGACGTCTCTTGGTCATCATAGATATTGTCGCGACCGGGTCTCGGTTTGGTGGTTTTTATGCTGAGCAGGCCTTGCTGCATCTGCCTAGGCTTGAAAATGCCTTCAGCTTTGGTTCCAAGCAGTATTTGTTCACTTCGATAATAGAATCCGCCTTCGATAGCGCTCCATGGGATATCGTCTCCATATAGGCGTTCCAGCAAACTAACCTGCTCAAATGCTGCTGTGATTATTTGTGCTTGGTTTGAAGTAGACATCGGTGCGTCAGAATTTTTATTAAGATCCGAGTGTTAGACTCGATGGGAAATTTGTCAATCATATATATGCGCGTGTTTAGGACGTTTGGTTTAACGCAACCGCCTCATCCTCCGCCCCGCCCGTAACGCCCGACCCGTTGCATCCAGATGCGGCGCCGCCACACCGCGCAGGGTGTCCGTTAACTCCAGCGTATCCAGCACGGCCAGCACGGCGCCAAACGACACCGCCGGATTGGCCTGTTCAACAGCCTGATAGGTGGCCAGTGACATCAACGAGCGGCTGGCCATTTCACGTTGGCTGAAGCCCCGCGCTTTGCGGGCTTCAGCGAGGTTAGAGGCCAGCAACTGGAAGTCTTCCAGTGCGTTGACGGACAGGGCGGCAAGGAACTTTTTCTCTGACATGATGGGTATCTTTGTGGTGGTATACCGGTACAAAATAGATTTATTGACTCGGTATACTATGCCTGTGTTTGGGCCTTGGCAACCTCATTAAACTCCCCCCACTCAAGAATTTCTGGCCCATGCCGCTACAGGTGACAAGCTTGAAATACTAAACCGGGGGCAAGATGTTCAACACAGCTTTGAAGAACGCGTTGGCGGAAAGTGAAAAGAAGTTGGAAGAAGCTCAGGCGCGAATTGATGCCATGCAGCGCTCTTCGGCGATGATTGAATTTCATCCGGATGGTCGCATCATTCATGCCAATGACAATTTTCTGTCGGTGGTCGGCTATCGGCTGAGCGATATTGTTGGTCAGCATCACCGCATGTTCTGCGATGTGGCCTATGCCAGCAGTCAGGAGTACAAGAACTTCTGGACGCGTTTGGCGGCGGGAGATTCGATGCAGGGGCGCTTTCCCCGGGTGGACAGTCAGGGCAATGATGTATGGTTGGAGGCCTCCTATTATCCGGTGCGTGATGATCATGGCCGGGTAATTCGAGTGTTAAAGCTGGCATCTAACATCACGGAGCAGGTGCGCAGGGAGCAGGAGCAGAGCAGCATGATTGCTGCGATGAGTCGCTCGATGGCAGTAATTGAGTTTACGCCATCGGGTGAAATCATCACGGCCAATGAGAATTTTCTGGCGACCACCGGGTATAAGCTGTCTGACATTGTTGGCAAAGATCACCGGATGTTTTGCACTCGTGCCTTGGCGGAGTCAAGTGACTACAGTCAGTTCTGGAATCGGTTAAACGCAGGGAGGTTTTTCCGGGCGATTTGAGCGGGTTACCCGCAGTGGTGCGCCGTTGTGGCTGAATGCTACCTACAACCCGGTGTATGACGCCCATGGCCGGTTGGTCAAAATTGTCAAATTTGCCAGTGATATCACTGAGCGGGTCATACATCAGCAGGCCGAGTCGCAGGCGGCTGCGTTGGCCTATGATATTTCTGTCAGCACGGATGAAAGTGCCCGGCAGGGAGCACAAATTGTGCAAAGTACGGTGGATCTGGTCCAGGGGATCGCCGGTGAAATCAGTTCAGCCTCAGCTGCCATTCTGGCGGTGAGCAAAGAGTCTGAAGAGATTGCCAATATTGTCAAAACCATTCGTGGAATCGCTGACCAAACTAATCTGCTGGCACTGAATGCGGCTATTGAGGCGGCGAGGGCGGGTGATCAGGGCAGAGGGTTTGCGGTGGTGACCGATGAGGTCAGAAGTCTGGCGGCGCGAACCTTGCAGGCCACCGTGGAGATTGTTGACGTTGTGAAGCGTAACAATGAGCTGTCTCAGGCGGCGGTGGCTAACATGGCCGTCAGCAGGGAAAAAGTGGAAGAAGGCGTCAAACTGGCCAATCTGGCGGGGAATTCCATTTCGGAAATCCGTGACGGCGCCAACCGCGTGGTTAATGCAATACAGCAGTTCAGGACCGCGGTTGACAAGTAAATGAGGTCAACCCACTACGCCAGCCACGAGGTATAACTTCCTGAGGCTGGCGCTGGTTAACACAAACGGGTAGCTGTCTGGCTGACCCATGCTGTGCGAGAGCACGTTTAACACGCTGCTCAGGCGTACCCAGCGATTGACCATCTGCAGAAATTTTTCCGCGCCTTGTTCATCGTAAAAAGCGCAATCTTCCAATTGATCGGCGGTAAACGGGTCGGTATGTAATTTAAACGCGTCGGCATCCACACCAAAGTGGTCGGCGGCGCTCAGTGCATCCGTCATGTGCAGGTAATGCGCCCAGGTTTCAGCCCAGTCTTCCCAAGGGTGAGAGGCGGCATAACTGCTAATGTAGTGGTTCTGCCAGTCGGGCGGAGGCCCTGCGAGGTAATGCTGGTCCAGCGCGGCGCTGTAGAGCTGGCGTTCATCACCAAACAACTGGCGGAACAGCGGCAGCCACGGGCTGTGGTTGATCAGCCGTTCCCAGTAATAATGCCCGGACTCATGGCGGCAGTGGCCGAGCAGTGTGCGGTAAGGTTCCTGCATCTGTTGGCGGATTTGTTCTCGAAACGCCGGATCAGCCTCAGCGATATCGAGGGTGATGATGCCGCCTTTGTGGCCAGTGATCAGCATGTCCTGGCCGGGTTTCCAGCGCAGCAGTTCGAATCCGAGGCCGGTGTTGGGTTCTTGCACGCGCGTGCGGACGGGCAGGCCAAGCATCAGCAACTGGGCAATCAGGCGGCGTTTGGCAATTTCACACAGTCGCCAGTAGTCCGCATTGCCGCTTTGTTCAAGATCGGGGGTTGCCACATTCAGCGCGCAGGCCAGGCAGACGTCGCCGTGGCCGTGCAGATCCTGCGCCGGGCTGACCAGCCAGTTGCACTGAATGACGGCGTCCAGATTAGCGCAGCGTTGCCAGGTGTCGATCGTGGGCTTGTCACTGTCAAAGTCTTTATGCAGCACCCAGCGGCCATCGAGATCGGCGGGCAATAAACTCACAATACGTCCCTGTTCGGGATGAAACGCCAGATCGCTGCCACAGCGCAGGCAAATGCTGTTTTCAAAAAATACCACCTGCCCGCAATGACAAAGCGAGCGGTGGCCGTAGGATCTGAATTTCATTGTGCTTGTGACTGGGTGGGTTCAGCCGGTCTTGCAAACCAGGTGGAGACAATGGCAGCGTGCAGGTCATCAAAGTCGAGCTGTATTTCGTCCACAAAACTATGCAGGCGTGCCGGTTCAGATGCCAGCAAACCAATGTCAGCGGCCGCCAGATGTCGCCGGCAGGTTTCAACTTTGTTCAGCGTCAGTTCGTGGCGTGGCAGAGACTGCAGTGCCTTGGCCAGACTCTCCAGACTGGTACCCACGGCTCTCGGGAAATGTCGGTCCTGCAGCAGGAAACGCAGCACGTCGGGTCCGCGGATACGCAGGCGCACATGTTGACGGTACATCTGATAACCGGTCAGTGATTTGAGCACACTCATCCACTGGATATTTTCAAAAGGCGTTAGCTCACCCGGACTGCGCGGCAACAGATTGGCTGAGCGTACGTCGATAATGCGGGTGGTCATGTCGGCGCGTTCCAGCTGGCGGCCTATCATCAGGAAGGTATGAACCTGAGTGTAGCTGAGACTGCCTTCAATCAGGCCGTTCACCGTCTGACAGGTGCGGATAACCCGGTTCAGAAACGCATCGCGCTTACGCGGGGTAATGCCGCCCTGCACCTGTTCACGCACAATCAGATACAACTGATTGATCTCTTCCCAGATTTCACGAGGGATGATGTCACGGGTGGTGCGCAGATTTTCTCTGGCGGCGACCAGTGAGCTGATAATGGAGCCGGAGTAGCGCTCGTCGCCGCAGATAAACGACAGTACACTGACTTCGTCGCGGTTGGGATACAGTTCGTCAAACAAGGCATGATTGCCGGTGATGGCGATGATCTCGGACCAGCCGAGTTTGGTAGAGCGGGGCAGGTCAAGCAGCAGGTTACTGTTGACGCTCAGCAATCGTGCGGTATCTTCGGCGCGTTCCAGGTAGCGGGCCAGCCAGTAAATATTTTCAGCGACACGTGACAGCATGGTTCACCTCCCTGCCAGATCAACAATCCAGGTGTCTTTGCTGCCGCCGCCCTGGGATGAATTTACGACCAGTGATCCTTTCACCAGCGCTACACGCGTGAGTCCACCGGTGGTGACAAAGGTGTTTTCTCCGGAGAGGATAAACGGACGCAGATCCACGTGACGCGGTTCCATGTGCGAGCCGCCGCTGCCGCCGGGTATCAGGGTGGGCGAGGTCGACAAAGCCAGCGTGGGTTGTGCCATGTAATTGCGCGGATTGGCTTTGATCAGTTTGGCAAACTGTTTGCGCTCCTCTGCACTGGCGTGCGGGCCTATCATCATGCCGTAACCGCCGGATTCGTTGGCGGGTTTAACCACCAGTTTGTCGAGATTATCGAGCACGTATTTGCGATCGTCCTCAAACATACACAGGTAGCTGGGCACGTTGGGGATCAGCGGTTCCTGATCCAGATAATACTTGATGATCTGCGGTACAAAGGCGTACACCACTTTGTCATCCGCCACGCCGGCGCCCGGGGCATTGGCCAACGCAACATTGCCTTTGCGCCAGGCGCGCATCAGTCCGCGTGCACCCAGCGTTGATTCGGGGTTAAACACCTCGGGGTCCAGGAACATATCGTCGACGCGGCGGTAGATGACATCAACGCGTTTCAGGCCATTGATCATGCGCATGTACACGCAGTCGTCATCACCCACCACCAGATCCGAGCCTTCGACCAGCTGCACACCCATTTGCTGGGCAAGATAGGCGTGTTCGTAGTAGGCGCTGTTGTAAATGCCGGGTGTCAGCAACACGATGGTTGGCTCTTCGCCGGGGCGTGGTGACATGGATGACAACATTTCATACAGCTGCGAGGTGTAGTCATCCACCGGTTGAATCTGTCCGGTGGCGAACAGTTCCGGCATCACGCGCTTGGTAACGTTGCGGTTCTCCAGCATATAAGACACGCCAGAGGGGACGCGCAGATTGTCTTCCAGTACATACAGCACGCCGTCTTTATCACGCACCAGATCGGAGCCGCAAATATGCGCCCAGACATTGTGTGGTGTGTTGATGCCCACACACTGCGGGCGGAAATTGACGGATTGCGAAAGAATCTCGGCGGGGAAGATGCCGTCTTTGATGATCTTCTGATCGTGATACAGATCATTGATAAACATATTGAGGGCTTGCACACGCTGTTTCAGGCCGGCTTCGGTTTTCTGCCATTCTGTGAGCGGGATAATGCGCGGGACAATGTCAAAGGGCCAAGCGCGGTCGATCATGTTGCCTTCGGTATACACCGTGAAGGTGATACCCATCAGCTGGATGGCGACTTCGGCGGCGGTTTTGTGTTCTGCAAGTTCGCGTGCATCCAGTCGGGCCAGATAGTCGCATAACATGGACGCTTCAGGGCGGGGTTTGCCGGGCGAGGCGATCAGTTCGTCAAAAAAGCCATCAAACGAGTAAGAATCCCAGTTTACGTTGCTCATTCGGTCCCTTCGAAAAGGTTGTTGCGTGTCGTGATCATGGTGCCTCAGTTATTTCATTGCAATTCGTACTTTGCAATCCGTGTACCACTTTTTGGCTTGTTGTATCACGGCATTTGAGGTTTCGGCAACAGCTGAACTGTTTAGTTTTTAAATGCTCAATTCGATGTTGCTTTTGGCATTTGCCTTGTTATCCTCATCCCTGAAACAAAGGGACGAATCAACTGGAATCTATTGCCCATGACCATCCGCGTAGCACTGCGCCATTCCACTCACTACGACTTTGATCGTCCGGTAAATCTGTCTCCCCATCATATCCGGCTGAAACCCGTGCCCCATTGCCGCACGCCGATTGAGGCCTACAGCCTGAAGATCAGCGGCGGTGAGTATTTTATCAATTGGCAGCAGGATCCGTTTGGCAATCATGTGGCACGTCTGGTATTCCCGGAGAAAATGACTCGTCTGCATGTCGACGTGGAAGTCATTGCGCCGATGACCGTGGTGAACCCCTTTGACTTTTTTGTGGAAGAGTATGCCGAGCATTTTCCATTCGAGTATACCGATGCGCTGAAGAAAGAACTGGCGCCCTACCTGGAAACCGGGTTGGCCGGTTCTGATGGCCAGACCGGGCCGAAACTCAAGGCCTGGCTGGAAACTGTCAAGCGTGACAAGTGCCTGATTACCGGCTTTCTGGTGGAGATTAACCAGCGGCTGTCACAGGACATTGAATACCTGATCCGTATGGAGCCCGGCGTGCAGACACCGGAACAGACCTTGACGCTGGCGCGTGGGTCGTGCCGCGATTCGGCCTGGCTGATGGTGCATATTCTGCGCCGCCTGGGTCTGGCTGCACGCTTTGTCTCCGGTTATCTGATACAGCTGACCGCCGATATCAAAGCGCTGGACGGGCCGTCGGGGACGGAGGTGGACTTCACTGATCTGCATGCGTGGACGGAAGTGTTTATTCCTGGTGCTGGCTGGATAGGTCTTGATCCAACCTCGGGGCTGTTTGCTGGTGAGGGGCACTTGCCGCTGGCGGCGACGCCTGAACCTTCGGCTGCAGCGCCCATTACCGGTGCCACTGACCCGTGCGAGGTGACCTTCGATTTCTCCATGAGTGTCACGCGTGTGCATGAAGACCCGCGGGTGACTAAACCTTACACGCCCGAACAATGGCAGCAGATTGATGCCTTGGGACAGCAGGTTGATGCACGGCTGACCGAGCAGGATGTGCGTCTGACCATGGGCGGCGAGCCCACTTTTGTGTCCATTGATGATATGGATGCACCGGAATGGACCACGGCGGCGCAAGGGCCGACCAAGCGCGGCCTGGCAGAAACCCTGTTGCATCGCCTGCGTCCGCATTTTGCGCCGGGTTCACTACTGCATTATCAGCAAGGCAAGTGGTATCCCGGTGAACCGTTGCCGCGTTGGGCGCTGGCCTGTTACTGGCGTCGCGATGGCAAGCCGGTCTGGAAAGACTCACGTTGGCTGTCGACACTCGATCTGGATCATGGTGTGGATGAGGCCAAAACCCGTGCGTTTGCAGGCAGTTTGCTCAAGCGCCTGGCGGTGAATGACAAGTATCTGATCCCCTGTTATGAGGATGCCTATCACTATTTATGGCTGGAACAGCAACAGCCCGTGGATATTGACCTGCGCTCGGAAAAGCTGGGCAAGGATGAGGATCGCATACGCCTGTCACGTCTGCTCAGCAAAGGTCTGGATTCGCTGGTGGGTCTGGCCTTGCCATTAACCGCATATGCATTGCCCACAGCATCGGGCAAAGAGTCGCGGGTGCGTGCCTGGTTGAGCGGTCACTGGCCGGTGCGCCGTGAGCATCTGTACCTGATTCCCGGCGACTCACCGATGGGGCTGCGTTTGCCATTGTCGGCGCTGCCCATCAAAAAACGTGAAGAAGAACTGGCACCGTCGGCCTTTGGTGAATTGCCTGTACCAGAGGCAACCGTTCACGCGGGTGCAAACCCTGACAGTGGCGAGGTAGCAAAGCGTTACAACGTTGCACCGGTACTGCGTGCCACTGCGGGTTTACCTGTGCAGGGCCGCAGTCAGGAATGGCTGGAGCAGTTGCCCGCTGAAGAGCCCGAAAAAGTCGAAGTTATTGGCACGGCGCTGTGCCTGCAGCCGCGCGATGGCAAACTGTTTTTGTTTATGCCGCCACTGCCGATGCTGGAGGACTATCTGGCCCTGCTGACCGCAATCGAGCAAACCGCCGCCGAACTGGCATTGCCCGTGTGTATCGAGGGTTACGCGCCGCCCGCGGATCCGCGCATGGAAAAATTCATGATCACACCGGACCCCGGTGTTATTGAAGTTAACGTGATGCCGTCTGCAAGCTGGCCTGATATGGTCAGCAGCACGCGCATCTTGTACGAGGAAGCGCGACTGACGCGCCTGGGTACTGAAAAATTCATGCTGGATGGTCGACATACCGGTACCGGTGGGGGTAACCATGTCACGCTGGGCGCGCGTACACCAACGGATTCGCCGTTTTTGCGCCGGCCCGATCTGCTGGCCAGTATGCTGATTTTCTGGCAACAGCATCCCAGTCTGTCTTACCTGTTTTCGGGCATGTTTCTGGGACCTACCAGTCAGGCGCCCCGTATCGACGAAGCCCGCCACGAAGCCTTGTATGAACTGGAAATTGCGTTGTCGCAGATGCCGGTGGGTGAAACCCCGCAGCCGTGGATTGTTGACCGCCTGCTGCGTCACCTGCTGACTGATATTACTGGCAACACTCACCGCGCCGAGTTTTGCATCGACAAACTGTACTCACCGGATTCGTCCGCAGGACGTTTGGGACTGCTGGAGCTGCGCGGTTTTGAAATGCCTCCGCACGCGGAAATGAGTTTGATGCAGCAATTGCTGATCCGCGCGCTGGTGGCCCGATTCTGGTCGTCACCGTATCGCAAACCGCTAGTGCGCTGGGGTACTGCCCTGCATGACAAGTGGATGATGCCGCACTTTATCTGGCAGGATCTGGGTGAAGTGCTGACGGATCTGCGCGAACATGGTTTTGAGTTCAGGCAGGAATGGTTTGCGCCGTTTATGGAATTCCGCTTTCCGGTGATTGGCGATGTGCGCTATGAAGGCACCCATATTCAGCTCAGACAAGCCATTGAGCCCTGGCATGTGTTGGGTGAAGAGGCCAGCGGCGGTGGTACCGCGCGTTATGTGGATTCCTCAGTTGAACGTCTGGAAGTCAAGGTCACCGACTTTAACGCGGCTCGTCATGTACTGACCTGCAATGGTTATAAAGTGCCCTTGCAGCCAACGGGCGTGCCGGGTGAAGCGGTGGCAGCCGTGCGTTACAAGGCCTGGCAACCGCCTTCAGCCCTGCATCCGCTGATCAAGTCGCATGCCCCACTGGTGTTTGATCTGGTTGACACCTGGAACCAGCGCTCTGTTGGCGGCTGTGTCTATCATGTATCGCACCCGGCCGGCCGCAATTATGAGACCTTCCCGGTGAATGCCAACGAGGCTGAAGCTCGCCGCATGGCGCGCTTCAAGGCGGAAGGTCATACCCAGGGTGTCATCAGTCAGATTGAGCAGGCGCCGGGTCAGGACTATCCGCATACACTGGATCTGCGCAGGGCGGGAATAGTGAGCAGCGGGTTGTGATGCGATAAGAGCTGATGACAAAAGGCAGACAGGCTGGTAGTCTCCGACTATGAAGTTATTCGACTGGGATCCAGAGAAGAATCTGAAACTCCGTGTTGAGCGGGGTATTTCTTTCGAAGAAATTGTCTTTCACATATTGGCCGGAGATATCGTGGATGTCTCTGAGCACCCTGATCAGAGTAAATATCCGGGGCAAAAAATTTTTAAGTTATTGATCGATGGTTATATTTTTTTGGTTCCTTTTGTTGAAAACGAGGAAATGATTTTTTTAAAAACTATTATTCCCAGCATAAAGGCAACCAGAGAATTTTTGTCAGGTGAAACCGTCAGGAACCGGAAAGATCTGAGTGAGAAATGATATGAAAAAAACCAATGTTCCCGTGATTAGTCCATCATTTGATACCGAGGAAAATCAGATACTTGAGGCATTTGAATCCGCTGAATTGCGTAGTGCCGGATTAAGTCCTGACGCGCTGTTGAAATACCAGTCTTATGCGGAGGCAACATTCCGCAAAGATGCGCGGATTAATATCCGCCTATCCAGTCGGGATCTGAAGAATTTACAAAAAAAAGCCTTGGAAGAAGGTATCCCCTATCAGACACTCATCTCCAGCGTGCTGCATAAGTACGTCGAAGGCCGATTGCAAGAAAATTAACCAATTTACAACGACGCGGAAACACCATGCAGCCTGCGGGCCCATCAGAACACCATAAAGACCTTCTGGGTGACTATCAGCAAAAAGCCACCGGCCGCGGTCCCTCTGACCAGGCCGGTGTTTTTGATGAACTGCTCGTGCAGGGGCGTCCGCGCGCGCACTGGCAGCACGTGCTGGAGGAACTGGGCACTCTTGGCGCAGATGTATTGGCGGCACGCGGTGAAGAAGCGCAGAATCTCCTGCATGAAAACGGCGTGACGTTTAATCCCTACGAAGATGATCCAGGTCAGTTGCGCTCCTGGCGTCTGGATTGTGTTCCCTGGGTCATCAGTACGCAGGAGTGGGCGCAGCTCGAGCGGGGATTACAACAACGCAGCCGCTTGCTGGCGCTGTTGCTGGACGATTTGTATGGCGAGCGCAAGGTCATTCATCAAGGTTTGTTGCCGCCGGAACTGGTGTATACCCATCCCGGATTTTTGTTCTCAGCGGCAGATACGCCGTCCCAGTTGTCGCGTCCATTGTTGATTTTCCACGGCACCGATGTGATCCGCGATGCCACGGGCCATTGGCAAGTCTTGGGCGACTGGACTCAGTCGCCTTCGGGTGTCGGCTACGCCCTGGAAAACCGCATTACGCTGGCGCGGGCGCTGCCGGGTATGTATCGCGAAGCGCCGCTGAAGCGACTGGCGGGTTTTCTGCAGGCCCAGCATCGTTGCCTTGCCAGTCTGTCGCGGGGTCGCCGTGAACATCCCAATATTGTCTTGCTGACACCCGGGCCCGGCAGCCCGGGTTACTTTGAGCACGCCTGGCTTGCCAACTACATGAACTTTGCGTTGGTAGAAGGTGATGATCTGGTGGTGCGCGATGGCCAGGTATCGGTGCGCACACTCGGTGGTCTGGATCAGGTGGATGTGATCCTGCGGCATATCAATGATCCGTGGTGTGATCCGCTGGAACTGCGCCCGGATTCCTTGTTAGGCGTGCCGGGCTTATTACAGGCGGCCCGCAATGGCGAGGTGCATATTGCCAATGCGCTGGGTTCCGGGGTGCTTGAGCATCCGGCACTGGCGGCATTTTTGCCGGCTCTGAGCCGTTATCTGTTGGGCGAAGAGCTGATATTGCCATGCCGGGAAACCTTCTGGTGTGGTGATGCAGACAATCTTGCCACTATCCGCCAATCGCTCGATGAGTGGGTCATCAGGGACATCACCAAACCCGGCAAAGTATTCCGGGTGGATCAGTTGGGGCTGGAGGCTGCCCAGCAGCTGCGTTATGACCTGAACGCGCGGCCACATCTGTTTACTGCGCAAAAGACGTTGCAGACGTCGGTGACTCCGGGCTTTAACCCGCTGACCCGGCAGCTTGAGCGTCAAAGCACCACCTTGCGTTTTTTCAGTCAGGTAGACCCAGACGATATCCATCTTGATATTCCTGATCAGCGCTACCGCGTCATGCCCGGTGGTCTGGCGTGGGTGGGCGATCCGGGCTCAGCGTTGTCAAAAAGCCGCGTAGTGAAAGATATCTGGGTGCTGGCGGATTCGCCGCAGCCGCACATCAGTATGCTGCGTCAGGCGCATGGCCCTATCCTGGTAACCCGCGATGGTAAAGATCTGCCCTGCCGGGTGGCAGAAAGTTTGTTCTGGCTGGGCCGTTATGGCGAACGATTGGATATACGCTCGCGGCTGTTGCGTGAATCACTGGCGAAGTTGCTGCAGGAAGACCCGCAGCTGGGTAACACAACGCTGTTGCCAGACTTGATGACGGCGCTGGGTGTTGCACCCGATCCTGAGGAGTTACCAGAGTTACTGGCGGCGATCAGCCCCAATCAGCGCTTTTCACGCGAATACATTCTCGCGCGCGACAGGATGCTGGGTTTGTTGTCGGATGACGACTCGTTTGGTTTGCCAGGTGTGTTTCTGAATTTTGTACGCAACAGCCGCGCGGTGCGCGATCATCTGGGAGATGACAGCTGGCGAGCGATCAACAACCTGCGCCAGCGTTGCAATGCGCTCTCGCGTGCCAAAGGTGTGGTCGCCGGCCAGCGTGCGCTGGAGTCGGTGGTGATTGATCTGGCCGCGTTTTTTGGTTTGTGTAATGAGACCATGCCACACCATTACGGTTGGCGTTTTCTGGACATCGGACGTTTTATCGAGCGCCTGTTGGGCACGCTGGAGTTGCTGAAGCTGGCACTGCTGACAGCCAAGCAGCCTGGTATTCCGTTGTGGGAAGTGGTGTTGGCGACAACTGATAACTTCACGGTTTACCGGCGTCGTTTCCGCTCGCAGCTGCATCCCTCGGCGATACTGGATTTGTTGTTATTTGATGAGACCAATCCGCGTTCTATCGGCTATATGTTCAAGCGTTTGCAGAGGCAGGTTTCGCGCTTGCCCAGCAATGGCAGCTCCTCGTACCGCAATCTGGAAAACCGTCTGATCATTCAGGCCACCAGTGCTTTGCATCTGGTGGATATCAATATGCTGGCCGATCTGGAACATTCCGAGACGGCGCGCGAGGCATTAAACAACCTGCTGGATGAGCTGATTGCGCCGATGGCGGCGCTGTCCAATGCCATTTCCCATAGCCATTTCAGTCACGTTGAAGCGCCCCGTCAACTAGTCACCATGAGTGTCAGTCCGGGTCTGGACACACCGGTGACCGAGCAACTGCGTACCGAACAGAATCAGCTGTCGGGCTGGAGGGCTGGCCGATGATTTATCGTATCCGCCACTTGACCCGCTATGACTACAGTGGTCCGGCTACCCTCAGCCACAACGAGTCGCGCATGTTGCCGCGTGAATTGCCTTGGCAGCAGTGTCTGAGCAGTTCATTCAGTATCACGCCGGTGCCGGTGCGACTGCGTGAGCGCATCGACTTTTTTGGCAATCGTGTGGCCTATTTTTCGACCGAGTCGGTGCACAGCAGTCTTCAGGTGGTAGTCAGCAGCGAGGTGCAGACGCGCGCACGGCCTGCTCAGGATATTTTTTCCACCATTCGCTGGGAGGATGCCATTGCTGATGTGGCTGGCGCCCTAAAGAGCGGTAACCGCGACAGCATTGATGCCCGGCTGTTTATGCTGGAGTCGCCCTACATTCGCCATCAGCAGGCGCTGGCGCGTTATGCCGAAGGTTGTTTTGGCGTTGGCCGCGACTTGCGTGACGCTCTGATGTGCCTGAACCGGCGCATCTTTGATGAGTTTACCTATGACGCTGAAGTTACCACCACGGCCACGCCGGTACTGGATGTGCTGGCCAGCAAAAGCGGGGTGTGTCAGGACTTTGCCCACCTGATGATTGGTTGTATCCGCGCGCTGGGTCTGCCGGCGCGTTATGTCAGTGGCTACATGGAAACCCTGCCGGCGCCGGGTCAGGAAAAACTGTTGGGGGCTGATGCCACTCATGCCTGGGTTGCCGCCTTTATTCCGGGTTGGGGATGGCTGGAGCTGGATCCAACCAACGGCTGTTTGCCGGATGAACGCTACATTGTGCTGGGTTGGGGCAGGGACTATGCCGACGTCACGCCGCTTAAAGGCGTGATGACCGGCGGTGGCAACCATGAACTGACTGTTGAAGTTGATGTGGTTGCGGTCAACGAGCCGCTCACATCGGGTAACGATCTGAATTTTGGTAAATGATCACTGCTCAACGGTATAGGTCAGATCAATGCTCTGGGTCTGACCTGAGGTGGCCTCCAGTTTCACCCTGTCGTTGACTGTATAGTCAATGGCAAGGCTGTTTTCAGTTTCAAATAAGCCCACCGCATACCGTATAAAAATTCTCGGCGTGATGTACTTGCCCAGCATCAGGCTGCTGTCATTCTCATCGCCGCTACTGTTGATGCTGAAAGCGTCAAGCCCCAGTTGATTTTGTATCTGATTGGTAATGCCTTGGCTCTGACTGATCCCCAGTGAGGTCATCGCCCCGATCAAGGCATTGCCGTCCTGCTGCGTGCCGATCTCGGCGATAGGCATGCCGGTAATCATCACCGACAGAATATCGCCGTCCGGCAGTGTCGGCACCGAGAACAGACTGCTGTTGATGTTGCGGATGGTGCCGTTCATCTGAACCCCGACCCGCATGTTTTCAACTTCCCGCACCGCCCTGATGTCGATGGCGGGATTGTCATAGCTGCCCATAAATAGCAGTTTGCCTTGCTCGATATCGAGGGTACGACCGTAGGTCGCAAAGCTGCCCTGCACAACCTCGAGTTCGCCATAGGTCAGCGGCGCGGCGTCCGGGAGCTGGCTGATATCCAGTTGTCCTTGCACCTGTGCGTTGAGTCCAAAACCCGCGACACTCACGTTTTCACCCAACACAAGGCGCATTTCTCCGGACAAGGGGATGCCCCCGAGCGCGGCCTGTTTGGCAAGCGCTGCGTTAGGCACGGCTGCACCGCTTTCACTTTGAATAATGACTGTGTCGCTGGAGGTATCGACAGCGGTTTCCGGCAAGGTGTTGATCTGCGCATCCAGTAAGGGCACCAACAGCTGGCCACTAACATTAATGCCCTGTGATGTGCCGGACACGCGGATGTCGGGACTGACGGAGAGCTGCAAATCGGGCAGGTTGGCCAGCGTAAAATCGGACCCGGCCACCTGCAGTTCCAGCGCACGTGTTTCGCTGAATAAACGATCAATCTGACTGGAGAAATTCAGGCTGCCTTCTCCAGACTCAACAATGCCGTTAACGACCAGTCGGTCAGGTCCATCGCTGATCAGCGTTGTCTGCAGCACACGCAGATCAATGCCCAGCGCCTGAACAGCGAGGCCGGCATCGTCAAGCGCCAGATCAGCGTTGATACGCGGTGACTCCAGGGTGCCGCCAAGATCAAGCTGGCCATTGAGGCTGCCACGCACCTGACTGATTTGTGGCACCAAGCCCTCCAGCCAGCCCAGGTCATCAAACTGTAACTGCACTTGTCCCGACAGATTCTGATCAGCATCCATCATGGCGTTGGCGGTGGATGATCCGCGCATGGGCGTTAACAGACTGTCCGCATCCTGCTGGAAAAAAGACAATTGGCTGCGGGCCTGCCAGCTTTCGTTCAGCTGCGTCGCCTCAAATTGCAGAGAAGGCCACACAAAATGATTCACTGCTACTGTCGCTACCAGGTCATCCGGATCCTCAGTCTGCGTGTCGACGTCGGTTCTGATGTACAGGTCGCCATCGCTGGTGGCACTGAGATTGATGGACATCTCGCGCCAGGCGTCGATGGGTCCTGCTGCGCTGATCTGCAGCGAGGCGGATCCGTCAACGGCGACACCCGCCGGCAGACTGATCGGCAATCGCAGCGGCGTCAGTGTCGGATCAGCCGTCAAAAACACAATACCGGACTCCTGAGACAAGGTTTGTTCAGTTTGTGGCAAGTTAAAGGCGGACAGCGGGAAGTCAGTCAACGAGGCCGAGGCCGTCAGTTGATCTGCACCGGAAACGCTGGCCTGAGCGCACAGGCGTGTGTCATTCATCAGCCAGCAGAGGTTACCCATCGACATAACGCCAGCCTGCACTCGCATGTCGGCAGGCGCGGTTTGTTGCCAATTGCCCAGTGGCGAGTCAATTTCACTGCTGAGCAAACGTCCCTGCCAGCCGTCGGCAAGCCACGACCCATCGGCATTGATGCGCGCCTGGGCCAGCGAGCTGTCCAGCAGCAATAACATATTGTGGGCATCGGGTTGACCGCGCAGGCGCAACATAAACTCTTCAATGGTTTCAGTCTGATTGCCCAGCACAAAACGCAGGTTACTGCCGCGGATTTCCAGTTCATTCATGCCGGCGCGGTTCTGGCCGGTGACGGTCACCTGCGGCGCCACCAATTGGCCCAGTTGAAGGGCGTTGGCTGTGATGCCGATATCAATCACCGGACTCTGCACAGTGCCGCTGACTCGGGCTTCACCGGCAATCTGCCCCTGCAGCTCCGGATAAAAAGCCCCGGGTTCGGGTGCGTCAATCAGTAGCGTGGCTTGTAAATCTCCAGTCAGATTGTCCAGTAATCCACTGATTTCAATGCGGTTAGTGCCGTTCTGCAGATTAAAATCGTCAATCTGCCAACGTTGCCCGTCAACGTTGAATCCACCGTTGCCGCTGAGTTCATAACCATTCAGCAACGCCGTAGTCTGGGGTGTCGCAAAGGCAATTTGCCAGAGTGCTCCGGGTTCTGGTGACAGTTGCAGACGCAGTTCTCCGCGACTGCTGAGATTGCGGATGCTCATGTTGTCCGGCAGATTTTCCAGGTAACGATCTGGCTCGCTGTCATCAAGCTGATAACTCAGCGTGGCTGTCAGCCTCTGAGCACCTGTACCCTGCGTCCATTGCACCTCACCGCCCACTGTCAGCGCACCGGTGTCAGTGCTCAGCACAAGCTTATCAATCACCACGCTGTTGCCGCTAAAACGTGCCCGTGCATCAACCTGCGTCGACACGGTGATGCCTGCTGACGGTGAGGCGCTGGTGTCGGCATTGGCGGATAGTGCGAGTGTGTCCAGTGCCCCCTGTGTCACCAGTGTCAGCGAGTTGATGACAATCTGCTCAAGGCCGGGAACAGCTGTTGCCTCCAATGAATGTTGCAGGTCGACAGCCGTTGCAAGGTTGTCTGTACGCGCATTGAGCATCCGCGCAAGATTCAGCGTCACGGAACCCGTGCTGTTTACGCTGGCGGGGCCACTGAGTTGATGATTGATGCTCAACTGATCAAGATCGCCTGTCACAGCCAGCTGTCCTGAAGGGGCAACGGTGCCTTCCAGCAGCGGCTGTGCATAGTGCCAGTGAATATCGGCAGTGATGGGGTAAGGGTTTTGTAATGTCAGCTCAAGACCGACATCCAGCGACACCTGTCCGGTGTCTAGCTGCAATTCATTGACCAGCAGTGTCTGCCCCTGCAGGCTGCCATCCACGCCCAGTGACAACAGCGAGAATTCTTGTCCGCCAACGCGCAGCACGGCGCCGTCAATCCTTGCATTGTTCAGGCGTATATCAACGGGCAGCGGCAACACGCTATTGAGAATATTGTCCAGTATCACTGGGTCACTGGCCTGCGCCGGCGCGGTTGGTACGGCCTGATCTACCTGCAGACCGGCGATGCGCAATGACTCGAGAATGAACTCACCTTCCAACAGTGTCATCGGGTTCCAACGGCTGTGCAGCTGCGCAATGGTTACAGTGTTATCGCCTTGATGCCAACGGACGCCATTCAGGCTGGTGCCGCGCAGGAACGTGCCCTCGGCACTTTGGTACTCAAAACGCTGGCTGCCGTTATTGAGCAGTGAGCTCAGTTGTGTCAGTAGCCAGTGGCTGCCCTGATGAGTGGCAAGCACTGCGCTCAGTGCCCCCAGTGCAACAAACAGCGTCAGAAACACCCATGCCAGGGTGCGCCATAACATCCGCAGCAGACGACCTGTCAGGCTATGTTGATGCCCGGCGGGCAGCTGTTGAGTGTGACTGTTGTTGCCGGTGTCCGTCATAAATCCGGCCCCATGGTGATATGAACGCGGACATCACCGCTATCAAGGCCTTTGGCGACGTCAAAGCGGATCGGACCGATCGGAGATAACCAGCGCACTCCCAGACCGGCACTTTCCCGTAATGCCATGTTGCCAAAATCCCGGAAGGAGTTACCGGTGTCTATAAATGCTGCCACCGACCAGGCGCCGACAATCCGGTAGTCGTACTCAAGGCTGCCAACAAACAGGTGTTTACCGCCGACAACGTCGCCCAGGTCATTGGTATCGCCAAGTTCGCGGTACTGAAAACCTCTGACACTCTGATCTCCGCCGGTAAAAAATCGCACTGACAGCGGCAATTCCAGCAGCTCATCCGCCACGGTGGTTGCAATTTCGGCACGCAGCAGAATGCGGCCCGGTCCGGCGCTGCGGATCAATTTGCCGCTGGCATACAGCTGGGCAAAACTGATGTCTGATAACAAGCTTTCGTGAGAACCGCTGGCTTGTGCAAATAAACGCCAGCCGTTAGTCGGGTAGATCGGATCGTCAGCGCGTGTCTGTGCCAGGTTGATACCGGAGATGGTTGAGTTTGTCCTGTTTTGTATGTCTCTGCTTTCTGCGATGACGTTGGTGAGTTCGGCCTTTTCACTTTGGTAATTCACAAAAATGTTCTGCACCCAGTTGTCCCTGGCCAATGAGCGCCAGGTCACCCCCGCGCGCAGGGTGCTGCTGATGTAGCTGTCGGTTTCCTGTCGCTGAAACCCGGTAGCAATCCTCAGGCTGTCATTGACGGGGTCGGTCAGGGGAATGATGTAGCTGAGACTGGGTTCCTGCAGCAACGTAGACACCGACAGGTCACCGTTCAGCCGATGACCTCGCCGGTTGATATAACGATCTTCATAGTTCAGGCGGAAGCGGGGGCCATTGTCAGTGCTGACGCCTGCACCGGCAGAATAGGCGCGGCGTGCTCTGGGCACCAGTTCGATGCTGACAGGCACCTGCTGGTTATCGACCTGCGACAACTGAGGTGTCACTGCAATCTGATCAAAGTACTGACTATTGTTATAGTTCTGCCGCAGGCTGATCAGGTCTTCAGAAGCGTAGTCGTCCCCGCTTTGAAAGGTCAGAAAGCGAGACAGAAAACCGTCAGACAAGTCTTCCAGAGGGCTGATATCAATACGACCAAAGCGGAAGCGCTCACCCGGATCAAACAGCATATCGATGTGGGCCAGTTGATCCTGTAAATCAACAGTCACCTCAGAGTGCACAAACCGTGCCGCAAAAAAGCCATTCTCAATCGCGTGACTGCTGATCATGGCTTTGAGACGTTCGTATTGGCCGTGGTTCAGTGTTTGACCGCGTTGCAGCGGAGAGGCCGCCAGTACCGGCGCAAACAGGGCGTCTTTGCTGCCGTCGCTGATACGGATATTGATGTCGCCGATACGCACCGGATCGGCAGTGGTCAAGGTAATGCTGAGTTGCCAGCAGCGGGGTTCGTCCGTTGTGACCTCGGAAAGCGCCGCTTCAGTGATCACGACCTGTTGGCTGACCTGGTAGTAACCCAGCGCCTGGGCAGCGCGATCAATATCCTGGCGAATTCCCGGCAGCAGTCGGTTAAGCCGGTTTTGGCGGGCACTGCAGCGTTCAGCCGGGATGCCGATGTGTGCCCTGATGTTCTGTTCGAGCACCGGGTCTGACACGCTGATCTGTATCTGAGGGGTCGTATTTTGCGCGAGTGCTGGCAGTGGCAAAAAAACCAGGGATAAAGTCAGGCTGACTGCGCTATACAAAACCTTGAGTTTCAAGCTCTTTCTCGGATGCCGGTACTGCTGGTTGGTTGTAAAAAGACTGCCATGCCGATGGTGGCGCTGACGCTCTTATACCTCGGAACAGCTTAACCTCTGCTGACTGACGATGCCAGTAACTCCGGGCTGTAAGGGTTATCGGTTATACTCCGGTGACTTTATTTTCATACCAGAAATCGGGACAACGGTGTCATGATCATGACTGCAGACCGCACAGACCAGATCGTCAGTACCAATCCGTTTAATCAACAGGTGCTGGGCAGTTACCCGCGCTTTGACCTCAGACAACTCGACTCTATGTTGTTGTCAGTCAGTCAAGCGCAGAACAAGTGGCAGGCCAGCACTGTGTCGCAACGCTCTGAGCTGTTGTTATCCCTGGGACGTGTGCTGCGTCAGCGTCAACATGAGCTCGCGGTATTGGTTACTGCCGAAATGGGCAAAACCTTGACCAGTGCATTGGCTGAAGTCGAAAAGTGCGCGGCGGTTTGTGACTACTATGCTCAACACGGGCCTGCCATGATCAGCGAAGACGCCGTAGTGGCTGACGATGGGGTGGAGCGGTTTGTCAGTTATCAGCCGCTGGGCATCGTGCTCGCCATCATGCCTTGGAATTTCCCGTTCTGGCAGGTGTTCCGTTGTTTGGTCCCGGCTCTGATGGCCGGCAACGCTGTGCTTTTGAAACACGCATCCAATGTGCCGGGTTGCGCTCTGGCCATTGAGTCTGTCTGTCAGCAAGCCGGTGTGCCTGATCAGTTGATGCGCACTGTGCTGGTGGCCGGATCGGCGGCATCGGTATTGGTCAGCCACCCATTGGTCAACGCGGTCAGTTTTACCGGCAGCACTGAGGCCGGACAGAAAATTGCCGCCTGCGCAGGGCAGTATCTGAAAAAGTGTGTCCTGGAACTGGGTGGCAGTGATGCCTATCTGGTGCTGGAAGACGCTGATGTCGATTTGGCCGTTAAAAAGTGTGTGACCAGCCGCCTGCTTAACAATGGCCAGAGCTGCATCGCTGCCAAACGTTTTATGGTGCATAACAGCGTCTATGGTGAATTTGCCGACAAATTTTTGCAGGCGATGCGTGGTCAGCGATTGGGTGATCCAATGCTGCCGGACACGGACATCGGACCGCTGGCCAGAGCTGACCTTGCACACAGTCTCGCAATGCAGGTTGAAAAAAGTGTGCGCTTGGGCGCTGTTTTGTTATGTGGGGGGCGACAGCAGTCGTTACCAGACGAGAGTGCCTTTTTCCCGCCCACGCTGTTATCTGACGTGCGGCCGGGAATGCCGGCCTTTGATGAAGAATTATTTGGTCCTGTTGCGGCCCTTGTGCGGGTGCGCAGTGAGCACGAAGCGATTGCGCTGGCCAATCAGTCGGTGTTTGGATTGGGGGCCGGTGTGTTTACCCGTGATCTTGTCCGTGGGCGGTTTATTGCAAGCAATCTGTTGCAGGCCGGGAACTGTGTGGTGAATGACTTTGTAAAGTCCGACCCACGTTTGCCATTTGGTGGTATAAAGGCGTCCGGTTTCGGGCGCGAGCTGAGTCACTTTGGCTTGCGTGAATTCAGCAATATCAAGTCTGTGGTTGTGAGTCCATGAATCTGGCTGAGTATCAACAATCTGTTAAAACCCTGTCCGATCGATTGATCGAGCTGCAAAGACCCATCCGTATTCTTGACGCCATCAAGTGGCCGGCGTTGGTGAAAACACAATTTATGGCTGCTGCCGGCACCGAGTTGCCGAAGATCAACAAGTCATACTACGAAGGTATCAGTCTCGGGTTTGAGCCCGCTTTGCTCAGAGACCGCTTCAAGGATCTCAGGAAACAGGTGCATCGTTCACTGGGCCGTGCGGACGGGCTGGGCAGTATTCTGTGCAGTACCATCGACCAGTACCTGCGGGTGATTGAGTTGCTGGTTTCCCGAGGTACCTCGTCGTTTGGTGTGCATAGCGCTGCATTGTATGGATCTGCCAGTGATCGGCTGCGTGGCGATCGCAAGTCGTTGCGACAACTCGGTGAAAACCTGTGCGAGATTTTTTCATTACCCGCCGCTGATCATCTGGGTCGCCCGTATGAGCGACATATTCCTGCGGCCAAAGCCGTTGAACGTCTGCAGGCCAGACTGGGCAACTATTTTCAGGCAGGTGACATCCGCGTGATTCTCAGTGACGGTATTGTCTCAGATGCGGCGGCGGGTGGTGACTACATCAAGATCAACCAGGATGTGGAGTTTACTGACATTGACCTTCAGGTGCTCGAAGTGCACGAAGGCTGGGTTCATGTCGGCACAACACTTAACGGCCGCAAACAACCATGGGCGAGTTGGTTAAGTGTCGGTTCCCCGCGGGTGACTGCTTGCCAGGAAGGTCTGGCGGTGCTGATGGAGACGCTGACCTTCAGTTCGTATCCGCACCGCGCGCTGAAAGTCAGTGATCGGGTGGTAGCGGTGGATATGGCGGAGCAGGGCGCTGACTTTCTGGAGGTCTACCGGTTTTTTACAAACCGGGGTATGAGGACTGAGGAGGCGTGGAAGATAACGCAGCGGGTTTTCCGCGGCGGAACGCTGACCGGTGGGTCCGTGTTTACCAAAGATCTGTCGTATCTGCGCGGGTTTGTCGAAAACGTCAATTTTATGCGCAGCGCAATTCACTCAGGTGTTCCGGAGATTCTGCCCATGCTGTTTGTTGGCAAAGTGACCCTGGATGACATCCCAATTTTGTATCAGTATTATCTTGAAGGTACGATTGCCAAGCCCCATTATATCCCGGCAATGTTTCGCGATTTAAACGGTCTTTATGTGTGGTTCGGGTTTGCAAGTGGCATTTCTGTAATAAATATGGCGCGGGTGCAGAAGCATTTCCATGAGTTGTTCAGTGGTATGCCGAAAGTGGTTCCGCTTTATGAAAAGGTGATTGATTCTGTTGTTGATTGAGGTAACGCACGCATGAAAAGAATAGCCCTGTTTTTGCTAACCAACATAGCCATTCTACTGGTCCTGAGTCTGGTGCTGCGCCTGCTGGGTGTGGATCGGATACTCGATGAAAGTGGCAGCGGATTAAATTACAACTCACTCTTGGTTTTTTCAGCCGTGATAGGTTTTGGCGGCGCCTTTATGTCTCTGGCCATGTCCAAATGGATGGCCAAACGTTCTACCGGTGCACAGGTAATCACACAGCCACGCAATGCCACCGAGCAATGGCTGTTAACCACCGTTGCTGCACAGGCGAAGGCAGCGGGCATTGGCATGCCGGAAGTAGCGATTTTTGAGTCGCCGGAAGTCAATGCATTTGCTACGGGTGCCACACGCAACAGCTCTCTGGTTGCGGTCAGCACTGGTTTGCTGAATACCATGACAAAGCAGGAGGCTGAAGCTGTGCTGGCACATGAGGTCAGTCACGTGGCCAACGGAGATATGGTGACCTTGACCCTGATTCAGGGGGTGGTTAACACCTTTGTGATCTTCCTGTCGCGCATCATTGGTCACGTGGTTGACCGTGCTGTGTTTAAGACTGAAAGTGGACACGGTCCGGCGTTTTTTATCACCTCCATCATTGCGCAGCTGGTTCTGGGCATACTCGCGTCAATGATTGTGATGTGGTTCAGCCGTCAGCGTGAATACCGTGCAGATGCGGGTGGTGCAGCGCTGGCAGGTCGGCAAAACATGATTGCGGCGCTGGAGCGTCTCAAGAATGGTCAGCCGACGCATATGCCTGACGAGTTGGTGGCGTTTGGCATCAACAATAATGCGTCAAAACTGTTTATGTCACATCCGCCATTGGCTGAGCGTATCGAGCGTCTGCGCAACGCCCGCTGATCTTAGTCCTGATCGTCGTTGCCGTTTGCTGTGCGGTTGCTGTTTTTATCCCAGGCAGCCGCCCACGCAAACGGCGGCATCTGCCGGAACGCTTCTTTAAGCCGCTGATCCCAGCTGCGCTTGACCTCTCTCAAAAACTCGCTGCCTTCCTCGAATCGCAAAGGTGATTCAAGGCTCAGTGTGTCTGTGCGATAGACCAGAATCTCGATGGGCGGGCCAACACTCAGATTGCTGCGCATGGTTGAGTCCATGGATACCAGTGCGCACAGCGCACAGGTGTCCAGATTCAGGTCGCGGGTGAGAATGCGATCAAGGATGGGCTTGCCGTATTTGCTTTCGCCTATCTGCAGGTAAGGTGTGTCATGTGAACTGGTGATGTGATTGCCTTCAGGGTAGACCATCATAATGCGGTGTTTTTTGCCAGCAATCTGGCCGCCGATAATAAAACTGGCTTCAAACCCAATGCCGCGGCTGGCATGTTTTTCCTGTTCAGCACGGCTGATGGCACCCAGATACTCAGCCGCCTCGCTGATACTGGCAACGGTCAGCAGGCTCTCTGCGGCGCGATCTTTCATATCGCGCTTGATTCGTGCAATGGTTGCCTGCGTGGTGCCCAGATTGCCTGCAGACATAATCACAAACTGACGCTGTCCATCGACACCAAAGCGATGCATTTTGCTATAGGTGCTGACCTGATCGATACCAGCGTTGGTTCGGGAATCTGAGCAGAATACCAACCCGGCATCGACTGCGATGGCTACACAATAGGTCATAAGTTCTCTTGGCAACCGGACGGCGTCATGCTGACCGGTTCGCCCTGGGTTTAATCGTCGATAACGTCGTCTGCAGATTCGTCAAAATAATCGCCGTTGTCGCTGTCTTTCATCACCAGATCATCTTCCATCTCGTCAAACTGAAGATCACCGTACATCCGCTTCCAGTCAAGGCGTTCTTCTGTCCTTCTACGCAGATCTGTCAGACGTCGACGCTGGGAATTTTTGTCTATCGGTTCGTCATCAAACTCAGTGTCTGGCGTAAAACTACCAGCGTCAAAGAAGTCTTTTGCACCATCAGCTAACTCGTCCCACGGATGACCTTTCATATGAATACTCTCTGTTAAACCCCGATAGGAGGATTTTATGTGAGCATTTGAACCACTGCAGTAATTAACGGTGGCTCACCATCCAGCGCTCTGTTACAGGCGGGCGCAAAAGCCCGCATAACAGGCTGTGAAACGCAGGTTTTGTGCCAGACCCGGCACCACAAATATTGATGAATCCGGCCCAGCGTTCACGTTGCGAATTATGGTTATAAAAGATCAGATTGCAATAGTCTGAAAATTTTTTTTTAGCCCAGTCCCAGACGCTGAATGGCCTGTTGGCGCAACACTTTTTTGGCAATTTTGCCACTGGCAATACGTTCCAGTTGCTCAGCTTGAATATGGATGTGGCTCGGTACCTTGTAATGTGCAAGGTGCGACCTGAGAAATGTTTGCAGCTGTTCTGCGCTCACGCTTGAGCCAGGTTTTGTCATGATTGTTGCGCCAACAATTTCTCCCAGCCGTTCATCCGGTAAACCATACACAGCAGCTTCAAAGACTTCAGGATGTTCGGACAGGGCGTACTCCACTTCGGCGCAGGCCACGTTTTCACCACCGCGAATTACAATGTCCTTGGCCCTGTCTTTGATGATGACAAACCCGTGTTCGTCCAACAGACCCAGATCACCGGTATGGAACCAGCCATTTTTGATGACTGCTGCGGTATCTTGTGGGCGGTTCCAGTAACCTTTCATGACGGTCGCGCCTTTGATGCAGATTTCTCCGATCTGGCCGGCGGGCAGTTCATTGCCGTTTTCATCTTCGATACGAATCTGGGTTACAGGCTGTGTGGGCCTGCCAGTGCTTTCGGGTTTGGACAGGTAAAACGCGCCGGTAATAGTGGCGCCGATAGCATTGGTTTCTGTCAGGCCGTAACCCAGCCCGGGTTGCACTATGGGTGCGAATTTTTTCTGCATCATTGTCAGATGCCCCGGAGGTCTTGATGCGCCGCCGCTTTGCACAATGCGCAGGCTGCGCAGATCGGTCTGTTCAAAGCGCGGGGAGTTCATTACTTCCCAGGTCATTGTGGGTACGCCATGCAGAACGGATAAGCGTTCTGTTTCGATCAGTTCCAAGGCTTTTTCGGCGTTCCATTTGTACATCATCACCAATTTGCGTTGATACACAAAACTGGCCAGAAACTGAGCATGACAACCGGTCACGTGGAACAGTGGCACATTGCAAAGAATTGCCGGATCAAACTCCGGATTTTTTTCAACAAGCTCGGGACGTAGAGTTTCCGCAGCCTCTTTCACAAACACCCAGCTGAAAATTGCGTTAACAATATTGCGATGGGTCGACAACACGCCTTTGGGTGTCCCGGTCGATCCCGAGGTATACATGATTGAGGCATTGTCATCGGCGTAGACTTCAAAGGTATTGAAGTCCAGCGCAGGGCGATCTTTGTAATTGTCCAATAGTTGATAGAACCCGGGGAATTCCGCGTATCCTTGATCCGGTTTGATTGAAATAATTTTCACATTGGTCTGAGCCATGACTGGCTTCAGGGTGTTGATACGTTCCTGATCAGCGAACAATATTTTGGCGCCGCTATCCTGCAGACCAAAGACCAACTCATTGCTTTGCCACCAGGAGTTCATCGGCACAACAACTGCACCAATCATGGTGATGGCCATAAACGCCAGGCACCATTCCGGATAGTTGCGAGAGCAAATGGCTACGCGGTCACCCTTTTGTATCTGATAGTGTTCAATTAATACCAGGGACATGCGTTCTGCGATTTCAAGCGTCTGACGAAAGCTGTAGCGCTCCTGCTCATAAACCAGAAAATCCCGGTCAGCAGCCTGCAGACCAATGCGGTAGACCTCACGAAGATTTTCAGGAATACGTTCAAACACCACCTGGTCGACACCATCAATGGACATTTTGGTGACTGCTAAAGGTGAGCCTGGTGCCTTTAACTTGATAACAATATCTCTGAGCTTGCTCAGATCCTGCTCAATTTGTTGCGCTGTTAACATGTCTGCTCACTCATTACGTATTTCAAATGTTACTTTGCCCATGACTTTCCGGTCACGGAACACACTGAATGCGGCAACGTAATCTTCAAAAGCAAATGACTCGGTCACGATAGGTTTGATCTTGCCGGCGGTGTACATGTCAAACAATTCCTGGAAGTTGCGCTCATACTCGTCCGGCTCCTCCTTGCGGAAACGACCCAGGAACACACCCACCATAGAACTGCCTTTGAGCAATGCCAGATTGGCAGGATACGAAGGGATGCGACCACTGGTAAACCCGACAACCAGCAGACGACCATTCCAGGCGATGCTACGGGTGGACTGATCAAAAAGATCGCCGCCCACCGGATCGTAGATAACATCTGCACCGCGGTCGTTGGTTAGCGCTTTGACCTTTTCCTTAAGATCACCATCACCATAGTTCAGTAATTCATCGGGCCCGGCCTGTTTTACAAACGCCAGCTTTTCATCGCTGCTTGCGGCAGCAATGACCCGCGCGCCCATCAGTTTGCCAAGTTCCACCGCAGCCATGCCAACCCCGCCGCTGGCACCCAGCACTAACAGTGTTTCGCCTGGCTTCAGTAGGGCGCGCTGCTTGAGGGCGTGATAAGACGTGGTATAGACCATGGCAAATCCGGCGGCGGTTTTAAAATCCATGCTGTCCGGTATCTTTCGCAACCCGGCTGCCGTGCAGCGGACTTGTTCTGCCATGCCGCCAATTGCAGGCGTTGCCATCACCCGGTCACCAAGCTCAAAGCCGCTGATACCTTGACCGAGCTTGATAATCACTCCGCCAACCTCAGATCCTGGTGAAAATGGCATGGGAGGCTGGAATTGATACTTACCCTGAATTTGCAGCGTGTCGGGGAAGTTCAGTGATGCCGCATAGACCTGAACAATCGCCTCGCCAGCGCCGGGTTCAAGATCAGCCACTTCTTCGATGACCAGATTCTCTGGGGGGCCATAAGATTTGCATAACAAGGCTTTCATCAGGTACTCCCTTGCATAGTGGTAAAGAGTTGTTTCAGCCTTGCATGAGGTCGGCTGGCAATCACAGGCGCAGATTCAAACATGTTTGCGCTGGACAGACAACCTGTGCAGCCGTGCCGTATAATGCCGGCCGATCGGGTCACCGCAGGTGGCACAACAATTATCCGGGACAGGCTTATCACCATGGCTGCTGAACAGCTGCGCAGACAATTGCTGAAAGACACAGGCATCACCTGCTGGTTCCCCAGATCACCGCTGCCGGGTGCGGCGCCTTCGCACCGGGTATGTGTTGAACTCGCGGAGACGGCCGCACCTGACCCCGTATCTGTCCCCGCACCTGGCCCCGCGTCACCGCCTGTCATGATGCCCAGCCAGCCACCGTCGCCGCAGCGTTCGGCTGCGCAGGTGCTGAATACGGTGTTGGCGCCAGCGCCGGTGCTTGTGTCAGAGATTCAGGTGGCTGCTGTTCAACCGGCGAATGTCCAGCAGCCGGTGGTAACGGATATTGCCGCGCCCTTTGGATTCAGCTGGTTTGTGATCGACAAGCGACTGTCTGTACTGGCAATGTTGCCGCCCGGCGCGTCCCGGTTGTCAGGTAGTTGTCGATTAATGCTGGAACGTATGTTGGGCGCCTTGCATACGCCTTGGCAGTCCATGGCGCTGGAGGAGCAAAGTTTTCATTGGCCCTTTGCAGAGATGCCCGAATTGGCGGCTCATGCAAATGCCGCAAAGCAAGCGGTTGACGGATTTATCGCCAGACGACTGCGTGTGCGCCCAAGTGCGATGTTGCTGGTGCTCAGTGATGAGTTGCCGTGGTTTCTCAGACATACCGGTGTAGTCCATGCTGAAGAAGGTGCTGGCCAGTTGCTGATTCACAGACACTTTGAATTCGCGATGTTATGTACTCACTCGCTGCACGCCATGGAGCAGGATGCCGGCCTGAAGCGGGCGGCCTGGCAATCCATGCAGTTGCTGCGTGAGCGACTTGGCAGAAGCTGACGATGATATTCCAGACCATGACAGATCCAGGCCAAGTCATCTGCCGTCGTATGCGGCCCAGTGATCTTGATCAGGTTGTGACCAACGAGGAAATTTCCTATCCCAATCCCTGGAGCCGGCGCATTTTTCTGGATTGCCTGCGTAGCGGCTATGAGTGCTGGGTACTGGCCACACGGGATCGCATTCTGGCACATGGCGTGTTGAGCGCGGCGGTTGGCGAAAGCCATCTGTTGACCCTGTGTGTTCACCCGGATGCAAGGCGCAAAGCCTACGGTCGGCGTATGCTCAGGCATTTGATGAAAGAAGCGCGGCGACTGGGAGCGGATACCTGTTTTCTGGAGGTGCGTCCCTCAAACGAAGCGGCCCGATCGCTGTATTACAGTATGGGATTTGTGCAGGTGGGAGAACGAAGGGCGTACTATCCGGCTGATATGGGAAGCACCCTGCGGGAAGACGCTCTGATACTATCGTGTGCATTGATGTGATCGGAAACCGGAGACAGTGTGGGCAATCTGACTAAAGTTATGACAAGCCAGCAGCAGAGTCTTGTGCGCGTGCCTGCTTTTGTGGCGATTTGTGTGATGTTTTTTGTGGCATTGATGCCGGCTCATAGGGTATCCGCGCAACAAGTGTCCTCTCAGCAACTGCCACAACTGACCGATGCACAGGCGGCATGGATTGCTGACCTGATTTTTGCGAATGAATGCAATCGCCAGATCAGCTGCCTGACAAGCTGGAACGTAGGAGAGGATTTTCCATCACTGGGTATCGGTCATTTCATCTGGTACAGAGAAGGTCAGCAGGAGCGTTTTGTTGAAAGTTTTCCGGACCTGCTTGCGTACTACGTAGCCCGTGGGGTGGACCTGCCGTCGTGGTTATCCGGGCAGGCCGGCTGGAATTCACCCTGGGCAACCCGTGAAGAATTTAATGCTGAACTTGATGCGCCGCGCATGCGCGAATTCCGTGAGTTTCTGCTGGAGACCCAAGCCATTCAGGCCGAGTTTATTGTCCGGCGCCTGCAACAAAGTCTGCCGCTCATCAGCGCTGCCAGTGACTCCCCCGAGCAGATCAGTGAACTGTTTTATGAGGTGGCCAATACCGCTGTGCCACAAGGCATGTACGCCCTGATAGACTATGTGAACTTCAAGGGTGAAGGCACCGCCACCAGTGAACGTTATCAGGGTGAGGGCTGGGGACTTCTGCAGGTGCTTGAGAGCATTCTGCAGTCCAGAGGTGATCAGCCTTTGCTGGATCAGTTTGCCGGCGCAGCCCGCGACGTATTGGCCCGGCGCATTGCCAATGCGCCGCCGGAGCGAGGCGAAGAACGTTGGCGGCAGGGTTGGAATAACCGCACACTTACCTATCAGCAGGCAGACTCGCAGCAGGCAGACACACAATGAACTACGAACGACCCGGTATCCGGCGCATGGAAGGTTATACTTTTGGTGAGCAGCCTGCCCAGACACAAGTGATTAAACTGAATACCAATGAAAATCCTTACCCTGCCACGGCAGCCGTGGCGGCGGTGTTGAGTACTCTCAAGGTAGAGGATCTCCGCCGTTATCCGCAGCCCTATGCCAATGGCTTCCGCGATGCCGCCGCTCAGTTTCACAGGGTAGGGCGCGATAACATCATGGCGACCAATGGTGGCGACGAATTGCTCAGACTGGCGATTACCACGTTTGTCGACGCCGGGCAGATTCTGGGTATGGCGGAACCGAGTTACTCCCTGTATCCGGTACTGGCCGCGGTGCAAGGTTGTAAAGTCGCGCGTATTCCGCTGAAAGATGACTGGTCGTTGCCGCAGGATTTTGCAGCGCGTCTGAATGCAGAAGGCGCAAAACTGGCATTTGTAGTCAACCCTCACGCTCCGTCTGGCAAAATCATGCCAGTGGCTCAGCTGAGACAACTTGCTGCCGAGTTCAAAGGCGTGCTGGTGATTGATGAGGCGTATGTAGACTTTGTAGATCCCGAGCTCGCCCACAATGCAGTGCCGTTGATTCATGAGTTCGACAACGTCATGCTGCTGAGAACCCTCAGTAAGGGATATTCACTGGCCGGACTGCGATTCGCTTACGCTATTGCACCGGCATCCCTTCTGGAGCCTATGCTGTACAAGACCCGTGACAGTTATAACACCGACTTTTTATCACAACAGTTGGCGCAGGCCGCGATTGAGTCCAGTGATCAGGCCGCCAGCAGTTGGGCGTTGGTGCGCAGCGAGCGAGCCAGGCTCACACTTGCGTTAGCTAAGTTGGGATTTGCAGTGATGCCCAGTCAAAGTAACTTTGTGCTGGCATCCGTTCCTGCACAAGGTACTGCCGCAGACAATGATCAGTTGGCCCTGCGTTTGTACCAACAGCTGAAGGATGATGGCATTCTGGTGCGCTATTTTGATCAGGCCCGGTTGCGAGACAAGCTGCGTATCACCGTGGGTACTGAGGGCCAGAACAGCCGGTTGCTGGATTGCCTTGCTCACTATCTGCAGGCGCAAAAACTCTGAGATCAGGTGAAATCGCGCTGCGTGAGGGATTCGCATGATTGATGATGTGTTTTATCCAGGCACGTCTGACACCCCGGAAAAGCCTGCGCGTCAAACGCCCTGTCCTCGCTGTAAGCAGCCTATGCGCCGTATTGTCGGCAAAATGGGACCGTTCTGGGGATGCACAGCGTATCCGGCCTGTGATGAGCGTTTGTATGATGTCGATGGCAAGCCCTCTGTTACGCCCGATGAGCGCTTCCGTTGTCCGGTTTGCACTCGGCCACTGGTCAGAGCGGATGGCAACTACTGGTACTGTACCGGTTACAACAAGGGGTGTAAGGTCACTCTGGCAGATCAGGATGGGCAGCCGGCCAAGGCGTGGCGCTGTCCTACCTGCGGCCATCTGCTAAAACAACGAAAAGGCAAAAGTGGCGTTTTCTGGGGTTGTTCGCAATATCCACTGTGTACTGTGAGTTTTGCTGATCAGGATGGCCAGCCAAGGTTTTTAAAACAGTCGTCGACCTTGAAAAAATCAACTGACACTCACCATGATAATCAAGCGTGATAGTTCAAAAAAAATCAGCCAGCCGGGAAGATCAGCAGTGAGTAATTCTGAAAAGACAAACAAAGAGCGGCCCAAGCGGCGAAGAATTCCTTTTCTGATCAGGGCGACGTTTGCAGGTCTGGCAATCGCGCTGACGTCTCTGTGGGCGTTGACAGTTTCTTACGACATATCCCGAGAGGAGCTGCTTGGTTTTCTGCTTGGCAGCGTGTTATTGCTGCTCGGAGTGCTATTGACCGCTGCGTTGTTGGTAAGCGTCATTAAACTTGCGGCATGGCTGATTTCCAGACTAAAAAAACCTGCTGCAGAAGATGAAACGCAACAGGATTAAAGGCCGTTGCAGGCTCAGGCCGCCATCAGTGCGGTCAACACCAGATAGCCGGTGAACCACCAGCGCCCATCTTCCCTGATCAGTTTGATGGTGACATTAGCCTCGCCGTTCGAAAACCGGGCAGTGAATTCATAAAGAGCAGGGACAATACTGCAAAGATATCTGCGTTACATCTATTCTCCCGGGACTAAATTTGCAGTCATTGCCGTACAAAATTGCGGCTCTGATTATGGAGCGGAAAATCGTAGTAAAAACATAGAGAAAACGCTCGAAATTGCAGTTGCCTGTTAAGCGCAGGGTGTTTTACGCACATTGATGACAGACCTGTCAATCAATTGCATTAAAACTTTCGACACAGCCGCAAAGCTCGTAAAAAATCATATGTTATTGAAATATATGGATAATATACTTGTACAAAAAATGATCAATCTGGCTCAACGCGCCATCCTGCAAGCATTTTTTGATGTTGTAAGCAACTTATCCACTGAGTTATCCACAGATTCTGTGGACAACAAAAACCATAAAAAAAAAGCAATAATTTCACCGGAGTCAATCGGTCTTTCGACTATTTTTGCGTATTTTTTTTCAGACTGGCAGTTGCTTTGTCAGTGTGAATTACTGACACATTACTGTCATTGAATTGTTACCAGGATGCCCATGTCGTGAGTTTTGCCACCGGATTTCTGCTGGTGGAAAATCAAGACTAGTGATATTGTACTTTTACACGATTTTAAAGGGTCTGACGCATTATGGTTGAACTCGCCGGTAACATCCCTTTTCTTTGGCGCCTCAGTCCCGAATCCAGCGAAGGATTTTGCATGGTGTCGATGGTTGTTCCTTTTGAGTCCGAAGATGAGGAAGAGGAGTCCCGCGATCTGACCATCGAAACCAGCGTTGTGAGTTTTTGCTCGGACAGTAGTCGTTCCGAGCGCGAAGAAATGTTGGAGTGGAATCAGGACGACATGAGCCTGTTTCTGAAACTGGTTACTTTTCACCAACAGGGTGCCAACGCCCCTGCACTCGAATCTGTCCGGGTTGATCTGACTGATCCCGAAATCATCGATATTATCCATGTGGTAGCGGCTGCCGGATTCGGAACAGCCTATGCCTCGGAAGGTATCGTGCAGAATTCAGTTGGGCGTTACCCGCCGCATGTATGCGATCTGGGCAGCTTTGCCGCGCTCAACACCGTCGATGGTTTCAAGCGCTGTGTTGTGGTCGATATGGACAGTGAGGACGTTGTTGTTGTGTTGCAGGATGATATCGATGTGGTGTCAATCGGCGAATACGACAAACTTGATCGTCACGACTTGCTGATGGTGAAGCAGACCGATCTGCTGCATCCGGATTTTGCATCTGTGCTGGTCCGCCCACCGCACGCCACATTACACTGATCAGACTTGCTGGAAGCCGCACTTGTTTTGCCCCGCGTTTTGCTGTTTAGTAAAGATAGGTTTTTCCCACTTGACACAACAACAAAACAGGGGGCGGCTTGTGTTTTTCGTGCAAGTATCAATAAGGTCAATAGCTTACAGCTTTGGTGGCAGGCGTCTTCTGACGATAGCTGCCTTGGCGACGTGCTGTCTGGCTGTTGCCTGTTCTCCCTCGGGGCCTGCCGGCATCGGCGATAATCAACCCCCGGTTGATCCCGGTGCACCTGTCCATGGCGGGCATCTGCGTGTTGCCTTGGAGGGCGAGACGAATAACTGGTTGCCCGGTCGGGGTAATCACGTTGCTCCAGCCGCACTGACAGTAGCGATGGCTCTGTTTGATCCTCTTGTCCGCCTTGATCATCAAGGGCGCTTTCAGCCATATCTCGCAGAATCACTGGTCCCCAATAACACCTTTGATCAATGGACACTGACCTTGCGGCCAGGCGTGGTTTTTCATGACGGTACCCCGCTGAATGCGGAGGCCATCAAGTGGAACTTTGATAACCTGCACAAACGCCAGGGGTCTGTGACATTTGGTTCCATCCGTGATGTTGAGCGGGTTGAAGTTATCGATGAACTGAGCGTGGTTTATTTTCTGAGCAAAGGGATTTTGCCGTTTCCGGATATGCTGACGCGAGCAGTTGGCTGGCCAGTCTCGCCGACTGCTGTGCAACGATATGGTGATGAAGCGGGTTTATATCCGGTGGGAACCGGTCCGTTTGAACTGGTGAGTTGGCGGCGTGACGATGCGCTTGAGCTCAAACGCAATGAACGTTACTGGCGAGAAGGTTTACCCTACCTTGACAGGATCACCTTCCGTCCTTTGCCCGATGAGGATGCGCGGTTAGCGAGCCTGATTTCTGACGATATGGATGTGATCCAGACCTTGCGCCAGCACATTGTTGCGCGACTGCGGGGAATGTCTGGAATCCATCTATACGAGCAGATTGGCAATAGCAGTGGCAGTGCCATCTTTAATGCTCAGCGTCCCCCGGTTGACGATGTGCGGATACGCCAGGCGCTGGCATGGTCGCTGGATCCGGAGGTATTGATTGAAGTGCTTGGCGGGCGCGGTATTTCGCCGGTACAGACTCAGTACTTCAATGAAAACAATGTCTGGTATTCCCCCGCGGCGGCTGCAGCCTGGCCGCAACGTGATCAGGCCAAAGCGCGCGATCTGTTGCAGCAATACATCAATGACCCTCAGCGTTCTGATGGAAAAGCCATCGGTGAAGCTGTCTCCATTGAACTGATGTGTCTGCCGGAGCAAAGCCTCATTGATCTCGCACAGATGTATCAGGCGTTGTGGGCGGCGGTTGGTTTTGAGGTGCGTCTGCGTCAGGTGGAACAGGCGACACAGATTCAAAGTGCCATCAGTGGCGATTACATGGTGACTTGTTGGCGCTCCAGCAATGAGCAGGATCCCTACATTATTTTCACCAATGATTTTGGACCGGTGGATGCCCAGCCTCTGAACTACACCAACTTTACTCACCCCATTATCCAGCAGAATCTTGAAATTCTGCAGCTTGCTCCCGAGTTTGAGGTGCGTTACGCGGCCGTTGAACAGATTATGTTATTGCTGGCTGAGCAGGTGCCCAATACCTGGACCGGTTCGACGCCGGCGGCAGTGGCGGCCAACCCAAGGGTCAGAAACATCAGGGATTGGACCTTTCCGGATGGTCGCCTCGGTGACGGCATGCCGGTTGCGCAGGTGAGCTGGGCTCAGGTCTGGATGCTTGATGATGCCGCGCTGGCCGCCGAGCGTGCCGGCCAGAGCACGGACAACTGAACATGATGATGTTGTTGCGAAAGCTGCCCTGGCTGATGGGTACGTTGCTGGCGGTTTCGTTTTTTACATTTATGTTGGTGGGGCTGCTGCCCGGCGATCCTGCAGTGCTGATTCTGGGTGCGGGTGTTTCACCCGAAGCCATTGCTGCACTCAGGCTGGAGATGGGCCTTGACCGTCCTTTGCTGATTCGTTACCTCGATTGGCTGGGCAGTGCCTTGACCGGGGATCTTGGCAGATCGCCGATGACCGGTGAGCTGGTGATGGATGCCATTCTGGAGCGCCTGCCAGTCACGGTGCAACTCGGATTGATGGCGATTGTCATTGCACTGGTGATGGCGATTCCGTTGGCCATGGTGTCAGCATCGTTTGCCGGATCAAAGCTCGACAGAGTGATCAGCGGCATCGGTTTTGCGCTGATGTCTGTGCCCGGATTTATGATGGCCATTTTTCTGATTCTGATTTTTGCGGTAACACTGGGCTGGTTTCCTGCAACCGGCTGGATTCCCTTTTCGGTCTCTCCGCTGGATAACCTGCGTAATGCGCTGTTGCCGGCGTTGTCGCTGGCCATGATTGAATTGGCTTTGTACCTGCGTCTGTTGCGCACTGATCTGATTGACACTCTTCAGCAGGATTACATTACGCTGGCGCGCGCCAAGGGAATGCCATCGTGGCGCATTCTTACCCGTCATGCCTTGCGGCCATCGTCATTTTCGCTGCTCACGGTGGTGGGCTTGCAACTGGGCGGGGTGATCAGTGGAGCGATTATTGTTGAAGAAATTTTTGCGTTGCCCGGCGTTGGGCGTTTGTTGTACCAGTCCATCTTGCAGCGCGATCTGTTGATGGTGCAAGGCATCGTGTTGTTCATCGCCACCGCGTATGTGCTGGTGAATTTTATTGTGGATCTGTGTTATTCCCTGCTGGACCCGAGGGTGCGGTATGCCGGCTAAAAAACACCCAAAAATTGAAAGCAGGGCACAGAAATTTGCGCGGGCGCTGCAGCAGGTATTTGGTCGCGGCTTCGGACCGGGTTTCTGGCTGGCGGTGTTCTGGTTGGTGATTGTGGCCTTCTGCGCCATTTTTGCTGATTGGCTTCCGCTGCGTGATCCGCTTGATCCGGTGATTGCCAATCGTCTGAATGGCCCGCTCTCCGGGAGCCTGTTGGGTGCTGATGGCCTCGGTCGCGACATCTTTTCACGGCTGGTGCATGGCGCCCGCGTCTCGGTCGTGATTGGTCTGACTGCTGTCAGTATTGGCATGATTGTTGGTGGTGCGTCGGGCATTATCGCCGGCTACTTCCGCGGGCATTTTGAGCGGGCGCTGATGGCTGTGCTTGACGTAATTCTGGCGTTCCCATGGCTAGTGCTGTTATTGGCGTTGGTAGCGTTTATCGGACAGAGCCTGTTTGCTATCTCTGTTGCAATCGGTTTTCTGTGGATACCGGCGTACGCACGTGTGGCGCGGGCCAATACCTTGTCAGTGGTGCAGCGTGAGTACGTGTTGGCTGCCAAGGCCATGGGCGCCAGTACAAGCAGAATTCTGCTCAGGGAAGTGTTGCCCAATGTTATTTTTCCGCTGCTCGCCTACGGGCTTGTTGCCATGGGGTTGGTGATTATTGTCGAGAGTGCGCTGGCCTTTCTGGGCTTGAGTGTTGAGGCGCCGCAGCCAACCTGGGGCGGCATGATCTCAGAAGGCAAACGCCATCTTGCCACGGCTGTCCACGTTGCCCTGATTCCTTCGATCACCATGTTTGTAACCGTGTTGTCACTTAACTTTGTTGGGGATCGGGTGCGCAGCCGTTTTGATGTGAAGGAGTCGAATCTGTGACGCCGGCTGAACACAAAGAGCAACCGTTGCTGCTGGATGTCCGCAACCTGACCATCCGCCTGAACAGTGCGGTAGGTCTGGTGCATGCCGTAGAAGATGTCTCATTTGTGTTGCGGGAAGGTCAGACCTTGGGCATTGTCGGAGAATCCGGATCTGGCAAAAGTGTGATGGCGCGCTCACTGATGAATCTGTTGCCGCGGCGCTCAGTCACACAGCGTCAGGGTAGCGTGGTGTTATCCGGCCGCAAAATCTCCGCACTCAGCGAGCGTGACCTGCAGAAGCTGCGCGGTGCGCAGGTCGCCATGATTTTTCAGGACCCGATGACGGCGCTGAATCCTGTGCTGACGATTTGTGTGCAGGTGTCTGAACCGCTTCAGCAGCATCTCGGGCTGAGTAAATCGGCCGCCCGCCAACGGGCAATAGAGTTGTTGGATGCCGTGGGTATCCCGGATGCTGCCAGTCGTGTTGATCAGTATCCGCATCAGTTGTCAGGCGGTATGCGTCAACGTGTAGTGATTGCCATCGCGCTAGCGTGTGATCCGGCGTTATTGATCGCAGACGAACCCACCACTGCACTCGATGTCACCGTCCAGAAACAAATACTCGATCTGCTGTCCCGGCTGCAAACGCAACGGCGTATGGGCATGTTGCTGATCACCCATGACCTGGGAGTGGTGGCCAGCCGCGCTGACATCATTGCCGTCATGTATGCCGGAAGGCTTGTGGAACTGGCACCGGCGGCTACGTTGTTCAGTGCCATGAGACATCCCTATACCGAGGCGTTGTTTAATTCCATCCCCCGCATAACTGATCCCTCGCATACCCGTCTTCAGGCGATTCCCGGGCGTCCACCACAATTGCATAATCCCGCACCTGGCTGTGCTTTTGCCCCGCGCTGCCAATATGCGCAGCAGCGTTGTCATCGCGAGACTCCGCCTGTAGTGCTGTCTGAACCGTCTGTGTCGTCCGTTGTGCCGGTCGGTCATACAGAACATGTGCACGCCTGCTTTTTTCCGGTAACCCGGCCAGTAGCAGGAGGGGCAAATTGATGAAAGACAAACCTGGTCAGATTACCCCCTTGCAGTTGCGTGAGCGCGATGACATAGTGTTGCGAATCGAGCATCTGTTTGTCAATTTCAGAGTGGGAAAGCAGACCGTGCAGGCGGTCTCTGACCTCAGTCTCGATGTGGCGCGTGGCGAAACCCTGGGCCTGGTCGGGGAGTCCGGATGTGGTAAGTCGACTGTGGGGCGCGCCATTATGCAACTGCCGCCGCCCACGTCCGGAAAAGTTTTATTCAAGGGGCAGGATCTATGCCTGTTATCCGGCGAATCCTTGCGGCAGACCCGGACAGCGTTGCAGATGATCTTTCAGGATCCCATTTCGTCGCTGAATCCGCGGCGCAAGGTCAGGGATATCGTGGCGGAAGGTCTGCAGATTTGGGGTCGGCCCGGCCAGCAGGCCCGCGTGCGCGAAGTGATGGAGGCTGTAGGACTTGATCCTGATGCGGTTGCCGACCGACGCCCGCACCAGTTCTCCGGCGGACAGTGCCAGCGCATCTGTATTGCCCGCTCTCTGGCGCTCGACCCCGATGTGTTGATTTGTGATGAGCCGGTTTCAGCGCTGGATGTATCGGTACAGGCGCAGATTCTCAATCTGCTCGAGGATATGAAACAGCGCTACCAGCTCACCATGGTGTTTGTGGCCCATAATCTGGCAGTGGTCAGGAATGTGAGTGACCGTGTGGCGGTGATGTATCTGGGCAAGTTATGCGAAATTGGCGATACGGAGTCTGTGTATACCCGTCCAGCTCACCCGTACACACGTGCCTTGTTGGCGTCGATACCCGATATGAATCCGTTATCGCGTCATCAAAAGGACGGCTTGCCCTTATTGCAGGGTGATTTGCCATCGCCAGCCAATCCGCCGTCGGGCTGTCGGTTCAGAACTCGTTGCCCGAACGCACAGCCACTGTGTGCAGAAAGAGAGCCGCTGATGCAGACCGTGCGACAAACCGAGCATAACGAACTGCAATCTAAGGCCACCGACGTGGTATCAGACCACTTTGTTGCTTGTCACTTTCCCCTGAATGGATAACAACAGGTCAGTTCTGAGGAGTAGTAGGTGACTGATAGTCCCGAATATCAATCAGCCGGTAGTCGGGCACCATGATATGAGTTTCATTATCCTCAGGGATAAGCGTTGAGGGCGCCTTGGCATCAGGTCCGGCAGCAAACATGAACTTACCTGACATCAGGATGTTGGCGCGATCGATCACACCCCAGTCAACGGAATACCATGCTGATGCAGGCAGAGCTGGAAGAGGCCATATAAAAACCCGGTTGGGCGAAGGGTCATAGCGGAACTGCACATCAATGACGTTGTCTTCAGCGGTTTTTACCACCAGTTTCACCAAAGCAACCTGGTCGGTGAAACGCAATATGAGGGAATCCGGCAACGCCGCCAGCACTTCATCATGATCAGGCAGGTGCTCAACTTCTACAGTACCCGTGTAGCGATACGTGTGTGTTGAGTGTTGAGCAGACACAGTGATGCTCAACAGCGCGCACAAGATTGTTATAACCACGGAGGCTGAGATTTTTTGTGTGTTATACGTGCCAGTCATCTGTTCAAAGCGTCCTGAGTAATTTAGTGGTTGGCCAAGCTGTTTTTTGTTTGTCTTTATAACATGTGTGCCTGTTGGCTGGCATGTCTGATCAGCCGCTTTTCTGAGGCCGCGAAACTGTTTTTAAATAATCCGTCAGACATTTGCATAAATCAGCAAGACGATGTGAATCGATTCATGATTCAATAGGTCGTTTTCCCGTAATAACAACAACCAGGAGGTGTCCCGTGAGGATGCTACTTTCTACCCGACTGATCGCCGCCATGGCTCTTGCCCTGCCTTTTAGCGTGTCTGCACAGACGTCCGCTGAAGGCGTAACTTTCCACAAAGACATTGAACCCATTCTGCAGCGTGCCTGCCAGACCTGCCACAGACCGGCCGGTGTTGCGCCGATGTCGTTGGTAACATACGACGAAGTAGTTCCGTATGCAGGCCTGGTTGAATACCGTACGCACTTGCGTGACCGTGCAGGCGCCATGCCGCCATGGTATGCCGAGAAAGATGTAGGTATTCAGGATTACAAACAAGATCCCTCGCTGAGTGATGAAGAACTGGCCAAAATTTCCCAGTGGGCTCGCGGTGGCGTACCACGCGGTAACCCGGCTGATGCACCGACTCCCCTGGTGTTTCAGGATGGCGGAGTCTGGGCAGCGGGCGAGCCTGACCTGATTATCAGAACTGAAGATATATTTGTAGAAGGTGGTGCTCCGGATTGGTGGGGTGATATTCCTCACGTACCCACCGGGATGACCGAAGACCGCTATGTAAAATCGGTTGAAATCCGTGAAGTTAATGATCGGGACATGAGTGCAGCGGGTGGCACAGTCGGTGGTCGTAACATCGTTCACCACATGATCTGGAGCACCCAGGTATTCAACGAAGATGGCACGTCTGACGGTATTCAGGTTTCCTGGCCGGTACATGAAATCGCCCGTAACCCGGATATTTTTGATGAGGACGGTGGACGCTTGTTGCGTGCCAACTCCTACCTCGTCTCCAACTCTGTGCATTTGCACTCCACGGGTGTCGATACCACAGGTCATCTGGAAATCGGTTTCCGTTTCCACCCGGTAGGTTATGAGCCAAAGTACCGCCCTGCTGTATTTGGTCTGGGTAATGGTGTTGATATTTCCATCACCGGAAATAAAGACAAGCAAGAACTTCATGCTTACGCGGTGATGACTCAGCCCACAAAAATTGTGACTTTCGAGCCGCACCTGCACGCCCCGGGCGAGCGTATGTGTCTGGAAGCCATCTGGGGTTACACCGTTGAAACGCTGTCGTGTGTCGGTTACGACCACAACTGGGTTCGCGGATACACCTTTGGCGAGGACTCTGCTCCGCTGCTGCCAACAGGCACTGTGCTGCACATCGTTGGCTACATGAACAATACCGAGACTAACCCCAACGTACCGGATTCACGCAACTGGCAGGGCTCGGGCAACCGTTCTGTGACCAACATGTTTATCGATCTGGGTATGCGCGTGGCGATGACTGAAGATCAGTTCCTCCAGGAAATGGCCGATCGACGCCGCAAGCTTGACCTTGGCCCGAATGATCACGTGATTGGCTGCCCGCTGTGTCTGGCACCACTGGTTGCGCCGGTCGATCTGACTGACGAAGACAAGGAATCAATGACCGAAGCACAGATTAACTATCTGACGCTCACGGATGAAGAAAAACAGAAATTGGGCCGCGCTCCGGTGATGGTCAGCCAGTCCGAGGGAGAGTAAGCAATGTTTGGAAGTTTTAAACAACGTTGTTCGGTTGCAGCCGTAACTGTTCTGAGTATCGCGCTGGTATGGTCGGGGTCAGCAATGGCCCAGACTTACCACAGCGGTCAGCATATCGAGCCCGCTTATGAAGGTTGGGAGCAAAATCCTGATGGTACTTACAATTTTCTGTTTGGGTACCACAATGAAAACTGGGAAGAAGAACTGAATATTCCTGTGGGAGAAAACAACTTTTTTTCCCCGGGTGAAGCAGATCGCGCCCAACCCACCCGTTTCCTGCCACGCCGTAACCGCTTCACCTTTAAGGTTCAGGTGCCGGCTGACTGGGGTGATAAGGAATTGGCATGGACAGTGCGTTCACCCAATGGTGAAACCCGTGTAGCGTACGCAACACTTGCTAAAGACTACGTGGTCGACAGCGTTGTTATCGCGTCCGAAACCGGTTCCTTGGGTGCTGGTACCAGTACACCCGAGTCACGCGCCAACACACCACCTGTGGTTACCATCATGGGTGACAACGTGCGAAATGCTCGTGTAGGTGAGCCACTGCTGATCAGAGCCCAGGTACAGGACGACGGATTGCCCAAGCCGCGTGGTGATGCTACGGCCGCAGCGTTCGGCGCGACAGGCACAGGTGCTGCTGCTGAATTGCGCCGTTTCCAGCGTCCACCCGCGCGTATCACTGTGGGAAAAACCAATGGTTTGTTCCTGTCGTGGAATGTGTACCGTGGCGAGGGCAATGCAGAGTTTTTCCCGCCGCAGTCCAAGCCTTGGGAAGACACCCGTGCCAGTGCCAACTCACCCTGGGGTGCTTATTGGACACCACCGCCCATTCCGGCTGATGGTATCTATGAAACCACTGTGACTTTCGACGAGCCTGGAACTTACATTCTGTGGGGTCGTGCGGACGACGGTGGTCTGTACCATGATCAGTACATCACAGTTAATGTGAATCCGTGATCCATAAAGATAGTCCGCAACGTATATTGGGCGTTGTGGTAATCATGTAGCAGGATTCAGCTTCCGGCTACATGGTTTTTGGCCCTGACCTCAGGCTGATCAAACGATCAGAGTGGCGTCAGGGCCATTTTTATTATGCATCTGACCCATGCTTGCTTTGCTCTCTAGGCTCAACTATCTTGAGCGCTTAACCTAAAGACAAGAGCCGAACTTATGGCTTGGATGCACTCTGCAAGCAGCTATCTGGCAATATCCCAATTGCTATTCCTCGCCTGCCTGTATCTGGTGTATTTCCCAGGTAAGCGGCTCGCTCACCTGATTGCTTTGTTCTGTTTCTGCCTGACCGCCTATATTCTTTCTCGCCAGCCAGATATTGGTCTTCCAGGGTTGGATACGGTTCTGGGCATGATTGCTGTCATGGCGCCAGCAGTTTTATGGGTAATCGCCCGCTATATGTTCGAAGACAATCCCGATATCAATAAAGGCATCTGGGGGTTGATTGTGTCGTATCTGCTGCTGCGTGCGATTGGACTATGGTTTTATGATGGTAGCCAGGCGCGCGACAGTCTGTTTTTTCTGGTGTTTTTTTATATCCCTCAGCTGATCATGATGCTGCTGGCTTGTCATGTTGTTTATATGGCCTGCCGTGGACGGGATTCAGATCTGGTGGAGTTGCGCAGGCAACTGCGGATGCCCTTTGCAATTGGCATGGGTAGCATTGTTGGTCTGATAATTGGTTCAGGTTTTTTCTGGCTTGGAAGCCCGCAATTGGACACCTTGTACTTTTTTGTGATCTTTCTGCTGATCCTGTTTATCAATCTGGGGATGTTCCAGATTCACAAGGACACACCACAGCTGATTCATATGGCGGGTGAATAGCCTGCGCCCGGGCTGACGCCCGCCAGTCCTTCCGGGTCCGAAGGCCAGCTGCAAGACGATCAGTCCGTGGGTGCATCTCCGGTGTCGCGCCAGGATCAGTTGTTGATCGATCGCGTGCTCAAAGCCATGCAACAGGAGCGTTTGTATGCAGAGCCGGGATTGACCATTGGCGACCTCGCGGTCAAGGTGTCTGTTCAGGAATACCGGTTGCGTAAACTCATCAACCAGTCCTTGCATTACCGCAATTTTAATCAGTTTCTGAATCAATATCGCATTGAGGAAGCAGCGCGCCGCCTGCAAGATCCGCACGAGCAGCATATTCCGATTTCAAGTATTGCCCTTGATGTAGGATATGCATCGTTGTCATCGTTTAATAAAGCATTTAAAGACACCTATCAGGTCACACCATCGGTTTACCGCTCGGGACAGTCGGAGTAAAATCCGGCTATAACAAGACCGTCCCCCCGGGTGCGTTGCCACACACGTCCCCATCACCCAACGACATTAGAAGTTAACCGGCCTGCTGCCGCAACGGACACTATGACTGTAGATACTCCTGCTTTGAAATCCTGGCGCCGCCTGGCGGTGATTACGATCTGTGCTGTGTACTTTCTGATCCTGGTCGGCGCATCGGTGCGTGCATCAGGTGCTGGCATGGGCTGCCCCGACTGGCCGACGTGTTTCGGCCGTTTGATTCCTCCGTTCAGCGAAGCGCAACTGCCCGCTAACTATCAGGAAGTTTATGCCGACCGTGGTTATGCGGAGACGCGGTTTAATCCAGTAAAAACCTGGACTGAATTCCTCAATCGCCTGTTAGGTGTCAGCATTGGATTGCTGATTCTGGCGACGGCGTGGAAATCCATTTCGCTCCGCCAATATGATCGCAAGATCATGATTGCATCGGTTGCTGCGCTGCTGATCGTGATTTATCAGGGATGGCTGGGTTCACGTGTTGTCGCATCAAATTTGCAGCCCGGCATGATCACCGTGCATATGTTGATGGCGCTGGCAATTGTGGGGACACTGCTTTATGCGCTGGCGAGAGGCCGTCGTGGCGTTGTTGATTCGGGTGCGTTGAGTTCATTGGATCCGCGCTTTAGCAAATTGCTTTACGCAGTACTGGTGATGACGGTTGTCCAGGTGACCTTGGGGACGCAGGTGCGTGAAATGGTGGATTACCTCAACCACACAGTGGGCGAAGAGCGCTCTGCCTGGGTATCGGCTCTGCCGTGGTTCTTTTATGTACATCGCACATTCTCAGCGGTTGTGCTTGCTGCCAACGCGTGGCTGGTATGGATGTTGTGGAGGTCCATCGGGCTGAATCACAGCCTGACAAGACTGGCGCTGGGTGTGTTGGCGGCGGTGGTGTGTGCGGTGATCTCTGGCTCAACACTGGGGCATCTGGGTATGCCGGCGTTTGTCCAGCCTACACATCTGCTCAGCGCGTCATTAATTTTTGGACTGCAGTTTCTGCTGTGGATGGAGTATCGGTACGCGGCGGCAGGTCTGCCCGCCGCGGCCCGTTGATGCAGTCAATCAGTTTTTGACGAACTTCAAGGTCATGCGGTCGCTCTCACCAATAGCAAGGTAGCGGGGGCGATCGGCATCGGATACGCCACGCAGGTTGGGTGGCAACATCCACACGCCGCCCGCATGATCTTTAGGATCATTAGGGTTGGCATTGATTTCGGAACTGCCCGCGAAGGTGAATCCATTGGCGGTCATCAGGTCTACCAGTTGTTTTTCGTGGATGTAACCGTTGCCCGGGACAGCGGGTTGATCGGCTGGCCAGCGGTGATCAACGATGCCCACAACGCCGCCGGTTTTTAATGCCTCGTGCCAGGCCTTGACAACATTCTCGGCGCCCATGCCCAACCAGTTGTGTGCATTGCGGAAATCCAGGATCACATCCACCGTGCCGGGATCAGCCAGACGCGATTGAGACTGTGTCAGTTGTTCAGCAATCATCACATCGCCATAAATCGCCTGATTGCTATCCAGCAGGCGTCCATAGGTTGTGTTTGATCCGGTCATCCAGGCTGCCAGCGGCGTGGCACTGCGATCGTAGGTCGCGCCTATCAGTTGACCGTCTTCTTTCAGGTAAGGAGCAAGGATTTCTGTGTACCAGCCGCCACCTGGCCAGGCTTCTATCACCACATCGTCAGCTTCGACACCAAAAAACGTCAACGTTTCATCAGGGTTGCGGTACACGTCACGAGCTTTGTTAGCTTCGGAGCGATGTTCGCCATTAATTGCTGCGCGTAGTGCGGTGTTTTCCTGCGCTGCAACCTGGCCAATCGCCAGAATGCCTGCGACTATTGAGATCAGCGAGGTTTTCAGAAAAGGTTTCATGAAAAAAGCTCCAAGAGGGTTAAAAATGAGGCTTTAGAATACCCGTTATAAATACTGCAGACCAGTGTTCGTCGAGGAGTTGCTGGCATCCTGTCAATAACAATCGTTAAACTGTGATGATCAGAAGCTAACAAGGGAAGTGACCGTCATGAGTAACCATCAGACGTCCATGTCTACGTTAATGAGCGTTGAGCAATTGGCGTCCATGTTGAAGGATGAGAATCTGTTGATCGTCGACACCCGCTTCAAGCTGGAAGATACCGGGTACGGACGGGCAGCCTACGATAACGCTCACATTCCCGGCGCACTGTATATGGATCTGAACAAAGATCTTTCCGCACCGGTGGTGCCCGGTCAAACGGGGCGTCATCCTCTGCCCGATGTAGGTGAAATTGAAGCCCGTTTGCGCGAACTTGGTCTGCTAAAAACCGATCATGTGGTCATTTATGACGATGGTCCCGGTGTTTATGCGGCGCGCTTGTGGTGGATGCTGAACTGGCTGGGGCATCATCAAGTGTCGGTGCTGGATGGTGGTATCAATGCATGGCGACAAGCAGATATGGTGCTGTCGGCCGAGATCGAAGTTCGCCCCTGGCCCAGCGATTTTGTCGCGAGACCGGACAACAGTCTGGTGATTGATGCCGGGCAGATCCTGCAAGGGGATGCGCATCTGCAGTTTCTGGATGCCCGCGCGCCAGAACGTTTCCGCGGGGAAGTAGAACCTATTGATCCTGTTGCCGGCCATATTCCGGGTGCATTGAACCTGCCATGCCTGGCGAATCTGGGTGTCGACGGTCGCTGGCGTCCGGGGCAGCAGTTGCTGGAGCGTTTCCCGGTGTTGCCTGAAGGTCAACAGCGCGTGTGTTACTGCGGATCGGGGGTAACAGCGTGCCATAACATCCTGGCGGCGGTGATTGCCGGTTTGCCGATGCCGAAACTGTATCCAGGTTCGTGGAGTGAATGGATTACCCATCCCGACCGCCCGATTGCGACGGGTCAGTGATGCTTGCCAAGTCGGTTACGCATCGCCATACAGGCTGTGCTGTAGTTGATTCATGATGCCTTTTACGTATGCCAGAAAGGCTCTCATCACCGGAGTAGGGTGTTTGCCTGCCGGATAGACCACGCTCCACGAGCGGCGCAGTGGAAAACCTTCGAGTACCGGGATAGCGAGTTCACCGAGGCGTAGTTCGGCATTGATGCTGAGTTTGGGCAGTACAGCCACGCCCAGTCCTGCGAGCACGCCATGTTTTACCGCGGCATTGGAACCCAGTTCCAGCCGCGGGGTGAGTCGGTAATGATGGCGAGTGCACCATTGTTCCAGAGCATGACGAGTGCCCGAACCACGCTCACGGATCAGCAGGCCTGCGTCCAGAAAGGTCTGAGTATTCAGCGCAGTCCTGTTGAGTAATTCATCCCCTGCGCGCACAACGGGCACCAGCAAATTGTCCAGAAACGGCAGGATGTTCAGCGAAAGCGCTTCCGGCACCATGCCCATGATCACCAGGTCATCGTGGTTTTCATGCAGGCGTTCCAGCGCTTTGGCTCGGTTGACCACTTGAAGTTGTACCTGAACCTGAGGGTATTGCTCCAGAAAACCTTTCAGAAGATAGGGAACAACGTACTGGGCGGTGCTGACTGCGGAGAGCCTGAGCTCCCCGCGGGTCTGGCCGTGCAGAGTTGCCAGTTCCATCTGGAATCTTTCCAGGTCAGCGAATATAGAACTCACCCGAGTGGCCAGCTGTTCCCCGGCGGCAGTAACGTAGAGTTTTTTGCCGATGTATTCAAACACCGGCTGTCCTATCGCGTGCTCAAGCTGGCGGATCTGGGCACTGACGGCTGGTTGTGTGAGTCCTAATTCTTCTGCTGCGCGACTGTATCCCTTCAGTTGGTAGACCGCATCGAAGACTTGTAGCTGCCGGAACGACAGACGATTAAGCAGTTGGGAGAGGGTAAAGGCCATTCTACGGTTGTACTCCTGTCTGTAAGCTTGGGTGAATCCTGATATCTATAAGGTAAACCTTATGCAGCATACAAGTAAAAGCTATTTCAGCTTTTGGTTGTGCTGTAATAGTGTTGGACACATTGATCTTGGAGCAAGCGCGATGCTGAAGAAGATATTGATTGCGAACAGAGGTGAAATTGCCGTGCGCATCGTGCGTGCCTGTGCGGAAATGAACATCCGCTCAGCAGCCATTTACACTGAGCCGGATCGTCACGCTCTGCACGTTAAACGCGCAGATGAAGCCTACTCACTGGGGGAAGATCCGCTGGCCGGTTATCTGGACGCCCGGCGGCTGGTGAATCTGGCCGTGCAAACCGGTTGCGACGCGATTCACCCGGGTTATGGTTTCTTGTCAGAGAACGCCGAGTTTGCACGCATTTGCGCTGAGCGTGGTATTCGTTTTATCGGGCCCGATGCCGATGTCATTTCAAAGATGGGTGATAAAACGGCGGCACGCGCCAGCATGATTGCCGCCGGTGTCCCGGTCACGCCCGGGTCGGATGGCAACCTGGTCGATCTCGAACACGCGCTGCGTGTGGCGGAGCAGATCGGTTATCCGATTATGTTGAAGGCCACCTCCGGCGGCGGCGGTCGAGGAATCCGCCGTTGTGATAATCCTGATGAACTGCGGTCGCAATATCCCAGGGTGATTTCTGAAGCCACCAAAGCCTTTGGCTCTGCTGAGGTGTTTCTGGAAAAGTGTATTGTTGATCCCAAGCATATCGAAGTGCAGATTTTGGCTGACAGTCAGGGCAATGTGATCCACCTGTTTGAACGTGACTGCTCCATTCAGCGCCGTAATCAGAAATTGATTGAGATTGCGCCCAGCCCACAGCTGACGCCTGAACAGCGTCAGTATGTTGGTGAACTGGCAGTGCGCGCTGCCAAAGCGGTGAACTATGAAAACGCCGGTACGGTGGAGTTTCTGGTGACCGGTCACGAAATCTATTTTATGGAGATGAACACCCGCGTACAGGTTGAACACACCATCTCTGAACAGATTACTGGTGTGGACATCGTGCGCGAGCAGATTCGGGTGGCAGCCGGTCTGCCCCTGAGTTATCGGCAGGAAGATATCAGCTTCCGAGGTTTTGCCCTGCAGTTTCGCATCAATGCTGAAGATCCAAAGAACAACTTTCTACCGAGTTTTGGCCGCACTACCCGTTATTACGCACCTGGTGGCCCGGGTGTCCGTACCGATACCGCCATTTATACCGGTTACACCATTCCGCCATACTACGATTCGATGTGCCTGAAACTGGTGGTCTGGGCATTAACCTGGGAGGAGGCTCTCAATCGCGGTTCGCGTGCGTTGGCAGACATGCGTTTACAAGGCGTGAAAACCACGGCGCGTTATTATCAGGAAATTCTGCAGGACCCGGATTTTCGCAGCGGTGAATTTAATACCAGCTTTGTGCCTACTCACCCGCAGCTGTTGAATTACTCAGAAAAACGCAACCCCAGTGAGCTGGCACTGGCCATTGCTGCAGCGCTGGCAGCCCATGCCGGCATCTGAGCCGTCGCGAACAAGGAGCTTTAACTCATGAGCAAGATACACGTTACCGACATTATCCTGCGCGATGCGCACCAGTCATTAATTGCCACGCGCATGCGCACCGAGGATATGCTGCCGATTTGTCCAAAACTGGACAAAGTAGGGTATTGGTCGCTGGAAGTATGGGGCGGTGCAACTTTTGATGCCTGTGTGCGTTTTCTGAAGGAAGATCCATGGGAGCGTCTGCGTCAGTTGCGCGAAGCGCTGCCCAGTACGCGGCTGCAGATGTTGCTGCGTGGCCAGAATCTGTTGGGTTACCGACATTACGCAGATGACGTGGTTGAGGCCTTTGTTGCCAAATCCGCCGCCAACGGCATTGATGTGTTCCGCGTGTTTGATGCCTTGAACGACCTGCGAAATCTGGAAACCGCTATCCGCGCCGTGAAAAAAACCGGCAAACACGCTCAGGGCACGATTTGTTTCACCACCAGCCCGGTGCACACCGAAGCCTTGTTTGTGGCACAGGCGCAGGCCCTGCGGGATATGGGTGCTGACTCTGTTGCCATCAAAGATATGGCGGGTTTGCTGACTCCCTATGCAACCTACGATCTGGTTAAAGCCATCAAGGCCGCAGTTGATCTGCCCATTTTTATTCACAGCCACGCCACCGCGGGTATGGCTGACCAGTGTCAGCTAAAGGCGATCGAAGCCGGAGCCGAACACATTGATACGGCAATCTCGTCGTTTGCCTGGGGAACCAGTCATCCGGCCACCGAATCCATGGTCGCCGCGTTGCGCGGCACACAGTGGGACACCGGTCTCGATCTGGAATTGTTGACTGAGATTGCGGATTACTTTCGCGAAATGCGCAAAAAATATCATCAGTTTGAAAGTGAATTCACCTGTGAAGACATCTCCGTGCAGATCAATCAGGTGCCGGGTGGCATGATGTCCAATCTCGCCAATCAGCTCAAAGAGCAAAATGCATTGAGTCGGATCCGCGAAGTGTTTGCGGAGATTCCCCGGGTGCGCAAGGATCTTGGTTATCCTCCGTTGGTAACACCCACCTCACAGATTGTGGGTACTCAGGCAGTGCTGAATGTGCTCACCGGTGAACGTTACAAGACCATCACCAATGAAGTGAAACGCTACCTGCAAGGGGGTTATGGTCAGCCGCCAGCACCGGTAGATGCCGGCGTGCGCACCAAAGCTATCGGCAACGAGGAGGTGATTGATGGGCGTCCGGCTGATCTGATCAAGGCGGAGATGGACAAGCTTCGCAAAGACATTGGCGAGCTTGCCAAAACGGAAGAAGACGTACTGACCTTTGCCATGTTTCCGGATATCGGCCGTCAGTTCCTTGAGCAGCGTGCGGCCGGTACGTTGGTACCTGAGGCGCTGTTGCCCATTGCAAAAAGCGGTCGCGCTGTTGAGGAAGGTGTTGCCACTGAGTTCATCATTGATGTTCATGGCGAGACTTATCAGGTGGCAATCACCGGTGTAGGCAGTCAAGACCACGGCAAGCGTCGCATTTATCTAACCCTGGACGGTATGCCAGAGGAAGTGCTCTTTGAACCAACCAACGCGTATGTCAGCGCCGGCGGAGATGCCCGCAAACGTGCCAGCAAACCGGGTCATGTCACCACGGGGATGCCGGGCAACATTGTAGAGGTGTTGGTCAAACAAGGTGATCAGGTTAGAGCAGGGCAGGCGGTGTTGATCACCGAAGCCATGAAAATGGAGACCGAAATTCACGCCACCATTGCAGGCTCCGTGAAAGCGGTTCATGTCAACAAAGGCGACCGGGTGACGCCGGGTGAAGTGTTGATAGAAATTGAGTAAGGCTTGAGTGGCGGAAGGACATGGGAGTCGAACCCACCAGACGCGCGTTGCGCATCTCACCGGAGTTGAAGTCCGGGCGCCCCACCGGGGACGATGTCCTTCCGTATTTCAGAGTTTACGCCAATTCATCGCTCGCCGGGTGTCGATAGGCGTTGTGCATCACTCGCCGCTGCCGGCAGTAACGGGTGATACCCGCGCGGTCCAGGGTTTCCAGTACTTTGATGGTCAGATTGCGGCCTATTGATGCGCGGTCCCGATAGTCGGCAGCAGAAAAGCTGCCGTCCGGGCTTTCCCGGCACAGTGCTTGCGCAACGGCAGCCAGATCGTCGAGGCTTTCTGTCAGATAAAAGCGGTTAGGGGCTACATTGATGACGTAATCCCACTGTTGTAGTGAATGCAAAAAACTCAGCATCGATTCCCGTTCCAGTCCAAGCTGTTTTGCCAATTCGCCGACAATCGGCGGGCACAGACCTGCGGGAGCCAGTGCCTCACGGACGCGTTGCCAGAGCAGTTCATCGTCCGGCGTCAGTCTGGCGGTGTGCCCGGGCAGCGCAATAATCGATCCGCGACGCTGCAATTGACCGGCACTCACCAGTCGCTTAAGTAGCAGTTGTCCAGTCACACGGGATAAACCGGGAGCTGACGCGCGTAGCAGTTCCTGCTGATGAATACCTGGCAGCATTGGCTGAGACTGGTGTGCGTGTCGGACTTTTTCCAGCAAACAGGCATCAATCCTTGCCAATTGCAGTGTGTTCAACCCGCGGTCACCCAGTTGTATCACGCAGGCGTTATGGACGGTGGCGTCGAGTTCGTCTGCGCGCAGATTCCAGCGCTTCGCGAATGCCGGCAGATCTACCTCAATCAAATGTTCAGTTTCCACTGTCAAGGCTGCTAACGCATGGGGCGCCGCGCACAAGGCTGTAAGCCGTTGTATCGCCGGTGGTTTGCTGCGGCCGCGATGTCCGCCAACAGGATCCAGCACACGCCCTGCGCCCAGTGTGCGGTTAGCAGAGGGTTCACGCACAATAATGCAATCACCGACCAGGGTATGTACGGGTTGATCAAGTAGCACCTGGGCGAGGCCTGCCGATTCATCCAGCCAGACTAAATGGCCGCTGATGGCGCTGGCGCCCGTCAGAAACTGCAGTGTACCACGGTGAATGTGGGTATCAGGGAGCAGGCGTAGCTGTATATCCATGCGCGCGCTGCCGTGTAATAGCCCCCCAGCCAACAGCCAGTCCCCGCGCTGGGGGTGCCGGCTGTTGAAATCACCAGTCAGATTAAGGGCCGCGCGCTGTCCGGCACGCAGCTCAGTAACGACTTGTCCGTCAATTTGCATGGCGCGCAGCCGCACAGACAGCGCATGGACAGTGCTGATGTGCAGATCGTTATCTTTTTGATCAGCCAGTGATAGTTGTCCGCTGAGCAAAGTGCCAGTCACCACACAGCCCGCCCCAGGCACACTGAAGCGTCTGTCGATTAAAAAACGTGGATGGCCCGCCGTACTTCGCTTTGTAATCGATGATGCCAGTGTGCGAATGGCAGACAACAGATTGTTAATGCCTTCTCCGCTGGGTGCGCAGACCTCGATAACTGGCGAATCCGCCAGGCGAGTGTCGGCCAACAATTCATGGATAGCCGCGTGACAGTCATTCCTCTGTGCCGGGCTCGCGCGATCAATGGCGCTCATCACCACGATTGCGCGGTTGACGCCCAGCAAGTCCAGCAGAACCAAGTGTTCCTGAGTCTGCGGCATGGGGCCTTCGTCGGCAGCGATGACCAGCAACGCAGCATCTACTCCGGCGATGCCCGCCAACATCGTCCTGATAAAACGCGCATGTCCGGGGACATCCACAAATCCTATGGCCCCGGCCAAGGGGTCATGCAGCCAGGCAAACCCCAGATCAATGGTCATGCCCCGCTGCTGCTCCTCAGGCAGCAGATCAGTATTCTTGCCTGTCAGTGCTTTGATCAGCGTGGTCTTGCCGTGATCAACGTGCCCGGACGTTGCGATAATCACGTGGCAGTCTCAGCAACAGCCGCAGCGGCCAGCCATTGTGAACTCAATGGCTGGGGATCTTCCACACAGCGGCAATCCAATAGCAGGCTGTCATCGGCGATGCGGCCGATAACCGGTTGCGGTAGCTGGCGCAGCCGCATGGCAAGTTCGCGCACCAGCCGACTCTGGCTGCGTTTGTTGCCTTGAATGCTGCGCAGGCGTAACGCAACACTGGGTAGCAGATCCAGTGGAAGAGAGCCCGAGCCAATCTGACTGTGCACGTCGCAGGTATCCGTTACAAACTCCGGCCCGGCCCACTGAGCCAGGTCAGGCAGCAACGTGTTGGCGGTTTGCTGTATCGCTGCCTGACTGCGCGTCAGCAGACGCAATGTCGGGATACGCAAGGTCAGAGTGTCCGGGTCGGCATACAGTTTTAATACCGCCTCCAGTGCTGCGAGGGTGAGTTTGTCGCAGCGCAGAGCGCGTTTAAGAGGGTTTTTGCGTATTTTGCTGATCAGTTCAGCGCGCCCGACGATAATGCCAGCCTGTGGACCGCCCAGCAGTTTGTCGGCACTGAAGGTCACCACATCAACACCGGCAGCCAGCACATCCCTGACCACCGGCTCCGCCGGCAATCCCAAGATTCGCAGGTCAATCAGCGAGCCGCTGCCCAGATCAACCACCAAGGGCAGGTTATGTTGATGGGCAATCTGTGCCAGTTCTTGCGCGCCGACCTGTTGGCTGAACCCCTGAATTATGTAGTTACTGCTATGAGCCTTTAGCAGCAGTGCGGTGCGCGGATTCACCGCATCGGCAAAGTCGTGTGCGTGGGTGCGATTGGTGGTGCCAACTTCATGCAATTTGCACTCGGCGCGCGCCATCACATCAGGCAGCCGGAAAGAGCCGCCGATTTCAATCAATTCACCACGTGACACGATGACCTGCCGACGTCTGGCCAGCGTGTTTAATACCAACAGCACGGCCGCCGCATTGTTGTTGACCACGGTGGCCGCTTCAGCGCCCGTCAGTTCACAGATCCAGCGCTCCACATGGGAATCGCGGTCGCCACGTTTGCCGCTGTTTAAATCATATTCCAGGTTGCTGGCGCCGCTGGCGACATCCGCAATGGCCTTTATTGCCTCCGGTGGTAACGGCGCGCGGCCCAGATTGGTGTGTAACACAGTACCGGTGAGGTTAAATACGGGTTTAAAGGAGGGTGCCAGGCGGTGTTGTACATCCGCCTGTACCCAGGTCAGCAGACTGCGGTCATCGTCAAGGTCACCTTGCCGGAATTGCTGCAGGCCAGCGCGCAACGACGTCAGCACCAGGCTGCGGCCATGACAGGCAATCAATGCCTGCATGGCTGGCCAGGCCAGCACCTTATCCACGGCAGGTGGGTGACGGGTCAGTTCCGTTGACATGATGCGACGCCCGCCCACCTTGTGTTGACTGTGTCAGTTGTGTGTTGCGTCCTCGTCACAGTGCCCGGCAGAGTCCCTGTCAGAGTGCCCGTCAGCGTCCCCTTCTGCGCGTAACAGGCGCAGAATTGCACCCAGCGCTTCATCAGCCAGGATTCGCATCTCTGCGTCGGTACGGTTCTGAATCGGATGTGGCACAAATACCATGGCGGGATCAAAACCCAGCGCCCTGGATTGCGCAGCAGCCGCGTCAACAAATTCACTGGAAGCAACTCCTACCCCGGGTATCTGGCGAGACTCCAGATCAGCAATGTCATGCATACAGCACGACGTGCACGATCCTCAGTCAGCCAGTCCTTCCACCAGCAGATCGACTTCAGCAGCCATACGTTGCTTCAGTTCTGTGGGAGCCGGGCGGGTAAACGTCGGTTTACTGTAACGCTTCACCTCCATGCCCAGCGCCGTCAATTGCTCTTCAATTCTGTCGAGAAAAATATTCCCGCGTGGCTTGGAGATATCAAGCAGGCCAACAACCTTGTTGTGCAGATTGTCGGGTCTTGGCAGACGTGCCCGCTGCGCCGGGGCGTTTTCTGCGGTTGGATCCAGCAGTATGGTTTCATTCATAGCGTTACCTCTCGGGTGACAGGAGATGAGCCGATCGGACCAGAGGCGGCCCAGCCGGCAATCACGGCAGAAAACAGACCGGCGGTGCCGCCAGCCCTGATAATCAACAAGCCGCCCGGTCGAAACTTGGGTACCAGCTTGTCCTTAAAACGTTCATGGATGCCTTCAGCAATACCGCCGACCCCCACCATCAGATCCTTGCCTGGGGTCAATAACAGGTTTTCGAGTTCGTCGCGCAGGCGCTGCTTGGACCAGCCTGCCTCGATAAACACGCTAGAGTGTTCGGGTGATACCACCAGCACCGCATCACCGGCCATCGCCAGCTTGGCATGATCCACGGCGCGCAGTGACAGGGCAAAGGAACGAACCAGCGACTCAGGGTCACGCGACTTTTGGTCGATGATGCCTTGCACGCCTTCGCCCGGAAATAATGTGACCGCTGAGCGGCCGGGCGCGATGCCGCGCTCCTGTGCCAAGGGCAGCCAATCGCTGTGTTCAGCTTCAGCAAAACAAAAACTGTATTTGCCCGGATTGCCCAATGTGGCACGGTCAATCTCACCGGGGCGGCCACCGCCAACATTACGAATGATCAATTGCAGCGCGCGGCCGATAGTGGCGTTGGCGCGGTTACCCTGACCTAAAGCATTGCCGCCTGAGTTCATACCGATGGCTTTTGCAATGGGGCCGTTCACCATAATCATCGGGCTGCCAAACATGGTGGTACAAATCAGTCCGTGCAAACCAAAGTCTTCATCCAGTGCCGCTTCCAGCGCCGCCAGCAGCACCGGCATGTATTCGGGTTTGCATCCAGCCATGACCGCATTAATCGCGACTTTTTCCACCGTGCAGGGCAGCAGGTCGGGTGGCATCATCCCCACAATCTCGTGCGCCGCGCGGGGCGTGCCTTTAAGCATGCGCAGCACCCGCAGCGGCGTTGGGGGTACAACCGGCAGACCATCACTCCAGCCGCGCTCGTAACAGGCTTCAATCGGATCATCAGCGCCGCTGATATCAATGTGCCTCGACTGCAGTTTAAAATCCCCAAAGGCCAGTTCCAGCCGCTCGGCGATGCCGGGTTCCAGTGTTTTGGAACCGCAACCCGGGCGCATGTCAGGTAATGCCGCATCCAGCGTTTGACCCAGTGATGCGCCTAACCCGGTGATGGTGCGCCACTCGTCTTTGTGCCAGCCATAGGTGCGGGCAATCTCTTTGCCGTTGGCTACGCGGATCAGCGTTGGTACAAACTCGGTATCCAAGCGCCAGGAATACTCCAGCGTCTCGTCAAAGTGCGTGCCACCCAGGTGTGATGCATAGTCTGTTGAATCCTGCACATATACGGTCAGCGGACCGGCCTGCGCCAGTTCCGCCAACAAAGGTTCAACCAGCCGACAGGTCGGACAGTCAGCCTTTGCCACCACAATCAGGCCATCGGGCAGGGGAGTTCTCATCAATCAACCTTGTACTCTTCAACACGCTCGGATTAGGGCCAGAAGGTAGCTGCACCGCGCAGAATTGTCCAGTTTCTGGCGCACGTATTCCCGTTCAGCGTGCAAGCCGTTACACTGCCTCGTGTTGATCATTCACGTATTTTCAGTGTTTCCGGATAGATGACCTTATGCCTGTAATCAGACTGTTTTCTGGCCTCAGCCTGTTGTTTATTACGGTCGCCTCGTTACAGGCACAGCCTTCTGAATCGCTGGACCGTCTGCCAGCTGATGTACTTGACGTGCGCTCACCCATCGAGCGCGTTGTGGGTACGCCGGGCAGTATGCGCATCACTGACCGTAGCTGCAGATCCATGCCCTTGAGTGACGTTCGCCGTCGCATCGTGGACACCGCCGTGCAGGAATGGGCCTATTTTGGTTTTAGCGTGGATGATCAGCTGCAGGCGCAGCCAATCCCGTCATCTGCCTCTCAGCAAATACCATCACTACAATCACCCTCACAGCCAATGCAGCGCGGTACCTTTCCCCGCATAAGCGCTGGTGAGGGTGCGCGAGTGGCCAGTTCAATTGCCGGCTATTGGGCGGCAACACCTGACAGCGACTGGATATTGCAGCGTCAGAATGCCAACTGGAATGCTGAAGGCACCGGCGCACGTTGGCGACATGCCTGGTCCGCCGCGTTTATTTCCTGGGTAATGTGTGAGAGCGGTCTGGGTGAGCCTGCACAGTTCCGACGTGCGATTGCCCACCATACCTATATTGATCAGGCTATCCGTGCCACGGATGGTCTCGATAACAGTGCAGTTTTTACCGCCTACGATCCGGGTCAGGCCGCGATTGAACCGGGTGATCTGCTGCGCAGAGGCAGTCGGCCCAGCTACCGTACGCTGGCAGAACGGCGGTCTCAACTGGGTGAAGGCGCGCGCACGCATTGTGACATCGTTGTCAAAGTGGATACACAGGCGCAAAAAATCATGGTGATCGGCGGTAATGTCCGCGGATCAGTGCGCATGAAAGTCATGCCGGCGGCACAGGACAATGGTCAGGCGTTACGCCCGCTCTCCGATAATGGTCGTGCGCTGTTTGCGCACCTCAAGCTGGAAGCCCCATCGATTGCACTGGATGCGCTGGACGAGACGCCCACATTGAAGGCTTTTCCGAGCGCGCGCCGTTAATCTCAGTTGATCATAACCGCGTCTGTCGGTAGCGTTACACGGACGATAATCCAAGCCATCGGTATTCTTACGAGTTATTAATGTCAAAACAAAAACCCTTATACATCGCTTACGCCGGCCCTACCTTGCTGGAAACACCCCTATTGAATAAAGGGGGCGCCTTTACCGAGAAAGAGCGACGTACCTTCAATCTGATGGGATTGCTGCCGCCCCGTCATGAAACCATTGAAGGGCAGGTTGAGCGTGCCTATGGGCAATATCGCAGTTTTGAGGAACCGATCAACAAACATATCTATTTGCGGGCTGTGCAAGATACCAACGAAACGCTGTTTTATCGTCTGATCAGTGAACATCTGGTTGAGATGTTGCCCATCATTTACACGCCGACGGTGGGGGATGCCTGTGAGCATTTCTCCGATATCTACCGCAGGGCGCGCGGCCTGTTTTTGTCCTACGAAGAGCGCGAGTTCATGGGCGACATCATGCAAAGCGTGACCAAGGAAAAGGTCAAAGTCATTGTGGTGACCGACGGTGAGCGCGTGCTGGGTCTGGGCGATCAGGGCATAGGCGGTATGGGTATTACCATTGGCAAGTTATCAATTTACACCGCCTGTGGTGGCGTCAGCCCTGCTTACACGCTGCCCGTGGCGCTGGATGTGGGCACCAATAATCAAAAACTCCTCGATGACCCGATGTACATGGGCCTGCGCCATCCACGCATTACCGGCGACGACTATAACGCCTTTGTTGACCGCTTTATTGACGCTGCACAGGAGCGCTGGCCGGGTGTGCTGATTCAGTTTGAAGACTTCGCTCAGCCTAATGCGATGCCAATCCTGCAACGCCACCGTCACCGGTTGTGTTGTTTCAACGATGACATTCAAGGCACCGCGGCTGTCACCTTGGGTACGCTGTTGGCTGCCTGCCGTAAAAAGGGCGAAAAACTCAGCGCTCAGCGTATTGTGTTTGTGGGGGCTGGCTCTGCCGGATGCGGCATAGCAGAGCTGTTCATCAGCGCCATGGTGACCGAAGGCTTAAGTGATGTTCAGGCGCGCGCACAGATTTTTATGGTGGATCGCTTCGGTCTGCTCATCGAAGGCATGCACAATCTGATGGATTTTCAACACAAGCTGATGCAACCCCTGTCGGCGATAGAGGATTGGAATCTTCAGCAAGACAGCGAATATGCGACTCTGTTTGATGTCATCAACAATGTGAACGCCGGCGTGCTTATTGGTGTTTCAGGCAAGCCGGGTTTATTCACCGAAGGCGTTGTGCGTCGCATGCATGAAACCTGTCCGCGCCCGATTATTCTGCCCTTGAGCAATCCCTCGCGTCAGGTTGAGGCGCATCCTGCTCAGGTACTGCAATGGACCGATGGCAACGCGATTGTCGCCACCGGCAGTCCGTTTGGTAACGTGGATTACAACGGCAAAACCTATGCGATTGCCCAGTGCAATAACAGTTACATTTTCCCCGGTATCGGACTCGGTGTGATTGCCTGCAAGTCGGCGCGTGTGACCGATGAAATGCTGATGATCGCCAGCATTACTTTGTCTGAGAATGCTCCGCAGGTTGATGACAACAGCGCCTCCATTTTGCCGCCGCTGACGGATTTGCCGCAAATCAGCCGCAAGATAGCGTTTGCGGTTGCAAAGATGGCAATGAGCCAGGGCCATGCCCGCGAAATTCCCGATGAAGAGTTGCTGGAAATCATCGAGCACAATTTCTGGACACCGGCGTATCGTGAGTACCGGCGCATTGCGGCGCGGGCGCGCTGACATGACCTTTTGCACTCAGTGAAGTGCTTTGATTGTCTAATCAGCGCAACTAGGCCAAAATACGCGCCTTTTAAACACGACCCCAGCCTATGTCCAATTTAGCGCTTGAACACGAAATTGCCACCCGGCGTACCTTTGCGATCATTTCGCACCCGGACGCCGGTAAAACCACCATTACGGAAAAACTGCTGCTGTTCGGCCGTCTGATTCAGCGCGCAGGTACCGTTAAGGGTAAAAAGAGCGACAAACATGCAACCTCCGACTGGATGGCCATGGAGCAGCAGCGTGGGATCTCGGTGACCTCATCAGTCATGCAGTTTCCGTATGGAGATGCCATCGTCAATTTGTTGGATACCCCCGGTCACGAAGACTTTTCGGAAGACACCTACCGGGTTCTGACAGCAGTCGACTCTGCGCTGATGGTGGTCGATGGCGCTAAAGGTGTTGAAGAGCGCACCATCAAACTGATGGAAGTATGCCGTCTGCGCGACACGCCCATTTTTACCTTCGTCAATAAGCTTGATCGCGATACCCGCGAACCCATCGAAGTACTGGACGAAATTGAGACAGTACTCAAAATCCGCTGTGCGCCCATTTACTGGCCGCTGGGTAATGGTCGCGGATTTAAAGGCGTCTACAACCTTTACACCGATACCGTGCATATTTATCAGCAAGGGCAGGGTGACAGGATTCCTGATGACATTCGTGTCAAAGGCTTGCGCAGTGCAGAAGCCAAAGCTTTGCTGGGCATTTACGCCGATGAGTTTGCTGATGAAATTGATCTGGTGCGTGGTGCCAGCAATGAGTTTGATCTGGATGAGTATCTTGCCGGTCGCATGACGCCGGTGTTTTTTGGCACGGCACTGGGTAATTTTGGTGTGCGTGAAATGCTCGATGATTTTGTACAGTGGGCGCCATCCCCCCGCGCGCGGGAGACCGAAACCCGCCTGATTGCGCCGGCTGAACCCGTGTTCAGTGCCTTCGTGTTTAAAATTCAGGCAAACATGGACCCCAATCACCGTGATCGTATTGCCTTTTTGCGCATCTGCTCCGGTGCCTATGAAAAAGGCAAAAAACTGCAGCATTGCCGCCTAGATAAAGAAGTGCGCATCAGTGATGCCGTGACCTTTATGGCGGGCGAGCGTGAGCAGGCCGAGTATGCGGTGTCAGGAGACATTATTGGTTTTCATAACCACGGCACCATTCAGATCGGCGACACCTTCACGGAAGGTGAATTATTGCAGTTCACCGGCATTCCGCATTTTGCGCCGGAACTCTTCAGACGTATTCGTTTGAAAGATCCGTTGAAGGCCAAAGCCCTGCAAAAGGGGCTGAAACAATTGGCCGAGGAAGGCTCTGTGCAGGTCTTTATGCCCATGCGCAGCAATGATCTGATTGTGGGCGCCGTTGGCGTGCTGCAGTTTGAAGTAGTCGCCTACCGTTTGCTTGACGAATACAAGGTTGACTGCATTTATGAGCCGGTGAATGTGTTTAGTGCTCGGTGGATCGAGTGTAACGATGCCAAGAAGCTGGATGAGTTCAAGAAAAAAGCCTTTGAGAACCTGGCATTGGACGGTGGTGATCACTTGACATATTTGCCACCGACGCGGGTCAATCTTGCGTTGATGCAGGAGCGCTGGCCTGAGGTCAAGTTTCACGCGACTCGTGAGCACTGATCTATGTGTGTACGCGCTACTTGAATGTCGCACTGCGACTGGCGGAGCGGGAGGTTCCTCTGCACGGCGCTGCGCGCCTGATTGTGCTTCGCTCTCCTCCCGTTCCGCCCGCCGCAGTGCTTGCTTCAGTGCCGCGTTGAGTGAGTGCGCAGCTCTCCGTAAGCGGGTGGCGTTAAAGGTTGGAGTTTTGTGCTCTGGCCCGCGCTGGTAGTGGGCTGTGCGCCCTTGATGGCCGCTGTCGGCGCGGAGCTGCACTGTTGAAAATCGGGAGCGCGCTACGTCGTCAAGAAGTGCGCTGCGTTGAGTTACTCACTGTCTACCTGCTTACGGGGCGAGTGACATAGATCGACATGGCACCGACTCAGCGCCTGCTGGTGGAGTGGGAGGAGAGCGAAGCACGATAAGGCGCATAGCGCCGTGCTGAGGAACCTCCCGCTTTGCCAGCAGGCGCGGACTCCGGGCGTATCGGGGAGCGCAAACTCACTCCCTCGGCGCGCCGCGGATTCAATGCGCAAACAACGAAACCGCCTCGCGATACGAGGTAAAGATCACTTACACAAGATTTCTTACAAAGATCAGTAGCACCATGGAATTCAAAGTACACAACACCGACGGCCTGGCACGACGCGCCACCCTCAGCTTCCCACGGGGCGACGTACAAACGCCGGCATTTATGCCCGTTGGCACCTATGGCACTGTCAAGGGCATGACCCCACAGCAGATCAAAGAGATTGGCGCCGAGATTATTCTTGGCAACACCTTTCACCTGATGCTGCGCCCGGGTACTGACATCATTCAGAAACACGGCGACCTGCATGACTTTATGGGCTGGGACAAACCCATACTGACAGACTCAGGCGGGTTTCAGGTCTTCAGTCTGGGGGAAATGCGCAAAATTAAAGAGGAGGGCGTGACCTTCCGCTCACCGGTTGACGGCTCCAAAGTATTTCTGGGGCCCGAGTCCGCCATCGACGTTCAGCAGAAACTGGGCTCCGACATCATCATGATTTTTGATGAATGTACGCCTTATCCGGCGTCTGAACAGGACGCTGAAAAGTCTATGGAACTGTCATTGCGCTGGGCCAAACGCTGCAAAGACGCACATGGCGATCATCCTTCGGCGCTGTTTGGCATCGTGCAGGGCGGCATGTATGAGCATCTACGTCAGCGCTCGCTGGATGGGCTGGTTGCGCTCGACTTTGACGGATATGCCATTGGTGGCTTGTCCGTGGGCGAACCCAAAGACGACATGATCAAGGTGCTGGACTATGTTGCTCACCAAATGCCGGTAGACAAGCCCCGTTACCTGATGGGTGTGGGTACGCCGGCGGATATCATCGACGCCGTGAGCCGCGGCATCGATATGTTTGATTGTGTCATGCCGACTCGCAATGCCCGCAACGCGCATATTTTCACCAGTCAGGGAGTATTAAAATTACGCAACTCGCGTTTTAAAGAGGATACGCGTCCGCTGGACCCTGCCTGCAGCTGTTATACCTGCCGCAACTTCAGTCGCGCCTACCTGCATCACCTGGACAAATGTAATGAGATGCTCGGCGCGCAGCTAAACACTATTCACAACCTGCACTTCTATCAACAGTTGATGCAAGGTTTGCGTAAGGCATTGGAACAAGGTAGATTTATCGCCTTTGTTGAGGAGTTCTCCCAGTCTCAAACAGTGCTGGAGACTGATACCAACGCCTGAGTCGGGTATTTTTAAACCGGTACTCTTGAATACAGGCGGTTTGACCTCACGAACACTACCCATCACACACACAAACAATCCGGTACTGACAGACCAGTGCCGGTCAGCAGGAGAATACCATAATGGATTTTATTATCAGCAGCGCTTACGCCCAGGCAGCCGCCCCGGCCCCGAACGCCGGCCTTTTTAATCTGCTGTTCATCGGCGGTATGTTTGTCCTGTTTTATCTGATTCTGTGGCGCCCACAATCCAAACGTGCCAAAGAACATCGCGAGTTGGTCAGTGCGCTGAGCAAGGGTGACGAAGTGCTGACCAGTGGTGGCATTCTGGGTAAAGTAACCAAGGTCAGCGGTGAGTACATCACTGTCGAAGTCGCAAATGGGGTAGAACTGAATCTGCAAAAATCATCTGTTGCGGCGGCCTTGCCCAAAGGCACCATCAAGTCTATCGATAATTAAAATTCGTAAGGATGCCGGACGCGCCTGTCGCGTCACGGTGGCCGACCACCACTAAGCAGTAAAGGTTTACCCAACATGCTGAACAAGTTTCCTCCCTGGAAAAACCTGATGGTGGTGGGCATCCTTGTCCTCGCCTTTATCTACGCGATACCAAACCTCTATCCGGATGATCCGGCTCTGCAGATTTCACACGAAAATGACCCCATAACGGACGTGGATATTGGCATGGTCACTGATGCGCTGCGCGCGGCAGATATGCCGTGGTTCGGTGAAGAGATCAACTCCAATGGCGGTCTGGTGCGCTTTGACAGCCTTGAAGATCAGTTGCGCGCCAAGGCGTTGATTGAACAGACGCTTGGCAGCGGCTACATCATTGCATTGAACCTCGCGCCAACCATCCCGGGCTGGCTGCGGGCAATGGGTGCCAGCAAGATGAACCTGGGCCTTGATCTGCAGGGCGGTGTGCATTTCCTGATGGAAATCGACATGGAAGAGGCGCTCACCCGGCGCATGGAAAACACGCTGAGTACCATTCGTCAGGAACTGCGGGCCGAGCGGATACGGACGCGGCAGATGAGTGTCAGCGGCACGGATTCCATAGAACTGCGTTTTGATGATGATGAGTCCCGAACACAGGCACGTGCCCTCATCAGAGAAGGTTATATCGATCTGTTGATACAGGAACGTGAGCGTGATGATCAATACATTCTGCTACTGACCATGACGCCGGAAAGCATCACACAAATGCAGGAAGACACGATTGCAGCCAACCAGACAACCATTCTGAGTCGTGTTGACTCGCTGGGTGTATCTGAACCGGTTGTGCAGCGTCAGGGTGTTAATCGTCTGGTAGTTCAACTGCCGGGTGTGCAGGACACCGCACAGGCCAAGCGCATTCTGCAGCGTATTGCGACCTTGCAGTTTCACCTGGAAGCCGATGTAGGCGCTGCTGCCAACAGCTACACGCTGTATGACTATCAAGGGCAATCTATCCGCGTCGACAATGATGTCATCCTGCAAGGCGATCGTATCAGTAACGTGCGCTCCGCTCTCGACCAGTATGGACAGCCTCAGGTAGTGATCAATCTGGACGCACAAGGTGGTGAGCAGTTCAACCGGGTGACCCGCGAAAACATCGGCCGCCCCATGGATATTCTGTTAAACGAAACCAGAACTCGTTCAGTGTTTGTTGCTGACGAAAATGGCGTTATGGTTGAGCAACAGGAATCCTATGAAGACAGCCGCCTGATCAGTCATGCGGTGATTCGCGCCGCACTTGGCCGCGAGTTTGTAATCACTGGCCTCAGTCAACGTGAAGCCAATGATTTGTCATTGTTGATCCGATCGGGCGCGCTGGCAGCGCCGATGTACTTCGTTGAAGAGCGTACAGTGGGTCCAAGCCTCGGTCAGGAGAATATTAATCAGGGTGCCAGAGCTGTCGCCATAGGTTACCTGTTGGTGACTTTGTTCATGTTGTACTACTACCGCTGGTTTGGTGTCGCCGCCGTTGTCGCGCTGGCGACCAACGTTGTGCTGCTGTCAGCAGTCATGTCAATCATCTCAGCCACTCTGACACTGCCGGGGATCTTTGGTATCGTGTTGACGATCGGTATGGCGGTGGATGCTAACGTATTGATATTCAGTCGAATCAGAGAGGAGATTGCCGCCGGGTTGTCGCCGCAGAGTGCGATTGATTCGGGTTTCTCACGAGCTTTCGGCACCATTTTTGACGCCAACATCACCACCTTCCTGGTTGCGATGGTACTGTTCACGGTGGGTTCCGGCCCGGTCAAAGGCTTCGCCATTACACTGATGGTAGGCCTCATGACCTCGCAATTCTCCGCGATCATGGTGACGCGACTGATGATTAACACTTTCTACGGTGGACGTCAGATCAAGAACCTGTCTATTGGACCGTCAATCAAAGCATTGCCGACAAACGGCACTAACAGCATTTAAATCACAGGCATACCAACATGGCCCTGCTTAAGAACGATATTGATTTTATGAGCCCCAAGGTGCGCCGCGTCACTGGCAGCCTATCCTTTCTTGTCATCACTTTTTTTCTGATTACCATTGTTGTGAAGGGTTTTGAGCTTGGACTGGACTTCACCGCGGGAACTCTGATTGAGGTTGGTTACACTGAGGAAGTTAACCCGGAGGATGTCCGGCGGCAACTGGTGGATAGCGGCTTTGTTGATGCAACAGTGGTGACCTTTGGCTCTGATCGCGATGTTCTGGTCCGACTGCCGGTTGAAGACACTGACAGCTCACAGATGTCTGATGCCGCATCCTCTATGGGAGTCGGGGTGCTGGCGGTGTTGGCTGCCAATAGTCCAACTGCTGTTGAATTGCGTCGCTCTGAGTTTGTGGGACCTCGCGTAGGCTCGGAACTTACCGAGCAGGCTGCGCTGGCTGTTTTGACAGCGATGCTGATCATCATGGTTTACGTGGCGATACGCTTTCAATACAAGTTTGGCGTCTCTGCTGTTGCTGCACTCTTGCACGATGTGATTGTTGTTCTGGGTGTGATTTCACTGTTCGAAATCAGTTTTGACCTGACAACGCTTGCGGCGTTACTGGCGGTTATTGGTTATTCATTAAATGACAGTATCGTGGTTTTTGATCGCGTCCGCGAAAACCTGCGATCAGCCAGAACTTCCAGTATTGAGTATATTGTTAACCATTCACTGAATCAGGTATTGGTCCGTTCATTCGCTACATCGTTAACAACCTTGTTGGCGCTGTGGGCGATGTTTATTGTGGGTGGCGAGGCGATTTATAGCTTCTCTCTGTCTCTGATTGTTGGTGTCAGTGTGGGTTTCTTCACATCGTTGTTCATCGCTTGCAACTTCCTGATGTACTTCAAAATCAGCAAGGAAGATGTGGCTGTGTTGGTGCGTGACACCAGTGAGATTGATTCGACTCCCTGAGCTTGAATGTTTTTTTCTTGGTCGAGCGGCCACAGATGGAGCGGAGCATTCCTCGCAACGGCGCTTCGCGCCTGATTGTTGCTCGCTCATGCCCCGCTCCATCTGTGGCTTCAGTGCCAAATGTTTTGCGCATTCAGCGCGGTCGGCAAACGCTTGTTTGTTGCTCGGAGGCTGCGCAGTCGGTTCACCGGGCGGTTCCTCAGAACGGCGCTTCGCGCCTGATTGTTCTTCGCTCACCGCCCGGTGAGCCGACTGCTAGTGGTACGCGACGCTTCTTGGCGAAAGTCTCAGACAGCGCATAGAGCCAGGCCCTCTCCCGGCTCAGGGCAGTGAGCGAACAACGATAATGACGCCAAAGGCGTCGTTGTGAGGAACTGCCCTGAGCCGGGAGAGGGCCGCGGCTACGAAGTTCTGAAGCAGAAGCGACCGACAGTTGTCAGACAAACCATAACGAGATATCAGCAACCGCAGAAGGTGTTACGGATCTGCTTGATAAGCTGCTGAATCTGCGGCTCTTTCACGATCTCTTGCTGCTCAGCCAGCATGTCTTGCAGAATCTCCATTGTAGTCAATGGGTTGGCAAGCACTGTTCTGAACACAATCACCGGGTTCCTCCCGTGTTTGACTGGATTCAGTTTGGTTCGTGATACAAATGAGCGGCCGTAACCACGTTGGGTTTTCTGAATGCGCTTGGTTAACACATTGAGTTGGTCGTTCACCTCGCTGCGCAGGCTGGCGGGTGAATCCAGCAGCGCGCGCTGAATGTCTTCCGGAACGTAGCGATAGGTGAGTATGTTGAGTTCGGGTTCACTGATCAATTCAAAGTCTGGATTGGCTTTGATCATCTCCGCAAACCCGCGGGCCTTTTGAATGCCCTGATCAATCAGTAATTCGTAGCCCTGTCGTCCGATGATATGCAAACCGGAGTGCACCAGAATCGCCATGCCGGGACGTGATCCTTCTACAGTATGACTGCCAAGATCTTTGGAGCCCTTGCGGATGATGTACTCCGCATGGTGCTTCACATTCGCCAGTGTCTCTGGATTTTTGAATACACAAATTCCAGCACCCATAGGTACATAGAGCTGTTTGTGGGCATCAAAGGTGACTGAGTCGGCACGCTCGATACCTTTCAAAAGAGGCCGGTGTGTCCGGGAAAACAGGGTAGGGCCGCCCCATGCAGAATCAACATGGAAGTGGATCCGGCGCTCCTCGGCGATATCGGCAATGGCATCCAGCGGGTCAACACTGCCGGTTTCAGAGGTACCCACGATGCCGATAATGGCCATCACCTTGATGTTTTGTGCGGCAAGTTCGTCGCACTTGCGTGCCAGCAGGTCAGTGCGGATTTTGTTGTGTGCATCGGTTTCGATCGGAATCAGTGAGCGCCGTCCGATGCCCAGGATGTCGGCCGCTTTACCCAGCGAGTAATGACCGCGCTCGGATACCAGAATTGCCAACCCTTGATAGCCATAGTGCTGCATGCCAGCCATCAGTCCTTCCTGACCGATGCCCGCAAAACTGTCGCGGGGAGCCAATACATTATTCCGTGCTGCCCACAGCGCGGTGAGATTGGCGATTGTGCCACCCGAGCAGAAACTGCCCAGCGCATGGGAGCGGTCATGCATCCAAGTGCTGTAAAAATCATCGTTTTGTTGATAAATCAGATGATGGATCATGCCAATCACCTGTCTCTCCATGGGCGTAAACGCTTTGGAGGTTTCCACTTTTACCAGATTCTGATTCAGCGCCATCATGATGCGCGACAGTGGCAGCATAAAGTAGGGTAAGGCTGAAGCCATGTGACCTACAAAACTGGGTGCCGAGATATGCACTGATTGCGCAACCAGTTTGTCCAGCACAAACTGGATCTGGTCAGAGACAAACGTCGGTTGTTCAGGGATATGCGGATCGGCAAAGTCACGCTCGATATCCGCAAGGCTGCGCTCGGCCGCGACGATGTGTTCCGACAGGAATCCGGTGAGATTCTGCGAGATAGACTGATCAATTTTACCCAGGGTTGAGTCAGGCGCTTCCGGCACTGTAAAGATGCGATACAGAGTCTCGAGGCTGGCTGTTGCCAGTTTTTTATTCTCGCTCATCAGAGGTACTCATCCGGAAACGGGGTTCGCAGTATAGTGGAAGTGTTTGTGTGTTGTACAAGTGAAAACCCATGCATGGTTGACACTGCCGGTGACCGAAGGCAAGATCACCGCACAGCCGTTTTATACCTTCTTTTGCTTCAACCGGATCAGTTTGACTATGAGCTCAGTAGAATTCAGTCTGCGTGGTGTTTGGACCTTTGTCATCACGATGTTTTTATTGGCAGTTACCGTGTCGTTCAATCACTTATCCGTCGCACAGGAAACCCCTTCGCTTTACAACACCGACCGCAATCCGTTGTTTCCGCGGCCTCCGGAGATCGAGCCGGCAATCAAGTTCTGGACGCGCGTGTATACGGAAGTGGATACCGACAGTGGTTTTTTGCACGACGCCGAGGATTTGTCAGTCATTTACCGGCGAGTTGATTTTAACCGCGAGCAGATTGAAGGTTTTCGCCGACGTATTGAGGAAGACCTGCAGATACTGGCCAGCGGAAAACGCGAAGGGCTGACGCTGACCCAACAGGAGATACTCGATGCATGGGGTGGTCCGGGTGTCAGTAATACCCGCCTGGCCGCCGCCGTCACCAATGTACGTTTTCAGTTAGGGCAGTCTGATCGTTTTGTCGAAGGGTTGATCCGCTCCGGCGCTTACCGCGAGCATATTGAGCGGGTTGCACGGGAGCGCGGTCTGCCGGTTGAACTGGGCGCCCTGCCGCACGTAGAGTCTTCGTTCCATCCCGGAGCCTACTCTCATGCCAACGCTGCCGGGATGTGGCAGTTTATTCGTTCCACCGGCCAGCGATTTATGCGTATTGACCACATCGTTGATGAGCGCATGGATCCGTATGCGGCGACCTATGCCGCCATGAGTCTGCTGGAATACAACTACGGAATACTGGATAACTGGCCACTGGCGTTAACCGCCTACAACCATGGCACGGGCGGAATGGCGCGCGCCAAACGTGAATTGGGTACTGATGATATCGGTCAGATCATTCAGCGCTACAAAGGCGCGTCTTTTGGCTTTGCCGGTCGTAACTTTTACCCGCAATTCCTGGCGGTGCTGGATCTTGAGCGACAGGCGCAAGCCTTGTTCGGGGTGTTGCATCTGGATCCTGCACCTGAGTATGACGAGATGGAGTTGCCGGCCTATGTTGAGGCCGATGTCCTGGCGGGCGCACTGGGTGTCACCCTTAATCAGTTGAAATTTGACAATCCAGCCTTGCGACCGGTGGTCTGGGAGGGTGGCAAACGTATCCCCAAGGGATACAAACTCAAGATACAGAAGCATTCGATTAATGGCTCCCTGGCGTCGCTGGTCAACCGCATACCCGGTGGCGAGCTCTACGCATTCCAGACACCGGACATCAATTACACCATTCAGCGCGGAGACAGTCTGTCTGGCATTGCCACGCGTTTTAACACCTCAGTGGCGCAACTGGTTTCACTGAATCAACTCTCCGATGCGCACCGCATTCGTGTGGGTCAGGTGCTGTTGTTGCCGCACGACACCAACATGATCACACAAACGCTGGCCGCTGCTGAACCTGTTGCGGCAGAGCCAGGCGCTGCTTATGCAGTCAGATCTGGTGATACTGTGTCATCGATCGCCCGCCGCTATCGTGTCAGTGAGGCAGCGTTGATGCAGGTCAATGGCCTGACTAACCCGGATCGGCTGTCCATCGGTCAGCAATTGCGCCTGCCAGCCGAGGGTGATGCCCGCGTGTTGGCAGCAGCTTATCGTGATGCGGTCGATGTACCAGTTATTGCCGCCAATACCGTTGAGACCGAGCTCGCTGCTGACGAAGTTGAAACTGTAGCTGCCGGCAATGAGCAGGCAACACAGGCGCTGGCGGCAGATCCCGCTGATTATTCGGTAGCGGCAGACAATACTGTGGAAATTCAGGCCGCTGAGACTCTTGGCCATCTGTCTGAATGGGCGGGCACCAGTGTTCAGGCACTGCGCACAGCCAATGGTATGCGTGCCAATCAGTCGCTGATTGTTGGTCAGCGCTTCAAATTGCCCGCGCAGGTCGCTGGCGAACAATTTGAGCTGCGCCGACGTCAGTTCCATCTGGCTGCTCAGGAGAGTTTCTTCCGGCAATACCGCATTGCGGATGTCAACCGCCATCAGTTGGCCGCGAATGAAACCATCGATGTATTAGCGCGGCAGCGTTATGCCGTGCCATTGTGGTTGTTGCGCCAGTACAACCCTGATCTGGATTTCACGCGTGTGCGCGTGGGTCAGACCATCGTATTCCCGATTGTTGCCCGGGTGGACGGGGCCTGATGCCTGGCATCAGTCCCGTATATCATCGATGGCATCTGCCAATAGCCCAACCGACAGTGCGTAACGAAACGCCGGGTTGTAGCGCATGATCGAGCAGAAGTTGCGGTAAACCAGGTATCCTTTGTCATCACCCTCGTCGCCAATGATCAGTGCGGCCTGCAGATTGCGGGTAGGCAACACGCTGCCATTGGCGCGGCGGACACCCAGTTCTTGCCAGTCGTTCAGAGAGCGCCATGCGCCTGTTGTGGTAAACGACTGACAAGCCGCATCCGGCGTCAGCCCGGCTTCCTGCGGTGCTTGCAGGGATTGTTCCCCCCCAGGCGGCAGACTGACCGAGCGACCCCAGGTTTGATCCTGTTGCCAACCATGTGAGCGCAGATAATTGGCGACTGACGCAATGACATCGGGTCCCATGCTCCACAGGTCAATTCTGCCGTCCTTGTCGTGATCAACCGCCAGTCGCAAAAAGCTGCTGGGCGTGAACTGTATGATGCCCAAAGCTCCTGCCCATGAGCTTTTCATCATGTCCGGTGTTGCCAGGCCGCGATCAACAATTTCCAGCGCTGCAAACAGCTCGTTGCGGAACATCTCGCCACGACGCCCATCATAGGCCAGTGTTGCGATGACACTGAACAGTGGCTGGGTAATAGGGAATGCTCCGTAATTACTTTCCAGTCCCATGATGGCGACCACAAAACGATGCTGAACACCGTATTCTGCAGACACCTGGCGGATCATCTCGCCATGGGTCTGCATCAGCCGTTTGCCGGCTTCGATACGGCTGGTGTTCACCCGCTGCAGATAGTTGGCATAGGTGTTCACAAATTCAGCCTGATTGCGGTCTGCCTGCACAACCTGACGCGCCTGGCTGATGGTCGGCAGTATCAAATCCAGTGTGTCAGCGCTGATGCCGCGCTCCAGTGCCGCTACCCGAAAGTCGGCCAGCCAGGCAACAAAGGCGGCGTCATTCTCCTGTTCTGTCGCATTGGTTGCAGCATCTGTGGCGGCATCAGCAGCCGGTGGAACTTGTTGTGCATGGATGAGGCTTTGGGAGGAGAGCAACAACAGGCCCGCCATTACCGAGCGATTGAGCAGGCCTTTTGTCAGCATGCGATTTGACAGCAGTCGTTGTGCGTAAACAAAGGGTTTGGCCAGCGGGCTGGTAGTTGCAGTTGGCTGTGCTGGTTTAAGCATACGTACTCCATCGGGTCAAGAAGGTCAAAATCCTGCGCAGAACTGTAGCCGCTGGACGGTATAAAGGACAAGCAGTTTAAGGCCCGGTTGGGTCTGTCATACCAGAAATCATGATTTCAACAGCGCCTGCAAGGTTTGTTGCCATAATGATCGCAGCGCCCTGGCACTCAGTCGGGCGGCGTAATCCTGATGATTGAGAGCCGGAGTGTCGCTGCTCAGTAGCGATTGCGCATGTCGTTGAATGGTTTGCGCTGCGCCGCGCGCCTGCGTGGGCAAATCCAGTCCGGCGACTGCAAACAGCCCGTCTGCAGGCAGATACTCCGGGTAGGCAAGGGCATCTGGCGCAACGGCGTAACAGCCCAGAGCGACGGCTTCAAGCATCGATAGTCCCTGAAAATCATGCAGCGCGCTGGACAACACAATGTCCGACTGCATCAGCAGTTGCTGGTAATCTGTCCGGGATGAGATGTATTTGTTGATGCCGGGCTCGATCCCATGGTGCTGGTAATACTCATCCAAGACAGCATCCAGCGCTTCAAACGCCTCTGGGCGGCGGCGAAAGCGCTGGCCCAACACATGCAATCGTAACGGCTGCGAGTCTTGAACCAACTCTCTGACAATCAGCAGCAGCAGATCAGGCCCTTTGTCATTCTCGTGGCGGTGATTCCAGACAATCTGTAGCGGACTTGCGTGCGGGCGCCGGGCTTTTGTGCGCGGGAAAAATAGTTGATCTGGCAAAGGCACGGGCAATACCGACGATCGGTCTCGAATAAGCTCGGTGAGACCGGGTGGCACCTGATCAGGTAGTTTTGCCAGCAGTTGTTGTGCTCCAAGCAGAAAGCTCTGTCGATTCCATTCACTGTTAAAGGCCACATGATCGGCGCACAGCGCGCTGTACAGGTTTACCATGGCTGGCTCCACCGAGGTGTGCTGGTCAGCGCTTGGCGGATAGGCAAACTGGTTTTCGTGGAAGTACACCAAGGTCGGGATGCCAGCCAGTGTCGGCACAAAACCCCGCAGACTCGCCAGATCGGTCAGTGAGGTGGCGATCACCAGATCGTAGTTGTCAGTCAGCTCGCGCCGATGGTTAAATGCCCAGCTCAAACTGTTGCCGCGCACGCGCCAGGCAAAGTGCCGCGCTGGTAGCGTCAGGCAAGTCCAGTGGCAGAACGGAAACATCTCACACAGCGTTTGTCGCCATTGCTGATGACTGCCCGCATCATAAGCACTCAGCAGCAAAATCTTTATGTGTGTGTCAGAGCTGGAATTTAGAACCATGGACATAGAGGTCTTGATAATTCGTTATGCAATCTAATGATGAACACCTGCTGGGTCAATCTCCGGCAGCCTTGCTGGCGTCGTTGCCAGCAAAAGTCAGCACCCCGGTTTTTGAGCGTGCGCACATCACGCCATTGGCACCGGCTGTTCGTGATCATACCGGGCGGCATCTGAATTACGCGGATCTGGCCACGGAGATTCGTCAGACACAGACGCAGCTGCAGGCCTTAGGTGTCAAAGCCGGCGACAGAGTGTTGCTGATCAACGAGAACTGTGTACCCGTGCTGGTGATTATTCTTGCCCTCAGTGAGCTGGGTGCGTGGCCGGTGGTGGTCAATGCGCGCATGGCCACTGCCGAGATAGACAGAATTCGTGCGCATTGTGAACCGCGGCTGGTCATCTATGTGCTGGATTCAGCGGCCGCAGCCAATCACTGGTCAGCGTTTGAAGGCAATACTTTGTGTGAGCAGCTAGCGCTGGCGGGCGCTATGGCAGGCATTCGTCAGCTCGCGGTGATTGAGCGCTCTGACGAGTTGTCTCTGGGAGAACTGGGCGTATTTACGCTGATATACACCACGGGTACCACGGGTGATCCCAAGGGGGTGATGTTAACGCACCGCAATATGTTGTATGTCGCCGCTGTCAGTGGTGCGCTGCGTGGCTTGAAGTCAGATGACAAAATCTATCTGGTATTGCCGGTGTCCCACGTGTTTGGTATCTCGGCAGTGTTTCTGGCGGCTTTGTATGCAGGCGCTGAATTGATTGTTGCTGATCGTTTTGATCCGGCCTTGTGCTTCAGCAATTTTGAGACCCTGGGTGTCAGCGGTGTGTTCGGGGTGCCAGCAATGTTTGCCAAGCTGGTTGATCATGCACGGGAGCGCGGCATTACAGAGGCGCAGCGCACGCAGTTATGGCCGCGGCTGCGTTTTATGTACAGTGGTGGTGCGCCTTTGGATCCTGCAATCAAACTAAAGACCGAACAATTATTCGGGCTGCCCCTGCTCAACGGCTATGGCATGACCGAAAGTGCCCCTACCATCAGCCAGGTGCGTTTTAATGAGCCGCTGGATAATTGCAGTGTGGGTAAGCCATTGCCGGGACTGGAAATTCGGGTGGTCAGTGGCGATGGACGCGATGTTGCGCCCGGTGATGTTGGTGAACTGCATGTGCGTGGTCCGAATGTGATGTTGGGTTATTACCGCAATCCCGTTGCGACCGCAGCAGCCATTGATGCGCATGGATTTCTGAATACCGGCGATCTGGTGCGACTCGATGATGACGGTAACATTCATATCGCCGGCCGCAGCAAAGAATTGATCATCCATTCGGGTTTTAACGTATACCCTCCGGAAGTAGAAGGTGTTATCTCCAAGCATCCGCAGGTATTGTTGTGTGCGGTCATCGGAGAACCCGTAGAAGGCAATGAAAATGTGCTGGCTTATGTGCAGCGCACAGCCGGCAGTCAGCTGGATGAGGCGACGCTGCAGGCCTTTATCAAGCCATTGCTGACCGCCTACAAACGTCCGTCGCGCATTGAATTTATGGACCCGCTGCCAACAGCGCCGTCCGGTAAAGTACTCAAACACAAACTAAAAAAGGAAATTGTCAGATGATCAAGCTTTATGGATTTGCCGTCAGTAACTACTACAACATGGTCAAAATGGCACTGATTGAAAAGGGCATGGAGTTCGAGGAAGTGACCGTGCGCCCCAGTCAGGAAAGCGAGTATCTGTCGCGCAGTCCCATGGGCAAAGTGCCTTGTATTGAAACCGAGCAGGGTTTTCTGACCGAAACAGAAGTGATTATTGATTATCTGGACAGCCTTGGTCTTGGCCCGTCGTTTTACCCGGCGGTTCCTTTTGAGCGCGCAAAAGTCCGTGAACTGATCCGCTACCTTGAACTGTACATAGAACTGCCAGCGCGCAGGCTTTATGGAGACGTGTTTTTTGGGCGGCCGGCCAGTGAGGCGGAAAAAGAGTCGGTACACAAAGAGCTGGTGAAAGGTTTTGCGGCGCTGGCCAAGTTGGCTAAATACGGCCCTTATCTGGCTGGTAGTGAGATGAGCTATGCGGATTTTTATTTCCTGTTCAGTGTGGGACTAGTGACTCGTGTAACCAAAAAGGCACTGAACTGGGATGTGTTTGCCACTGAACCCGGTGTCAGGGAATTATTGAGCCTGCTGGAAAAGCGTGATTCCGTTAAGGCCATTCGCGCAGATCAGGCCAAGGCGATGGCAACAAAGGCCTGATCACACGGCACCAAGGAACAGGGGATAACCATGACACCAAGGCCCGCCAGCACGGTAGTGATCGTGCGCGAGACTGTTGAAGGCGTGCAGACCTTATTATTGAGGCGCAATTCCACGCTCAGTTTTGAAGGCGGGGCTTGGGTATTTCCGGGCGGCAAGGTCGATGCCTGTGACTATCCGGCCGGCTGTGAGTCACAGGAAGATGCAGAATCCCATTACCGCGCAGCGATCAACGCCTGTATCCGTGAAACCCGTGAAGAGGCGGGTTTACTGATTGCCCCTGAGCATCTGATACACATCGCCCACTGGACAACTCCTGTGGGTTTGCCGCGCCGATATGCCACCTGGTTCTTTTTATGCCCACTGCATGAGGATGTGGACATTGTGGTGGATGATAACGAGATTCTCGACTATCAATGGTTAAGCCCGGCGGCCGCTCTGCACGAGAACAGTGCAGGGCGCATCCGCTTGCCCATTCCGACCGCACACACATTAAAGACCATGCTGCCGTACAACGGGTTGGCAGCGTTATGTGAAGCAATGCGTGCTGCTGATATCCATGTATTTCCTGAAAATTCAGACTATTACAAACCTTTCTTTAGCGTCTGAAATTTGTCGTCGGACCGAGCGTGGTCTACGACAGATTTGCTTGCCTTGTCCGGTCGAGTAATGGGATAGTTGGGCGCAACACGAGAACAAAAACCGCCGGCTGTCATTGTACGTATCAGTCCTGTAATCCCAGAGCAGAGCCGCCTGATTATGTCTAAGCAATCTTCGCAAGCCACCATAACCAACTTGCGCGCCAGTCTGGCAGACGTTGGTCGCCGCCGCACTTTACTGGTACTTCTGCATCAGACAGGTCTGCTGATGACTGCCCTCGCAGCCCTGGTGCTGGGCATGAGTCTGCTCAGTCTCTGGCTGCCGGCATCTTATAGATTGCAACTGCTGTTGCTGATGATCACGTCGGGCGCCAGCGTCGCACTGGTATGGCGTTACCTGGCTGCACTGCGCAGGTTGCGGGCAGATGACAGGCAGTTGGCCGGCATCATTGAGTCGCGCATGCCAGATCTGGAGCAGCGGCTGCTGACCTCGCTGGAATTCTCCCCAGACAGTGATGCCTCGAAAAAGGCGGGTGTGTCTGCCCAGTTTGTAGAGCAGTTGTGGGTTGATGCCGTTCAGCATCTGCGCGATCAGGAACAGCAACTCCAGCAAGTCTCCGATCGGCGCACACCTTACCTGTCGGCGTCCGCAGCCGCGCTGGCAACCGTTGTCACCCTCATTGCTTTTATCAGTTCAGATGCTTTGCTGCGCGCAGGTGCACAGTTGTTGTGGCCGTTTTCGCTGCGGCCGGTCACCGTCGAGGTGGCTGTTCCCGAGTTGCCGGCAGAGCCCCTTGAGCTTGTCATTACCGTGGAGCCCGGTGATATCCGCATGCAGCGCGGGCGATCAGCCAGCATCAATGTGAGGATAGAAAACGCCTTGCCCGGCAACAATATTCGCCTGCGCATGCAGTCAGATCAGCTTAACTGGTACGACGTGGCGATGCGTGAAGAGGGCAGTGGCAGCAACGGTGCTGCGTATTCCTACTACATGCCAGCTGTTGAGGAAGATCTGATTTATTACGTCAGCATTGATGAGCAGGCGGGCGTTGATGGCGGCCAGCGCAGTCGCCAGTATTCCATCACGCTTTACGATCTTCCCCGCGCCGAGCAGATTGATCTGGCCTATACCTATCCCGCATACACCGGTATCGAAAATCTTCTGGAGGAAGATGGTGGCGATATGGTCGCCCCCGAAGGCACGGAAGTTGCTCTGAATGTGCTGTTTAACAAAGCTGTGCAGCAGGCGGAGATTGTGTTTGACGATGACAGCCGCATTCCGTTGGTGATTGACGGGCTCATTGGCGCTGCCACACTGACCGTGTCACGTGACACCGGCTATCGCATCATCGGAACCGACTTCGATCAGCTGCAAAGTGAAGATGCTGACGTGTTTTATATCCGCTCGATTCCGGATCAGCCGCCCGTTCTGGCGCTGCACAGCCCCGGCCGTGACCAGGATGTCATGCCGCTGGAGGAAGTGATTCTGCAGGTCGAAGCCACCGATGACTACGGCCTCAGCGAGTTCCAGTTGCATTACAACGTGGTGGGCACGGAGGAGCAGGCAATAGATTTTCTGCCCACGGAACAGACCCGGAATATTACCGGCAACCAGATGATTTTTATGGAAGATCTGGCGGTGCAGCCGGGTGATTTTGTCAGTTATTACATGACGCTCGCTGATAACAATGGCTTGCGCGGAGCCCAACAGGTGGTGTCGGATATTTACTTCCTGCAGGTTGTGCCAACGGATCAGGAGTTCCGTCAGGCCTCGGGAGGCCAGCAAGGTGGCGGCGGCGGAGGTGGTGGCGATAACACCAGCAGCGCGCTGGTGACGCTGCAGAAAGACATCATTGCAGCAACTTGGCGCCTGCGACAGCAACAGCTCACCATGGATCAACAGCAGTTTGATGACGATGTGGCCGTGCTGGCAGATTCCCAGCGCGAAGCCATGGAGCGGGCGGGCATGTCCATTGAGCGATTGTCAGAGCGACTGGATTTTGCAGATGACAGTTTTGCCAATGCGGTAACCTTCCTGCAGCGGGCGATTGAGCAAATGGATCTGGCGGCGACACAACTCGACGCACAGGCGTTAACAACGGCTATGCAGCCTGAACAACAGGCGCTGCAGATGGTGCTGCGTGCTGAAGCCGAGATCAACCGTACAGACGTTAACTTCCAGCGGCAGGCCGGCGGTGGCGGCGGTGGCGGTGGACAACAGGAGCGCGAAGATCTGCGCGAACTGTTTGACATGGAGATGGGGCAGAACGAGAACCGCTATGAAACGCCACGCCAGGCGGGTGGCGGCCAACAGCAGAACACCGAGGAAACCAGCCGTCTTGAAGAGCTTGCCCGCCGTCAGGAAAGTCTGACCCGCGCGCAGCGCAATCTTGCTCGGCGTATGGAGGACATGGAAGAAGAGCAGCGGCGCCGGGAGCTAGAGAGGTTGCGACGTGAGCAAGAGCAGCTGACGAGCGAACTTGCGCAGTTGCAGCAGCAGATGAACAGACGCCAGCAGATGCAACAGGCGCAGAATTCCCAGCAGCAGGGTGGGCGGCAGAGCACTAGCCAGGCCAGTAACGAGCAGATGCAGCGTGCGTTGCAGCAGATGCAGGAAGCGGCTGAAGCGCAGTCCCCGGCACAGGCGGCCGCCCGCAGCCAGCGCGCACTGGAAAGTCTGCGTGAACAACAGCGCCAGATGGCGGAACAGCCACAGAATTCGGCCAATCAGCTGGCACAGAGCATCGCACAGCGTGGTCAGCAACTGATTCAGCAACAACGCGAACTTCAACAGGCGCTGCAGCAGCTGGCGCAGGAACAGGGACTGGGGCAGACGCGCCAGGCCAGCAGCAACTCAGAGGGAGTGCAGGAACTGGTGCAGCAGCAAGAGCGTAACCGCCAGGAACTTGCCGAGATCGAGCGCATGCTGCGCGCTGTCATCGCGCGCGCGAGCAACGAAGAACAGCAGTTATTGAGGCAGGCCCAGCAGGCCAATCGTGCCATCCTGCCGCTGACGGAACAGATGGATACCGCCAATCGCGTGTTAAGAAATGGCATGGTGAATCTCGCCATTGATATTGAGCAGGAAGTGACAGACGCGCTGAACGAGTTGGACAGAAATCTGCAGGCGCTGGGTGCCGGTGCTCAGACGCCGGCTGCCACGGGTCAGGATCCGGTCATGCAGGCCGCCGCAGACGCCAGCGCCTTGCGTCAGCAACTGGAACAGCTGCAGCAGGAAATTGATGCCCGCGAGGCTGGTCAATCCGGTGAGGCGTCAATTGCACAAATGCGTGACCAGTTGGCTCGCTCTCAGCAATTGGCGCAGCAACTCGCGCAGCAGCTTGAGCAGGGAGGGCAGCAGGGAGGGCAGCAGGCTGGCCAGCCGGGCTCACAGCAAGCGGGTCAGCGTGGTCAGCAGGCTCAGCAACTCGCCCAGCAGGGACAACAGGGACAACAGGGACAGCAAGGTCAGCAAGGTCAGCAAGGACAACAGGGCCAGCAGGCGCAGCAAGGACAACAAGGTCAGCGTGGACAACCGCGTCAACCCGGGCAGCAGCAGGCCGCGGGCGGTGGGGGTGGACAGCTGACGAGCGGGCCACTGAACTCAGAGCAACGTTTTGGGCCAGGCGGCATTCCTGAAGAGGGTGAGGCCGCTCTGTGGGGCAATGCCCGCTCAATCAGCAGTGAAATCAGCAGCCAGTCGCTTGAAGAGTTTATGAATCAGCCTGAGTTGCTACGTGGTTTGTTGCAACCACTGATAGAGCTGGAAAGTGATTTGCGCGCGCGCGCTGAGATGGCCCAGATCAGCCAACGGCTGTTCAGTGTGTCCGAAGAAGAGATTCCTTATCAGTACCGATCCTTGGTTGAGTCGTACTACCGGGCGTTATCCGAGACAGGGTCGCCTAGTCAAGCGGCGCCTTCGGAATGAGATGCGGTCATGAAACATCGCAATAACCTGAAGCAGTAAACGAGAGAGTCAGTAGATAAACGATGAGTTTTTTCTGGGATGCATATGTTTGGGACGCTATTCGTGATGGTCGATTCGGCTTCGCTTATGGGCCACATCCATTCATTGCTGGAGTGCTGTTTTTACTGATTCCGCTTCTGGTCTGGTTTTTGTACCGGCGTACTACGCGTCCTGTCACCCACCGCTGGAAAAACCTGCTGATTGGGCTACGGTCGGCGGTGCTGATGCTGTTGTTGCTGCTGCTGATGCGGCCGGTGATTACTACCTTCGAAGTTAATCCGCAGGAAACCTATCTGGCTGTGTTGGTAGATGACTCCGCCAGTATGCAGATTGCTGATGTTGCGGGTTTTCAGTCGCGCCAACAGGCAGTTGCTGATGCGCTCTACGGCGAAGGCGGTATTGTTGAAGGACTGGCGGATCGTTATCAGGTGCGTACATTTGCGTTTAACCAGACAGTACGCCGGGTCAGTGGTATTGAGGATCTGACGGCACAAGGCAACGCGTCCGGCCTCGAACAGGCCATGCGTCAGGTCGCTGAGCAGTTGGGTGGTTTGCCCTTGAGTGCGGTGGTGATGATCAGTGACGGTGCGGATAATGCGGACACCGATCCCCTGCTGAGTGCGCGCGACTTTGCTGCACGTCAGATACCGGTGTTTACCGTTGGCGTCGGAGAGGAGTTGATACCCCGCGATGTGGGCATAGGCTCGGTTTCGGCATCACAGACCCTGTTGGACAACAGTGTTTTTGACGTGCAGGTTGACCTGATTCATCAAGGTTACAGTGGTCAGGCGCTGATGCTGCGGGTGATGGACGGCGAGACCGAAGTCGCTGCCCAACAGATTACGCTGGCCAGTGACGGGACGCGCCGCGTGGAGCTGGAGGTGAGTCCCGAACGTAAAGAGCCCATTCTTTACGAGTTGCGGGTTGATGAGCTCGATGGCGAAATTGTGCTGCAGAACAATCGTTATCAGTTTTTGGTAGACAACAGCGAACGACCGCCACTCAATGTGTTGTATGTGGATGGACACCCGCGCAATGAATTCAAATTTATCCGCCGCGCGGTCGAGACGGATACCAGTCTGCGTCTGGCATCGTATCTGCGCACTGGGCCGGGTCGCTTTTACAGGCAAGGTATTTCGTCTCCGCTGGAACTCAGCGGGGGGTTTCCGACCACGGCTGAAGAGCTTTATCAGTACGAGGCGGTGATTCTGGGTGATATCGGACGCGACTTTTTCACCGAAGAGCAGTTATTGATGCTGCAAGAATTTGTGGCTGAACGTGGCGGTGGCCTGCTGGTTGCAGGCATGCTGGATGATGCCTTTGTTGACAGTGTTGTGGCTGACATTCTGCCGTTGACACTCAGCCGCTCAGACACGCTGCCTGCAAACCTGCAAGGCGGAATCCGCCGTGGATCTCATGCGACTGGCGAGTTATTTGCGCCGCGTTTGACGGCGGCAGGTGAGTTTTCAGAGTTGCTGCGGTTAAACACTGATGACGCGATCAACCGGCGGCTGTGGGCTGAGTTGCCAACATTGCAGGGCATTTATGCCACCGGTCGCGCCAAGCCCGGTGCATCCGTGCTGCTGGAACATCCTGCCTTGCAGTATCAGAATCAGGCGTTGCCAGTATTGGCGACCCAACGTTACGGCAGTGGCCGCAGCATGAGCATAAATACCGCCAGTACCTGGCGTTGGCAGATGTTGATGTCAGCTGAAGACGAATCGCATGAGCGCTTGTGGCGGCAGATGCTCCGCTGGCTTGCACAGGGCGCGTTAGAAAGAGTCAGTATCAATTTTGACAAGCCGTTCTACAACGCCGGCGACACTGTGAATGTGTCGGTCAAGGTGCTGGATGCCAGTTACGAACCGGATAACAACGCCTCGTTGTGGATTCAACGCACTGACCCACTGGGCAACGCTGTTGATATTGCCATGGAGTGGGATATTAATCAGGACGGTACCTATGTCAGCCGCTTTGAGGCCAGCGACGAAGGTGTTTATCGTGTGCTGGTTGATGTGGCCAGTGCTGCCGGTACCGGTCTTGAGACTGAAAAACCTGCGGCATTTGTGGTGACCCCGTCGTTAAGAGAATTTAATAATGCCGGGCGCGATACCGGTATGCTGTCCCGTATTGCCGACAGCGGAGGTGGCCAGTATTACGACCTGTCAGCTGCCCGGCAACTGATCAACGATATCGATCATGTGCCCGGCGCTTATTCCCGCGAGGTTCAGGAAGATCTCTGGGATCGCCCCTGGTTGTTAATCCTGCTGATTGCGCTGATGTGTATGGACTGGATGGCGCGGCGTTACCGGGGGTTGTCATGATGCGATCTTATCAACTTTTGGTTGTGTCGATGCTGGTCTGGTGTGGCAGTGTCTTGGCTCAAACCGAACAACAAGTCATTCAGTCTGGCTCCGGCTCTGAAGACACACCCTGGTTCCAGCAAACGCCGGAGAACAACAAGTTTGCGCTCATCATTGTGGGCGCCTCTGCAAATGATGAGATCCGCGTGCGGCTGCGCGGATGGGCGACAGATCTGCATGCGAGCCTGCTGGAAGATTACGGGTATGCCAGCGATGCCATTGAATTGCTGATCGATGATGGCAGCAATGTGGGTAATGCTGCGTCTATTGTTAGCGGTGGGTCGCGGGTCGCAGATATTGACGCCGCCATCGCGCGCATCCGTAGCAGCAGTGAAGCCGGTGACCAGTTGACGGTGTTCCTGTTTGGACACGGATCCAGCACTTTTGGAGATGCCAAGTTTAATAATGTTGGACCCGACATGACCGGCGCCGAGTTGGCAGACATGCTTTCTCCTTTAACCGGTATTGATATGGTGATTTTCAACACAACCAGTGCCAGTTTTGAATTTTCCCGCGAGCTCTCCGGGTTAGGACGCGTTGTGGTGTCGGCAACGCGCTCCGCCGCAGAAAGATATGATCCGCTCTTTGGAGGCTTTCTGGTGGCCGCCTTGCAGCAGAAGCGCGCCGACATTGACAGAAACGCCCGCGTCTCGGTGCTTGAAGCGTTCAATTATGCCAGTGGTCAGGTGGCTCAGTGGTACCGCGACCAGGACAGGTTGTCGACGGAAAATGCAGTGCTGGATGATTCCGGCGACGGCCTGTTTTCCCGCGAACCGGGCACAGGCCAGCCGGATGGCCTGCTCGCTGAGATCGCCTACCTCAATGTGATCAGTGCCGGTACACAAAAAACGTCGGCTGAGGCACTGCGCCTGTATGCTGAGATGCAGAGCATCGAGCGTGAGATTTTTATCCTCCGTAATCAGAAAGTGAATTATCTGGAAGAGGACTATTGGAACCGGCTGGAAGCCCTGTTGATTGATCTGGCTACCCGAACGAGGAGATACAATGAATTACCCTGATGTTTCCCGTCCATTCACGTCAGAACGCGCCGCCTTAAGACGCGCGGTTCACCGTGGTGCCGCCATTGCCGGATTGTGCATGTTGTCTGTACTGCCGGTCTCTGATGTTGATATCCCCGCTACTCAATTCAGCCTGAGCTTGGTTAACGCTGGCTGGGCGCAGCCGGTAGAGTTGTCGGCGCTGGATAATCTCACGCGCGGTGACGAGTTGTTGCTGCGAGGTTCTTATCTGGGGGCCATCGAAGCATTTAATTCAGTGCGTGAGGATGCCTGGCGTGAACAGGCGGCACTGGGATTAAGCAAAGCCATGGCCATTACCGGTCAGTACGATCAGGCGATTGCAGCGGTACGCGCACGGGTACGTGACCCGGCGGACAGTCCGTTGGCGGCAACGCAACTGGCTGAACTCTACCGCATGACTGGACGTTCCGCCGAGGCACAGGAACTGCTGGCAGAGGTGGTGGCGGGTCAGATTAATCCACCTGTGCGCACGCTGGTACAGTATGGTCTGGTCCTGGACTTGCGCGGAGAACTGGACGAAGCCGCGGTGCAATACAACGCGGCGCTGGCGCGTTATGACAGTGGTTTGGTATTTGATTCCGCCGACGTCGGGATGGTTGCGCTGGCCGCGTGGAAACGCGACGAGTTTCACGATGCCAATGCGTTGTTTGCTGAGGCAGTGCGTCTGGATTCCAATAATCTGGAAGCCCTGACCTTGTGGGGCGATTTGTTTCAGGAAAAATTCAATGATGCTGACGCCGAGACCAACTACAACCTTGCGCTGACCATCAACCGCCGTTATAGCCCGGCATTGACCGGTATGGCGCGCATCAGCAGCCCCGAGCGTTATCTGGCCATGAGCCTGGAAGTCAACTCCCGGGATGTCGCCGCACTGGAGACCTATGGCTTGTTGATGGTACGCAATTATCAGCAGGACGTTGGTCGCGATTACCTGGATCAGGCGCTGGCTGTCAATCCGGAGTCGGTAACCGCCTTGTCGTCACTGGCAGCGCTGGCTGCCATCAATGACGACATGCCGGCATTTGATGCGCTTTTGGAGCGTGTGAACGCCTTCAGCCCGGAGAGTTCTGAATTTTTTGCTGGTGTTGCGGATTATCTCGGAAACAACTATCGCTTCACAGAAGCGGTTGGTTATGCGCGCAGAGCGATTGCCCGTGACCCGAATAACTGGCACGCCCATACCGTTCTGGGCGGCAATCTGGTGCGTCTCGGCGAAGAGGTTGAAGGCAAACAGCATCTGGAAATGGCCTTTGATAACGATCCCTTTAATGTGATGACTTCAAACATGTTACAGGTGTTTGATGTGCTGGAAGGTTACGCCACGCTGGAAACCGAACATTTCCGCGTCAACATGAGTCACCGTGATGCGCAGGTATTGTGGCCGTACATGGCGCCATTGCTGGAAGAGAGCTGGCGGACTCTTGTTGAAAAATATCAGTTTGAACCGGAAGTGCCGGTGCTTATTCAGGTATTCGAGCGCACTGAAGATTTTGCGGTCAGGTCGGTGGGTCTGCCAGATATCGGCCCATTAGTGGGCATTTGTTTTGGAAAAGTGGTAACGCTGATCTCTCCGGATACGCTCAGTGCCAACTGGCAAGAAATTCTCTGGCATGAACTGGTCCATGTGTTCACCTTGCAAATGACACAAAACCGCATGCCGCGCTGGTTATCCGAAGGGATTTCCACCTGGGAGGAGCGTCAGGCGCGTCCGGAATGGGGACGCCGGCTTGGGCTGGAACTGGTGCGCGCAGTGGAGCAGGAACAACTGTTGCCGGTGTCCAATCTCAATGAAGGTTTTACCGGTGCCAACAGCAACGCAGATCTGAGTTTTGCCTACTTTCAGTCGTACCTGGTGGTTGAGTACATTGTAGAACAATACGGTTTTGCAAAGCTGCGCGAACTGATTCTGGAGTACGCACACATCCGCGACGAAAGTGAGATGTTTGCCAATGTGTTTGAGATGGACATGGTGAGTTTTGATAATGGTTTCCGTGACTGGATTCGGCAGCGCGTTGATCAGATCAATGTGTATGTCCACGTTGAGGACAGCGACGACGAAGGTGCAGGACACGGCCACGGTGTGCGCGAAAACAACAGCGCGGTGCTGGCAGAGTTGTATAACAACGAGTCGTTAAAACGGCACATGCGTGGTCGTGTTGAGCAGCAACCGCGTGATTTCCAGGCGCATCTGCAACTGGGGATTGTGCTGTTCCGTGAGGCTGCCTATGACGAAGCCATTTTTCATCTACAGACGGCGCAGGGGATTTTGCCAGATTATTCCGGCTACCCCAGCCCTTCACTGGTGTTGTCGCAGATTTATGAAGCGCAAGGCAACAACGAGGCGATGATGGAGCAGCTGGCCATCATGCTGCAGAACCAGCAACATGATTATGCGTCTGCCTTAAAACTTGCCAAGGCTGCGCTGGCTGCGGGTGATACAGAGCAGGCGGATTATTATCTGAGTCGTGCCTTAGCGGTAGATCCTTACCAACCGGAGATTCATCGCAGCGGCGCCCAACTCGCACAGCAACTGGGCGATACCGGCCGTGCCGTCCAGGAGTTCGAAGTGCTGGTGATGCTGGATCAGAGTGATCCGGTGGATGCTCGGACCAATCTGGCCGGTGCTTACCTGGATAATCAGCAGCTGGATCAGGCTCGCCTGACGGTGCTGCGGGCTCTGGAAACGGCGCCGGGCTACCAACGCGCACAAGACATTCTGTTAAGGGCCGTTGAACGCAGCAATCAATCGTCAGAGGTGATCAGCCAGCCATGAGCATGTGCAGCGGCAGCCCACAGGCAGTGATCAGAGTCAGCATCATGCTGGCCTTGACCCTATTGCCGGCTGCTGTCTTGGCACAGGTTGACCCATTGCAGCCTCCACCCCCGCGAGAAATCAGAGCGCCGGATGTGAGTTTGCCGCCCGTGCCTGTACCGCAGTCCCGGCCGCGTGACGGCATGGCGTTCCCGCAGGATTTTGATATCCGCAGTCTGCGCGACGGTCTGGCGATGCAGGGACAAGACAGAGCTCAGTCGGGGCAGGTCAACCGCCCCGAATTTACCTGGGTGCGTGGTCGCTACGAGAATTACCCCGGTGGCCGCGGAGGGCGGCGGGGCGGTTGGTGGGATACCGATTTCCCCGACGCCGAGCAGAACTTTATGCGCGGTGTGCAGCGTTATACGTTTATTGATACCGACACCACCAGCCCGCGCTGGATGGACCTGACTGACCCTGAGCTGTTCGAGCACACATTTTTATACATGACCATGAAACGTGTACCCATTGGCGGTATGCGTACCGGCCCGGATTTTAATCCCCAGGAAGTTGAGGTCTTGCGTGAGTTCATTCACCGGGGCGGGTTTGTCATGCTGGATGATTTCTGGGGCGAAGCACATTTTCAGGATTTTCTGATAGAGATCACCAAAATCTTCCCTGACCGGCAGTTAGTCAAGCTGGACATGAACCACGAAATTTTCCGCATGTTCTATGACATTGATGAAGTGCCGCAGGTGCCGGGCCGCGCAGTGACCTGGGATTACGGAAACGTTACCCTGAACGATCCGCGTTATCCGCCATCAGTTCATGCCATTCTGGATGATATGGGGCGCGTGATGCTGGTCGCCAACTTCAACTCGGACATGGGTGATGGCTGGGAACATACGTTTCTGGAAATGTATCCGACAGAAATGACCAATCAGGCTTATCGACTGGGTATCAATTATCTGATTTACGCTTACACACATTAAATTTACAGGACACACATATGACAGACACCCACATCATTAATGACACCCCGGTAGCCGGTCTGGAAGACCATGACGATCTGGCGCTTGTCAGAAAGATGCAGTTGGGTCGTGACCAGATGGTGCACGAAATCCGCAAGGTTATTGTGGGTCAGGATTCGGTCATTGAAGAGCTGCTGATTGCGCTGTTTGCTGGCGGGCATTGCCTGGTGACCGGGGTGCCGGGACTGGCAAAAACGCTGTTGATCAAAACGGTTGCTGACATTCTGCAATTGAATTTCAGCCGGATTCAGTTCACGCCGGATCTGATGCCCTCAGATGTCGTTGGTTCGGAAATAGTTGAAGAAAGTGATGGCCGGCGCAAACTGGTGTTTGTCAAAGGACCGATCTTTACCAATATCCTGCTGGCAGACGAAATCAACCGCACACCGCCCAAAACCCAGTCGTCGCTGCTGGAGGCGATGGAAGAGCGACAAGTCACCGCCGCCGGCGTTACGCACAAAATGTCCAGCCCGTTTTTTGTGCTGGCAACACAAAACCCCATCGAACTTGAAGGTACCTATCCGCTACCAGAAGCACAGCTTGACCGTTTTATGTTCAAGATGGAGCTGGGTTATCTGACCGAAGAAGAAGAAGTGCAGGTGGTCAGCAGTACTACCCGTGTGGTGGATCGCACCATATCCCACCCGCTCAGTGGTGAAGACATTCTGGCTTTCCAACGAATCGCGCGACAAGTGCCGGCGGCACAGGCCGTGGTGCAATACGCCGTGCATCTGGTGCATGCAACACGACCACAAAGCCCGGCATCACCGCAATTTGTCAAAGACTGGGTAACCTGGGGTGCCGGTATCCGTGCCTCGCAGAATCTGGTGCTTGCCGGCAAAGTCAGGGCGCTGCTGCATGGCCGCTACAATGTGTCATTTAATGATATCCGCGCATTGGCGCCCTCTGTACTGCCTCACCGGATACAACTGAATTTCCACGCTGAAGCTGAGCGTATCACCACAGATGAACTGATTCGCCGCGTACTCGATGCCGTGCGCGCACCAGGCGCATAACATGACGCAAAGCACGAATTTTATCGATCCCTCTGTACTCGCTACCCTCGATAATCTTGAGATGCGGGCCAGAGTGATTGTGGAAGGGTTTATTGCCGGTCTGCACAAAAGCCCCAAGCGTGGTTTTAGTGTGGAGTTCACGGATTATCGTCATTACATCCGTGGTGACGATATGCGTCATGTGGACTGGAAGCTTTACGGCCGGTCAGACAAGATGTACATCAAACAGTACGAAGACGAAACTAACGTGCGCTGTTACATCCTGCTCGACAGCAGCGCCTCCATGGCATACGCCTCTGCATCCATGAGCAAACTTGATTACGGGCGCACGCTGGCCTCCGCACTGGCGTACTTTATTATGCGCCAGCGTGATGCAGTGGGGTTGATAACCTTTGATGACAAAATTAAAGACTACATTCCTGCCAAAGCGCGCCAGGTGCATCTGATAAGAATTCTGCGCAGCCTGCACGAGTTGCAGGCCGGTGGACAAACCAACAGCGTGCGTCCGCTTAGTGAACTGGCGATGACGTTGAATCAGAAAAGTCTGGTGATTCTGATCAGTGACATGCTCGAGGACGAACAGGTCACCATCAAGACGCTGGTGCAGTTGCGCGCCATGGGCAACGAAGTGATTGTGTTTCACGTACTGGATAATCAGGAGTTGTATTTCAACTTTAATGAATCCACTGAGTTTGTAGACATGGAAACTGCGGAAACCCATATCACTTCGCCACAGGCGATCCGCAACGCGTATCTGGAAAATCTGCAGCGTTACCTCGATGATTGCAAAAAGAAATGTCAGAGTAGCGGCGTGGATTACTGTTTGCTTGATACCTCGCAGCCTTTGGACAAGGCGCTGGCCTCGTATTTGTCCCGCCGGACCAGGAGCTCATAAATGGGTTTCCTTACCCCTTTGTTTTTATTGGGTCTGTTGGCTGCTGCCATACCCATCGCCATACATATGATTCGCCGCGAGAACCCGCCAAAAGTCATGTTTGGTACCTTGCGCTTTGTCAAACAGACCACCAAAAAACTGATCCTGTTTCAACAGATTCAGCAGTGGCTGTTGTTGTTGATGCGCGCGGCACTGATCTGCCTTCTGGTGCTGGCGTTTGCCCGGCCACTGCTGTTTCAGGGCGGCATGGCACGGCTCATGGATGCTGAACCCAGATCAGTTGCCATTTTGCTGGATACGTCATTGAGTATGCGTGTGGGTGAGCGTTTTGAGCGCGCCAAGACGGAAGCACTGCAGGTGCTGGACGGCCTTAATGCCGGTGATGAAGCCGCGGTGCTGACCTTCGCCGATGGCACACTCACTGTCCGTGAGCTGAGTAACGACATTGATGGCTTACGGGCGTTTATTAACGAGATGGATGAGCCGGGTTACGATCGTGTGCGCTTTTATCCAACCTTGCAACAGGCTGATGACATGCTGGCAGCGTCACAGCATCAGCGGCGCCAGATTGTGATGATTTCAGACTTCAAGGCCTCAGGGCTCGACAGTGATGCGCTGGTCAGTGATGGGCAGTCAGTAGATCAGGATGGCTGGATGCTGGCAGCCGGTACAGGCTTTTTACCTGTTGATGTTGGCGACGAGCGCAGCAGCAATCTGAGCCTGACTGATGTGCGCTCACCTCAGCAACTGCTGGAAAATCAGACAGATTATGCAGTGCTTGCCAGAGTGCGCAGCACAGGCAATGTGTTTCTGGATCGCGGTAATCTGTCGTTGAATCTGCGCACACAGGCGGGTGATGACGTTGTGACCAATAATGCTGGCAGTATTCCGGTGCAATTGAATGAGCGCTCTGAGGCAGTGATCAATCTGCCCTTAAATCTGGACGCTACCGGCGCGTTCACGGGTGAGCTGGTACTGTCCGGGGATGATGTAGACCTCGACAATCGCTGGTACTTTTCATTGGATGTGCTGCCACGAATGCGTGTGCTGGTGGTTAACGGTGATCCTTCAACTGATTGGTTTGACGACGAGGCGCACTGGTTTGTGCTGGCATTGCAGGGTCTGGAAAATTCTCCCTTTGATGTCACCTCAGTGACGGCTGATGCACTCACGATTCCGCAAATTCGTGAACATGATGCGGTGGTGCTGTTAAATGCTTCTTTGCAAGACAATCGCCTGCTTGCTGAACTGAAGACCTTTGTGAACGAAGGCGGGGCGTTGTTGCTTGCGCCGGGCAATCGGGTAACAGCCAGCGAGTTTAATGATAGTTTTGCAGGCGTCACGCCCGCCACGCTGATCTCATCCGAAGAGTTGGCCACCAATGATTACCAGTTGATTGCGGATGTGGATCGCCGACACCCTGCGCTGCGTGCACTTAATGTCGACTTTGGAGCACGTTTTCAGGGGTACTGGCAGACGGCGCCGGGTTCTGACTCTGACGTATTAATGCGTTTTGATAATGGGTCTCCGATGCTGGTGGAAGCTCAGGCAGGTGAGGGGCGCAGCATGCTGCTCAGCTCATCCATGGATCTGGCCTGGAGTAACTTTCCGCTTCAGGGTTTGTATCTCCCGTTTGTACATGAAGTGCTCACGTATCTGATTCAACCGCCACAACGCGAGCGCGCGTATCTGGTGGGTGACATGATTGATCTGAGCAGTTTTATGTCAGCTGATAACACCACGATTGAACTGCTTGAACCAGACGGGGCTCAGGTGCAATTGACCAGGGACAACCCGTTTTACCAGGCTCGTATGCCTGGGTTTGTGCGGCTGGAGGAAACCACGCTGGCCGTCAACATTGCGGCAGAGGCTGCCAGTTCACGTCGCGCAGACATCGATGCCTTGACCGATGCCATCATCAATCCGGAAACCACACCCATGGTGTCGGAGCAGGTTAGAACCGCGCAATTGATCGCCGACATCGAGCAACCACAACGACTGTGGTGGTGGATTGTGCTGTTGGTGATGTTGTTACTGGTGGTCGAAGCTTGGGTAGCCAATCGGACTTATCGTTAGTTCAACCATAAGCGCGACCTTTGACGGGAAGAACGCCGCTGGAAGTGCGAACTCATGTTCGACTTCCAGTGGCGTTTTTTTTGACACGCTTACTTGTTGAATGCAGGCTTTGAACGACTGAACAAAGATACAAACGACTGCCGGTACTCACGTAGCCGGTGTGGTAAAGCCAGCAACGCGGGTGTCACGATCAAGGTTAACACCGTGCCAAAGGCCAGTCCGAACACGACCGCGTTGGCCAATTGCATCCACTGCGATGCAACCGGTCCGCCAAACTCGATTTCCGCCCCGGCCAGATCAATCGATACACCAAGTGCCAGCGGCAGCAGTCCGAATCCGGTGGTGAACGTTGTGAGGAACACCGGGCGCAGACGCTGCACGCCAGTCTGAACAATCACGTCGGTCAGGCTCCAGTCAGGATGGTTTTGGCGCAGTACATTATAGGTATCAATCAGGATTATGTTGTTGTTGACAATAATACCTGCCAACGCCACCACCCCCACGCCAGTCAGAATAACGCTAAAGGTCTGGCCAGTAACCAATAACCCGAGCAACACACCTGTGGTCGATAGCAACACCGCTGAAAGAATCAGCAGTGTTTGATAGTAGTTGTTGAACTGGGTCACCAGTACAACAGCCATCAACGCCAATGCCAGTACAAAGGCAAAACTCAGGAAAGCCATAGACTCATCCTGTTCTTCGTTGGCGCCACGGAATCGGTAGTTGACGCCCGGCGCCAGCGGATTAGCCTGCAGCCACTGTTCCAGTTCACTGACCTTGTTGTCAGTAATGAAGCCGGGTGCCGGATTGGCACGCACATACACAACGCGTTCGCTATCAACACGCTGAATGGAGCTTACGCTGGGCAATGGCTCACGGGTGATGAAGCTGCTGATGGGCACCAGTCCGCCGGGTGTATTGATGCGGATGTCATCAATCTTTTCGATGCCCCGATATTCTTCGGGGTAACGCACACGAATCTCAACTTCCTCTTCGCTGTCATCAGGACGGTAGTCACCCATCAGTACGCCATTAGTCAGCAGTTGTATGGCCGTGCCAATCTCCTGCATGCTCGCGCCGGACATGGCTGCACGGGCGCGATCAACAGTGATTTCCCATTCAATACCAGGCACTGGGGTGGTGTCGTCAACGTCGATCAGTCCTTCCATGCCACTTTCCAGATGATTTTTGACCCGACGTGCCTCCGATATCAGGGTGCGCAGGTCTTCGCCATAAAACTCCAGTTGCAACTGCTTGCCGACCGGTGGGCCTTGTTCAGGCGTGGAAATCTCTGCACGAATACCTGGCAAATCAGCAACCGCCTGCCGATACAAGTTTTCAATTTCAAAGCCGTTCACATCGCGCTCTCGGCGGTCTGTAAACTCAAGGAAAATTGTACCCACCAGATCGGGTGCGGCGCCCATACCGCCCCCCATGCTGCGGCTGGCTCCCGATTGCGTAACGATGCTCTTATAGTAGCCAACCGCCTCAATGCGATCCTCGACCTGGGTAACGATGTCGCGGATCTCTTCCGGCGAATAGTTGCCACGCGCAAAGATCTGTACCCGTGTCTGACTTGGGTCCACACTGGTAAAGAATTCAAACCCGCGGCCCAGCATGACGTACGCAAATACAATGCTCACCAGCACGCCGGTCGCGCCCAGGAAAACCACACCCGGATTGCGTATGCCAAATCGCAACACGCCGACGTAAGCTCGTATCGGTCCTTTGAACTCAGTGATTAGCGTGTCGTCATTTTTAGAGATATCGATATCTTTATGCGCGGTGCGGCTGCCGACAAATGATCCGATGAGCGGAGCAAATAGCAGTGCGTACAGCAGAGAGCCGATTAACACGGCAAACACCGTGGTTGGCAGATAGCTCATAAACTCGCCGGCAACACCTGGCCAGAACAACAAAGGCAGGAATGCTGCCAGTGTGGTCAGCGTTGAGGAAATGATAGGCCAGAACATGCGATTTACAGCCTCTTCGTAGGCATCAGCCCGGTTATAACCTTCGGCCATTTTCCGGTCGGCGTACTCCACAAGGACGATAGCGCCATCTATCAGCATCCCTAACGCCAACAACAATCCGAAGATCACTATAAAGTTGTAGGTGTACCCCAGTAGCGAGATGATGATGAAAGCAAAGAAGAAGCAGAAGGGCACACCCATCGCCACCAGAATGCCTGAGCGCACGCCCACCGCCGCCACTACCACCAGCATGATCAGCGCCATTGCCGACAACATGTTGCCCTGCAGGCTGGAGTTCTGCTCAATCACCAGGGGAATGGTATTGTTCAGGTAAGTGATCTCCACGCCCGGAGGAATCTGGGTACGCATTTCGCGCACAATCACGTCGATGTTATCCATGGCCTGAATCAGGTTGGCGCCCTTACGCTTTTGCACGTCAAGAGAGATTGCCTGATCACCATTGGCATAAGCATAACGCTCGGCATCTTTAAACGTGCGCCGGACATCGGCAACATCACTCAGTACCACGGCACCTGAGGCGTTGGCGGCAATCGGCAGCTGGAACAGATCATTGGCGGTTTCGATCAACCCTGGCACCTTGATGGCAAAGCTACCTTCACCGGTGTTCAGAATGCCGGCGGGAATCAAGCGGTTATTGCTGGTCACCGCCTGCACAATCTGGGCGTTGGTGATGCCATAGGTTTCCAGTTTGCGCGGGTCGATAACCACTTCCAGCAATTCTTCGCGGGCACCAATCATGTCCGCGCTCAGAATCTCCGGAAGATTCTCAATTTCACGTTGCAGGACTCTGGCTATCTGCAGCTTGGTTCGTTCAGAGACGCCTTCGCCACCCAGCGCGATCTGCACAACCGGCACGGTTGCCGCGGATACTTCCTGAATAATGGGCTCTTCCGTATTGGCGGGGAATCGCGCTTGCGCACGGTCCAGTGCTGAGCGGATGTCATTTAGCGCAAAATCCGCATTAAAGCTGACATCAAACTCGGTAATGATGGTGGCACTGCTTTCGCTGGAGAATGAACGGATTTCAGTGATGCCATCGACATTTTTGAGTTCAATTTCCGTAGGTCTGGCCAACAGGCGCTCGGCATCCTCGGGCGAGATACCCGGGTGGATGATAGTGGTGATAATGACTGGCACTGTGACATCCGGGTTGAGCTCAACCGGGATAGCACGAAAAGATAAAAATCCTGCCAGGATAATGACAGCAAAAATTGTCAGGCTTGTTCGTGCCCTGCTGCGTGCCGCTCTGAAATAATTCATAGACGTGACCAATCAGAATTTGTGCGAACGGTTTGACCCGGGAACACCAGTTCCTGACCCAGGGTGATCAGCGTAACCTCAGCAGGTAAACCAGTGACCCAGAATCCGGGTGTGCCCGCCTGAGTACTTTCCCCGACGATGGTAACGGGGTGGAAGGTCACGATGTTGTCGTGAATCGCTTTGACTCCTACCACGCCCGCATCATCAAGCGTAATGGCGGACGGCGGAATCATGGTCGCCGTGATGTCGGACGCTGCCACCATAATTTCGGTACTGATACCCTGGCGAATGGGCTCCTGGCCATTATTGAGCTCGACTTCAATGCGATAGCTGCGTGAAACCGGATCTGCAGCGCGTGCGATATAGGTCAGTTGGCCTGAGACCCTCTGCCCGGTCACAAGAATGCCTTCGACGGAGTTGCCGGGAATCAGTTTGCTGACATTCTGCTCGGGCACCTGACCGATCAGCAGCATGGGCTGGTCATCAAGCAATGAGCCGCACTGGCCGCCGACGTTCAGGTAGTCGCCGACTTCAACGGCGCGTGTTTCAAGAATGCCACTAAAGGGTGCGCGCACTTTTGTGCGGTCCAGCGACAGTTCGGCGCGTCCGACGGCAGCTGTTGCTGAATCCAGCGCTGACTTCAGTTGGGCAACAGCCACTTCAGACACAAGATCGCGTTCACGCAGGCCTAATGAACCTTCGTACTCGAGTCTCGCCTGTTGTTCACGGCTGCGGGCTTCCTGTAGTTCTGCTTCGCGGTTATCCACTGCAATTTCGCAGAGCACATCACCACGATTGACCCGGGCGCCGCGTGCAACGGGCGTGGCGGTTACCCGGCCACCGGCTTCTGCGAGGATTTCAACGTGACGGAATGCCTGGGTAACACCGCGGATATTGACGTTCTCAGTGTACGTGCTGGCTTGCACCTGACTTACCAGTACAGTAAACCCGTCTGCGCCTGCATCAACAGGGCTTCCCGCTGCAACAGCGGTAACGGTTCTGTCTGTTTCAGGCATCGCATATCTGTCTTCGACAACCACGATGTCTTCACGTGGTACAAACATCCATACGACCAAAAATATAAACAGGCCGATGGCGACCCAGTATTGTTTTTTCACTTAAGTAAGGCTCCGCTGTAGAGTGCAGTCTTGCAGTTATTGCTAATCATCGTCCGAATGGATTTCAGTTATACGAACGATGCGATGCTCAGTCCGGATATCGGGTCGAGTGTCGCAAATGCCAAGGGCAGACGAAGGGAAGTTAGTTATTTTTGTAAGGTTTTAATTGTTGGCGCTTTATACCATGCGCATTGTTCTGGCCGGAGTGCCGAAAGTCATAAAAGCCGGCCATAAATGTTTTATCAATCAAGCCAGTAGCGTTGCATATTGAGGTGCACCTGGCTTGTTTTTGGGTAGATTGTGTATCAACCGGCGACGGGTTTTTTCTGCAGTTTGCGCTGCAGGGTGCGCCTGTGCATTTTTAGCTGACGCGCGGTTTCTGAAATATTGCCTTCATTCTCCAACAGTACTTTCTGTATGTGCTCCCACTCCAGTCTGCGTACGGACATTGGTTCATGAAATTCAGGATCATGCTCATCGTGGTCACTGTCGTCATCCAGAGCGGCCAGAATTTCGTCGATATCCGCGGGTTTGGCGAGGTAATTGTCAGCACCCAGCTTGATGGCTTCAACGGCGGTGGCAATACTCGCATAACCGGTCAGCATCAGTATGCGGGCCGCAGGGTTGCGTGCCCTGAGCACAGGGATCAGTTCCAGTGCTGAATGTCCGGCCAGGTTGAGATCCACGATGGCGTAGGCTACCGGATGCGAATTGATTATTTCCCGGGCGCTGTCAATGTCAGTCGCCAGCGCAACCTCATACCCGCGTCTTGATAATGCGCGTGAACTTACGCTTGCAAACACTTGATCATCTTCAATAATAAGCAAAGATTTTGCGTTGATAACATCGGTCATGGTTGATGTTCACCTGTTGGATTGCCTTCGGTCAGCGGCAAATGGACTCGTGTGAGTGCACCCGCACCGGCCACATTAAACATCTCGATACTGCCGCCGTGACGCTGAAGGGTCGAATTGGCGAGGAAAATCCCCAGTCCCATACTGCCTTCCCGGGACGAAATAAAGGGCTCACCCATGCTTTCCATCACCTCGGCGGGTATGCCACTGCCATCGTCCTGGACCTTGATCAGAGCCGTGCCGGCTTTTGTATCATCGATACCATAGTGCACGGTGACCAGTGAATTCGCAGCACGAATAGCGTTTTCGATGATGTTGATCAGTGCATGTCTGATGGTGATGTCAGCGGGAATCCATGATTCACGACAGTTTTCATCAATGCTGAAATCGATACGGGCGCGTGGATGGATATTTACAATGTAGTCGCGCACGGCATCATGCAGAGAACTCATGCGCATGTGGTCGTGTTGTTGCTGATCCGCTTTGTGATAAAAGCGGGTGAGTTGATCGAGTGACTGTTTGCATCTGACCACTTGCTGGCGTAGCAGGTGAATGTCCGCTTTGACGGAGGCCTCACGTAATTGCTCGTCGGTGAGCCCATCGAGTTCTGATAACAGGACAGCCATCGTGGATAAGGGTGTTCCCAGGGCATGTGCTGTTCCGGCGGCCAGCGATCCGATGGCTACCAACTGCTCATTTCTCAATTCATTTTCGCGGGATTTGGCCAGCGTTAATTCGCGACTGCGAATGGCGGCTGCCATGCGACTGACAAAGGTGGTAATCAACGCCGCGCTGACCACAAAGGTGACCCACATACCCACCAGATGTAACTGGAAATTGGGCATGTGTTGGCTGTGTTCATCACTGATGATGCCGTAAGCCAGAAACGCTGTGTGGATCAGAATGGCCAGCAGGGCAAACAGGTGCGCCCACAGGCTGCGTAACAAGGTTGCGCCAACGGCCAACAGCACCAACAGATAGGAAATCAGTGGATTGCTGGAGCCGCCTGTGTACATCAGCACAATACTGGCAAACACAAAGTCCAGTGCCAGTTGCGCCACCAACTCACTGTGGCGAATGACGTCTGCATGAGTCACACGCCAGTAGCCGACCAGAACCGACAGCACCACACCTGTCAGCACCAGTGCCACCGGAATCCAGGGCAGTTCAAGCGGCGAAAACACATTAAACAACAGGGCGCCGGTAACGCTGCTGCCGGCGACCAGCATGCGCAGCCCGAGCAGGCGCTGCAAGCCGATACGCGGCGCGCTGCGTGAATCCGCACCGCTGTCGGGAAACAGGCTGAACAGTCGTATCAGAGTGGTTTTCGTCATGTTCTGGATTCTATCGTATAATGCGCCGCATGAAGACTGCTGACAAAACAAAGAATAACAATCAATCGTGGATTTTTCCGCTGAACGTGTATGCCAGTCTGTTACAGACTTTGTCAGGACAGTCGCCCTGGCTGGTTTACGGCGAAATGACTGCTCAGGAGCTGGAAAAATTACAAGGTCTGCCGGCCTCGGCAACCGGCCTGGTCAGTCGCGCGGAGGCCTTGATAGCGGCACAGCACACACGCGCGCAGCGTCTGCTCTCTGCGTTTCAGGTCCCGCCTGCGTCGCGTGTTCTGGAGGTGGGCTGCAGCAGTGGTGAACTGGTTGGCATGCTGCTATCCGCAGGCTTTGATGCCATGGGCATTGATTGCTGTGACACGCCATTGGCCAACAGCACATTGCCAGAGGCGACAGTGCAACGACTGCGCTGTTGCCCGCTGCAGGAATTCACGGACAGCGCTGGTTTTGATGTGCTGATTTTTCATAACAGTGCGCGTTATTTTCTGCCACTCACCTTGTTCTACAAGTCACTGACATTGCTCAGACCAGGCGGACAACTGCTGATCTGTGATGAGTTTGTGGCCAATCATGCGGATAAGCTTGCCGTTCAGCCACTGCCGATGTTGGACCATGTATTGGCGTTGGCAAAACGGACTGGCTTTGAATGTCAGTTGCATGAAGACCTGACAACAGATACCCACCGTTTTCAGCAGGTGTTGACCGCAACAATAATGGCAATGGCTGATCAGCTTCCCGCACTCGCCGGAGAGACTGACGCTGCCATACGTCAGTTGATTGTTGATCTGAACGATGAAACATCCGCCAGTGCCACCGGTTATCGTAAACATGTGTTGTTGAGTCTGCGTGCGCCTGACAAACCGGTAATCAATGTAAAACAACGACCTGACCCGGTGTATCTGCGCAGTGGCGCTGATCTGTCGTCGGAGGCATACCGGCAGGTCTTTGAATCCAGTTTTTCAGCGCCGTTTGACGCTGAGTTGTGGGCATGGAAGTATCTTTGCGGTAAAGGTGCATCGGTGGTGGCGGAACGTGATGGGCTGGCAGTTGCGCATTACGGAGGCGTGGTGCGCGATATCCTGTATTTCTCGCAACCGTGCAAGGCCGTGCAAATTTGTGATGTGATGGTCTTGCCCGAGGAGCGCGGATTTTTCAGTCGCAACGGTCTGTTTTTTAAAACCGCAGCCAGCATGCTCGAGCAGTATGCCGGTTATAAAGCGGATAACCTGCTGGGTTTTGGTTTTCCTAATCTGAAGGCCATGCACGTGGCCCAGCGCCTTGGTTTGTATGATAAAACCGATGAGCTTATGCAGATTGCCATGGCGTCGGAGTTGTCAGGCGATCCTCAATTGCCGGGCAATTGGACGGTGGCTGACGTTGATTTTGACGTGCCGCTTCAGCAACAAGCGGATGAGTTGTGGCAACACATGCACACGGGTTTTGCGGATGCCATTATTGGTGTGCGAGATGCTGACTATCTGCGCTACCGGTTTTTGCAAAGGCCGGGTTTGACATATAACTGCATTAAAGTGATGCACGGGTCAGAGATCAAAGCCCTGGCGTTTTGCCGTGATCATGGTGACTGCCGCCTGTTGATGGATATTATTGCGGCGCCGGAACACATTGAGAAGGCGTTGCTTGCTGTTTTTCAATCAGCCCACCCGCATAAGCCTATGCATTTCTGGTTGACCTCGGGCCAGCTTGCGCGCGTCGTCCGCCAGACTGAACGGTTTGACATCACGGCCACTGGTATCCAGATTCCCTGTAACCGCTGGAGCCCGGGGCCGCCGACAGATCGTTTGCTTAACGCCTGGTGGTTAACGGCCGGAGACATGGATTTTCTTTAATCGCTTTTTCACTGCCTTGGACTAAAATCGGGCGTTCACGCTGACGCGCACGCTGCGAGGCTCCACCGGGTGGAAATGAATGTCTTCCACGGGTGCAGGCTCTGACGCTAACTGAGATTCATAAAAGTAAGTGATGTCGCGATCATCGCTGTCCAGCAAATTCAGCAAACTCAACGTCATGCTCAACGTCGGTGTGAAGGCGTAACTCAGCTCCGCATTCATCAGCATTGTGCTTTCAGAGAAGACTGACGCATCTTCAATCAAAGGAGCACTGCCCAGATAACGGACACGCAATCCTCCACTCCAGTTGTTCAGGTCATCAATAATCATGCCCAGCGATGCCGTGTTGCGCACCGCGTTGGGGATACGATTCTTAGCGCCAACACCGCGTATGCGTGCGTTGTTAACAGCAGCATCGGCATCAAACAGTAACCAGCTGAGTGGTGTATAGATGGCATTGATCTCAAATCCTTCGCGCTGACTGGCATCGCTGGCCTCAGTGGTACCCGCATCGCCGACATACACCAGTTCGGAAGAAAGCCGCATGCTGAATGCAGTCACGGCCAGTTGTGTTTTCGGAATAACAGACGTTCGGAGTCCCAATTCCACACTGCGTGCGTCGGCCATCGGGTCTACCCTATCAGTTGCCAGCCCTGTCACCGGATCAACTTGTATGGTTGCACCGCGTGCATCATTACTGTGGAAGCCGCGTCCGGCACTGATAAAAGTTTCCACTCCGGCGGCGGGTGCGTACACCAGATTAAACTTGGGACTTAACAAGGTGTCGTTGCCCCGTCCACTGTTTTGACCCAGCAGGTCACTGACCTCAAAGCGGTAGTGATCAACACGCAGAGAGGATTCGGTACGAATGCGTTCTGACCATTGCTGCTCCACAGCCACATAAGAGCTGCTCAGTGATTGCTCCACATCATCATTACGGACGCTGTCGTATCGTTGTCGAGCTTGTGTTAAATGCAGGCCAACATGAATATCGTCGTAGCGATGTTGTGCACCTGCGCGAACTTCTGTCGGGATAGATGTGTTCAGTTCGCGGCGGTATTCGCTGTCAAAGCCGGCAATGCGACGGCTGTCTGTTTGTTGAAACTGATCACCATTGACAGGGTTGTTGGCGAAATAAGTGAAGTTGGAATACAGGTCGAGCGCATAATCGATGGCATATGTACTAAAGCGCCAGTCCGAGCGTTCAGACAGTATCTGTTGCAGATCAAAAGACAAACTGTTGCGGCGCGAGTCGCCTCCGGCTGTTGGATCGACATTACCCCATCGGCTCAGGCTGCCATTTTTAACAGCACGTAAAGGTATCTGGTCTGTTGAAGTCCAGTCGTTGTTGTAGTGCATCGCAGTGATGCTCCATGCGCTGCCATCCACACGTTGATGATATTTGGCCACCAGTTTACGTTTGTCCAGTTCCTGGTCCAGTTGCCAAGGTCCGTTATATTGGGTCAATGCGCCAGCCAGGGTGAGCGCTCCGCCGCCGATCTCCAGGCTCTGGCCTGCAAAAAAACGTTGAAAAGCGTTTTCTCCCAGCGTGATGTGCGTTTGCCCTTGCTCCAGCCTGTCTGCATAACTGAACTGTGCTTCTCCCGCAGTAGCAAAGTCTCCGCCGCTGGCGTAGTAGGGGCCCTTGCGATAGGTCATGCGACTGACAAGTTCCGGAATTATAAAATTAATATCCGCATAACCTTGGCCATGCCCATGTGACGCCATATTTATCGGCATACGGTCCAGCCGGATGGCGAAGTCAGTCCCATGATCCAGATTAAAACCACGCACAAAATACTGATTAGCCTTGCCTTCACCACTGTGCTGGGTCGCGATCAGCCCCGGTACAAATTCCAGCAGTTCAGCTGTCCTAGAGATCGGCCGCAACTGCAGTTGTTGCTCAAAGACCACACCTTCACTGGCACTCACAGGCGTGCCCCGCAAATTGAAATTACTGCCAAACACCAGTATCTCCTGAGGTTGGACCGCTGAGGTCGTAACAGGTTGCGCGTGGACTGCCGAGCTTACAATGGTGCTTGTAACAAGCGTTGTTATCGCAAGCTGTAAGCTGTGTTGTTTTAAAAACCGCATTATGACTCCGTGATCAGGCTGCTATGTAAAATTCGGACTCGACTTTACCAGTCAAAATCCAACCTATTTTTCAACATGCTGAAATAGATGGTTTTAATTGAATTTTAAAGGCCGTTGGGCTATCGGTTTTTGCAATTTTCCCGAGTCAAGGCTAGAGTGCTTTATCTTCTGAGGATTTCTGCAGCAGTTTATGGAAAAGAACCCGACGGGAATAACAAAGTCATCCTCCAACATCATCAGCACCCATATGGGTGAGTTGGAGTTGCGCGTGCTCGAAACATTGTGGCAGCGACCGCATCTGGATGCGCGGCAGGTTCGCGAGGCCTTGGGCGTGTTGCGAGCTCCGTCGCTCAGCACCGTGCAGTCCACGCTGGAAAGGTTATACCGGAAAACCTGCGTGGGCAGGCTCAAGCTGGGGCATGCGTACACCTACCACGCATGCGTTTCCCGCAGTGGCCTGCTGGGCCGGATTCTGGGCGATGTGATTAAGTTATTGCACGATGGCAAATTGGAAACCATTCTCAGCAGCTTTGTGCACGCCGCAGTTGATCTGGATGATAAATCACTGGATAACCTTGAGATGTTGATTCGTGAGAAACGACTGCAGCAGGAGCAAGAGAACCGTGATTAACACCTTGGGTTCATTGGCGCTGATCTGGCTGCTGTTATGGTGCGCGCTGACCGTCATAGCCCGGGTGCTTTATCCTCTGATCAGGCCTGCGCTGTCAAATCTGCATCCTCGACAGGGTGCGGATTTCCTGTTGGTCTGGTGGGCCGCGCCGGCGTTACTGTCCCTGATCGCCTGCCTTATGCTGTTCTCGCCCTTGGTGGAAAGTTCACTGATCACCCCGCATTGTCATGGTGTTTGTGAACAACATGTCCCCGTCAGTGATCAGTGGATGGTGGCGGGTACCGGGTACCGGGTTGTTTCTGGCCAGCACCATTGTTAGCGGTCTGTTGATACACTTTCTGAAAAACCTGTCCAGGGGCGCTGACATTCGTCGGCAACTGTCGGTGTTTGGCAGTCGTGGTGATGGTTACAGCTATCTGCCTTCCGACGCACCGCTGGTGTTTACACTGGGATGGTGGCGGCCTGAGATTTTTGTGAGCAAAGGTTTGCTGAGCGCGTGCAGCGCAAAACAACTGGCTGTCATCCTTGATCATGAGAACGAACATGAATCGCGCAAGGACAACTTGCGATTGCTGCTCGGGTATGTTTTTGTGCTGCTGATTCCACCGTATTGGCGAAAGCAGGTCATCAGCGACCTTCATGTGTTGTGTGAGCAGGCCTGTGATTTTGCAGCGGCCGACAAACATAATCCGATTTTGGTAGCTGAGACGCTGGTGCATGCGGGACGACTGATGCGAAATTCCGTCAGTCCTGTTGGCAGTATGGCGTTTGACGGCGCTGACCTTACTGCGCGCGTCAACGCATTGCTCCACAAAAAAGAGCGTTATAAACTCCGGACATGGCAGTTGTTACTGATAACAGCTGTGTTGTGCAGCGCACTGACGGTGTCGCTAAATCCCTTGCATCATAGTGCTGAACATTTTATCGCTTTGTTTGACGCCGGCGGACTGAACTTTTTTCCCTCAGGACGCTGAACGCTGACACTCTTAACACGGAGCAGTATGTCTTCTCGGTTTAAAAGGTCTTTTTCGCTGCCGGCATTGTTTATGTGGGGGCTATTTCCCACGGTTTTGACAGCTCAATCCGCAACGACGCCAACCACAACAGCCTCTCATGAGGGCTCTGATTTGTTTGACAGGGCGTTCGACAATATCGGGCAAAGCAGAACCTGGCAATGGCTGGAATCGCAGCGCAACGATCTATCCAGCGATGTGGGCTCCATCGGTCGCAATCTGGATGATTGGCTTGCTGGCGAAGGCATTGGCGAGCGTGCCAACGAAAGTTATGTGCGCGTGAAAGTGAATCAACGCATCGGCCGCATGGATACCTATTACTCTAATATCCGTCTGGGAGGTCGCATAGACTTGCCGCGAACCTCCGAGCGGTGGAAGTTGATTTTTGAGACTGAAACTACGGAACAGAACTCACTTCGTGATCAGCGCTTGAACAACATCAACGCCTCGTCTTTTACCGGGGGCTTCAGCTATGAGTTGCCCGAGCGCAATGGTTGGCGGTTTAATCATGATGTGGGAGCCAAATCCAGTATACCCATTGATCCTTTTTACCGCTTCCGCACCCGCTATGACACTAATCTGGGCGAGGATTGGTTCTTTGGTCTGAGCAATCGCCTGTTCTATTACCATAATGATGGCTTTGGTCAGGATACACGAGTGTTCTTTAGCCGTGAGATCAACAGCAAGCTGAATTTCAGGGTTGAGACGGAAGTAAACTATCGGCATAACGATCGCTTAACGGAATTTGGTCAGTCAGTCGCACTGTTTCATACCCTGGGTGATCAGGAAACGTTGACCTACGAAGTGGGTCTGATTGGTCGTAACCGTCCGCTCAAGACAGTTGAGAACTACTACGCGCAAATGGTATTCCGCAAAGCGATTTATCAGGATTGGCTGGTCATGGAGCTGGTGCCTCAGTTGTTGTTTGAAGACCGATATGACTGGAAAGCGGATCCACGTGTACAGTTGAATCTGGAAATCTACTTTTTTGAAATACCAGGAAACTGACTTCAAGCATGATCCAATCAGACAATAAACCGATATTTATGCGTCCAGGCCACTGTGCCGGGGATTTGCTGGAAGCGCCCGAGTGGACTGTGATTGAGGAAAGCCCCGGTCTGGTGGTAATTGACGCTCATATTCCGGTTCAGGTACTGAATCCGCGTCAACAACTATTTGGCGGTTTCACTGGAACTTATGTGGATATGATGGCGATTTATACCTTGCGCACTCTGTATCCCGGTCGGGCTGATTTCTGGATCACTACTATCAATATGCGTATTGACTACCTGGAGCCGGTGCTTGGTCCGCGCATGATCATGCGAGGGGAGTTGATTAATCAGGGGCGCTCAACCTCGTTGATTGCGGTGACGTTTCTGAACGGGCAGGGAATCAAACTGGTGTATTCTCTGGTCACTCTCAAGCGCGTAGAAAGACGTGTCACAGATGCTTCGCCTGTCTCGGTGGGTGCCGACTGATCATCGGCAGATGTCTTGGATTTACAATGCCTCGTTACCGGTTTCACCAGTACGTATGCGAATGCTCTGCTCGATTGTAGTCACAAAAATTTTCCCATCACCGATATGACCGGTATTGGCTGCTTTGCAGATCGCCTCGATAGCCTGATCCACCACCGCATCGGAAACTGCCACTTCAATCTTTGTTTTTGGAAGAAAATCAACCACATACTCTGCGCCACGGTAGAGTTCGGTATGACCCTTCTGTCGTCCGAAGCCTTTGACTTCGGTCACTGTCATACCATTTACGCCAATCTCTGACAGCGCTTCGCGAACATCGTCAGATTTGAATGGTTTAATAATTGCGGTGATCAGTTTCATCCAGTGTCTCCGGACAGGTTGAGGTCAAAACTGAATTGGACTGTAGCACGGCAGCCCTGATTTCTCTAGTCACGCTTCTCGTCGCGAAGGGAGCCCAGCCAAGGCTCAAGCTCATCCCAGTCAAGCCGGAAGACATGTTTACCCTCGTTCAGCAGTTTGGCATTAACTCTGGCGTTACCTTTTTCCAGTGCATCAACCAGGGCCGGCATCTGCTCATCCCATCGGAACAGGTCACCTTCTGCAATGCGCAGGTAGACGGGCAAATTTTTCATATCACCGATCAGAGTCAGATCTTTGAGCATGCCGGGTACGGCGACAACTCCGTGATACTGCTCTGGTTGTTGTGCCGCAATTTCGAGGGCCGAACTGCCTCCTGTGGAAACACCCACCAGCAGCGCTTTGCCGGGCAGGATATCGGGCTCTTTCTGTAGATTGTTGATAATTGTGGGTATTTTTAGTCCGTTTTCGCCGGTAAACGGGGTGTTGTTTGGGGAGACCGGGACTGCAATCATCCAGCCATGCTCAGATAATTCACGGCCCAGCCAGAACTGAGCGCGCGCAACGTACTCATTGCCACTGCCGCCTGACATCAGTACGCATAAGGGCCAAGGGCCGTCCCCACTGGTTTCCGGAACAAACAAAAACACTTTGACGGTGCTGCCATCGTCCAGTTCGATTTCTGCCACCCGGTCTCGTGCGTATGACGCCAGCGGCAATATCATCATGCAGCCCAGCATAACCAGACTGATTAACTTTGTAAGATTGCCACTTCTAATCATGAGTACGTTTAATCACAAAATCGTTAAAGTCGGGCTGCCTGGAATGATAAGGCCATTCCTATGAAGCATCACATAGCCATTTATGAATTATTTCAGCTTAACAGATGGCTTTGCTTCAGGGGAGGTATGCGCGATAAGTGGATGGCACTGAACGATAGTTGCCCTAGCTACGTGCCTTGGTGAGATGCCGATGGTGATCAGAGTGAAGAAGGTATCAAAGACCAACAACTTCCATACGCTCGTTTGCCGAGACGGTCACCCGTGTGCCACTTTCGGTTATAAACTCGTTGTCGCCCAGATTCCGTTTTGACACACGGTAGATCACCGGGGCTTCGCTGGCGTCACGGTGCAGCAACACGGTTACCAGACGTTGCTGATCTTGCCAGTACAGGTAACTGGCTACGATGCCGCTGATAATCAGCACTGCGAGCACCGTCCATAATACCGCTTTAATTTTTAATGCCAGATTGCCCGGGGCTGATGTTGCAGTGCCAGAGGATTGTCTGTCCGGATTCCGGGCTTGTGACAGAAAATTATCCAGCTCGCTGTTTCCGGTGCTGCGTACTGGCAGGCTGTTATTCAAAGACGAAGTCTTCTGTGCCTTGGACTGTTGATAGCGTTTGCGCAGATACACCGCGACCAAAACGGTTACCAGTAAAGTAAGCAGCAGTTTGCTGAACATCCTGACGTTATCCTCGGGCAGCCGTCCCGGTACGGAGGGCGGTTGTGGGTAAGTTTCGATCATACATTCCACAGGCCTTCTGATCCAGTTGTCCCGGATCATTGTCACTGCCATAATCCGGACCTTGAGCGATCCGACAATAATTCAAAGCAGATTTTTTCTGCTTCCGCGCTATAATCCGGCTTTTTTAACGATGCCCGTTCCATGAACCTGATTATTGATGCTGACCAATTTCCTGAGCGCGCACGTGGCTGTGTGGTGACCATTGGAAAATTCGACGGAGTTCATCTCGGGCACCAGCGGATTGTTGAGCAATTAAGGGCAAAATCCGCTCATTTGTTGGTTCCCTCGGTGGTGATTGTTATCGAGCCGCATCCGGAAGAGTTTTTTGCTGCCAATCCGCGGGCATGTCCCCCGCGCTTGAGCGAAGCGCCGGAGAAAGTAGCCTTACTGACAGCCATGGGTGTGGACTACGTATATCTGCTGACGTTTGATGCGCAGCTCAGTCAGCAAAGTCCTCAGGATTATATTGAGCAGCGCCTGATCGCCGGGCTGAATATCAAGTGTCTGATTGTTGGAAATGACTTCAGGTTCGGGCACAAACGCGCGGGCGACTTTGCGCTGCTGGAGCACTATGGCAGGCAGGCGGGTTTTGAAGTGGTACAGACCGACAGCTGCTTTTATGAAGGTGTCCGAGTCAGCAGTACCTATGTGCGTGACTGTCTGTCGCGCGCAGATTTTGAGCAAGTGGCTGGTTTGCTGGGACGTGAATACTCGATTGCCGGTCAGGTCGTCAAAGGCAGGCAGCTGGGGCGCACGCTGGGATTCCCAACCTGTAATCTGGCGCTGAATCGTCAGAATATTCCGTTACATGGTGTGTATGCCTGCCGTGCGGACATTATGACAGCGCAGGGCGAGCATATAAGCGCACGCGGTGCTGCCAACATAGGTTACCGTCCTTCTGTCAGCGCCACCGGTACTGGCGGTGTGGAAGAGGCCTGGCTGGAAGTTCATCTGCTGGACTTTGACAAAGATATTTATGACGCGCAGATGCGGGTGGTGTTTTGTCACCGTATCCGAGCCGAGCAAAAATTTGAATCGCTGCAAGCCCTGACACAACAGATTGCCGGGGATGTTCAGCAGGTCAGGGCGTATTTTGAGAGCGGTTTTGCTGTCACGCCCATCACCGATTTGACTCACAGGAGTTAACAACAAGTTCCATGACTGACTACAAACACACTCTAAATCTGCCTCAAACCGAATTTGCCATGAAGGCCAGTCTGGCTCAACGAGAGCCCGCGATGCTGGCGCATTGGCAAGCGATTGACTTGTATGGGCAGATTCGTCGACAAAGCGCAGGCAGGCCATCCTTTATCTTGCATGATGGTCCACCTTACGCCAATGGTGATCTGCATCTGGGACATGCGGTAAACAAGTCTTTGAAGGACATGATTATCAAGTCACGCACGTTGATGGGTTTTGACGCGCCTTATGTGCCTGGCTGGGACTGTCATGGTTTGCCGATAGAGCACAATGTTGAAAAGAAATTGGGCAAAGCTGGCCAGAAGGTCAGCTACGCTGCGTTCCGCAAAGCCTGTCGTGAATATGCCGCCAGTCAGGTGGAGAATCAGAAAAAAGATTTTATACGTCTCGGTGTGTTGGGTGATTGGAATAATCCTTATCTCACCATGAGTTTTGAGACGGAAGCCAACATCGTGCGCGCGCTGGGGCGCATTGTTGAGAACGGTCATCTGGTCAAAGGTTTCAAGCCGGTCTATTGGAGTGTGGTAGGGGCATCTGCCCTGGCCGAAGCGGAAGTCGAATATCAGGATAAACAGTCCTACACCATCGATGTGCGCTTTACGGCTGTTGAACCGGCGTTCTGGTTAAAGGCATTTGGTGTTGCAGATGCGATCGCGTTGCCATTGTCGGTGGTGATCTGGACCACTACACCTTGGACCTTGCCTGCCAATCAGGCTGTGTGTCTGAATGCGACGCTGGAGTATGCGCTGCTGCGCTGCAAGGTGTCCGATGAGCAGGGTGAAGAACTGCTGGTGATCGCTGCAGACATGCAGGATGAGGTGATGGCGCGTTACGGCGTTGAATCAGTTGTGCGTCTGGGAGTTGTTAAAGGTGCTGCGCTGGAGCGTGCTCTGCTGAAACATCCGTTTGTTGATAAACATGTGCCGGTGTTGCTAGGTGATCATGTGACAACTGACGCGGGTACCGGCGCTGTGCATACTGCGCCTGATCACGGTATGGAAGATTTTGTAGCGGGTCAGGCTTATGGTCTGGGCACACTGAATCTGCTGGATGATCATGGTGTGTTCAGTGCTGACACCGGCGAAGTGGCAGGTGATCATGTTTATAAAGTTGACGAAAAAATTCTCGACATTCTCAAACGTGAGGGTGCACTGCTCGCCGTCAAAAAAATTACGCACAGTTATCCGCATTGCTGGCGCACCAAGACGCCGCTGATTTACCGCGCTACACCTCAGTGGTTTATCAGCATGACAGAAAAGGGGCTGCTTGACAGCGCGCTTGAGGCGGTCAAAGGTGCGCAATGGATTCCTGAGTGGGGTCAGGCGCGTATCGAGCTCATGTTAAAAGCCAGTCCGGACTGGTGTGTCTCTCGTCAGCGCACCTGGGGTGTGCCTATTACCTTGTTTGTGCACAAAGAAAGTGGTGCCTTGCACCCGCGTACCGTTGAACTGTTTGAACAGATTGCGCAACGCATTGAGAAGACGGGCATCGACGCCTGGTTCGATCTGCAGCCTGCAGAGCTGCTCGGTGATGAAGCGGCGCTTTACAATAAAGTCAGCGATACGCTGGATGTATGGTTTGACTCAGGTGTCACACATTACGCTGTTCTTGAAAAAACTGAAGGGCTGCGCTTTCCGGCGGATATCTATCTGGAGGGCTCCGATCAGCATCGCGGCTGGTTTCAGTCATCATTAAAGACGTCTATCGCCATGAATGGTGTTGCGCCCTATAAGCAGGTGCTGACACATGGGTTTACCGTGGACGAGAATGGTCGCAAGATGTCCAAGTCGCTCGGCAACACCATTTCGCCGACCGAGGTGTTCAACGAGTATGGTGCTGACATTCTGCGATTGTGGGTCGCCGCAACAGATTATCGCGGCGAGATCGCAGTGTCCCCGGAAATTCTCAAACGTGTTGCGGATTCTTACCGGCGTATTCGTAATACCGCGCGTTTCCTGTTAAGCAATATGAGTGGATTTGATCCGGCGGTGGATGCAGTTGCTCCACAGGACATGCTGGCGCTTGATTACTGGATTACCCGTCAGGCGCAGCTGCTGCGCGAACAGGTAAAAACTGATTATGAAAATTATCAGTTCCTGAACGTTTATCAGAAAGTGCATAACTTTTGTGTCATTGAGTTAGGCGGTTTTTATCTGGATATCATCAAAGACCGACAGTACACCGCCAAAACCGACGGACTGGCACGACGTTCAACACAGACCGCTATGTATCACATCACTGAAATTCTGGTCAGACTGATCGCGCCGATTCTGAGCTTTACAGCGGATGAGATATGGACCTTTGTACCAGGCAAGCGCGCACAATCAGTATTCCTGAGCGTGTTTGATGAAGGCTTGCCTCTGTTGGCGCCGCAGACAGACTACAGTGATGAATTCTGGACACAACTGATGGCGGTTAAAACCGCAGTTAATAAAGAGCTTGAGAAACAACGTACGGATAAAAAAATTGGCGCTGCGTTGTCGGCGGAAGTCGTTTTGTATTGCGACGACGTATTAACCGCGCAGTTGCAGCGTCTGCAAGACGAGCTCAGATTTGTGCTCATAGTGTCCGCAGCCACCGTACGTCCTTTAGCCGAAGGAACTCATGCTGCAGTCACAGAGCTGGCAGGTTTGCGGGTCAGTGTGCAGGCATCTTCACATCTGAAGTGTGTGCGTTGCTGGCACTACCGGGCCGATGTGGGCAGTCATGCGGATCATCCGGAGATATGTGCGCGCTGTGTTGACAATATCAGTGGTAACGGCGAGCAACGTCAGTACGCCTGAGGAGGCTGCGGTGAGTGATTCGATAGTTTCAATCAATGCGGGCGCACGGGTAACCTTGCACTTTTCACTCTCGTTGCCGGACGGGTCCGAGATTGATAGTAATTATGACAAGGCCCCGGCGACATTTGTGGTGGGGGACGGCAATCTGCTGCCCGGATTTGAAGCGGCGCTGCTTGGTGCGGTCCCCGGTGATTCGGTTTCGGTTTGCCTGCTGCCTGAGCAGGCGTTTGGTGCAGTCAATCCCGACAACGTGCAGTCGTTTCCCCGGCAGCGTTTTGCGGGGCTGCTGGCCAACACCACCGATCCGGTGGAGCCCGGCAGCGTGTTATCCTTCGCTGACTCTGGGGGCAACGAGATCCCTGGGGTGATTAAACAGATTGGTGAATTGTCAGTAGTGATTGATTTTAATCACCCGTTGGCGGGCCGTGAGATAGTTTTTAAAGCCGATATCATTTCAGTGATCCCCTCAGGTGTGCAGGCTGTGCGTATTCAGGGTTGAGTTGGTTTGACACGTTTATTGTGACGAGAGAAAAAACATGATAACGCCGGACACGAACTTTGTGCAGCAGTATGAGTTTAAGGCAGTTGCGGGTGCTGAGATAAAACTCGCCAATCCGCGTGGCTTTTGCGCCGGTGTTGATCGAGCCATCGATATCGTCAACCGGGCACTGGATGTGTATGGCGCGCCCATTTTTGTGCGTCACGAGGTCGTGCACAACAAATTTGTTGTCGATACGCTTCGACAGCGCGGTGCCATTTTTGTAGACGAGTTGCATGATGTGCCGGTAGTCGACAGTCTTGGTCGAAGACCCATTGTCATCTTTAGTGCACACGGTGTGTCGCAGGAAGTGCAGCGTGAGGCGGAGAAACGCGGATTTGATGTGTTTGATGCCACCTGCCCGCTAGTGACCAAGGTGCATCTTGAAGTTGCACGCTACAGTGCTGAAGGGCGCGAGTGTGTGTTGATTGGTCATGCCCGCCATCCCGAAGTGGAAGGCACCATGGGTCAATACAATAAAAGCACCGGCGGTGACATTTACCTGGTGGAATCGGTCGAGGATGTCGCCACGCTGCAGGTTAAAAATCCGCGTAAAATTGCCTACGTGACGCAGACCACGCTGTCCATGGATGATACGGCGAAGGTGATCGACGCCTTACGTGAGCGGTTTCCTGATATCGATGGTCCACGAAAAAAAGACATCTGCTACGCTACGCAGAACCGCCAGGACGCTGTCAAACAGCTGGCGCTGGAATGTGACCTGCTGCTGGTTGTTGGCTCGCCCAACAGCTCAAATTCCAACCGCCTGCGAGAGTTGGCGGAGCGGATGGGTTGTGAGGCATATCTGATCGACAGGGTCGATGATCTGCGACCTGAATGGTTTGTGGGTAAACGTCGATTTGGCGTAACCGCCGGTGCGTCAGCCCCTGAGGTGCTGGTTCAACAGGTGGTCGATAGGCTGCAAGAACTGTGCGGCGAAGTGCCGCAGGAAGTACCGGGTGTTGAGGAGAATATTTTGTTTCGTATGCCGCGCGAGCTCGCCCGTTAATCGGGCAAGCTCTGGTTTGGCAAGCATAGGCACTAAAAGCAGACTTTACTCGGCATCTATCGGCGCATCGGGTACCTGACCCGCTCGCTCCGCTGCCCTGGCACCGGAGAGAATGCCCATCAACGCGTAGTTGCCTTCATGGCACGCGTATTCAAAGATAGGATCTTCACTGGCAGTGTAATTGATGACGGCCGTCCACGGGGTTTCCCAGGTGGTGGGGTCTTCCACAGTGAATTGATACTCCAGAACATCGTCTGCCACGCGGGTATAGCGCTCAATAAATGTGCGGTTCTCACCGGCGCCCCGGAACAGACTTTGACCTGAGAAGTTTTTGGTTTCAACCACCAGTGTATTGCCTTCATACCAGCCGCGTGAATCGCCGTGCCACAGTTTCACGCGTTCATCCAGCGGCGGTTTGTCACCAATGGGGATAACCCGGACATCGTGAATCATTTCCTGAATGATGGCCACCGAGGTATTGCTCTGCACAATCTGGTAGTAGCTGTTATATCCGGCCATGATGTAAGGCATGCCGTAGGTTATGCAGCGTTCCTGCAAGGGGCGGCCAAGATACGTATCGGTGGGGCTCAATCGGCCGCTGGCTCGCGCCTGCGCACGCGCCCGGCCTTCCTCAGTCATCGGTGGCAATCGGCCGTTTGGCGGGTCAATGATCAGCGACGTACGGTTCTCCATATTACGGTCGACCATCCAGCTGGAATCGTAGTTGCCGGTTGACGGGTCATAGGAGCGAACTTCGCCGGTGATCACCGCGTTCAGAAAACCATCACCAAACAGGGCGTCGCCACCGCTGGCACGTACTTCCTCAGCTTGTTGCAGCAGATCCCTGAACTCTTCATCCGTTAACTCGGCACGATTGCCAAAGATCTCCGGGCGCTCCAGAGGTGTGCTGCTGTTATTGGCCCAAACGCCTTGCAGATCCGGATGTCCGTCCTGGGTGAGCGGAGGCTGCCAGCCGGGTTGCTGGGCATTGGCGTGTGTGCTGATGAGCATGCCCAACGTCAGCGCCAGCGCTGTCACGCGCAAGGCAGACGGCTGTTGATTGCGAAATGATTGGGTGCTGCCTTGTTGATACCTTGTTTTCATGGTCACATTCCCCGGTTATTCCTGAATGGTAAATGGCATGCCGCGTGGCGGCACCCGGTCAGCAGGCGCGTCTTTGTTCAAATAGCCATAAATCAATTCTTCTGAAAACTCTACACACTTGAACTCCAGCAATTGCGCATTGGCTTCCATGCGGCGATACAAAGGAAAGCTCATTTTCCAGGGACGGGTATAGGTTTGTGGATCGCGTATCTCAGCCTCATACAGGATCATATTGGGGCCGGAAGGTGTGTAACGCTCAATAACCTCCAGCTGATCACTGTGGTGATTGCCGGCATGGTCAAACCAGGTGTAGGGCATAAAATCAGTGACCCGTATCACCAGTGTGTCGCCTTCCCAGTGTCCGCGTGAATGCCCCATCCAGTTGGGCACCGGGCCGGCGAAATCGGGTTGATCCATATAGACGATGCGCATGGCACTGGCGAACTCGTAGGCCATCACAACGTTGTCAGTGCCTTGCACAATCTGAAACGGGAAGGGCAGCATGTTCGCGCGAGGTATGCCCGGCATGTAACATTTGACTAAGGGGTCCAGTGCCAGCCAATCTGCCTGATTGACTTGTCTTTGTGCCAACGCTGAGGGGGTATAAGGCAGAACGCCGTCATGCACTACACCCAGGGTGGCAGGAATAGCACCCAAAGCACCCCATTGCCAGTCAGGGCCAGCTTTGGCTGCCGACGGCTCGATATTCCAGTGGGCGGATCCCATGGCCTGCCAGAGGCCGCTGAAATCAGGTTTGCCGTCTGCCGTTTGTGGCATTTCCTGTTGAGCAAAGGACATCGACATTGAGACAGTACTGATGCTCAGGCAAAGGGTGAAGCGGACAAGGCCACGGGTGACCCGGTAATTCGACATACTTGTTCTCCCGCCTGTTGTTCTTTATTGTGTCGGGGTTAATGGTGAACGCCAAATATCACACGACTGGTAGCTTAAATCAATTTCTGCCCTTCAGATTGCTGCATAACATGTCCGGGAATCCACCGCTCAAACTATGTCAATAATGGTTGCAGTTTACGGAACATTAAAACGCGGGCTCAGTAACCACGGGCTGCTTCAGCACGCCACCTTTGTTGGGGAAGACTGTCTGACCTGCATTACGCTCTATGATCTGGGCCCTTATCCGGGCGCCAGACTGGAGAGCTCAGGCGGAATTGATATTGAGGTGTTTGCAGTTGACGAGCAGCAACTGCAGCAACTGGATGAGCTTGAAGAGTATCTGGCGACGGCCCCTGATCAGGGCATGTATGATCGGCGTCAGGTGCTGACACAATTTGGTCTTGCATGGATTTATCTCTATAACCGAGAGGTTGATCTTGCCACGGCATTGCGCAGCGGGGCCTGGCAGCCCGGCTGTTAAACACTAAAAAAAAATTTTCTACTGAACCGGAGGCTTGTCCGTGATTCCTTTTAAACGTTTGGCAATTGTTTCTTTGATCGCATCTTCCCTGTTGATGGCATGTTCCCCTGCTGAGACACCTGCTCCGGCAGACCCGGTGACTACGCAGCCCGTGGTCAGTGCGGAGCCCGCTGCTGTGCCCGCTGCGGAAAGCGAAGAGCAGTTGGTGGCACGTGCACAGGGCATCCATGATCGCGTTATCACCCTGGATACCCATGCGGATATCAATACGGCTAACTTTACGCTGGACAACAACTACACCATGGATCTGGAGACACAGGTCACACTGCCCAAAATGATAGCAGGTGGCCTGGATGTGGCGTGGTTTATTGTGTATACCGGCCAGGGTCCGCTCACAGAGGAAGGCTATGCCGCAGCCTATGCCAACGCCATCGACAAGTTTACGGCGATTGACCGGCTGGTGTCCGAGATTGCGCCCGACACCATTGAGATAGCCTATACCTCGGAAGACGTCCGACGCATCGCCGCAACGGGTAAAAAGGTGGCCATGATTGGCATCGAAAACGCTTATCCCTTGGGGACAGATATCAGCAAGGTGCGTGAATTTTATGAGCGGGGCGGGCGATACATGTCACTTGCTCATAATGGTCACAGCCAGTTTGCTGATTCCAATACCGGTGAAGCAAGCGGAGAGTGGCTGCATAATGGTTTGAGTGAACTGGGCCGCCAGGCAGTCGCCGAAATGAACAAGTGGGGTATCATCATTGATGTCTCTCACCCGTCCATGGAAGCCAACAAGCAAACCATTGAGTTATCGCGCGCGCCGGTGATGGCCTCGCATTCATCGGCACGGGCACTGGACCCAACGGTCAGCCGTAACTTGTGGGACGAGGAATTGCTGGCGATCCGTGATAACGGCGGTATCGCTCATGCCGTTGCGTTTCGCGGCTACCTGGATTCAGAAAAACACGCCGCCAACCGCGCAGCCTTGTTGGCGTTGCAAACTGAGATTGCCACAGGTATGGGTTACACCTTATTGACTCCGGTTGAGGTGCGTGCGCTGGATGAAACAGCACGTGCAACCTATGACGCGCAGTTGGCCGAGATTAATGCGGCTGCTGCGCCCCGCATTGCCGCTGACGTGGATGCCGTGGCGCCGCCTGTGGATGTGGTGGACTTTGTTGATCATATTGACTATATGGTCAATCTCATCGGTATTGATCACGTGGGTATCAGCTCAGACTTTGATGGCGGTGGTGGCATTGAAGGTTGGCAGGATGCGTCCGAGACCTTTAATGTCACGCTGGAGTTGGTGCGTCGCGGTTACAGTGACGAGGACATTGCCAAACTGTGGTCGGAGAACCTGTTCAGGGTGATGGATGATGTGGCCCGCATTGCCCAGGAAATACAGGCAGCTGCTGGCGTATAAACCCTGCAAACAGCCGCGCGTTGTTTAGAGTTCCAGGCCACCGGCTCTGAACACGCGCGTTTGCACAGCATGCTGAAGCACGGATGCATCTGCACAAATCAGCGTGAACTGCCTGGATGCACGCGTGATGCCGGTATAGACCAACTCGCGGGTCAGCACCGCGCTCTTGTGCGCTGGCAGCAATAAAGCAGCGTGTGTGAACTCGGAGCCTTGAGACTTGTGTACGGTCATGGCAAAGATTGTTTCAATGTTCTGCAGGCGTGTAGGCAGTATCCAGCGGATCTGCCGCGGGTTGGCGGTATCTCTGAAGGCGACACGCAGCGAGAAACCGTGCGGCGCTGCTGGATTGGGATACGGCAGTGTGATGCCGATATCACCGTTCATAAGGCCTAATGTGTAGTTGTTGCGGGTGATCATCACCGGGCGGCCGGCGTACCAGTCGTCGGTATCGTTAATGTCAACATCGAGTAATTGCCGCCTGACAAGAATATGTTTGATGAGATTGTTAAGCTCTTCAACCCCGGATTCACCCTGACGCAGCGCGGACAGTATCTGAAAGCCGCTATGCGCTGTCAGCACCTTGTCTGCCCAGTTATCCCAGTCAGTGAGTGCAGCGTTCAGCGATGGACAACGTGCTACCTGCTGCAGATAAAATCCAAAGCCCTTCTCAGCGTCGCAGATCAGCCTCTCAAACGCGCTGCTGTTTTGTGCAAGGGTTTTTAACCACACCAACTCAGAATGTTGTCCGGCAAACAGCGTCTCAATCTCTGAGATGTCAGCGCCGCGATTGACAGTCTGTGCAAGCGCTCCAATACCGGGTACTGCACCAAAGCGGTGACTGTAGCGCAGCATGGTAATTGCCTGATCAAGCGGGCGTCCACTGTCATCCATTAAGTGCTCCGGCATGAGTTCCGCGCTGACACGTTGAACCCAGGCCGCGGTGGTCGGCAGATAGTGAGCCTTATTGGCGCGCGCACACAGACTGCCGAGCACCGCGCCGGCCTCCACGGATGCCAGCTGATCCTTGTCGCCCAACAGGATAAGCCGCGCGTGCGAGGGCAATGCGTCCAGTAATTGCGCCATCATTTCCACGTCCACCATGGAGGCCTCATCAATGACCACCACATCAACCGCTAGAGGATTATCGGCGTTATGTTTAAAAAAGCGGCTGTGACGTTGTGGCCCGAGCAGTCTGTGCAGCGTGGTGACCTCGCTGGGAATACTGACGTTAGTTGCCTGTTGAGCGGATAGCAGATTGGGAGACGATACCTGCGACGAAATAGACGCGCTCAGACGAGCTGCAGCCTTGCCGGTCGGCGCTGCCAGTTTTATGCGCAGTTCGCCTGCGCTGTGCAGCGACTGCAAGAGGGACAGTAGTTTCACCACGGTGGTGGTTTTGCCGGTTCCGGGGCCTCCGGTAATGATGGAAAAGGCCCTGCGCGTACTCAGGGCACAGGCAATTTTTTGCCAGTCAGGTGAACCCGCTGTGCTTGAGTGGGCAGTCGCCGGAAACAAAGAACTCAGCATCTGTAGCAGCTGGTTTTCGTCAACGTCAACCGCGGTCTGCAGCTTTTGCTGCAGACTCTGTTTGATCTGTTGTTCGTACTGCCAGAAACGCCGCAGATACACACGTGAGTGATCCAATACCAGGGGAGTATTGATCGCTTGTGTCGCGGCAGTCTGTGCATCAGTTGCGCATAAAAGATCCTGGCGCAGCGCGCTTATCCACTGCGCAGCACTGATTTGCCGCAACAAGGCCGCCGGGGTGGTCGCCGGCGTGTGGCTGGCGTGCTCTGGCGGTAACAACAGCACACGGTCCGGGGATTGCAGACACAGTTCCAGATCCAGGCACACATGCCCATGCCCATTCTGATGACTACACAATGCCGCTGCCAGCAACAACAATGGCGACACATCTTGTGCGGAGGCTTGCGCTTCCTGATACAGGAATTCAGCAAACTCGACATCCAGCCAGCGAATCCATTCTGCTTTCACCCAGCTGTGCAGCACATTCAGCAATTCGCTGTTGTGGGTCAGTGGTGAGGCAGTGCCTTGTCGTGCCGCGTCAGACATGTCGCACCTGCTTTTCTGTGACAGTACCCGGTTGTGCCGGCAGGGTGCCGGTCAGGAACAGTTGATTCAGCGCATCGATAAACGCGCGCGGCGGTCTATCAACCAGCAGACCTTGAGTCGGGGATTGCCAGCCGCGCAGGAAAAAATACACGGCGCCACCCACATGCACGTCGTAGTCGTAGTCTGTGAGACGACTGCTGAGCAGTCTGTGCAGCGCTAGCAGATAGATGGCGTATTGCACGTCATAACGCTTGTTCAGCACTTCGGTTTCGATGGCAGCAGAGGTATAGTCAGCATCGGTGGCACCAAGATAATTGGACTTCCAGTCAGCAACGTAATAGCGGCCTTTATCCAGAAACACCAGATCGATAAATCCTTTGATCATGCCCTTTAATTGAGACGCCTGCAGAGCAGGACGTGCCTGGGCAGGCAGCAGGAAATGCTGACACAGACGATCGAGATCCTCGGTGTGCAATTCATGTGCGGCAAACAAAAATTCCAGTTCTGCCTGCCAGCTGTCCAGTTCGCACAGATTGAGGATAACAGGTGCTTGCCCCGGCAGGGCAGGTAGACGGAATTGCGTTTTAACAAACCCGGCCAGCCAGTCATCGAGTCTGTCTATCTCTTGTTGCCATCCGCGCAATTCGCAGGCGGCTGTGATTTCATGGCGCCTTTCGACAGCGTTGGTGGCAGCATTTCCAAAGCCGGTTTCAGCACACCACTCCAGTAAACCATGCAAAAAGGTACCTGGTTCCGGACCACGATAAAAACCGTGTAATCCGGCATGCTGGCGGCTGAATGCTGGTTTGCTCACAGTGTTATCCGCTGCCACCGCAGCAGATTCTTCCAACACCTGATCGTCACGGGCAATGTCCGGTGTACGGCGGCTGTCAGGCTTGGTTGACAGGCCCGGCTGTTGGTTGCCGCGGCTTTTTAATGAGGAATAACTGGCGATCCACCAATGTTCATTGGCACGACGGTCTGATGTCCGTGCTGCTTTAGTCATCGGACTGTTTGCAGCGACGATAGGTGACGGAGTGTCCAGTGCTGACTCAAGCGATACTGCCGGCTCACAACGGATGTGTGCACACTCAGCGGTCCAGCGTTCAAGGATCTGTGAGGTCAGTGATGCATCGAGGTTTTCACCGGCTGCCATCAGATACCCGAGGGCGCTCAGATGCAGGGACGAGGTTTTACTGGTGCGGACGCTGATGCTGGCGACACCGAGCCAGATGGCATGTTGGGCGCGGGTCAGTGCGACATAGAGCAACCGGATGTCTTCCGCCAACCGTTCATCATCGGCCTGCTGCCAGGCGGCTGGGTCCTTTTTGTGACCGGATATCTCCAGACGACGATGCCCCTGATGCTCCTCATCAACAATCATTACCTCGTGATTGTCATGATTAACGGCGCGATAGGCGGCAGCAAAAGGCAGAAACACCAGGGGGTATTCCAGCCCTTTGGACTTGTGAATGGTGACCACACGTATCAGGTCATCGTCACTTTCGAGACGCAAAATTTCTTCTTCATCCGGGTCGGCAATCTGTTCGGCCAGATGACGGATCAGTGCCTGTTCACCGTCATGTTGCTGACTGGCTTTTTGCAGGTATTCAGCCAGATGCAGCAGATTGGTCAGGCAGCGCTCACCATCGGGTGTATTGATCAGCCGTTGGGGCAACTGATAGTGCTGCATCATCGCACGCAGCATGGGCAGTACGCCTTGTGTTCGCCAGGTGTTGTGCAATTGCCGAAACACGGCGGTCTGCTCTTCCCAGAAAAACTCATCGTCGAGCATGCGCCGCAATTCAGCGATAGGTAGGGCCAGTGATACCGTGGCCAGTGCCGCGCGCAGGGTCTGTTCATTGGCAGGCTCTGCACACGCGCTCAACCAATACCGCATATCGGTCGCTTGCTGAGAGTTGAACACGGATTCGCGGTCTGACAGATACACGCTGGGCAATGAAAAATGTGCCAGCGCTTTGCGGATCTCTTCGGCCTCGCGCCGTTCACGTACCAGGATGGCAATATCTTTTGGGCGCAGCGGTGTTAACACATTGTCCCTGAGAAAGCCGCTGTCCGAAGTGGACAACAATCCGGCAATAGCTGCGGCGCAGTTGGCTGCGATCTGCTGTTTATAGGTGCCGGATGACAAAGCACTGGCTTCGTCCTCGGCATTGTTGGCGAGACAGATGTTGAGCGCGTGAGCGGTACGTCCCCGGATCATCAATTGTTCTTCCCGGCCCTTGGCGGCAACCTGCGAAAATGGCAGTGGATTATGCGCCGGGGTATTAAACCGGAATGCGCCGGCAGGGAATTGCTCTGCCTGCGCGAAAACATAATTGACTGCTTCAACCACAGCGTTGCTCGAACGATAGTTGACCGCCAGATTGTAGTGGCGGCCCTCGGTGGCGCGCCGGGCCTGCAGGTAGGTGTGAATGTCGGCGTTACGGAAAGAGTAGATCGCCTGTTTGGGATCGCCGATCAGAATGATCGCACTGTCACAGGTGGCAGCGTCACCGCGGTTGTCTGCCAATTGATAAATCCGGTGAAAAATCCGGTATTGCAATGGATCGGTATCCTGAAACTCATCTATCATGGCCACAGGGAAGTCATCACGTATCTGATTCGCCAGATGTTCACCCTGCGGGCCTTGCAGTGCCCGGTCCAATTGCAACAGCAGATCATCAAATCCGAGTTCGGCTTTCTCTTGCAGACGCTGTTGCAGAGCCTGCTCCATCCAAAGCCTGGCATGAGCGAGTACACATGCCCGTACGCCAGGGGCAGTGCTTTCCAGCTGCTGACTTTCTTCTGCAAGTAATTCAGCGATTTTTGTAAACGCCAGGTGTTGTGGTTGAGCTGGCACGGTTTTTCCAAGCTTTTTAAGTCTCCAGCCTTGATCTGCAAAGCGCTCAAGACGTTTGGGGCGGTCGCCACTCTCTGTCCAGATGCGCAGCGATTGTTTTAACGCGCTGAAACTGTCATCGGATTTTGCCTCACTATAACTGACTTGATTCAGCGCAGGCCTGATGTCATCCAGCAGAGCTTCCAACTCAGTTTGCGATGCTAACCAGCAGGCGCGCGCTGCACTCTCCAGTTGTTCAAGTCGTTCGCAGTTCTGCACAAAGGGCTGTAATGATTGTCTTAGATCGCTGGCAGGGTGCAGATCGTTGCCCATAAAACTGAGCCGGGTATTGGTCTTTTTGATCAGCGGCCGCACCGCCTTTAACACACTGTCAGGATCAGTAAACTGCGTCTGTACCAGCGTTGCCATGGCAGGCGTCAGTGTATAAAAATGTTGGCGCCAATAGTCACGAATCAGCTCGGCAAGTGTATCTCTCTGTTGTGTGACCAGTGTTTGTTGAAACAGACTGCCACTGTTGACAGCGTGCTCACGCAGCATGCGATAACACCAGCTGTGGATGGTCGATACTGCAGCCTGATCCATGGCCTGGGCGGCCAGACTTAACAGGCGTGCACAGTGTGGCCAGCTGTCTGTCGTGAAGTCGGCACGTAAAGCCAGCAACTCTGCATCAGCCTGAGAGTCGTCCGCCATAAAACAACGGGCTGCATCTGACAGACGGGCGCGGATGCGATCTTTGAGCTCCTGCGTAGCAGCCTCGGTGAAGGTCACCACCAGTATCTGCTCGGGGGTCAATGCCCGCTTAAACGCATGTTCATGGCCATGCTGCAGAATCAGGCGTGTGTACAGTAGCGCAATGGTCCAGGTTTTGCCGGTGCCCGCGCTGGCTTCAATCAGCCGGCTGCCATACAACGGAAATATACGGATATCCAGGGAGTCACTCATATTTGATCTCCCGTATCTGCTATTGTTGTCGCATTTTTTCTGCGATGACGCCGCCAGTGTTCAGTCAGATTGCCGTACAACTGGTAGCTGTCATCAACAAAACCGCTGTGGTACAGGTCTTCTATGTCTGGCCATAACCTGTTCAAAGCATAATGTTCCTGCACCTCACCAGTGACTTGGTAGACGCCGTTATAAAGATTGCCTGCAACCGTCCGCCGCGATTTATCAGCCGGCGTTGTCAGCATGGCGCAGCTGGTTTTAGCACTGGCTGCCAAGGGTGAAACAAGATTGTGCTGCCAGAGATCGATCAGAGACCTTAACTGCTGTTGAGCCTCTTGCGGATCAAGCGGTGCCAGTTCTTCATCAGTATCAGGTCCGAGAATATGCGTGGTTATCGGGCCGTGAAGTTGTGCAGCGAGATGCCCTGGCCATAAACGTGCCAGGTAGTGCCATTTGACAGAGGCCTGTTTGCCATCTTTACCCTTCCACAACTGACTGTTTAGCAACACACAACGGATGCGCTGTTCAGGCTTGCCCGGCTGTTGCCAGCAATCATTGACCTGATCAGACAGCGTCACTTGTTTGTCAGTGGAATCAAGCAGGACGCCAAGACTTTGTTTTTCAGGATAATTGCCCAGAAGGTCACAAAAAATCTGCAAAGGTTTACGCAGACGCTGCAAGGTCTGTGTGGCATAAGATTCCGCAAACGGCGTAATGGGCAGATTGCCGCTGCGCTGTTGTTTGCCCATCAGCGTCTGCAACAGGTCGGCGATATCAATATCCGTTGGTGAACCTTGAATGGCGGCAACCGCGTCTTTAATGAGTTGCTGCTGTATGCTCCAGTTAGCCAGTCCATCAACCGCAAATACTTCATGATCCTCTGCGGTCACGTCCTCCGAAGCAAACATAACGCCAAGGCTTTGTTCAAAAAACACGTCAGCAGGAACTCGCAGCAGTTTCTCAAGGTCACTCAGGCCGATGTGGTGAACGTTGAGTGCCGGTGTCTGTTGTATGCTCGCGTGTTGCGATGCAACCCCCGATGCTTGAATCTTTTGTAGTTGAACATGTGGTGGTTGAATCTGACCAGTTTGAATCGGCGGGGTCCGCGGGTTCTGTCCGGTCCGTGACCATTCGGCGGCATAGGTATAAAAATCAGACGCGGCATCAAAGTAGCGCGAACTGAACGGTTGCAGAGGATACTCGCGGGTAATGCTATTGAGCAGAGCGGCGTTGTGCGTGGTCTCCAGATAATCGCGCAACTGTGCAACCAGTACCGACGGCGGTCGCTTGCTGTTGTCACGGATGCTGCGCCCCGTCCAGCTGATGTACAAGGATTGCCGCGCAGACAACAGCGCTTCCAGAAACAGGTAACGATCGTCATCGCGGCGTGAACGATCGCCGGGGCGATAATCATGACGCATCAGATCAAAGTCAACTGAAGGCACCTGGCGCGGATAGTCGCCATCATTCATGCCGAGCAGACAGATGTGTTTAAACGGAATGGCACGCATGGGCATCAGCGTGGCGAAGTTGACTGAGCCCGCCAGAAAGCGTTGTGTTAATGGCTGGACGTCCAGTTGTTCGAGCACAAATTCGCGCACCACATCGATGCTTAACTCATCCGTGAACGAGGCTTCGATACAGGCGTCACGCCAGTCGCGTAGCATTTTTTCAACACGCGATACCAGCAACAGATCCTCATCCTGATCGGCAACAAAATACTGCGACAACAGCAGACTCAGCCGTAAGGTCCAGACCGTGACGGTTGCCGGTTCGCGCATGATTGTCCAGGTCTGCTCAAGCTGGCGCAGCAGATGTGCCAGTTTTCCCACTAACGCAGCGCTCAGCCCGCCGATCTCATCAAATGCTTCGATATCCTGCCATTGCGACGCCGCACCCTGCCGGCCTTTCCCGATGGCATAACCCAGTAGCATACGGCGCAAGCCAAAGTGCCAGGTGTTCTGCTCAAGTGCGCTGTTGTTATCTACCGCACTCATGCCAAAACTGGCGCGATGCGCTGCATTTATTCCCCAACGGATACCGGCTTGTTCTATCCAGCGGTGCAGCAGCGGCTTGTCATCGGCAGTAAACCCAAAGGCTTTTTGAACAGCGCCAATATCCAGAAAATCCAGTAATTCGCTGACGCCCAGTCGCGCTGACGGCAGTTGCAACAACATTTCCAGCGCTTTTAACACAGGGGCCTGATGGCGTTTACCCTGATCAGAAATTGTGAACGGAATGAAACGCTTGTCCTGATAATCAAGTCTGCCAAACACCGCCTGAACGGCGGGCGCAAACTGGTTGATATCGGGCACCATGACCAGCACATCGCGCGGACGCAGTGCAGCATCCTGATTAAACAGTTGCAACAGATGATCCTGCAGAATCTCCACTTCACGCTGCGCGCTGTGCGCGATATGAAAGCTGATGCTGGTGTCGGAACTGATGCCGGGGTCGGAGGCAAAACCAGCAGGGGCGCAATCAGCATTAACAGCTGCCAGCCGTGCTTCTTCTGCGCTGCGTAAGTGAAAAATGTCACCCTGCAGTTGGCCGAGCAGATACTGTTCGTCGGGTTCGTCAAACACATCAATTTTTAACTGTGCTGACTGAAACAGTGTTTCGTAGAGGCTGCGCTCATCATGCTCATCCAGCAACCGGATATAGTCACGTCCTTGTTTACCCCAGGCCGCCAGCAGGGGATTGCCGCGCACAAACAGTTCGTCCAGCTGTGTGCCGCCGGTATCGGAATTAAGTGCCGGGAAATCAGCGCGTGCCGCCTGCCGCCGGTACGGCTTTTTGAACAGCCCCAATGACTGTTGGGGGTCAACAATATCGCCCCAATAGTGTTGGCAGGGGTTATGCACACACAGCACCACCTGTGTGCAGTGTGATATCGCAGCCAGGACTTCCAGGGTTTGTGCCGGTAATGACGACAAACCGAACACGACCACCCGACGCGGCAGCCCTGTTGGCCTGTTTACGTTATTCAATGCATGGCAGGCATCCATAAACTGTTGATGTACCTGCGCGCGGCCACTGCGACGCGCCTGCGCGGGGATATCCTGCAAGAGTCGTCGCCATAACGCCGCCTGCCAGGCTTGCTCCGGGGGCACGTCGGCGGGTTGATTGCTGCGGGTGATACGGTTGACACCGTTGGCCCAGTCATTAAGCCAGTCAGCGCGGTAGATCTGGTATTGATCCAGCAGGTCGGCAAGGCGCTGTGCCAGCTGAAACTGCTTGCGTTGGCCCCGGTCGTTGTTAAGGAAATTCCTAAACGCGGCGAACTCGGGTTCATGCAGCAGTGATGGCAGCAGCCGTAACAAGCGCCAACTTAGCAGCGGTTTGTCAAACGGTGAGGTTTCAGGTAACTCCCCGAGTACCGCCCGATAGGCGCGCCAGTGAAAGCGCCCCGGCAAACTGATGTCCATGGCGGCTGCGATGCCGCAACCCGAGTCCAGCGGATCTGCGTTGTCCACGTCGGCAGCCAGCGCCAGTTTCAGCCACTGTGAAATACCGTTGCTTTGTACCAGCAATATTTCATTTTCCAGCGGGTTCAGCGGATAACGCCGCAGCCACTCCACTGTCACCCGGCGCAGGTTCTCAAGTCGGTTGCTTTGCAGCACCATAAAGCCGGGTTGAATCATCGGGTGTTTCCCTGTGGTTGCTCACGATTGACTATCAAGGTAAAAGTCGCGTAGTTAATGCTGTCCCGGTGCCCGTCTGGACAGAGTTTTCTGTTCAAAGTCATATGCCATGCTGATCAGCACCGGTTCAGAGAACGCCGCGCCCATAAAGGAAATGCCCACCGGCAACCCGTGCACAAAACCCGCGGGCACGGTAATCGCCGGATAACCTGAAATAGCTGCCAGTCCCGCGCTGGAGACATAGTTAACGGTGCTGCCATCGTCACCGTTCTCCAGATCAATCCGCCAGCCCGGTCCATTGCTGGGCGCTACAATCGCATCCAGTTGATTGGCTTGCAGTGCGCCATCAATGATGGACTGGCTGCCGGATTTGGCGGTGCTGAGAGCGGCCACATAAGCGGGATCGCGAAGATTGGTTTTGGCCTGCGCTTGCAGAAAAATTTCCTGGCCAAAGTGTGGCATTTGAGTATCGGGATTCACCTCATTAAAGCGGATCAGATGTTCCAGAGACTGGTAAAAACCACCGCGCTGGGTCAGATACCGGTTCAGGCCATCTTTAAACTCATATAACAGTACTTCGTATTCGGCGGTGTTGATCTCGGGGGTGTTGCGGATGTCCAGATCAATCACGGTGGCACCGGCATTACGCATCGCCAGTATTGCCTGCTCCATTAACCTGTCGACCGCGGGGTTGCGGTCAAACACACTGCGCATGACCCCAATTCGTTTGCCATTCAGAGAGCCGACTTCAAGAGAGTTGCTGTAGTCAACCGGCTCGCTGGTCACTCCATTCAGGGTAATGCGGTCATTGGGATCGACTCCAACCATTGCCGTTAACAACGTCGCCGCGTCGGAGACCGTGCGCGCCATCGGCCCGGCTGTGTCCTGACTGTGTGCGATGGGGATAATGCCGCTGCGCGAAACCAGTCCCAGCGTGGGTTTTATGCCAACCAGGCTGTTATTGCTGGCCGGGCAGATAATTGATCCATCGGTTTCCGTGCCCACTGACAGCACAGTGAGGTTGGCGGCCGTGGCAACACCCGAACCCGAGCTTGAACCACACGGGGTGACATCGGTGTTATAAGCGTTGCGGGTCTGCCCGCCACGCGCGGACCAACCGCTTGATGAGCTGCTGGAACGGAAATTGGCCCATTCACTGAGATTGGTTTTGCCAAGGATAACGGCGCCGGCATCACGCAGTTGCTGCACAACAAAGGCGTCGCGCGCCGGAGTCGGGGCGCCGAGCAAGGCCAGGCTGCCCGCCGTGGTCTTCATGTTGTCAGCTGTGTCGATGTTGTCTTTTAGCAGAACCGGAATGCCGTGCAGAGGTGAGCGTACTCGACCGGCGGCGCGTTCCTGATCCAGTTGTAAGGCGATGCTCAATGCATCCGGGTTGATTTCAATCACAGAATTGGTGCTGCCATCCAGTTTTTGAATACGATCGAGGTAGTGTTCAACAATGGCCGCCGCGGTAAGTTCGCCATTGGCCATGGCGGTCTGCAGTTCCGCCACAGTGATTTCCTCGGCAATCAGTGTGCTGACCGGTTCATCAGCGCTGTCTGTGACGGCCGGATCCATGGCAGCAGACGTCTCAACAGGCGCGGCTTCAGGTGACTCCATGGTCGTTTCAGGCGCAGTTTCACCGCAGGCTGACAGTGACAGCGCGGCCAGAAGGGCAGTCGCCAGAATCAGTTTTTTACCTTGCATAACAACCTCACAAAGAGCTGTACAACACGTACCGGCAGGATAAACGCTTCAGCACCAGAAACACCAGAATTCAGGTGGCCGATAAAACGTAATCAAGCGTCCGGCCGCGATCACTGAACACCAGCAGCCAAGAGAAATCAGCGCAATCACCCGTGCCGGCATCGGCACACTCATGGTGTCGGGCAGTGTTCTGATACGGCCAGCCAGCACCGCGTAAAACACCAGCATGTTGATCCCGGCCAGGATCATCGCCAACATTTTGGTCTGGAAGGCCGGGTTGTACACATACTGGCCGGGATCACTGACCACAAACATAAAACCGGTCAGTGAATTCAAAACAAAGCCGGCGACGCCCAGTGGCACCAGTGAATGCAGCGCTTTAATCGGAATGCCCTTGCCCAACCCCAACAATCGCAAATCAAACAAACCCACCGTGCCCAGCAGCAGGGTCAGCCCGGCAAAATGCAGAGACTCAATCAACGGCCAGCCCCACTGCGTATTCATGAACACAAAAATGCCGCTGTGGTGGCCGATAGTCGTCAGGGTTTCAACCATTGACACGTGTTAGGCTCCCGCCGGTGAAACCAACCACGACGCCAGTAACACCGAATGTGTATAGGCCAGAAAACGACCGGCAAAAATCACCACCATCCAGCCCGACAGGCATAACAGTGCAAGTTGAGTGGCAGTGGGAGCGTGCCAACGGTTGTTCAGCAATTGCAAGCTGAGCCAGCTTGTCCCGATAAGCACGAGTAACTTAATGTAAAACAGAGGGTTAGTCAGCGCTTTGGCCGGATATCCCAGCAGCAGCACCAGGCCGGAAAAGGTGGCAGCTGCCAGTCCTGCCCACAGTAAAGGTTTAAATCGCTGCAGTGTGTGCATGGGCATCGCGGAAGCAAAACCCATCGCACGTGCACTGATCACAACGCCGAATCCCGCCATCATCGCCATCGACAATGAATGGATGACCAGCACAGACGGAAACACCCACCACACCTCACGCACGCCAATGCTGAGCGTGGACAGTTCTATGCGTACAAACCACTCCAGCATCGGCCGATTGTTTCCGTGTTAATGAGCCGCTTCCAGTTCAGCCATCCGTGCCCCGGCCAGCACGCCGGGCAGGGCATAGTTGCCTTCATGGCAGGCGTATTCAAAGATTTTTTCGCCTGCCGGCCGAGCATTAAACATTAGTTCACCGGTCCAGGGCTCGGTATAGACCGTTGGGTCTTCGATGGTAAACGCGTAGAGGATTTCTGTTTCAGTCGTGCGTGTGAAACGCTCGGTAATGGTCAGATTCTGTGAGGCGCCAAACACCAGTTGCTGTGGATGAAAGCCGGTGGTGGTCACCACGAGGGTGTCGCCTTCCCAGCGTCCTACGGAGTCTCCCATCCATTTCTGCATATGCAAATCGGGTTCATCATTGAGTTTGATGATGCGCGCGTCGTGATTCATTTCCGCCATAATCATCACGTAGTCGTCATTCTGCACAATCTGATAATTGTTGTTGTACATCACCGGTAACATGGGCGGGCCGGAGTGATTGCCAAACGATAGCAGGCAGCGTTCTGCCAGAGGACGGCCTTCCGGGCCATCATTGGCGGAGACACCCTCAGGCAGACGCCTGCGCAGACTGCGGTCGGGGATAAATGGGATCTGACCGTTTGCGGGTTCAATGATGATGGAAGAACGGTATTCGCCATTGATCTTTTGTATACGGTCACCGTCCTCTTTCCAGAACTCGTTATAACCATCTTCGGTGTTGCCGTCATTGCCCACTTGTGCGCCGGCACCGGCTTCGCGATTGGGGTCGCTGGGCGCATATTCCGCCTCAACAAACGCTGCTTGCGCGCCTTCTTTGGCGGCTACCTGATCGGGAGTCAGTTGGCGAGCATCACCCAGCGCCCGGTCACGGGTCAGTGGTGTGAGCGTTTTATTGCTCCAGATGCCTTGCAAATCAGGTTGGCCATTGGGCAGGCGAGGGGTGTCAAATTGCGCATAGGCCGACGAGGCCATCAGTGCAATCGCAACAGTCAGTGAAACAGGTATAAAACGTTTGCCGCTTAAGGAGGTGTTTTTCATCATTGTTTTCCCCGTTGTTAAGTGCCAAAAAATGACCAAGTCTGATTATTCAGCAACAGTTTGTAACAAACAAGCGTCTGGCGACAAAAGGCAGGGTCTGAGTAGGTAAAAGGCATGGACAAACGTGGCTGCGGATGGCAGATTCCGGTTCCCAACAAAAATCTTATGAATTATTGTCACTGACAGGAACGTTGTTTTGAAACCTTTGTACCGTCTCTCCCTTGCTGGAATGATTTCCTTATTGATGATTCCGGGGGTATTGGCTCAGCCATTGACCACGGGTGTTAACTTAAATGATGGCAGTTTTCAGGGCCGTGTTGGCCGCGAACTGACGCTGCAACTGACTGAAATGCCCGAAGACGTTGCCATCGATATTGATGGCCGGCTTGATGATGCTGTCTGGTCACAGATCCCTACCTTCAGTGGTATGGGTGTGGTAGAGCCTGAGACCCTGGGCCCGGCGCCCTACGACACGCGTTTGCGGGTGTTTTATACCTCGCGCGGCATTTATGTGAGTGCGGAGATGGATCAACCGCCCGAAACATTGGTGCGGCGCATCAGCGGACGGGACAACCGCGAGCTGAACCGCGACCGTTTGTCGATTACATTGGATACCTCGGGTGAAGGCCAGTTTGGATACTGGGTAAGTCTTGCGCTGGGTGACAATCAGATGGACGGGACTATTTTGCCGGAGCGACAGTACAACAGTCAGTGGGATGGTGCCTGGTATGGCGCGACCGCTGAGACCGCCACCGGCTGGTCTGCTGAGTACTTTATTCCCTGGGGTCAGCTGGCCATGCCTTTTCGCGAGGGGACCCGTGAAATCGGTATTTATTCCGAACGTGTGGTGGCTCACCTGAACCAGAACTACGCCTGGCCGACCATCGCCAAGTCCGATGCCATTTTCCTCAGCAATTTTCCTTTGCTACAGCTCGACGGCGTCAATCCCCGCCAGCAATGGAGTCTGTTTCCGTCAGTGGCGTCGACCTATGATGAAATTGATAACGATTGGACACATCGCACCGGTGTCGACCTGTTCTGGCGGCCTTCGTCCAATTTCCAAATGACAGCGACACTGAATCCTGACTTCGGTTCAGCTGAAGCCGATGACGTTGATGTCAATCTGACCGCCAGTGAAACATTTTTCCCGGAAAAGCGACTGTTTTTCCAGGAAGGCCAGGAGGTGTTTAATACCTCAGCGCGCTCAAACGGCAGCACGGGCAAACGTTTTACCATTCTGAATACCCGACGTATCGGCGGACGACCCCGTGCGCCAGGTTTGCCTGCCGGTGTCGCATTGCCTGCGCGCGAGCGTTTGCAGACAGCGGATCTGTTGGGTGCCGTTAAAGCGACGGGGCAATTGGGCAGCTTCCGTTATGGTGTTTTGGCGGCCAGTGAAGACGAGACGCTGTTCAAGGCAAACAATGGCAACCGCTACATACAAAGTGGTCGTGATTTCACAGCATTTCGCGTGTTGTATGAGGATCAGGGTGGCGGCGCTGCATACCGGGGGCTGGGCTACATCGGGACGTTAGTGGCTCACAATGAATCCGATGCCGCTGTGCACGCGGTTGACTTCAAGTACCTGACACAAGGTGGGATCTGGAATTTTGATGGTCAGGTGGTGACCTCGGATTCTGATCAGAAAGGGCAGGGGTATGGAGCCTTTACTGACATCATTTACACCCCTCGTGTAGGCTTTAAGCACACACTGAATCTGACCTATCTTGATGACACCATCGACATCAATGATTTTGGATATCAGGAGCGCAACAATGTCTGGGAGGCCTGGTATCGTTTTGAATGGGTAAAGTCCGGACTCACGCGTGTGCGTGATATCCGCGTCAATCCCTTCCTGCGTTATGAAGAGAATCTGGATGGGGACCGGACCAATAACGCGATCCCGGTGTTGAGCACCACTGTGACGCTGAACAATCTGGCGCGGGTCAATCTTAACTTCCAGCATTTCCCGAAACGCTACGATGACCTCAATAGTTTTGGCAATGGCAGTTTTGCAACACGCGAGCGCACCAATTTCAGTGCCAGTTACACCACCAATACCGCCCAGGCTGTTAGCTACAGCGCGGGCGCTGGTCGCTCGACTGAGTTTGCCGGTGGTTACAGTGAGCGATACGATGCCGGTATTACCTGGCGGCCGGTGCCTAACTTCAGTATGAATGGCACGATTGTGTATCAGGATCGTGATGGTTGGCTGCTGCACCAGTCCGGCCAGGATTTCACCACGTTCCAGACCAGTCAGTGGGAAACTGCATTCAAAATGGAGTATTTCATTTCAGCGCGTCAGCAACTGACGATGGGATTGCAATGGGTCGGTATCAAGGCTGCCGAAGATCGCTTTTTTATCCTCCCCAAGAATGCGCCTACCCGCAGCCGGGATTTGGTTGAAGGTGCAAAGCCGCCGGGGCCAACTGACAGTTTCTCGATATCCAACATGAACTTCCAGATTCGTTATCGTTGGGAAATTGCGCCCTTGTCAGATCTGTTTGTGGTGTACTCGCGCGCAGGCAATCAGCGGCGCACCTTACTTAACTTCGGTGACCAATTTGACAATGTGTGGGAAGCGCCGCTCGATAGTCAGCTGGTTATCAAACTGCGCTACCGTCTCGGAACCTGACGTCAGATCAGCTTAGCCAGTGCCAGTAATGCGCGTTCGAGGCGCGCATCCCAACGCACCGCACAGTTCAGCCGCAGGCAATGTTTGTATTTGCCTGCGGCTGAAAACATTTCTCCCGGTGCAAAACTGACTCCCGCATCCAGTGCAATCTCCATCAGGCTGAGCGTATCCTGCTCTCCCGGTAATTCTATCCATAGTACAAAACCACCTGCAGGGCGGCTGACACGTGTTTCTCGCGGGAATAACTGGGTGATTCTGTCTGTCATCCGCGCCACGGCTTTGGCGTATTCCGTTGCTGAATTGCGCAGGCTGCGTTCATAGTGTCCATGCTGCAGAAAGTGAGCAAGCGCCAGTTGTGATGGCGTGTTGACCGACAATGTATTTATAAACTGCTGATGCCTGGCTTTTTCAAACTGCGCACCTGGTACCAGCCAGCCAACTCGCAAGCCTGCGGACAAGGTTTTTGATGAGGACGAGCAGTAATACACCAGCCCTTGTGTATCCCAACGTTTGATCGGGGACGGTCGTCTGCCATTAAATGGCAGGTCGCCATAGATATCATCTTCGACCAAAGGTACTTTGTGTTTGTTCAGGCAGTGCATCAGCGCAATTTTGCGTTCATCACTCATGCACACACCCAGCGGATTGGAGAAATTGCTCACCAGAATACAGGCGGCGACCGGCCAGCGCTCCAGCGCCATCTCCAGTGCATCCAGCGAGATACCGCTGACCGGATCGGTAGGTATCTCTAATGCTTTTAATCCCAGCGATTCGATAATCTGCAGCAATCCGTAATAGGTGGGTGATTCAACGGCCACGGTATCGCCGGGTTTTGTCAGCAGCTTTAACGCGATGAGCATGGCTTCCTGACAACTGTTGGTTATCAGGACTTCATCCGCGGTAACCTGACATTGATGACCCGCCAAACGCCGTGCGATCTGTGCGCGTAACTCGGGTGCTCCGGGCGGAAATTCATAACCCATGCAGCGCCTGCGCTGGGTGCGCAGAACATGATGAAACGCACGCTCCATCACCGCTACCGGCAGAAAATCTGCATCCGGCACGGCAGCGCCCAGGTTAACAATATCCGGGTCATTTACTGCCTGCAGCAGGCGTAGCACGCGTTGCTGGCCGGTCACCAAGCGTGGTTTGGCGCTGGTTTTGCCGGGTCTGGGCGCTGCACGCTGAGCGGGTGGACGGCGCACAAAATAGCCGGCGCGTGGCCGGGCTTCCAACACGCCGCGCTGCTCAAGTTCGCGACAGGCGCTGACGGCCGTCGACACACTCACTTCATGCTGAGTGCTGAGTTGACGCACACCGGGCAGGCGAGTGCCCACCTCGTAGATGTTCTCTCCGATCAGGGTTTGCAAGCGATCCGCCAGTTGTTGATAGAGCATCATGTTCTCTCCGGACGTTTGTGATCAGGCTAAACCACACAGGCGTTGCTGTAGCGGCACAGACACTGCTGATTAAGGCGACACAGCAGTGTATTGGTCTAAACTGTACCGGTTCAATTGTCATAATTTATATCTGTATTGTTGTGGTCTGTCTATTCAGACTATACAAAACTCAAATCAACACTGATCAAGAGAACCCGATATAAAAATGCCGATTGAGCAATTGATAGCCCTGATGGGATTTGTAGTTGTCATGACCGGAACACCGGGACCCAACAATATGATGTTGCTGGCCTCAGGCGCAAATTTTGGTTTTCTCCGATCAATCCCGCACATTCTGGGCATTACTATCGGCTGTCAGAGTTTGCTGCTGGCCATTGCGCTGGGACTGGGGCAGCTATTGACCCGGTTTCCTGTGCTTGAAGTGGTGCTGAAAATTCTGTGCGGCGCAGCATTGCTGTATCTGACCTGGGGGTTGGTAAAACCTGCCTTTGCACCCACGCCGGTTCTTGTACAGCACAAAACAAATGATGCGCCCGTGGTAACCAAACCGCTGACCCTTTGGCAAGCGGCCATGTTTCAATGGGTTAATCCAAAAGCCTGGATGATGATGCTCACCGCTATTGCAACGTACACACAACCGCAAACCATCTGGAGCAATACCCTGTTGATTGGTCTGCTGTTTGCGGTACTGGGTATGCCAGTGATCAGTCTGTGGAATCTGTTTGGCGCCAGTCTGCGAAAATGTTTGCTGGATCCACAAAAAGCCAGAGTGTTTAATCTGGTGATGGGCGGTTTGTTGCTGGGGTCGATGTATCCGCTGTTTCAATAAAAACGTTGTCACTAGAGAGCGCTACATCCCGGGCCGCTGAGTGTGCTGCGGCCACCGGTGCCGGGTGACACTCTGATCTGTGTGCTGATACGTTCTTTCAGGGCGGGTACATGGGAGATAACCCCAATCAGTTTGCCTTCCTGCTGCAGACTACCCAAGGTTTCCAGCGCAGTATCCAGCGCGTCTTCATCCAGTGTGCCAAACCCCTCATCCAGAAACAGCGAGTCAACACGCACATTGCGACTGGCCATGCGTGACAGGCCCAAGGCAAGCGCCAGGCTGATAATAAAACCTTCGCCACCGGACAGATTTTTGGTGGAGCGGATGTCGCCGGCCTGATAATAATCAATCACGTTAAGATCCAGCGGTTGCTCCGCATCACGGATCAACTGATACCGGTCTGTCATTTTTGATAGCTGTTGGTTCGCGTGACTGATCATCATTTCAAAGGTCAGGCCTTGGGCAAAGTTACGGAATTTTTTGCCATCTGCCGATCCGATTAATTCGTGCAGGGCGGCCCAACGCGCCAGCTCAATTTTTTGGTTGTCTATTTTTTCTGCCTGCTGTTGTTGTTTGCTGCGCGCCAGCTCATTGTTGCCTAAGTCCCGACGGATGCCACCCAGTGCTTCCTGCAATTGACTGACCCGTTTATCCTGCTCATCAATGACGTGTAGCAGTTGATCATGGGTTTGATCGGTGAGTGCTGCCTGCAAGAGATTGTCCAGTTCGTGAGTGTACTGCTTGATCAGTGCTTGTAGTTCACTGCCTTGTATACCCAGTTGATCCGCCTGCTGCTGTAAATCTTGTCTCACCAGATCGGGGAGCACAGCGGCCAGATAATCCGTCTCGTTGTTGAACGATTTGTTGTTTAACAGGCTATTGAATGCTGCTTCGTCGGCGCTGATTTTCCGGGCACGCTCAGTGAGTTGTTGTGCCAGCGTCAAACGAAGCTGACGATTGTCGTCCAGACGCTTTTCTGCCAGTTGATACTGAGCGAGCGCGGTCTGCAGTGCACCATTTGCGCTGGCGAGCTCAGCTTCAAGTTGTGCTTCATGCTGGTCAGCATTGTTGTCGCCCAGCAATCCTTGACGCTGACTGATCAAATCATTGAGTGACTGTTGCTGACGTTCACGCTCCGCCAGGGTGGCTCTTTCCTGTTGTTTGATTTTTTTCAGTTGCTGTTGAGTGTCATGCAGTCGCGTTTGTGTATGAGAAAGCGTTGTTATGCGTTGCGAGATGGCGACAACGCTTTCCTTGGCAGCGCGTGCAGCTTTGTCCAGTGCAGTTAAATCCTGCTGCGCAGAGTCGATGTTCTGCAGTGTTTTCTTGATAGCGTCCAGCTCTGCAATCAGCATGTCACGATGTTGCTCAAGCGTCACATCTGCGCCAAGCCTGATTGGCCCGGTTTGTGTTAACAGCGTCAGTTCAAGCGCTTTGATTGTTTCAAGTGTCGCCAGACACTGACCCGCTATGTGTTTTAATTTTTCCTGATGTTGAAGTATGCGATTGTTTGCGTGTTGCAGTTGATCACGACTTTCATTCAGCAAGCTGAGTGCCTCACGAAGTTGCGTGTTTAATGCGTCAACATCCGCATCGGGCGCATGGCTGGCATAAGGATGCTGCGATGAACCACATAGCTGGCAAGGCTGGCCATCCACCAGTTGTGCGCGCAGTGACTCAAGATTTTTGATGGTGTGCAGCAAGGACACTTCTTTCTGTAAGGCTGCCACCAGCGCGTCGCGGGCACCAAACAATTGCTGGAGTTGCTGTTGTTTTTGCGTCAGTTCAGCAAGTTCAGTCTCTGCCAGAGTTCGTTGGTGTTGTTGTGACTGCAGACTCTGAAGCAGCGTGCTGCGCTCGCGATAACGTTGTAACAGCGCATCGGTTTTGGCCAGTGTTTGAGACAGCTGATCTATCGTTTCACGCCAATGGGTTGGCGACTTGCCTTCAGTTAATGCATCGAGCTCAGATTGCTTTTTGTCGAGTATCGCTTGTCTCCGCTGTGCGTCCTCGCTCAGACGTTTCAGCATGTTATCGTAACTTGTCTCTCCCGCTTCCAACAGCAATCCCAACGCTTGTGATTCTTGATCAGCAGCAGTCTGCAGCACGTTTGTTTGCTGCTGTGCGGTGTGCAGATCGCCATCAAGTTTGCTGACATCGGCATTAAGTCGAGCGAGTTGAGTGCGCTGCTGGCTGATACTGCTGTCAAGTATGTGCACTTGTCTGAACACGGGACGCATGTGTATCAGTTTCTGGTTGGACTGCTGGTATGCCGATTGAGCATGGTTGTATTTGCTCTGTAAGGAGAGACGTTGTTCGTGCAAAGCCGGCTCTGCGTGTGCCGCGCTGAGTTCCTTTTGCAGGTCTGCCTGCTGTTGTTGGCGCAAGGCGGCCAGTGCGCTGTAGTGGCCGGATAATTCCAGTGCACGATTGGCCTTGTGCAATTGCTCGCGTTGCTCAGCAAAAGCATTATATTGTTGCTGCCAGTGCTCCTGCTGCTGTTTCAGCGTCAGCAGCTTTTGTTGAAGATCCTGGCAATGGTGTTGCCACGCGAGGTGTTCTTTGAGTTTGGCCAGCTGTTCTTTTTCAGGGAGTAGTGCTTGTGCATGTGTGTGCTCTTCGGCTCTTAATGCCGTTTCCTGTTCCGGTGTCAGCAGTTGCATGCCACTTAGTTCGCTTTGCAGCGACTGCAATTGTGTGCGTTCGAATGCGTGTCGTTCATGCACCTTGATAGAAATGTCGGAGTAAACAGCGGTACCGGTGATTTGTTCCAGAATCGGTGCGCGTTCATCCGCTGAGGCTTTTAAAAAAGCTGCAAATCCGCCCTGTGCCAGCATCATGGATTGAGTGAAGCGCTGAAAATCCATGCCGGTGATTTCTTCGATTCGTTTTTCAACGCCACGAATCTGGTTGTCGATAATTTGCCCGGCGTGTGCGTCACTGATTTCGTGTCTGGGGGTTTGCAGTTCAGCGTCGGCTTTTTTCCAGGCACGGTGTTGTGACCAATAACATCGGTAACGCCCCGTCTGTGTTGAAAACGTAACTTCAGCGAAACACTCGCCCGTCTGCCGGGTCATCACATCGTTGCCGGACTTGTTGACACGATCGAGTCGGGGTGTGCGTCCATACAGCGCCAGGCAAATCACATCCAGCAAGGTGGTTTTACCGGCACCCGTCGGACCGGTGATCGCAAATATGCCATCCGCAGTATATTCAGGCCGGGTGAAATCTACCTGCCATTCGCCGGCCAGTGAGTTGATGTTTTTAAAACGGATGCCCAGGATGCGCATGAGTCATTCCGCCCGAGTGTCGTGTTCATGCAACTGTTGCAGGACTTCCTGCCAGGCCTGTTGTAGCGCAGGACGTTGCTCACTGGCAACCTTGTTCGCATCCAGGCATTTCTCAAATACATCCTGTGGTGTCAGGTCATCCAGCGTTTGTTGTGTATTGTCTCCGCTAGACAGCTGGGCACTACTGCGTTGATTTTTGATCCGCAAGATTGTTACCGGGCTCAACTGATTCGAGTCGTCTGACCTGACAGCGTGCTCCAGTTGTTCGCGCAGGTCCGGCACAATGTCGTCGCCGCTGTAAGTCACCTCCACCCACGTGTTTATGTTGTCCTGCACCAGATTAAGCAAGTCGGATTGCAAGCGCTGTAAATCGCCACGCAGTTGTCGCAGGCGTTGGAAAACTGGTATGTCGATTAGTGTCAGTTCGGGTTTGCGCTGATCAAATGTAATAAGGCACACGGATTTTTGCTGCAGCGCTTCACCAAAGCCCATAGCAATCGGTGATCCGCTGTAACGGATGTGTTCCAGTCCACCGACGCTTTGGGGCACATGCAAATGCCCCAGTGCTACATAATCCAGCGCAGGTGGAAAAATATTGGCGCCCACATGCGCAAGGGAGCCAACGTATAAATCGCGCACACCGTCACCGTCCGTGGTACGACCGCCCGCGGTAAACAGGTGGCCCATGGCAATAATCGGCACGTGCGCAGCTTCTTCAGCTGGCAATGCAGCGTGCAGCGCTTCGGCATGCGCAGTGACGGCTGCGTAGTGCGCCTGTATGCCCTCCAACAGTTTTTGCGCTTTATCCTCAGTGGATTCGCCGGCCTCGGCACTGCGGATATCACGGTCGCGCAGGTAAGGGGTGGCGCAGATGATCGCCTCAGCGCGCTGGTCGGCTGCGCGCAGGACAATAACCTCTTCCGTCAGACTGTCAGCTTTGGTACCCACCACATGTACGTTTAACACCTTGAGCAATTCACGAGGTGCATTCAGGAAGGTAGGGGAGTCATGATTGCCACCAATGATCACCACATGTCTGCAACCCGTGCCACTGACTTTGGTCAGAAACCGGTAGTACTGCTGCATCGCGCGATTGCTGGGGGTGCCGTTATCAAACACATCACCGGCGATCAGCAGTACATCAACGAGTTGCGTCTGCAGGGTGTTGATCATCCAGTCCAGCAGCGCATCAAACTCCTCATAGCGTTTTTGGCCGTAAAGCGAACGGCCAAGGTGCCAGTCGGAGGTGTGGATAATTCGCAGTGCCATAAGGTTACCTATTTGCTTTCAACAGGACTTCAAGCTGGTCTGGCTCGCTTCTCTGGCAGCTGCCCGCGCCGCATTCCAGTCGCGCCAATCCGTTGAGGTGAAAGGTGTTGCTGTGGGGCTTGCCCAACGCGAGAACAGGTAGGAAGTCACGCGACAGCTTGTTTGATTTGCCAGCAGCACAGGTACCACATCAGCACCGAGTCTGTGAAGATAGTTTATGTCCAGTTGTTCGCCGCTGCTCAGCGAGTGGTTGATATTGACTTCTGCTACACGCGCGGCAGGATTGATCGACGCAAACACCATGCAACAAGCCATGCCACTTATAAGCAGTCCCGCCAGAAAACCTCGTGCATTGCCGCGCAATACGGTGGCAGCAAACCATAACAAACCGAAGCCAAGCCACAGCATGACGGTAAGCGCTACTACGCGCGCCATGGTCAAACCAAACTGTTCAATATACAAGTTCAAGCGGTAGACAGACGACAACAGCATGATCAGAACGCAGGCTATCAGTACTCTGCCAAGTCGTCGAAACAAACCTTGGTGACACTGTACGGAGGCTAAGGTTATCAAAACACCCATGGTGAGCGCGGCCACCGCCAGCAATTCAAAAAAGCCCTGCCGTGCATAGTCAGCCAGCGTCAGACCACTGCGGGCTTCGATCAGTTCGCGGCCTCCAAACAGATAAGAAGCCTGCAAGATGACAAACGTGGTAAACAGCAGCGCCAGAGATCCCATCAGGACGGCTGTTTCCGTTTGCCCAAGTGTCACACGCATACCAGGCCATAACTGATGAGTCTGATGATTGCCTGACGCATCAGTCAATGGAAAAGATCGTAATGCGCTGCAATTTAACAGACGGGTCGCTAATACAATCAACATCAATGTGATCAAAAGTGTTGTGGGTGCCAGCATCTTCATCAGATCACCGACGCGCTGTAATTGCTGATTAAAAACCGCATCAGCAGATGCAAACAACAGTAAAAAAACCAATAGCAGCGGGGCGGCGAGCAACAATCCGCGAACGACAGCGCTGATCTGGCTGCCGCCTCGCCAGCTTGACTTAATAACGGTGTCCAGCGCAGGGAATATACTCAACAGGATATGAGCTGGCAGGCTAAAGGCGGCATTTAAAAACCTTGGCAACGTCGCATTGGCAAGCAAATCACCGCGCGAACGGTAAAACATCATGCCAACGCTCAATAACATCACCAGAAACATCAACAACATCACCTGATCGGCATCACGCAACATGGCAAGCAGTGCTGCGCTGGTAATCACTATGCTCCATCCCAGTAATTCGAGACGCCAACGCCTGGTTTGCCTTCGGTTCAGCCAGAGCATGGCGGCGCAGCTGAGTACGCTCCACACAAAAAGCCGAGGCTACCTCCGATTCTGTCCCACACTAACCAGTGCAGCAAACTACCGCTGGCGGTACCGAGCATAAGCAAGTTTGTTGCAAAACCAAGCGGTATGTGAACGGGTACCCGACTGATATTCGCACTGTGTTGTGACTTGTGTTGAGAACTCTGCTGCTGAAAAGTGTCCACGTTGGTATGCCTTTTTTAACCTGCGGTTCTTTTAGTTTTCCCTGGCTTTGTTGACCGGTTTTATGTTTTTAATCAGGGCTTCCATGTGCGACACATAGCGTTGTAGTGCAGCGCGTCCGCTGTCTGTCAATCTGAATTCCGTGCGTGGTGTACGACCTACAAAGCTTTTCAGACAGCTGATATAGCCGGCTTCTTCCAGCTTGCGAGCCTGAACACTGAGGTTGCCATCAGACATCTGCAACAGCGCTTTGAGTTCACTGAAACTGAGACTGGGATGCGTGGCCAGTGCACTGATTAATGACAAGCGGGTGCGCTCGTGAATCAGATTATCCAAAGCCTCTGCCGTGGCGATTGGTGTCGGACTGCTGGCCATGGGCTTGGTGTCTGAGACCATCATTTCATCGTGTTTGCGGATTTTCTTAACCACCGTAATGCCTCCGGATCAGCAAACCAAAACCGATGTGTAAACCGCCAAATCCGATTGCCATTAACCAGTCTGCGGTTACCGGGATTAGTAAGGCCAACACTCCCAACACCATAAACATACTGCCCATGACCGGCAGCACCCGCACCGACCAGGCGCCTGCAGTGATGACCGCTACGCCGTAGAGCATAAGCCAGATGCCTGGCAATAAAACAATGAGATTCTCGCGAGCCATTACCAGGGTAAATACACCGCCCGCAAACATCGCCGGCAAAAATGCACACAGCAGGTTGCGGATGGTGGTCAGTTGCCATAAGCGACCTTGACGTCGCATCTTTAACCCGGTGAACACAGACGCAACCAGTGTGGCCAAAGCCAGTTCACCCATCCACACAACAAGCCAGTTTGTGGGATCTCTTTGTGTCAGCGCCAGCCACGAAGCCAGTAGTGCCGAAATACCAGTCAATATGTATCCCGTACCTGAAATGCCGGTAAATACCGAGGCATTTTCCATGGTAGTGCGAATAAATTGCAGATTATCTTCCGCACGTTCTGCCAGATTAATCGTTTCAGCGAGAGGATCACCGGCAGTGGACTTGATAGTTTTGGGATTGCTCATCAACAGTTTTCCAATTCAAGTAACGAATGCAAAGTACTTTACAGTAAAAAGTTAAGAAAGAGAAGCCAAGAAAAATGAACATCCGATCGGGGGCAAATCACAAAAATCAGTCTGTAAAATGGCAACCGGGCGGCAACTGTGTTGGTTGTAGCCAACATCACTTGTACCTCTATGCAAGATGATGTGTATACGTTTATGTTAAACCCACAAAGTTTGATGGCTGGAGTCAGTGTTGAAGGGACAAAAATCTCACTTATCGTTTCATACGGTGGCACAAGCCTTTATGGCTTTGCTAGTAACGATGCTGGTGTCTTGCACAGAGCCAGTCTTGTTGCCGTCAATCGATGTAAAGCGTGTGCCCGATGATGGCATTCAGCCCCGTATCGTCGTTGATGAATGGGGCGATACACATTTGCTGTATTTCCGGGCAGAGTTTCCGGACAGTGGCGCGTACCTCGGGCATCTTTATTACACCCGTTACGACAATGATCAGCGCGCCTGGCTGCCCTCTGCCAGAGTCTCCGCCGAACCGTTTAATTACAAAGACCAGATTTACCGTGCCAATTTTACCGTGGGTGGTGAAGGCCGAATTCATGTTGTCTGGTTCGTGGACAGGCCGGAGCGATTTTTGTATACGCGCTCAGATATCAACAAAGGCAGTTTCGAGACGCCGCGATTGATCAGCAGCGCTCATCTCGAGGGTATTGATGCCAATGCTGACATTGCCCGCTATAACAACCGGGTGGCGCTGGTGTGGGCAGCCGGTGATCTGATGCGTGAAGATCAGCGGTCAGTTTTTATGCTGCAGTCACAGGATTTTGGCGGCAGCTTTGGAGAGTCTGTGATGATTGCTGACGGTGCACTGGGTGCTTGTGCCTGTTGCGCCTTGTCGGCGGAATTTAATCAGGCTGGCGAGTTGTTGGTGGCCTATCGCTCTGCGACCGATAATACCGGACGGCACATGCAGCAATTGATCATTAATCAGAATGCTCAGGGTGATGTGCAGTCGTTTTATCAGCCAGTGCATGCTCTGAGTGAGTGGGAGATAGCGTCCTGCCCGGTAAGTACCAATGACATGGCCAGAGATGTGTCCGGTGCTTACTGGCTGGTGTATGAAACCGAAAATCAATTGATTAAACAGAACATGTCTGATAATTCAGCGCCTGAACGGGTGTCTGTGCAAGCGTCGTCAACGCGTGAAAAACATCCAGCAATGGCGTTTAACGCGGAAGGTTATCAGTTGATAGCCTGGGGCGAGGGCGGTGGTTTTTTTAGTGGTGGATCATTGCGTTTGGCGTTGTTTGATCCAGAAGGAAAACCTGCTGATCTGCCAGCCCTGGACGACATTCAAATCCCTGACCGCAGTTCGGCGGCAGTGATGGCTAAACAGGACGGCAGTTTCCTTGTGGTTTATTGACATCTGAAGGGCGCCCTGCCCTTCAGATTTTTCTATTCAAGGCAGCACTTCAAAACTGATGCTGCTGTGGCGATGCTGGCCGAACTCATCCTCGCTGTATACCTCGAGGCGATGAACCCCGGGGGCCAGAGTGTCAGGCAGCGGCAGTTCCCAGATATGTGCTGACCGCGTGGGTCTGCCGATGGCATGTTCGCTGCCCTGCAAGGACTCATACAGTCTTTCCATAAAGGGGTCGGTGCGCACAGTATACGTCATGGCCTTCCGTTCACCGCTGTTAAGCGACAGCCAGACCTTGTCACGCACACCGCCGTCAAATAAATTCACCACGACCTTGGTGTTGTCCTCAAGCTGGCCGCGGTTGATGCTACCCTCAGTCTGAATTGCTAACGGCGGGTCCAGGGTAATGCGCATGTGCTGATGAGCATCCGTTCCAAAGGGGAAGGGCCTGAACTCTGGTGTTACCCGCACATCATCAAACCTGAGCAAGTAATAACCGTTGGGGTTACCATCCTGCATCAATGCGTCATTGACGCCGCGTGCATCTGCCAGCCCGGTTTGCCAGCCATTGCCGCGCACTTCCGCCAGCGTGTGGGCGATCCATGGTTGGCCATGCCAGCCATGATCATGGTCAACTTCGACTTTCCAGCTGTTACTGGTGTCATGCCCGGCGATGCCATAAATGTGGTTAAAAGGCTCGAGTATCTCCAACAAGGCCGCAAAGTTCTCGGTCCCGGGTCCGGTGGCCGGTTCAGCGCCACTGCCGTCATCGGCTTCAGACACCAGGGGGATGTGTGAGGCGATCACAATCAGGCGATCACGCGGCACGTTGGCCAGATCACGCGCCAGCCAGTAGAGCTGATCATCATGAATATACCCGCGGTAACGGTCTCCGTCCGCTAGCTGTTTTCCTGCGCCGGCATATTCAACGTTATTGAGCGCAACAAAATGCACATTGCCATAGTTAAACGAATAATAATCCGGGCCAAAATGCAGTTTGTAAGTCTCGTTGGCGAATCGCGCATCCGGCGATTCAAAATTCAGATCATGATTGCCCGGCAGATACCACTGCGGAAAATCCATTAATGCCATCATCTGCTTGTGACGATCGTACAACTCAAGATTGTCGTAGACCACATCACCCACGGTGATGCCGAACTCGGCTGAAAAGGGGTTGCCGATCAGTGTGGTAATCAGGTCTTCGCGCAGTTTGTCCTGATCGAGATCGGTGCGTGCTTGTGTATCGGCAAATGCGTGTGCATCGAACTGCGTGCCAGAGTCCGCAATCGGAGTGAGCGGGAAATCGATAGAGGCGGGTAACGGGCCGGTAGCGTCAACCACCGGAAATAACCACTCCACTGTCGCACCATCCACCCTGTCGGGTGTGCCTTGCGGGTAATGGCGGTAATAAAACGCCGGGATGTTGTTGTCGTCAAGCGCAACGCTGTAACCGCTTGGCTGGGAAATAAACAGAATCTGCAAAGGCGCGATGGCAATCTCGTAACGGCCGTCAGCATCGGTCAGCACCACCTCGCAGCCGTTGCTGACACTGACCTGCGCCACACCGGCTTCACCGGTATCAAACACCCCATTGGTGTTGGTGTCTGTAAACACGATGCCACGTGCGGTCTCAGTGCCGGGACGATCGACGCCGCATTGTGCCAGTGTGATGGCACTGAACGCGGTCAGCAAGGTGCTGAGCAGGCAGCAGACCATGGATTTATGTGTCATATCGGAAAGCTCCATTAGGTAAGACCGCGTTTTACACGCGATCCTAGGCCCTCAATTTGACATAGCCATGACACTGATGTCACGTCAGCTCAATAGCTGCGTAATCTCATGGTCTATCTGCTGTCTCGCAGTCAGCGCGTTGTACCAAGGCACGATGGTGTGTCCGTGGATCAGACCCAGCAGTACGCCGAGTACCGCGCCGCGGTGCACGTTGTCTCCACCCAGGTTGGTGTTGGCAATCAACGCTGCTTCGGGTTGATTGTAGTATTTGTACAGCAGATACAAAATACCCGGCCATGCGCCATCGATGTAGCAGGCACTTGAATAGAGTTGTCCGATGACCTCGCGGTCATCGCGTTTTTTGAGCATCAAGCCGGGCAGATCCAGACGCATACTGCGCAGCGCTGTGTCTGCAATAATGCCGGCGACATCGCCCTTGTCTGTGTTGTGTAACAGTGTGTAGAGCAGGAGCGTGTAGTCATCAGCAATGCGTAGCAGCAAGGCATCAGGGTGTGTCAGTTGCACGTGTGTCTGTACCTCTGCCCTGATGGTGTCCAGCGCGATGCCACGCAAGCTGCCCGACAACACCAGCGGCGCAACCGTGACCAGTCCTCCAATAGACGGAGTATCGTGGGTCACCGCCGCACAACGCTCTGGCGGTAATCCACGCTGCAGGTTGGCAAAAAATCCCCGATGATAAGATTCAGCATAGGTGTCATTGTGCTGCGCAACATCCGCGCACATAAAAGCGATGTAATCGCTGAGAAACGCAGCCGGGTCGTATTGTCCGCCAGTGCGTGCCAGGCAGCGCATCAGCACCCGCGCGCACTGCGCGTTCAGGGTGTTTTCGCCGGCAGTCATGCCCTGATGATAGTGGGTATTTGGCTTATTCCAGTACTGTTGCCGGCCCTTTAAAATGACTTCGCCGACAACCTCTGGATGACGAGTGCCTGCGTGTGTCGTCCGGCGTCCGCCACTGCTGGTTGAATGTAAGGACATGATAGACGAGGGGTGGAACTGCGGTGCCGGCTCCAGTTGCCTGACACCGCCAGGAAACGCCTTTTCAATGTCACGGAGGCTGTAGTACCAATGAACCGGCATGGCCAATGCATCGGCAACAAACAGGTTTTGTAGTGCGGCACTGGCGTGTTGGGATTGCAGGCGGGTAGGTTCCATGGGTCGGCTCCGGTAACATCAGATTTGTTGTTGTGCACTTGTTATTGTTCATTTGATGTGTAGAGATACGCTTGATAAACGGTGACGGACTGATGCCGTTATGTTTTTGATTTCAGCACCTGTCACATAATCGTCAAAACGCTCGACTACTGTCACAGGCGAAGACAGACAACACACCGTGGAGGCAACCCTTTGACATCCAGCACGATTTACTACGTCCTTGATACCAACGTCCTCATTCACGACCCCTCTGCCATCTGGAACTTCGACGAACATCATCTGATCATCACCATGACCGTGCTTGAAGAGTTGGACAAACTCAAGAGTGGTCGCGGTGCATTGGCAGCCGATGCCCGACAGGCGATTCGTGAGCTGGATCGCATTCTGGCGGACGCACCACCGGAGGCTATGGAAAGCGGGGTGCTGATCAACCGTGGCAAAAACCAGCCCGGTCTCGGATATCTGAGTGTGTTGATGACGGATGCCCCACATATCCGCGAGATTCTCCCCCTGCATCTGAATGACAACAAAATTCTCAATGCAGTCGCCGAGCTCAAGCACAGCAAGTCGCCAGCCAACCGCGTGGTGCTGGTGTCCAAAGACATCAATATGCGATTAAAGGCCAGAGCCTGCGGCATTGATGCAGAGGACTATCACACCGATCAGCTGGTGACCGACATCAATCAACTGCATAAGGGTTACATTGAATTCCACGGCAGTTTCTGGGATGGCATACAGTCAGTAGAAACCGAGCAGACGCATGCCGGCGAAACCTTTCACCGTTTGCGCCGCGACAGCATCGCGTTTGATGTGTATCCCAATCAGTATTTTCTGGACGAAGCAGGTTTTAGCGGGCGGGTGATTGAGGTTGATGAGCATACCGTGGTGCTCAAACATCAGGATCGTGAGCGTATGTTGCAACGCGAGGCCTGGGGCTTGTATCCGCGAGATATCTATCAGGCCATGGCCCTGGATCTGTTGCTGGATCCGTCGGTGCATCTGGTGAATCTGACCGGTGCTGCGGGCTCAGGTAAAACGATTCTGGCGCTGGCGGCTGCCATCGACATGACACTCGCCAGCAAACAGTTCCGCCGCATTATTGCCACGCGCAGCACACAGGGGCTGGACGAAGACATCGGGTTTTTGCCTGGCACTGAAGCGGAAAAAATGGAGCCGTGGTTAGGTGCCATTACTGACAACCTTGAAGCGCTGCATCTGGATGATATCAACAGTTCATCCAGCATTGATTATGTGCTGGCCAAGGTGCCATTGCAGTTCAAGTCGTTGAATTTTATTCGCGGGCGCAGTTTTCAGCACAGTCTGATTCTGATTGATGAATGCCAGAACCTGACGCCGCATCAAATGAAAACCATTGTCACGCGGGCCGGTACGGGCTCAAAAGTGGTGTGTCTGGGGAATCTGGCTCAAATAGATACGCCATATCTGAGTCCGACGAGTTCTGGATTGACGTACCTGACTGAGCGTTTTAAACACTTCAGTCACGGCGGCAATCTGCAGTTGAAAGGCGTGCCACGATCGGCGCTGGCGGCATTTGCAGAAGAAAATTTGTAGCGCATGGCGTGCTCTGCTGAGACACAGAGCACGCGCTTCGTGATTGTTACTTACCAGAGCACAACGCGCTGTTCAGGCGGCAGGTACATACCGTCGCCTTCTTTGATGTCAAACGCCTGATAAAAGCCGGGTATGTTGCGCGGCGCTGCCATCGCACGATACTTGCCTGGCGAGTGTGGCCCCTGAGCTAACTGCGCACGCATGGCGTCATCACGGAATTTGATTTTCCAGATCTGCGCCCAGCTGATAAAGAAGCGTTGTTCGCCGGTGAAACCGTCCATCACCGGTGCGGGTTGTCCTGCCAGCGATTTCTGATAAGCGCGGTAAGCACTGAGCAGCCCGACGTGGTCTCCAATGTTTTCGCCCAGGGATACGCGGCCGTCGATATGCATGCCCGGCAGCGGTTCGTACTGCGCATACTGCTCAACAAGAATGTTGGTCTTGGCTTCAAACTGCTGGCGATCTTGATCGGTCCACCAGTTCTGCAGATTGCCGTTGCCATCATAACGCGAACCCTGATCGTCAAAACCATGACCGATTTCATGGCCGATTACCGCACCAATACCTCCGTAATTCACTGCGTCATCCGCATTCATGTCAAAAAACGGCGGTTGCAGAATGCCCGCTGGGAAGACAATCTCATTGGCAGTCGGCCGGTAATAGGCGTTGACCGTCTGTGGTGTCATACCCCAACGGTTGCGATCGACTGGCTGGCCAAGATCGGCCACGTTCTGGTCATAGTCATACTGATTGGTGCGGATGGTGTTGCCGATCAGGTCATCGGCCGAAACCTGCAGCGCTGAGTAGTCTTTCCAGACATCGGGGTAGCCGATTTTTGGCGTAAAGGTACTGAGTTTTACCAGTGCTTTTTCTTTGGTTTCCGCAGTCATCCACTCCAATTCATTGATGGATTCTTCCATCGCAGCCAACAGATTATCGATCAGCTCACCCATGCGTTCTTTAGCGGCGGGTGGGAAGTGCCGCTCGACGTAGGCTTCACCCAATACTTCGCCGAGCGCGCCACTGGTCGCTTGCACGCCACGTTTCCAGCGTTCCTGCTGCTCGGGTGTGCCGTTCAGGGTGGTTGCGTAAAAATCGAACTGAATGTCGGCGACTTCTTTGTGCAAGCGCGAGGCGAAGTTACCCATCAGACGGGCCTGCAGATAATCTTTCCAGGTCTGCAGGTCTACCTCTGTGTACAGCGCGCCCAGTGCTTCGATATACGAAGGCGTGCTGACAATCACATACTCTGCGTGGTCGATGCCGGCAACGCTCGCCATGGCGTCATAATCAATGCCGCCCAGCAGTGTACGCACCTCGTCAATGCTCATTTTGTTGTAACGTGCCTCAGCATCTCTGAGCTCCGCACGCGTCCAGTGATAGCCCGCCAACCTGAACTCAAGGTCATAAATCCGCTGAGCAGCGGCGTCAGCATCGGTATGCCCGGACGCGGTGAGCATGGCACTCAGGTACTTGACGTACTCCTCGCGAATTCTCACAAAGTCTTCCGTGTCACGGAAATAATAATCACGATCCGGCAAACCCAGTCCGCCCTGACTCAAATGTAAGGCATTGACATCCGGTGCTTTGGCATCGGTTGACACAAAAAATCCGTAAGGCTCACTCAGGCCACTGCGGCGCAGTTCAGCCATGGTGGTGGTCAGCTCAGCATGACTGGAAATGGCAGCGATACGATCGAGCATGGGCTGCACTGGCGTGAGTCCAAGTTCTTCGATACGCGCCTCATCCATAAAGCTGGTATAGAAGTCACCGATTTTCTGTGCGTTGCTGCCAGCTGCCGCACCGGAGGCTACAGCGTCTTCGATGATACTGCGCAGTCGCAGTTCATTGGCCTCGGCCAGCATGTTAAACGCACCATACGTGGAGCGATCGGCGGGTATCTCGGTGTTGTTGTACCAAGTGCCGTTAACAAACATAAACAGATCGTCCTGCGGACGCACATTTCTGTCAAAGTCGTCCAGGAACAAACCGGAGGTCAGTGTCTGCTGTGTTGGCTCAGCCGACGTGGCCGGTGCGCTCTGCTCAGCGGGAGATACAGTTGTCGGCGCTTGTTCTGCCGGTGAGCAGGCCGCTATTCCGAGTGCAACAACAATGCTTGCAGTTGCCAGATTGAAGGTTTTTTTCATAGTTTATTCCGTCAGTTGTCATCAAGTTGCCAAACACACTACATGCCAAGTTTACGGTTTTGGCCTCTGACACGCCAGTATCTCCTGCTGGACTCGGGTTCCTGCAATCCGATAAACTGAGCCCCTTGTCGTCAAGACACCATTAAGACCCCAATCATCGACTTTTATTTTCAAATCAGCCGGCATCTGTTCATGGCCGCTATTTCTAATCAAGGAAGTTTTTCATGCGATATTCCATGACAGCGTTTGTCCTGTTGCTGGTACTGACAGCCTGTGGACAACCCGCAGAGCAAGCGACTGAACCAGCCTCTGACAGTCAAGCCGGCCAGGCCGGTGACAGTGTGGCGCAGGAGGCGCTAAGTGAATCCCAGCGACTGAACAGCTGGTTTGATGCCAAATACGAAGAATTGCTGCAACTCAGTCCGATTCAGTTGACGTTTTTAGGCCGTAAAGAGCGCAACAACGAACTGGATGATTTTTCCATGGCGGGCGCAGATGCCCAGCTGGAGTGGGCGCGTGCCGCTGTTGCGGAGATGCAGCGTGAATTTGATTACGAGCAACTTGATGCCGAAACAAAAACATCCTGGGATATATGGATGTATCAGTACGAACAATCAGAACGGGCAGTGCAATTCCGCAATAACGGCCTGACATTTGAACAGATGAATGGCGCCCAAAGTTTTCTGCCAACCTTCCTGATCAGTTTCCATCTGGTTGAAGAGGCTGCAGATGTAGAAGCGTTGATCTCCAGAATTCGTGAATCTGCCCGTGCACTGGATCAATTGCTGGTAACCGCGCAGGAGTCTGCTCAACTGGGTGTGATCACACCTGGCTTCGCGCTGGACGGCGTCATTCAGCAGTCGCGTAATGTGATCAGTGGAGTCCCCTTTACCGAGGGTGAAGACTCTGCCTTGTGGTCGGATGCCAAAACCGATGTGCAGGCGCTGGTGACCGCCGGTGCGCTGGATCAATTGCGTGCCGACGAACTGCTGGAACAGGCAAGGGTTGCCCTGATGGAAGACTTCGGGCCAGCCTATGAACGAGTGATTGCCTGGGCAGAAGCGGAAAAATTCAAAGTGCCGGAGGTGTCAACGGGGCTGGTGTCACAACCCAATGGCCTGGCTTATTACAACTACCTGCTGGAAACACAGACAACGACCAGTCTGACTGCGGATGAAATTCATCAGATCGGACTCACCGATGTGGCTCGCCTGCGCAGTGAAATGGAAGCGGTAAAAGAGCTTGCCGGTTTCAGCGGTACGCTGCAGGAATTTTTTGTCATGCTGCGTGAAACCCGTGATGACGAACGCTTTTATTATCCCAATGACGACACCGGTCGACAGGGTTACATCGACGATGCGACAGCCGCTATCGAGAACATCAAGGCACAACTGCCCAATTACTTCAGAACGCTGCCACAGGCTGATCTGGTTGTGCGCAGGGTAGAGGCATTTCGTGAGCAAGATGGTGCTGCACAGCACTACTATCCCGGTACACCTGACGGGTCCCGTCCGGGTGTCTACTACGCACACCTGTCTGATATGAACGCCATGCCAAAGTCGGAGATGGAAGTGATCGCGTATCACGAAGGTCTGCCTGGCCATCACATGCAGATTTCCATTGCCCAGGAATTGCAGGGTATACCGATGTTCCGCACCCAGGCCGGGTTCACTGCTTACTCCGAAGGCTGGGGCTTGTACTCGGAGTATCTGGCCAGTGAAATGCCAGACACCTATGTCGATCCTTACTCAAAGTTTGGCCGTCTGATGTCTGAAATGTGGCGCGCTATCCGTCTGGTCGTGGATACCGGCCTGCATGCCAAAGGCTGGACGGAACAGGAAGCGGTTGACTACTTTGCGGCAAATTCTTCGGTGCCGCTGACTGCGATCCGGTCAGAAGTGCAACGTTACATTGTGATGCCAGGTCAGGCAACCTCCTACAAAATCGGCATGAACAAGTTTCTGGAACTGCGTGCACATGCCAGAGAGGAACTCGGAGATGATTTTGATATCCGCGACTTCCACGATACCGTGTTGCTGGGCGGCGCTATGCCTTTAGCCTTGCTTGAGCGTCGGGTTATGCAGTGGATAGACACCGTCAAGGCACCCTGACGCTCAGATTTCATTCCTGCGAGCGGCCTGAGTAATGTTATCAGCGGCGCGGAATGCCAGTGCCATGATGGTCATGGTGGGCTGGCCGCGCCCTGATGTCACCAGACTGCCACCATCCACCATAAACAGATTGGGCACATCATGCGAACGGTTGTACTTGTCGACTACTGACGTTGCCGGGTCATTTCCCATACGGCAGGTGCCTAACAAATGGACACCGCCGGTTTGCCCGTTTTCCGCATAAGAGCCGACCTTCTGAATGGCACCCACGGCATCCAGCATTTCCATCGATCTGTCGGTGAAAAATTTCATGGTGGCGATATCGTCAGGATGATTCATGAATGTGGTGCGCAGCGCAGGCCGTCCCCACTTGTCTTTTACATCCGGATCCAGCGTGACATTATTGGTGGACAGCGGCAGCGAAGTCGTGTGTCCGTTAAATGAGGCAGTATGCGTAAACTCACGGGCGAGGCCGCGTTTAAAGTCACTCCCCCAGGTTGCCCCGGAGAAGATGCCGCCGCGCATTGCTGCGGCCATCGGCAAGCCGCGGGACAGTGAGCGCGAGTCAATACCACCACCGCCGTAAAAGCCATGTTTGGGGTCAATACTGTAGAAGTCCTGGATCACCCGCGTGGTTGCGATGCTTTTGTGTCCGTTGATTTCTTCGGGGAATAGTCCTGCCGCACTGGTTGAACCGTTAAACATCAGATTTTTCCCAACCATGCCACTGGAGTTGGCGAGGCCATCCGGGAATTTTGCTGACTCCGAGAGGAACAGCAGTCGGGGTGTTTCTGCACCGTTGGCACACAGCACAACTGCCTTGGCCAGTTGCGCTTGCTCAGTACCATCTTCCAGCCAGTACACCACTTCGTTGGCGCGGCCAGCATCATCCGTGTTGATACGCGATACAGTGCAACCGGTGCGCAGTTCACAGTTGCCGGTTAGCAACGCTTGCGGAATCATGGTCACTGCGGTTGACGATTTGGCGGCGACTTCGCATCCGAAGCCGTTGCAGAATCCGCAATGCACACAGGCTGGTCGGCCGTTAAAAGGTTTTGACAATATGGCCACCGGTGCCGGAAACGCCGTGTAGCCCATGGCCTTGGCAGCGCGCTCCAGTAACACTCCGGCAGATTTCACTGGCATGGGCGGGAGTGGATAGTCGCGCGAACGGGGCGGATCCCAAGGGCCGGCCAAACCGGATACACCTATTTCCCAGTCGACCTTGGTGTAGTAGGGCTCAAGTTCTTCGTAAGTGATAGGCCAGTCAGTAAAATTGGTACCGGCAATGGTGCCGCGTACACTTGCTTCCATAAAGTCGATGGGGTGCAGGCGCCACAGATTGCCCGAAAAGTGCACGGTGCTGCCGCCAACATTGTGCGCATAACCCAAGGGTGCGCCCTGCACAAGTTCAGCTTTTTCATGTTCATAGCGCCTGAAGGTCTGAGGATGACCTTTACGGCTGCCCCAGACCAGTTCTTCGTTCTGGGTAACAGCCCATTCGTCATGAGTGAAATCACCGGGATGCAGGTGAGGCCCTTGCTCCAGTACCACCACTGAAAATCCTGCCGTGGATAATTCCTTAGCCATGATGCCACCTGCGGCCCCGGATCCTATCACTACAAAATCAACCAGCTCACGCGTCGGGTAACTTGCCTGTGCCATGTTTATTCTCCCTTCGCCATGTAGTCAGCATCATAAAAACCAAAGGGGGGTGACCACACATGCGCATGATCAAAACCGATCAATTCCCAGCCTGCGTGATTGCGGTTACCACCATATTCGGGCAGCGAAAACATACCGGCGATGGTCATGTAGCGCATGGTGCCAAAAAACGCAGTGTCTTCAATTGCCGTTAACAAGGCATCCTGCTGCTCAGGCTGAAGTGAGCTGAATTTTGCGATTCCGTAGGTGCTTTGAGCTTGTGCCTGCAAGGCCATAAGTCCTTCACGCATTGGAACCAGTGCCTCGGTGCGCGAGGTGCCCAGTACGTGATCAATAAAATAAATCACACCGGCTTCGGTGGCCCCGGGGGTTTCATCAGTCGGGATGATGCGCGCTGCGATAGCCGTAAACTCCAGGGCTTCATCTGCATTGAGCACGGTCAGCGTGGTAGAGGCCATCTGCATGGCTTCGCTGGCAACTGCGCTGCTGGTCATAATCGTTGGCAGTGAAAGTACGATGAGAGAGGTGCGTGCGGCAGCGGCAGTTTTTTGCAAAAACAGACGTCGGCTAATCTGAATGTCGTTCAAGGCAGTTGGCTCCTGATGCGGATCAAGCCCTGAGTCTAATTGAAAGCGAATTGTCTTGTACAAGGAAAAAACAGCGGTTTTAGTTATATTTTTGTATGCGTGGAGTTCGCAAGGTGTCATGCATTATCGCGGTGCGCAGAGCGTCATTTCAGCGCGTATTTTGTGCACCATCTGACAGCAAGGGTGCGCCAAAAGAGCGCCTCAACATCAGAATGTGGGCGATGCCATCTTCAAGATATTCCTCACTGCATTGCTCGAATCCCAGTGAGCCGTAAAACTTGTGCAAATGCGCCTGTGCGCCAATACAAATGTTCTGACCAGGAAACAGATGATTGGTTTGTCGTATGGCTTCCTGCATCATGGGACGACCGAGTCCCGCACCGCGAAATTCAGCAGTCGTCAGCACCCGGCCAATCGAAGGTTCCGCGTATTTTTCTCCCGGGGCAAGCACGCGTGCGTAACACGCCAATCTGCCATTGATTCGTCCCGTCATATGCCAGGCATTGATGTCGGCATGGTCTGCGTCAGGGTAGGGACAGTTCTGTTCAACGATAAACACCGATTCACGTGCCTGCAAAATTTCATGCACCTGAGGCCCAGTCAGTTCATGCAGTCTGGCCCATGAGTAAATCGGTTTAATCATTGTAGTGTTGCCGTTTACAGTGCCTTGATAGCAGCAAGTTTTTCGTTTAATGCATCGATGGCAGCCTGTGCAGCGCGCTGACGCTCTCGCTCCTGATCAACCAGTTCCACTGGCGCATTCTGCACAAATTTTTCATTGCTGAGTTTGCCGTTAATGCCTTGCAGATTTTTATCAAGCTTGGCGATTTCCTTTGCCAGTCGTGTAATTTCTGCGTTTTTGTCGATCAGGTCAGACAGCGGTACCAGAATTTCCATGTCCTGATATAACTGTGTGGCGCTCACCGGTGCCGATTCATTGTCTGCGAGACAACGCAGTTCAGATAGCTTGGCAAGCTTCAACAGATTCTGGATATTCTCGCTCAGCCGACGCTGATCGTCCGCGCCAGTTTTGCGCAGCAGTGCTGGGAAAGTTTTGCCCGGCGGAATATTCATTTCGCCGCGGATGTTGCGCACACCGATGATCACACCTTTGACCCATTCAATGTCACCATCCACTGTGGTGTTGATCAAAGAGGCATCCACCTGAGGATAAGCCTGCAACATAATGCTGGTGTTGGCTGTTTCTGTGCCGATCAGCGTCGCAATTTTTTGCCAGATTTCTTCGGTGATAAACGGCATTAACGGATGCAACATGCGCAGACTGTTTTCCAGTACTGCGAGCAAGGTCAGTCGTACAGCGCGCGCTTTTTCTGGTTGATTGTCGGCGTCCCAGAGTACAGGTTTGGACAACTCCACATACCAGTCGCAGTACTCATTCCAGAAGAAGTCATAAATCACCTGAGACATCAGGTCGAAGCGGAAAGTGTTCATGTGCTCATGAACCTGTGCCACGGTTTGCTGCAGGCGCGATAAAATCCAGCGATCAGCGAGGCTGAGATGCGTGTCGTGTTTCAGCGACGCCACATCCGCCGCCGTAAAGTGTATGCCCTTTTCCTCGGTATTCATAATCACGTAACGCGATGCATTCCAGATCTTGTTGCAGAAGTTACGGAAACCTTCCATACGACCCAGGTCGAATTTGATGTCGCGACCAGTGGATGCCAGCGAGTAATAGGTGTAACGCAAGGCGTCAGTGCCGTACCCAGTTATACCTTCGGGGAACTCAGCGCGCGTGCTCTTTTCAATTTTCTGTTCAAGCTGCGGTTGCATCAGACCTTCGGTGCGTTTGGCTACCAAATCTTCCAGACCAATGCCGTCGATCAGGTCTATCGGGTCCAGCACGTTCCCCTTGGACTTGGACATTTTCTGACCCTGCGCGTCGCGGATCAGGCCGTGAATATAGACCTTTTTAAACGGCACTTGATCGGTGAACTTCAACGTCATCATCACCATTCGGGCAACCCAGAAGAAAATGATGTCAAAGCCGGTGACCAGCACATTGGTGGGGTGGAAGGTTTTTAAGGTCTCAAGATCATCGGGCCATCCCAGCGTCGAGAATGTCCACAGCGCTGAAGAGAACCAGGTATCCAGAACGTCTTCGTCCTGATGCAGAGACAGGTCCGCAGACAAGGAATATTTTGTGCGTACTTCTGTTTCACTGCGGCCCACGTAAATATTGCCGTCAGTGTCATACCAGGCAGGAATGCGATGGCCCCACCAAAGTTGCCGGGAAATACACCAGTCCTGGATGTCGCGCATCCACGCGAAGTAGGTGTTCTCCCACTGCTTGGGCACAAATTCAATATCACCGTTCTCGACGGCTTTGATCGCAGGCTCTGCGAGCGCTTTCACTGCGACATACCACTGATTGGTCAGGTAGGGTTCAATGACTGCGCCGGTGCGGTCGCCACGTGGCACTTTTAATTTGTGCGGTTCAACTTTTAACAACAAACCCGCGGCATCCATGTCGGCGACCAGCTTTTTGCGAGCATCGAAGCGATCAAGACCACGGAAAGCTTCCGGAGCGTTTTCATTGATGGCGGCATCAATGGTGAAGATGTTGATCATCTCCAACTGGTGACGTTTGCCGACTTCATAGTCATTGAAGTCGTGCGCCGGCGTGATCTTCACGCAGCCGGTACCAAACTCTGGATCAACATAATCATCGGCAATAATCTGGATGCGCCGGTCACAAAGGGGCAGGTCTATCCATTTGCCAACCAGTGATTTAAAGCGCTCGTCTTGCGGGCTGACAGCAACGGCGGTATCACCCAACAGGGTTTCAGGTCGTGTTGTCGCGATGGTGATAAAACTGTCACCGCTATCGGTTGTTGCGCCGTCAGCCAGCGGGTATCTGAAGTACCAGAAAAAGCCATCTTCTTCTTCGGACAACACTTCTAGATCAGAGACGGCGGTGTGCAGTTTAGGATCCCAGTTCACCAGACGATTGCCGCGGTAAATCAGGCCTTCGTCGTACAAACGCACAAACACTTCTTCCACGGCTGCAGACAGACCTTCATCCATGGTGAAGCGCTCACGTGACCAGTCTATCGATCCACCCAGTCGACGGATCTGCTGGGTAATCATGCCACCGGATTCTTCTTTCCACTCCCAGACTTTTTCCAGGAATTTCTCGCGACCAAGCACCTTACGCTTGATGCCCTCGCGCTCAAGACGACGCTCGACCACCATTTGTGTGGCGATACCCGCGTGGTCAGTGCCCACCTGCCAGAGTGTGTTTTTGCCCATCATGCGCTGATAACGGATCAGAGCATCCATGATGGCGTTCTGGAAACCATGACCCATGTGCAAACGGCCGGTTACATTCGGCGGCGGTATCACAATGCTATAGGACTCGCCGGCGCCGGAAGGTGCAAAATAATTGCGCGCTTCCCAAGTGCTGTACCACTGGCGTTCGATCTGCTGGGGTTGGTAGGTTTTGTCCATGATGTGACCCGGTTGACTCGTGTTTCGGAAAGGCGGGGAGTATAACCGATGCGCCTGTGCTGTGCAGCACCAGGCTAGGCGGGCGTTTTGTTGAGTCGGCCGCGTTGCCTGTTCTGTTGCAGGCTCAGTAACACCAAGGGGATAACAATCATTGCGCTGCCAGCAACAAACCACAGGTCAGGTACTTCCGCAAACCAGATCCAGCCTATCAACGCTGCCCAGATCAGGCCGGTGTATTCAGCACTGGTGACCTGATTGGCATCAACAGTTTTGTAGGCTTTGAGGACGCTGATACTGTAGGCCATCACAAAAACAGATGATCCTGCGGCGGCCAGGATGGCGCCGCGATGCCAGCCGGTATCGCCGGTCACAAACTCCCAGACAAAAAGTGCAGAAATGATGGGCAGCGCCAGCAGGTTGCTCATCATCAGTTTATGAACAGTGGATTGATGTTTGGGGAGTTTGCGAACCAGCACCGCATTAAACGCCAGTGCCCAGGCGCCGGCCAGCGCAGCCAATGCTCCCCAGCCCAGTTCCACAGGTCTGAGAATAACGATGACGCCAAGGAAGCCACTGACCACAGCAAGCAGGCTCCAACGGGTTAACCGCTCGTTGAACAACACAACGGCCAACAACATCACCAGTATGGGCGCCAGATAAAACACGGCGTTGGCGGTGGCCAGCGGCAACAAGGTCAGCGCGGTGATGATGGCGATCATGCCGATCACATTAAACATGGCGCGCAGCAGGTGAAAGCCAACACCTGACAGAGGTGTTTGCCAGTCCAGTTGACGGTAAAGCGTCGACAGTAAGGCGATGATAACCAGTGTGCGCACAAACATGTGCTGAAAAACCGGCGCATCTGATCCCATGATCTTCACAATCACATCCGCGATAATCGCCATAAAATTGCCAGCGACCAGTAACAAAATGGCGGTGTTCAGATGCGTACCGCTGGCGGATGACATACGAGCGGCTGACATAAAGAGGGCCTGACGCAAATCTGTAAATAAAAGCGTGAGGGAAGGGGAGACCCCTTCCGCCACTCATGGGTTACGCAGAGTGCTTCAAAATGAATACAACGCGATCAGGCTTTCTGCCGACGCAGATACTCAACCAGTAACGGCACCGGTCGTCCGGTTGCGCCTTTTTGTGCGCCACTCAACCATGCTGTACCGGCGATATCCAGGTGCGCCCATTTGAACTTTTCTGTGAAGCGTGACAGGAAACAGGCCGCGGTGATGGTGCCGCCTTTGGGGCCACCAATGTTAGCAATGTCGGCAAAGTTGCTGTCCAGCAGCGCCTGATATTCTTCATTCATCGGTAATTGCCAGACGTGATCCAGTGTTTGCTGACCCAGTTCCAGCAGCTCTTTTGCCAACGGATCATCGTTGCTCAGCATCGCAGTATTCACTTCGCCAAAGGTTGCGACTGCCGCGCCGGTCAGGGTCGCGATATCGATAACTGTTTTAGGTTTGAAGCGTTCGGCGTAGGTGAGAGCGTCGCACAACACCAGACGGCCTTCGGCATCTGTGTTCAGAATTTCAATGGTTTTACCGGACATGCTGGTCACCACATCACCAGGTTTGGTCGCGGTGCTGGATGGCATGTTTTCAGCCGACGCGATGACCGCTACTACATTGATTGGCAGGCCCAACTCTGCCACAGCGAGGATGGTGCCCAGTACCGACGCGGCGCCGCACATGTCGTATTTCATTTCATCCATGCCAAGGCCGGGTTTCAGACTGATGCCGCCGGTATCAAAGGTAATGCCTTTGCCAACCAGACAATACGGGCTGCTGGCGGCATTTGCCGCACCTTTGTACTCCAAGACAATTAGCCGTGACTCCTCTTTGGAGCCATTGCCCACGGACAGCAGCGAGCCCATACCGAGTTTTTCCATCTGCTTTTCGTTGAGCACTTTTGCTTTCAAAGACTTGTATTGCCCTGCCAGTTCAGTGGCTTTGTTGCCCAGATAACTCGGTGTGCAGATGTTGCCTGGCAAGTTGCCCAGTTCACGGGTCAGTGTCATACCCTTGCTGATGTATTCGCCGGCCAGAATGGCCTCGTCAACCGCTTTACGATTGGCTGAGGCAGGCAGTGCCAGGCTGACAGTTTTCAGGTGCAAGGATTCTGCCTTTTTGCTCTTGGTGTGATCGTAACGATACTGGGAGTTGCTGTTCTCCATCACCAGTTGCGTAACTGCCCAAGGCAGATCTCGATCGGAAACACTCAGTTGCGGCAGCGTAAAGACTGCGGTTTTGGCAGTTGTTTTATTGATGGCCTGAGACGCTGCACGCACCACTTTGCGGTAAGCCTTGGCATCAAATTTAGCCGCATCACCAGCTCCCACCAGCAACAGGCGTTCGGCTTTAGCGTGTGAGTGAGCTGGGATAAGCAGGGTCTCACCAGTTTTGCCCTTGATGTCGCCTGCCTTGAACACCGCGCTTGCCAGTGCCGCCAGACTTTCATCCAGCAGCGAGCATGGCGCTGGGCCGGTTTTTTCCCATACAGCCAAAACCAGACAGTCTGTTTTTTTATCCAATGTTTTGCTGCTGTGAACCTGGTATTTCATAAAATTTTCCTGGATTCGAAAGAAGGATGTCAGGTTGCCATGCTATTGAATCGTATTGAGCATGGCAATGCCGGGCGTGTAAGTGTACTTTACCGGCAATGGCGATTAAAATTCCGGCTGTTAATAAACACACATTATGGAGCCAGTATGGCCAGAGTCAAAGTCAGCATGCCCGAAGAGTTTTTGTACTCGATGGAGTATTCGGTTCGCTTTAGTGACCTGGATTATGCCAAGCACCTGAACAGCGTTGCCATGGTGCATATACTCCATGAGGCACGTCTTCAATTTCTGGCGAGTTTAGGCCTGACTGAGGCCAATATATTCGGACTCGGGATGGTAGTCACTGATATGGCGATCGATTACCGCTCGGAGTCTTTCGCCAGAGATGTGCTGGTCATCGAAGTAGGTGTCGCACGCTTTAACAAGTACGGTTGTGATATTTGCTTTCAAATTACCAACTCGGCACTGGAAAAGGTGGTCTGTAATGCCAAACAGGCCATCGTGTTTTTTGATTTTGACAGACACAAAATTGCAGCCGTACCGCAGGCGTTTATGAGTCTGGTGGGTGAATCTGAGCTGTGATTCTATTCTGGTATTTTACCCGTCAGGTGTTTCAGGTGACGCTGGCGGTGTCACTGATACTGCTGGTTGTGTCGTTTACCTCCCGGTTTCTGCAATATCTTGAGAACGCTGTCGCCGGACAAATGACGACTGACATCTTGCTGATGTTGATGTTGTATCGACTCCCGGGATTCTTGCTGATCATTGTGCCATTTGCGTTTTTCCTGGCCGTATTGCTGGCTTACGGCCGTATGTATGCTGAAAACGAGATGGTGGTGCTACATGCCTGTGGTTTCAGTCGTGGCAAACTGTTAGCCATGACCATGAGTTTTGCCCTGTTGTTGACCCTGCTGTTGGCATATACCAGTCTTTACGTTGCCCCGGCTGGTTTGCAACAAACGGATGCATTGCGCCAGTCACAGGATGAGCTGACGGAGATTGATTTGATTGTTGCCGGTCAGTTTCAGGAGTTTGCGCGTGGTGAACGTGTCACGTACGCCGAATCGATTTCCGAGACTGGCGTCGGGCGTCAACTCAACAACGCGTTTGTGGTGATTCGCGACCCTAATCCACCCGAAGGCGAATCTGGCCTGCGCATGATGGTGGCAAAAACCGCCAGACCGGTACTCGACGCTGCCAGTGGAAGACGGTTTATGTTGCTCGAAGAAGGGTACTTCTATGACGGAACGCCCGGCAAGGCTGATTACGCAGTCACCCGGTTCGAGCAGCAGGGTATTCTGCTGCCGGATCAAACCATGATTGCGCCGGTGCTGGAAGAAAGGGCAATGCCGACTTCACAGCTGTTCGGATCAGATCAGCCCGGACTGCGGGCAGAGTTGCAGTGGCGGATTTCTGTGATTTTTCTGATACCGGTGCTGACACTCATTGCGGTGCCGCTTAGCAGGGTAGATCCTCGACAGGGACGTTTTGCTCGACTGGTGCCGGCAGCGATGTTGTACGGTTTGTACTTTATGCTGTTACAAGTTTCACGTGATGCTCTGGAAGATGGCAGTTTGCCGGCGGTTATAGGTTTATGGTGGGTACATTTAATGTTTGTGTGCGTGGCAGTCTGGTTATTGATACGCGGCCGTGCGCGACGTCCCAAGGTCACATTTAACGCAATGATGAGCTGAAGCATGTCGATGTTGGCGCGTTATCTTTCGAAAACTGTCCTCGCTGCCATGCTGGTGGTTCTGGGTGTGATCTCCACGATTGATTTGGTATTCACCCTGGCTGACGAAATGGCCAGCACCAATCGTTTCTACAGTGCCACCGATGCCATTGTGTATGTGCTCAGAACACTGCCAACCAGTGTTTATGAGTTATTGCCTTATGTTGCACTGGGCGGTGCGTTGATTGGTCTTGGTGTACTGGCGTCGAGTCAGGAGTTGTTGGTGATTCAGTCAGCCGGTGTGCGTACACCGGTGGTGGTTGGTTGGGTAATGCTGCCGGTGTTGGGCGTTATGTTGTTCAGTTTGATACTCGGAGAGTGGATTGCGCCTGCGTTGCAACAGCAGGCGCAAAGTGACCGGGCGCTGCTGATGAGTGGCGGCCAGGCAATCAGCAGTGAGGATGGCGACTGGCGAAAAGTCGGCAATGAGTTCATTCATATCAATGCCATAGCGCCCGGTGGCCGTGAGCTTTTTGGCATCACAGTCTTTGAGCTGGATGAAAACCGACAATTGGCGCGCAGCAGTTTTGCCGCGCAAGGGCGCTATATTGAGAATCCGGGTGTTGAGGAGCCAGGTGCTGAGCCGCACTGGCTGCTGACTGACGTTGCAGAAACTGTATTCACGCCTGAACAATTGTTTTCCAGGCAGTACGACCAATATCAATGGCCTGTTGATATGTCGCCCTCTTTGCTCAGTGTGCTGTTAGTGCGGCCTGACCGGCAGTCAATCAGCGGGTTATGGCAGTTTGCGCGCTATTTCGACAACGAAGGCCTGGATAGCAGCAGTTATTACCTGGCGTTCTGGAAAAAACTGCTGCAGCCGCTGGCAACATTAAGTCTGGTGCTGCTGGCCGTGTCTTTTGTGTTTGGTCCACTGCGCGAGGCAACCATGGGATTTCGCGTGTTTATCGCGATTGCGATGGGCCTGACTTTTACCATTGTGCAGCGCACACTGGGGCCGGCAACTATCCTGTACGGGATCAGCCCGTTTGTGGCTGTGCTGGCGCCGATCCTGTTATGTGCGCTCTGGGGTGTGTATCTGTTGCGTCGGGTATAGAACGTTTACGCAGTCGCCGCATGCATGCGTAAATTGATCATGCGCATGGTTGCTTTGACGCCCGCTAATACCTGATTGGAATCCACTCCGCGGGTTTTTAACTCACGATCGTCAATTTTCCAGGTGATGATACATTCAGTGAGGGCGCTGGTGTTGCCGCCACGAGGGATATGCACTTCATAGTCCAGCAAGGCCGGCATGGTAAATTCGAGTTTGTCCAGGATCTGACTGATCGCGGCGATAAAGGCAGCAAAGCCGCCGTTTCCTGAACCGGTCGCGTTGTGAATGGTGTTGTGCACGCTGACACGAAGACTGGCAGTGCTGTCCACATCCATACCGCTGCTGATGTAACAGTTCAGCAGTTCAATGTATCGGTACTCACGGTTCTCCAGGACATCGGCGATGATAAACGGCAGATCGTCAGAGGTGATGACTGCCTTGGAGTCGCCCAGTTTGACAATCTCCTGCAACACTTTGCGTTGATCCTCGTCCGACAGCACCAGTCCGAGCTCTTCAAGGTTATTGGCCAGCGAGGCTTTGCCACTCATTTTGCCCAGCGCATAGGTTCGTTTACGGGCAAAACGCTCTGGACGCAAGGCAGTGATATACAAGCCACCTTTGGAATCACCATCGGCGTGAATGCCTGCAGTCTGCGTAAACACATCAGCACCCACAATCGGAGTGTTGGCTGCAATCCATTTGCCGGAGAAGTTCTCCACCATGCGGCTGAGCATGGCGATTCGTGTTTCATCGATTGACAACTGAATATCCATTTTGTCTTTTAACACCACGGCGACTTCAGCCAGCGAGGCGTTTCCGGCGCGTTCACCCAGACAATTAATAGTGCAGTGAACGGTGCTGATGCCTGCTTTGACAGCAGCCATGACATTGGCAGTCGCCAGTCCATAATCGTTATGCGGGTGAAAATCGAATTTCAGATCCGGAAAACGCGTTTGCATATCGGTGAGTGCGCTGAACACTTCGTCCGGCGTCATGACGCCCAGGGTGTCCGGCAGCATGAAGTGGCGTATGCCGATATCAGTGACACCGTTAACCAGGTTAAACACGTAGTCAGGACTGTCTTTGTAGCCGTTGGACCAGTCTTCCAGATACATATTCACCAGCAGATTTTTCTCGTGCGCGTAGGCAACCGTGCGTCTGATATCGGAGATATGTTCAGCCAGCGTGCGGCCCAATTGTTCGCGGCAATGTTTTTCACTGCCTTTGGCAAGCAGATTGATCACCTTGCCACCGGCCTGACAGATCCAGTTCACGCTCAGTGTGTAATCAACAAACCCCAGCACTTCAACCCGCTCCAGGAATCCCTCCTGCGCAGCCCAGGCGTTGATGTCTTTAACCGCCTGTTGCTCTCCCTCGGATACCCTGGCAGAGGCAACTTCAATGCGGTCAACCTTCAGAGCCTGCAGCAACGCACGCGCAATCTGCAGCTTTTCTTTGGCTGCAAAAGAAACACCCTGAGTCTGCTCCCCATCGCGAAGAGTGGTGTCGAGAAGTTGAACGTGCCTGCGTTGTGTCTGTGCGTTCATGGATGATTGGATTCCTGAGCTATTCAAGGCTGGGGATTCTAGCAGATACTCTCGGTGATCATAAGACCGGCAGTGATGGTCGCATCCAGTCGCAGAATCAGTTCAAGGTTTGGCAGCAATGGCCGATAGCAAATCAGCAAGCAGGAGGTTGTATGAAGAGTTTATGGTCAGCGGATAAAGATTTATTCTGGACACATCGGGTACAACAACGCCTGGTGATGATGTTGTTTTGTCTTTCTGCTACCGCATCTCACGCGCAACTGGCCGGACAAGCGGTGGAGACTGCCATCAATTTGCATCCCAAAACACCGCTCTATGCCAACAGGTTGTGGCTGCCCCCTCAACACACAGAGTCTGCCGGCCTGTTGCTGACGGCGGCAAATCTAGCGCTGGAACATCCTGACTGTGCAGAGGTGCTGTATGGCGGCCTAAACGAGTATCGCACCGAGCGCGAGGGGACGTCGTTCACTATCATGTGCATCAAGGATGCGCGTACCACGTTTAATCAGATTTTTGTTGCCAGCGATCTCGCTGAATCCGAGATAAAAACACCTGAAGAGGAGGCGGCGTCACGCGCGGAGATTGAGCGCTTGCGTCAGATGATACAGAACCCGTCCGGTCAACAGGCGCCGGCACCCGCGCAGCAGCAGTAACAAACAACTGACACAGGGCAATCTCCTACGGTGTTCTGATTACCCTTGTGGCATCGCCCTGCGCTATACTTGGTGCCCCTGAAAGTGGCTGGCACGGTGCCTCTTAAAATGTCCAAATCCAAGATTGAACGCCGCATCATTGCGGATCACGAACTCGCGCAACTGCCCCGCGCCGGCTTGCTGCGTCGGCTGGCGGCCTTGTTATATGACATTTTTCTGGTCGCTTCGATATGGCTGATTCTGGGCTATCTCATCATATTTTCGTACGGTGTTTTTGCTGACAATACCAGCGTTTTGATTGAAGGCGAGATAGTAACCCCACGACTGCTGTCGCTACTACAACTAGTGATGATGGTCAGCACAATGACTTGCTTTTATGTCTGGTTCTGGTTGCGCACCGGTCAGACACTGGGAATGATCGCTTGGCGTATCCGTGCGCTGGATATGAACAATCAGCCAATGTCCTTGTGTCAGGCGCTGATCAGATTTGCGCTGGCATGGCCGAGTTTCTGGTGTCTCGGGATAGGATATTTTTACATGTACGTCAACAGTAGCGGGGATGCGATGCACGAGGCTTTTTCCCGTACTAAAACCGTACTTTTGCCTAAAGACGCACGACCCTTTTAAAGTCGTGCGTCTGCGAGAAGCTGTTCGGCCGAGTGAATCAGGCAGGGACAGTCATTTTTCTCAGGGCTTCAACCACACGATCGCCAAATGCGGGCGTATTGATCATGATGACACCAGAGCCTGGTTTGGATAAATCTGCCGTGGAATAGCCGTCAGCAAAAACGCTTTGCATGGCATGCCAGACATTTTTTGCTTCCCGATCCATACCAAAACTCATCTCCAGCATCATCGCAACCGAGCCGATCATCGAGTAAGGATTGGCGATAAATTTGCCGGCGATATCCGGCGCTGACCCGTGGGACGGTTCGTAATATGCCTTGTTATCTCCGACACATGCGGACGGCATCAAACCGAGAGAACCCAGAATGCCACCGCCCTGATCACTGAGAATATCTCCAAACATATTCTCCATCACCATGACGTCAAATCGGCCAGGATTCAGGCAAAGATAAGTGGCTGCCGCATCAACAAGGATGTGTTCAATTCTGACCTCAGGATAGTCCTGTCCAACTTCTTCGATGACAGTGTTCCACAGTACGCTTGATTTTAGTACGTTGCTTTTATGTATATTATGCAGAACTTTTTTACGCTTCATGGCTGTATCAAACGCAACTTGGGCAATCCGTCGGATCTGGATTTCGTCGTATTCCAGTACTTCTTTGACATAGCGCACGCCTTCAGCCGTCACCCCGGTTTCTTTTTCACCAAAATACAGACCGCCCACCAGTTCGCGGATCATCATAATGTCGATACCGTCACCGATGATTTCAGCTTTCAGAGGGGAAAAATGAGCCAGGCTTTTGGGCAAAAACACCGGCCTGAAATTAGCGTAGGTATTATAACGACGACGCAGAGGTAACAATGCTCCGCGCTCGGGTTGCATATCGACGGGAATTTTTTTGGAGTCTTCGTGGTTCAGTCCGATTGGGCCCTTGAGAATGGCATCGGCTTCATCACATATTTTCTGTGTTTGTTCGGGGAAGGGGTGTCCGTAGTCGAAATAAGCGCTGGCACCAAAAGGAGCGTGGATCAGTTCAAAAGTAATCTTGTTACGCTGGGCCACAAGGTTCAACACCTTGACAGCTTCAGTCATAATTTCGGGACCTATTCCATCCCCGTCAAGCAATGCGATTTTATAGTGGCTCATGCGTGGTCCCGTTATTTTTACCCGAAGGTGGTGTCATTTCCCGAAGGCAGCGTCGATCAAAAAGGCGGTAATCTAGCATGTTCAGCACTGTGTGAACAAGAAACGGCAGGCGCCTGTTTGTAGGCCATACCTTGCCTGTCTACGTCCTTTTTGATCATATCCGTACCAGCAACTGTCGAATGCTGTTGATAAACAAATCAAGCCAAAAGCAAGAATCTTTTCGATTTAGCAATGGGAAGTCAGTCACCTGTAGAAAATAGAAGATCAGGCCGTTTATCCAAGTTGTTATGGTGGTGAGCACGCTGTAGCTCTTTACAATAAAGTGACTGGCAGGCATTGTTGGCAATGTATTCAATGCAATCGGTCAGCGATTTGGTTTTAACATTCATCAGGAATCAAAAAATTGCGCGCTTTGATTTTGGTATTTGTTTTTGGTGGATTGTCGGCCTGCAGCGACAACAATACACCCAATATTTTGCCAGACGGCTTTAGTTACCTGTCTCAACTCGACACCACTATTCAGCAGGATATGCGCTACGTTGGTACAAACAATTTTCTCGGCAGGCCAGTGGCTGGTTACGAGGCTGGTGAATGTATATTGACTGACCCTGCTGCCGAGGCATTGGTTCTGGTGCAGGAGGCGGTTACAACGCTTGGATACTCGCTCAAGGTTTACGACTGTTTTCGTCCTCAGCGTGCGGTGGATGATTTTGTGCAATGGGCTGCAGATCCGCTGGACGAGCTAATGCGTCAGAGCTACTACCCTGATGTGCCAAAAGACGAACTGTTTTCCCGTGGGTATATTGCCAGTCAATCAGGTCACTCTCGTGGCAGTACAGTCGATCTGACACTGGTGCCACTTGGCACAACCGTGCCTGTGGCAGATCCCTTATTAAGGCAGTTTGATTGTCGTGCGGCACCGTCGGAGCGTTTTCCCGATAACAGCATTGATATGGGTAATGGTTATGACTGCTTCGATCTGCGCTCGCATACTGACGACATAGCTGTGGGTGCTGAAGTTCTGCAGCGTCGTCATTTGCTGCGCGACCTGATGGAAGCGGCAGGATTTACCAACTACGAGCAAGAGTGGTGGCATTACACACTGAATGATGAACCTTTCCCTGATCAGTACTTTGATTTTCCCGTCCGTTAGTTTCTGTGGATTGCGCTACACATGAATCCGACACACAAGGATTTCTGGTTTTTACCACTGGGCGGTTGCGGCGAAATCGGAATGAACCTGAATCTTTATGGTCATGCTGGTCAGTGGCTGATGGTTGATTGTGGCATTACCTTTGAAAAGACTGCCGCCGGCATGGGTAATCGTGTGGAGATGGCTGATCCGCTGTTTATCAGCAGCCGTCACCAGTCTCTGGCCGGTATTATTGCCACACATGCTCATGAGGACCACATCGGTGCACTGGCTCATTTGTGGGATCAGTTCCACTGTCCGATTTACACCACGGCCTTCACTCGGCAGGTGCTTGTACGCAAATTCAGGCAGAAGGGCATCGATGCTCCGATAATCACCGTGGAAGATGGCGAAACCCTGGCATTGGGACCATTCGAAGTACGCTGGATTCCCATCACTCATTCAACACCGGAAACCAACGCCTTGCTGATCACAACAGCGGCGGGCAGTGTGCTGCATACCGCAGACTGGAAGATAGATATGGCACCCGTGGTTGGAGAGGCCATCGATGTCGGGCATTACAGTCGCTTGGCCGCTCGCGGTATCGATGCGATTGTGTGTGATTCCACCAACGCCAATCAGACTGGCAGTTCGGTGTCTGAAAGTGAGTTGTTCAGCGGTCTGCTTGAGTCTGTCAAAGGTTCTGAGGGGCGTGTGGTACTAGCCTGTTTTGCCAGCAATGTTGCGCGCTTGCAAACCCTGGGAAATGTTGCCAGGGTGGCCAATCGTTTTGTGGGTTTGCTGGGACGCTCTCTGCATAACATGGTGTCTTGCGCCAAAGCCTCGGGTTACCTGCGCGATAATTTTCGACCGGTCAATAATGATGATCTTGCGTACTTGTTGCCTGCGGAGTTGATGGCGATCGCGACCGGCAGTCAGGGAGAGATGAATGCAGCGCTGCATCGGTTGGCGATGGACAATCATCCGGATATCAGTCTGCAGGCCGGTGATCACGTCATTTTCAGCGCCAAAACCATTCCCGGTAATGAGTCAGACGTCGAGCGTCTGGTAAAAGCGTTTGAGTCCCGGCATATCCGCGTAACGCATGCGTCACATCTGCCAGAAGGGCAGTCGCCCTTACACGCATCTGGCCATCCCTGTGCGGACGAATTATTGCAGATGTATCGTTGGGTGAAGCCACGTATTGCCATACCGGTTCATGGCGAGCGCGAGCACATGCGTTGCAACGCGGCGATCGCAAAGGCGGCAGGTGTGCCGTTTCAATTGCAGGGCGTCAATGGCGATCTGTTTGATCTGGTCAAGGGCACGGTCAAGCGCAAGTCGGCCCCGGTGGGCCGACTCTGGCTGGATGAGCGTAAAGGCGTGCTGGAAAAAGTCATGGCTGTTTAAGCGGATGCCATCGGCAACGCCTCCACCGTGGCTATCATGCGCTGACGCATGTCAGCATCCGGCAAGCGTCCGAGCATGCCGCCGATATTGTCTTCCATGTTGGTGGGGCGACTGGTTGCCGGGGTAACGGCTGTAATCGCCGGATGACTCAGCACAAACTTCAGGAAGAACTGCGCCCAGGTGTGGGCATCAAATTCATGTGCGTAGTCGGGAACCGGACGGTCGCCAACCCGTGCCCAAAGACGGGTGCGCCCGAAAGGTGCGTAGTTAAGTACAGCGATGCCGCGCTCCATGGCTAACGGCAAAATGACATCTTCAACTTCCCGGTTATCCACGGCGTAGTCAGTACCAATAAAATCCAGAGGCTCGGACCGCATCACCTGAATCAGACTGTCGTACTGTTCCGGGAAGGTGGTAGTAATTCCGAGATAACGAATACGACCCTGTTCCTTGAGTTCACGCAGCAGACCCAGCTGCAGAGCTGGGTCTCCCATGTTATGAACCTGAATCAGATCAATCACCGGCTTGCCTATGCGCTGGAATGAGGCCTCCAGCTGAGCACGCGCAGCGGCAGGATCTGCCGCACCACCGCCACGGGGAGCCACATTAAGTTTGGTGGCCCAGAACAAAGTCTCCTGAATGCCCAGTTGTTGTGCGATCGTGCCCGCCACTTCTTCGGAGGCGCCATAACCTGGTGCGGTATCGAAGACTCTGCCGCCCAATTCCGCCATCCGCGACAGAACCGAGCTCAGGGCAGTAATGTCTTCGCTACGGGCCACTGCAGCAAATGTGGCCGAGCTGCCCAGACCAACCGCTGGAATCAGTTGGCCGGTGGAAGGGATGGCGCGGGTGATCAATTGAGATTCCTGTGCCAGTGCCAAAAAGGACGGACTGAAACTCAACGCTGCACCGGCGCCCAGTGCTGCGCCCATAAATTGCCGGCGATTCAGTGAAGCTGCCCGGTAGTTTCTGTCCACGGCCAGGCCTGAAGCCTGTAAACCAGTGTCTGCGACGGTCTTGTTGGTCATGGCAAACTGTCCTCATTACTGTTGGGTAAACAACTGACACGCAGAGTGTACTCACAGTAATTGTTATCTGACAATCATTCTCATCCGGTATACTCGTTTAATCGTATCAGGTCCCAAACCTGCCTCAACATTGTCGTCAAGAAGCACTGCATGTCGGTAATCATTCGTTTGTATCAACACAGTCTGCAAAACCGATCTGTTCGCGTTGTGTTAACTGTGCTGGCGGTCTGGTATCTGCTGACCATTTTTGTAGTTCCTAACCGCCTTGATTGGCTGCAGTGGTGGTACATATTCTACTTTCCGCTGGAAGCCGTGGTGTTCCCCCTGTTGCTGTTGATCCGTGGACGGGCGTCTGGCTGGATTCTGGTTCTGTCGACGGTCTTGATTGCCGCTGGCCTCATATTCCGGCTGGCGGACATGGCTGCGCATATGATTTTTGCGCGCGCGTTTAATCCGGTGCTGGATGCTTACCTGTTGAGTGATGGTTTTCATCTGTTGGGGTCAAGTATTGGTTATCCCGCTACCGTGGTGGTGTCGATCCTGATGCTGCTGACGGTTGGCGTGGTGATCGCGGCGTGCGGGATGTCGCTGTTGCGTATCAGATCATTGTTATGGCGCTTTCCGACGAGGTGGACCGGGGGGGCATTGCTGGCAGCGCTGTTGATTTGGAGCGCTATGTCAGCCTCTGGTTCATCCGTGACCTCGCGCTATTTTCACGACCAACTGCTCTCACATACATCCAATGCGATTAACAGTCTTGTCGAATTGCGTGCGTTCAGACAGATCGTCAATGAAGATGTTTATACCAATGTTCCTGGTGAGCAGTTGTTTGGTGCGCTTCAGGGTAAAGACGTACTGGTCGTGTTCCTGGAATCTTATGGGCGCGTCCTGCTGGACAGCCCACGCTATGCCGATGTGATTCGTCCCGCACTGGAGCGCGCAGGCAGTTCGCTCAATGCCCAGGGTTATGCCTCCTCAAGCGCATTTCTGGCTTCGTCAACCATTGGCGGACTGAGCTGGCTAGCTCATGGAACGGCAATGTCGGGATTGTGGATCGACAGTCAGTTGCGTTACGACGCGCTGATGATGAGTCAACGTCCGTCACTGATCCGTTTGTTTCAGCGCGCTGGCTGGCGCACCTTGGGTGTCATGCCGGCAATTACACTGGCATGGCCGGAAGGCCAGTATTTTGGGTACGATCAGATATACGATGCCGCCGCGCTGGAATATCAGGGATTGCCGTTTAACTACGTCACCATGCCGGACCAGTTTACCCTGGCGCGATTTCAGCAGCGCGAGCGTGACCCTGCCGGGCGCAGACCGGTGATGGCGGAATTTGCGCTGATTTCCTCACACGCACCGTGGACACCAATTCCCGAGTTGATTGACTGGGACAGCATTGTGGACGGCACCGAGTTTAATCAACAAGCCCAGCGTGGGCCCCGCACAGATCAGGTCTGGCAGGATATTGATCTGTTGAAAAACCAGTATCGTGACTCGGTGGTGTATGTGCTGGACACCTTGGTGTCTTACATCCAGAACTTTGGTGATAGCAATCTAGTCGTGCTGGTGATGGGCGATCACCAGCCGATGCCGTTAATCGCTGAAGGCGCTTCTGCACCGGATGTGATGGTGCACATCATCAGTGCGGATCCCGCAGTCATGCAGGCCACTGCGGATTGGCAGTGGACCCCGGGAATGCTGCCGGCCCAGGATGCACCGATATGGCGGATGGATACCGTCCGTGATCGCTTTATCGAAACGTTTTCACCGGGAATGCCAGCACGTCCAGATGCCCGATAATACAGCGGCCAGTGACGCTGTTTTCCAAACGAAACGCTTCCCAGTCATCCAGCGCCTGCTTGTCCAGACCGTAGCCTGTCGCGACCGCGCCTTTGATGCTGCGGATGAGGTCCGCAACCAATTGATGCTGTGCCGGGCCAAGATTCCAGGCACTGTCGCCAATCTGTACTTGATATCCGGCGCGTTCCAGGGCTTGTTGCAGATGCGCAGAACTGTGTGGACCTAATGCCGGGCCCAGGCCTTTGTCGCGGCGCTGATCTGCATTAAAAGCCTGCAGTACCTGCTGATCAAACGGATGGGCTGGCGTCCATTCGGTGCGACCGTCGTAATTGAGCGCTGCGTAAAATGCGGTGGCCTGACGCGCGAGTTTTTCGACCAGGTGATCCACAAGGTCCGCTGAGGCCAGATCAAACAGGGCCGACGCCGACAGCAGCGTTGCTGCGCCCAGTGGCAACATATCGATGTCGAGCAAGTCCGCTTCGTAGTCCTCAATGATTTCATGTTGTCCATGCCGACGTAATGCTTCGTTTAGCAAGGCCGGGTCATGATCAATCAGCCTCCACACACATTGCTGGGCACCAAGTGAGGTCAGTGCACGCAGGGTTGATCCGGTTCCAGAGCCAAGATCAACAATCACAGGTGATCGGTCAGCATCTGTGTGCAGGTAGTCAACGACCTGGGCGGCCAGTGTTTTGTCGCGTGCTGCCATGTCAGCAGGTTCGCGCAGATCCAGCCAGTTAATTGAAAATCCACTCATACTCAGGGCCTCGTTGACAGTGTCATCAGCAGTTTATTCACAATGTTTGCGGTGTCCTGCCAAGCCGGCAGCGCGACTGCTGCGGTCTGCGCACCCAGCCGCAATTGTTGGTATCGATGTTTGTCGCTGAGCAACTGATGCAGCGCAAACGCCAGCGCTGTCGCATCATCCGCGTTGACCAGCACACCTGCAGACTCGGGTACCACATCAGGTACCGCGCCGGCACGTGCAGCGACGACAGGCAAGCCAAATGACAGCGCTTCAGCAAACACCATGCCGTAGCCTTCAAAGCGCGATGGCAACACAAACACATCAGCATTAGTGTACTCCGGTGTCAGATCCGTGACGCTACCCACAAAGCTGATACGCTCACCAAGGCCAAGTGCGTCAGTGAGCTTGCGCAGATGTGCGGCCCAGGCAGGGTCAAACTCCTGGCCTCCAACAAAGCGGGCTGTCCATGGCAGATTGGTGATGCGCGACAGTGCGTAAATCAGCACGTCATGTGCTTTGCGTTGAGTGAGTGTTGCCACCGTCAACAGTACTGGTGGGTCGCCCTGACAAGCAGCAAAGGCCTGTTGTTGCGTGCCAGGCAGGGCAACCGTCAGCTTGCCAGGCGGAACGTCATACGCCTTGATGAGCAGATCGGCAGTTGCCTGACTGGTAACGACAATTGCTGTTGACAGTTCAAGCGCAGTTTTTTCGGAGCGGAAGAGAGCCACCTGTTGTGCGGTGGACAGCCCTGACTCAAACGCCAGAGGATGATGGCACAGGGCTATGGTTGTCAGCCGCTGGTGCTCGGCCTGAGCAATTGTATCCATGGTCCCCCACGCAAGACCATCTGCCAGCACCACGGCACCATCGGGAATTGCAGCCATCTTTGCGGCGGCTTCAGCCATGGCGACACTGTCAGGCACCGGGAATCTGGCGGAGAGTTCAACATGATGGACTCGAATGCCCATGCCCAGCAGGCCGGCGATCAACTGTCGGTCATATTCATAACCACCTGTCATGGTGCTCAGCTTGCCTGGGATAACAAAATACAGATCTGTGTTCAAACGAGTCCCCGGGGCAAAACTAGCAGCATAAGTTCCAAATGCCGATATGACAATCAATCAAACGCATGACTGCATGAAAACCAGATCAATAGATCCGAGCGTATGAGGGCCGAAGCAGGTTTTATGCTTTGTAACCTATCGTGCCCACAACAGGAGGCGGTAGCTTGCCTTCAAAAAGGCCGCACCGTAACATGCCGGACTATGTCAATCATCAGCGCTTTAAAGAATTCTACAGTCACACCGTCGGTCACCCGTATGACCTCCGGACGTATTCCTACTGAGCACGGCGACTTTCAGTTGGTCTACTACACTAATACCCTGGATAACAAAGAACACCTGGCGTTCTGCATGGGTGATGTCAGCAATTGTGATGACGTGCTTATTCGCGTGCACTCCGAGTGTTTTACCGGAGATGTCATGGGTTCACGCCGCTGTGATTGTGGGGAACAGCTGCAACGCTCAATGGCCATGGTTGCCAGTGAAGGGCGTGGAGTGATTGTGTATCTGCGACAGGAAGGTCGGGGCATTGGCCTGATGGCAAAGCTTGATGCCTATAATCTGCAGGATCAGGGCTACGATACGGTGGATGCCAACCTGATGCTTGGGCACAAGGCAGATGCCCGTGAATACTCTCTGGCGGCCTGTATACTTGATGATTTGCAGATCAGGTCGGTGCGGGTGATGACTAATAATCCTCTTAAAATCAGCGCGTTACAGGCGGAAGGTGTGAAAGTGAATTCACGTGTTTCCCTGGAGGCGCCGGTGAATGCTGACAATGAAGCGTATTTATTAACCAAAGCCAGGCGCATGGATCACTTGCTGCCTATGCAGTCTTTCAGGCCAGCCGTGCTGACACCAGTACCGGCGGTGTTTGTCAGGGATGTGCATGACGCCCAATCAGCAAATTGAGCAGTGGTTGGACGAGCGGCTGTCGCAGTTCGCGCGAACTGACCGGCCGTTCGTTACCCTGAGTTATGCTCAAAGCTGGGACGGCAGCATCACCCTGCAGTCAGGCGCTTCTATGGCCCTGAGTGGTGAACAGTCGGCGCTACTGACCCATCAATTACGCAGCCGTCACGACGGTATTCTGGTTGGCATTGGTACCGTACTCTCGGATGATCCCCGACTGAATGTGCGACTGTGTGAGGGTCGGGATCCGCAACCTGTTGTGCTGGATGCACAATTGCGCATGCCTGCTCACGCAAAGTTATGTCATCTGCCCGCAAAGCGCTGTTGGCTAATCACCAGCTCCGATGCTGACGTGCCTGATAGCATGCAGCTGGACGTGATGCGTTTTGGTGGCGACAGTCAGGGACGCGTGTGTCTGCATGACGCGCTGGGCGCTCTCAAACGCCGCGGCATCCACAGTTTGATGGTCGAAGGCGGTGCCGGTGTGATTAGCTCATTTCTCAGGCAAAAACTGGTGGATGCGATTGTGCTGACCGTTGCTCCACGATTGGTGGGTGGATATAAGGCCGTGGCGGATCTGGGATTTGCAACACTGACTGAGCTGCCAGACATTTCACCCATGTTCACTGAAATGCTCGGTAAGGATTTGATTATGTGGGGCGACGTGCGGTATCTATCATGATGACTCGTTCCGATCAACCGACCCTGAACTCTCCCGATGCTACTGTCACTACTGTCGAACAGTTGTGGTTCACCGGGCCGCATTCTGTTGAACTGCGGCTAGCTTCACTGAGTAATCCAGGTCCCGCACAGCTAATGATTAAGACCCGCTGCTCAGCCATCAGCGCCGGCACGGAAATGCTGGTTTACCGCGGACAGATGCCGCAGCAAATGGCCTTGGATGCCAGTTTTGAATCCATGCAGTCCACGCTGGGATATCCGCTGCAACATGGTTACGCCTGTGTGGGGGACGTTATCGCGATTGGTGCCGACGTGCAGCCTTCCTGGCTGGGGAAACGTGTATTTTCGTTTCAACCGCATGTAAGCCATTACCTGACAAATGCTGATCAACTTATTGTTGTTCCTGATGATATTGATGACAAGGCAGCCGTTTTTTTGGCCAACATGGAAACTGCCGTCAACCTGGCACACGATGGCGCGCCAGTGATCGGTGAGCAGGTTGTGGTGCTTGGTCAAGGCGTTGTGGGGCTGTTATTGGCGGGTATTCTGGCGCAGTTTCCCCTCAAAAATCTGGTTACACTGGATGGCTTCAGCCAGCGGCGAGCGTTTTCAGTTGCGGTTGGTGCTCAGGCCAGTTTTGATCCGCTGACACAGACTGATCTTGCCAGGCGCTGCCTTGGGAAACTAGACGGCGCCGACCTTATTTATGAAGTCAGTGGTGTGCCGGAGGCCTTTAATCTGGCGGTGGAACTGAGTGGCTTTGAGAGCCGGATCGTGATTGGCAGCTGGTATGGCAACAAGTCTGCGGTGATTGCGCTGGGGGGCGATGCACATCGCAACCGACTAAAAATCACCACCAGTCAGGTCAGCACGCTGGCATCCTCGCTGCGGGGCCGATGGGATAAACCCCGCCGCTTTGATACCGCATGGGATATGATCCGGCGATTGCAGCCTGAGAAGCTGATCAGCCATCAACACCCATTAACGGATGCTGCGGCGCTGTATCACTTGCTGGATACCAATCCAGGTGGTGTTTTGCAGGCGGTGTTTTTGTATCAATAAACCGGTTGCATGGCCGAACGGCAGCCGCCATCATGTTTGGCAAGTTTTCCAGAATTTCCACCAAGGACATTGTTATGTATAGCGTTGCCGTTACCAAAGATTTTATTGCCAGACATTTTCTGATCGGTGGAGACTGGGGCAGTGAAAATTTTCCACATGCCCACCAGTATGTGGCTGAAATCAGTATTCAGGCAGCAGAACTTGATAAACACGGATACCTGGTTGATATCGTTGATATTGAGTCGGCGCTGACAGCGATTGTGAATGACTTTCGCGACAGTCTGCTCAATGACAAGCCAGAGTTTGCAGGTTTGAATCCCAGTATTGAACATTTCAGCCGCATCATCTGCGAACGCATGCTGGCCACGATACACCCCCCGGGACACGGCGTACTGCAGGTCAAGCTGTGGGAAAATGCAAGCTGTTGGGCAGCCTACCGTAAAGCGTTTTAACGCAGCGCCCGCACGCACAACACACCGGCGATCAGCACCAGTACGTCGCGCAGACGCATGATGGCGATTAACCCCAGTGCGGCGCTGGCCGGCAGTCCCAGCGCCTGAAACGACCAGAAAACCGAGGCCTCCAGGGTGCCGATGCCGCCCGGCAGAGGCAGCAACAGTGCCAGTCTCATGGCCACCAGAATCAACACCAGGCCGCTGGCAGGCAGCGTAATATCAAAAAAGCCCAGTACCAGCCACATCTCCACAATGATCAGCATCCAGCCGCCCAGCGATAGCAATAAGGCCATCGATAACACCGGCTTTTGTGTGCTGATAGCCAGACGCAGATCGCTGCCCAGGGATTGCCAATGATCGTCTATCGCTTGCAGGCGAGGGTTGCTGAGCCAACGCGCGCTGAGCTTCTCCAGTCTGCTCGACAGCAGGGCTGGCTGACGGATGACAACCATCGCCAGTCCTGACAGCAACAGCAGCGCACCGGCCATCAACAGCAGGATCTGTTGCCAGTTATTGTCTGTCTGCTCATCCGGGCCGGACACTGGCATCGACATCAACAGACTGATGCCCAGAATCAGCAACAGGAAATTGATCCACAGCTCAAAAAAACGATCCAGGCCCAACGACAGAATTGCGCTGTGTATTGCCATGCCTGTTCGTTTGTATAACCAGTAAATCTGCAGAGGTTCACCACCAAACTGCGGCCCGGGCGTGATAAAACTGACGGTCTGTCCTGCCTGACGAATGATCAGCAGATGGAAAAAGCCTATGGTCCCGCGCGCCATGCGTGTCAGCATAAACCAACGGGTGTTGCCTGCCAGAACAACCAATAAATTGACGACTGCCCAGGCGCTCCACTCTGTCCACGTCAGCTGGCTCAGTGTGGAACCGATATCTGCCAGTGGCATTTGACTGAGCGTCCAGCTTACCAGAGCCAGCGCCACCAGCCACAACACGGTGCCAGCATGGCGGAATTGCAGCATCAGGCACCATCCTGGCGATTGACCCAGTGGTCATCGTGTTGCCAGAGACTGTAATGTCCGCAGCCTAGCAACAGTATGGCAATACTCATAAACAGGCTCAGATAAAACAGGGGCTCAGAGAGCGCAATCGGGGTATTCCACGCCAGCACCATCAGTAACAACATCGCGCCAGCGCGCCCGGCGACACCGGTGGCCATCATCAGCACACTGACAAGCGCCAACAAAGCGGCGGGCATATCCAATGTTCGGGTGAAGGGATCTGCACTCCAAGCAAAGCAGATGGCGGCGGTCAATAAAACCCGCGTTGCAGGCATTAAAACAGTATCAGTGGCACGTTTTATGTACTCCAAAAGCGCCTTTTGCCTTGGTTCGAACGGATTGATGCGCCCGCTAACCACGCACCAGTCCACCAGAAATCCGATCAGCAAAGGCAACATAAAACCAACACCTGCCAACATCGTGACACTGGCGTCAAATGGCGGCCACAACACCACCGCTACATAACCCATCTGGAATCCGGCCAGTGTTCTGCGCAGTTGACTGGGTGCCAAGGGGTAGACTGGTAGTTTTTTACGTTGGCGAATTTTTATGCCAGCGACAAACAGGTAATAGGCAACACTGACCAACAGGTATGACCAGTGAATTTTACCCAGCAACAATGCCAGCACCGGTGCCACCATCAGTCCCAGCGCATCAAACAAGGTGTCGAGTTCAGCACCCAGTTGGCTGGTGCGTCCGGTTTTGCGGGCGATAAAACCATCCACACGATCAAACATGGCGGCGATTGAATAGGCGACGGCAGCGATCCACACAACAATGGCGGCCTCCGAAAGCAGCGCGGGAATTGCCAGGCAACCGCCACAGGCGGCAATCAGCCATCCGCGTGCCAGAGTCATACGATTAGCCCAGCCCAACTCTGCAAACAGGGGGACGGAGGCGTCGATCCGATTCAGGGTCAGCCGCGGACGGGTCAGCAGATAGACCAGCAGCCACAACACCGAACTGGCCAGTAACCATGGCAAACTGCGGTCAAACGGTATGAAAAGAGTGGCAAACAAGGACATACCGACCAGAATCAGCAATCCCAGGATACAAATGCTGCGCAATTCTATCTGCAGAGATCGTACGTCGTTGGCTTGATTCATAACCCGGCAGTGCTGTGCAGCATCTTGTGTTATCCGATGTAGCTCATGATTGCGCCCGTCATTCCGCCTAACGCAAGGATAGTAGACGGCAGAAAGGTCAGCATGTACCCGGCGCCGCGTGACTTGGGATCCTTGACATAGGAACGCAGGTACATTTGCCGGCCAATGATAAACACCACGCCCAGGGTAGCGGCGATGTCAGAACTGACGTAGGTTGCAAACACTAAAATGGAGGGCAAAAACAGCACCAGACTTTCCAGTGTGTTCATGTGCACGCGGTAATAACGCTCAAAAATCGGGTCGCCGGACACGGCAGGTGCTTCAACTTTGTACGTCATGCGCGCCTTGCCTACCAGCGCACCAAAGACGGTGTACTGAATCAACGACGCTAATACGACAATGGCTACCAGTTCCATTTTTTATCCTTATACTGAGGGTTGATGTTGTGGGTGTCAGGCTGTACAGGCCGCCTGATGTCAGGGATCATAGGCATGCCGCAGGTATTGCACAAGTACCCGGAAGTCATTCACTCGTAATGGAAAGTCCACAGCATGACCGAGCATAAAAAGTCAGCGGAAAACAGCGCAGATGCAATCGCCGACTACTACAACAAAAATACCCGATTGTTTCTGGGGCTGGGGGGCAGCGGTGACGTTGCGGCAATACATCGGGCGATCTGGGCGCCAGGTGTGACCGATAAGGCGCACGCATTTAACTACCTGAATGTCTGCGTGGCCAATGCGCTGCAGCCCTGTTTGCACCTGTCAGCTGGCAACCAGCCACAGTTGCTGGATCTGGGCTGTGGCGTCGGTGGTACATCGACCTGGCTGGCACAGGCGCTGGCTGTCAACGTGACGGGTATCACCATCAGCTCGGAGCAACAAAAACTGGCCACCGAGCGGGCAAGGCACTTGGGGCTCGAAAGTCAGGTGCGTTTTGTTCAGGGTGATTTTGCTGCGATGCCTGAGCTGGATGCCAGTGATGCTGCATTCGCCATTGAGTCCTTTGTGCATGCCAGTGATGTCGATGATTTTTTCAGTATGGCTGCGCGCTTTGTAAAGCCCGGGGGAAGGCTGGTCATCTGTGATGATTTTTTGAGTCCACAGATCAGTGCCCGGGAGAAAACTGCAGCCGATGCCTGGATCAGACGTTTTCAGCGGGGCTGGCATCTGCACAATCTGGTGACTGCCGATCAGGCTGTGGCCGCTGCCTCTCAACACGGTTTTGATTTGCTCGAGTCCCATGACCTTTCAGCTCATACACGTTCCTTTCATCCGCTGATGCTACTGCTTGTCAGCCAGGTCACCCGCATTCCCTTGCCCTGGTCATATTGGAGCAATCTTGGCGGTGGTACAGCATTGCAAATTTGTCTGCTGAAATCATGGACGCAGTATCGAGTGCTGGTGTGGCAGCGCAGGAAGTGACTAGCCGGCACAACAATGTTGTTCTGCCAGTGGATTCCTGATCATTTCCGTTGTAGCCTTCTGTTTGAATTGGAACGGTTTCCGGAGATAAACCATGATGCGTCGCTCACGCTTGTCACTTGCCATATCCGCAGCTTCTTTGTTTTTTGCAGGGCAGGTTTTTGCTCAACCCCCGATTATTCAGCCCGGAGCCCCGGGACAGACCAGTCGTCAGATCAGTGTTGAAGAAGCCTCTGCTCTGGCTGGCACCCGCGTGACTGACGCGGACATTACCTTTATGCAGGACATGATCATGCACCATGATCAGGCCGTGCAAATGACGGCCATGATTGATGGTCGCAGCCAGCGCGATGAGGTCCGCCAATTGGGTGAACGTATTTCAGCGTCTCAGGATGACGAAATGCAGTTTATGGTGGACTGGTTGGAGGAACAGGGGCAACTCGTGATGCCTGCTGTGGCTGACCGCTCGCAACATGCACATCATTCCGGGCATTCAACCATGGCCGGTATGCTGACTGATGCAGAGCTGGCCAATTTGCGTGCAGCACAGGGCAATCAGTTTGACACCTTGTTTATGCAGTACATGATCAAACATCATCAGGGCGCATTGACCATGGTGGATGAGTTATTGGCGAAACAGGGTACAGCTCAGGATCCAGTACTGTTTGAGTTTATTTCTGAGGTCAAGACCGAACAGAACAGCGAGATCGAGCGCATGACAATCATGCTGGCCACATTCTCGCCCGATCCGCGCGTTGGCCTGGGCGCTGGTTACTATGATGCTGGTCAGGCGTCCATGAACATGAATTTGTTGGCAGCACTGCCCAAGCCGGATGGTTTTTTTGATCCTGCCAATCCAATGGGCTTGCCGATGAGCCGTCTGAATCAGGCCGGTGAGGAAGCCGGTGAAGAAGACGAAGAGGCAGAGCCACGTCCCAGTCTTCTGGATTTTGCCAACACCGATATGGCATTTTCCGGTGATGTGATGATTGCCGGTAACTATCACGGCTTTAACGCCTATGACATCAGCAATCCGCTGAGCCCTGTGCATCTGAGTTCTGTGGTGTGCCCGGGTGGCCAAGGGGACGTATCGGTGGTCGGCAATCTACTGATCATGTCCGTTGAGCAGAACCGGGGCCGTCTGGACTGTGGACTTGAAGGTGTCGCCGAGCGTGTCAGTGGTGAGCGCTTCCGGGGTATTCGCATATTCGACGTCAGTGATTTCCGCATGCCGGTTCAGGTGGCTGCAGTGCAGACCTGCCGAGGTTCACACACGCACACCGTGGTCAAAGATCCCGATGATGATGGCAATCTGCTGGTGTACATCTCTGGCACCAGCTATGTACGGCCTGGTGAGGAACTGGACGGCTGTATTGATGAGTCACCATTTGAAGATCCGAACTCAGCGCGTTTCCGCATCGAAGTTGTAGAAATTCCCATGGCAAATCCACAGGATGCGCGGATTGTCAGCAGACCTCAGGTGTTCACAGATGCCGCGACCGGTGTAATTGCGTCGCTTTGGGAGGGTGGTGATCACGGCCCGGGCACCAATAGTACCGGCGAAACCAATCATTGCCACGACATTACCGCATTCCCGCAGTTGGGTGTTGCTGCCGGTGCCTGTTCAGGCAATGGCATCCTGTTTGATATCTCCGATTCGTTAAATCCGCAGCGACTTGATCAGGTGGTTGATACCGGATTTGCTTACTGGCACTCGGCAACATTCAACAACGATGGCACCAAAGTTCTGTTTACAGACGAGTGGGGTGGTGGTTCGCGTGCACGTTGTCGTTCATTTGATCCGATGAACTGGGGTGGCAACGCTATCTATGACATCGTTGATGGCAAGCTGGAGTTCCGTGCACATTACAAACTGCCAGCACCTCAGTCTGAGGAAGAAAACTGTGTGGCACACAACGGTTCATTGATTCCTGTGCCTGGCCGCGATCTGTTTGTGCAATCGTGGTATCAGGGTGGTATTTCGGTGATGGACTTTACTGACTCATCCAACCCGATCGAGATCGCTTACTTTGACCGCGGCCCGGTAGATTCCGAGGAGCTGGTGATGGGTGGGTACTGGTCGTCCTACTGGTACAAGGGTGTGATTTACGGAACTGAAATTGCCCGGGGCGTTGATGTGCTTGAAATGTTGCCGAGTAACTTCCTGTCTGCCAATGAGATTTCGGCGGCAAACCTGACGGCGTCGGCGGTGTTGCATAATCCTCAGCAGCAGCGGCAGATTGATTGGCCTGCAGAGCCGGTGGTTGCGCTTGCGCTGATGGACCAGTTGCGTCGTGATGATGCATTGCCGGCGGCGCAGGATCAGGCATTGAGTGCGGCACTGACCAGAGCAACGACGGTTTTTGAAGATGGCAATGGTCAGGATACTGCGGGGGCTGAGCAGCTGGAGGCTTTGGCAGTCACCTTGGCGGACAGCGCGGCGTCATCTGAAGGTAATACTCAGCGGCGTTATGGTGCCTTGGCTTCCACACTGAGGGATATAGCTGCGCGGTTGCGTTGATCTTGTCTTGAAAAATCGCAAAAGCTGATTACAGCTGTGACAGGTGATAACAGCTGTAATCGATGAGCACGGTTGTGATAGATGAGGACGGCCGCAACCGGCGTCGGCAGCCGCGCCGGATCGGCCGCATCCTTTGGGAGGACGCCCGGCGCTGCGCAACTCGTCCTCAGGTGCTGCGCACCTTGCGAACTCGGACAGTGCTCGCGCTGGTTCGGGCGTCCCCGCAAAGGATACACGCGGCCTGATTGATCCGGTGCGGCTGCCGACGCCGGTTGCTCACTCTGCATTCACTGATCGGGGATTATTTAGGCTCGTGTAATCTGTAATATTATGCCTACAACTTGTTGTTTCTATTGATCTAATTTTGAGGCCCCCCATGTTGGCTTTTTTCGGGAAGATACGTCCGGTTATTCTGTCGACGCTGGTGTGTGGGTTGATGTCAGTTGCTCACTCCCAGGATTTATCTCAGGTCACGGTGACGCGCTTGCTGGACGAGCCGATTATTACTCCGGCGTTGGATGCGCGTATGGGTAGCAATATTCAGGGGCCATCGCTGATCAGGGTGCCTGACTGGATAGAAAACCCGTTGGGTGCGTACTACCTGTATTTCTCAGATCACAAGGGTGAGTACATCCGGCTGGCGTATGCAGATTCGTTGACCGGCCCGTGGACAGTGTATTCGCCGGGTACGCTGCAACTGTCAGAGTCCCACTTCCCTGAGACCTGTCCGCCATGTTCGGTACCGGAAGACAGTGTGGTGCCAGCGTATGCACATATTGCATCGCCGGATGTCATCGTGCGTGAGGATCGCCAGGAACTGGTGATGTATGTGCATGGCCGCGACCCGATGGAACAAGTGACACGCCTGGCCACCTCATCCGATGGCATTGATTTTAAGGGCGCGCCTGAAATACTTGGCCGCCCTTACTTCCGCACTTTCCAGTACAAGGACGCTTGGTATGGGCTGGCAATGCCGGGGTTTGTTTACCGCTCGCAAGACGGATACACCGCGTTTGAGGAAGGCCCGCGTTTTTTTAACAACGACATGCGCCATTCTGCGGTGTTGGTGCGTGGTGACACGCTGTATGTGTTCTGGACACAGGTAGGACATGCGCCAGAAAGCATTTTGCTCACCGCCATCAACATGAGTGATAACTGGGATAACTGGACAGAGTCAGCAACGGTGGAAGTACTCAGGCCTGAGCGCAGCTGGGAGGGTGCTGATTTGCCCTTGATCCCCTCGGTCCGGGGTGACATCATCGTGCCAGCCAATCAACTGCGTGATCCTGCAGTGTTTGAGGAGGACGGTCAGGTGTATCTGTTGTATTCGGTTGCCGGTGAAAGTGGCATCGCCATCGCCCGCGTGGATGGCATCCCGCACCACTGAGTAATGCGGGGAGACACTGTCAGAGATTAAAGCGTTGTCGCAAAAACAGCGCGATTCCTTCTTCGTTGTGGTGGCCAATGACGGCGGTTGACGCTGCCTTGACTTCTTCTTTTGCATTGGCCGGTGCATAGGCTTCATCGGCCATGGCAAACATACTGAGGTCGTTGTCACTGTCACCAAAACACAGTACACGGCTAACCCCCAGGCTGCTGCCCAGTTGTTTCAAGGCGTTGCCCTTGCTGGCCTGGCTATGATGGATGTCCAGCCATTTCAGATCCTTGCTTTCCATCGCCATACCGGAATAAGACACCAGGTGCTGTTCGTCGGCGATGTTTAACTCGATGGCGCCAATGGTCACACTGGTCCCGAGCATACTGACGTTTGTAATCCGGGACATGGAAGGCATCTCGCTCAGTGGCAACACATTGGCGGCCAATCGTGAATAAAACATATCCAGCAGCCGCTTTTCAAACTCATGCTGTACCTGTGGGTGATAGATGTAGTGTTTATGATCGTTTGTCACGCAGTGCACAAAAGGAGTGACGTTTTCAGAAATGGCGGCACGAATAACGTGTTCGGCTTCCGCATTGCTTAAAAAATTTCCCAGTGACAAGGATTCACTGGCAGGGTCCCAGACGATCACGCCATTGATATAGATGTGAGGCAATAAAAACCCGTGACCCGCAATAATTTCCTGTGCGGAATGTAAATTTCGGCCAGTGGCAACTGTGTAGGCGATGTTGTTTGACGTCAGCAGCTTGAGCGTTTCAGCGGTGAAGTCTGAGATGCGGTGATCAGCGCTCAGGAGTGTGCCATCCAGATCAAAAACAACAAGTTCCATGATGATGCGCGTTTCCCGATTCAAAAATTGAGGTGCAAGCATAAACCAAAGCAATGTTGTCTGCTATTGGCCGCACTGCTTAAGTCAATGCTATGCTCCACGGCATATCAAAATCGTAAGGATTTTTTGAGATCTGGGATAAAAATAATCCATACACAATCATGTTGATTGTCGACAGCAGTGACATTGATGAACTGGGACACGTCAACAACGCCGCCTACGTGCGCTGGCTTGAGCGATGTGCCTGGCGGCACTCCGAGTCTTTGGGGCTGGGTGTTGCTGAATACAAAATATTGGACAAAGCTATGGTGGTGTTGCGCCGCGAGATAGACTATCTGGCAGCTGCCTATCTGCATGATGAGGTGATGGTAGCAACCTGGATAGTCGCATCGGACAACAAGCTGCGGCTTACACGGCACTTTCAGATTATGCGCCCCAAAGACCAGTCAACCTTGTTGCGCGCACGCAGCAATTTTGTGTGTATTGAACTGAGTAGCGGCAAGGCTCGACGCATGCCGGAAATTTTTGTAGAAACCTATGGCAAGGCAATAACAATAAGTTAGCCAGGAAGTCATTATGCGGGAACGTGCCAAACAGCAGATGCCCATGGTGTTGCTGACATTGCTCAGTATTATTCAGGCGCTGGCGCTCGAACTATTGTGGTCTCACATCAAAGCAACGCCGGAGTTGTTGATACTGAATTGGGCGGCATTTCTAAGCTGGTTGCAGATTGGTGTAACCTTGATGGGTATCATTTTGATCTGGCTTTTATACAGCAGCGTGACCATGCGTTTCACCTGGACACCAACACCCGGCGACTCGGTTATTCCTTTTGGGGTGGGCCCTCTTGAATTCACGTTAATCGCCCCTCTCGGTTTGGAGAATCTACCAATCTGGTTTGTATTGTTAGCCATGTTGTTTTGCTTCATGCCAGCTACGCTGCAGTCAATTTTTCGCCGCGCACGTCTTGACAAAGAAAATGATGCGTTTTTCAAAAATGTCCAGCCCGCCAAATTACGTGACTTCTATCCTGTGATGTTTGTGGTCGTTTTGTTTGCCGCGCTGGGCTTTTTGCTAGCGATAACCGGTGATACCTATCTGCTGGCGTTGTTCAGTTTGCTGGTTGCTGCAGCAGCACATGGCAGGCAGATGGTTTTAAGCGCGCGAAACTGGCAAAAAGCGATGTTGTTGGACTGAATGATGTTCAAACCTCCGGCGCTGTTATCAAAAAAATTATTGTGATGATTGGTGAGATTACTGATGAAATTTTCTGTCGCGATGACGACCGCTTTGTTGGCTTCCATGTTGGCTGTCCAGGGTTTTGCGCAGGAACCTGCCCAGTCTGAAAACACCGGCCGTCCCGGCCGACTGGATTTGCTGACTCTGGAACAGAAAGTGGCCAATGGCGAATCCTTCCACACGCATCAGTCTGAGGCTGTAGAGCCGTTTCGTGTGCTGGGTAATATTTATTTTGTAGGGGCGAGTAATATTGCCTCGTATTTAATTACGACGCCGCAAGGACATTTTTTATTGGATACCGGTGTGCAGGGTATGACCGACGACATCAAACGCAATGTCGAGGCATTGGGTTTTAAAATGACTGACATCAAGGTCATCCTGTCGAGTCACGCGCATTTTGATCATATTCAGGGCCACGCCATTATGCAGCGCATGACTGGCGCGCAGGTGTTTGCGCTGGAGGCTGATGCGGACGCTTTGGAAGCGGGCAAAGATTTATCGCCCTTGGGTTTCGAGGGCTGGGAGCCTGTGAAGGTAGACAGGCGCCTGCAGGACGGCGAGGCCATTCATCTGGGTGAGGTGACATTAACGCCCACCTGGGCGCCCGGTCATTCGCCGGGTTGTACCACCTGGAGCATGCAGACACAGGACGCTGGTAAGGATTTTGACGTGGTGTTTTTTGGTTGTAACGGGCCCAATGATGGCGTGCAGTTGATCAACAATCCGCGTTTCCCGACGCTGGTAGAAGATGCGTTGTTTGGCTTTGACAACATGGCAAAGCTGCAAGCCGATATCTATCTGACCGGCCACCCACAAGCGCCCTTCGAGGGTATTTTGCATCTGATGCGCGTTCAGGTGAGACCGCATCCGCTGCTGAATCAACAACCCTGGGCCGAGTTTATTGCAGAAAGAAAGCAGGACTTTGAGCGGCGGGTGCAGGCCGAGCGTGAATCACTGCGTTCACCCGCTCCATGATTGGATATGCTCTCAAGTCGTGATCTCTGACAGCTCAGGGCGCTTTCTTAAAAACATCGGGCATGTCGACTGATGTTGCTGAGGTAAAGCGGGGGTCGCGCTTCTCCAAAAAGGCCTTTACGCCTTCTTTTCCGTCTTGCTGGCTGGTGTAAAACACCGCCAGCGACTCCACCTTATGAGCGTCAACGGGGTGGGGCAATGCAGGGTTCTGCAGCATCATTTGCCGTGCCAGCGCAATCGCGACCGGTGAGCGATGGTTGATATAACTGTGCGCAAGTTTGCGCGCGTGTACCATCAGCTGATCCGCGGGAACGGCGGCTTTGGCCAGACCTTTGGATACTGCGTCTGCACTGCTGATCAGTTCGCCGGTATACACCCAGTCCAACGCCTGCGAGATGCCAACCAGTCTCGGCAGGAACCAGGTGGAACAAGCTTCGGGCACTATACCGATCTTGCCAAATACAAAACCCATGCGCGCATTTTCTGATAACAAACGCACATCCATTGCCAGTGTCATGGTGGCACCCACACCCACTGCGACTCCGTTAATAGCGCCAATCACCGGTTTATTGCATGCATAAATCGCCAACGACACCCGGCCACCCGTATCACGGACACCCGTGATCATATCTTCATCTTCAAAACGTTGCTCAAGCTCGGCGGGTGTTGGCTGCATGCTTTCATCCAACCCAAACACATTGCCTGCGACTGACAGATCCATGCCCGCACAAAATGCGCGACCCGCGCCAGTCACAATCACCGCGCATACCGCATCATCGGCACTGGCACGCTGAAAGGCATCAATCAATTCATTGGCCATGGTGACGGTAAAGGCATTCATTTTGTCCGGGCGATTGAGCGTGATGGTGAGTATGCGATCGTCAATCTGATAATCCAGGGTGCTATAGGACAATGTGTTTCTCCCGAAAATTGTGTAACCGATAAACGGTGTGTTTGCATGGGGCGGATAATGTACCATCAGAATGCCAGACAAACTTTCTTGCACCAACACACATTGAACCATAAAAAGCAGTACGGAGGCTTTTGTGTCAGACATGCCAATCAGTCGTTTCCCGGTTCCTGATATCAACGCGTTGCCAGAAGATATTCGCAGCAGAATTCTGGCCGTGCAGGAAAAGTCCGGTTTTGTGCCCAATATATTCCTGGGACTGGCGCATCGGCCGGACGAATTTCGTGCGTTTTTTGCCTACCATGATGCGCTGATGGACAAACCGGGTGGTCTGACCAAAGCGGAACGTGAAATGATTGTGGTGGCAACCTCAGGTCTTAATGAGTGTATCTATTGCGTGGTTGCCCACGGCGCGATTTTGCGCATCCGTGAAAAGAATCCGCATATTGCGGATCAACTGGCTACCAACTACCGCAAAGCCGATGTCACGGTCAGGCAGAGAGTGATGCTTGAGTTTGCCGTTAAAGTATCGCAGCAGGCGCAGACGGTATCGGAGGCGGATATTGAAATCTTGCATGCCCATGGTTTCAGTCATGATGATGTGTGGGATATCGGCGCGATTGCAGCATTTTTTGCATTGTCAAACCGACTTGCCAATATGAGCAGCATGCGTCCCAATGACGAGTTTTATCTGCTGGGTCGTCTGCCAAAAACACCGTGAACTCGGGTTTGGCAGCTGGGGACTTTATGCGGATTGTGCCGATCAGCGTGTTTCACTCTTCAGGATAAATGACGCCCCGATCGGATTCCATTGACTGGGCTTGCCTATCGGGGTGATGACTTGCGTGCTGCGGATACAGGGTGTGAGCAGGTTTTCAAATGGCGTGACATCCTGCTGCGCGGGGTTCAACCAGTTGTTGATCAGCGCCGTGTCTTGTATTGGCAATATCAACGGCATTGAGTTGGGGTGGATCTGCTGCCACTGCGGCAAGGGTCCCAACGTGATGATGCTTGCGGTATAAATGGACTCGCCGGTATTGGGGTCAAGGTAGTGCTTGTACAAGCCACCAAAAGCAATGGCCTCGTTTTGAAGTGCAATCTGATGATAGGTGCGCCTGTCCCCTAATCCCTCTAAAAACGCGCTGGCTGGAATAATACAGCGCCCTTGCCGGTAGGGTTGGTAGGCCAGTGATCCCTTGGTGTCAAGTTTATCCCAGCGGCTGTTGAAGCTGGCGTAATCATAGTTCGGTTTTAATGTTTGTCTGTCCAGCATCAGCCACCAGATGGCATCACAAGCCTGTCGGCCCTGGTCAGATTCACGTATGATAGAAATAGTTGAGCCTGGTGCCACATCTGCTGAATAACGCAGCTGTGCACCGGCGATGCCCAGCACGTTCAGCAGAATCTGGACTTCAGGTGAATCAAACACATTAAATCGCCCGCACATGGGGACTCCGTGCTCTGTTTTATCGTGTTGACGTTGAATTTAAATGATTCGAGGTTTAGATTCCAAGACTGATAAATTGATAACGATGTTAAATTCAGCGGTGTTCGATAATGGTCATCCCCTCCATACGACTGAGTGTGCTCAGTCTGGGCATATATTTTTGTCTTGTAACATCAGCCTTTGCCCAAGAAACGGCAACACCCAACGGCATTGCTGATAACCGCAGTGAGGCGCTGGCGCTTACCGGAGCAATGCTCTATCTGCCCGATGGTCAATATCTGAATAACGGTACCTTGCTGATCCGCGACGGTGTGATTGTTGATGTGTTGCCGGCGGGCAATGTGCCCGCTGGATACTTTGCGATTGATATGCGCGGTCGATTTGTGTACCCCGGGTTGATTGATATCAATACCGGCTACGGCGTGCCTGCCCCTGGTCGCCCGACACCTGGCGGGGGAGCTGAAGTGCTGGAGTCCAGCGGGCTGGCTTACAATGCCAATGATGCCATCCGCGCGCATTACCGCGCCGTGCAGGATTTTAAACCGGAACAGTCCAGTGCAGAAAAACTGCGTGAGCTTGGTTTCTCCATGGTGCTGAGTTTTCGCGCCGATGGCATCGCCCGTGGCACCTCAAGCCTGGTGCTGTTGGGCAGTAAAAATGCCAATGAGTCAGTATTGCTGGCTGATGCTGCGGCCCATTATTCGCTCAGTAAGGGCAGTTCCAGACAATCATTGCCATCGTCACTGATGGGTTCAATTGCACTGCTGCGCCAGACCTTTCTTGATGCACAGTGGTATGAGCAGTTTTCTCCGCGCCCCTTTACGGATGAATCCCTGGAAGCCTGGATCAATAATCGGTCATTGCCACAAATCATGGAAGTCAGTAACTGGCAACAGGCACTGACTCTGCATGAGGTTGCAGAGGAATTCGGCACCGAATACCTGATTAAAACCGGAAATGACGCTTACCAGCGCGCTCCGGAGCTCGCAGCGACCGGTGCCAGTCTGATAGTGCCGGTGAATTTTCCGGATGCACCTGAGGTGGCAGATCCTTTTGTGGCGGACGACGTGTCGTTCAGCGATCTCAAGCACTGGGAGTTGGCGCCGTTTGGTTTGCGTCTGCTTAACGAACAGGGCATCCGTTTTGCAATCACCAGCGCCGGTACGGAAGAAAAATTCCATGAGAACATGACACTGGCAGTCCGCAACGGCTTGCCAGCTTCGGTGGCCATCGACGCGCTGACGCGCATACCTGCACAGATGCTGGGCGTAGAGGAGCGTACAGGCAGTCTGCAAAGCGGTCGTTTGGCAAATTTGCTGGTGAGTTCGGCGCCACTGTTCACTGAAGATGCGCGCCTGCTTGAAACCTGGGTACAGGGTGAGCGTTTTATTCTGGCAGACAGTTTTGATCAGCACCGTGGTCGTTATCAATTGCAGGCAGGGGATCGAACCCTGGCTGTGACACTGGACGTTGACGCTGCAAACATTGAAGCCAGTGTGGTGGATGCCATCAGTGGTGAGCCGGTTGAAGGCGCTAAGATGAGCGTGGACCTGACCACCGAGATGATCAACCTCAATTTTGTTCTGCAAGGCGATGCCGGCAACACACGGCTCAGTGGCTGGTCCAATGCCAACGGTTGGCAGGGCAGTGGATTAACATCATCAGGTGAAGCCGTGAGCTGGCAACTTGAGCGGGTCGCTGATCTGCCAGTCGCCGATGCGGATGCGCAGTTGGTGTCCGAGACTGTGACGTCGTTGCCGTCGCCCGTGTTGTATCCCTTCGCTGCGTACGGTATGCAAACCTTGCCGACTCAGCTGGATACGGTCATTCGCGGTGCGACGGTGTGGACCAACGAAGACTCCGGCATTATTCAGACCGATGTGTTGATACGCGGCGGAAAAATAGCCGCAGTGGGTAACAACATTGATGCGGGCAATGCGCTAGAGATTGACGGTACAGGAAAACATCTGACACCCGGCATTATTGACGAACACACCCACATTGCATTGTTTGCGATCAACGAAGGCGCTACCAATTCCAGTATGGTGCGCATGCGCGATGTAGTGGACTCGCAGGACGTTAATATTTACCGCAATCTGGCTGGCGGTGTGGTGGCTGCTCAACAACTACACGGTTCGGCAAATCCTATTGGTGGCCAGTCATCGCTGATAAAAATGCGCTGGGGACAGAGCCCGCAGGGTTTGCGAATTGAACAAGGGGCAGAGTTCATCAAATTCGCGTTGGGTGAGAACGTCAAACGCAGCACCAACCCGGCGTCGGTGCGTTATCCACAATCACGTATGGGCGTTGAACAAGTGTTTATTGATGCCTTCAGCCAGGCGCGTGAGTATGAGCGGAACTGGAATGCCTACAATGCGTTATCGGCTGCGCAGCAACGCAACACATCGGCTCCGCGACGAGACCTCGTCAGTGACGCCATGCTGGAGGTGCTCAACGGTGAACGTTATGTCACCGCCCACTCTTATGTGCAGTCTGAAATTAATATGTTGCTGCATGTTGCCGACAGTTTTGATTTTACGATCAATACGTTTACCCACATTCTGGAAGGTTACAAGGTCGCCGACAAAATGGCAGCCCATGGTGCCGGTGGTTCCACATTCTCAGACTGGTGGGCTTTTAAGTGGGAGGTGCGTGAGGCAATACCGTACAACGCAGCATTGATGCAGCAGGCGGGTATGGTGGTGGCGCTTAACTCCGATGATGCTGAGATGTCACGACGACTCAATCAGGAAGCTGGCAAGGTAGTCAAGTATGGCGGTGTCAGTGAGTCGGATGCCTTAAAAATGATAACGTTGAATCCTGCAAAACTTTTACATCTGGATGATCGCATGGGCAGTATTCGTGTTGGTAAAGACGCAGATCTGGTGCTTTGGAATGATCACCCGTTGTCCGTGTATGCGTTGGCGATGACAACCTGGGTTGACGGCGTGGCCTACTTTGATCGCGAGCGAGATCAGCAACTGCGGCGCGACATTGTCAGTGAGCGGGCGCGTATCATTTCAAAAATTACTGCGGAATAAGGGGAGTAAACCTATGCGCAACATTTTAGTCGTTGTACTGACTTCCCTGTTAATGACAGCAATACCGGTCACCATGGCCTGGGTGCCAACGCCTGCGCCGGATCAGGCAGAGCCTATTGCGATTACCAATGCGACCATCCATATCGGCGACGGCTCTGTCATCAATAATGGTGTGCTGGCGTTTGATCAGGGGGTGATTACCTATGTGGGTACCGATGCCAATCGCCCGGAGTTTTTTAATCATCAGCTGATCAATCTGCAAGGATTGCATATCTATCCGGGGTTTGTGCTGCCTAACACTTCACTAGGGCTGCTTGAGATTGCCAATCTGCGCGCCACAGATGATGTCGCTGAAACCGGTGATATCAATGCCAGTGTGCGTTCCGCGATTGCTTACAACACGGACTCTGAACTGATTCCGACCTTCCGCTTTAACGGCATTCTCACGGCGGGTGTAACGCCCGATGGCGGTATGATTTCCGGCCGCTCCAGTGTGTTTAAACTAGACGGCTGGAACTGGGAGGACTCTCTGCTCAAAGCTGACGCTGCGATGCACATGAACTGGCCGGACAGAATCCGCCGTCAGCGCAATGAAACAACAGGTGTTTTCGAAAACAGTGATAATCCTGATTATCCGTACATGATCCAGATGCTGAACAGCCTGTTTCAGGATGCGCGCACCTATAACGGTTCGCCGCTCAACCTCAACTTGCAGGCAATGCAGCCACTGTTTACGGGTGAATCCAAGCTGTTTATCCATGCCAATGACGCGCGCGACATTATTGCCAGTGTGCAGTTTGCGAGCAGTTATGGTGTGTCAGATATTGTGCTGGTGGGTGGTCGTGATGCGCTGAAAGTTAAGGATCTGCTGATAGCGGAGTCGGTCGCAGTGATTTACGAATCGGTGCACGCATTGCCCGCTCAGGAATGGTTTGATGTTGATGAACAGTTCAAGGTGCCTTTTCAGTTACACGAAGCGGGAATTCTGGTAGGTATAGGGGGTGGAGAAACGGCATTGGATTCACAGCGTAATCTGCCATTTTTTGCCGGTACGGCGGCGGGTTACGGACTCGATCGCGAAAGAGCCTTATCAATGATCACTTCCCACAATGCGGAGATTCTGGGTGTTGATGACCGTATCGGCACACTGGTCAGCGGGAAAGATGCGACGTTTTTTATCTCCAGCGGTGATGCACTGGATATGCGTACCAATCAACTACAGGAGGCCTTCATTCAAGGCCGTATGATTGATTTGTTTGGCAATCAACAAGCACTCTATCAACGCTTTCTGGAGCGTTATTCAACACTGCCAATGGAACAATAGTCCTGATGTTTGTTAGGGACACCCATGTCAATCAGTGATGGCCGAGTTAAATGAGTGACAGCGTGAAAATTGTCAGTGTATGTTTTAAGTTGTCTGCTTTTCTGCTGTTGGGTCTGCTGCTGTTTCTGACGGCCTGTTCGTTCAGAGATGCACCACAGACGTTTGATCAGGCCCGTAAAGACCTTCGTCATGAGGTCTACTTCGACCAGAATGACGACGGTGATTTTTATTGCGAATGTGCGTGGCAGTGGACCAGCGAGTCAGGCGGTGAGCTTGATCCAGTGCAGTGTGGTTACCAGATACGCGCTCAGCCGATACGTGCTGGGCGCACTGAATGGGAGCATGTCGTGCCAGCGTCTGTGTTAGGACAGAGCCGGCAATGCTGGCGTGACGGCGGGCGCGAAAACTGTCAACGCACGGATACGGTTTTTAATGTCATGGAAGCTGACATGCACAACATTGTACCGGTTCTGGGCGAGGTCAATGCGGACCGCTCAAATTATCATTTTGATGAGATTGCCGGTGATCCGCATGAGTATGGTGCTTGCAAATTTGAGGTGGACTCGAGGCTGCGAATTGCCGAACCACGCGATGACGTCAAGGGCCAGATTGCACGCATTTATTTTTATATGCACCAGCGTTATGGCTTGCAGTTATCTGCGGCACTGCAACAGCGTTATATGCGGTGGGATGCTCAGTTTCCTGTCACTGCCTGGGAATTGGAGCGCGATAGACGGATTGCGCGGGTGATGGGGCATCACAATCCCTTCGTGACAGGGGAGTTAATCTGGGCGTTGGTGGTTGAACCGGTGATGGATGTTCAGATACGCGGGAATCGTAACAGCATGATTTATCACTTGTCTGATGGGTGTCCGGGATACAGCCAGATCGGTGAGCAGAATCGTGTGATTTTTGAGTCCGAACAGGCGGCTCTGGAGGCAGGATATCGCAAGGCGGGTAATTGTCGGTAACTCGGAATCAGTCAAAAAAAACGGCGCCCGATGGCGCCGCTTTTTTTACTAACTGGCGTTAGATCAGAATCTGATACGTGCGCCCATCTGCATGGACCAGCGGGACTCACCGCGGTTGTCACGCAATGTCAGATCGCGGATGTCACTCTGATTGAAAGAATAGACATACTTGCCAGTGGCAGGGTCAAGTCCCTGGAAACGCGCAACACCTGAACCGCCGGGGAAGCCTACTTCACGAATCACACCCCAGTCTTTGTTCAGCAAGTTACCCAGGTTGGCGATATCAAACCAGATCTCTCCTTTTCTGCCCGCGATAAACGGAAACTCCTGTGAAATACGCAGATCAATCTGACGTACGTAAGGAGCCTGTGCACCGTTAACAGTTGCGATACCACCTTTGTCACGCGCCAGATATTTCTGGCTGTCGACAAAGTTGAAGAAGGCTGTTTCCATGGCTGAACCGCCAGTGAACAACACTTCACCCGGAGCGGCTGGCACATACAGCGGGTCAACACCGGAGCGACCGTCACCGTTGGCATCGTTGGTGAAGGTGTATGTGAACGGTTTGCCACTGCGAGCTTCAAAGAACAGGCCAAAACTGGTTTCCAGTCCGGCCAGGAACTCTCGGCGATAGTTCAGGCTCATGGTCAGGCGATCTTTGATGGCGTAGACGGAATTCTCTGCCACGTCGGCGTTACGATCAGCGCGGATGGCATTGTTCCAGTTGCTGGCTGCTTGTGAGCTTGTCAGGGTATTAACTTCTGTTGCATTGGTGCGGGTATACGCGACACCCCATGACCAGTTGTAGTCAGGACGACCCTGCAGGCTCAGCGTTATCTGCTCGCCATCACCTTTGCTGGTGGGGCGTGCAATGGTTGTATCGACGTTATAGGAGCGATTGCGATTCGCGGTAGCTTGTGCTGCTGCACCAGTGAAAACACCGGGTACCGTGGTAGACCAGTAATGTGGACGTCCGTCGGGATGGGTGCCACGTGGTGCGCCAAGGTTTGGTTTCTCATAGCGGATACCTTCCTGCACTTCAGTCATCACGACTTCTGCGCTTGCCACCATTTCATACCAAGGCAATTCGTAGTCAACTGCCAGGTTGGCTTTCCATGCAGATGGCAGTTTCAGTGATGGATCAACAAAGTCAACAATACCGCCCTGGCCGGCTGGCGGACGGGCGCCAGGCTGGTTGTTCGGATCTGCGCTGAACCTGATGCCATCAGCAACAGCGTTCAGGCTGTTGATCGCTCCGGTGTTGACGCTGTTGTTTGAAAACGGGTTAGATAACCAGACGTTCGCAGCGATTCCCTGGAAAAGGCCGATACCACCGCGTACTTGTGTGCGTTGCGCCAGGGCTGGCTGCCAGTTAAAGCCCAGACGGGGTTGCAACAGACGATTACCGTTCACAGTGGAGTCGTTGCGCAGACCGAAGGCTGTTGACGCGCCAGCGTTAAATAACGGTGTGTCATTGGTACGGGGAATATCCAGACGCAGTCCGGCGGTGATGTTCAAGGTCTCGCTAATGTCGATAGTATCCTGAACAAAAAACGCCACGTTCTCCAGTGTCCATTCTGCAGCGCGGGTATTCACGTCACCCTGAGTTGGGTAGAACAATGAATAAGTGCCTGGACGGCCCTGACGGAACGCTTCGATGCCGTAGAACTCGTACACCCCAAACTGGTCGCGACCAAATAGGTTGAACAGCTTTTGCGACTGATATTCAGCACCAAACTTCACTTCATGACGGCCGTTGTACCAGGTCGCTGCACCGGTGACGTTATCGGTTTGGGTAATCAGTTCATTGACATGACGGAATCTTTCGGTGCCTAACCACAGTGAATCTGCACCAGAGCAGGTTGTGCTGTTCAGGCAAATCCGAATTGACGGTAACGGGTTGCCGATATCCCACAAGGAGGTCTGATCAGCGCGGCTGACAGATAACTCGGTGTAAAGGTTGGGCGTCCAATCACTATAAAGTTGACCAACAAAACTCTCGAAGGTTTTGTTGTTGTTGTGCCAGAAGCTGGACAGTGACAACTGTCGTGCGTCGATATTACGCAGGAAAGGCTGTACCTGTTCAGTTGAGTTGTAGCGGAAACTGGCTCGGTGTTGTTCGTTGATGTTCCAGTCGATCTTAACCAACAAATCTTCTATGTCGGTATCAAGGCTGGCGGGTGCTTCAAAGCTGCCCGCATCAAAGCCCCAGACGTTTTTGGCGATGTTTTGCACGTCCTGGATGTTGGCTGTGGTGATGCCGCGGACGATCTGTGCTGAATTTGATCCTGTTGGGCCAAATACTGGAGCGGCTGCAGAACGCGTGAAAGTCTCGTAACTACCGAAAATGAACAGGCGATCCCGGATCAGCGGGGCACCAATAGTGAAACCCATGGTGCTTTCATCCTGGAAGCCAGCAAAACGATTGCCATTGCGCTTTCCAGTCCAATCGCTGTCACCAAATACGCCGTACACGGTGCCGGTAATCTCGTTGGTGCCCGACCGGGTAACCGCATCTACGCTGGCACCGGTGAAACCGGAGCGCGACACATCAAAGTTGGTCAGGGCGATGTTGATCGATTCTATGGAGTCGATACTGATTGGCTGACGCACGGTGGGCAGGTTATTGGATTCCAGTCCGAAGGCATCGTTGGTTGATACACCGTCAATACGGATATTGTTAAAACGGGTATTTTGCCCGCCGGCAGAGATTTCGCCGCGCTCTTTATCTGTCTGGGCAATGCGTGGGTCGGTGCGGATGTAATCCTGAATGTTACGACCGATAGACGGCAATGCTTCGATCTGATCGCGCCCCACTACCGAGCCGCTACCCATACGGCTGCTGTCAAACACGCTGCCTACCCGAGAGCCGGTCACGGTGATTTCTTCAACGGAGACACTGCTGCCAGAGGCCAGCACCAGTTCCAGTGATGACGTATCAGACAGTTCAAAATACTGTCCGTCGAGCGTCGCTTCAAGATTGTTGCCAGAGGCGATAATCCGGTAAGGACCCCCTACACGCAGGCCGCGAGCACTGAATCTGCCCTCTGCATCTGTAGTCAGACGACTGACAGTGCCGGTAGGGATGTGCAGAATTTCAACTTCTGCCCCGGATACGGGTGCACCCTGTGCGCTTAAAACGCGGCCGCCAGCTGCTGCTGAGGTCATCTGCGCAAACGAGTGAGGTGCGCTCAATGAGCCGACTATCAGCCCGATACTGAGCGCAAGCGTGGATATTTTCTTGAGTTTCATTGTGTCTCCTTGTGGGGAAGGGGGTTTTAATAGCTGTTTAATGTCATGCTGCGATTATGTGTCTTTAGCCTGGATGGTATTGGTGCTGCGCGGGCGATATGATAGTTCGCCCAGCCACTTGTGACCATACCCTATTTGCAAGATCGTGAACGGTTGCGGAGGGTCGATGAGAAGATTCGCTGGCAATCCAGGAAGCCAATTCTCTGGCAACATCAGGATAAAGCACTTGAACTGATTTTTTGTTGCGTAGCCATACAGAAACAGATTCGACATCCACTTCATCAATGCTGTCGGCAAGGCCCAACAATTTAAGATTCATAACATTAGACAGTTGTTCAACTTGACCTTTAAGTGGCTTTACCAGCAATGGGCAACCCATGTGCAGCGCCTCGCTGGCCAGTTCGAATCCCGCATTTCCAATAATCCCGCTGCAACGCGCCATGGATTGCTGAAAAGTCTGTCTGGCGGGTTTAAACACTTTGACGTTATGGCAATGACTGTCTTCGATTGCCTCAGGATGATACACCTCAAATCGAGTGGCGGGCAGTCGATTTAGCACAGCTACCAGCGATGACAGGTTCTCGAACGGCAGATAAACAAGTACCAGATCCTCCTCAACAGTGCGGGGAAATGGATTAGTCTCAATGATTGGCGGCAGAATCGGTTCTCCGAAGGAGTCCCAATGACAACCGAGTTTAGTCTGTGCCGGCGCATAATAAGAAAACACCAGTTGGCCTATGCCCGATGGCACCTTGGGGATGTCATAGCAAAATGCATATTGGCGGCTAATCCCAATGCAGCGTTTTTGGGCGATTTTGGCGGCCCATGCGGTGACAGGTTCAAAATCGGTCAACACCAGATCGTAAGAGGACACATCAAGATTGCGGACTTCTTTTACAAAACAACCAAAACCAGATTTTTTGATGGTATTGATACGATCAATGCGACCATTTTTGACTACAAAGGTCAGGCCGTTGCGTAATCTAAAATCACCGAAAGGCGCCATATCAAAATAGCGATCTGCCGGTCTGCCGCTGAACAAGTAATCGACCTCCAGGCCATGTTCAGCCAGCGCCGGGGCCATTGCGCGAGCCCGGGAAATATGTCCGTTACCAGTGCCTTGTACACCATACAGAATTTTCATATCAGCACCAGAGAGTGAACAAACAGGGTGGTTGACGTTCCAAGCGTGGCGCCTGCCAAAGTGTCACCAGGAAAATGTACGCCCAGCATCACACGCGACACACCGACCATGACGGCCCAGCTGTAAAATACAATGATCAGCAGCGTTTCAGCATTGATAGCAAAGATTGAGTTGGCATCTGTCAACGACAAGGCGAGTGCCGTGGCAAATATGAAGGCCCCTGATGTATGGCCCGATGGAAAACTGAAATGGTCTGACGGGATAATTACGCTGCTGAATCCCGGTATGATCTGTGCGGGCCGGCTTCTTTTTAAGCCGTTTTTCAGAATGAAATAAATCGGCCGTTCCACCATAAAGCTGATGCAGAGCAAACTGACAAAGTGGGAGCCGGGTTCTTTGATTAGCAGCCAACAGAAGAGTGCGCTGAGAATATATAAGTGGCCATCAGCCGTTGTTGATATCTTTCGAAAGGGGGCACACGTCCTGTCGCTGCGAAAGGCTTTGTGGAAAGCAGCCTCATCCAGCCTTTTCAGGGCATACAACAGGGGTATGCAGTTGGCTATGATTTTTGTCATGCCATCAATGTAACTGCAAAAGTTGACAAATTTATGTCAGCGTTGATTCTGTTGTTTGTGGGGGCGAATGCCCAGTTGTCACAGAGTTGTCGCAGCCCGGCGACATACTTTTTATCGTCGATAATCACCCTGGAGGTCTGCTCAATGACTGGAGGTCTGCTCAATGAATAGACGGTTGTTTGTATTGATTGCCAGCAGTTTGGTGATGGTTCTGATGCCGCCCGCGACGCTACAGGCAGCTACAGCGTGTGAACCGTTATCGCCCAACAACGCACAGCAGTGTTTAAGACTAAATCAATTGCAAGTGCTCGGAACCCATAATAGTTACAAACGTTGGCCATTAGCAGACCTTATCACGTTGCTAGATAGGTATCGCGCCGGTTGGGCGAGGGATATCAGTTATGAGCACCGGCCACTGCCTGAGCAACTTGAGCAGTTGAATGTGCGGCAGTTTGAGCTTGATGTGTTTGCTGATCCTGAAGGTGGTTTATATGCGGATCCAGCGGGTAGCAGATTGGTAACGGATGCGGATGTTGTTCGTGGCCGCGAGGTGATGCAAAAGCCCGGGCTTAAAGTCCTGCATTCCCAGGATATTGATTATCGAAGCACCTGTCTGACATTGGTCTCGTGTCTTGAACAGATCAGAGACTGGTCCCTTGCCAATCCGGCGCACCTTCCCATCTTGGTGATGATCGAATTTAAGGACGCTGCCCGTCCTGACTGGGGGCCTGTCGAGCATGTCGTCCCGGTAGCCTTTGATCAGGATTTGTTGCTGGAAGCAGACAGCGAAATATGGGGTGTTTTTCAACGCTCTCATGTCATAACGCCTGATGACGTCAGAGGCAATTTCGCGACACTGGAGCAAGCGATCCTGGAACAGGGATGGCCAACTCTGGCCGAGAGTCGCGGTAAGGTCATGTTTGCCATGGACAATACCGGGCGCCATCGTGAAGAGTACCTTGCCGGAGCTCCCACGCTTGAGTCACGTGCCATGTTTATCAGTGCGGAACCGGGACATCCTGCGGCTGGTTTTATCAAAATGAACAATGCGCTGGACGATCATGCATTAATTCGTGACTACGTCGCGCGCAACTATCTAGTTCGGACCCGTTCAGATGTTCCGACTGAAGAAGCGCGGTCCGGTGATACAACCCGGCGGGACTTGGCGCTTGGCAGCGGTGCCCAGTTTGTCAGCACGGATTATGTTGAGCCGTCACCTTTTGGATCGGGTTACGCGGTAGAGTTGCCAGACGGTAACGGGACTGCCCGATGCAACCCGGTGGCTGCACCGGTTGGGTGTTTATCGCAGTACTTTGAAGAGTAGATTCCCTGCAAGACAGGTTTTACTAATCATTACGATAATTAAATACAATTAATAGGCAATGTATATTCGCTTTAGTATATGGGTGCTAACTTACCCATCATCCTGAAGGAAAACTACAATGCGGAAATTCAAACTCCCTTTGGCGGCCGCAATCGCACTTGTTATGGCACCCGTGTTAACAGGCCCGGTTTTTGCCCAAGGCGCAAGCGCGCCCACAAACGACTATTGGTGGCCTAACAGCCTGAGTCTTGACCCTCTTCGACAGAATTCTGCAGCATCGAATCCCATGGGTTCAGACTTTGACTACCCGGAGGCCTTTGCCACCGTTGATCTTGAAGCAGTCAAGCAAGATCTGATCAACGTGATGACAACATCACAGGACTGGTGGCCTGCTGATTACGGCCACTACGGGCCGTTTTTTATCCGTATGTCATGGCACAGCGCCGGGACTTACCGCGTAGCTGATGGCCGTGGTGGCTCCGATGGTGGCATGCAGCGATTTGCGCCCCTGAACAGCTGGCCGGATAACACCAATCTGGACAAGGCCCAGCGTCTGCTGTGGCCGGTGAAAGAAAAATACGGCAGCAAAATCTCCTGGGCAGATCTGATGGTTATGGCTGGCACCGTGGCGATGGAACACATGGGCATGGAAATTTACGGATTTGCAGGTGGCCGCGTGGATGCGTGGGAGCCCGAGGAAGTGTACTGGGGTCCTGAAGGTGAGTGGTTGGCCGGTGACGAGCGCTACAGCGGTGATCGCGTGCTTGAGAACCCGCTGGCTGCCGTGCAAATGGGCTTGATTTACGTCAATCCGGAAGGTCCAAACGGTGTGCCAGACCCGCTGGCTGCCGCCCGCGATATCCGAGAAACATTTGCCCGTATGGCCATGAATGATGAAGAAACCGTTGCGTTGATCGCCGGTGGTCATACCTTTGGTAAAGCGCATGGCGCGGCTCGTCCCACTGGCAATGTGGGTGTCGAGCCTGAAGCGGCAGACATTACCGAGCAGGGACTGGGTTGGAGAAACACCTACGGCACCGGCAATGCTGGTGACACAATCACCAGCGGTCTTGAAGGCGCGTGGACTGTCGCGCCCAACGCATGGACCAATAACTTCTTCCAGAATCTGTTTGGTTTTGAATGGGAGCAGACCCGCAGCCCGGCTGGAGCGATCCAATGGAAGCCGACTGATGCATCAGCAGCCACTCTTGTTCCGGATGCACATGATCCCAGCAAACGCCATGCACCCATGATGCTGACCACAGACCTGGCACTGCGTTTTGATCCGGCATATGAAGTGATCTCGCGCCGTTTCCTTGAGAATCCGGATGAATTTGAGCTGGCATTTGCCAAAGCATGGTTCAAACTGACACACAGGGATCTGGGTCCGCGCACTCGTTACCTGGGTGACATGGCGCCTCAGGAAGATCTGATCTGGCAGGATCCGGTACCTGCAGTTGATCACGCTCTGGTCAATGCCCAAGATATTACTAATCTTAAAGCCAGCATTCTTGCGACAGGTCTTGATACCGATGAGTTGGTGTCAGCAGCCTGGGCGTCAGCTGTCACCTTCCGTGGTACCGACATGCGTGGTGGCGCTAGTGGCGCACGTGTGCGTCTGGCTCCACAGAATCAGTGGACGGTAAACCAGCCTGAAGAATTGAGCAAAGTACTGACAGCGCTGGAAGGTGTACAGGCTGAATTCAATCAGTCAGCCACTGGCGGCAAACGTATTTCCATGGCTGACATGATTGTGCTGGCTGGTTCTGCCGCCATTGAACAAGCCGCTCAGCGCGCTGGTCACAACATCACTGTACCGTTTACGCCAGGTCGCTCGGATGCAACACAAGAGCACACCGATGTGAACTCATTTGCGGTGCTTGAGCCCAAAGCGGATGCCTTCCGTAACTACCTTGAAGAAGGTTATCCACGTGCGCCAACCACGGCCATGATTGAGCGCGCTGCGCTTTTGCAGTTGAGCATTCCTGAGATGACAGTGCTGGTGGGCGGCATGCGTGTGCTCGATGCCAACTACAATGACGTTAAACACGGGGTTTTCACTGATCAGCCAGGAACACTGAGCAATGACTACTTTGTCAACCTGGTAGACATGTCTACTGTGTGGAGCCAGTCAACTGCTGAGGCAGGCGTATACGAAGGCCGTGATCGTGAGAGCGGCGATCTGAAGTGGACGGCAACACCGGTTGATCTGATATTTGGATCCAATACTGAACTGCGAGCGGTGGCTGAGTTTTATGCGACCAGCGAAGGCGAGGCAGAATTTGTCGAAGATTTCGTTCAGGCGTGGACTAAAGTGATGGAATTGGATCGGTTCGACATCTAAGCCATTCAGTTATTGTTTACTGTAGATAAACGGCAGCGCTGCATTGCGCTGCCGTTTTTTTTGCCTTGCTTTTGACATGCGGCAATATGCCGCAGCTATCGTGTTGATTCGGGTTGTATTGTCCCCTTTAATACCGGCCTTTATTAACAATGGCTTTTAAAACTAAAAACAAGCGTTTTCCGGGGAGTGTTTATGAGTTTTGCGCGAATACTGTGTTTGATCCTGGCCGCGATGGCGCTGCCCGTCTATGCACAGCCTTCAGCTGGAAGCCCGGCGTTAAGTATTCCTTTGTTGAACGCAGCCCCTGATTTGCAGGACTTTGAAGGCATGAGGCCGGCAACCGCGCTTGCACAACAGATGGCACGCGTGGAGGGCTTTGTCCAGCGTGAGCCAGTTGATGGCGTAGCCGGATCGCAGCGCACGGAAGTTTATCTTGGCTACGATGAGCGCACGCTGTATGCGATTTTTCTCGCTTTCGACTCAGAGCCGCAACTGCTGCGTGCCAATCTGTCCTCCCGTGAGAGTATTGATGGTGATGACAGTGTGGAGCTCACCATCGACACGTTTAATGATCAGCGAACCGCTTACAGTTTTCGTGTCACACCGCTGGGTATTCAACGCGATGCGCGCTGGACCGAGAATCGTGATTTTGATGTGACCTGGGATGCTGCGTGGGAATCAGATGGATTGGTTACATCACAAGGCTACATGGTCAGTATTGCTGTGCCCTTGACCAGTATTCGGTTTCCGGCAACGGATGAACAAATCTGGCGCGTGCAGTTTGGCCGTCAGATCCCGCGTTTGAGTGAACAGATGTATTGGCCGGCTTACTCGACCCGCCAGCAGAGCAGGTTAGCCCAGGCGGCACAAATGACAGGTATTCGCAATGTTGAACCTGGCAGTAACAGTCAATTTGTGCCCTATGCCTTCAGCCGCTCTGCCAATACGCTTAACCGCAACGCAGCCGGTGGCCCGAAGCTGCAGAGTTCAACAGAGCTTGAACTGGGTGTTGACGCCAAGTTTGTGCTTCAGGATGCCTGGGTTCTAGATCTGACCTTAAATCCGGATTTTTCGCAAGTTGAGTCAGACTTGCCGCAAGTCACTGTGAATGAACGGTTTGAAGTGTTGTTCCCGGAGCGTCGTCCGTTTTTTGTTGAAAACGCTGACTTTTTCAAACCCACCGACGCCAATTTGTTGTTTACCCGGCGTATTGTTGATCCGGAAGCCGGTTTGCGCTTCACCGGTCGTCAAAACGGTTGGGGTTTTGGCGCTATGTTGATGAATGATAAGGCGCCCGGTCTCAATCTCTCAGTGACTGACCCATTGTTTGGTGAGAAAGCACGTATCGGCGTGATTCGTGGCTTCCGCGATCTGGGCGGTCAGAATCGAATCGGCACTATGATCACCGAGCGGCAATTGGCGGATGGATTTAATCGGGTTGCCGTTGTTGATGGTCGCTTTTTGCTGGATGCCAACTGGACAGCCATTGGCTCGGCTTACCGCTCTGAGCAAGAACCTGCAGCAGGTGGTAACACCATCAGCGGTGTGCAGCGCGATCTGTTGATTGAGCATCGGGGCCGTAACCTGTTTGCTCACATTCACATGATCGATACCGATAAGAATTTTCGCTCTGAGCTTGGGTTCCAGAATCGTTGGTATCGCTCGGATACCTCGGGTGTGCACAGCTTTTTTAATGTCACCATGTTCCCCGAACAGTCTGTTCTGACCAGTTGGGGGCCACGGGTATCAGCCTCATATCAGACGGATCAGGCCGGTGTAAAAATATACTCGTCAGTGGGGCCGTCAGTGCAATGGAACTTCAACACCACGCGGTTTAATGTCAGTGTGACGGATACGTCCGAAACCTTACGCCCGAGTGACTTCAGAGGGCTGCCGCAAACCCGAGTGTATGACTACACCAGTTGGGGTGCGCAACTGGTTGATGAAAGCCTGTCGCAGTTGACTGTGGATGTCAGGTTCAATCAGAGTGAGGCGTTGAATCTGGTCCCAGCGGCAGGCACCTTGCCTGACGTGGCGGATAACCGTCGTGTCGACCTGAGCCTGCTGTGGCGTCCCATCGACAGGCTTCGTGTTGACAATACCTATCTGAATACAACACTGGAAACCCGGCGCGGGGTGAAGGTATTTGATAATCAGATTTTGCGCAGCAGCTGGAATTATCAGTTTACCCGCGAGATATCATTGCGGTTTATTGCCAAGTATGAGGAGACCATTGCCGGTCCGGCGACGCGTCTGAGCGACAGTAAAAATCTTAACTTTGATGTATTGCTGCGTTATGTCATCAACCCATTGTCCGCGTTTTACTTCGGATTTAACTCCAATGCGCGTAACTTTGACATTATCGAAACTGACACGGGTCGCGAGTTAATTGCGGCCGATTCGCTCACCAAGGACGGTGAGCAGGTGTTTGTGAAATTCTCTTATCTGTTTCAGCGCTGATCAGACGGGTGAGGGCAGCATTGCCGGTCTCTGACGAGACCGGCAGATGCTTCATCAAAGTGCGGTCTCTTGCATCAGTTCAATGATGGCCGGCACGGGTGCGTTACCGTAACTCAAGAATTGGTTGTGAAAGTTCTGCAAGTCGAATTCATTACCGAGCTGCTGTTTTACGCGCTCCCGAAAATCATAGATCTCCGCATAACCCGTGAAGTATGAGGTCAGTTGAACCTGCGACAAGGTGATGCGTCGCCACTTGTTTTCGGCTTCTGTCTGTTCCTGAAATGCCTCCAACAACATCATGTCCATGGCTTGTTGCTGTGTCATGCCCAGCACATGCACGGCGTAATCCATGATGGCATTGGTCACAACGCGCAGATTCCATTTGCCATACATCAGCCACATCTCTGGTTGCTGATCTCCCCAGCCGGCTTCCAGCATCATGCGCTCGGAATACACAGCCCAGCCTTCGATCATGGCGCCGTTTCGTAACAGGCTCTTGATCAGGCCTGCTGATTTATTGCCATGCACCAACTGTGTGTAATGGCCGGGAATCGCTTCGTGAATATTCAGAATCTGTAAAACCCAGTGATTATATTCACGCAGATAACTGGCGGCCTGCTCATCGGTGTAGTCGTCCAGCGGTGTCACGTTGTAGTAGGTATCTGCGGTTGGATTAAACGGGCCCGGCGCACTCACCGAGGCACCGGCGCCACTGCCGCGCATATACTCTGGTGTCTCACGCACCACCAGCGGACGTGTTGGGTCTTGTTCAAGCAGTTGTTTCTCAGTCACAAAGGCGGCTAGCAGCGGAATCTGTCGTTCAATTTCGCTGATAAAGTCCGCACGTGCCACATGCTGATCTGACAGGTGGTCTATCAGTTGACCAATCCGCTGCAGACGATCTTCAGGCATCGCTTGTCCAGCAAAATACTTGGGCCACAATTCAAGGGTGATGGCATCCATGGAGTCGTGCAGGCGGGCTTTTTCAGCCATGGCTCTGTCGTACATTTGCCGCGCACTGAAACCAGACTGAATATCAAATGCAAACTTGGATTCGTATACTTCCTCGCCGATACGGAAGTCTCGCCCGGCGCTGTCACCGAGGTCGCTGACAATGTTCTGCATTTCAGTGATGAACCCCTCAATGGTGACAACGGCGTCCTGTCGCAGTTGCTCAAATCGGGCTTTTTCAGCGCTTTCCAGACTGGATGCCGAGACGCGCTCCTGAAGGCTGCTGCCCAGCAGATTCAGTGTGCCGCGATTCTGCGTCATCGCCAGTTCGGTGTGCTCGCGGGTAGGGTTGCTGATACTGGCGCGGGCAGCCTGATAATACGCCGGCAATTGTTCCAGTCTCGCCATCACCGTGCGCAAACGGTCTTCCTCCGATGCGTAAGGTGTATTGAGTATCAGACCGATAGGCCCTGCAGCATTGTAACTGGAGGGATTCCATTGCCATTCTCTGAACTCCGTCAGATACCAGCGCATGGATTGCAGACGATTACTGAGCAGACTGTGGTCAATACGCAATGCAGGCGACAGCAACAAAGGGTCAAACTGCGCCAGTTGTGCAAGTTCTGCATCAATAAACAGCAAGTCTTCGGCCCGGCGGGATTCATCCGGCAGGGTCACGCGGTGCGCATCATCGTATCGGCCAGAGAATAACGACCACTCCGGATTGCGCTCCAGCATTCGCTGCATCAGTGATTCGCTGTAGTCTACGAATCCGTCATCCAGTGATGTATCGGCTGCCGCTTGTTCGGGTTGCGTGCTTAGGGATTCGGTAACTGTTATCACATCTGCATCGGGTGCAGGTTCTGGTGTACAAGCCGACAAGCTGAGCAAGACCACTGCGGCCGGCAGAGCGCAGATCTTAAAAAGGGAGAAGCGCATAAATAATGTCTCGGAAAAGTAAAAAAGTTATCGCGGATGAAGTTTGATTCTGAACGATTCTGGAAAAGTCGGCTACTATGCGCACATTCGATTTCCAGACTCAACAATGAAGGTCAATGATGAGGGTGATTGCAGTCAATACCGTTCCGGTGGAACTCTACAAGATTCTCAAATTTGAGGGCTTGGTGGGCAGCGGAGCAGAGGCCAAAGCAGTGGTTGCCGAAGGGCAGGTCAAGGTTAACGGCGAAGTTGAAACCCGCAAGCGCAAAAAAATTGTCGACGGAGATCTGATCGAGTTTGACTCACAAACGCTGCGTATCGCGCTCGACGCGACGCCACAGGAAAACTGATCACGATGAACCATAATGATGTTTTGCGCCGTATCCGTTATATCCTCGATTATGACGACAGTCAGATGATGGAGGTGTTTGCACAGGCGGATCACCTTGTCAGCAGAGAGCAGGTGTGTGCATGGCTAAAGCAGGATGACGATGCTGAGATGGTCAAGATCAGTGATCGCGAAATGGCCACTTTTCTGAATGGCCTGATTAATCAGCGCAGAGGCCGCAGAGACGGGCCGCAAGCAGAACCTGAAAACACGCTGACAAACAATATGGTGCTGATGAAACTGCGTATTGCCATGAATCTGCAGTCAGACGATGTTCAGGCCCTGCTGGCCGACACCGGATTAAATTTCAGTAAACACGAGATCAGTGCGTTGTTCCGCAAGCCGGGACACAAACACTATCGTGAGTGTGAGGATCAGTTTCTGCGTAATGTGCTCAAAGGTTTGCAGAAGCGTTTGCGCAAACCGACTTAATTTATTGTTGAAAGACCATCAAGTTACTTTACCTATCGGGGGATAAAAATGCGGGTTTTAATGGTTGTAATGCTTATGCTGTTGTCTTCACTCTCTGTGGCTCAGAGCACGCTCACAATTGATGCAGGCCGGGGAGAAATTCCCTTGTTTGTGCCCGCGAGTTACGACAGCGACGCGCCGGTACCGCTGATTGTGCTGCTGCATGGTTATGGTTCCAATGGTGTGCAGCAAAATGAGTATATGCGTATCAGTGAATTGGTTGATCGATATGGCTTTGTACTGGCGACACCTGACGGTACACAGGAGACGGCGGGTCGCAATGCGCGCTTCTGGAACGCCTCGGAAGCTTGTTGTAATTTTTATGCCACTGACCTGGATGATTCTGCCTATGTTCTGGCGATCATCAACGCCGTGAAGTCACAGTACACGGTGGACGCCCGGCGCGTTTACCTGATTGGTCACTCCAATGGCGGATTTATGTCTTACAAGGCCGCTCATGATCACTCTGATGTGATTGCCGGCATCGCCAGTCTGGCGGGCGCTGAGGCAACGGTTGAGCTGGGTGCCCCGGCCAGTCCGGTTCATGTTCTGCAGATACACGGCACGGCAGATGGCACAATTGCCTACGCCGGTGGTGCTATTCAGGGCAAAGTTTACCCGGGCGCTGTCGAAACAGTCACCCGGTGGGCTGGCTACAATGGTTGCACAGCTCAGAGTCTGGTAACCGCTACCCTGGATCTTGATCAGAGTCTGGAAGGTCTGGAAACAACAGTCACCCGCTACGGTGATACCTGTCAGCCAGGTGGTTCTGCAGAATTGTGGACAATCGCTGAAGGCGCGCATATCCCCGCAATATCGAGTGTTTTCCCGGCTAAAGTAGTGGAATGGTTGCTGGCCCGGTCAAAAATCCAGGCCTCGGCCGGGGTGGCTGTCAGCCAGAATTGATGCAGGTGGCGGTTACACAGTCAGGAGCAGAATGCCGACCGAGTAACCGCCAAACAGCACTGACCAGATTGGGAAACGTGACGGGAAAATCATCGTCATCAGCATCAGTACAATACCAACGGAAGGCACAGCCACGGACGGCAACACCGCGTTGTTGTACATCACGATGTTGACATAGGGCCCGACCAAAAAGTACAGCAGCATGGAGAGCGCGGACAAACGTCCCAGATCCCTGCTGTGCTGGAGCATATCCAAACCATCTTCTGACGGAGCTGATAGCGCCATTTCGGCGGCTCCGTACAGAAACGTACATCCAAACACCAGCACAATGAAGTTTTGAAAAGTCCAGTCCTCCACCGCGCGCAGGCCCCAGCCCACCCACCAGAATTGCAAAATATAGATCATCACGCTAAGAGCCCACACGGCGGATGACCAGTGGAAAATGACACGGTCATGAGCGCGGACGATCAATGCCACCGTATGCAGCAGACGGGTGATGGCAAGGCCAAGAATGATGGCGATGGCTATTGAAATATACTCGTGTTGTGTCATTTGAACGTGCAGCTACCTGTCATATGTGAGTTTTGCGTGCGATACGCAGGGCAATTGCAGCTGCGACCGTTGTCAGCAGTTCATAAGCCAATGCACCGTAGGTATAAAACGTGACCGGCTCGGGAGTGACCAGAAATCCTGTAAAGCGTGCCACGGTGATACCGCCGATGCCAATGACCAGCACCAGCAGCCCCGATTGATAATGGTTAGCCCGCGTGGCTGCGATCAGACAAAACACACCGATGCCAGTCTGCAATCCGCCATACATCGATGAGATCTCGGCGTACGCATCACCATTGCTGATAATCAGTCCCGCGTAACCAGCAGGTACGGCAGGAGAGAACAGACTGATCAGACCGTAACTGATAAACACCACCGCTGAAATCCACAACACTATTTTGCCTGTCATAAGCGTAAGCCTTCAAAAAATTTGCTTCGGGTCATATACGCTGCCAGTAAGCCCGCCAGACCACAAGTTTCTTGAGTAGCGACCGACGTTGATGTCCCGGCAAGGCTTTGTCTTGATCAGAGAAAATGACATTTTTTATGTGGTCACCAGGATAGGTAAAAGTGCGGACAGGCACTGGTGCGACAAACGTCGCAAAGGAGTAGGAGAGTGGTGATCAGGCAATTTGTGGGTGTGGCGCGCGTTAATTTTCTGAGTTTGACGCTGGTCTGTATCGGGCTGGCTGCGGCCACTGCCTGGCAGTCATGTATCAGTGTACAGCCACTGCGTTTGTTTGCGGTGATTTTTCTGGGGCTGAGTGCGCATATCAGCGTCAATGCGTTCAATGAATATTTTGACTTCACCTCTGGGCTGGATTTTCTGACCCGGCGCACGCCATTTAGCGGCGGAAGCGGTACCTGGATAACACATCCGCAGGCCAGCGGACTGGCTCTGAAACTTGCTGTACTCACACTGCTGCTGATCAGTGGTGGCCTCTGGTTGACATGGCAGTTGGCTTCGCAACTTTTACTAACTGGTCTTCTCGGTGTTGTGCTGATTTTTGCTTACACACAGTATCTGAATCGCTGGCCATGGTTATGCTTGTTGGCGCCCGGGTTGGTTTTGGGTCGTTCATGTCATTAGGTGCGTACTGGGTGTTAGCAGACAGTCTGAGCCTTGTTGCTTTAGTACTGTCACTGATTGTGATGCTGCTGGTCAGTAACCTGCGACTGTTGAACCAGTTCCCCGATGTTGGGGCCGATCGGCAGATTGGACGCCGTCATTTACCAATTGTGATTGGCAGACCCGCCAGCGCGCGTGTTTTCATGGATTTAGCTGCTTGTATATGCTGTTCTGGTGGCCGCAGTTGTGTTGCAGGTATTGCCCTGGCCGAGCCTGTTGGCCTTGGTGACACTGCCGGTATTGATCAAGTTGATTTCCGATGAGCACCGTGTTGCCGATCAGCCTAAACTATTAACCCCCCAACTGGGTCTTACTATCCTGTTATGTCATTTATTTCCAATACTTTTGCTTGCCGGCCTGCTTTGGGCTGCGTGAAAGAGGCTCAAAGGACCACTGATGTTACAACTGGATATGGACATTATTGTGGTAGGCGGAGGCGGTAACGCTGAAAGAAGACAGCCTGCAATCGCATTTTTTTGACACGGTTGCTGGCAGCGACTGGCTGGCAGAGCAGGATGTGGTTGAGTTTTTTGTGCAACATGCCTATCAGGAACTGGTGCAATTGGAGCGATGGGGCTGCCCCTGGAGCCGCAAAGACGATGACCGTGTGCAGCTGCGACGGTTTGGTGGAATGAAAACCGAGCGTACCTGGTTTGCCGCGGATAAAACCGGTTTTCATATGCTGAATACCTTGTTTCAAACCTCTCTGAAGTACCCGGCCATCAAGTATTTTGATGAGTATTTTATGCTGGATTTGCGGGTGGTCGATCAGTGAGTAGAGTGTGTGTTGGCCATCCGTTACAGCACCGGTTAGTTCGTGCAGATACGAGCCAAATCGGTAATCCTTGCCACGGGCGGCGTAGGGCGAGTGTTTCACTACAACACCAACAGTGGCATCGTGACTGGAGATGGCATGGCCCTGGCGTTGCGGCATTGTGTTGCGCTGCGCGATATGGAGTTTGTGCAATATCACCCACAGGTTTACCCGGAAGCGGCATTTTGATTACAGAAGCCTGTCGCGGCGAAGGCGGAATTCTGCTGAACAAAGAGGGTTATCGCTAGTTGCAGGACTATGGACTTGGCCCGGAAACGCCACTCGGCGAAGCTCGCAATAAATGTATGGAGCTCGGGCGACGAGACCAGCTGTCGAAGGTGTTCTGGCAACAGCAGAAACTCGGGCTCACCGGGGATTATCAAGGCCATGCGGTGGTCTATCTGGATCTTAGGCACCTGGGCGACAAACATCTAAAAGAACGCTTACCGCTGATTTGTGAACTGGCGCACGACTTCGTCAACGTATGCCCGAACTCAATGCCAAAAACGGCCTGTGCTCTCGCATCTTTGTCGGGTACTGCTCTGAAGTATGTCCCAAAAAGTAGATCCTGCCGCTGCCATCAACCAGAGTAAGGTTGAGTCAGCCAAAAACATGATTGTCAGTGTTTTTAAACCGTTAGGAGTACGCTAATGTCATCAGAGCCACAGGGACATCGCCCGTATTTGCCACCATTCTGGCGCGACTGGTGGCTGCAGCTGCTTTTTTTCGCTTGTACATGTTGCGCGAAGCCACTGTGTTTCCCCTGCTGTTTTTTACAGGCTGCCTGATGTATGGCTTGTACAGTCTGGGTCAGGGACCGTTGCAATGGCTGCACTGGCTGGAATTCATGGCGAAACCCTGGGTGATTGGATTGAACGTGTTGACGGTGGCCGCCAGTCTGTTTCACGCCAAAACCTTTTTTGAATTGTTCCCGCGCGTGATACCACTGGCATCTGCAAACCTGATGATTGCCGGGCAGCGGCTGGGGACAGTTGTGGTGGCGATCAGTCTGCTGATATTACTGGGAGGATACTTATGAACAAGACCACCAAACAACCCAGGCGCTCGGATGAACCCATCTGGTTGGCATTGTTCAGTGCCGGTGGCGTCTGTTTTGCGGTCGTTTTACCCGGTGAACTGCTGTCGCTGGCGGTGTTCTATCCGTCAGGGCTGATATCTGCAGAGATGCTAAGTTACGAGCGTATTCATGCCATGGTGTTTGACGCATTTTCTGGGTTTGGAGGCCTTGCATTTGTGGGGGCGGCAATTTGCCTGCCCCTGTTTCATGCGGTTCACAGAATCCATCTCGGCACGCGGGCCTGTGGCAAAAGTGCTTTGTTATGGCGCTGCGATCCTGTTGTCGGCGATAGCCCTGAGTTTATGAGTTGTGGAGCTTTAGGGCTCAGTTTGCCGAGACGTCGATAAAACCGTCGCGGTTAGGCATTTGCACCGCTGGCAGCGTGTTTTTGTCGAGCACAAAATCCTCGGCAAGAACGCCATGCAAATGCAACACATAGGCCGTCACCTGGTACACCTCGGTATTGCTCAGTGACTTCGGTGCGGTGGGTGGCATGGCTCGCCGCACATAGTCAAACAGCGTGCTGGCATGTGGCCAATAACTGCCGACTGTTAACAAAGGCGGAGTGGTTGAAACGGATCCGCCCACCAGCGCTGGCGAGCCGCTTGCACCTTCACCCGCGGCGCCGTGACACGCTGCACACTTTTGTTGATAGACCGCGTGTCCTTGCGCTGCGGTGCCGCTGCCCTCAGGCAGATTGTGACCATCAGGCGCAACAATCAGATCCCAGACGGCTAATTGCGCTTCGGTGACAGGGCTGCCGAGTGCAACAGGTTTGGCAGGTGCGTCTGCAGCGAGTCCGATTGAAGCCTGGCTGAGCGTAAACACACCCGCTGCAATTGCAAATACGTAAACAGGTTTACGCGTAAACATTTTTAACATCTCCCTGCGCTGATACAGACCAGCTCTGGATAGCATTGTAGTGATAGCGGTTTGCAGGGTTGTAAGCTGCCATCCAGATATCACGTCCTGGTTGCACATTATTGCTGCTGTCAGTTGCCCGGCTTTGCAAGATGGCCGGCGCACCGCTCCATTGCCAGGGCAAGCGGAAACGTGCAAGCGCCAAATGTTGCTGACCGGCTTCTATGTGAGCATCTGCCCACGTTCTGCCACCATCCGCTGAAATTTCTACACGTTGAATAGCTCCATGACCTGACCAAGCCACGCCGGTGATTTCATGAATGCCCTGACGCAATAATTTCATCTGCCCGGATGGCGAGGTGATCACTGATTTAACGCCCATCGGGTAGGTGAACTGCAGACTTTTTCCATCCGGCAGCAGGTCAGTGTATTTGGAAGTTTCGTCGCGAAAGTGCGCCGGCGCATCAGCTACTTTTACTTGTGTCAGCCATTTCACACTGACATTGCCTTCCCAGCCAGGCACAAACAAGCGCATGGGATACCCTTGTTCGGGACGGATGGGCTCGCCGTTCTGGTAGAGCGCAATCATGACATCATCAAGCGCCTTGGACAGTGGAATAGAGCGCCCCATGCTGGCTGCATCCGCGCCGGTTACGGTGACCCAGGCGGCCGTGTCGGTGACGCCTGCTTCTGCCAGCAGTGTCGACAAGCGCACGCCCGTCCACTCTGCGCACGAGAGCAGACCGTGTAAGGCCGCTGCATTGGTATCTCCCGCCGTGGCGACAGTATTGGCACCGCTGTTGCCTGAACACTCGAGGAAATAAATCTGGCTGACCATGGGGTAAGCCAACAGGTCTTCGTACGAAAAACTCAGCGCCTGGCGCACAAGCCCATGTATAACAAAACGATGCTGCGCGGGGTCAATAACGGGCACACCACTGTGATGGCGCTCAAAATGCAGGCTGTTGGGCGTGATAGTGCCGCGTAGCAGATGCAACGGTGTGCGCGATGCGCCTGAACCTGGCGCAGTTGCGTTGTGTCCGCCTGCCAGGCGTTTGACATTCGCTGCAAATGGCGAGGGCGCACCATACTCTGTCGGCCCGTTACCCGGTATTTTCGACCAGGAGGGGATGTTTAACATGCCTGCGTCTGCGCCGAGCGCTGAGCCTGCTGCCATTGAACCGATGCCTGCAAGACCCAGGCCTAGCAGATGTCTGCGATGAATCAGGCCATTACCTGCGACATATTCCGGGTTGTTTTTAATGTCCACTGGTGTCCCTCGTTATTATTCTGGTGATGAGAGTTGAGCATAAATGACGTTGTAAGTGTTTGCCATTATCCAAGGTTATTTTGATTGGAAATGTCACGCCCAAGGGCTAGAGTAGCGCAACTTGTGAGCGACAAAAAAACCAACAACAAAAATCAACGGGAGACCGCACCATGAAACGACTTACATTGACAGCCCTGGGGCTGATGCTTTTGACCAGCCAGACGATGGCACAGTCGGGAGAGAGCGTGCTGTTTATCGGCAACAGTTTCACTTTTGGTTTCGGGTCTGCCGTGCGTTTTTATCGTGCGGACACCGTGACAGACCTCAATAATCTGGGTATTGGCGGCGTGCCTGCCTTGTTTAAATCCTTTACGCAACAGGCTGGACTTAACTACGAGGTCTCGCTTGAAACAGAACCCGGCAGTGGTCTGGATTTTCACCTTCAAAATCGACTGGGTCTGATAGCCCGACGTCCCTGGGACACCGTGGTTATGCATGGCCAGAGCACGCTTGACTTCGACAAGCCCGGAGATCCAGGCAAGCTGGTGGAAACGGTGAAGCAAATGGCCGACATCCTCGTCGACCGCAATTCCGCTGTTGACATCCACTTGCTGGCAACCTGGTCTCGCGCTGATCAAATCTACCCGGAAAACGGTGCCTGGGCCGGACAACCGGTTGCCGCCATGGCTAATGACGTGCGTGCGGCCTATGATGCCGCTGCGGTTGCCCCGAACGTGCGCGGTGTCATTCCAGTGGGCGAAGCGTGGACCAGAGCCATGGAAGCAGATATCGCTGACGACAACCCTTATGATGGTATCGATTTTGGCAAGGTGAACCTGTGGACCTATGATCACTATCACGCCAGCACGCATGGTTCCTATCTTGAAGCCCTGGTGGTTTTTGGTAGTTTGACGGGGCTTGATCCACGCTCTTTGGGAGCTAATGAATGCTCGGCGTTTGAACTGGGCATGACCATGGAGCAGACCCGAGCTCTGCAGCAAGTGGCATTTGACGAACTAGCCAGTCATGGCTCCGTCCAGCCTATGCCCTTCGAACCCGGAGTGCGGCTGACGGCGGCGAGGTGTTCCGCGATAAATTAAAAAATTGGTACCGGAGGTCGGAGTCGAACCGACACGCTTTTAAGGGCACCGCCAGGATTTTAAGAGCAGGGAGTCCGACGTGTTTCACGCCATGAACTTTTTAATTGGTACCGGAGGTCGGAGTCGAACCGACACGCTTTTAAGGGCACCGCTAGGATTTTAAGAGCAGGGGGTCCGGCGTGTTTCACGCCATAAACTTTTTAATTGGTACCGGAGGTCGGAGTCGAACCGACACGCTTTTAAGGGCACCGGATTTTGAGTCCGGCGTGTCTACCAGTTTCACCACTCCGGCAGGGGGGTGTAAAGCGGGCGCAATTATAACAACATTGAATAATCTGGCAATCACTATCTTTTTAATCAGTTTCAGCGTCTGGATTTAACTCGTTCAGCTGAGTATTCTCTGCAATGCTATTTCTCTGCACTTAGGGTGACACCACGAATGATATTTGGGATTACTCACGATTTTTAGCAAGCACCGCATTGAAAACTCAGACAGGAAACAAGTGATGAAAAGAATTTTGACTATGTTGCCGTTGTTACTGGTGTCGCCCTTGAGTCTTGCGCAAATCCCGGCCTTGCCTGATGACGCACAAACACGTGTAGATGCTGTGATGCCGCAGGTCATCGAGTGGCGCCGGGACTTTCACCAGCATCCTGAACTAGGCAACCGTGAATTTCGCACCGCTGGCATCATCGCTGAACACCTGGAGTCACTGGGCCTGGAAGTACAAACCGGCATTGCACACACCGGCGTTGTTGGTATTCTCAGAGGCAACCAACCCGGTCCGGTGGTGGCGTTGAGGGCTGATATGGATGCCTTGCCGGTGGAGGAACGCGCTGATGTCTCCTTTGCCTCGCGAGTACGCACCGAATACAACGGACAAGACGTTGGTGTGATGCATGCCTGTGGTCATGACAACCACATGGCGATATTGATGGGAGCAGCCAGTGTTTTGGCCGGTATGAAAGAAGATCTGCCTGGTACCATTATGTTTATTTTCCAGCCGGCAGAAGAGGGTGCGCCCGAAGGTGAGGAAGGCGGCGCAGAGTTGATGTTGAAGGAAGGTTTATTCGCCACCATCAAGCCGGACGCCGTGTTCGGCCTGCATGTCTGGCCGATTCCTGCGGGTCAGATCGCTGTGCGTGAAGGCGGGACCATGGCCTCCAGCGACGAATTCACCATTCGCGTTAAGGGACAGCAAACTCATGGGGCTGCACCTTGGGCTGGCATTGACCCGATTGTGGTGGCCGCGCAGATAGTAATGGGTTTGCAAACCATTCCGAGTCGCCAGCTGGACAGTACACTGACGCCTTCAATTGTGACGGTGGGCGCCATAAACGGCGGGGTTCGCAGCAATATTATTCCCGACAGTGTGGAAATGATCGGTACGCTGCGTACCTTTGATGCTGAGACCCGGCGTCAGATTCATGAGCGGGTTGAGCGTACCGCCACGCAGATTGCCGCCAGTGCGGGCGCGACAGTGGATGTGCACATCAGTCTGGGTTATCCGGTAACCTTTAACGACCCGGCGTTAACCAGGCAAATGGCACCGACACTGCAACGTGTTGCCGGCGAACGATTTGTTGAGTCGTCACTGATCACCGGTGCCGAGGATTTCTCCTATTACGCCAACGAAGTGCCCGAGGTATTCTTTTTTCTGGGTATAGGCGCGGATGATCCAGCCTTGGTTCACCCAAATCATTCTCCTTACTTTTACGCTGATGAACGGGCGCTGCCTGTCGGCGTCACTGCAATGACTGCGCTGGCGCTGGATTTTTTGCGTAACGGCGCCTTGTAAATTATTTTACCAGGGTGCAAAACCCATTCACTAGTACCAGGAGTACTTATGCCTTACCTCTTAACAATCAATGGTCAATCTCACGAGATTGATGTTGAAGGTGATATGCCCCTGTTATGGGTTTTGCGAGAACAACTTAACCTGACCGGCACAAAGTTCGGTTGTGGTATGGCGCAATGTGGTGCGTGCACTGTGCAGGTTGACGGTGTTGCGACGCGTACCTGCGTGCTTACTGTTGCGAATTCAGTGGGCAAAAACATTGTGACCATTGAGGGGCTGCAATCGCCGCAGGCCATGGCCGTTCAGAATGCATGGGTTCAATTGCAAGTTCCGCAATGTGGTTACTGTCAGTCTGGTCAGGTGGTATCAGCAACAACTTTATTGGAGCAGAACAGTAATCCGAGTGATACCGATATTGATGCAGCGATGTCAGGCAATATCTGCCGTTGTGGTACTTATCCACGTATCAAAGCCGGCATCAAGATGGCCGCGGCTCAGTTTTACAACGCAGCAGGAGCCGCATAATGGATATTGAACGTTTTCTTAAACCTGCCCTCGGTCAGCAGGCTGTTGATAACAGTCGTCGATCGTTTCTGAAAGTCACCGCGGGCACGTCTGCCGGGTTGATGTTGGGAGTCAGCTTCAGCGGATCTGCTGCACTTGCACAATCTGCTGCGACCGATGCTGCGCTGGAACTTAATGCTTTTGTGAGCATCACGCCAGATAACGTGGTGAAAGTGCTGATCAAGCATCTTGAGATGGGACAAGGTGTCTACACTGGCCTGGCAACCTGTATCGCTGAAGAACTGGATGCAGCCTGGAGCCAGGTTAAATGCGAACATGCGCCGGCCAATACTGCAAAGTACGCAAATCTGTTGATGGGGCGGCAGGGCACCGGTGGCAGTACAGCGATTGCCAACAGCTTTATGCAGATGCGCCAGGCGGGTGCAGCTGCGCGGTCAATGCTGGTGTCTGCGGCAGCAGCGCAGTGGCAAGTGCCAGCCAGAGAAATCACGGTCAGTGATGGCGTGGTATCGCATAGTGCTAAATCCGCAACGTTTGGTGAATTGGCGATTGCAGCTGCTCAGCAACCGATGCCTGATGCCGGCAGTCTGACGCTGAAGACGCCGGCCGAATTCAAACTGATAGGCCAGGAGAATACTCTTCGCAAGGATGTCGGCAAACATAATGGCACTGCGATCTACACTCAGGATGTCAAACTGCCGGGAATGTTGACGGCTGTGGTAGCGCACTCCCCACGTTTTGGGGGCAAGGTCAAATCATTTGACGCCAGTGCTGCGCTGGCACGCACAGGTGTGCAACAGGTATTTCTACTTGACAGCGGTGTTGCTGTACTCGCAACAGACTACTGGACAGCGACCAAAGGTCGTGAGTTGTTGACCATCGAGTGGGATGACAGTGCCGCTGAAACCCGCGGTACGGCGGACATTCTGCAACAGTATCGTGGGCTGGTAGATACAGCCGGCGCAGTCGCCGAGTCACATGGCAATGCAGATCAGACCTTGGCTCAGTCCGCCGATGTGACTGAGCTGGTGTTTGAGTACCCGTATCTGGCTCACGCGCAGATGGAGCCGATGAACTGTGTGGCGCAAGTAAACGGTAGTTCAGCGGAAATGTGGTATGGCTGTCAGAGCGCGTCTGGTGATCAGGCGGCGATTGCAGAGCTGCTGGGTACAGGCATCGAACACGTAAAAATAAATACTGTGTTTGCCGGTGGAGGATTTGGTCGACGAGCAAACCCGGTATCAGATTATGTGCTGGAGGCAGTTCGCATAGCCCAACAGGTTCAGGGCACACCCGTGAAGCTGGTGTGGTCGCGTGAAGATGATATGCAGGCAGGTTATTACCGTCCGGCTTATGTACACAAACTGTCAGCGTCACTGGGTGCAGATGGCAAACCGGCCGCTATTCAGATCAGAGTAGCTGGTCAGTCAATTATGGCTGGCACGTCGCTGGGCGCCATGATGATCTCCAATGGTATTGACGTCACTTCTGTAGAGGGATTGTCGGACATGTCTTACGACATTCCTGAGCGTCAGGTTGAGCTGCACTCACCGGAAGTTGGTATTCCGGTGCAGTGGTGGAGATCTGTTGGCCACACGCACACGGCTTTCAGCAAAGAAGTGTTTATAGATATGTTGGCCAGAAAGGCGGGTGCAGACACGGTTGAATATCGACTCGAATTACTTAAGAACAATCCTCGTGAAACTGCCGTATTAAAACTGGCCGCCGAGAAAGCTGGCTGGGGAACAACTCAGCTACCCGCGGGTTGGGGGCGGGGAGTTGCAGTGCATACCTCGTTCGGATCAACAGTGGCAGAGATTGTTGATGTGTCTGTTCAGGGTAATAATTTTAAGGTTGAACGAGTTGTGGCAGCGATTGACTGTGGAATTGCCGTCAATCCTAATATTGTCAGGGCTCAGGTGGAAAGCGCGATTGCATACGGGCTTTCTGCCGCCCTGGCTGATGAGGTGACACTGACAGCCGGCAATGTCGACCAGACCAATTTTCATACCTACCGGGTATTGCGTATGAATGCCATGCCGTCTGTGGAGACACATATCGTCCCGTCAACCAACCCGCCATCGGGTGTTGGTGAACCGGGTACTCCTCCGATTGCGCCCGCAGTTGCCAATGCTCTGGCTGCCGTGACCGGACGGACTTTTACGCGTTTACCGTTGAAACTTGCCTGATCAATATCCGTCACAGGCGCTGCTCCCGGCGATTGCCGGTGCAGCGCCCGCTGCGGTTGGTGTTGATTAGACGGAGGCGAGAAAGCGCCTCAGTTCTGTCCACGTCTCTTCCGGGCTGTCAACCTGGAAGGTATGGCCACCGGCAATGCCTTTGCCCTGAGCATTGGTAGACTCCATCTGCCAGATGCCCAGCACATCGTATTGACGCCCCATGGGCGCATTCAGGCCCCATAAAACGTTGAGAGGGCATTCAATTTTTTTTCCTGCTGCAAGATCTGCTTTGTCAATTTGCATATCCATGCGGGCTGACGCGCGGTAGTCCTCGCACATGCCGTGAATAGCTGCAGGGTCCTTGTAAATTTCTGCAAACACATCCCCGATCTCACCTGTACCGCCGCCGGTAATAAACATGCCAGTACTTGCGATGATGTCCTCTGGAAAGGGTGCGGGACGCAAGAAAAGAAACCAGTGAAAATAGGTCTCAACAAAGGTCAATGTGACATTGCTATATAGATAATGCGCCGGGACAATGTCCAGTACAGTCAGATTTTTTACCCGTTGAGGATGATCAAGGGTCAGCCGGCGTGCGACCCGCCCGCCGCGGTCATGACCTATCAGTGCAAACTCTTCAAATCCCAGCATGCTCATGACGTTTGCGTTGTCTCGCGCCATGGTGCGCTTGGAGTAATTAATGTGATTCTCACCTCCGGCCGGTTTGCTGCTCCACCCGTAGCCGCGCAGATCGGTTAAGACAACCGTGTAGTCGCGCGCCAGATTTACCGCGACTTCCGCCCATGTAAAATGCGATTGAGGAGCTCCGTGTAACAACAACAGCGGCGGACCGCTACCACCTACCAGCGTATGGATACTCACACCATTGGTGTCCATTGTCATGGTTTCAAACCCGGGGAAGTACTTTGCATCCAATTCGGCGGCATTGGCGGGGACGCGCGCGAATGTCTGGGGTTGAGCCATCACTTTGTGTGGCTGTGCCAAGAGTGAGGAACCCAGCAGCAACGCGCTGCCATGCAGGAAGTTTCGCCGCTCGCTGGAGAAGGGTGAGCCGGTCTTTTCGATATTGTTTTCATTGTTCATGTCTTCGTTCCTCCGTTCTCGACATTTGCATGATTTGGTCCATGTGGAATCCATCAACCCGAAATAAGGTGTTTACAGAAGTGTTGTTTTGACACAAAAATGATCCATGCGCAAACCCGTGTCGTAACTGGCGGTATTTAACTGCTTCTTTATCAAACAACATATTAACGGAACAACCCAAATGAAAAAAACGTTATTAACACTGCTGGGCTTGATGCTGGTCACCGGTCAATTGTGGGCTCAGTCACCTGTTGATGGTACCTGGGACTTCACCATGACCAGCCCGATGGGGTCAGTGAATGCCAAAGTCCTGTTGGTCACCGATGGAACCTCGCTAATTGGTGAGTTTGATCTTGGAGCGGGTCGTAAATGGCCAATCGAAGAGGGGTTGGTAAATGGTAATACCATCAGCTTCAAAGTCACCCGCGATGGCGCCGCGATGACCTATGTGATGAATGCCACCATTGAAGGTGATGCCGCCAAAGGGGTTGCCACAGCGATGGGCAGCACTGCAGAATGGACCATGACCCGGGCAAACTGATTCAGACTGATCTGTAAACTGCCCTTCAACAACAAGCCCTCACGGGAGCGATGTCATGATCGGCAGAATTTTTCAGATAGTCATGTTGGGTTTTGTATTGGTGCTGGTAACCCCACCAACAAGCGCACAGAACCAGAGTGAAAATGAATCTGCCATTGCTTCAGCGATGGCGGCGCTCGATGAGTTTATGCTGACATTCAACTCGCGTGATCCGGTCGCATGGGCCGGATCACTCAATTATCCTCATGTCCGGTTTGCCAGTGGTACCGTGACTATATGGCACACAGCAGAAGAATTCGCCGCAGGCGAGTCCTTTGAACGCCTTGCTGCACAGGGCTGGGATCATTCTCGGTGGTTATCGCGCGAGGTGGTTTTGGCTTCGCCCGGGAAAGTCCACGTCAATACCGTTTTTCAGCGATTTAATGCCAATAATGAGCCTATTGGCACCTATGAATCTTTGTACATCGTTACCCGCGATGCCAACGGACACTGGGGAACACAAGCACGCTCAAGTCTGGCGCCATGATGCACATTTATGGTTGAACTCTGTAGTTCACTGGAAATAGCCTGCTGATTCGGGCAAACTTGCGCCCCATGCAACTATCCGACTTTGATTATTATTTGCCCGACGAACTGATCGCACGCTATCCGGGTGAGACTCGCACCGGCAGTCGGCTCCTGTGTCTTGATCGGCATACCGGAGCCTTAAGGCATCGCATTTTCAGTAACATCATCGATATGATTCAACCCGCAGATCTGCTGGTATTCAACGATACCCGTGTGATCCCCGCGCGCCTGTTCGGACACAAGGCGACTGGCGGACGGGTCGAGGTCATGATTGAGCGTCTGCTGTCGGACAATGAGGCAGTCGCCCAGGTTCGCGCAAGCAAATCGCCAGCAGGTGGAACGCTACTAAAGCTGGTGTCCACGGGCACTTCTGAGTCTATTGAAGTGAAGGTACTGGGGCGACAAGGTGAATTTTTTCACTTGCAGTTTTTGTCGTCAGAACCCTTAGTCAGTCTGCTAGATCGTTTTGGTCACATACCACTTCCGCCTTACATCGACCGAGCCGATGAACAGTCGGATTCAAGTCGGTATCAAACTGTTTACGGGCGCAATCCCGGTGCGGTAGCAGCACCCACTGCCGGGCTGCATTTTGACGATGATCTGCTTAAGGCGCTTGTGGAAAAGGGCGTTGATCAAGCCTTTTTGACCTTGCATGTCGGCTCGGGCACCTTTCAGCCCGTGCGCACTGATAATGTGTTGGAGCATAAGATGCACAGCGAGTGGATCAATGTGTCCTCAACTGTTGTTGATCAGGTTGAACGTTGTAAGGCCAGAGGTGGCCGTGTCATCGCCGTTGGCACAACATCTGTGCGTAGTCTCGAATCGGCCGCGCGTATCGCTGAAAAGGGTGGGTATCCGGGTATTCAGTCATATTCCGGAGAGACAGATATCTTTATTTATCCGGGCTACCAGTTCACGGTTGTCGATGCCATGATCACCAACTTTCATCTTCCACGTTCGACGCTGATGATGTTGATCAGTGCATTCTCAAGTCGAGACAAAGTCATGGCTGCATATGAAGAGGCCATCAGGCAGCGATATCGCTTCTTTAGCTACGGCGATGCCATGTTTATAAGCTATTGGTATACTCTGGCACCTTGAATTTTCTACACTATCCGTTCTCACTTCAGACATTTACACAGACAAAGGTTTTTTATCATGGCTAAATCACCCGTTCGCGTTGCAGTCACCGGAGCCGCCGGTCAAATCAGCTATTCATTGTTGTTTCGCATCGCCTCAGGCGAAATGCTTGGCAAGGATCAGCCGGTGATTCTGCAATTACTGGAAATTACGCCCGCTCTTGAAGCACTGAAAGGTGCGGTCATGGAGTTGGAAGATTGTGCATTTCCGCTGCTGCAGGGTGTAGTTCAGACTGATGATCCGAATGTTGCGTTTAAAGATGCCGACTATTGCCTGCTTGTGGGCGCCCGTCCTCGCGGACCCGGTATGGAGCGTAAGGATCTGCTGGCAGCCAATGCTGCTATTTTTTCCGTGCAGGGCAAAGCAATCAATGACAATGCCAGCCGCTCTGTGAAGGTGCTTGTTGTTGGTAACCCGGCAAACACCAACGCATTGATTGCCTATCGTAATGCTCCTGATCTGAATCCCGGGCAATTTACGGCAATGACACGTTTGGATCACAATCGCGCAGTGGCGCAGCTCGCAGTAAAAACAGGCAAACACAGCACTGATGTTGATGGCATTATTATCTGGGGTAACCATTCTGCTACTCAGTACCCGGATGTACACCATACAACTGTTGCTGGCGCAAAGGCTCTGGATCTGATTGATCACAGCTGGCTCACCGGTACTTTCATACCCAATGTTCAGCAGCGCGGAGCGGCCATAATCAAGGCCAGAGGTCTGTCATCTGCAGCATCCGCTGCCAACGCCGCTATCGAACATATGCGTGATTGGGCATTAGGCACTCAAGGCAAGACAGTCTCCATGGCGATTCACAGCGATGGCAGCTACGGAATTGAGAAAGGACTGATTTATTCATTCCCGGTAACGTGTGCCAACGGTCAATACACCATTGTTCAAGGCTTGGACATTAATGCATTCAGCCGAGACCTGATGCAGAAGACTGAAAAGGAATTGATGGAAGAGCGCGATGCTGTCACGCATCTGCTGCCCTGAAGCCATGGATAATTGGGTCTCTGGCGATGTTGACGCAAGCAGACAACTGCAGAGACCCGTTATGGTAGTCGGCTCATGAAACCTCGTAAATCAGCGCCGTTTATCCCGGTTTCGTCCAGAGAATTGCAGTTCTGGATATTCCAGTTAAGTGGCTGGGGTCTGTGGGTGCTGATGTTGGTGCTGCGGGACATGACCTTTGTCCCCTCAGAATACATGCTCGAACGAGTCAGTGTGTTTGTTGTAGACGCGATAATTGGTATCGGCTTGACAACCGCTCTTAGATACCTTTATCGGGCTGTATGGGACTTACAGGTAGTTATTCGTCTGTTTGCCGGTGTCTTTGGATGCTGGCTGGCAGCCCAAGCCTGGCGGCCAATCAAGGTGCTTATTACTGATTCTGACTTTGGCGCCAGTGTTGATATCACAGGGTACGGCTGGGCGAGTTTCAGCAACATGCTACCGATCTCCATGTCAATTCTGATGTTGTGGAGCGTTCTGTATTTTTGTATCAAGTACTACCAGTTATTTCAGAGTGAAAAGGAGAAAAGTCTGCGCTCTGAGGCGCTTGCCCATGAGGCGCAGCTGCGCATGTTGCGGTATCAACTTAATCCCCACTTCCTGTTTAACACACTTAATGCTATTTCAACGCTGATTCTGGTGCAGTCGACTGATCAGGCAAATGCCATGGTGACACGGCTAAGCAAGTTTTTGCGCTATTCTCTGGAACACGATCCGCTGGATAAAGTTGATCTTGCTCATGAGTTGGCAACTTTAAGGCTGTATCTCGAAATCGAAAAAGTACGTTTTGAAGAGCGCTTGCGACTTGAATTTGATGTCAGTGAGCAGGCATTAAAAGGACTCTTGCCGAGTATGCTGCTGCAGCCTTTGGTTGAAAACTGTGTCAAACATGCCATTGCCCGCAGTGAGCAGGGCGGTACTATATGGATAGCAGCGAGTGTGTCCGATGAAGGGCGCCTGCGCATTGTTGTGGCAGACGACGGTCCTGGTGCGGTCAATGATCCGGAATCGACAGGAGTTGGTTTAAAAAACATCCGCGACCGGCTGAGGGAGATTTATGGTGCCAATCATCAACTGCTCTTCGCATCACGTGAACTCAGAGGTTTTCAGGTAGAGGTGGTAATCCCTTATGAAACACGATAACTCAGCGCAAAACATGCGGGTTTTGGTAGTGGATGATGAAGCTCTCGCTCGTAAGGGTTTGATATTAAGGCTACAGGAGCTCGGAAATACTGAGGTGCTACGAGATTGCCAGAATGGCAGAGAGGCCCTGGAGGCAATTGCGGAATTGACACCTGACCTGGTGTTTCTGGACATTCAGATGCCTGGTATGAGCGGTTTTGATGTGGTGGAAAGACTGCAACAGGACAATATGCCTCTGGTGATTTTTGTCACAGCGTACGATGCCTACGCCGTTAATGCCTTTGAGGTGCATGCCGTCGATTACTTGCTAAAACCGATTGAGCTCGATCGATTGTCGCTAGCGCTCGATAAAGCTAGCGAGAGGATTTCCAGCAAGCGGGACAACAATGACAAACAACGATTGCTGGACATTGTTATCGGGTTGACAGGTAAGACTGAACAGGCAGTGATCGAGTTGATCAGCTCTGGTGAAAACCCGGCCAGGTATGGCGAGAAGCTTGCAATCAAAGACGGTGCGTCAACCACGTTTGTGCCGGTGAAAGATATTGATTGGATTGATGCGGCCGGCGATTACATGTGTGTGCATGTCAAGGGTGCCACTCTGATCATGCGCACAACCATGAAGGAGCTTGAAGAGCAGCTGGATCCTCTGGTGTTCCAACGAGTGCACCGCTCTACGATTGTGAATCTGGATCGTGTGGAAAAAGTATCCTCACACATCAACGGCGAGTTTCATTTAACTTTAAGTTGTGGGACTTCGTTAAAAATGAGCCGGTCTTACAAAGATAAAGTGAAACATTTCTTTTGATCAAGGCAGGTGCTGAAGCGGCAACGCCGTTGTATCAAGAACTTTGCGCAGAATGAAGCTAGAGTGCACATCGGCTACACCCTCAATCCTTGTCAGGATGTTCAGCAGGAATTCCTGATAAAAATCCATGTCCGGTACGATCACTTTGAGTTGGTAGTCAGCTGACTGGCCGGTGATCAGCAGGCACTCTACGACTTGCGGATATTTTTTGATTTCTGCTTCAAATCGTTCAAACCTGTCGGGTGTGTGCCGATCCATACTGACCTGTACCAATGCGCTGAGTTTTAAACCCAGTTGCGACGCGTTCAGGATAATCACCTGACCTTGTATCAACCCTTCATCCTGCATGCGCTTGACTCGTCGTGCGCAAGGTGTCGCTGACAGGCCAACACGCTCAGCAAGATCGGTATTGGAGATGTTTCCATCTGTCTGCAATTCACGAAGAATTCGTTTATCGAGTTTATCTAATTCCACAAGATTGCCAAATATTGGTTAATTCAACTAATAAACTATACTAAAATAGTGTAGTCGTCTATTAAAATGAGTTTTAGTCGAAAAAACGAGGTGGATTCGCTCAGGCTATCTGGCTAATCTATGTAGCATCCGGAACAGGCAACGTTAGCAGATTACCCACTGCTCCTGGCGCCGGGCTTGATCAATAGCAGAAGGCAGATTTCTAAGCCTGGAATCCCGTTGTTTTGCTCTTGTCCTGAATCCACAAAATTCAGTTTGCCAGCTGGGCAGAAATTATTTCAATCAGGATAGGAAAGGCAAATGTCAGCGCAGAACCGTTTTGATCATCGAAAGTATGTAGCGTTCCCGCCCGTCGGGCTTAAGGATAGAATCTGGCCGGATCAGCTCATCACAAGGGCGCCACGTTGGTGCAGCGTTGATTTGCGGGATGGCAACCAGGCGCTGATCGAGCCGATGTCAGTCAACCAAAAAAAGCAGATGTTTGATTTGCTTCTCGAAGTGGGCTTCAAAGAGATCGAGGTGGGTTTCCCTTCGGCTTCTCAGCCTGATTTTGACTTTGTGCGATACCTGGTTGAAGAAAATCGTATTCCTGATGATGTGACTGTGCAGGTGCTGACACAGGCGCGGCCCGAATTGATTGCGCGGACCTATGAATCCCTGAAAGGTGTCAAACGTGCGATTGTGCATGTATACAATTCAACATCGGTTGTGCAACGCCAGAAGGTTTTCAAAACCAGCAAGCAGGGGATTATTGATATTGCAGTCGCCGGTGCCCGTGATGTGAAAGAGTTTGCAGACAAGTACCCGGAAACAGACTGGACTTTTCAATACTCACCGGAAAGCTTTACCGGCACTGAAATTGATTACGCGGTAGAAGTTTGTAACGCGGTTATCAATGTGTGGCAACCCACTCCGGAAAAAAAGTGCATTATCAACCTGCCTGCAACGGTCGAAATGTCGACACCCAATGTCTTCGCCGATCAGGTTGAATTTTTCTGCCGGCATGTCGACAGGCGAGATTCGGTGGTGGTGAGTTTACATACTCATAATGACCGCGGCTGTGCGGTCGCGGCGGCAGAGTTGGCCGTGATGGCGGGTGCAGACCGTGTTGAAGGCACCTTGCTCGGTAACGGAGAGCGCACTGGCAATATGGATATCATTACCATGGCCATGAACTTATACAGTCAGGGCATAGACCCGATGCTCGACTTCAGCGATATGGACAAAATCTGTTCAGTCAGTAAGGCCTGCACCCAGATTGATGTTCATCCCCGACAACCTTATGCAGGAGATCTGGTTTTTACTGCGTTTTCGGGCAGCCATCAGGATGCTATCAAGAAGTGTCTCGATCTCTATGAAGAAGGTTCGATCTGGGAAATTGCGTACCTGCCGATTGATCCACGTGATCTCGGCCGTACTTATCAGGACGTGATCAGAGTCAACAGTCAATCCGGCAAAGGGGGAGTGGCCTATGTCCTTCAAAGCAAATTTGGTTTTAATTTGCCGCGTTGGTTACAGATCGAATTCAGCCGCGTTGTGCAGAAAGAAGCTGAAGTCACCGGTCAGGAGATCTCACCGGACAAGATCTGGTCCTTGTTCCAGTCCACATTTCTTGCGTCACAGCAAGCTGTAAAACTTGATACGTTTACATTTGAAAAATCAGGTGAAGGTGAACGATTTAAAGCGACGCTCGATTGTTTCGGACAAAAGCTCTCTATACACGGTCAGGGAGATGGCGTGATGGACGCTTTTGTTGAAGCCATCAAAAAAGCGACTCATATTGAATTTGAGATCATGGAGTATGGTGAACATGCGTTAAGTCAGGGCGCCGATGCGGATGCCGTGACGTACATTCAACTCAAAAGTGGTATGCAGCGCTATACCGGCGTCGCCATCAGTCGCGACATTGTGACCTCATCGCTCAATGCACTGCTGCGCGCCGCCAGCCAGCTCATCCACGAAGCCCAACAAAAGACAACCTGAACGCTACTCGGTCCATTAACCATATCAGGTATTGCCGCCCTCAGCGGGAAGTGAGCGAGGCACAATCAGGCGCGCAGCGCCGTGCCGAGGAACTTCCCGCTGAGGGCGGTAATGCCGTGAGTCGTGATGTCGAGGCACAATCAGGCGCGCGGCGCCGTGCCGAGGAACTTCCCGCTGAGGGCGGCAATGCCGTGAGTCGTGATGTCGAGGCACAATCAGGCGCGCGGCGCCGTGCCGAGGAACTTCCCGCTGAGGGCGGCTACGGCAAGCATTCCATTCTGTAAACTAAAAGGGCAAACTCACCCAAACTATTCTTGAGTCTGCATCGACAAACCCCTCGAGTAACATGGACCAAACCGACAATCAGTTGATTGCTGCCGCGCTTGGCGGTTCCTTACCTGCCTGGGATGCCTTGGTGCGTCGCCATGAAAGGCGTGTATACAACCTCGGATTGCGGCTGCTGAACAATCCCGATGATGCAATGGATCTTGTGCAGGATGTTTTTTTGGGGGTCTACCGCAACTTGTACAGGTTTCGGGGAGACTCCCAGTTTAGTACCTGGTTGTTTCGAATAGTGCACAACAAAGCAGTCGACCTGATAAGACGAAGACAGGCTGGGCCAGAGATTGAAGACTGGTTCGAAGAGGGGACTCCCGAACCTGACAACGATTTGCCTGGCCCTTTGGATTCATACCTGGAAAATGAAATGAATCAGCGGATCGGTCAGTTTATGTCGAGACTGCCTCCTGCCCAACGTTTGATTGTGGAGTTAAAAGTGTTTCAGGCACTGACATTTGAAGAGATTGCACCCTTGCAGGATATCCCGGTAAACACCGCTAAAACCCGGTTTTACACAGCCCTAAAAAATCTGAAAGCCATGATCGAGGCACAAACATGAGCTGCCCCCATACACCAGAAATAATTGCTGATCATTGCGACCCTGATGTGTCTGCTGAGGCTCTTCAGAGGCATCGTGTACATTTGGGTACCTGCAAGGTGTGTCAGCAGGAATTGTTAACCCTGCGCGGTGTTCCAGGAGAATTGTTGCGCTGGCAGTCCATTTCTGTGCCGGACTGGGATCGCTCTGGCATGATCAAATCTACAATCAAAAGAAAGACTTTACCCAACCGATCTCACCATTGGCCGGCGATCCTTCAGTGGCTGCCATTGGCGGCCAGTCTGGTGCTGGCTGTTGCGGTGATGACTCAGACCAGATTGTCGATAGGCCCACAGGGGTGGTCACTCAGTTTCGGTGTTCAGTCAGCAGGTTTGAGTGCGGAGCAGTTGGATGAATATCTGACTGCGCACGCCAATGCCAGGCAAGCAGAGACACGGGAGTGGGTAGAAGTAGCGTTGCAAACACACGGGCAAACAACTGCAGACAGTATCTATCAGTGGATGACCTATATCGAACAGCAGCGAGCGCTTGATGTGCAGCGCATGGACGCGGGTTTTGAGCAGTTGATAAATCGTGATTTTCAAACGGTAGACTCTGTCAGGCAGCTTGCCAGTTATGTTTTGTATCAGGAGGCACCATGAGCTACCCCGGTCGACCATGCCTATTGTTGTCGGGTTTTGTAATGGCGGCATTTGTCGCATCTGTTAATGCGCAGACTGTTGATGATGAGATACAGGTCATGCGGCAGAATATCAATCTGCTGAGTTCAACGCTGGCAGATGGTTTGGGTTTGAATGAGCGCCGTGGTGTTTTCAGTCCAAGGGCTGGTGATATCAGAGGGCGATACCTGCAAGGATTTGGTGTGATGCTTGAGGTGAGCAGTAACTGGCAACCTTCTGATTTTCCAATCATGGATTCATTTAGTGGTTCTCTGGAACAGCTCAGCAGTCAGTTGGACGGCCTGATCCTGCAAGGAGTTGTTCAGCGCCCGGATTTTGAAGCCATGCGCGATCAATTAGCGTTGTCGATGCGTGCCGATGAGGTCGCTGTCTTCTACCGTGAAATGATGCAGCAGATTTCTTCGATACAAGAAATTCCAGCGATCGAGCGAGGTCTTGCACTGGCAGCGAGCTCAGTTCAGACCCTGCAATCAATGGGGCAGATAGATGACAGCACACGGATTGCGATCAGCAATGAGGTGCAAAGTATCCGATTGGAACTCGATCAACAGTTGCAGGCATTGAATGAACTCAGAGAGCAGGTACGTCAACAGGCGGTTTCTTCTGAAACCTTACCGGATCAGAGTACCCAGGAGCGTTGGCTGACTTTGAGAGAACAGTTGAGTCTGAGCTTGCAAGCGTTGCAATCAAGAATGAATGAGCAGTCTGCTCTTTTACAAAATGAACGCGAAAAAGCTGAGCAGCTGAGTCTTGAACAGGCGCAACGCGCACTGGAAATTTTTCAGGGCAGGCTGTTCGAATTGTTGTGTGATTACAGCGCCGGTTTGCGTGGGCTACCGGCAGAAGAGTCCGTCAACGTGGTTCTGCTGGGTGCGGGAGATGCCATGGCGGATGCGTCAAGGCGCGATATTGTGTTCAGTATCGACAGAGAATCTCTGCTTTCCTGTCAGCAGGGCCGGTCAACTCCACAGCAATTGCAGATGTCTGCCATGCGTTATCAGTATTAGTTATTTGCCGCATAGATCAACAATTAGGTTTGAGTTTTAGTTTCAGGGTGATATTAAACACAAAGGTCTCGCTGTCAGGCTCGCGCTTTATCTTATAGAATAACGGCTTGTCGCAGATCTTGATTGATTCTGTTTTTGAATCAGATGGCTGCGGTTGATATTCCGTTGATAATAACAAGTCTGATGCTGCTTTCTCAGATTCAGGTGCAGATGCAGCAACGAGATAAGAATGGATTGCCCTAAATGTAATGCAAAAATGAAAGAACGATCAGTGGAAGTACTGCATGGTACAGTGGTGATCGATCAGTGCTCAGGCTGTCAGGGGCTGTGGTTTGACAACGGCGAAGCTGAACAGCTGAAAGACTCCTGGATGTCCGATTTTCTCGATGGCGGTGACCCGCGCATAGGCAAGACTTACAATCGGGTACGCGATATTCAGTGTCCACGTTGTCAAAAACCGATGCAAAAGGTAAATGATTCCCGTCAGCCACATCTTGAATACGAAGCCTGCGCTGAACACGGCATGTTTATGGATGCTGGCGAGTTTACCGATTACAAACACGAAACCTTGATGGATATTTTCAAGGGTTTGGTCGCGTCGTTAAAGCGTCGTCGTTGATACGTCTTCTGATTTGATTACCCGTGCACTGCAGGCACATTTGCCGGCCGTGCAATGTTCCATCGCGGGTGATACCAGATGGCTCGATCTGCACAATCGGCTGGAAGCTGCCGTATCCGTCCCAGATCCATCCAGTTGTTGGATGGTGAATGAAAATCCGATCCCACTGATGCCCAGAGTCCTGACTGTAAAGTCTGTTGCGCCAGTGCTGACATTTTTTCCGGGTGTAGATTTGAGTAACTGACTTCAACAGCATCGCCGCCAGATTCTGCAAAGGTCGCCATCAGTCTTTTTAGTCTTGCTCTGTTAAAGTCATATCGGTCCGGATGTGCCAGCACTGACAAGCCGCCGGCCTGACGCACAATGCTTGTTGCTTGTTGCAGATCGCACCAAGGAATACTGGCTTGAAATTTTCCCCGTTTGCCAAGGTATTTTGTAAAAGCCAATTGTTTAGAGCCAACATATCCGGCATCGACCAGGAAGGACGCGATATGGCTTCTGCCAACAGATTCACATGGTAGTCTATCGAGATAATCCTGTAGTCCACGGATGCCGGCGCGCTGCATCTGGTTAGCTATATTTTCTGCACGCATCTTTCGCAGGTTCTGCTGATGGAGTAGGAGTGTTTTCAGAGCCGGGTTATCTATATCTAACAACAAACCGACCACATGAACTTCGCGGCCCTCCCAGTTGGTAGAAATTTCAACACCCGTAATGAGTTGCAGATTGATATCGCGAAACTGCCGCAGTTGCTGATGAGCGCCAATGCTGTCATGGTCGGTGATAGCAAGTTGTCTTATTCCCAGCGTGAGTGCTCTGGCACAGAGTTCCTCCGGAGCAAGATCTCCGTCTGACAACCAAGTATGTGAGTGCAAATCAATCATGGCGGGCAGCCTACGTCAGCGCGCTTGTCTTGTAAACCAGCCAAGCTTCATGTGTCGGGGGAATAGTTGATTAAATTACTGTGGTATTTCATAATCCCTTACAAATTTTGAGGGTATGACAAATGAGACTCACCACCAAGGGACGCTACGCAGTCACTGCAATGCTTGATCTGGCGATACATGCGGATCGGGAACCGGTGACGCTTTCTGATATTTCGGTTCGCCAGGATATTTCCTTATCATACCTTGAGCAATTGTTTGCGCGTTTGCGTCGGAGTAAACTTGTTCAGAGCGTCAGAGGGCCGGGCGGTGGTTATCGTCTGGGAAAGGCAACTAGTCAAATTGCGATTGTTGATATCATTGATGCGGTAGATGAATCCGTTGATGCTACGAGGTGCCACGGACGCGGCAATTGTCAACATGGTGAAACATGTCTGACTCACTATTTATGGGAAGAACTGAGTCAGCAGATTCACGATTTTCTGCGGGGTATCAGCCTCGAAGATCTGATGGCTCGGCAGGATGTTCGCAGGATTTCCAGTCATCAGGATGAGCGGCGTGAGCTTATAGTCAAAGATCTGCGCCTGATATCCTGATTGGCGGGGGAAGTAGTGATCATGCAGTTGCCAATTTATCTTGATTACGCCGCTACCACTCCGGTCGATCCGCAGGTGGCGAAGCGTATGTCGGAGTGCCTTTCTCTCGGCGGTGTTTTTGCCAATCCTGCGTCGAGGTCACATATTTATGGCTGGCAGGCGGAGCAGGAGGTAGAGACCGCACGCCGCCATGTTGCTGATCTGTTGAGTTGTGACCCCAGAGAAATTGTTTGGACCTCAGGGGCGACAGAGGCTGATAATCTTGCGATCAAAGGCGTTGCTGAGTTTTATGCCGATCGTGGACGCCATATTGTTACCTCATGTATTGAGCACAAGGCTGTACTCGACAGTTGTCGTTACCTGGAGTCCCGTGGGTTTGAGGTGAGCTATCTGCGTCCTGATGCTGCTGGGTTAGTCAGTGCAGAGCAACTCGATCGGGCGATACGCGCTGATACTATTCTTGTGTCGCTGATGCATGTAAACAATGAAATCGGATCCGCTCATGATCTTCGTGCGCTTGGCGCGGTAACACGTGCACGCGGTGTTTTGTTTCATGTCGATGCAGCTCAGAGTGTTGGCAAGTTGCCGATTGATTTGTCTGCAACAAAGATTGATCTGATGTCACTATCGGCGCATAAAGTTTATGGCCCAAAGGGTGTGGGGGCGTTGTTTGTCCGTCGAGAGCCCAGAGTTGATCTGGTTGCGCAGATCCATGGTGGTGGTCACGAACGAGGTATGCGTTCGGGAACATTGCCGACTCACCAGATAGTTGGAATGGGCGAAGCCTTCCGATTGGCCGGTGAACTGATCAGTGACGAGTCTGGGCGATTAAGCCAGCTGCGCAGTCTTTTTCTGGAGGGTCTGGCGGTGTTGCCGGGTTGGCAGTTGCATGGGCATAAAACGCAGTGCGCCCCAGGCATCATGAATCTGGGGTTTTCCGGGGTAGATGGGGAGTCACTTCTGATGTCTTTACGGCAGTTGGCAGTGTCCTCAGGTTCCGCATGTATGTCTGCAACGCTGGAACCTTCGTATGTACTGCGTGGTATTGGCGTGTCAGATGAATTCGCGCAAAGCGCACTCAGAGTATCGATAGGCCGCTTTACAACCCGGACTGACATCGAAACAGCTGCCATTGCAATCATTAACAACGTAACGCAACTCCGCAAGTTAACTGCTGCCGTTTGACAAATAGTCAGAAAATACTGCACTGGCGCATCGTTACGGTGCGTTGCTGTAGAATTACTTGACCATAAGCCAGTATAATGCGCGCCTTTTCAGACCAGTAACAGGCTTTGGAGCTTAATGATGGCTATTGAACGTACCTTATCGATTATCAAACCGGACGCAGTCGGCAAAAATGTGATCGGTGAGATCTACTCACGATTTGAAAAAGCTGGCCTGCGCATTGTCGCAGCCAAAATGCTGCAACTCACTGATCAGACCGCAGGTGGTTTTTATGCTGAGCATAAAGAGCGTGGTTTTTTCAAGGATCTTATTTCTTTTATGACCTCTGGCCCGGTGATAGTGCAGGTGTTGGAAGGTGAAAACGCCGTTGCTCTGCATCGTGACCTGATGGGTGCGACCAATCCGAAAGATGCTGCGGCCGGCACAATCCGGGCTGATTTCGCGGTGTCAATCGATGCGAATGCAGTTCATGGCTCAGACTCCGCAACGTCTGCAGCACGTGAAATTGCTTATTTCTTCAAAAATGATGAGATTTGCGCGCGCAGTTGATATCAGGCTGCTTGAGCGGGGAGTCCGGTGATGAACCAGACGGCTGAAAAAACCAATCTGTTGGGGATGAGCCTGCCTATGTTGCAGGCTTATTTCCAAGCAATGGGGGAAAAGCCGTTTCGCGCTGTGCAAGTGATGAAGTGGATACATCAGCGCGGCGTTACGGATTTCTCTGCGATGACTGATATAAGTCACAGTCTTCAGCAGAAGCTGCTTGTTCAGGCTGAGGTTAGGCCGCCCATCATCGTAGAAGAGTTTCTGGCCGCTGATGGGTGTTACAAGTGGATTGTAGAAGTCACCAGCGGTAGTCGGGTAGAAACGGTGTTTATACCTGAGGACGATCGTGGAACTTTGTGTATCTCTTCTCAGGCTGGATGTACGCTCGATTGCAGTTTTTGTGCAACCGGCAAACAGGGCTTTAACAGTAATTTGACAGCAGCCGAGATTATCGGCCAGTTGTGGTGGGCTAACCATCGTTTGGGTGGATTTGCGCCGGCCCGACCCCATGCAGGTAAAACCACACGCTCTGTAAGTAATGTGGTGATGATGGGGATGGGTGAACCGTTACTGAATTTTGATAATGTGATGGCGTCATTGGGTCTGATGATGGACGACAATGCTTATGGGCTGTCCAAGCGGCGTGTCACGATCAGTACTGCGGGTGTAGTGCCTGCGATTGATAAATTACGATTCCATACGGATGCATCACTTGCCGTATCCTTGCACGCACCTAACGATGAGTTACGTAACCAGATTGTGCCGATCAACCGCAAGTATCCAATTAAGGAACTTCTTCGCAGCGTTGCTGACTACATGGATAGTCTGCCGGACAAGCGTGTTCCGGTCATCGAATACACCCTGATCTCAGGTGTTAACGATCACAAGCAGCATGCGCAGGAATTAGCCGCGTTGTTACGGGATTTTCCGTGTAAGATCAATATGATTCCTTTTAATCCATTTTCGCAGTCTGATTACCGCAGGCCGAGCAATAATGCGATCAGTAATTTCCGGCAGATTTTGCAGGAGGCGCGCTTTACCGTCACTGTGAGGACCACCCGGGGTGACGATATCGGAGCTGCTTGTGGACAGTTGGTAGGTGAGGTCGCTGATCAGACCCGCCGCAGCGAGCGTTATCGTCGCGCGTCAGTTGAGGCGGAAAACGATAAAAAGGGCAATGCTCGTGTTTTTACCAGTGCCGATAATCTGGCAATTTCCATCGATTCGGCTCGCCGCGTTTGACAGCGGACATCAGGCAGACCTTTTTGAAAGTAGATATGAACAATTCAGATAATCAGGCAGTTGAATTAGATCCGGCGGAAGAGCTGGCAGAGCCCCCATCAGGTTCTGTCCGCCGCTCGCCGGGTGCAATGCTGTCCGCACAACGTGAAACTCTTGAGCTTAGCATTCAACAGGTTGCGGATCAGCTGAACCTGACAATGCATTTTGTGCGGGCACTAGAAGCTGACTACTACGATAAGCTTCCGGGGGAAGTGTTTGTTCGTGGGTACATCCGTGCGTACAGTAATTTGTTGCGGCTTGATCCGGTGCAGGTGTTGGCGATTTTTGACGAGTTTACCTCCCATAAAATCGCCCGCAAGGAAGAGGCAATTAAGCGCAGGGATCGTCGCAGACAGGACAAGAATCGTCCGTGGATTATGTTTTCTGGTTTTGCATTTGTAGCGGTAGCCGTTGGGTTGTGGTATCTGAATCCGGCAGCGCCCGTCACAGGCACCTCAACGGCAACAGACACGGCAGGCACAGCTGATTTATCAGTGCTGAGTTCAGCACCGCTGCAAACGCCAGTGTCAACAGATACTCAGAGGCTTGAACCAGTTGTTAGGGCTGACATCACGCCGGCAACGTCAGCAGCTGAGCAATTAGCGTCAGCAGCACAACAATTAACGTCTACAGCACAGCAAGTAACATCTGCAGCTGAGCCTCAGGCGGCTATGACAGAGGCACTGACAGTTTCTTCGTTGCCACTAGCGTCAGCCAGTGTGGCTGTTGTTTCAGTCAGTTCCAGCGCCCCGGCGCAGGTGACTGAAGGCGAAAGTCCCAGTGCGGTGCAGGTAACTGCTGTTGGCGCAGATGATTTAAAATCCGGGCAGACCGAGACGCATCAGTGGTCAGGTTCAGATGAGTTGACGCTTGAAGTCAGCGCCGATTGCTGGGTTGAAGTAAAGCATATCGGTGGTGAAGAGAGTTACAAAAATCAAATCAGCGCCGGCGATACACTGGTCATCAAAGGCACAGCACCTTTTTCAGTTCTGTTAGGCAATGCGCGTGATGTTGCGCTGACATTCAATGGTCGCAGCATGGATATCAGCCGCAATGTTCGGGCAGACAACACCGCACGACTCAGTATTGGTATGTAGATAAAATGATGAGCGCTTCTCCGATAATTCGTCGTCAAAGCCGCCGTATCATGGTGGGAAATATCCCCGTGGGTGGCGGTGCCCCTATTTCAGTTCAAAGTATGACCAACACCGAAACGTGTGATGTTGCCGCGACTGTTGCGCAGATCAAGCGCCTTGAGGCTGTGGGTGCGGATATTGTCAGAGTATCAGTGCCATCGATGGAGGCTGCAGATGCGTTCAGACTGATTCGTCAGCAGGTAACAGTTCCGCTGGTGGCTGATATCCATTTTGATTATCTGATTGCGTTAAAAGTGGCTGAATATGGTGTGGATTGTCTGCGCATAAACCCAGGCAATATTGGCAGTGAAAAACGTATCCGTGCCGTGATTGACGCAGCAAAAGATAAAGGTATTCCGCTACGAATTGGCGTAAATGCCGGTTCATTGGGCAAGACGCTGCTGCGCAAATACAAAGAACCTTCCGCAGAAGCGATGGTTGAGTCAGCCCTGACGCAAATCAGTATTCTGGACAAACTGAACTTTCAGAATTTCAAAGTAAGCCTGAAAGCCTCAGAAATATTTATGACAATAAAAGCCTACCGTGCGCTGGCAACACAAATTGATCAGCCCCTGCACCTTGGAATCACAGAAGCGGGTGGCTTGCGCTCGGGTACCGTCAAATCGGCAATTGGACTTGGCGCCCTGTTAATGGATGGTATTGGCGATACGATACGGATTTCACTGGCAGCCGATCCTGTTGAAGAAATCAAAGTAGGCTTTGATATCCTGAAAAGTCTGGGATTGCGAAGCAAAGGGGTGAATCTGGTTGCTTGCCCAAGTTGTTCACGCCAGAACTTTGATGTCATCAGTGTTGTAAACGCTCTTGAGGCGCGGCTGGAGGATGTTATTACTCCGGTGGACGTGGCGGTGATTGGATGTATTGTTAACGGGCCCGGTGAGGCAAAAGTCGCTGAAATAGGGCTGACAGGTGCCTCTCCACACAATCTGGCCTACATTGATGGAAAACCTCATCACAAAATTGATAATGAAAGACTTGTAGACGAGCTGGAATCCATGGTCCGAGCCAGAGTGGCAGCAAAACTGAAGGCTGAGGCTGCAATTGCGCCTGGTGGGATAATCGCCAGAGGCTGATCAGACTACGCAGCAGATCGTCAACTCTTTCAGACAGTAGCAGAATGGGGCCAGAAGTTATGAACAAAATCCAGGCTGTGCGAGGCATGAACGACATATTGCCTGGCGAATCCCCGGTTTGGCAGTACCTTGAGCGAGTTATCAGTGACGTTGTGCACAGCTACGGCTATCGTGAGATCCGCTTTCCGATTCTCGAGCAGACGCAGTTGTTTAAGCGTTCGATTGGCGAAGTTACTGATATCGTTGAAAAGGAAATGTACAGTTTCACCGACCGTAACGGTGATGATTTAAGTCTTCGGCCTGAAGGTACCGCCTGTTGTGTACGAGCAGCCGAACAACATGGCCTGCTGTACAACCAGCAACAACGGCTATGGTATCGCGGACCGATGTTTCGTCATGAGCGACCCCAAAAAGGTCGTTATCGCCAGTTTCACCAGGTTGGTGTTGAAAGTTTTGGGATGGCGGGTCCATACATCGATGCCGAAATCATCCTGATTTCTGTGGCTTTATGGCGCTCGCTCGGATTAATCGACAGTGTGCGGCTGGAAATTAATAACATTGGAACTGCCGACGACAGGAGAGCCTACGGTCAGGCCCTGAGTGCATACCTGAAAGCGCATGAAACGCAACTGGATGACGATAGTCGACGTCGGTTGCTGATTAATCCACTACGGGTTCTCGACAGTAAAGTGCCCGAAACTCAAGCGTTATTGGCGGATGCGCCGTCTTTGTCTGAGTTTGTAAGTCCACATACCGCCTTAGATTATGAGCAGCTGAAGGCCTTGCTAACCGCAAATGATGTCAGCTTTGTAGAAAACCAGCGACTTGTGCGAGGTCTGGATTACTACAATAACCTTGTGTTTGAGTGGATTACTGACGCGCTTGGTTCGCAGGGTACTGTATGTGCCGGTGGACGTTATGATTCATTGGTGACTCAATTGGGTGGCCGCGGCACGCCGGCGGTTGGTCTCGCATTCGGCATGGAGCGACTGGTGTTGTTATTGCAGGAGGCCGGAAAGGTTCCCGTTGCAGTCAATCAGGTATTGGATGTGTACGTTTTGTACTCGGAAGACTCGGAACCGGGGCGTGCCATCCATCTAGCGGAGGTGCTTCGCAGGCAGGTTTCGGGTTTGCGTGTACAGAGCCATGGCGGTGGGGGGAAGTTTGCAAATCAGCTCAAAAGAGCGTTTGCCAGTGGCGCATCGGTGGCGGTGATTGTTGATGCTGATGGCCTCCGATGGAGGCAGTTGTCAGATAACGCCGCAGCTGAGTCTGTTGAGTGGGAAACTTTGATCGAGCGGATGCGGACATTGGTGGTCTGATGGATCTCGGGTCCTTATGCACCCGTTACTCTTTCTTGACACTTTGATGTTGGTGAGACAGGATGCCTGCTCACTGAAACAACCAGTTTTGTTTAAAGATATTGATAAAAAGACAGGAGTAGTCTGTGGCAATCAGTGCGGAAGAAGAAGAGACCCTTGAAGCGTTAAAGCGCTGGTGGAATGACAGTGGTAAACAGATCGCCATGGGTATTGCTGTGGTTGCAGTTGTTTATTTTGGCTGGCAATTCTGGAATCGCAGTCAGATCAACGTGAGGGCAGAAGCCTCCGCGCTATACGATCAATTGACGGGGCTTGCGGCGATAGCTCCAGACGCAACCCTGGCGGATGAAGATCGGGTAAGAGCTAACGAACTTGTCCAGCAGATTAGATCAGAATACGACTCCAGTGTTTATGCGCTGTATGCAGCCCTATTTGGAGCAAAACTGTCGGTTGACGTCAACGATCTGGATAGCGCCAAGGAACATCTTGAGTGGCTGTTGGCAAACACCCGTTCCGGGTTCTTTGGGTCCGCTGATCCTACCCTGATAGCGGTTGCTAGCCTGAGACTGGGGCGGATACTTCTCGCACAGGGGCAGGGAGCACAAGCCTTGACCGTGATCAGTAGCGCGGAGCCAGGTGCACTGGCGGCTGATTTTGATGAACTGCGTGGAGATATCTATCTGAGCCAGGGGCAGCGCGATGAAGCACTGGCTGCCTACGAGTCTGCTCTTGATACAGGCAATCCCAGCCCGGTATTGCAACTGAAACTGGATGAACTGCAGAGCGGTCGTTGACAGCGACGCAAAGCGCGGGTTTATGAATATGAGTTATCTGCTGAAACGAATTGGGTTGTTGCTGGCACTATTAGCGCTGGGTGCCTGTAGTCTTTTCTCTGACGATGAGTCTGAGCAACCGGCTGAGTTGCAGCGGTTTGACCAGGAGATTGACCTCAGACAAGTCTGGTCTGAGAGTGTCGGCGACGGGCAGGGGCGGCACTACAACCGTTTGGCACCGGCAATCGATGGTTCAATGATCTTTGCTGCCTCAGCAGACGGAACGGTAGTAGCGCTGGATAAAGTGTCTGGAGATGTCCGCTGGCGCCAGCGAACGGGTGAAGAAATTACCGGTGGCGTGGGTGCTGCGGGCGGAATGGTGGTATTTGGTACCCGTGACGCGAAGGTAATCGCGTTGAGCCAGACGGACGGCGAGCGTTTGTGGGCGACAGCGGTGAGCAGCGAAGTGCTTGCGGCGCCTCAAACAGATGGTCGTGTTGTTGCTGCTCAGTCTGTTGATGGTCGTTTGACGGCATTGAATGCCAGTGATGGAGTCCAGCGCTGGGTATATGACAGTACAGTGCCCGCCTTGTCTCTCAGGGGGACCAGTAAGCCACTGATCAGTGGCAATACCGTCGTAGCCGGATTTGCCAGTGGAATTGTCGCCGCAATCGATGCGACCAATGGTCTGCTGATCTGGGAAGAGCGGGTTGCTGTTCCGCAGGGTCGCTATGATATTGATCGCATCATCGATATCGATGGTGATCCGGTATTGTCTGGACAGACTGTGTTCGTTTCAAGCTTCCAGGGCAACCTCCTCGGGCTTGATCTGGCGAGTGGCCGTATCGTTTGGGGTATGCCAGGCTCCAGTTACAACTCGCTCGCCCTTGGCTTGGGTAACATTTATTGGGTTAACAATTTCAGCCATGTACTGGCTATTCAGAACAACACGGAGCGTACCGTCTGGGAGAACGAGGACCTGCGTTTACGCCGCGTCAATTCGCTGGTTACGATCAATAATTACGTGGCTGTTGCTGATTTTGAAGGCTACCTGCATTTGATGTCTCAGATCGATGGTCGGATCATCAGTCGTGTCAGAATTGATCGCTCAGGTGTCCGAGCAAATATTCTTAGCGAAGGCGACACTCTTTACGTTTACGGTAACAGCGGCCGCTTGGTGGCCCTGCGTTTGCCCTGACGAATCATCGCGGCCTGCTGGCCGCAGATATTTTCTGGAACCTATCATTGTATGAAACCGGTACTCGCTCTTGTTGGGCGCCCAAATGTTGGCAAATCAACGCTCTTTAACCGACTCACAAGAAGCCGTGATGCATTGGTCGCTGACTTTCCGGGTTTGACCCGTGATCGGCAGTATGGCGAGGGTAAAGGTGGTGACAAGCCGTATATTGTGATTGACACCGGTGGCCTTGAAGGAGGCGAGGTTGGAATCAACTTCGAAATGGCCTCCCAATCGCTGTTGGCGATAGAAGAAGCCGATGTTGTCTTGCTGATGGTTGACGGACGAGCAGGATTGAATCCTGCCGATACTCAGATCGTCGAGCATCTGCGCAAGATAGGAAAACATGCCTGTCTGGTCGTTAACAAGGTTGATGGCATTGATGAAGACGTTGCCATGGGCGATTTTTACGGCCTTGGTTTCGATAAAATTTTTCCGATTACCGCCAGTCAGGGCCGCGGTATCAAGAAATTGCTGGATCACGTCCTTGCTGGTTTTCCTGAACCTGAAGAAGAACAGGACAGAGAAGATCAGGGGATTCGCATCGCAATTGCCGGGCGGCCCAACGTGGGGAAATCGACACTGGTCAATCGTATGCTGGGTGAAGAGCGTGTGGTGGTTTTTGATGAAGGTGGAACTACGCGGGACAGTATCTATATTCCTTTCGAGCGCCATGGCCAACGTTACACGCTGATAGACACTGCGGGTATCCGTCGTCGCGGAAAAACAACTGAAACGGTTGAAAAATTTTCTGTTGTCAAATCACTGACATCCATTCAGGACGCCAATGTGGTGGTGCTGGTTGTTGATGCCCGTGACGGCATCGTTGAGCAGGATCTGCACTTGCTGGGTTATGTTCTTGATGCTGGCCGTGCGCTGGTGATTGCTCTGAACAAATGGGATGGCATGGAGCAGGAACAGAAAGATCGCATCAAGTCCGATATACGACGACGTTTTTCATTTGTTGATTTTGCTGCCATCCATTTTATTTCAGCCAAATATGGCACTGGGGTGGGCGATCTCTACAAGTCTATTCATACGGCCTATGATTCTGCCAAGCGTCAGCTCAGCACCAATGTGTTGACCCGTGTGCTGCAGGATGCCTGTATTGATCACTCGCCACCGATGGTCAACAATCGCCGCATCAAGTTACGTTATGCCCACGCCGGTGGTCAAAACCCGCCAATCATCGTGATTCATGGAAAACAAACTGACAAAATACCTGAGAGTTACAAACGGTATCTCGAGAAAACATTCAGAACCGTGTTGAAACTTGAGGGCACACCTATCCGCATTGAGCTCAGAAGTGACGATAATCCTTTTATCGAGCATGAAAAGGGCATGGATTATGGTCAGGTGGCAGTCAAACGCCGTATCGCTAAAAATCGTAAAGTGACCAGATCCAAGGGATAACAGGGGGCAGGGGTGGACGTGACCGGTGTTGTCAGGCTGACTGCAAGCTACCTTCGACTCTTTTTTATGGCCTTTTGTCTGCTGTTGTCAGGCGCTTGCAGTGATATACCCGACCACCTGAGTCCATCAGGTTTTGCGGTAACGGCGCCGGCTGCTTCTCCAGCGTTCCAGGATTATATTGCTGACACCCGTGAGCAGTTGCGTCAGGCGCTGGAAGTTGTTTATCAGCGAGGTCAGCCTTTACCCTTTGGTGAAAACTATCCGCTATCGCGCACCCTCGAGATGCGCTCACCGTTTGAAATCAGTGAATCACCCTTATGCCCTCAGGATAGTCCCCGCACCGGCTATCTATTGTTGCACGGCTTAACTGATTCGCCGTATCTGCTGACAGCAGTTGCCCGATCATTGGCCGGCCGTTCTCCTTGCACGGTCGTCCGCTCAGTGCTGTTACCTGGACACGGTACTGTGCCGGGCGATAGTCTCGATGTGCACCGTGATGAATGGCGAGAGATTACCCGCTATGGTGTAAACAGTTTTCAGGGTCGGGTGGATGAGTTGTATCTGGTAGGTTACTCAGCAGGTGCAACATTGGCGGTAGAGTATGCTGATCAGCACCGCGATGATTCTTTGCTTGCAGGCTTGATACTGTTGTCGCCGGCCTTCGGTTTTCCTGATGCCAGCGTGGCATTATCACCCTATCTGCGATGGTTTGCCCGCTGGTTGGGGCCTCAACAGGAGCAGGATGCTGCCAAGTATGAAACGCTGGCGATCAATGCGGGAGCAGAGTTTTATTTGCTGGTACAAGAAATGAACCTGCCAGCCATGCCAGCGTTGAACCTGCCGGTGTTTATGGTGGTTAGCGGTGCAGACTCCACTGTTGATGTGGCGGCTGCGGAGCAATTCTTTTGTGAAAAAGTGACTGAGGGGCAGCGTCAGCTTGTTTGGTATAGCTCGATCAATGATGAAGACTTACCTGCTTTGGGCTGCAGCGGCATCGACGTCGAGTCGGCGAGTGATGAGCGTTTTCGTCTGGTCAGTTTGTCGCACGTAGGACTGACAATGCCTGCAAACGATCCACATTACGGTGCGGATGCGGGTTATCGGCAATGTTTGCATTATTCGGATAATCCGGAGCAATTGCTGGCGTGCAAAAACGATGACACCGGCACTGTGTACGGTGAGCGCAGCATATTGGACGACGGGTTGTATGATGGATTGCTGATGCGACGGGCCACCTTTAACCCCCTGTTTACTGCGATGATGCAGCGGTTAGATTGCTTCTTTTCTGCGACGTGTGAACCTTAGGTCAGTCATGAAGACAAACGCGAAATGGATAGACTACGAGCATAGTGTCAGTTGTATAGATACCGAGCTTTTCCGTCCGGGATTGGCATCTTGTTATCTCATCAGGCACGGAGATCATGCGGCCTTTATTGATACCGGTACCAGCAACAGTCTGCCTTTGCTGTTGCAGGTACTCGATGCACATGGCCTGGCCCGAGAGCAGGTGCGCTGGGTGATGCCGACACATGTTCATCTGGACCACGCCGGTGGCGCAGGTGCCCTGATGCAGGTCTTGCCCAACGCACAGTTGTTGGTCCATGAGCGTGGAGCTACTCATATGATCGCCCCGCAAAAACTGCAGGCCGGGTCGCTGGCCGTATACGGTGAAGATCGATATAACTCGGTTTTTGGTGACTTGCAGCCTGTCCCAGAGCACAGAATCACCATTATCAAAGATGGCGATGTGGTTTCGGTGGGCAGCCGGCAACTGCAGTTTATTGATACGCCAGGGCACGCCCGTCACCACTATGTTGTGTGGGATAGTTTGAGCCGTGGATTGTTTTGTGGCGACAGTTTTGGGGTTAGTTATCCTGAACTTAACCAGGGTGTGAATCGCTTCATTTTTCCGCCAACAACGCCTGTGCAGTTTGATCCCGTTGCATGGCATAACACCATCAACCGTTTATTGGAATTTTCTCCGCAGTATGTGTATTTGACTCACTTTGGCAGGCACGATCAGGTCGGTCAGTTTGCAATTGAGCTCCATCAACAGATAGACGCTTATGTGGTCATTGCCGAGAAATTTGCGCAAGCTGCGCAAGGCGGTGCAGGGGAATTGGCAGAATTGCTGATGCAGCACAGTTGTAATGAGCTGCTGCAGCGTTATCAAATTAACATGCCGGCTGATGAAATCCGCCGGCTGTTACTCGGAGATATGGAGTTAAATGCGCAGGGGCTGATTCACTGGTTGCAACGCCGATGACCAACTTGCTTGTCAGGCGCGGCTGAACAATAAGGCATCCAGGCTCAGTTTTCCGGGTCCAAACGAGAAAATCGCAAAGTAGGTAACAAAAAATACATAGCCGCCAATTCGCCATTGTTCAGGGTTGGGAACCAGGCCGGATCCGCGGTGAGATAGGCCATAATCATCAGCAATGCTGCCAGAGCGGCCATATACCTTGTGAATAGGCCAAGGACCAACAAGCCTCCGGCAAACACTTCAATAGCACCAGCAACCCATAACATGTTAACGCCCAGATTTATTCCGAAAAAATCCATACCGCCCATCAGGGGTTGTGGGTTTTCTCCAAAAAGTTTCGGCCATCCGTGAGTTATGAACATGGCGCTTGCCAAAACGCGCATCAAAGTCCATGAAAGGGTTTGAGTGTTGTTTCCTATGACGGTTATCAGACTGTGGATGCCAGTAAAAATGGACATAAAAACTCCTTGGATTATTGTTGTTTCTCTATGGACACTGATTCATTAAAAAAATTCTATAACAAAAAAACTTACTCTGATTTCTTGTCCCTTAGCGTGGCGTCATGGACTTGCAACCGAGCCTGCGTTACTCTTTTCTCTAGTTAATCACCAGACTGATCGGGTCAATGACTGAACTAATAAGACGATTAATCGCGCCTCGTTTTGATCTGCGCCCGCAGGAGCGCAGCCTTGCGTGGCGCCTGCATCTTGACCTGCCATTGTTGGCGGGACTGCTAAGCGTGTGTGTTGTAAGTTTGCTAGTTCTTTATAGTGCAAGTGGCGAAAGCAGCACTATCGTTGCCAATCAAGCTGTACGCTTTGGGGTGGGTTTTGCGGTGCTTTTTGTGTTCGCGCAGATTCCTCCGCGCACTGTTAATCGCTGGGCTCTTGCATTTTTTGCAGTTTCCTGTGTTTTACTGGTGATGGTATTGTTTTTTGGCGTTATCGTTAATGGTGCTCAACGCTGGTTGCAGATACCGGGATTGGGAAGATTCCAGCCATCCGAGATGATGAAAATAGCTCTGCCTGTTATGGTGGCCTGGTATTTCAGTCAGCGTTCCTTACCACCAAAATTTCTTGATGTTGTTGTTGCGCTGCTGATTGTTGCCATTCCTACTGCGTTGATTGGTACACAGCCAGATTTAGGGACAGCAATTCTGGTAGGTATGGCTGGGATTATCATTCTGTTTTTTGCTGGGCTGTCCTGGAAAATAATATCCGCCGCGGGTGCCATGGCAATTGTTGCTGTGCCTTTGATGTATACGTACGTACTCCATGACTACCAAAGACGACGAATTGATACGCTGTTTAATCCTGAAGCGGATCCTCTTGGCGCTGGTTGGAATATTATTCAGTCGCAGATTGCTATTGGATCAGGGGGGCTCATGGGGAAGGGGTGGTTAAACGGAACTCAATCCAGATTGGATTTTCTGCCTGAATCCTCAACTGATTTTATTTTTGCCGTGATCGGTGAGGAGTTTGGTCTCATCGGGATTGTCTTGTTGTTAGTGCTTTACCTTGCGATCGTTGCCCGTTGTTTGTACATGAGTATGCAAGCCTCCGATACCTTCGGCAGATTGCTTGGAGCAAGCATATCACTGACCTTCTGTCTCTATGTGGTGGTCAACATGGGCATGGTGTCAGGGTTGTTGCCAGTGGTTGGAATGCCCTTGCCGTTAATCAGTTACGGGGGAACATCGGCTGTAACGCTGTTGGCAAGTTTCGGGATCCTTATGTCGATCCATACTCACAGGCGCCTGCTCCCCCCTTGAGAAGGCCTTCTTTTACTCTGCTGATGCCGCCCGGTTAACCAACGTGACCAGATCAACAGGATTTTGTGGAACCGGTGTTAGTCGTCCATTCACAAACAGAGCGGGCGTCCCGCGTACGCCGGCACTGGTTCCGCCACGCTGATCATTACGTATCTTCTGAATGATGGCATCCGACTGCATATCCTCGTGTGCACGGGCCACGTCCAATCCGAGCTGTGCCAGATAGCCATCAAATTCCGCATCAACACTCGACAAGCTTGACCAGTAAGCCTGATTCAGAAACAGCTGATCATACATCTCCCAAAACTTTCCCTGAGCACCAGCTGCCTCAGCGTAAAGCGCAGCTGTCCACGCAAATCGATGTGTCGCAGTCAATGGATAATGCCTGAATGCGAGCTGGACCTGAGTTTCAATACGTGGCCACGCCATCGCCATCATCTGGTGCTCAGCAGCACACGCGGGGCACTGGAAATCCGCGTATACCATCAACTGCACACCTTCTGGGTTGCCTTTGACGTGGTCATTGGGAGCCAGTTGATCGGGTGGATAAACAGTTCCTTGTCCAATCAGCCCGTAAAGAACGCCGATAAAAAGTAGAGGCACGAGTAGAATCAATGCAATGCTGGTGATTTTCTTCTGCGTTATATTTTTTTTGGCAGCTGCTTGCTGCTTTTGTTCTCTGATCAGTTTCTGTTGTTCACGTTTATTCATATCTTTCTCCAGAACTACCCCTATCTGCTTGCTTTTCGGAATGACAAATTCTCAGTTGATACGGTCAACAATACTGATGACCCGACCGCTTTTTAGGGTGGTCAAAATGCGATCACCCGGGTTTAGCTGTGTGCTCTGTGTTATCAGCTGTCCTTCTTCGGTTTGAGTAACACTGAAACCGCGCTGAAGGGTTTTTAAAGGACTTACGGTATCAAGAGCTCGTGTCAATAACTGAAGGCGGCCTTTCTGTTGCTTGATAATTTGCTGTATCACGCGGGTTAAACGTGTATCAAGCCGATCCAGCGTCTGCGCCTGATCCTGCAATCGCCTGCCAGGATGTTGCAGGCGATTTCCAAGCCATTCCACTTGCCTCTTATACTGATCCAGTTTGGATTTAATATGCCTCACTAGTGTTTGCTCAACTTGCCCCAGCTCTTTTAGAAGCGCACTCTGGTCAGGGCTGACCACTTCTGCAGCTGCAGTTGGCGTTGGTGCACGCAAATCGGCTACAAAGTCTGCAATGGTTAGGTCGGTTTCATGGCCAACTGCACTGATAACCGGCAAAGAACATTGGTGAATTGCACGTGCAACATTTTCATCGTTAAATGATTGAAGATCCTCAAGTGAGCCACCGCCGCGCGCAAGAATGATCACATCAATACCCAGGTCGTCCTTGCGACGCTGCGCAACAGACAAAGCATTGCAGATAGCACTGGCTGATTCGGCCCCTTGTACTGGCACCGGTATTACAGTGACTCTCATTCCCGGGTATCGACGTTGAAAAACGCTGAGAATATCTTGTATGACCGCCCCGGTCGGTGAGGTTATAACTGCAACATGCCGGCACATTGCCGGTATCGGACGTTTTGCAGCGTGATCAAACAAGCCCTCATGTTGAAGTTTTTGTTTTAACACCTCGAATGCACGCTGCAGCGCGCCGGCACCAGCCTCGCTCATGCTGTCAAGGATGAGCTGATAGTCACCGCGCCCTTCGTAGAGACTGAGTTTGCCTTTGACGATGACTTGTGCCCCATTAGCAGGTTTAAACTTTACTGACAGGTTGCGGTTTCTGAACATGGCACACCTGACTTGGGCATGACTGTCTTTCAGTGTCAGGTACCAATGCCCGGAGCTGGGTATGGAGAGATTGGAGATTTCGCCCTCAACGATCACTGAAGGGAAACACTCCTCAAGTAACCCGCGCGCAAGGCTGTTCAGTGTGCTCACTGAAAGGACAGCTGTCTCATCAGTTGGTTTATCAAAATAATGTTGGTTCATGGCGCCAGTTTACCTGACACACCTTGGTCTGTATAATCGCGTTTTTGTGGATAGGTGAAAACTTATGTTACGGATAGTTGATGAAGCATTGACGTTTGATGATGTACTGCTTCTGCCCGCCCACTCGACGGTTCTTCCTAAATCAGTCAGCCTGAAAACCCGCCTGACCGCCAATATCATTCTGAATATTCCACTGATGTCTGCCGCCATGGATACCGTGACGGAAGCCCGTTTGGCAATTGCCATGGCGCAGGAAGGGGGTATCGGAGTCATACACAAGAACATGACCATCGAGCAGCAGGCAAGGGAAGTCAGAACGGTTAAAAAGTACGAAAGTGGTGTTGTAAAGGATCCGATAACAATTTCCCCGGATGCCCGAATTTCTGACCTGATTGCATTGATGCGCGAGAATGATATTTCAGGAATGCCGGTTGTTGTGGGGCGTCAGTTGGTTGGTATTGTGACCAGCCGCGATGTGCGTTTTGAAAACAATCTTAACGCAACCGTTGAGACAATCATGACGCCAAAGCCTAGCCTTGTAACTGTGAAAGAAGACGCCAACAATGACCAGATAAAAGCGCTGCTTCACCAGCATCGCATTGAAAAAATTCTGGTTGTAAATGACGCATTTGAATTGTGTGGCTTGATAACACTGAAAGATATCCGCAAGTCCCAAGATTATCCAAATGCGTCAAAGGATCAGCAGGGACGTTTGCGAGTGGCGGCAGCTGTCGGAACCAGTAGCGATACCGTTGATCGTGTTCATGCACTTGTTGAAGCCGGCGTCGATGTGATTGTTATTGATACGGCGCATGGGCATTCCGCCGGCGTGCTGGATATGGTTCGTCGCATCAAGGGATTGCATCCCGATCTCCCTGTTATTGGTGGCAATATAGCTACTGCCCAGGCTGCTCGTGACCTGGCTGAAGCCGGTGCTGATGCTGTAAAGGTCGGGATTGGCCCGGGCTCGATTTGTACCACGCGGATTGTTACCGGTGTTGGCGTGCCACAGATGACAGCAGTGTCAAATGTAGTTGAGGCGTTAAAAGGCACTCAGGTTTCGGTGATTTCCGATGGCGGCGTCCGCTTTTCGGGAGACCTGGCCAAGGTTATTGCTGCCGGCGCCAATGTCGTAATGGTGGGCGGCTTGCTGGCAGGAACAGAGGAAGCGCCAGGGGAGGTTGAACTGTACCAGGGCCGTAGCTATAAAGCTTATCGAGGTATGGGCTCACTTGGCGCTATGGCGCAGAGTCAAGGTTCCAGCGATCGGTATTTCCAGGATGCTGCCTCAGGTGTTGAGAAATTGGTGCCTGAAGGCATCGAAGGGCGGGTCCCCTACAAAGGACCTATGTCGGGCATCGTACATCAGTTAATGGGCGGGTTACGCTCCAGCATGGGTTATACCGGATGTGCGGATATCGACACCATGCGCACCAAACCAGAGTTTGTGAAGATTACGTCGTCAGGCATGCAGGAAAGTCATGTCCATGACGTCAGTATCACCAAAGAAGCTCCAAATTATCGTCTCAGTTAAAGTTAACCCTCGTGCCACTTGCAGTGATTGGTTTTCTGAATCGATCACTGCAGGTGGCCTGTCAGACCAAGGCTCCTCCCGACATGACTCAGCACAATATTCACAGTCAAAAGATTCTAATTCTTGATTTCGGTTCTCAATACACGCAACTGATTGCGCGACGTGTACGTGAGCTTGGCGTTTATTGCGAGATCTGGGATAACCAGTGCGGGATAGATGAGGTAAAGGAGTTTGCGCCGCAGGGTGTAATTTTTTCCGGTGGTCCCGAGACTGCAACAGAACAAAATTCGCCTCAGATTGCCACCTGGTTTTTTGACCTGGGCCTGCCTTTGCTTGGTATTTGTTATGGCATGCAAAGTATGGCTGAACAATTGGGCGGCAAGGTGGAGTCCTCAGACAAATCAGAATTTGGTTATGCGGAAGTCAATCTACCGATGCCAGGGGCATTGTTTAAGGGAATTGAAGATCGAATAGCGCAAGATGGATCTGCTGTGCTGGATGTCTGGATGAGTCATGGTGACAAAGTGGTCAGATTACCTCCGGGATTTATTGTGAGCGCTCAAACAAGCAGTGCCCCAATCGCGGCAATGGCGGATGAATCAAGACGCTTTTATGGTGTGCAGTTTCACCCTGAAGTCACTCATACATTGCAGGGGCAACGTATATTGGAACGGTTTGTCCATGATATTTGCGGGTGCGAAGCGCTCTGGACTTCTGCGAATATTATTGACGATGCCATCAAAAAAGTTCGCCAGCAGGTAGGTAGTGATCATGTTTTGCTGGGGCTTTCCGGTGGGGTCGATTCCTCCGTTGTTGCGGCCTTGTTGCACAAAGCTATAGGTAATCAGCTGACCTGTGTCTTTGTTGATAACGGTTTGTTGCGATTACGCGAAGGTGACCAGGTCATGGCCACTTTTGCGCAGAATATGGGCGTAAAAGTTATTCGTGTTGATGCTGAGAAGCGTTTTCTGGATGCGTTGGCTGGTGTTACTGATCCGGAGAAAAAAAGGAAAGCTATTGGCAATACGTTTATCGAGGTGTTTGACGAAGAGGCTGGCAAGATTTCCAACGTCATGTGGCTTGCACAAGGCACTATTTATCCGGATGTTATTGAATCTGCGGGGTCTCGTACAGGCAAGGCTCATGTGATCAAATCTCACCACAATGTGGGCGGATTACCAGAGAATATGACACTGAAACTGGTCGAGCCATTACGAGAACTGTTTAAAGATGAAGTGCGACGCTTGGGTCTTGAGCTTGGGTTGCCATACGACATGGTGTACCGGCATCCGTTCCCGGGGCCTGGATTGGGCGTGCGGATTCTTGGAGAGGTTAAACGAGAATACTGCGAAACGTTGCGCCGGGCTGACGCAATTTTTATAGAGGAGTTGCACCGGTCAGGTTACTACCACAAGACCAGTCAGGCGTTTGCTGTCTTCCTGCCTGTTAAATCAGTCGGGGTTGTAGGTGATGGCCGGCGTTATTCATGGGTTATTTCGCTGCGTGCAGTGGAGACCATTGATTTTATGACAGCACGGTGGGCCCATTTGCCATACGACTTGCTTGAGACCGTGAGTAATCGCATCATTAATGAGATAGCTGATGTCTCAAGGGTTACCTACGACATTTCTTCCAAACCGCCTGCGACTATTGAATGGGAATAAATTCTGACGACATTGCTTTTATGCGTGAGGCGTTGCGCCTTGCTCAAATGGCTGCTGATGTCGGTGAGGTGCCGGTCGGTGCCATTCTGGTTCGAAAGGGGCAGGTGATTGGAAAGGGTTTCAATCAGCCGGTCAGAACTCATGATCCGAGTGCTCACGCCGAGATTTGCGCGTTGAGAGATGCCGGACAAGTTGTGGGTAATTATCGTCTGCCGGATGCAACGCTGTACGTCACTATCGAGCCTTGCACCATGTGTTATGGCGCGATTATCCATGGACGAGTCAAGCGGTTGGTGTTTGGTGCCGCGGAGCCGCGATACGGCGCAGTGATCAGTGGTCAAAAATTGCTGGAAAGCGGTCACTTCAATCATCGCCCCGACGTGCTCAGCGGTGTGCTGGAGACGGAATGTTCGCAGATGATGAAACAGTTTTTTGCGGCAAAACGGCAGCAGGCAGCACAGTCACAACAATAATAATCGCCTGATTTTTATGATTTGATGGCGTATCATACGCCCCTGATTTTTGAGCTGCCATTTAATTGAATTTTCACCATTCAAACTTTCAGAATCTCTGATAAAAAGGCTACCAGACACAATGTTTGTTCTCACTGGCTGCACCGCGCTTTCCGATTTTCGCCTCCGTAAACTTCTGCGTCAGATCCAACATGAAATTCCTGCTGTTGAGGCAATGAATAGCTGTTTTGTTCATATTGTGGATTGCGATGAAATTCTGGATCACGCCGGTAGTGAAGTGCTGGAGCAGTTGCTGACCTACGGAGATAGCCCTGTTTTAGATGATGATCTGGGCCAGTTTGGTGTTTTCCGACTGGTAGTACCAAGGCCCGGAACCATATCGCCCTGGTCAAGCAAGGCGACCGATATTGTCAGAAATTGTGGTTTGCAGAAGATTCGTCGTGTTGAACGAGGGATAGCCTGGCATATCAGCCTCAAAAAGCCTTTAAGTGACGAACAACTGATTCAGCTGGATGCTCACCTCCATGACAAAATGACTCAGGCGGTTCTGAATGATTACGAGGATGCGGTGTCTCTGTTTTCTCACGCGCAGCCGGCCTCTCTCAGTACTGTAGATCTTCACGGCCATGGTAAACAGGCATTGCAACATGCAAACCAGTCAATGGGGCTGGCACTCGCTGATGATGAGATTGACTACCTGTATGACGCTTTTCTCAAGTTGGGCCGCAACCCCAATGATGTAGAACTGATGATGTTTGCTCAGGCTAATTCAGAACATTGCCGGCATAAAATTTTTAATGCCAGTTGGACAGTAGACGGTGTTGAACAGTCTGATTCCCTGTTTGCAATGATTCGCAACACCCATAAAAAATCCCCGGGCAAGGTGCTGTCTGCCTATAAGGACAATGCCTCAGTCATGACCGGTAGTGTTGCCGGCCGATTTTTTCCCAAGTCAATGTCACATGAATATACCTATGTGACTGAACCGATCCACATTCTCATGAAGGTGGAGACGCATAACCATCCGACAGCAATCGCTCCTTTTCCTGGAGCGGCAACCGGTAGTGGCGGAGAGATCCGTGATGAAGGTGCGACCGGGACGGGGGCCAAACCCAAGGCTGGTTTGTGTGGTTTCAGTGTGTCGAATCTGCGATTGCCTGACTTTACGCAGCCGTGGGAAGAAGATTTTGGCCGTCCAGCGCATATTGTATCGGCGTTGGATATCATGCTTGAAGGGCCTGTCGGCGCAGCAGCGTTTAATAACGAGTTTGGTCGCCCTAATTTATGTGGCTATTTCCGTACATTCGAAGAGTCTGTGCCTTCAGCCGGACAATATGAAGTTCGTGGTTATCACAAACCGATTATGATAGCCGGTGGTTTAGGCAACATTCGTGAACAGCATGTTCAGAAGCAACCGTTTTATGCTGGAGCAAAACTGATTGTCTTGGGTGGCCCCGCCATGCTGATTGGTCTTGGTGGTGGCGCCGCCTCTTCCATGACAGCCGGCGCCAGCAGTTCAGCGCTCGACTTTGCATCCGTGCAGCGAGAGAATCCGGAAATGGAACGTCGTTGCCAGGAAGTCATTGATCGTTGCTGGCAAATGGGCGACAGCAATCCGATAGCCTTTATACACGACGTGGGTGCTGGAGGTCTGTCCAATGCACTTCCTGAGCTCGTAAAAGATGGTGAGCGTGGTGGTATTTTTTCGCTGCGCAAGATACCGAATGCAGAACCCGGCATGTCACCTTTGGAGATCTGGTGTAACGAATCTCAGGAGCGTTATGTGCTGGCGGTTGCACCCCACAATCTCGAATTGTTTGAGCAGATATGTCAACGTGAACGCTGTCCTTATGCGGTGGTCGGCGAAGCCACTGACGAGCAGGTTATTCGTTTGCGCGATGAGCACTTTGATAATTCGCCAATCAATTTGCCTATGCCAGTGTTGTTCGGCAAACCGCCAAGAATGCACAGAGATGTTAAGAGCCGGTCTGTTCAGCTGGTAGCCCTGGATACTGATCAGATTTCTCTGGACGAGGCCTTCGATCGTGTTTTGAGTCTTCCTGCTGTCGCCAGCAAAAACTTCCTGATCACCATTGGTGACAGAACGGTTACTGGGCTTGTAGCCCGGGATCAGATGGTGGGTCCCTGGCAGGTGCCAGTGGCGGACGCTGCGGTAACGGCCGCATCATTCGACAGCTATTGTGGTGAAGCCATGGCGATGGGTGAGCGCACGCCGCTGGCATTGCTTGATGCACCAGCATCTGGTCGTATGGCCATTGCTGAAGCCATTACCAATATTGCATCGGCAAAAATCGAACATATCAGTGATATCAAATTGTCAGCAAACTGGATGGTGGCGGCGGGGCATCCCGGCGAGGATGCGAAACTGTACGCTACCGTTAAAGCAGTGGGTATAGAGTTATGCCCTGCGCTGGGTATCTGTATTCCAGTCGGCAAGGACTCCATGTCCATGCGTACCGTTTGGCAGGATGATAGCGGTAACACTAAAAGCAACACCGCGCCTTTGTCTTTGGTGATTTCTGCCTTTGCGCCGGTTACCGATATACGGAAAACCGTGACGCCTCAACTGCGCTGCCTGACTGAAGACAGCCATCTGCTGTTGATCGATCTGGGACGTGGTCGCAATCGCATGGGCGGTTCCGCGCTGGCGCAAGTCTACCGTGAGTTGGGCGATGAGCCAGCTGATATCGACAATCCTCAGGATCTGAAAAACTTCTTCAGTCTCATCCAGCAGTTAAATGAAAGTAATTTATTGCTGGCCTACCATGACCGTTCTGATGGGGGTCTGTTGGTCACTGTGATTGAAATGGCATTCGCCGGTCACTGTGGTATTGATCTGCAGCTCAATGAACTGATGCATGCTGAAACCAATGTGATTGATGTTTTGTTCAACGAAGAAGCCGGCGCGGTTCTGCAAGTTTCGCACAGCCAACTCAATACAGTACTGAGCACAGTGGAGGAATTCGGCTTGTCAGATTGCACATCTGTCATTGGTCATCCTGCATTACATGACAATATCCGGGTTATCAATGGAGGCCGACTGTTACTGGAGCGTTCAAGAACAGACAGTCAGCGTCTGTGGGCCCGTACCAGTTTTGAAATACAGTCTCTGCGTGATAATCCGAAGTCTGCTCTGCAAGAATACGATCGTTTGCTGGATAAAAATGACCCCGGTTTACATGCCAGATTGAGTTTCGACATTAATCAGGATATCGCCGCTCCGTACATAAACACTGGCATTCGGCCAGCTGTTGCTGTGCTTCGCGAGCAAGGTGTCAATGGGCAGGTAGAAATGGCGGCTGCCTTTGACCGTGCTGGATTCCGGGCGATTGATGTCCATATGAGCGATCTGATAGCGGGCCGCATTGACCTGTCGCAGTTTAACGTGCTGGCAGCTTGCGGCGGCTTCTCGTATGGTGATGTCCTCGGTGCAGGTGGTGGATGGGCTAAATCCATATTGTTTAACGAGCCTCTTCGAAAACAATTCGAGATGTTTTTTGCCCGTACCAGTACGTTATCGCTGGGTGTATGTAATGGTTGTCAGATGATGTCGCTGCTACACGAGCTTATCCCCGGCGCGCAGAACTGGCCAAGATTTGAGCGCAATCATTCTGAGCAGTTCGAGGCGCGGGTCAGTTTGATCAAGATTGCAGAATCGCCCTCAATTTTTTTTAAAGGCATGACAGGATCTGTTTTTCCGATTGCCATTGCTCATGGGGAAGGGCGTGCGAAATTTGATGACGCAACAATCCATAGTCAGATAAAAATAGCTCACGGTATAGCAGCACAATATGTAGATAATCATGGGCAGATTACTGAACACTATCCGGAAAACCCCAATGGTTCTCCGGCTGGAATTGCTGGTGTCTGCAGTAAAGATGGACGCGCAACAATTATGATGCCGCATCCAGAGAGAGTGTTTCGTGCAGTGCAGAACTCCTGGCGGGCGGCTGAGTGGCAGGAAGATGCACCAAGCATGCGTATGTTCCGAAATGCCAGAGCGTGGCTCAAATAGATAGAGATCGGTATCCTGACCCTAAACGGCTGCTTGTTTTATGCTGAAATTTTGTTTTTATGTGCCGGAGTCTCATCTGGAGACAGTAAAGTCTGCAGTTTTTGATGCAGGTGCTGGTCATATAGGGAACTATCAGGAATGTTGCTGGCAAGTACTGGGCTCAGGTCAGTTCAGGCCTTTGCGAGGAGCAAATCCTGCCCTTGGTACAGTTGATACGCTTGAACATGTTGCAGAATATCGTGTTGAAATGGTGTGTGCGGAAGACCGCATCGGAGCTGTGATCGCTGCACTGCGCAACGTCCATCCTTACGAAGAGCCAGCCTTTGATGTCACTCAAATCCTCGACTTCACACGCTCTCACTGATAACCGTAATCGCAACTTTTCGTTCTGGTGAGTAAGCGACATCGTACATACGTACCGGAAAGCGATTATTTTTATGGTCTTTGAAAAATTGCTGAAGAGTGGTTTTTACAACAGCGAATGCAATGTCATCCCATGGAATTTCGTCCTCGCTGAACAGTTTGACTTCAAGACTTTCAGCGCCCGGCGCAAAATCCAATCCGTCAAGTCTCGCCCGGAAGAATAGGTAAACCTGATTGATGTTTGGCAGATTAAAAACGGTGTACAGGCAGTCAGGCTCTAAAGTAACACTTGCACCTGCTTCTTCCTGAGTCTCGCGTATCGCCCCTTGCCACGTGGTTTCACCGTTCTCCATAAAACCGGCCGGTAATGTCCACAAGCCTGCTCTTGGTTGAATTGCGCGGCGGCATAACAATACCTTGGCACCTGACACCGGGATCGTCCCTACAATATTATTTGGATTCTGATAAAAAACGATATCACAGCTCAAGCAGCAATACCGGAGCTTATCGTCGCCAGCGGGAACATGATGCGTAATCGGCCCGGCGCACAGCTGACAGAACTTCATGCAGCCTCGACTTTTGCTTTAACGTTGGTAAATGAAGTCAATGCTTGCTCGGGTGGGAAGATTGAGAGGGTTTCCTAAACAGTTGCACAATATCCGCTTTATGAGACCTGTGCTTTTCAGAAATCGCCTCAAGCGGGCCATTAAGACAATAACTCTGCTCAGAAAAGGCTTCTTGCATCATTCCGGACAATTTCAAGAACCGAGCAGTGGAATTACCTGCACGCCTCAGTTTCATATCTATCCTGAACTGAAGGCCTTGCGATCTGCGTTTTGTGTCATTTGATGCGTTGCTGACCAGTTCAGAGGTCAACTCCTGCCGGAGGCGTTCGAGCGCCTCCGGATTTTCTCTTTGCAGCCGCATCATCGTGTCAAAATCAGGCAGTTTTCCCATCAGGTGCTAGATCCTGTTTATCTCACAATGGAGTCTGAACTGACGCGAAGTAATAAACGCTTCAGCTTCACGCAGCCTCCGTTCCGTTACTTGCAAGCGCTCAGCACATTCCTTGGCTGTCACGCGAACTTGTGTTCGCTGTCGCGATGTGTCAGCCCGGCTGTTATTGGATGATGTTCCACTTGATACCCCAGCTGAGCCTTGAAGAGACTTTTGCAAGGATTTTGGTTCCTTGTCAAGCACAATCCAACAGATAACATATGCCCAGAATGTGATTCCTCCGATGATAAAGATCGATATGAACGTCACCAGGCGTACGATAAATGTGCTGATATTCAGATAATCGGCAATACCAGCACACACACCTGCAACACGAACGTTTGTACGACTTTTATAAAGAGGCTTTCTGAGATTATACCGACTGGCTGGTTCATTTTGCGAATCGACATGATCGGTCATCCCTTCTGCCTTCTCTGGCTCTGGTGATGTGTCGTTACTTGGCACATACGCAGCCATGGCCGCTTTGATACGCTCAGGTCGTTTTTCATCTTCCAAAATCCAATACATAGCCAGATAAACCAGTATCAGGAAGGGTGATACCAGGCAGGCAATGACGTAGATTACGCGGACTAGTGCTGTCGGAACTTCCAGGTATCTTGCGAAACCGGCGCACACTCCCAGTACTTTTTTGTTATCCCTGTCCAAGCCTAATTTCGGGCGCTGATACGTGAATTCAGCTTCCTGATCAGTGTTTCTGCTCATGTTGATCCCTCCAGCCGGGGACTTCGGAGTCCAGAATCGACTCAAGTGTGTCAATCCGACGGTTCATGGTATCAGCCATCGCACTGAGCTCACTTAGCGCGTAAGCTCTTGCTGCGGCTGGTATTTTTTTCTCTTTGCGACGATAAAGCAGCACGACCCAGATCGTCACGAAAATTCCGCCAACGGTAATAAGCGAAATCACAAATTCAAAAAAATCCATGAGCCGTGTCCTTTACTGTTTGTTAAGTTTTGCCTTGATTGACTGAAGCTCCAGATCGATTTTTTCCTGATTGGCCAGTTCTGCAAATTCATCCTGCAGACCCTTTTGCTTGATGTTCATGCTATCAACCTGGCCTTCCATCAAGTCTATCTTTCGCTCGTAATACTCAAACTTGTTCATAGCACTGTCAATACTGAAACTATGCAGCTTCTGGTTGATGTCTACGCGTGATTGCGCGGCTGAGCTTCTCATCAGTAAAGTCTTCTGACGGGCTCGTGCATCACTCAGTTTGGCTTGCAACTGATCGATTTCGGTACTGAGTTTTTCAAGCGTTTCGTCCAGTTTACGCAGTTCGTCCTCGAGCATGCCAACGGTGGTGTTTACTGTTGATTTCTCAATCAGCGCAGCTCTTGCCAGATCTTCCCGATCTTTTCCCAGCGCCAGTTCAGCTTTGGCCTGCCACTCGCTGGCCTGACGGTGCAGTTGTTCAATGCGGCGATTTACTGTTTTCTTTTCAGCAATGACCTTCGCTGTACTGCTGCGTACTTCTACCAGCGTTTCTTCCATTTCCTGAATCATCATGCGGATCATTTTTTCAGGATCCTCGGCTTTGTCCAGCAGAGCACTGATGTTGGAGTTAATGATGTCGCTCAAACGTGTGAAAATGCCCATATTCTATTACCTCTAAAAGTGAACTACATTTTACCGTTGCCGGCCTGTTTCGATGAATTTCAACTGGCGCCAGCAGAATACAGCAGAATGTGTGCCATGTTTTTTGCCAAAACTTAACATGATGAATTTAAACAATAAATTAATCTATTGACGATCCTTGTAAAACACGGGTTGGTCAGAGTGCTTAACAAGTGGTATTTTTCGTAACTTAGTTGTATCGGAATTCGCCTCACCAACAGGAATCAGATTATGCCCGCTGAGTTGTCCTTGCCAAGAATGATTGGAGAGTCTGCCAGTTTTCTCGAAATGCAGGAACATGTTTCCAGAGTGGCTCCGTTAAATAAACCGGTGTTAATCGTGGGAGAGCGTGGCACGGGTAAGGAATTGATTGCTTCACGACTTCACTATCTGTCATCTCGCTGGCAGCAGGCATTTTTAAAGATCAATTGTGCAGCGCTCAGTGATTCATTGCTTGAGGCTCAGTTGTTTGGGCATGAAGCCGGCGCCTTTACAGGAGCTATTGGACAGAGGAAAGGATATTTTGAACGTGCAGATGGTGGTACCTTATTTCTTGACGAGCTTGCCAATACTGAAATGCCTGTGCAGGAAAAGATCCTCAGGGTTATTGAATACGGTGAGTTCGAACGTCTTGGAGGTAGTCAGACAATCAAGGTAGACATTCGTTTGGTTGCGGCAACCAATGAAGATTTACCCGCGCTTGCCCGTAGCGGGAAATTCAGGGAGGATCTTCTCGACCGATTGGCATTTGATGTAGTGACCTTGCCTCCTTTGCGTGTACGTGCCGACGATATTCTTGTGCTGGCTGAGCATTACGCGATAGGCATGGTAAAGGAGATGGGACAGGATTTTTTTGCAGGCTTCTCTGATGATGTTCAGCGTGAACTACTCAATTACAGTTGGCCAGGCAATGTCCGTGAGTTAAAAAATGTGGTTGAGAGGGCGGTCTACCTTCATCCGGGACGGGTAATAAACAAATTGGTGTTTAATCCTTTTGTTTCACCCTACCGTCCTGCTTTGTCTCCCGTGCGCGCGCAGCAATCCGCTGCAGAGGCTGGTGCTACAAACTCCAGTGAACCAGTGCCATCGCTGGACAGTGGGAAATCTAAACAATTCAATCACGCAACCGTGAGTTGGAGTGGAGATACACTCGATTTCCAAGAACACATTCAGAACTACGAGACGGAATTGTTGCGTAAAGCGCTTGAGCATTGTCAGTTCAATCAAAGAAAAACGGCGACTTTCCTGAATTTAAGTTACCACCAGCTACGCCGTTATTTGCGGAAATACGATTTATTGTCTTGAGGGGTGAGCAAGATTACAACGGTGCCGGAAATCAGCTTTCTGCTGGCCCATAATGATCAAGAGTTGTGTCTTCCAGAGGCCCCTCAAGACAATATTGACTTGTGGTGGGTACCTGTTCCCGATGTCAGTGTCACCGCGCTTTACAGCCATTATCATCACGTCCTGAGTGCGGGAGAGCATCAGCGATTTTTGTCGCAACGATTGCCGAAGGGACAGCTGCAGTTTCTGATAACCCGTATTGTTCTGCGTCACCTTTTTAGTGTCTATCACCCGGATACACAACCTGGGCAATGGATGTTTGGAAAGAGTGAGACAGGGCGCCCTCAGGTTGATGTGAGTCAATCTTCTCTACAGTTTAATCTGACACATACGGGTAAGCTGTTATTGATTGCCATGACAGGAAATGGCGCGCCCGGAGTTGATGCTGAAGTTTTGGGTCGAAACGTTGATGTTGCAGAGATTGCTCAAAGTTACTTCAGTCACGCCGAAGCATTGCAGATTAAGGAGGCCGCTCCCGAGATAAAAAATGAGTTGTTTTTGCGCTTTTGGACCTTGAAGGAGGCTGCTGTTAAGGCCACGGGACTTGGGCTTTCGCGGGCATTGAGGCGGTTCAGTTTCACGTCTCCCATGGCAAAATATTTTTTGTTTACAGATGATTGTTGTAGGGAGGGGGGTGAAGGGATGAAATTTGGCTTCTGGTCAACAACAATTGATCAGCATGTTGTTGGAGTTTGTCTGGCAACCCCTTATAGCAAAGCTGCAGAAGCTGTCAGAATCAATGCGCGTCGGCTGGTGTGGCCCACATCAGAGAATTCAGGCAAGGTGTCGGCACTGAATCTGGACTGGTGCAAGAGTCGTTGATACATTCAAGATGAATACAGATGTCAGAGTATGTACTCAAGTACAAACTTGGAACCGTAGAATCCAACTAAAAGAAATGCGAACCCAGTCAGTGTTCCCTTAATCGCGGTATTGCCTCGCCATCCTAATCGGTGACGGCCAATCAGCAGAACAGCAAATACTGCCCACGCCAGCAAAGAGAAAAACATTTTATGTGCGAGCCCCTGCGCTCCGATATCACTGACAAAAACAAATCCTGCCACTATCGCCAGGCTTAGCAATATCTGTGCTGTCCATAGAAGCTCGAACAGTAGGCGTTCCATATCCTGTAGGGGGGGAAACCAGCGCATGACGCGAGCAACATGATGGTGTTTAAGCTGGTGGTTCTGAAACGCCAGGAACAGCGATTGCACAGCGGCTATAGAAAACAGGCTGTAAGCAACAATTGAAAAAATGACATGGGCAGCAATGCCTGCCTCTATGTGTTGCGGTGGATATGTGCTCCTGATACTCAGCGATAGCAGGATTGACAGCATTGCGAGAGGGGCTGCTGCAAGGATAAGACTGCTGGCCGGACGCCGCATATTGCTCAACAGGGTCAGCAGCATGATCAGCGCAAATATCAAAGAGCTGATTTCAGTAAGTCCAAAATGATACGCAGCATCCCGGTAAATCAACGTTCCTGCACTGCAGAAGTGTGCAGATACGCCTATAAAACCTGCCCACAGTGTGCCAGGACGAGTGCTGGAGCGCACGGCCCCGTTATTGATGGTTTGCCGCTGCAGCCCCAAAGTGCCCGCATAAAAGAGCAGTGCGACAATGCCTGTTAATGTGGTAATGACCATGAGCTGGCGGAACCCTGCTGGTGTGCGGTGTGGTTAAAGCTGTCAAAGTGTCGCACATGTACTGATGTCAATGAAGAGCTTTTTTGTGACAAGGGAGTATCCTCTGCAGGGCTCTATTGTCCACGTGTCGCATCAGGGTGATAATACGGCCAATTCAATATCGCACGGTTACAGACGCACTATCAGTTGTCTGCCCGATGCTGCAGGGGCCATTCAAGATGTTTGAGAGCTTAACGGAACGCCTTTCCGGTGCTATGCGGAAAATCAGCGGTAAAGCAACGCTGACTGAAAACAACATTGAGGAAGCTCTGCGCGAGGTTCGTCGCGCATTGCTTGAGGCCGACGTTGCCTTGTCAGTCGTCAAGGAATTTACTGATCGCGTCAAGCTCAGGGCGGTAGGCCAGGAAGTGTCTCAAAGCCTGAGTCCGGGGCAGGCGTTTATAAAAATTGTCAAGGCAGAACTTGAGGCGGTGATGGGAGCTGCAAACGAGCAGCTGAATCTTAATGCCCAGCCGCCCGCTGTGGTACTCATGGCGGGTTTGCAAGGTGCCGGTAAAACGACAACGGTTGCTAAGCTGGCAAGATGGCTTAAAGAGTCACAGAAAAAGTCAGTCATGGTCGTGAGCGCCGACGTTTACAGACCTGCGGCGATCGCCCAGTTGCAGACCCTTGCGGCCGATGTGGGAGTTAAATTTTACGCGTCTGACAACACGCAAAAGCCAGCCGACATTGTTCAGGGTGCGCTGAAGGAAGCCCGAAAGGCGTTTGTTGATGTGCTGCTGGTAGACACTGCGGGACGTCTGGCTGTTGATCAGGAAATGATGGCGGAGATAAGCGAGCTGCATAAGTTGCTGAATCCGATCGAAACCCTGTTTGTGGTCGATGCAATGACAGGGCAGGATGCCGCGAATACAGCGCGTGCATTCAACGACGCTCTTCCACTGACAGGTGTTGTTTTAACCAAGGCAGATGGTGATGCACGAGGCGGTGCCGCCTTATCTGTCCGTCACATTACCGGTAAACCCATCAAGTTTATTGGTATGGGTGAGAAAACAGACGCACTGGAGCCGTTTTATCCTGATCGTATTGCATCGCGTATCCTGGGTATGGGCGATTTGTTATCGCTTATTGAAGACGCGGAACGCAAGGTTGACAAAGCAAAAGCGGAAAAACTGGCTGGCAAAATCCAAAAAGGTAAAGGTTTTGATCTGGAAGATTTTCGCGAGCAGTTGCAGCAGATGAAGAACATGGGCGGCATGGCCAGTATTCTGGACAAAATGCCGGGAATGGGAATGTTGCCCCCAGGTGCAGCAGCCAAGGTTGACGACAGTCAGTTCCGGAGAATGGAGGCAATCATCAATTCCATGACGCCACGTGAACGCCAAAACCCCGATGCACTGAATGGCTCACGTAAGCGCAGAATTTGTGTCGGTTCCGGAACTCAGATTCAGGATCTGAATCGGTTGTTAAAACAGCACAAGCAAATGCAGAAAATGATGAAAAAGATGAAAAGCGGTGCGTTGGCAAATATGATGCGCGGCCTGGGTGGTATGCGTGGCCCTGGTGGCTTCCCAGGTGCCGGTGGCCCACCCCGATTTTGAAGGATGAATTAACGTGCTTAACACACGATGTAGTGGGTTATTTGTTGAAAAAGCACAAAGAAATCTTCCCACAGGCAGATATTTGGCTTAGAATACTGCACTTTTTCCGGCACTGTGTCGGTAATAATCTATTTTCGTACGAAGATAACTTTAGGAATCGTAGTATATGGTCACAATCCGATTGGCTCGCGGCGGCGCAAAGAAAAAGCCTTTTTACCACATCACTGTGTCTGACTCGCGTAATGCGCGGGATGGCCGGTTTATCGAGCGCGTTGGATTTTTCAATCCGGTAGCCCGCGGTAAGGAAGAACGTCTGCGTATCGATCTTGATCGCATCAGCTATTGGTCAACTCAGGGCGCACAGCCAAGCGATCGTGTTGCGGCGCTGATCAAAGAAGCAGCCACAACTGCTACTACACAGGCTTAATGACAGGATATCACTGAATTGGCTCGTCTGAGTCCAACTGAAGGCGTCTTCCGATCTGGTATCGATAGGACGCCTGAACTGGTTAGCCTAGGTCGGATAGGATCGCCCTATGGTGTGAAAGGCTGGTTTAAGCTGGTCTCTCATACTCAGCCCAGAGAGAATATTCTTGCGTACCGGTTGTTTACTGGTGTTGTTAACGGCGTCAGTCGTACGCTGGAGATGGACGAAGCAAAGGTGCATGGCAAAGGTCTGGTGGCGCACTTGGTGGGGTTTGATACCCCGGAAGACGTCAGGCTGATGACAGGCATGGAGTTGATGATTCCTTTATCGGATCTACCTGAATTGAGCTCAGAAGATTATTACTGGCATCAGTTGCAGAGCTTGAAAGTAGTGAACGTTGCTGGTCAGTTATTGGGCAAGATAGATAGCCTGATGGAGACCGGAGCCAACGATGTGATGATAGTGAAGCCTTGTGAGGGCGGTCTGGACAAACACCAGCGGTTGATACCGTGGTTGCCTGGCCAGGTTGTTCTCAAGGTCGATATAGAGAATGAAACGGTCCTCGTGGACTGGGAAGCTGATTACCTCATCTGATGGTTTTTGTTACATCAGATGCGGTTTGGATTAAGTTGTAACCGGAGAAGCGCGCATGTCGGCTGGCCGCATGCAGGTAGGTATCGTAACGCTGTTTCCGGAGATGTTCACGGCGGTGACATCCTTTGGCATAACCGGCCGAGCGTGTCGCGATGGTATTGTTGAAGTTGCTTGCTGGAGTCCGCGGGATTACGCGAAGGATCGGCACGGCACAATAGACGACAAACCGTTCGGCGGCGGCGCAGGCATGTTAATGAAAACTGGCCCTCTGTGCGACGCGATTGCGCAGGCAAAGGCTTGGAATGATAAGCCACCCACGGTGATTTATTTGTCACCGCAGGGGCGCCGGCTTGATCAGACAGGTGTCACTTTGCTCGCTCAGCGTCGAAATCTGGTGCTGGTGTGTGGTCGGTATCAGGGCATTGACGAGCGGGTTTTGAAGACGGAAATAGATGAGGAGTGGTCGATTGGAGACTACGTACTCAGTGGCGGAGAGCTTGCTGCCATGGTTATGCTGGATGCCATCATCCGCTACCAGCCCGGAGCTCTCGGACACGAAGATTCTGCAGGACTGGATTCCTTTGCAGATGGCAATTCAGGATTGAGTTTACTTGATTGCCCGCGGTATACGCGTCCGCAGGAGTTTGCGGGGCTGACAGTACCAGAGGTGCTGATTGGTGGAAATCACGAATTGGTCAAGCGCTGGCAATTGAAGCAGCGGCTGGGACAGACATGGTTAAAGCGGCCTGATCTGCTGGCTCAACAAAGCCTCGATCATCATGAACAGGCGCTTTTAAATGAATTTATCAGTGAATACGGTACCTTGCCGACCTGAGCAAACGCAGCCCCAATCGTTGGAGCTGGTAAATCAGGTGTTAAGGGTATCCATAACCGGGAGTACGGCGATGAGTGACAGCAAAAATATAGAATTGGTTGAAAGCCAGCAGATAACCAGGGAAGTGCCGGAATTCAGCCCGGGCGACACTGTAGTCGTGCAAGTTAAAATCAAGGAAGGTGACCGTGAGCGTCTTCAGGCGTTCGAAGGCATTGTGATTGGCATCCGTAACCGTGGGCTGAATTCAGCCTTTACTGTACGCAAAATTTCTCACGGTGTGGGTGTTGAGCGTACCTTTCAAACTCATAGCACAATGATCGAAAGCATTACGCTGAAGCGTCGTGGCGATGTGCGTCAGGCAAAACTGTATTACCTGCGAGATCTGTCTGGTCGCGCTGCCCGAATCACCGAAAAGTTGGAAAAGAAAGTCAGCTGATTCGGCGAAGCAGTCGTTACCTTGTTGCGGACAGCAGCAAAAAAAGCTTACGCATGATTTGCGTGACGATCTGCAAAAAGGGGCTTCGGCCCCTTTTTTTTGGGTATGTAGCGGCTCCGTGTTAGAGTCAGTGCTTATTTGCAGACATACGCTGTAGAGGCAATCAACAATGAGTAAAGCTAACATTTCCTTGTGGATAAAGAGGTTGGCAATCGTTGCAGGTCTCAGCCTGCCTTCTGTGGTTGTGCAAGCAGCAGAAGCACCTGAATGGGAACAGACCCTCCGCAATGCAGTGAATAACAGTCTGGGCGCTGTCACCCAAGGACAGTTGCAGGTCCAGGAAGTGCGAGAAACGCCCATGCCGGGACTTTATGAGTTAATCATGAGCTCAGGAGAGATTCTGCTGAGTGATCGCAGCGGGCAATTCTTGATATCGGGTGAGTTGTATATGACTCAGCCCCAGGGATTGACTAATTTAACTGCGCAGACCCGTCAGTTACAGGTCAAGAGTTGGATTGCTGATATTCCTGAAGATCAGATGATAATTTTTAGCCCACAAAATCCTGTCGCCACAATTACGGTGTTTACTGATGTGGACTGTACCTACTGCAGGCGACTGCATCATGACGTTGAAGCGATCAACGCGCGCGGGATAGCAGTCAGGTACATGGCCTATCCACGCGGTGGTGCTGAGTCAACTGCCTATCCAAAAATGGTATCAGTGTGGTGTGCGCCCGACCGTCAGTTAGCAATGACACAGGCGAAAAATGGTCAGAATCTGCCAGAGCGTGATTGTCAGAATACGGTGATGGATCATCATTCACTGGGTAATCGTATCGGTATTACCGGTACACCGGCGATTATTCTGCCAGATGGAACCTTGGTGCCCGGTTACATGGAAGTCGATCGACTGAGCGCCCTCGTGCTGGGGCAATAACAAACAAGATAAGTGTATGAATCTGATGATGGGCAACGGATTTATCCATTCCTTGCCCAAACCAATGTGTGTGAGGGTAACGTGAGTCAGGAAAGCGATAAACAACGTCTGCGTATAGGTCTTTGTGGGGTAGGTACAGTAGGTGGCGGGACAATGCACCTGCTAAGAAGTAAACAGGCTGAGATTACACGCAGGGTCGGTATGACGCTGGAGATCATCCATGTAGCGACACGTCGACCGGATGCAACGTGGGCACAGCAAGGAATTCGTGTCAGTCAGGATGTCTTTGATGTTGCCCGTGATCCTGACGTTGATATTCTGGTTGAGTTGATTGGTGGGTACCAGCCGGCGTTTGAGCTGGTCATGTTGGCTATCCAGAATGGTAAACATGTTGTTACCGCCAATAAGGCACTGATCGCCGTCCACGGTAATGAGATATTTGAAGCCGCACGCAAGAAAGGTGTGGTTGTCGCTTACGAAAGTGCCGTGGCTGGTGGTATACCCATTATCAAAGCCTTGCGTGAGGGGCTTTCTGCAAATTCCATTGATTGGATAGCAGGCATCATTAACGGTACCAGCAACTACATTCTCACCGAAATGGCTGAGCGTAAGCGAAATTTCCCGGAAGTTCTTAAAGAAGCTCAGGATCTGGGTTACGCCGAAGCTGATCCAACCTTTGACGTAGAAGGAATTGATGCGGCACATAAGCTGACCATTCTGGCAGCCAATGCGTTTGGCATTGCATTGCAATTCGACCGCATTTACACGGAAGGTATCAGTAAAATCACCACGGCGGATATGGCTTTTGCGCAAGAGCTCGGCTACCGCATAAAACATCTTGGTATCACCCGGATCACTCCGCAGGGTATTGAGTTGCGTGTGCACCCGACATTGGTATCCGAACGGCAATTGATCGCAAACGTCAATGGTGTGATGAATGCTGTTGTAGTTAAGGGTGATTCGGCAGGAAGCACCCTCTACTATGGAGCTGGTGCTGGTGCGGCGGCGACGGCCTCTTCGGTGGTTGCTGACATCATTGATATTGCCAGAGCCGGACGTGATGATCGCAATGTGTCAGTAGTTCCTCCGTTGGCATTCAGCAATCTGCGCAGTGATATCGGAATCATGAATATTGAAGAGATAGAATCTGAGTACTATCTGCGAATTCCTGCCCGTGACCGTGTAGGTGTGATGGCGAAAATTTCTCAGGTGTTGACTAACTATGGCATCAATATCGAAGCAGTCATTCAGAAAGAGCCGCACGGACTGGATGCCGAGAGAGGCATTGTTCCCATGGTCATTCTGACCAGCCGGATACTTGAAAAAACCATGAATGTGGCTATTGCAGTTATCGAAGGGTTGGATGAAGTGGCAGGCGGAGTAACTCGTATCCGCGTAGAACTGTTCGACGATGAGCGAGTCTGAGGAAAGGACATGAGATACATCAGCACCCGTGGTCGTTCACCGGTATGTAATTTTGAACAAGTATTGCTGACCGGCCTGGCTCCTGACGGAGGGCTTTATGTACCGGAAAGTTTGCCCACTTTCTCAGTGCAAGAGATAAGTTCCTGGAGCGGACTGCCTTACCATGAACTGGCCTTCAAGATTATCAAACCGTTTGTTGACGGCGAAATCCCTGATGACGTGTTGCAGTGTATTCTGCATGACAGCTACAAGGATTTTTCGCACCCCGCGATAGCACCACTGAGGATGTTGGGTGTTAATGAGTGGGTGCTGGAATTGTATTGCGGGCCTACGCTGGCATTTAAGGATTTTGCGCTGCAATTGTTGGGCAGACTGCTGGATTACGTACTGATACGTGACAACAAAAAAGTGGCAGTGTTAGGTGCTACTTCCGGTGATACAGGGTCAGCGGCTCTGGAAGGTTGCCGGCATTGCAAGAACATTGATCTCTTTATACTTCATCCGTATCAGCGTGTTTCAGAAGTTCAACGCCGTCAGATGACAACTGTGCCAGGTGACAACGTTCATAATATTGCCTTGCGCGGAAATTTTGATGATTGCCAGCGTATCGTCAAATCTGCCTTTAGAGACCAGTCATTTTTGCCGGCCGATAGACAACTTGTAGCAGTAAATTCAATTAACTGGGCCCGAATCATGGCGCAGATTGTTTATTATTTCTATGCCGCGTTAAGTGTAGGCGGCCCTGCAAGGCCGGTGTCGTTCTCAGTTCCTACGGGTAATTTTGGTGATATTTATGCAGGGTATCTGGCTCGTTGTATGGGTCTGCCGGTTCAACAATTAATCATTGCCACCAACGGCAATGACATTCTGCATCGCCTGATGAGTAAAAACGAATACTCACTGAATGAGCTGAGGCCAACCTTGTCTCCCAGCATGGACATTATGATTTCAAGTAACTTTGAGCGCTATCTATTTGATTTATATGACAGAAACGCTGATTTAGTGACGGCTTTTGTAACAGGCCTTGGTGAGAAGCCTCTGCATTTGGACGAGGTTCGCTGGAACAGGGCGAGAGCGCTTTTCTCCAGTCATGGTGTTGACGACAAAACAACTTGTCAGGTGATTGCAGACGTATATCGGCAAAGCGGATTCCTGATCGATCCGCATACCGCGGTAGGTGTTGAGGCAGCCCGCATCTGTAACAAAGATTTAACAGTTCCGATGATTAACTTGGCGACAGCGCACCCGGTCAAGTTTGCTGACGCAGTCACTCGGGCAGGACTTGAAAGCCCGGATCTTCCAGTCCATATGAAAGATCTTTTTGACAGGGAAGAGCGCTACGATATTCTCAACAACAGCATCCAAGAGGTAACGCAATACCTGCGTTCCAGACTCTGAAACTGCGCAAGGGGAGCTGCGTTCAGTGCTGATTCAACAACGAGAAGTGACAGAAACGCCCTTGCTTGAAGGTTTGGATCCGTTACTTCGCCGCTTGTATGCGGCTCGGGGTATACGGGCTCCGGAACAGTTGCTATTGGATACAACCGTATTGCTGCCTCCCCAAAGCCTGAAAGGTATTGATCAGGCTGTTGATCTTCTGCATTCCATGCTGGAGTGTCAGGGGCGAATCCTGATTGTGTCGGATTTTGACGCAGATGGAGCCACCAGTTGTGCGTTAGTCATTCGCGCTCTGAGCGGTATGGGATTTTTGCACGTTGACTATATCGTCCCGGATCGTTTTGCTTACGGTTATGGGCTCAGTCCCGCTATTGTCACGATGGCTCGCGAGCGCGCACCAGATCTGATTATTACCGTCGATAATGGCATCTCCAGTCACGAAGGCGTGATAGCCGCTCATAATGCCGGCATAAAAGTATTAATCACCGATCATCACCTCCCTGGTGCTCAACTGCCAGAAGCCGATGCGATTGTTAATCCCAATCAGCCCGACTGCCAGTTTGCTAGCAAAGCATTGGCCGGTGTCGGTGTAGTTTTTTATCTCATGTTGGCACTCAGGGCACGGCTCAGGCTTGCCGGCTGGTTTGAAGCCCAACAAATTACAGATCCGCGATTGGCGGATCTTCTGGACTTGGTTGCCTTGGGGACAGTGGCCGATCTGGTTGCTCTTGATCACAATAATCGAATTCTCGTTAATGAAGGTTTGCGGCGTATACGTCACGGACGGTCTTGTCCCGGGATACTTGCTTTGCTTGAAGTCGGTCGCCGCTCGCCTGAATCGATTGTGGCGGCGGATCTTGGCTTTACGGTAGGCCCGAGATTGAACGCGGCCGGCAGACTGGAGGATATGTCGCTGGGCATAGCGTGCCTGCTGACTGATGATCATCAACAAGCAAAGACTTTTGCGCTCAGGCTCAACAGCATTAACGAGGAACGCAAACGCATTGAAGGTGATATGAAGGAGCAGGCGTTACAAGTGCTTGCCAACATGCAAACAGGACTTTGGTCTGTTGATAACACCGATGCTACGAAACTAGCCGCGGGCCTTTGTTTGTATGATGCCAAGTGGCATCAAGGTGTTGTCGGGATTGTGGCTGCGCGCGTCAAAGAACTGTATCACAGGCCTGTGATCGTATTTGCCGATGTCAGTCATGACGGCAGCAAGGTCAAGGAAATCAAAGGCTCTGCGCGGTCGGTACCAGGTTTGCATATCCGCGATGTGCTCGATGAAATTGCCAGTCAGAATCCCGGTCTTGTCAGTAAATTTGGTGGGCATGCCATGGCGGCGGGTTTAAGTCTTGAACAGCATCGTTTTGAAGAATTCCGATCTGCGTTTGAGGTGGCTGTATCCCGCCACCTCGATGAGGCAGATTTGCATCGTCGGTTGCTGACAGATGGGGAGTTACCCGCGTCTGCATTCAAACTTGAAACAGCTCAATTGATACGATCGTCCGGGCCATGGGGGCAAGGTTTTCCTGAGCCGTTGTTCGAAGGCGTTTTCGATTGTTTGTCGATCAGAAAGTTGGGGGATAAACATCTTAAGCTTGTTGTTTCTCCTCCGGGGCAGCGAATGGCGGTGGATGCGGTCATGTTTAACGTTCCTGCAGAAGCACCAGGCACAGGACAGGTTTCCAGAATTCGCCTGGTTTATAGACTTGATGTAAACGACTACCGTGGGCAGCAGCAACTTCAGTTAATGGTTGAGTATTTTGAGCCGCTGTAAACGTTACTTTTTATCACAAGTTAAGCTGTTATCGTCCTGGTCAAAGCGCTACAATCGAGACAAACAAGAATCTGATAACTAAGAGAAATCCACAGAATTCCAGTTGATGGGGAGATCAGATGAAGGACTATATTGATCAAAATTGGAGCTTTGCTGATGCGCATTGGCGCATGATCAGGCGCTGTGTCAGCACTGGGGGTGCCTTTTTGCTTGCCGGGCTTGTGGCTGTCGGCGCTCAGGCTGAAATTTTTTTCGGTGAAGAGATTGAAGTTGAACTGGTTGCGGAATCACAAAATGTTGTCCCGGGCCAGACACTGTGGACTGCGATAAGACTGGATCCTTCCGAGGGCTGGCATACCTATTCAAAATGGCCGGGCGATAGTGGCGATGCCACGTTGATCCATGAGTGGACTTTACCGGAAGGCGCCGTGGCCGGTGAAATTCAATGGCCTACCCCGGAATGGCTGCCATTTCCCGGTACTGATCTGGTTACTTTTTCTTACAAAAGCGAAGTTCTGTTACTTGTTCCGATAGAAATTCCCGAGAATCTCGCTACCGAACGATTTGTGGCGTCGGCGCATGTTGAGTGGCAGGTGTGTGATCAGATTTGTCTGATCGGAGAGGCGACAGTGTCTCTGGATCTGCCCGTCGAAACCGGCCCCTTACGTGCCAATTCTCGGTGGTCGGAAGCTATAGCGCAGACACGTGATAACTTGCCAGTAACAGATCACAGCCTTGATGCTTTGTTTGCTGTGGCTGGAGACCGAATCAGTTTCTCCGTTACATCTAACGATCGCGTTTTTGAAAACGTAACCGAAGCATGGTTTTTCCCTGAGCAGCGTCGTGTTCTCGACCCGGGCCCTCTTCGGGACGTCACTATATACCCGGGTTTGGTTCAGGTGACACATGGTCAGCCTCGACGCATGCTCACAGATCTGCAAACCGTATCTGGTCTGTTGGCTGTGCAGGGCGCAGACGGAGCCAGGAGAAGTTTTGTTATAAACGCCGACGTAGCTGATGTTAAGGGCATTGCCGCAATAGCTGCGGTGGCGGCTGAGCAGCAGGGCAGTTCATCATCGGGGCCTTCGAACCAGAGTTTGCTGATTATTTTGCTCTCAGCACTGGTCGGCGGTCTGATTTTAAATCTGATGCCATGTGTTTTCCCTGTGCTGTCGATAAAGGCAATGAGTCTTACGTCGAAGACCGGAGCAAGTGCATCGGAGTATCGCGTACATGGATTGGCGTACACCGCGGGTGTGATCACGACATTTCTGATTCTGGCGAGTGTTCTGCTGGCCTTGAGGGCGGGTGGCGAGGCGGTTGGCTGGGCTTTCCAACTGCAGTCCCCCTGGTTCGTTTCTATGTTGGTGTTTGTGTTCTTCGTGATGGGTTTAAGCCTGTCCGGGGTCTATGAGTTTGGCACACGGTTTATGGGCGTGGGTGGCAGTCTCACTCAACATGGCGGATACTCTTCTTCTTTTTCTACCGGTGTTCTGGCGACTGTTGTTGCAAGTCCTTGCACAGCACCGTTTATGGGTGCTGCGCTGGGGTTTGCACTATCACAATCGTGGATAGTGGCTATGTTGGTATTTGCTTTTCTGGGTTTAGGGATGGCATTGCCATTCCTGGTTTTGGCGCTCAGTCCGGCACTAATCAAGCATATGCCCCGGCCCGGCCCATGGATGGTGACGTTTAAAGAATTGATGGCATTTCCGATGTACGCTGCAGCGCTGTGGTTGTTGTGGGTTCTTGGAATGCAGACCGGGGTCAATGGTATGACCGCAGTTGCCTCAGCTGCACTGTTGATCGCACTGGCTCTTTGGCTGCTGCAGAAGTCTTCCGTTAACGCGGGTAGCTGGCGCACCGTCAATAGAGTGGTCAGTGTGTTGCTGTTGTTGACAGCGCTGTCAGTGTTGCAGATGCCGGTGCTGGAACCGCGCGCGGGTGGACTTGCCGGTGGAGATGATTCAGAGACTACATCTGAGTTTGAACCATTTTCTGCTGCGCGTGTGGCAGAATTGCGTAGCGCGGGCACTCCTGTACTGGTCAACATGACTGCTGCATGGTGTATCACCTGTCTTGCCAATGAACAAACAACGTTGAGTACTAGTCGGGTTCAGGAAGCCATGCAGGAGTACGGTATTGCTTACCTGAAAGGCGACTGGACCAATCAGGATCCTGAAATCAGCCGTGTGCTTGATGAGTTCAATCGACCCAGTGTGCCGCTTTATATACTTTATCCGGCTGATCCGGGCGCTGAGCCTAGAATCCTGCCTCAATTGCTGACACCGGCAATTGTGATAGACGCATTCTCAAGCCTGTAAACGTCCATATGGCTCTTACGGAGAGCAAGTAAAGGGCAGGGAGTTCCCGTTGATGGTCGGCCAAGCTCAACCAAAAGTCTTGCAATATGCCGCTGTTGCCGGCATCTGTGCAATAACAGTCTACCTGCTGGTGGTTGGGGAACAACTTTTCCAGCCGCTGGTCATTGCTGTGGTTTTCTGGTTTTTGATCAACGTATTGGCCAGTTTGTTTCAGAGCATCAAATTCGGCCGCTTTCGTCTGTTCAGGCCAGTCTGCATTGTGCTGGCGATTTTGGTATTGGTCGCGGTGCTGTCAATCATCGTGCAGTTTATCAGTGGCAGTCTGAATGATCTTGGTTCTGTCGTCAGGGTTTATGAGGCAAATCTGCAAATCTATTGGTCCCGCTTCCCGCTCTCAGATAGTTTGCCTGCCGATGGGTTGTGGCAAAATGTCTCGGACTGGCTGGATCTTTCTACACTGGTTACCGCGGTTGCTCTAACGTTCACGGGGTTTGCCGCAGATGGCATACTGATTTTTATCTACACCTTGTTTCTGCTTTGGGAGCAGGGACATTTTAAGTCAAAACTCACTGCGCTTATCAATGATGTTGAACAGGAAAAACGTGTTCAAAAAATCATTGAAAGAGTACGTTCCGACATTCAGCGTTACATCAGTATCAAGATTCTGACCAGTACGGCCACCGGATTGTTGAGTTATTTTGTGCTGAGTCTGCTTGGAGTGGATTTCCCGGAGATCTGGGGGACATTAATTTTTTTACTCAATTTTATTCCGACCGTAGGGTCAATTGTTGCAACTATTTTTCCAGCCACTATCGCGTTAGCGCAATCAACAACTGATGGATTCTCTTTGTTCTTGATGGTGCTGGTTTGTATTGGGGCATTGCAGATCACTATCGGAAATATTATCGAGCCCCGATTAATGGGAACATCATTAAATCTGAGTCCAGTTGTCATTCTGTTTAATCTCGCGCTTTGGGGAACTATCTGGGGTGTTGCCGGCATGTTCTTGTGTGTACCTTTTTTGATTATCACAACCATAGTTTTATCGCATTTTCCCAAAACAAGACCGATTGCTATTCTGCTGTCCAGTAACGGTAAAATCGATATCCCTGACGAATGATGCCGCGTCGAAAACTTTTATCGCGCTGTTTTTGGAGACAGACTTCAATAACAGTGGCGTGAGAGTATAATCAGCGCCCTTGATAATCAGACCCGCTGTGTAAATCCAATTCATACTGTTACTTAATGGACACCCAGATGAAGAGCAATGAGATACGCCAAAAGTTTCTGGACTACTTCAATTCAAAAGGCCACGAAGTGGTTGCCAGCAGTTCCCTGGTTCCCGCCAATGATCCGACACTGCTGTTCACCAATGCAGGTATGGTGCAGTTTAAGGACCTTTTTCTTGGTGCTGAACAGCGATCATACAAGCGCGCGACCAGTTCGCAGCGTTGTGTGCGAGCGGGGGGCAAGCACAATGATCTGGAAAATGTCGGCTACACAGCCCGTCACCATACATTTTTTGAAATGTTGGGAAATTTTAGTTTTGGTGATTATTTTAAACGCGATGCCATCCATTACGCCTGGGAGTTTTTGACTGTTGAACTCGGACTTCCCAAAGACAAACTATGGGTCACCGTATTTCGTGATGACGACGAAGCTGCGGAGATATGGGTCAAAGACATCGGGGTTTCTGCAGATCGTGTAACCAGGCTTGGTGAGAAATCCAATTTCTGGGCGATGGGAGACACCGGGCCATGTGGACCTTGCACCGAGATATTCTTTGATCATGGTGACGGGGTAGCGGGCGGGCCCCCTGGCTCTCCTGATGAGGACGGTGATCGCTATATCGAAATCTGGAATCTGGTTTTTATGCAGTTTGACCGGCAGGTTGACGGTACTTTGGTTCCGTTGCCCAAACCCTCTGTAGATACCGGTATGGGCCTTGAGCGTCTGGCTGCGGTGCTTCAGCATGTTCACAGTAATTATGAGATCGATCTGTTTCAGAATCTGCTGAAGGCGGCGTCCGTCATTACAGGCGTTAAAGACACAACAAACACATCATTAAGAGTGATTGCTGACCACATCCGCTCTTGCTCTTTTCTTATTCTTGATGGTGTCACTCCTTCAAACGAAGGGCGCGGTTATGTACTAAGACGCATAATCCGTCGCGCAGTGCGTCACGGTTACCAGTTGGGCGTTAAAGATTTATTTTTTTATCGTCTTGTTGGTGCTTTGGTCGGCGAGATGGGTGCCGCCTATCCCGCTGTGGCAAAAGAACAGTCTCGTGTTGAAAAAATATTGCGGGAAGAGGAGCAGCAGTTCGCGCGCACACTGGAAAATGGCATGCAGATTTTAGACCTCGCGATAGCTGGTCTTTCCGGCAAGGTCGTCCCCGGAGATACGGTTTTTAAGCTTTATGATACCTACGGCTTCCCGGTAGATCTTACGGCTGATGTGGCGCGCGAACATGGATTGACTGTTGATATGGTCGGCTTTGAAAAGGCTATGGATGGACAGAGGCAGCAGGCGCGAGCCGCCAGCCAGTTTAATGCAGTCGAAAAATTGCAAATTGAGGCAACAGTTGCAACACAGTTTGTTGGATATGAATATCTGCAACATCAAGCCAAAGTGTTGGCGATTTACCAGAACTCACAATCTGTAAGCTCGTTGATTGGGGCTTCTGATGCTGTTGTATTGCTTGATAGCAGCCCATTTTACGGAGAGTCTGGTGGTCAGGCGGGTGATAAGGGTGTCCTTGAGATCAGACAAGTCGGGCATGTGTTAACAAAATTTTACGTAACTGATACACAAAAGCAGGGTGAATATGTCCTACATAAAGGGAGACTCCAGCAAGGAGGGTTGAATGTCGGTGACATTTTAAGCGCTCAGGTTGATGAATCGACCCGCCGAGCCACAATGTCCAATCACTCAGCAACTCACTTGCTACATGCAGCCTTGCGTGTTGTGCTGGGAGAACATGTTACACAAAAAGGCTCCCTTGTGACGGCAGACAGGCTGCGGTTTGATTTCTCGCACTCGGCGCCTGTCTCCGCGGATGAGTTGCAACAGATTGAAAAGCTTGTGAACGCTCAAGTGTTTGCCAATCTTCAAGTAGCAAAACAGGTCATGTCTATCGATCAGGCGATGCAGCAAGGTGCGATGGCGTTGTTTGGCGAAAAGTACGGTAATGAGGTTCGTGTTGTTTCGATGGGTGATTTTTCCACGGAACTTTGTGGTGGTACACACGTCGAGCGCACCGGGGATATAGGTTTGTTCAAAGTGGTGTCTGAGACAGGCATTGCAGCTGGGGTGCGTCGAATTGAAGCAGTATCCGGCGTAGGTGCGCTGGCATATGTCGCTCGAGAGGAAGCGGTGCTCCGAGCGGTGTGTGATCTACTGAAAACAGGCGAAGATAACTTGTTGGATAAAGTGCAACAGTTGATAGCGCAACAGAAAAGTCTTGAGAAGTCCATTGATCAGATCAAGTTTAAACTTGCGACCGCTGCAGGCACTGATCTGGCGGCAGATGCGGTTGACATGGGTGGATTCAAGTTGCTGAGCAAAAAGGTCGAAGGTTTCAGTAGTAAAACGTTAAGAGAAACCGTTGATCAGCTCAAAAACAAGCTGGGTAGTGCAGTTGTAGTGCTCGGAGTGGTCGAAGAGGGCAAGGTGTCGCTGGTTGCTGGCGTGACGCAAGATCTGACTGGCAGATTCAAAGCCGGGGATGTAGTAAACCACGTTGCATTGCAAGTGGGCGGTAAAGGCGGCGGTCGCCCGGATATGGCAATGGCAGGGGGAACTGATGCAGGTAGTCTTGATTCAGCATTGGGTTCTGTTGCGGATTTTGTGAAAAAGCTTGGGTGACCTTTGAAGTTGCAATAACGTATTGGTTTATGTTTAATCATCACCCGCTTGGTTAACTGACTTTTATGGCGCTATTTGTTCTGAAGTTTGGTGGTACGTCAGTAGGTTCTGTTGAGCGCATTGAAGCCGTCGCTGACAGGGTGATGGCTAGTCGTCGTGCAGGCAATGATATTGTTGTGGTTGTTTCCGCAATGAGCGGAGAGACCAATCGTTTGATTGCGTTGGCCGAGCAGGTTCATGACCAGCCTAGCCCACGCGAGCTTGATGCATTGGTATCCACCGGCGAGCAAGTGACGATGGCACTGCTGACGTTGGCATTACATAAAAGAGGATGCGCTGCCAAATCCTTTACTGGCGCCCAGGTTCGTATTCTGACAGATACCGCGCATACACGCGCCCGTATCACAAAAATAGATGATGAAAAAATTAGGGCTGAGGTGGCAGCTGGCGGCGTTGTAGTTGTAGCCGGTTTTCAGGGTGTTGATGAAAACGGCAATATCACGACTTTGGGTCGGGGTGGCTCTGATACCTCAGCGGTCGCGCTTGCCGCAGCGCTAAAAGCAGATGAATGTCAGATCTACACAGATGTCAAAGGCGTATATACAACAGATCCTCGTGTGGTGACAGACGCACGATTGCTGCGCACCATCACATTTGAAGAAATGCTGGAGCTTGCGAGTCTTGGCGCAAAAGTCCTGCAAATCCGATCAGTGGAATTTGCAGGCAAGTACAAAGTGCCATTGCGAGTGTTGTCAAGTTTTGAGGATGATCCGGGGACATTGATCAGTCTTGAGGAAGATAAAAAAATGGAATCTCCAGTAATCTCAGGTATTGCATTTACAAGAGATGAAGCAAAGGTGACCGTATCAGGTGTGCCGGACGTGCCAGGTGTGGCATATAAAGTGCTCGGAGCGGTGGGTGATGCGGGGATCGACGTTGACGTAATTGTTCAGAATGCAACGGCATCAAACACGACGGATATCACATTTACTGTGAAGCGTCAGGAACTCGAGAAAACTCGAGCCATCGTAGAGCCTGTGGCAAATTCGATTGGTGCTTCAGGCATAAGCGTTGATAAGAAGATTGCTAAGGTGTCTTTGGTGGGAGTTGGTATGCGATCCCACGCCGGTGTAGCCAGCTTGATGTTCAAAACCCTTGCTGAAGAGGGAATCAATATACAAATAATTACAACATCGGAAATTAAAATATCCGTTGTGATCGATGAAAAATATCTCGAACTTGGAGTTAGGGCATTGCATGGAGCATTCGGACTGGGGGACTAAGTGTTGGACGCATCAGTAGCAGGATGCATTCAGCTGAATGAAAAGTGGCATTAAGTCACGCGGACGTTTGTTTTGGGCAAATGACTGCAAAGATGGGTTGAACCGATCAGACAATTGTCGGTTCGAAAGGGAATCCGCAGAGCTAACGTAAATCCGCGAGTGCTTTTCAGGAATCTGAGACCGGCCTTGCATGGACATCATGAATGGGAAAGGAGAGACATCATGTTAATTTTAACGCGCCGAATTGGTGAAACACTTATGGTGGGCGATGATGTGACAGTGACAGTACTTGGTGTAAAGGGAAATCAGGTGCGAATTGGAGTAAATGCTCCTAAAGATATTGCTGTTCATAGGGAAGAAATTTATCAGAGAATCCAAAAGGAGCGCGGGGGCTTTGAGGGAGACGATAGCCAGGGTAATGTTTGAAATTGTAGATATCAGTTCTGCCATTCTTCAGAACTTGTGCTATGATTGCGCCCGATTTTGGAGAGATGGCCGAGTGGCTGAAGGCGCGCCCCTGCTAAGGGCGTATAGGTTAATACCCTATCGAGGGTTCGAATCCCTCTCTCTCCGCCATGCAAAGTTTCTTCAAATCTTCAATCTTTCAATTTCAGCTAGCAAGCTGTTGATCTGATTAACTTTTTCTCGGTCAACTCCTGACTAAAGCTTGAAGAAAGCCCCTTGATACAGAGGCTTCAGCGCGATTGAGACGCTGTTCTGCTCAGAACCACCTGACTGAGCGAGTTCGAAAAATCCAATTAGAACAAGGGTTTGCGCGATTTTTCCGTAACCCTCCGTTGCCGTACTTCCTCGAAAGAGTCAGGCGCGTGGACTGCCCAAAAGCGCTCTTGCTGTCATTGCGTGCAGGCGATGATGTTCTATGC